>Ga0315900_10000003_pt1 | contig 480602 bp, 383 predicted proteins | sample LakEriMetagenome_FD_203521 | JGI IMG/M metagenome (GOLD analysis project Ga0315900, IMG submission 203521) | Freshwater fungal communities from buoy surface, Lake Erie, Ohio, United States - Buoy 12 MA114 | ecosystem: Environmental > Aquatic > Freshwater > Lake > Lake biofilm | place: USA...
GTTTGTATGATAAAAAGGACAATGTACTGATTTAGAAACCATTCTTAAACAAAGTAAACCCTAGGCAAATAAACGACTTTTTGTGAATAATTTATGTTATACACAGGTTAAGTGCCACCAAAATCGGGAGTATGTTATGTGGACGAATGGTAGGTGTGGAAAATGAAAATTGAATCATGTGGTTTGCTTGTAGATTTTTGGATGAAAACTCCCTAAAAAAAACGTAACGTAATTTTTACATAAATATAACCATTAAAACCGTCTCGAAAAAAGTATGAGCAGCAAAACCAAAAAAGCAGAACCCAGGGGCCTGGAGATTGAGCGCTTCTTCACCAAAGAAGGAGTAAGTCCGTATGATCAGTTTGTATATGATTACCGAACATCGGTAATTAAAAATCCAAACGGAACAAAAGTATTTGAAATGAACAATGTGGAGGTTCCTAAACAATGGAGTCAGGTAGCCACGGATGTTCTGGCACAAAAATATTTCCGCAAGGCGGGGGTACCCCAGCCCGATGGTTCGGATGGAAGTGAAACATCCATAAAACAGGTTGCACACCGTATGGCCGACTGCTGGAGACAGTGGGGCGAGCAATACGGTTATTTTAACTCAACCGAAGATGCTCAGCGCTTTTACGAAGAGATGGTGTTTATGATTATAGGCCAGTATGCTGCTCCAAACTCGCCTCAATGGTTTAACACCGGACTTGCAACTGCTTATGGTATTAAAGGAAAACCCCAGGGACATTATTATGTAGATCCGACTACGGGCAAGCTCGAAAAATCAACTTCTGCTTACGAGCGTCCGCAGCCACATGCCTGCTTTATATTATCCGTAGATGACGATTTGGTAAACGAAGGCGGTATTATGGATTTGTGGGTGCGCGAAGCACGTATATTTAAATACGGTTCGGGCGTAGGCACCAACTTCTCACGCATTCGCGGTGCCGGTGAAAAATTGTCGGGCGGTGGTACATCATCAGGCCTGATGAGTTTCCTGAAAATAGGTGACCGTGCTGCCGGTGCCATCAAATCGGGCGGAACTACCAGACGTGCGGCTAAAATGGTGTGTCTTGATCTGGACCACCCCGAAGCCATTGATTTTATAAACTGGAAGAAAAACGAAGAGAAAAAAGTAGCTGCACTTATAGCAGCCGGTTATGCCAGCGACTACGAAGGTGAAGCATACGCAACTGTTTCGGGTCAAAACTCAAACAACTCGGTGCGTATTCCAAACGACTTTTTCAAAGCCCTGGAAGAAGGCCGCGACTGGGAACTGAAAGGTCGTGCCAAAGGCAACGTGATGAAATCAATACCTGCCAAAGAAATTTGGGACATGATAGGCGATGCAGCTTGGGCCTGTGCCGATCCCGGTGTGCAGTACGATACCACCATCAACGAGTGGCATACCTGCCCCGAAGGAGGCCGTATCAATGCATCAAACCCATGCTCGGAATACATGTTCTTAGACAATACAGCATGTAACCTGGCATCACTCAACCTGATGAAATTCTTCAACGAAGAAACCTGCACATTTGATGTGAAAGCCATTGAGCACGCCTCGCGTCTGTGGACCATCGTGCTGGAGGTTTCCGTATTGATGGCGCAGTTCCCTTCAAAAGAAGTGGCTCAGTTGTCATACGAATACCGCACACTCGGATTAGGTTATGCCAACCTGGGTACTGCCCTGATGGTATCGGGTATTCCTTACGATTCGCCAAAAGCGTTTGCCATTTGCGGAGCTATTACAGCTATACTCACAGGTACTGCTTACCGCACATCAGCCGAGATGGCCGAGTACCTGGGTGCATTCCCAAAATACAACGAAAATAAAGAACACATGCTGCGTGTAATGCGCAACCACCGCTATGCAGCATACAACGCCACGTCCGACACGTATGAAAATCTGTCGATAAAGCCTGTAGGCATTGATCCCAAGTATTGCCCCGATTACCTGCTGAGTGCTGCCTGCACCGCATGGGACGAAGCTGTGCAAATGGGCGAAAAATTCGGCTACCGCAATGCACAAACTACGGTAATTGCTCCTACCGGAACCATCGGTCTGGTTATGGATTGCGATACCACCGGCATTGAGCCTGATTTCGCACTGGTGAAATTTAAAAAACTATCGGGTGGCGGTTACTTCAAAATCATCAACCAATCGGTGCCGGCTGCCCTGCGCAACCTGGGCTACACCCCTGAGCAGATTGATGCCATCATTAACCATGCTACCGGACACGCCACGCTGAACGGTGCTCCACACATCAACCCTGAGACACTGAAGTTCCGCGGATTTACCGATGAAGAAATTGCCAAAGTAGAAGCAGCCGTGAGCGGAAGTTTTGAAATAAGCTTTGCCTTTAACTCGTGGACGCTGGGTGAAGATTGCCTGAAGCGTTTGGGCTTCTCGCCCGAAGAATATGGCGACTACAACTTTAACCTGCTGCGCAAACTGGGCTTTACCAAAAAAGAAATAGAAGAAGCCAACGACTACGTGTGCGGAACAATGACTGTAGAGGGTGCTCCTTATCTGAAAGAAGAACACCTGCCTGTGTTTGATTGTGCCAATAAGTGCGGCAACAAAGGCGAGCGTTACATTGCAGCATCTGGTCACATACGCATGATGGCTGCTGCACAACCTTTCCTTTCTGGCGCTATTTCAAAAACCATTAACCTGCCCAATGAGGCCAACGTGGATGATATAAAAGACTGCTACTACCTTAGCTGGACACTTGGCCTTAAAGCCAATGCCCTGTACCGTGACGGATGTAAACTGTCGCAGCCGCTCAGCAACAAATCGGATGTGAAAGACGAAGACGATGTGCACGAAGCAGTAGAAGAAGTACTGGGAGCAGATGCCAACAAACCGGTGGGTGAACTTTCGCCCGAGCAGGTACTGGAGGCAGCCACTGCCATACTGAATAAAACACACGACACCGCATTTAAACACAAACTGGCCGGGGTAGTGGCACGTAAGGCATTGCCCGGAAAACGCGGAGGCTTTACGCAAAAAGCAACTGTAGGCGGACAAACCATTTTTGTGCGCACCGGTGAGTATGAAGATGGAACATTGGGCGAAATATTTGTTGACCTGCACAAAGAAGGTGCAACACTGCGCTCGCTGATGAACTGCTTCTCGATTGCTGTTTCGCTGGGACTTCAGTACGGTGTGCCGCTGGAAGAGTACGTAGATAAATTTACATTTACCCGTTTTGAACCCGCAGGTATGGTAGCCGGCCACGACAATATCAAGAGTGCAACCTCTATCATTGATTATATGTTCCGTATGCTGGGCTTTGAATACCTGGGCCGCGAAGACTTTTTGCAGGTACCTCCTACCGAACAGCAAAAGTCGCAACTGGCAGTTAACAAAGTGAATCAGCCGATGGTTGTGCGTACAGTAAGTGTTGTAAATCCTGTATTGAACGAGAGTGTTGCCCCTGCACCTATCGGATTTATGAAACCGGCCACAGCGCCACAGGCAGCTGCATCGGTAACACCGGTAGCCGATGTCACCCCGGTTGATCAAACACAGGCGTATATCAAGAGCATGGGCGACAGCCCGGCCTGCCCCAGCTGCGGAAGTTTAACCATTCGCAGCGGTGCGTGCTACAAGTGCATGAACTGCGGAACGCAGACTGGTTGTTCATAAGCCACGTATTTCCCTCCGCACGTGGGGAGGATAACTGAATATAGAAAATCCCTCATCGAGTAATCGGTGGGGGATTTTTGTTATCGGTCAATTTCGTGCATCTTGCGTCACAAAATTTCATCCATACCAATGCCTAAATTTCACCTGTTTGCAATATTGTTTTTTTCAGTTCTATGCTATACTCCTGTTGCATTTGCACAATCAGGTTCAGTAACCGCTCCTTACACCAATGGTGAAGTAAGAGCATTGGCAAATTATGGCGATACGGTTTTGGTTGGTGGCAACTTCACCAAAGTATTTTCATACGAGCAATCGTCTGAACGAATTGCCTATTTCGATACACTGAACGGGCAGCACATTGCAGCTAAACTTATCACCAACGGAGATATCAAAAAGATTATACGCGATGAAAATGGCACCGGATTCTATATAGCCGGAACATTTACCACCGTTGGTGATTCTGTACGCTCAGGTGTAGCGCATATTGATGCTGCAGGAAATGTAACTGCACGGTTACGTGCATGGCGTATGGAAACTCCAAATTATAACGACCTAGTTTTGCGCGGTGACAGCCTGTTTGCTGCAGGTTCATTTCTCAATAATATTTACCCGGCAAACTCTGCTGCGTCAGGTTATCTCAAAGGCATTTCTACACTTACCGGTACAAATGATAACAGCAATTTACCCGAAGTAAACGGCCCTATAGATTACATGGTGACAGATGCCATGGGTGCACGTTACATATGCGGTAGTTTTACCCGTGTGGGCAATCAGCCACGCAACATGGTGGCAAAAATTGATAGCCTGGGCAATGTGCTTCCTTGGGAGCCAAATATTACAGGTGCTGCAGTAGTCACCATGATGCTGCGCGGAAACAGAATTATACTGGCAGGAAGATTTGAATTTGTAAATGGACAGACACGTAATTCTATTGCCGAAGTAGATACCGCAAGCGGAAAAAGTACTACCGCATTGAACATAGTAGCCAACCGAGGTGGCCTGTTGTGCAGCATCCATTCGATTGATCGCTGGCAAAACACGCTGGTGTTGGCGGGTGACTTTACGCATATTGGCGATTCGGCACGTTTGCGTGTGGCTGTAATAGATACCCTAACCTGGAGAGCCACCTCGCGCATTATCGATGTGGATCCAATGGCAGTTAAAGTCATTGTAAGTGGCAATCAGTTGTACATTGGCGGTGCGAGCACGGTAAATGGCATTAGCCGATCAGCAATTGCTAGTATAAATCTGGCAACAGGAGCGTTGAGCGCACTTACTATTTCACCTAATGCTTTGTCGGGGATATCCTTTGTTACGTATGATATTTTATTAAACGGCACTACACTTTATGTAGGTGGATTGACCATTCCCATTAATGGGTTGGTTACCAATGCCTGTGGGGTGGTGGCCATAAACACGGGAACAGGATCTATCATCACTCAGTTTACTGTGCCACGCAACCAGGTTGTTTATAGGCTTGCTTTGCATCAGGGTTTGTTATACGCCAGTGGAAACTTCACTGCAATGAATACCAATCCACGCAGCGGGCTCGCTTCCATTAATGTTTCTAACAATACACTTACGGGCTCTTTTGTAACGAATACACTTTTAAATGAAACTGTGTTGGGCGGTTCAGGTAATCGCATGTTAATTAGTGCAACCAGCACAGAAGAATTTGTACGGTTTAATAACAACCAGACCATAACCGGAATGCTGGTATTTCATACCACCAGCGATTCGATGTTTACTTTTAACCATCAGGTATTTGGTCAGGTGATGTCGTTGCTCATATCAAACGATACCTTATATATGGGCGGTTCATTTACAATTTATGGCAGAAACCGTGGTGCAGATTCTACCCGCAACAATTTTGCTGCCATTCGTTTGAGTAATTATGATGTGCTATCGCCTGTATTTAGCGGAGTTTCCGGCACCGTGAATACGCTAGTTAAATGGAACAATACCATTATTCTTGGCGGGCAATTTTCCGCACATCCAAGCGGTCTTGTAGGGTTGAATATTGCCAGTTCTTCACTTCAATCTTATATACGACCACACACGGGTACGGTAAATCAAATGTGCCTTATAAACGGGCAGCTGTATCTGGCAGGTTCATTTACATTATCCGGAAATGCAATCGGACTGATCTCCACTTCTACAAATCCACTAGGCAGCAATACGACATGGAGTACGGATTATACTTCGTGTTCAACGATATACTTTTATCAAAACCGCTTGTACACTTTTGGTACGTATTTGCAAAACAGTATATCCCTGAAGCAAATCAGAACCTTTGCTTTGCCATCCAATCCTGCAATAGCGCCTTCTTTACTTACATCGCGCAGTATGGATGTGCCTACAGGCGATGTGTTTTCATTTACAGATGCCGGCAACCGAATAATGGCTGCAGGTACTTTTACCTTTTTAGGAAGTGAAGTAAATGCCCAACATTTTTTTGCATACCAACGCAGCACCGGTAAAGTGTTACTTACCCATCTGCGGTTCAACTCAGGTGCTTTCCTAAATACACTGGCTTGCTATGGAAACACCTTGTATATGGGTGGCGGATTTGACAGCATTGGCGGTTTGGCCAGGCAAAATATAGCGTCCGTAAATTTACAAACAGGCACAGTTAACACATGGAATCCGGGTGCGAACTCGTGGGTTATGGCTTTACACGTGGCTGATTCCAACCTATGGGCAGGTGGCTATTTTAGTTCATTTGCAGGGCAAACCCGAAATGGCCTGAGCGTGCTGCAACTTCCTGCTAATACTTTGCGCAGCGGAGTTCCTCAACTCAGTACAAACGCCATTGTGTTACATATCAAATCCAATGCAAACTCCGTATTTATCGGTGGCGGTTTTGATTCGGTGGGTGGTGTATTTATCAGCAGGCTTGCATCGTTTAACAGAACATCACTTGCACTTAACAGTGCATTTGTACCACATCTGACCAGTGCCATTACAAACGGAGTGAGTCAGATGGACGTGGTAGGAAATGCGGTGTACGTGCTGAACCAGAATCGGCAACTTTTAAAAATCAATACAACATCAGGCTTGCCCGACTCGGTGTGGACGAAACCCACTTTTAGCTCGGATTATCGCAGTATCATTCCTTATCGTTCAGGTTTGCTTCTGTTAGGTACAACTTCGCTTTTAATCGATACCGTTCAGGGCAATCAATCACCGTTAAAATTAAACGGAGGACAGTTGAGTTCGTGGTCGCCTTTTGGTACGCGCGTATATACCGGATGGGTAGTAGGCGATAACCTGATATGCGGAGGCTGGTTCAGCAATGGTATTCGCAAACACCTATCCGAATACGGACTGACCGGTAATGAGTTTTTGCGCATGGAAACTTCGCAGCTGAATATGTGCAAGGGTCGTAATTTTACCATTCGTGTATCCGGTGCTGATACACTTACAACAAAAGACTTTGTGGCACGTATCAATGGCAATACGTTAGGAATTATAAGTGTGCCATCCAAAATGATATTGACTGTTCAAATACCTCAAAGTATTCCAAACGGTTCGTTTAATTCCTTAACGCTCGAATCAGCTACCACCACACTTCAGGCATCTCGAGTAATTATTACAGGAGACCCAGCATCAAAAGTTTTACAAACATCGCGCTCACCTGTTTTATGTACGGGCTACAACCTTTCTGTATTTTTTGCAGACTCAACCAATCGCAATTCAGATACATATAAATGGTATCGAAATGACACCCTCATATTAGGTGCCAATCAATATATGCTGTTAGGTATTACAGCACCGGGTAGTTACAGATCTATTGTTGAAACTCCTGCTAATTGTATAGATACCACTACTTCAATTGTTGTTAGCAATACCGGATTGTGTCAGGCACCAACCTTGTCTGCACAAGGTTTGAAATTCAAATCCATCAGCACAACAAGTGCAATTGCTTTTTGGAAAAACGGAAACGGTGCACGTAGAATTGTGATTGTAAAAGCAGACTCAGCCGTGAATGTAATTCCAACATACGGCACAACTTACACAGCAAGTATTGAATTCGGAAAAGGTGACAGTTTAGGATTTAAAAATTATGTGGTGTATAACGGAACAGGAAATGAAGCATTGCTCATCGGATTAATTCCCGGCAAAACATACCATATCGCTGTGATTGAATACAACGAAACAGGTGCAGCCAGTTCCTATCAATCATCACCATATCTTATTGGCCGCATTACCCTGCCAGCGGCCACGTACTATAGCAAATCCACCGGAAACCTGAATACGCTGGCTACATGGGGAACAAACACAAACGGAACCGGAACCTCACCCACTAACTTTAGTACACCAGCCATATTCATCATTACAAATAATACTGCGCCTGCACTTTCGGGCAACTGGATTCTCGATAGCTTGTCGAGTGTTGTGCGCGTTGAAACGTTTGGTTTGCCCGGTACAATACAGTGTACGATTCCGGCCGGCATACAGGTGCAGTGCGGAAATATGGTTGTAAGCGGAAGAAATGTACTTACTGTAAGCGGTGGCTTAAATTGCCAGTTTGCAACAGGACTTGATACCAGCTTGTACATATGGAACGGAAGCGCACAACAATTGATTCCCGAATCGCAAGTAGGGCGATTGACTGTATCGGGTGGGGAGAAAAGAGCGTTAGGAAGAATTACGGTTTCCGATACATTAAATTTAAATGCCATCATCCGCATGCAAGGCGATACATTTACACTGGGTACGCAATTCTTTCCCGTAGGTCCTTTGGTGCGCAGCAGCGGATTTATAGACGGACCCATGAATAGATGGATTCGAAACATCATTACTACAGGCACCAATGGTTTACTGCCAACAGGCAGAGAAAACAAATACATGCCTCTTCAGTTTAATTTCACATCAGCGCCTACGGGAACAGGTAATGTGCTGTTTACCGCTCATGCATTGGCGGCAGTGCCGGGCAATAGCGGACTTCCGGTTTCAGAAGGCGGAGTAAGCATTAAAACAGCCGGTAGAAATGGATTTTGGCGTACTGCAAATACATTAAACCGCACGGGCATCAGTTTTACATTCATTGCAGGAGCAAATAATTACAACGGAGTAAACAATCCGACCACCACACGGCTTATTTTCCGCAACCCTGGCGGTAATTGGCAAACATTTGGAACGGCCGGAGTAGTAGCAGGAAATGCTGCGGCTTTCACCATCACAAAAACCAATGTATCGTTGTTTGGTGAGTTTGCCATTGGAGCAGACAGTGCTGTTAATCCTTTGCCGGTTACACTGCTTTCATTTACAGCGCGCAGACAAACTAATAATAACGTATTGCTAACATGGCATACACAATCGGAAACCAATAATGCATATTTTGAAGTGGAGCGCTCAACTGATGCACACACATTTTATGCTATTGGAAAAGTGAATGGTGCAGGTACGCAAACCAACGGACAATCGTACCGATTTACCGATGAAGGTTCAGCCGATTTGTTTACAACAGATCATACGCTGTATTACCGTTTGAAACAGGTAGATGCTGACGGAACTTACACAAACAGCTTTACTGTAAGTGTTGCAACAGACGACCATACACCACAGTGGAATATTTATCCTAATCCGGCATCCACGTATTTGATGTTTGAAGGATTAAGCGAAGAGGCTGTTATCTATGATTTGCTTGGCCATGCACGAATGACTGTGAGTGGAAACGGTATAGCCGATGTTAGTACGTTACCCGATGGTCTTTATCTCATACATTCAGGCGGACATAGCCGCAAGCTGATTAAACGCAGTAAGTAATAGCTGCAAATTTTTATCCCAATCTATATCAGGAAGAAGCCGCGGCAGCAGATGTCTTTCCGCTGTACATGGAGTGCATGAAAAAAATATGCGGCAAACTGATGCACGACAGTACGATGAAGAAAACTGACAGATAATGTGTTTGTATAAGCAGTGTGCCTGTAAGAATGATAAGTGCACCGGCAATACTGAATGGAGCTGATTTTTTCCATAGTTGTGCTGAGTCCATGCGCAACTCATGCGTAAGGTGTTTCCAGCCCAGTAGGCTATGCTGAAATATAAAATATACGGCAAAGGCCATTCCTACCGGCAATACAGTGAGTATGCCTAAACAGCCCAGTGTTATGTACATAGAATACGACCGCTTTGCAACAGCCATAGTCAATGCCGCTGTGGCTAAAGTCAGTTGTAACGTAAGCACACCTGCACTGCTGAATTGAAGAAGCCATGATGAAATAGCAAGTCCGGGAATGTGACTGAGAATATTTTGCGTTTCGTAAAAGTGTGTAGCTAATATGAGCAATAACAGACACGAGCCCCACAAAAATGCCAGCGTATTTTGATGAAGTCGCCACTCTTTAAAATCCGTTTGTCCGAAGTGCCATGCCGAAAAAACCAGAAACATAACAAGAGCCAAATCGGGCAGTGCATACCACAATGCACCGAAAAGGGCCGCTACGAAAAGGTACTTTGATATAAAAACACTCAGCGCCTGTGTTGATTTTTGTTTTACCGAAGTGAGGTGATCAACTGCACCATGCGGCAATCCTATTGCCATGAATCCGGCTCCCATGATAAGCCATGCCAGTTCATCTAAACGAATAGCAAACAGTACTACCATTAGTATGGCTGCGAATAATGATACAAGAGAGGTATAGCTATACTTCACATGGCGAAATACATCGGCAACGGCATAGCGCAGAAACAAGCCAATGGGTAATTTGCTGAATAAAACAACCTCATCACGTGGTGCTGATTTTTCACGCAAAAATTGCAGCACCTGAGGTGCAGGAACTTTGCTGAATAAGGTTTCAAAAATAGGTTTACCTGACGCGGGCTGTCGCTCCAGTATGGAAAGCAACAAGCGATCGTAGTAAGCAAAACGTTGAGGTGGCACTACACGTTCTACTGGTCTTTTGGTAATCAGTGCAGCAGATATGCGCACTGCATCTTCGGCCATGGCATGAAAGGCATAACCGGTTGTTGATTTAATTAGTCCAGCCCTTGCACCGGTGTGGTGCCACATGCTACCGTTATTCTCAGTCAGTATGGTGGCATTGGTCATTGGAATAATTCCTTTTTCAGTACGCACAATGGTGTAGTTGGTACTGATAGATGAAATGTACTTCTCAAGCACAGGAACCGATTCCTGTTCGAGAAGAAGTTCTTTGCCGAAACGTGTAAACTCAACCAGTGCGCGGTTTTTACTGAATGGCAGAACATACATGAACTGACACTGTCCGTGTTGTTCAACACTAAAATCCATGAGCACCGCTGAATGTGTATCAAATACTTCATTGTCGGTTTCTATTTCCCAGCCCCAAAACGATTGGTAGAGGTGATTGGCCGAAGGCTGAAGAGCATACTGCGGTGGACGGCTGTCGAACACAGTAAATGCTTCAATGGTTTCATCACCCAGTTTTATGTGGCATGAGTGGCCATTTATAACAGGAGCAGCGGTAAGGTGTGTATGGTAATGCTTGGCCTTTACCAGCTCCACTATCTTCATCGCCTGGTCGTGAAGGTTTTTGCCCGACACATGCCGGTAACCCAAAGGTGAAATATGCTGATGTGTGCTACCGCTTATTTTCAGATTGTGCCACGTATTATCTATAAGATGCGTTAAACCTAAGTTTTCGCATTCTTGGTCTGTTGCCCAAAAGCAAAATGTTTTTTCTTTATTAGTTGACGTATCGGGATCAATTACACCGATGCGTTTGTTGCGAAGCTGACCGCTTCTGTACAGCCTGAGTAGTAGTAAACTGTTGGCTGCACCCATGCCTATGAACAGGAAGTCGTACTGATTGTATTCACTGGTGTTCATGCAGGTTGGTATTAGGTATCTTTGGTTGGGTTGTTTAGGTTTTCGGTTTCATCAACCGGATGGTACATTCAGGTTTTTGACCTTACTAGTCGGGTGGAGATTGGGTAAGGGATAGTATTTGAGAGTTGGCGTAATAATAGTGCGAGGAGAATGCCGGAAACGCAATTAAGCCGGGACTAAAAAATAAAAAAGGGAAAGCAATTTGCTTTCCCTTTTTTAAATTTCTTTGATTAATCTTCAGCTTGTCTTGATAAGCTATAGATTACTAAGCCGAAGCCGATTTTGTTTACAGCATCAGCAATGTTGTACACGATATCCATGGCATGCACAGCAGCCTCAGTATCGCTTACCAACTGCACACCGAATAAGCCACCTGGAGTTCCCAGTATGTATCCCAAAGGATAGATAGCCCATCCAACAAGCACAAACCAAGCCAGTACACGAGTAGCTTTAGCTACTTGCGGACCTGCGTTTTGAGCAAGAGTAGCAACTTCACCAAACCAGATCAGGTACACGATGTAGAAATAAGCAATACCTGAAACTACACCCCAGAATACACTCTGATCTCTGTAGATGGTTTCACCGAAGTAACCGGTCACCAACATCACCAATGATGCAAAGATGAGTTTCCAAAGCAATCCCAATTTGGCACCTGCCTTTTTGGTAATCAGATAAAACTCAACACACATTAAAGGTACAGTAAGAATCCAATCTACATACCTGAAGAATGTTGGTGAATCACCCGTTTCGAGGTTGTACCCTCTCATGTAGTAGTAGTGAACTGCTGCAATGAAAGTAATCAAACCTGATACAAGCACTGAAGTTCTCCATTTTTGACTTGTGTTGTTTAATTCAAAAAAGAAGAAAACAGAGGCGGCCATCATGGCCATTGTTCCGATGAAGAACGTGAATGCAACGTAATTGTCGCTGGCAATTTTTAAGTGTTCCATTTGAATATAAATTAATTGTACCACACACAACATGACCTTGTTTTATTGGTTTACCGGAAGTGGAATTAAATTCCCACACCTGTCACAATTATTTGTAAATCAGACTAATATAATTTTACAAAAATTCTACATTAGAACTATTCTAAAATTATAAGAGCTGCACGAATTGATAAATATGTATTATTTAACAACTAAATAGTTATATAGCAATTTGGGTATTCCACTAAAATTGCCTTATAAATCTTTCAAAATCTGAATATTAAAATGTTTTAATAATGACGTTAACGTCAACCTAAAAAAGATGAATTATGAGTTCTCCACATCTTGTAGTGCTGCTTCAAACCCATATAGTTATACAGGTTGTATTAACCCTGCGTGACTGTTTCCATGAGTGTGCGAAACGCCATAAACTTTTCGCCAAAGCGGTTTCTTCCGTCTTGTTGCAATGCGGGCGCAAACTCATCGCGGTAGCGTTCATAGTGTGTCATGTCGCGGGCTATGTATTGCACCACGTATGTTACTCCGGTTTCATCGGGTTGCCGGGTCAGCATTTTGCAAAATTCGTAACGCTCAAACATTCCTGTATTCATTACATCATGCAGGTGTGTATGCAGCATCCAGTTTACCCATTCCTGTTCAATGCTGTCTTCAAGGTGTATGGTTACGTTGTATATAATCATTTGTTATTTTCTAATTAATGGTATCGCCACGTATTTTACGAATGCGCTTGCGCACTTCGGTCGTAAAAAAACTTCCCGGATATTCGTTTAGAAAACGGGAGTAATATTCAAGTGCCTTTGTCTGATCATTCTTTTCACGTTCGTAAATACTTGCCAGGTCAAATAATGCATTGTCACCGTAAATACCGGAACCGTGTTCTTTCATCAGTTGTTCGAGCAGCGCAATTGCACTGTCGGTTTGTTTTTTCCTGAGTTGCAATACTGCTTTCTTGTACAGCACCGGACCTTCCAGTGTGTGACGCGGAAATGTGACCACCAGACTATCCAGCAGTTGCTCGGCTTGAGCATACTGTTTTTGATATAGTAATAAATCAGCACGGGCAAAAAGTTTCAGCGGCTCCTCTACGCTGTCTATCGTATGGTCTTGTATAAGCAAAGAAAGTTCGATGGCATTGTTGGCTATTAGTTGCGTAGTGGCTGTTTTTAAAACATCAAGTTGTGCACGTGCCCATTCAAATTCGCCTAAGTAATAAGAAAGGCGCGCATTTCGAAATTTGGCCTCCTGCCCAAGCGGATCTTCTTTGTAGTCTTTATCTACCTGACCATACAGCAACATTGCCTCCCACTCTTCGGCATTCAGCACATAAATGTCGCCCAATTCCAGTTTGCATTCAGCTGTAAATTTGGCTTCCATGCGAGGCAGAGTTATTAGTTCTTTAAACAGGACAATGGCTGTATCGCGTTTGTTTAAATAGTAAGCATACAGGCGGGCCAGTTCGCGCATGGTATTGGCGGTAAAATAGTATTTGCCGTATTCGCTGATAAATGCTTTGTACTCATTTTCGAGTGTTATCAGGTCTTGCTGTATGTAGCTGTTACCTGAAATGATTTTTAGCTTACGGGCTTCTATAGCACCTGCTTGTGCATTGGCATAATTCGGATGATTTTTACCCTGACCTATGATGTACTGATAGTATGTGACAGCAGCATCGAAATATTCATTTTGTTGTGCCAGCTGCGCCAGTTCTATCATGCGCAATCCGTTTTCCTTGTTGCGTTTATCCAGTGCACGTGCCTGTATAAATGCGTTGTCAAAATCTTTCCGCTGCACATACAACCATATCAACAGTTCGGCATAGTTATCATTTAGCGGATATTCCTTCATGCGCTTGAGCAATGTGGTGCGCAGCAATTCAAAGTCTTCATTTCTGTCGAGGTAGTTTTGTAAATAGCCACTAATTTCTTCCAGCAGATTGCCGTTCCACAACAGTACATTCATATACTCTTCCATCATGGCAGCTGTTGCATTTTTGAATGCATAAAGCTGTGCAAGCTGCACGGCAAACATGTCGGGGCTGTTATTTATTTTCCTGCTTTTGATGTAAACGGCTATGGCCTTATCGGTATACCTGCGTTTTTGAAATGCATTGGCCAGTAAGTGTGTTTCCTGTTCAGCACCTTTTAGTTTTTGTATCAGTTCATTGAATACTTTTTCAGCCTTTTCGGTCTGGTTGTTCAGCATCCACACATGCCCCAGATCAACCTGATAAAATGGATTATCATCGTTGCGCTTTTGCATCTTTTTTACCAGCTTCTCAGCATCGTTGTATTGCTTTAACTGAAAGTAACAGGTTAGCAGGTTTTCATAAATGTAACTCGACTCCGGATTTTGCTGTATGATTTTTTCATACACCTGTGCAGCTTTATCATATTCGTTATTGCTGAAATACTGTGCAGCCAGTTGCTCCTCGTTTTGCTGAGCAAGAAGGCAGAAAGGAACCAGACATAACCAAAATAAGAGTGTACGCATACCTTGCGAAGATACATGTTGTAAACGAATTACGAGCAGGCGTATTGTGCCGTTTACAGGCATAGCAATACACTAATCGTTCATCAGCAATCGGAAATAAAACAGTGGATTTCGCAATTTGGCGCGCAGGTCAAGGTCTTCAAACATGCAACTGATAGTTTCGCGCAGGGTTTTATTTTTATGTGCCTTATTAACTACAAAGTTGAACAACCAGGGATATTTACACAACTTCTGCAAGGTGTGGCTCAGCTTAAGTTCATCCCACTGCCGGTCATAAAAAGCGATATCATACTCGCGCAAAAAGGCAGCATCAAAGCGGTTTGCCTGAATGCCTTCTTCAATTCGAGCAGCAGCCATCATGCCACTATACATCGCATTTCCTATACCTTCACCGGTAAATGGATCAATCAATGAACCTGCATCACCTGTCAGCAAAAAACCATCTCCGCTTAGCGGTCTTTTCTTAGACCCCAGTGGCAATCCCCAGCCTTGTATTTTACCTATCATTTGCGCATTGGCAAAACGGTGTTTGATATTCGGGTTATTGGCAATAGCGCGCAGCATATCTTCTTTCAGGTTGATGCGTTTTTTACTTACCGTATGGCTTAGCATACCGGCTCCTACATTGGCTTGCCCGTTGGGCAGCGGAAAAATCCAGAAGTAACCTGGCAACAGTTCTTCCAGAAAATGCAGTTCAATAAAATGCTGCGGATGCATTTCGGTTACGCCTTCGTAGTATGCGCGTATGCCTGCGCAGTAGTGTTTGTTTTCTTTGTGTATGCCTGCCAGATGTTTGGCTACCTGACTTCGATCTCCTTCGGCACCTACAACCAAATCAACATGATTGATACTACCTGCTGATGTTTCGATAGTGAATTGTTTTCCGGTGCGCACAATCTGTTTTACTTCGGTGCCCTGCATGATGTGGGCATAGCGTGTATCAAGCCGTTTAAACAATTCATAATCGAACTGCATACGTCTGGAAATAAAACCCGGTGGTGTATCACTTTTTGAGATATCGGATTTAAACGGAATATCAATGGCTTTGCCATTGGGCGCTACAAACTTCACTCCCCAGCTTTCAATAAAATCTGTTTTATTTTGCCAAAACTCGTTTACCCAATCCGGATTAATCTGATTCAACACATAAACGGTTTTGCCACTCAGTGCATCCCCGCATATTTTATCACGCGGAAATGTTTGCTTGTCAATAATGGTGTGCGCGATGCCTGCTTTAGATAAAAACAATGAAGTGGCACAGCCTGCAGGTCCTGCACCTATTATTACGATATGTGGCTTTTGTTGCACTTGCTTAATGGTGTTGTGCTGCAATGATACGGGTTGGCCGCTTAGCATTCAAAACAATAGTGTGTAAATTCAGCCAGAGCTGCCGCACATGCTTCGGGTTCTTCTATCATGCCCATGTGTGCCGATTTCTCTAAAACCTTGATATATCCTTTTTTAAGCTGCACTGCCTGATGCATAAGTACATCAATAGGAATGAGCGCGTCATAACGGCCGGCAATATACGCTACGGGCAGTCGTGTTTGCCGAATCCAGCCAAGCGAGTCGTGGCGACTTTTCATTGCATGCAGGGCTGTGGTCAGTGCGTGTGGTGCAATGCGGGCTGCCCTCTCTACACGTGCAGCCACATAAGGCTGATTGCTGTGTTCGGCAGCAAACAGTGGTGGTATAAAATGCCTGACATACTCATATGTGCCATGTTGCTGAATAAAGGCTACGGCCTGATCGCGTTTTTCTTTGCGCTCATCGCTATCCGAAGCAGCGGTTGAATGAAGCAAAATCAATCCGCTAAGTAGCGAGGCATATTTTTGGGCAAAAGCCAGCGAAACATAACCGCCCATGGAATGTCCGCACAATACAAAGGAAGTAACCTGAAGCTTTTGTAGCGTTGAATACACCTCATCGGCCATCTGCTCCAGCGTTACGGAATTATAAACCGGTGCTTCGCCAAATCCTGGCAAATCGATGGTGATAACACTAAAACGGGACTGAAGCAAAAAGACCTGCTCGTTGAAGCAGGTCTTATCTTCACAAAATCCATGCAGGAGCACCAGTGTATTTCCTGAGCCGGATTGAGTATAAGGCAACATCTTAATAAAACTTATAGCGGTAGTCTTTGGCGTTATATACGTCTTTCAGCAAATCAAGCGAACCGTATTCGATACGTGATGCATTGCCGCTGCGCAGTTCTGTTATATAAGGTGTAATGTCGGCATTGGCATCAGCCTGAGCTATGCGTGTAATGGTATACAGGTATACCGCATTATCACCCGCAAAAGGTCCTGATACTTTATTGAGTTGTGTTGTACCAAACAATGTTCCTATAAATTTAGCATCGGGGCCTGCATATGGAACATTGCTATTCTCAAACGTTTGTGCGTTAGCTGGTGTCACGGCTGTTTGCAATTTCATGGCTATATCGTTCAGGTCTTTTGCACCTTTAATGGCTTCTGTAGCCTTAGCCATAAGCATTTCGGCTTTTTTGGATTTGCGGTATTCAGCTTCTGCCTGTTCACGAACATTCTCGAGGTCGGCTTTGCCTTTCTCACGTATACCTGTAAGTTGGGCTACAGCAAATTTGTTGTTGCCCAAGCTGAATACATCCGAAATATCGTTAGCCTTAGCATTAAATGCCCAGCGAACCAATTCACGTGCATCGGTCATGCCTGCCATATTTTTATCGTTTTCACGTATGTCGTCTGCAATGCGTCTGGTGAGTCCCTGTTCAAGAGCTACTTTTTCAAAATCATCATTTCCGGCCAGTGCGGCTGCAAACTGGCTGGCTTTGTTGTAAGCCATGTTTGTAGTTTGTTCGCCCGCTTCAATGGCACGCTCCAGCACACCTGCACATACTGCTTTTTTGGTTTTGTCTTCTGTTATTTTAACGATGTGTATGCCAAATTGTGTTTTCACAATGCCCATATCACCTTTCTTACCTTTTTTCACATAGTCATTAAACTCGGCAACCATCTGGCCTTCCTGAAACCAACCCAAATCACCACCACGAGATGCAGTACCATCAGTTCCGTATTGAGCAGCTTTTTCTTCAAAGCTTGCTCCTCTGCGAATTTCAGCCATCACTTCCTGCGCTTTTTTCAAGGTTTTGAGTGTATCTTCTTTGGTAGCACCTTCCGTGCGGAATAAAATATGGCTGGCTTTCATCGTAAATTTCTCATCTTCTTTTATTCCTGTAACTTTATACAAACGATACTTGCCTTCGCTGAAAACAGGACCAATAACATCGCCTACATTTCCACTGAACAATGCGTTTTGTACATTCTCGGGATAGAAATTTTTAGTGTGTGCAACGGTGTCAAACTTGGTATCGCTGTTCAAATCTACGTACAACGTATCGTTGGTAGCCTGTGCAAACTGTGTAACCTGATCTTGTACCCACTTCAGTATATTGGCTGAGTCTTCTGTTGAAGGGATAATATCGAACAACACATAATCAACCTTACGCAGGTTATCTTTTGCTTTGTATTTATAGCTGATGGTTTTGAAAAACGATTTTAAATCACCTTCATCAATTTTGATGGTTGAATCGGCAATCGTATTGTAGTTGAGAGCAACTAGGTTATAATCAACCTGAGCAGTGCGCTCGGCCAGTTTAGCTTTAGCATCAAGCTTGGTTGCATACATAGCTTTGCTGAGCAATGCATTAAACTTTTTGGTTTCGGCTTCTTTTTTCAAGCCTATTTCAAATTGTGCCCATTGTGTTTTGGTAGTTTCGTCTGATGATTCGCTGAGGTTTTTCAGAAAGCGTGCTACAAGCGTGCGGTCGAACTGACCTGTTTGCTGATTCTGAAAAATAGGAGCACTCGATATTTGAGGATGAATATTTTCTCCCTGAATCATATCGCTTAATTCATCAACAGTTATCTGAATGCCTAGCTCGGAATATATTTTTGACATCACTGACTCCTGAAGCACCTGTGTCCAGGTTTGCTCACGCAACATTTCCATCGTATTTGCATCAATGGTTTGCTGATTCATGCGCTGCTTGTAAAAGCCTTCGTTTTCCGATACTTTGGCTTCAAAATATTTAACATCAATTTTGTCGCCATCTATTTCACCGAGCACGGATGCATCGGCCTGTCCACCAAAAAGGCTACTGTTGCTTTGCAATGCATCGCTGATAACGAATAATGCCAGTGCACCTCCTACGAATATGATGGCTAATCCTGATTTGTTTCTGATACGTTCTAATATAGACATGGGTATAATTTTTTGAAAGTGGGCAAAAATACGCGCATTGGCCGTATGTGTCAACTATGCACGAATATGATTGTGCCTAATAGTCAAATGATTACGAAAATTTGAATTTGGCTGCCTTCAAAATACAGCAATTGCTACCTTTGGCACTTGCTGCTAATATATGCCCACCTTATACCTAATTCCGAACATATTAAGCGATAGCAACGATGGCGATTTTTTTTCGTTGCATGTAAAAAAGCAGGTGCATCACCTCCGGCATTTTATTGTCGAAAACGAAAAAGCTGCACGGGCACTGATTAAAAAACTGGAACTGGCCACACCACAACCCGAACTGGTCATACACCTTTGGAATGAACACAGCCGTAAGGAAGATTTACCGGAAGTAGCCGAACTGCTGCAGCAGCACGATACAGGCATAATCAGCGAAGCGGGTTTACCCTGTGTGGCCGACCCCGGTGCCGACATTGTAAAATGGGCTCACAGCAAAGGCATACCAGTAGTGCCCCTGCCGGGTGCATCCAGCATTTTCATGGCACTTATGGCCAGCGGCATGAGTGGTCAGTCGTTTGTATTTCACGGCTACTTACCCATTGATAAACCAATGCGCAGCAAGAAACTGAAAGAAATGGAAATGCAGGCATCGCGCCTCAATCAAACGCAGTTGTTTATGGAAGCACCTTACCGCAATAATCAGCTGCTTGAAGATGTAATTAAAAACTGCCTGCCCGAAACACGGCTGTGCATAGCGATGAATATTACCGCACCTGATGAATTTATCAAAACGCAAACGCTGAAACAATGGGCTGCTCAAAAGCCTGACCTGCATAAAAAGCCAGTGATTTTTGTGATGGGCAAATAAATTTTCTTCTTCAGGCAACTATTGTATCAGTTTTAACATTTATGTCAGCACGTGCAGTTAAAATTTGACATAGCATTCATTAACAAACTCAAAGCAGGTGATTCATTGACCCAAAGGTTATTCTTTGACAAGTGCTATGCTCGATTAATTAGAGTAAGTCAGAGGTATTTAGCTCGAATGGATGAAGCCGAAGATTGTGTGATGAGTGCATTAATCAAGGCATTTCAAAATATTGACTCTTATACTCACATCAACGATGATGGACTATATATATGGACCAAAAGGATTTTGGTAAATGAGTGTCTGATGCAAATAAGGAAAAAAACGCTCTTTAGTCCTCAGCCGGTTGATGGTTATTATGACTATGAACTAGATGCAGGAATTATAGATGCCATTGATGCCAAGTATCTCTTAGACTTAATCACTAAACTACCTATTGGTTATCGTACTGTATTTAATCTTTTCGTGATAGAAGGATACAGTCACTCGCAAATTGCTCAAATGCTAAATATTCAGGAAGGCACAAGCAAGTCACAGCTTGCTAAAGCTAAATCATATTTAAAAAAAATAGTAACTCAAGAATCATATGGATACAAATCCAGTTAACCATATTATACGGAACAAACTTGAAACAATAGTTGATTTGCCTGAAAACTATACACCTGATTTAGATACTAAGTGGGAGATACTTAAATTGTCTATTCACAAAAAATCAGGTCAGAAAGCGAAATGGTGGATGATTGCTGCATCAATATTTGTACTTGGTGCCTCAAGCGTAAGTCTATTATTAATCAATCTTCAAAATCATATAACTATACCTGCTGAAGTATTGGTGATTAAAAAGCCAAAAGTACAATCGTTACAAATGGAAGTAATCGAAATTAAGAAAACCAAAAAGAAGAATTACCCAGAAACATCGAAACAAAAAATCAGTGATAGTTTGTTAACTGCTGACTATGATGCTAATAAATCTATAGTTAGTTCGCTAAGGCTAGTAGATAGTGTGATGCAAAATCCCACAGCGGCCATTTTAGTCTCGAAAAAATCTGTCAGGTTTGTGGAGATTGATTTTGGGGTAGTTGAAAGTGAGATGACAAATAAATCAGTTGTTACAGTTCAATATCCTGTAAAATTTCAGCTTGGGCACAAACCCAGTCAAATAACATCAATATTTCAATCTAATAATGAAACAATAACCGGTATAACAATACCACTTATTTCAAAATAAAAATTCATCAGTGAAATACATAAAATTAATAATTATCCATATTCTGGCTTACAATCAAGTATTGTTGGCACAGACTGAAATGACATGGAATGCGCAAACAAACTTTGCGGGTTTTAGCGATACGCTAATAGTAAAACTTAGTAATGAACATGTGATTTACTTTACAGGATTAAGGTTAAAAGAAATTGAAAATAGAAAGCCTGAAATACAAGATGTATTATTTAACCTGCGAAATGACCTACAATCGGCCATTCAGAACAATCAGATACCAGAGCATACAACTGAGATATTATATTTATATAAAGCCAAGGGCCAGCGCAGAATTAAAGCAGAGTCACCTGAGTATAGTGAACGAAATATTGATGTTCAATACGAAATTTTCAGACTAAATAATAATCTACCTAAAATACGAATTCGGGTTTATGACCTTACACATAACATCCCGATATATATTTATTCCAAAAGCATAGAAAGCTTAATTGCTGAACTTAATCAGATACAATTTGATGATATATTCAATGCAGCATTTGTCAATAAAAAATTAGTCAAAAACAGCACTGAGATTACCGTTGAGAAAAAAGATAGCACGATTAAACTCAGTAATACAGCCTATAAAAAATACATTGTTGATGCTCAGCCAATAGCAGGACCAGTGCTAGTCGGAGGTCATCTAGGTGCGGGATTTGGAATAAATCTTATGTATCGTAAAATCAATAAATACGGCTTTGCCTCAAAGAAATTTGGTTTAGGCTTTAATACAACATCTCTTTACCGTTCAGGAGAAGGTGGCTTATCATTTATACAATCCTACGAATTTGTTTACATGAAATTGATTAGTCAACCTAAAACGAATGAGGCATGGAGTGGCTTTCAAATTGGGCTAGCTCATGCTAATTATTCCTGGCAAAGTGAGATAATGCCAAAATTAAGTTTGTCTTACACTAATAATACGGGTATTAGCTGGCTTTGGGATAACTATTTCAATTTTGATTCCGGTTTTATTATAGGGTTTACTGTTAAGTTTCCTTTGTAAACAAAAAAGCCACCTATGAGGTGGCTTTTGACAAATAATTTCTGAATCTGCTACAACTCATCTTCGTTGTAAAAATAGTCATCGTTGGTCGGGTAGTCGGGCCACACTTCTTCAATGCTTTCAAATGGCTCTCCGTCATCTTCCAACTCCTGCAAATTTTCTATTACTTCCAGCGGAGCGCCCGAACGAATGGCGTAATCTATTAATTCGTCTTTGGTAGCAGGCCAGGGTGCATCATCAAGATAGGAAGCTAATTCTAATGTCCAGTACATAATTGTTTTCCGTTTAAAATTTACGCGAATATAAAAATACCTAGTGCTTTTGAAAGGAATTTTTTGAGATCAATCTATTTTTCACACATTCAGCGAATTAATAGTTGCAGGTCGGTTTATTTTACCGCTTGTGCTCATCACAAACGAATGAATCATGATGCAGCGTTTAGGTGCCGCGTATTTACCTGCGATTTCCGATACCCTCATGCATAGCATTTCCCATTCGTTTTCTGTTAACGGTTTTTGACCTTCCAGTATCAGCACAACTTGTTGCCCCCATTGCGGATGCGGAAGTCCGGTAATAAAAAAATGCTTGTTGTGCAACGGTTCACACGCTGCCAATATTTTTTCTACTTCTTCGGGATGCACTTTTACACCTCCTGTATTGATGGCATAATCGGCACGGCCTTTTACGATAAATCCATCAGTGGTGAGTTCAACCACATCGTTTGTAACAATCCACTGTTGTTGTGTTACATCGCCTTTAATGCACAGGCACCCTCTGCCGTCTGTTTTTAATTCAATGCCCGGTAGTGGCATAAAACGTGTGTGGGTGTGTAGCTCGCGCCACGCTATGTGACTGGCTGTTTCTGTCATTCCGTAAGTATGATAAATACGTGGCTTCATACCACGCTGCACATCTTCCATTTCCTGTGAAATACCTGCACCGCCTACCAGCACGTGTTTAAATTTATTGAACACAGCAGTCTGATTTTTTACGTTGTATAGTTGTGCCGGTATAAAGGCTGAGAATGTAAAAGGATGTTGTGCATCCATGCGAGGCAGAACATCTACAGAAGGCTCAACAACGGTCAGAGGAATATTTAGCAGCATGGCTCTGACGGCCATCATACTTCCCGCAATGGTTTCGGCAGGCAAACACAACAAGGCGTGGTCGGATGCATTCAAGCCAAGCACTGCTATGGTGGCAGCAGCACTCGCTTTTAACTGTTCACGGCTAAGTGTGATGGTTTTGGGAACACCCGTGGAGCCCGATGTTCGGAATTCAAACTCATTACATCCTGTAAGCCACAAGTGGCACAAGCGAATTACCTGCGCTTCCTGCTTTGTCCATACTAAGTCAAATATCGATTCGTGAAGTAGCGCTTCAGCCGTAAGTTTTTTATTTTGCAGGTTCAATTCAAACACACTGCAAATAAAATGTCTTTTGATGTACTCCTTATTATTATCTCGTTTTTGATTGTTGGTGTTGGTATGGCAGGAAGTTTTTTACCTGTATTGCCCGGACCACCGCTCGCGTATGGTGCACTTTGGCTGGCACATACCACTTCATTTGCACCGTTTAGCACCACTACGCTTGTGGTATACGGTGTAGTAGTGGTACTCATTTCAATAGCTGATTATATACTGCCCGTGCTGGCAACACGATTTACAGGAGGCACTCCGCAGGGTGCACGCGGAGCATTGTGGGGAACCCTGGCCGGCATGTTTATTCCCATTCCGTTTGGCATTTTTATTGGAGCTTTTGCAGGTGCTGTGCTTGGCGAAATGAGTGCAGGTAAAACTCAGCGTGAAGCAGTGAAGGCCGGCATTGGTGCATTTATCGGATTTATTGCCGGTTCGCTGATGAAATTTTTATGCTGCGTAGTTATGGGAATACACCTGCTCTTATCCCTCATCTTCTGAATCGGCCTGTGCTTTGCGTTCGGCTTCCAGGTATGCATTAAATTCTTTTGATGCGGCCTCATCAAAATCATCGAGTGTAAAACGCGTGTACTTGATGGTACGGCCCTTTGCCATAAATACATTTTCGTAATAGGTGCGCACATTCTTGAGGTAAGGCAGTGCATCGGGGTTTCCATGCACATCGCGGTCGACAATGAGCGGTGTAATGCCCACACGTGGTAACATATCTACGGTAAATTCGAATAAAGCAGTATCGTCTGTTTTAAAATGTACCACACCTCCTGGTTTTAAAATTTGCCGGTACAGTGTTAAAAATCGTGGGTGTGTAAGGCGGTGCTTGGCATGGCGTAATTTTGGAAACGGGTCAGGAAATGTGATCCACAATTCATCAGCTTCGGAAGGCGCAAAGGCTTCTGCAATTTTGTGCATCACCAGCCTTAAAAAAGCTGCGTTGGTTAAATTCTCTTCCAGTGCAATGCCTGCACCTTTCCACATGCGGTTGCTTTTAATATCGATACCCATAAAATTTTGATGCGGAAATTCACGGGCAAGCGCTACCGTGTATTCGCCTTTGCCACAACCCAACTCCAGCACAAGCGGATGGTTATTGCCAAACACATCTGCGCACCAGCGTCCTTTTTTATCGTATTCAAAATCGAATGTGTTGGGAAAGGAAGCGTACTCAGCAAAACGTCTTAATTTATCTTTGGGCATATACGAATTAGACTGAAGTTCCTGAATCTTTTATTCCCGGAATTATTTCTTTAAAACCGGTGCCCACCTGCAATTCGCCCGTGAGTAAGTACTTAAGCATAGGTCCTGCCAGTATAGACGTAAATACGGCCATGACTACCAGCGCCACAAATAATTGCTCGTTTATAAGACCGGCCTGCAGAGCCAGCAAACCCAGTACAATTTCCATCGCACCGCGGGCATTCATACCAAAGCCAACAGCCAGCGACTCGCGTGCTGTCAGTCCGCCCAGATAAGCGCCTAATCCGGCTCCAAGCAGTTTGCACACTACTGCAATAGCTATAACCAGTGAAACGGTTTGCAGGTTGAAGTTTTCCAAAAAATTAATTTTTAGTCCGATAGATACAAAAAACAACGGAGCAAATATATTGGTGATGAACTGCTGAATGATGTCGCGTGTTTTTTCAGTTAAGTGCACCGAATCGCCAATGGCTATCCCCACAAAGAAAGCACCAAATATGGCATGTATTCCTATTTTCTCAGTAAAGGCTGCACCCAAAAATGCAAGTCCGAGTGAAAATGCGAGCACTCCACCGGGCCACGACAAATTGCGCTGAGCCCATGGCAATGCACGGTTAAACAGGAAGCGGCCTGCCGTTAATAAAAACACAGCATACAACAGCGTAAGTGCAACCGTAGTAAATAATTTCTCCGATGAAAATCCACTGTTCATCAATCCAAGTACAACCGAAAATAAAATCCATCCTACCACATCATCGAGCATAGCTGCTGCTATAATTATGGTCCCCACTTTTGTTTTGAATAAATTTAAATCCATCAGCGTACGGGCAATTATGGGCAACGCAGATATAGCCATGGCCGTAGCCATAAATAAACCGAAAAGTAATTTCTCTACTTTCAGTTGTGTAATAAACCATTCGCTGAAATAATATCCGGCTATGAAGCCAAACAAAATCGGAATAAGTAAACCCAGCGCACTGGCAATAAATGCAGCCTTGCGCTGCTGCCTCAAAATTGCCAGCTCTACTTCCATACCGGCTGAAAAAAGCAGCATAACAACAGCTATGGTTGATAATCCGTTGAGTACTAACCCAACATTGCCTTCGGTGGTAAACACGTTACCAATCAATTCAGGAGAATAGCTTCCGAATACGGTTGGTCCCAGCAAAATTCCTGCAACCAGTTCACCAACTACAATAGGCACACGAAGTTTTCTGAAAAATTCACCGAATAATCTACCGGCAAGCAGCATCACTGCAATGGCAACAAGTAAATTAATGGTTTCGGTATGGTTCATTTACTCTTCTTCATTTTCATTGTGAATGCGTGAATGCACGATAAGTAAGTCGCAGGGCAAATCGGCCAGTGCATATTCAATATCGTGCGGAAATACTCGATCGAGTAAGTTCAATTTTTTATCAGGCGAGTTTAGCACCAGCAAATCTGCTTTATGTTCACGTGCAAAATTGCTAATCACAAACCCTGGTTTGCCTTCCAGCCTTTCGGTGATTACTTTCAAGTCGCCACAGCCTGCGCAACGCAATATTTCATCGAGGCGCTCCTGCTCATCACGCACTATTTTCTCACGGTGCTCATCGGTCTCGTTATCGGTAAGTTCCTGCGACCGAATGAGGGCCATTTTTCCGGCATCTTCTTCCTGCACCACATACACTTCGTGTGCATGTGATTGCTTGGCTATGTAAACTGCAGTTTCAATGGTGTTTACAGTTTTGGGATGGTCGCTGCCTTCAACCACAATGCGCGAAATGGTTTTGAGTTTTATCTCGGGCTCACGCAGCATAAGTATGCTGCACTTGGCTTTTCGGCTAAGGTTGCGCGCCACACTACCCAAAAAATATTTCAGCAAACTTTCTTTTTCCAATGCCCCGGCTACCAGCAAATCGATGTGATTGTCTTTGCACACATCCAGAATTTTTTCAACGGGGTCACCGGTTTCCCAAATAATTTCGGTAGACGGTGCATCCAGCCCAAAACGATGCAGCAGGTGTTTCAGGTACTGCTCCTGTTTTATATCGTGCTCACCTACGTGTATAAAATACATGGTGGCATTAAAGTTATCGTGCAGCCGTTTTGCCTCAGCCAGTATGGCTTCTATGCGTGGCGAAAAAGCAACTGCCACCGCAATGCGGTCGAACGGGAATGGCGATTTTTTAACAGTTGAACTCATGCCGCAAAAGTAGTCATATTGTGTTAAGTTGTAAGTGATGTTAGATATTTATCGCAGTCACGATTTGTAAAATCAATAAGAACTGTCAACCAAAATCAGGCAAGGCAACTTACTTCTCATCTCTCGCTTCTCGTCTCTCGCTTCTCGTCTCTCGTCTCTCAAGTCTTACTTCACAATTCGCTCATCTCTCCCCAATCTGCTGACGCCACATGGCGTAGTACAATCCTTTTTCGTCAAGGAGTTGCTGGTGCGTACCAACTTCCGCCAATGTTCCTTTTTCCAACACATATATGCGGTGCGCATGCATGATGGTTGACAACCGGTGTGCAATCATAACGGTGATATGGTTACCGCTTGCCGAAAGTTGTCTGATGGTTGATGAAATTTCTTCTTCGGTGATGGAGTCGAGTGCCGATGTTGCTTCATCGAAAACCATCAGTGTAGGTTTGCGCAGCAATGCACGGGCAATGGAAAGACGCTGCTTTTCGCCTCCTGATATTTTTATGCCGCCTTCGCCAATGATACTGTTAATTCCATGTTCGCTGCGTGCCAGCAAAGGCCCACAAGCCGCCTGCTGCAGTACCTGATGTATCTCTTCATCGGTTGCCGATGGATTTACAAACAGCAAATTTTCTTTTATGGTTCCCGAAAACAATTGCGTGTCCTGAGTAACAAAACCAATTTGTGCACGCAGTTCATTCATGTCTATTTCATCGCTGCTTATGCCATTGTACAGTAGCTGTCCGGTGTACGGTTTATATAATCCCACAATCAGTTTTACGAGTGTGGTTTTACCCGAACCGCTGGGTCCAACAAAGGCAATAGTTTCACCCTTTTTTGCTTCAAAGCTGATACTCTCAAGTGCGTACGTAAGCGATGTGCGGTGCTTAAAACTAACCTGCTCAAAAGATAAACGCTGAATGATACCCATAGCTTTGGGCAAGGCCGGACTGGGTTCGGCCGGAAGTTTCATAATGCGTTCAAAATTGTTGAGACTCGACTCCGCTTCGCGGTAACTGAGTATTACGTTTCCTATTTCCTGCAGTGGCCCGAAAATAAAAAAGGAGTAAAACTGGAGTGTCATCAGCTGTCCCAAACTTACCTCATTGCGAAACAACAGGTACATGAGCATAAACAAAATAGACTGACGCAGAAAATTTACAAACGTACCTTGCACAAAACTGATGCTGCGTATATCCCTCACTTTTTTCAGTTCCAGTTTCAATATTTTCATGGTGGCTACATTCAGGCGCTGCTCTTCCTGCCCGGTAAGTCCCAAACTTTTTACCAGTTCAATATTTCGTAAACTTTCAGTAGTGCTTCCGGCCAGCACATTGGTTTCGCGCACTATATTTTTTTGTACGGCTTTAATTTTCTTTGACAGTATATTGGTTATAATACTTAACAAAATAGATGCTCCCAGGTAAATGGGAATAAGCCAAACATATACTGAAATGGAGTAAATGAACACAAATACAATACCCACTATGCTGGTATAAAATACATTGATAAAACTGGAGATAAACTTTTCGGAATCGGTTCTTACTTTTTGCAAAATATTGAGGGTTTCACCGCTACGCTGATCTTCAAACTCCTGATATTGTAAACTGAGCGAATGTTTGAGTCCATCGGTGTAAATAGCTGCACCAAATTTTTGTATAACGAGGTTTACTGTATAATCCTGAAAAGCCTTTGCTATGCGACTAACCATAGCAACCCCAATAGCTGCTGCAATAAGCCATGCCACGCCTGTTATAAAAGCTTTTTCTGTATAATCGGCAGGGTGTTGTGCAAAGCGGTCAATGATTTTACCGTAAATGTAGGGATCGAGTAAAGAAAAAATCTGATTGAGAGCGGCCAGCAAAAGTGATAAGGCAATAAGAGGTTTGTACCGCGACAGGTAAGTAAGTAATAATTTCATGAAGGGCGAAGGTAACTTATTTATCGGCCACTATTACGAGCAACCGCAGGCGGGTAAAATTTTCGTATTCCCCTTACTGTCGGTTATTCGGGCTCTGCGGCCATTTACATACTCAACCTGCCAGCGCAGGCTGCCGTTGCTCCATTTTTGTTTGAGCAGCATCGTGCCTTTCTCGGTGTACTTGTACCACATCCCTGTTTTTACCCCATTGAGGTAGCGGCCGGTTTCATCGGTTTTCCCCGTAGGATAAACAGAACGGTATTTGCCATCGGGTGCGGAAGTTTGGGCCACAGCTGCTGTTATGCAAAGAAGAATAAGGCATAAGGCAACACAGTATTTTTTCAGGTGAAACACACTGCGAAGATAATGGCTTTTTACATACGGATACGGGCAATATAAGGCATTGGCCGCCCATGTTTTAACTCCGAGAAGCAGCGAAACCCATATTGACGACTGAATAAAAAACACGAATAAAGCAGGCCAATTCTCACAATTCAATACTTTTTACTATTTTAGCGACCTTACTGTAATTCCAAAATTAATACGCGTAACACGTTGTGATTGCTCACATTGAAGGTAAACTGTCTGTAAAAACCCCTACGTATGTAGTGGTTGATTGCGGTGGCGTGGGGTACTCCATACAGGTATCGCTGCACACCTACGAACAGCTGGGCAACAGCGAAAACGTGCGCCTGCTTACTCACCTGGTCATCAAAGAAGACAGCCACACCCTGTATGGCTTTATGCAAGATGACGAGCGTCAGTTGTTTACGCAATTGATTTCGGTAAGCGGAGTTGGTCCCAATACTGCACGCCTTATGCTGTCATCACTTAAGCCGGCCGATATAAGGCAGGCAATAAGCGAAGGCAACTGGGCGTTAATTAAAACCGTGAAAGGCATTGGCGAAAAAACCGCACAGAAAGTGGTGATTGATTTGAAAAACAAGGTTCAGAAATCGGATGTTGCCGGTGAGCTTTCTCTGGTATCGAACCGCAACAATAAAATTGATGAAGCACTTGCAGCACTTACCATGCTCGGCTTTAGCAAAAATGAAGCTGAAAAAGCGCTGCTGAAAACACGGCAGCAAAATCCAGAATATACAGTGGAAGAATTAGTTAAACACACCTTAAAGATTCTCTGATGGCGCACTTCTACTAGTTGTCTAGTTTTAAATTACACCACATATCACTCGCATCAATAATGGCCCTTGCAGCAACCATGCTGTGGGGGGCAACACCCGAGCTATTGCCTGAACTGTCGGCTATGGAGTGGGAGTTGTTACCTGTAATGATGCCCCCCGACTCAACCGGTGGCGACACCTCACGAGCCAAGCTGCCTTACCCCATTCGCGACCGCAAACCCTGGGAACGCCAACCCGGACGACATCCGCTTGACCTGGGTGAACCATCAGCTATTCAAAACAAGTATGAGCTGGACCCTCAAAATAACACGTACAACTACAGTTCAAAAATTGGTTCGCAGGATTACCGCCTGCCAGCCTCGCTGAACATGAAGCAACAAATGGCTGAAGAAAACAAACGCCAAAACAGCGCTTACTTCCGCCAACGTGCACAGGCCAATAACTACACCAGCGGCACAGGATTAATTCCGCCACTCAAAATCGGGCCCAAGGTATTTGAACGAATTTTTGGCAGCGGGGTTATCGACATCAGGCCACGCGGAACAGCCGAACTTATATTTCAGGGATTGTTCAACACCGTGCGAAATCCGGCATTGCCCCCGCAGCAGCAAACCACCGGGCAGTTTGACTTCAGGCAGAAAATACAGGTGAACGTACAGGGCAGCATTGGCGACCGTATGAAAGTGAATATCAATTACGATACCGAAGCGACCTTCGATTTCGAAAATCAGATAAAACTGGATTATGGTGGCAAAGAAGACGATATCATCAAAAAAATTGAAGTAGGAAACGTGAGCCTTCCACTCAATTCACAATTGATTCAGGGAAGCCAGAGTTTGTTCGGGGTGAAAACCGAAATGCAGTTCGGGCGATTGAAAGTTACAAGTATTTTCACTCAGCAACGCGGGCAAACCACCGAAACTGAAATTACCGGAGGTGCGCAAACAACACGTTTCAATATTCAGGCCGACAACTACGATGTTAACCGTCACTTCTTTCTGGCACATTATTTCCGTGACAACTACGACAACTGGTTGGCCAATCTTCCTATCATCGGCTCGCCTGTTGTAATAGGACGTGTAGAAGTTTGGATCACCAACCGTACCGGAAACTTTGAAGGCTCGCGAGATATAGGCGGATTTGCCGATCTGGGTGAAGCCTCCAGACGCGACAATAAAAACTGGCAGGTGAGCCCTAACCGTGCCGATACATTCCCCGATAACGGAACCAGTGAGCTCTATTTTTACCTCACCGGCCGAACTTCCATAAACCGCGATACAGCTGCACTGCGTTCGTCACTCAATTTGCAAAATCAACTGTTGCGTGACCAGCCTGCAACCCGACTGCAACCCATTTCACAGTATCAGGTGTTGAGCTATGCGCGCCTGCTCAATCCGAGTGAGTATAACGTGAACCGACAACTAGGATACATTTCGCTGAACCAAACACTGAACAATGACGATATACTGTGCGTAGCTTTTGAATATTCGCTTAACGGACGCAATTACCGTGTAGGTGAATTCTCAACCGATATACCTCAGAACCCGCAAACACCCAATGTGCTGTTTGCCAAAATGCTGAAAGGGCCATCGCTTAGGCCCGATTTGCCCATGTGGGACCTGATGATGAAAAACGTGTATTCGCTCGGTGCATTTGGTATTCAGCAAAAAGATTTTCGGTTCAACATTGTATATGCCGATGACCCATCAGGTGCTGATTTAAATTACATACCTGCTACCAACGAGCCGTTACTTACCGGACAACCACTTATTCAGGTACTGAATCTCGACAATATGAATACCGTTCAGGAGCGTGCCCCAGACGGACTTTTCGATTTCATAGAAGGCATAACCGTGAATACACAACAGGGCCGAATTATTTTCCCAACGGTAGAACCGTTTGGCGAAAACCTACGCAAAAAATTTATCACCAACCCACAGTTGGCACGCTATTACTGCTTCTTTGAACTCTACGACTCTACACGGTTTGCGGCCATACAACTTCCGCAGTACAACAAGTTTTTTATTCGAGGCAGTTATCAGGGACAATCCAATACCGAAATTTCACTGAATGGAACAAATATTCCCCGTGGCTCGGTAAGGGTTACTGCAAATGGTGCACCACTGACTGAAAATATTGACTACACGGTAGATTATAATCTGGGTCGTGTGAAAATTTTGAACAGCGGATTGCTCAATTCGGGAGCAGTTATTAAAGTGACTTCCGAAAGCAACTCATTATTCAGCGTTCAACAAAAAACATTGCTGGGTACGCGTCTCGATTATAAAGTGAACCGAGATTTTATGCTGGGCAGTACCCTTTTGTACCTCAATGAAAGGCCGCTTACACCTAAGGTAAATTTGGGTGAAGAGCCCATAAGCAACCTTATTGTAGGAATAGACGGGTCGTATAAAAAAGATTCGCGCTTTTTAACCAAGTTGGTTGACCGACTGCCCTTTTACGAAACAAAAGATATTTCGAGCATTACCCTTTCGGGTGAATACGCACATTTGTTTCCCGGCATACAGGGTGCACTGGCACAAAACGGAACTGCATACCTCGATGATTTTGAAGGTGCCGAAACACAATTCGATATTCGTGCGGCCAACAATTGGGTGTTGGCCAGTGTGCCACAGGGGCAACCCGATTTATTTCCGGAAGGAAACCTGGTGAATGACTTGCAGTATGGCTATAAGCGTTCGCTGCTCAACTGGTATCAAATAGCCAATACGTTTCACTTGCCTAATAATTTAACCCCACAACACATACGTGATGATCAGGAAATGCTGTCGGACCACCGCATGCGCCTGATACGTGTTGAAGAAGTTTTTCCGAACAGGCAAATACAGCGCGGTATGCCCGATAACTTAACGAGTTTTGACCTGGCATACTATCCGAAAGAGCGTGGCCCGTACAATTATAATCCGGCTGAAATGAACCCCGATGGAACGTTCGTAAATCCGAAAAGCCAATGGGGAGGTGTGATGCGAAGAATTGAAAATCCCGACTTTGAAGCTGCCAATATTGATTACATTGAAATATGGATGATGGACCCGGCACGAACACGAACCACAGCTGAAAATCCAGGTCAGCTTTATATAAATCTGGGAAATATTTCGGAAGATTTATTGCGCGACAACAGGCGTGCTGCCGAAAACGGTCTACCACGAAACAATGACCCCAATCAGCAGTTTGTTGATACCAGCGTGTGGGGACGTGTGCCTCGTGCACCAGTGGTGAACTTTGCTTTTGATGCCGACCCGGCCGTACGAATTACACAGGATGTGGGCCTTGACGGATATGATGATCCAACCGAGCGCTCGTTGTTTGATACTGCTTATTTACAAAAACTGTCTGTAATACATCCGCCCGGAACTCCTGCTTTTGACCAGGCACTTGAAGATCCATCAACCGATAATTACCACTATTATTTAGGAACGGATTACGACAATCAGCGTTTGAATATTCTTCAGCGTTACAAAAAATTCAATGGCCATCAGGGCAATTCTCCAACACAGGATCAATCGCCCGAAACCTATCCGACAACAGCAACCAACGTTCCGGATATGGAAGACATAAACCGCGATTATACCCTGAATGATATGGAAGAGTACTTCCAGTACAAAATTGATTTGAGTCCCGATAAAATGATACTTGGTCAAAACTACATTGCCAGTATCGAAACCCGCAACGTTCAGTTGCAAAACGGAAAGAACGACACCATAACCTGGTATCAGTTTAAAATACCGATTCGTGAATACGAAAGAAAAGTGGGTCAGATATACGACTTCCGTTCTATGCGCTTCATACGCATGTTTATGCGTGGATTTGAAAACGATCAGGTATTGCGCATGGGTAGTTTGCAATTTGTACGTGCCGACTGGCGAAAATACCTGAACAGCCTGGAAGAAGGGAAAGAAGGAAAACCAACGGATGATGCCGATCAAACACAGTTTGTTATATCAACCGTTAACATCGAAAAAAATTCGGCACGCTCACCTATAGCATACAAAGTGCCCCCGGGTATTCAACGTGAGGTAGACTTCAGCACACCTCAGGCCATACAGCAAAACGAACAGTCGCTTTCGCTACTGGTGTGCAACCTGCTGGATGGCGATGCACGTGCTGTGTTCAAAAATACACAGGTTGATTTGAGGCAGTATGGCCGCCTGCGCATGTTCCTGCATGCCGATGGTAACAACATCAACGATGGTGAACTTACAGCATTTATACGCATAGGTACCGACCTTACAAATAACTATTACGAATACGAATTGCCCTTGATTATTTCGCGTAGTGGTGCAACAGACCTGGATGTGTGGCCGATTGAAAATGAATTGAACATAGTCCTGGAAGATTTTATTGATACAAAAATTGCACGCAACAATGCCAACCATCCTTTTACTGCACGCTTTACACGAGCGGTTGGTCGTGGTAGAATGAGTGTGATAGGTTTACCTGACTTAAGCAACCTGCGTGTGATGATGCTGGGTGTACGTAATCCTAAAGCTACACCGGGCAGCACAGATGATGGTGCACCTAAATGTGCTGAGGTATGGTTTAATGAATTGCGCATGACCGAGTTTAACAACCGTGGCGGATGGGCTGCCGTTGGAACTATGCAGGCCAAACTGGCCGACTTGGGACAAGTACAGGCAGCAGGCAGCATATCAAGTGTAGGATGGGGTGGTATTGACAAAAAAATTCAGCAACGTCAGTTAGACGACAGGTATCAGTACGACCTTTCAGGCAGCTTTGAACTGGGAAGATTTTTTCCTAAAACAAGCGGCATTTCCATACCTGTTTTTGTATCGTACGGCAATACACTCATCAGGCCTTTTTATAACCCGCTGAATCCAGATACACGACTGCAGAAAGAACTGGACCAAACCATTGATGAAAACCGCAGAGAACGAATAAGCAATGCGGCCGATGATTACACTGCCAGACGAAGTATGAACTTTACCAATGTGCGGAAAAACCGAATAAACACACAACGAAATAACCCATGGGATATTGAAAACTTTTCATTCACATACAACTTCAACGAAGTGTTCAGGCGCAATCAGGAAATTGCCTACTACGTACTGCAGAATTATCAAACCATGATTAATTACAACTTTACATTCCGCAGTAAACCCTGGGAGCCGTTTAAAAAAATTAAATCAAAACAGCTGACGCTAATCAAAGATTTCAATGTGTATTTCTTGCCCCAGTCATGGGGTGCACGTGTGCAAACCGACCGCAGATACGGTGTAAATATTTTCAGGTCGAACGATTTAGGTACGTCTTCCATTCCGGCACTTTATGATAAAATGTACAGCATGACACGCTACTATGAATTTGCATACAACTTTTCGCGCGGACTTACATTTAACTACAATGCCACAGCACTGGCACGTATTGATGAACCCATGGGCCGCATTGATGAAAACACCCCCGAAAAACGCGATACATTGTGGCGCAACCTGCTCAATGGCGGACGCATTATGCAATTTGATCAATCGGCCCGACTGAACTACAACATACCGCTGAATAAAATTCAACAACTCAGTTTTATCAGTCAGTCATCTTACACCTATCAGGCCACTTACCAGTGGAAACAAGCACCACCCGCAGCCGACAGTTTAGGCAATACTATTTCAAATGCGCGCATGCAGCAGTATAACCTGAATTTAAATATGAGCCTGCTGTACAATAAATTTAAAATACTGAAAAACTTAAACGCACCTCCGGCACAGAAAAAACAAAGCGACCGAAACGATGAGGAAGGTATTGCAAAAGATAAGGGCAAAGGCAAAGATGATAAGGGAAAGAAAAAAGATAAGGACGAAGACGAAACCAAAAAAATAAATCCAGTGTTGGCCACAACACTCAGGCTGATTACTTCGCTCAAAAACATGAACTTTTCATACACGTTGAATGATGGTAGTACATTGCCTGGCTTTAAATTCAAACCCGAATACGTAGGCAATAATTTTACCAATTCAGCACCGGGCATTGATTTTATAATTGGTGCACAGGACCCCGATTTGCGCTTTCGTGCAGCCCGAAACGGATGGTTAAGCAGCGACCCCCGACTGGCCTCCATGTACATGAGTGAGTACCGCGAGCAACTGAACGGCCGTGCCACACTTGAACCATTTCAGGATTTTAGGATTGATTTGAACGTGTCGAAACAACGCAGTCTTCAGCGTTCGGTCATTTTCCGCTACAACGATTCTATTGGCGATTTTGCCGACCTGAATGACCCTATTGAAAATGGAAGTTACACCATTACTTACAACGTATGGCGCACCAGTTTTAACAGCGATGAAGCCTTCAAAAAATTGCAAGAAAATCGTATTTTAATAGCACAGCGCCTGGCTCTTGACCCTGAAAAACCCGGACGCGGAATTGATACAGCAGGATTCCCGATTGGCTACGGACGGGGCTCGCAGGATGTGCTGATACCTGCCTTCCTGGCTGCCTATGGCGGTTCCGATGCCAATAAAATAGGCCTAACAGCATTTCCTACATTGCCTGATATAAACTGGAAAATTTCTTACAATGGCCTAAGTAAAATTGAATGGGTAAAACAGTTTGCCAATAATATTCAAATCAGCAATCAATATACTTCTACCTATACAGTAAGCGGATTTCAAAACATATTGCAGGACTCAACGAATCTGAACGGATTTACCGGTGACTACGTTTCTAAATATCAGATCAGGCAGGTTCAGATTGCCGAACGCTGGGGACCATTTATAGGATTGGATATTACGTTTGTAAATAACATCAATGCCAAGTTTGAATACAAGCGCGACCGAGCCATCAACTTTGGTTTAACCAACGGACAAATCAGCGAAATGTCAGGCAACGAATTTTCATTCAGTACCGGATACCGTACATCCAAACTGGAAATTCCGTTCCTTTCACGCAGTGGCAGAAGACTGGTACTTGAAAGTGATATCAACTTCAGGCTCGATTTTTCAATACAACAACGCGTGACCAGCATACGCTATCTTGACCGTGAAACAACCGACCCCGTACAGGGCCAAACCATTTACCAGCTACGCCCGAATATAGATTACATGATTACTGAACAGCTGATGCTGCGAATTTTTTATGACTACCGCAGAACTGACCCCGCTACATCCAATACATTCCCTACTGTTATACAAAGCGGTGGTTTCTCATTAAGGTACACCTTGCAATAAACAATGGAATAAACTTCAGGAAAATTGGTCTAATTCAAATATGGACTTTCTGATGTAATTACTGCCTTAAGCTGATGTAATGTATTTTCGTTAAGCGGCTCTTTGGCCCATAGTGTGCGCATACCCACAGACTCGGCTCCTCGAATATTGATGTGGCTGTCGTCAATAAAAATACATTTTTCTGCAGACTCGTTGATGGTATTCAATACATATTCATAGCAATCAGCAGTGGGTTTTCGTAATCCTATTTCGTGCGAGTAAAAAATGGTATCAAACAAATCACTCCACACATACTCACCGGCAAAAGTCTGATTGAACCAATCATGAAAGTATGTGATGTGAATGGCGTTGGTATTGCTAAGTAAGTGTATCCTGAAGTGCTTGCGTAATTTTAACAGCAACTCAATTCGCCTGCGTGGAATATCGAGGAGCATGGCGTTCCACGCCTGGTCTATTTGCGCATCGTCAAACCGGCCATGTAAAGCAGTTTTCAATACCTGCCTGAAATCGGCCTCGGTCATCTTTCCGGTTTCAAAGTCGGTAAATACGCTGGAAGCCAGATTTAACTCCTCCAAATCGGCACCCATTCTGTTGAATGCACGCAGCGTCTTATCCTGATCCAGATTCAGAATAACACCACCAAGATCGAATATAAGTGCGTTTACTTTTGCCATGTATAGTTACATAAAGCCTATATGGCGGTAATTGTTTGAAAAAAATAAAAACTTCAGTGACCAGCTCTATAAATACATGATTATAAACTAATTACACAACCCTATAACAAATGAAGTTGCTGAACAAACGGGCGGCATGAGGCTTACCGTAAAATAAAAAGGAGCAGCAAATGGCTACTCCTTTGTGGGCCCACCTGGGCTCGAACCAGGGACCCTCTGATTATGAGTCAGATGCTCTAACCGACTGAGCTATAGGCCCTGCTTAATACGTATGCATAGCATAAATACTATAAGCGGGCAGCGAAATTACATCATTAGCCTGAATAGGCAAATATTTTTTAGCAGTAAACATATGTACCAGTCAATACGTTATTAAACCATGGCTAAAACCTTGCGGCTCATTCTGGGCGACCAGCTCAACAGGCAACATTCGTGGTTCAAACAGGTAGACGATACGGTTGTATATGCCCTGTTCGAAATACGGCAGGAAACCGATTACGTTAAACATCACATACAAAAAGTAGCTGCATTCTTTTCGGCTATGCGCCATTTCGCTGATGAGTTGAAACAAGCAGGACACCACGTGGTGTACTACACAATTAACTCACCGGACAACAAGCAATCGCTCAGTGAAAATATTCAGCAACTGATAACTTCACTGGGCATCACCCGATTTGAATACCAGTTTCCTGATGAATTCCGGTTAGATGAGCAACTGAAAAGTATATGCAGCAAATTGAACATAAGCAGCGCAGCATTCGACACTGAACATTTTTTAAGCACACGCGATGATGTGAAATTGCTGTTTGAACACAAGAAACAGATTTTACTGGAAACCTTTTACCGCACCATGCGTAGGCGTTATAATGTGCTTATGACGGGTAAAGACCCGGTGGGCGGCAAATGGAATTTTGACAGCGAGAATAGGAAAAAATGGAAAGGAACACCACCTGCACCTGCACACAATAGTGTAGCCAATGATGTACGAGATGTGGTGGAAGAAATACGCCAGGCAGGAATAGAAACACTGGGCAACATAGATACCACTGAACTGCTATGGCCCATCAACCGCGAACAGTCGCTCGTCCTGCTTGAATATTTTGCCACCCATGCCCTGCCTTATTTCGGAACCTATCAGGATGCCATGCACACGCAACAGAGCTATTTGTTCCATTCGCGCCTATCGTTTGCGCTCAACTGTAAAATGATTCATCCGCTGGAGGTAGTTGAACGTGTGGTGCAGGAGTGGCAAAAAAAGCCTGAGCTTATTTCGCTGCCACAGGTTGAAGGATTTATAAGGCAAATTATTGGCTGGCGCGAATACATGCGTGGCATATACTGGTGGAAGATGCCTGATTATGCAAAGATGAATTACTTCGGCTTTACACGAAAGCTGCCTGCATATTACTGGAATGCTAAAACACATATGAATTGTGTGAAGCATGCTGTACAAAACAGCCTCGATCAGGCATATGCACATCACATTCAGCGGTTGATGGTAACCGGAAATTTTGCACTGCTTGCCGGCATTTCACCCGATGAAGTAGATGCATGGTATCTGGGAATATATATCGATGCCATTGAGTGGGTTGAAATAACCAACACACGTGGTATGAGTCAGTTTGCCGATGGCGGCATAGTGGGCAGCAAGCCATATATTTCAAGTGCCAACTACATCGATAAAATGGGAAACTACTGCGAAAACTGTTTCTATGATAAAGCGAAAAAGTATGGCGAAAAAGCGTGTCCGTTCAATAGTCTGTATTGGAATTTTTACGACATGCACAGACAGTTGCTGAAAAATAATCAGCGTGTGAGTATGATGTATAACGTGTGGGATAAAATGAGCAGCTATGAAAAAGAAAATATACTCATGCAAGCAAATACTTATCTGACAAACCTCGACAACCTTTAACGCTTATACACAGCAGCATTGATGCGTGTCTGTTTTTTAAAACATGGCTGCATTGCCCGCCAATAGCGGAGTTTAACTTATCATGAAGTAATTATTACTATAGTATCAGCACATGCTACGAGTAGTTGTAGATATTACACATTATCACACTCACACATTATGCAATAGTTTTGGTTCAGATGATTCTACTTCAGAAGTACGAACCGCAACTATACACCGAAGAACACCACTTCCGCATTTTTCAGCGGCATGAAGAACTCATCAAAATATATGACTTTGTAGAGTTGCCTGTGCAACTGCAGGAAATAGAAAAACAAAACAGCCGCATACTTCGAAACTACTATGCCAATGCACTGGACCATAATCTGGTGGATATGAAAACGGTGAAGTATGTGCTGAACGGAAACCTGCGACCAAAAGGCCTTTCGGAGCGAGCCGTAGAACAATACAACAAAGCCGAGCAGTGGCTAAATACGCAACTTGAACAGCCCCTGCAGGTAAGCATGATGTATCAGCTGCACAAGTTGCTAACCCTTGATTTGTACAACAACCGCGAAGACATCAACCTGTTTTCGGCACACAAAACACGTACACCCGAACGCATCAGTTACGACAATGAACAGCAGCTCGAAGCACTTTTTGAGTTTATTAATACCGATACCGAATACCATCCTGTTGCACTATCGTGGATTATGCATTTCCGTTTGCTGAATATGCAGCTGTTCAGCGAAGCACAAACCAAAATGGCATTGCTGCTTCAAAATTTTGTGTTGCGCAAGCGCAATATGGATTTGCACGGATTGTTCAGTGTAGAACACGAACTGTATCTGGCCAAAAACGATTATCAGGCATTTTTTGGCGAAGGGGCCAATACCGAACTGCAGCAGCAAATTGAGTTCGGAATGAATATGTACAGCAACCAACTGGACAGGCTGAAAATTTTACTCCGCAGTTATTTTCGCAAGCAAATAGATTTTGACAAACACACCCCGCGTTTGAAAAACATCATGAACTATGTGTTTGAGCGCGGATTCAAGCTCAAAGAAATTGATGACTCGGTACTGAATAAGCGGCAAAAACTGATTATGTATATCATACAGCAAAAAGGATTTATTGCCACCAAAGAACTGATTGATGAATTCGGATGTAACCGCAAAACAATTCAGCGCGACTTTAATGCCCTGCTCGATTTAAATCTGGTGAAGGTAGTTGGCCAGGGTGCAGGATTAAAATATGCCGTAAACATTCAGGAAAACAAATACGATTTTCTGGAACGCTACCAATCGGCCTACCTGCAGGAAGACAGCGCAGCCTGATTCAGTTCAATTTATTATTGGTTTAAACGCCCAGCCGTTCGCGCCACAGTTGGTTGAAAGACTTATCTGCAATGCGTGGAAACTCTCTGCGCTCGCCCCACGATGTTTTGAAAAACGACTTGAGCATAAAATTTTTGATTGAAACACCTTTGTTCAGGTTTTTGCGGCTCAACATCATTTTTTTCCAGCTGAACCACATCAGCTTTTCGGCACTTTTGGTATATCCCTGATTCACGCTGTCTCTGCGGTTTCGGGTCAGGTGGTTATGCAGGTCAATATTTACCGGACAAATATCCGTGCAGCGGCCACACAAAGGCGATGCATAGCTGAGGTGTTTGAACGCATCCATTCCCTGCATGTGGGGAACAACGACAGCACCAACAGGTCCTGCATTGCTTACACCGTATGCATGACCGCCTATGGTTTTAAATACCGGACACACATTACTGCACGCACCGCATTTGATACACGAAAGTGCCTGTCTTTGGTCGGGTTGTGCCAACACGTTGGAGCGGCCATTATCAACAAGCACAACAATAAACTCTGAAGGTCCATCCATATCTATTGCCTGCCTGGGACCTGTAATGCTGTTATAAGAAGTTAGTTTTTGACCCGTACCGAATGTAGCCAGCAGCGGAAAAAAAATATCCAGGTCGGTGAGCGAAGGAATGAGTTTATCAATGCCGGCCAGTACGATGTGGGTTTTGGCAAATGCCATACCCATACGAGTATTGCCTTCGTTTTCGGTTATGGCTACCATGCCGCTGTCGGCTATCACAAAGTTTGCACCCGTTATTAATACATCTGCCTCATAAAATTTGTCGCGCAATTCAGTTCGTATGTCTGCAACAATATGATCGGCATCAGCATCCATACTCACACCAATTTTATCATTGAGCAGGGCAGCAATTTCTTCTTTGCTTTTATGCACGGCCGGTGTTACCATATGAAATGGCTTTTCACCCGAAGTATCAACAATGTAATCACCCACATCCGTTTCAATAACGGAGTACTTATGCTTGCGCAAAAATGTACTCAGCTCAATTTCTTCTGTGAGCATACTTTTACTTTTGAGAATAGTTTGCGGTTGTATGCGTTTGAGTACCGTATCTATTTCCTGACAGGCGGCTTCAGCATCAACTGCCCACAACACCTTACCTCCCCTTCGCATCACGGCTGCTTCAAAATCGATGAGGTACTTATCTAGGCTTTCCAGTACTTTCCATTTGTAGTAAGCTGCCCGCTCGCGGGCCAGTTTCAGATTGGCATACTGTGCGCGTGCACTGTAATGAAGCTGCTCATAGCGCTGCATTACATCATCCATACGCATGGCCAGCTCTTTATCGGCTGTTGCGGTTTCGGTGGCTTTTATAAAATGTTCGTAATCGCCCACACGTCAAAGTAAAACAAATTAATTGAGCAATCAGAGTATGAGGTTGTCAATTAAACGCACATTTCCACACCAGCTAAGTAAAGAACTGTACGAAATAAATACTCAATATAAAATTATCTTTTTATAATAAATGCCATTTTCATGCTGAATTTCCAACATATAAATACCTGGTAGTAATGCTGTGACGTCCACTTCACGTAGTGTATCGGCAAGCAATTTCTTTCCGTTTAAATCCATCAATTTCCAACCTTGCATGGGAATGTTTCCGTAAATATTAAATACGCTGTGAGCCGGATTAGGGTAAATATCAAAACTGTACGGTTTTAGTTGTTTTACTTCTTCATTCCCCGTAAGTATGCGCCCATCGGGTAGGGTTTTAAAAATAAAATAATCCAACTTGGTGGCTTCAAAATATTTCTCCCCGCAACCATAATAACCCCCATCTGCTGCCTGGGCTATTTTTTTCAATTGGATGCCATCGTCAAGGTGTTGTATCCATTGTAGGTTGAGCAAACTGTCAGTTTTAAATATATACCAATTGGCAAATAAGTAACCGCCATCTTTACTTTTACAAAATTTAAACGGTATATCCGCGCCTTCTAAAACAGCAGGTATTGAATCTATTTTTATTATATGACCTGAATAATCATGCCTGAAACAACTCAAATTTGCCGGAAAGGTATAATCAGAATGACTGAATGAAGTAAATGTACTATCCGGCTCTTGTATCACATCTTCAATTGGTGTTTTTTTGTTTCCGTTTTTGAGTGGCCTATGCAGCCTGCGCTCTTTCAATACACCCATACTGTCAATGGTAAATAATTCCGTTTGGGTAAATACTAAAAAATCGCTGCTGCCTTTTTTGGGATACATGCCCAATAACCTGTCGTATCCTTCGGTGCCCCCTACCAACGTGAAATGCAATAAATTTCCGTAAAAATCTATCTTTTGGAATGACATTAAGTTGGTGCTGCCAATGCCGCCATAACCCACACTATTTAGTACTTTTTTTATAGTATCCGGAACACCTAAATCTATACTTCCCAGCTCAGGCATTTGATTATAAGTTATGGTATCTATTATATCTCCATTTTTAGTGAATCTAGAATACGATGGACGCGATGCTAAGTCACCACCATGGCCAAAAGCAATAACTGTATCGTTATGCAAAATGATTACATACTCTCCCTTAAATAATACAAAAGGGAGGTTAGTATTATATTTTATGATGTTTCCATCAGCAGAAAACACGGCAAATACACGCGGATAATAACCTGAAAAATAAAACCGCCCACTAAGTTCAACTATATTAAGTGCTGGATATTCGCTTTCATTAGTGCCTATTAAGAGTTTAAATGAATACTGCGCCCATAAGGGCGCAGTAAGTCCATGAATAAATAACAGTATAAGAACCAGTCTATTTTTTAAGTATGCGCTGCACATAGGTGTTTTTATTGGTTACTACGTGTAATACATACACGCCATAAGGCAAATATGCTGTTGAAACTTCTTTGTTATCACCCTTATACACTTCTTGTCCCAATACATTAAATAGTTTCACTTCTTTAACAATTTCATCAGTTTGTATGGTAAATTGTTCACCGGCCGGATTAGGATGTGTGGTTATTTCGCTTGTATTGTTTGCAAGGTTATTCGATTTTTTACCAAATGTGTTACAGCTAAAATAATAATCAGATTTAATGATATGCTCGGCAATACTGCGGTAAGCGCTGTAGCGCATGGTGGTGCCATCAATGCTAAATACCAAGCGATAATTTACAGTATTGTTTAACTGTTGTAATTGTTCGGTGCTGATGTAAAAATGACCTGTGCTATCGGTATAGGCCAATGTATCGGTGTTTTGATAATTTTCGTCTTCCATCCAAAACGGCACGTTCACATTCAGGTATTGCTGTTCGCAGCTATCGCTTATGTAACCGGATATATAAGGCTCGGTATAATCGCTATCGCTGAAAATTAGGTTGCGCTCGTGCCACAGTATAGCCCTTGCACTCACTGCAGCGGGGCTTTGCAGGGCCGGGTGCTTTACTGCAATGGGTGTTATCATATCTACCAGCGAGTCGTTCATGGTGCGGTTGCCTCCATCTTGCTTATATTGTGCATAAGCTTTATACAATAATACAAAATCATTCATAATTTCTTCTGACAACATGAAAGTTAGCGCATCGAAAACCAGCAAGTTTGTATCGTAATGGAACTATTAGAGCTGAGTAGGAAATACATAAAGCTATTGTAAGCGTATCAGCGTCTTTTAAACAAACAGTGGTAGAGATACTAAAACACCACATTATCAATTAAACGCACATTTCCACACCAGGCTGCACCCACCACTACAGCATTGTGTACGGTGCCATCAGTAACTACCGGCTCAAATGTATCGGCATTCAGCACGGCAATGTATTCGGTTTTCAGAACCGTGTTAGCCAGATTGGTGGCCTCGGCTATAAGCTGCGGCAGGGGTTTTTGTCCAATATACTCACTTATATGGTTGAGGGCTTTGTAAAGCATGATCGCATTTTTACGCTCATCTGCACTTAGCCGCAAGTTGCGCGAACTCATCGCCAATCCGTCAGGTTCTCGTACTGTAGCCACAACGTGCAGGTGCACCGGCAACTTGAAGTGTTGAATGAGGTGCTTTACCACCATACATTGCTGAACATCCTTTTGTCCGAAAAATGCATGATGCGGCTGCACCATATCAAACAGCCGTTTAACAATGGTGATGACACCATCAAAATGTCCGGGCCTGAAGGCTCCTTCCAACGAGTGGGTCAATGCCCCGAAATTATAAGGTGTAGCATGAAGCCCATCAGGATACATTTCAGCCGAATCGGGCATAAAAAGCACATCACAACCGGCTTTCTCCAGCATCTGCGCATCATGGCCCGGCAAACGCGGATATTGCTCATAATCGCTGCGCTGATTGAACTGCGTAGGGTTAACAAAAATGCTGCAAACGGTTACACTGCAGAGTTTGCGCGACTGCTCAATGAGGCTGATATGCCCCTGATGCAGGGCACCCATGGTAGGCACAAAGCCTATAATGGTGTTTTGGGCGGTTTGCAGGTGCAGAAAGCGTTGCAGTTCGTGGGTTTGGGTAAAAATAAACAAAGGTTAGTATGTTAATTTTCTGTCAGTTATAGTAAGTGACTAAAAGAAATGGGGCGAATTATACTGCTTTTTTTAAGTTTATGCCTAACTTTGCATACTTTTTTTATCAAAAAGCATATGTCAAAAAGAAAAGTTTTGTTCATTTCTTCAGAAATGACCCCTTATCTGCAGGTTAGCAATGTTGGAGATTTAGCCAGAAGATTACCTCAGGCTATTCAGGAAAAAGATAATGAAATACGCGTATTGATGCCCCGATTCGGGTGCATAAACGAACGTAGAAACCGCTTACACGAGGTGGTACGTTTGTCGGGTATAAACATTACTATTGACGATAACGACAATCCGCTAACCATTAAGGTGGCTTCACTACCCGAAGCTAAAATGCAGGTATACTTTTTGGACAACGAAGATTACTTTCACCGCAAGCACGTTTACACAGACGAAAACAATAAATTTTTTACCGATAACGATGAGCGCACCATTTTCTTTTGCAAAGGCGCTTTGGAAACTGTAAAAAAACTTGGCTGGCAACCCGATATTATTCACTGTCAGGGCTGGATGACCAGTTTAATACCCTTGTATTTAAAAACCATTTACGCCAACGAGCCGGTATTTAAAAATGCCAAAGTGGTGTATTCGGCTTTCGAAAATCAGTTTGAAAAATCGCTGGGTAAAGATTTTGCCCGCAAAGCAAGTCTTAACAGCATTGACAACAAACAAATGTCGTCATTAGGCGATGCATCGTGCTCAGGCCTGTATAAGCTGGCTATTACCCATGCCGATGCTGTTGTTAAATGCAGTGAAGAAATAGATACAGAAGTAAGCAGTTTCCTGAAAAAGCAAAAAGGCAAACTGGTTATGGAGCATAAAAATGAAGAAGGTTACGTGGACGAGTATATCAAACTTTATGACAGCTTATTGCAAAGGCAGAATTAAGCTTCTCGTACTTCTTTTCTCCGGTATTAGTGTTCTGTTTTCTTTGGGCTGTAATAAACCTGAAGAAACTGTTAGTGCCGATTTTATCGGGCTCAGAAATCCATTCGATATTAAGCCCGACACTTCCGTGCAGTTGTATGCTTTTACCACCACGCGCGATTCGTTTCTAACCCGCAACCTCAGCCTTTACATGCTAGGCAATATCAACGATCCCAAGCTGGGTACATCAGCAGCCAATATTATTTCACAGGTTAGTCTTCCTGTTAATCAGTTTTCATTTGGTGCCAATTTTACCGGAATTGATTCGATGGTGTTACAAATCACCTATGGTTCACCTACGGCCTATTACGGTAAACTAAGTGCAGCACAACAAATACGTGTATTCGAACTGAACGAATCTTTATCGAACAATGCCGATTCGCTTTATTTTTCAAACCGCACATATGCTTATGGCACGACAGTGCTGGGCGAATACACCGGTACACTGCAAAACATTGACGACAGCGTGTACATCACACAGAACGGAGTTACACTGCCATTGGTACCTCACATGCGCATCCGCATTACCAATCAGGCATTTATTCAAAAATTTGAACAAGGCGAAGCCAACGGTATGTTTGTTGACAATACTGCCTTTCAATCGCAGATGAAAGGATTTGCATTTATTGCACAGGCTACGCCTGCAGCAGGAGAAGGTGGCATCGCTTATATGAACATGTTCAGACCAACTACTTCACTGGTCATTTATTACAATGGCACACAGCGTGCCGAATTTCCGCTCACTGTTAATTCTGTTCGCACCAATCAGTACGTTCACACTCATTTGCCATCTGTTAATATACGTCCTTATTTCTCGACAGACTCTGCTCACGAAAATTACGTGCAGGGAATGGCCGGATTGAAAACACGGATTATGATGCCGGGATTATTTGAGCTGGTAAAAAACCGTAAAATAGCCATTACAGGCGCACAAATTATTTTTCAGGCCAAAGATGATGCCGATCCATTTACGCTGCCAAAAGAGTTGCGCCTTTTTGCGGCAGATTCGCTGGGCAGGCTTGATTTTATAAACGACTTTTTTGATGGCGGAAGCTATTATGGCGGCATATTGGACCCTGCCACCAAAACGTATCGTTTCAATATTAACCGCCACATTCAGTATTTGCTGAACGAATATTTGAATAACAACAAAAATTACAACTACGGACTTAATCTGGTAGCCCCTGCCGATAATCCGCTATCAGCAGCTAGAGTGGTGTTAGATACACGACCTGAGAAACTCAAACTAAATTTAACCTACTCTGTTATTAAATAAACAGTGATACTTACACTTAAATCAGATACTACGCCACAACAGTTGCAGGAGTTAACAGCTTACCTGAACAAGCATCACATACAGCACATACAAGTTGAACTTAGTCGTTTATTGGTTTTACCTAAAAACAATGCTGCTGAACTGACCGAACATTTTACCTGTATTGAATCGGCTACGCATACTACACAGTCTTTTCCGCTGGCATCGCTGGAGTGGAAAACACGCACACAGGTAGCTGTTGGCAACCAGGTAATCGGGGCTGATGATTTTTCGGTTATTGCCGGCCCGTGCTCGGTAGAAAACGAAGAACAGATTTATGCGGTAGCCGAATACCTGCATAGCCGTGGAGTACCATATATACGTGGAGGTGCATACAAGCCACGCACCTCACCCTATTCATTTCGGGGGTTGGGTAAAAAAGGTCTAATACTGCTTCATAATGCGGCAAAAACATACAACCTGAAAGTAGTTACTGAAATAATGGATTTGCACCTGCTGGATGAATTGATGGAGTATGCCGATGTGCTGCAGGTAGGAAGCCGCAACATGCAAAACTTTTATATGCTTAACGAACTGGGCAAACAGAATAAACCTGTGTTGCTGAAGCGAGGCATGCATGCCAAAGCTAAGGAATGGCTACTGGCTGCCGAGTACATACTGAGTGGAGGAAACGAACAGGTTGTGCTATGCGAACGTGGCATTCGAAGTTTTGACAGCGATATGCGCAATGTGATGGATATAGGCGTTATACCATTTGTAAAACAACTGAGCCACCTGCCGGTGATTGCCGATCCCAGTCACGGTACGGGCGATGCCTCGCGTGTTACCGCAATGGCAATGGCTGCTGCAGCTGCCGGTGCCGATGGACTCATGGTAGAAATACATCCCTTGCCGCAACAGGCCTTATCCGATAAACAACAAGCACTCAGTTTTGATGAGTTTGATATTTTGCTCGAACGCCTGAATGCACTACTACCCGCAGTAAATAAAAAAGCACCCACACAAAGCGGGGTTTTCAAACTGCAAACTTTATAGTATTTTCGTCCATTATGTGTGGAATTGTAGCTTACCTTGGCCACCGCGAGGCCTACCCTATTATCATTAAAGGACTCAAACGTCTTGAATACCGCGGATATGACAGTGCTGGCGTAGCTTTGCTAACGCCTGAAAGGGAAATGAACATTTACAAGAAGAGCGGCAAAGTGTCGGAGCTGGAAGCTGCGGTTGCTGGCAAAAACACAAAAGCCACCACCGGAATGGGTCACACGCGCTGGGCTACACACGGTGAGCCCAATGATGTAAATGCACATCCGCACCTGTCACAAAATGGCGATTTTGCCATCATTCACAATGGCATTATTGAAAATTATGCTTCGCTAAAAAAAGCGCTGAGCGAACGCGGCCATACTTTTAAAAGCGATACCGATACTGAAGTACTGATTCATTTAATAGAAGAAGTATTCAATAAAAATGATGTGGGATTTGAAGAAGCAGTTCGTATGGCGCTTACACAGGTAGTAGGTGCTTATGCCATTGTCATCTTATCTAAAAAAGACCCCAATTATCTGATAGGTGCCCGCAAAGGAAGCCCTATGGTGATAGGAATTGGCGAAGACGAGCACTTCATTGCATCAGATGCTACACCTATTGTTGAATACACACGAAACGTAGTGTACCTAAACGATGGTGAACTGGCTATTATCAAAGGCAATGAACTTACGGTAAAAACGATAGACAATACCATAAAAACCCCATACATTCAGGAACTGGAGATTAACCTGGAGAGCATTGAAAAAGGCGGCTTTGATCATTTCATGCTCAAAGAAATTTACGAACAACCACGCTCCATCCTCGACTCTTTTAGGGGGCGCATACACATCAACGAAGGCACCATAACCATGGCTGGCGTTGATAAATATGAAGATAAACTTAAAAATATCAAACGCATTCTAATTGTAGGATGTGGTACATCATGGCATGCAGGCCTGGTAGGCGAATACCTACTCGAAGACTTTGCACGCATACCCGTTGAAGTGGAATACGCCTCAGAATTTCGCTACCGTAATCCGGTAATTGACGAAACTGATTTTGTAATTGCTATATCGCAAAGTGGTGAAACTGCCGATACACTGGCCGCACTTGAACTGGCTAAAAGTCGCGGAGCAACTGTATTTGGTATTTGCAATGTGGTAGGTTCATCCATTCCACGTATGACTGATGCAGGTGCATATACACATGCAGGACCGGAAATAGGTGTGGCCTCTACCAAAGCCTTTACTGCTCAGGTAACAGCACTCATACTAATGTCATTATCTATCGGGCAAAAGAAAGGCACCCTTTCGGTGCAGCGCCTGCGCGAATTGCTTACCGAACTGGAAACCATACCGGCTAAGGTGGAGAAGATACTGGAGTCGAACGACTACATCAGGCAAATGGCCGAAACATTCAAAAACTCTCATAACTTCCTTTATCTGGGCCGTGGTTATGGATTTCCTGTTGCACTGGAAGGCGCACTTAAATTAAAGGAAATATCTTACATACATGCCGAAGGATATCCGGCTGCTGAAATGAAGCACGGACCCATAGCCCTGATTGACGAAGAAATGCCTGTGGTGGTGATAGCCACACAACACAGCAATTATGAAAAAGTAATCAGCAATATACAGGAAGTGCGAGCACGCAAAGGCAAGGTCATAGCCATTGCTACCAAAGGCGATGAACACATCAGACAACATGCCGATTATGTAATCAATATTCCGCATTGCGAAGAAGCGATGCTGCCTTTGCTGGCTACCATTCCGCTTCAGTTGCTGTCGTACCATATTGCCGTAATGCGCGGCTGCAATGTTGACCAACCCCGTAACCTGGCCAAATCGGTAACAGTGGAGTAGTAAAAAGTACCCAGTCCAGATTTTTAATCCTTATGGCCATTTCATTTAGTCATGTGTAGGAAACTACATTTAGCTATGTATTTATGTAACTGAGGTTGTTATACTCTCTTTTATTGGATTCTGATCAGTTCAAAATGGAACAATTTACCTGATGGACAGGCAGACTTTATATACTAATTAATAACTTGAATTACAGTGTTTTAAAAAAATATGTAGTGGGAATGAAGTAGTGTAAAATTAGTAAATATTACAAATGAAAGTAAAGTAGGGGTAATTAAAAAAGCTGTAATCTATTCAGATTGTAGATTTACACAAACAATAAACTGTTATGAAAATCTTCAAAAAAATCAATTTGCTGGTGATTGGTCTGGTACAGTCATTAGCTGCCATCTCACAATCGATGGATTTGCCATTAAATTTTGATAATGTAAACATTGTCTACACCCTTACAGATTTTGGCGGAAATTCAAGTTTGGTGGGGAATGACCCTGTTGATTCAACCAATAAAGTTGCTATCGTTACCAAAACGAATTCGGCACAAACATGGGCGGGAACAACAATGGGTGGCTCGGCCGGGTTTGCCAATGCTGTTGCGTTTAACGTAAACAGAACTATTATAACCATGCGTGTTTATTCGCCAGACTCAGGTATCGTTGTACGTTTAAAAATTGAAGACCCGAATGATGCTTCAAAAAGCGTTGAAACGGATGCAGTAACAACGAAAGCTAATATGTGGCACACATTGACCTTTAATTTTGCCAATCAGGCAACTGGTACGGCAGCCATTAATTACTCATATACATACAAGAAGGCATCGGTGTTCTTTAACTTTGGTGTTTCAGGTTCAACAGCAGGAAATAAAACCTATTATTTTGATGATGTGGTATTTCCACCGGCAACCGGACCTGTGCTAACACAGGTGAATCTACCAGTAAATTTTGACTCGGCAAATGTAGATTATACAGTTATGGATTTTGGTGGCAACGCAACAACCATTATCACCGATCCGTCCAATTCTTCCAATAAGGTTGCACAATCAGTTAAATCTAACAGTGCTGAGCTATGGGCCGGTACCACAATGAGTACAACTGCGGGCTTTGCAAGTGTTATACCTTTCAGCAGCACCAATACAAGTATTAAAGTTAAAGTGTTTTCACCCAACAGTGGTATTCAAATTCGTTTAAAAGCTGAAGTTGCTTCAGACCCTACAAAAAGCGTTGAAACAGAGGCTACAACTACTACTTCCAACGCATGGGAAATACTTACTTTTAATTTCGCCAATCATGTCACAGGTACCAGTGCCATTAATTTTTCTTATGGCTACAATAAGCTTTCCATATTTTTCAATTTTGGTGTGACTGGTGCTACCGCAGGTACAAAAACTTATCTGTGGGACGATGTTACATTTATAACTGGCAGCTCTACAACCCCAATTCTACCTTGCGATTTTGAGAGCACAACTATTAACTATGGTTTAACAGATTTCGGTGGAAATGCCAGTTCAATCGATTCTGATCCTGTAATATCAACAAACAAAGTATGTAAAGTGGTAAAAACAAACTCAGCTCAAACCTGGGCCGGTACTACCATTGGTGGCACTACGGGGTTTGCAACGGCTGTGCCATTTACAGCAGGCAATACAAAAATGAATATGCGCGTGTATTCACCGGCAACAGGAATGCCGATTCGTGTAAAAATAGAAGACCCGAATGACCCTACGAAAAGTGTAGAAACAGAAGTTGTATCTACAGTTGCTAATGCCTGGGAAACGATGGAATTTAACTTTGCTAATCAGGCTAACGGCACACAACCTATCAATTTCAGCTACACATATAAAAAATTGTCTGTATTTTTCAATTTTGGCACCAGTGGGGCCACTGCAGGCGAAAAAATATTTTATTGTGATGATATAAAGTTTGGACCAAAGCAAGCTCCACCTTCAAGCGGAAAAGTTAATGTTACCTTTAATGTGGATGCCAAAAACGTACCTATGAATCTGGGTGATACGCTGACGTTAAACGGCACATTCAATGGCTGGTGCGGTGCGTGTACAAAAATGACAAACATAGCCGGAACAAAACAGTGGACAGTAACTATTCCATTGGATACCAATAGTGAATATGAATATAAATTTACCATTGGCAACTGGGCTGTTCAGGAAAACCTTAATCCCAACTTAACAAGTTGCACAAAAACAACCGGAACGTTTACTAACAGGTTTTTAAAAACAGGCAGTTCTGATAATACATTACCTATGGTGTGCTGGGAAAGTTGCACAAGCTGCGACAACACAAGCGGACCAACCAAAACCTACGTAACATTCAGAGTAGATTTAAGTAAAAACAAACCATCTGCAGGAGACACAGTAACATTAAACGGTAACTTTAATGGATGGTGCGGTGCCTGCACACCAATGGTTAAGGATGCTGGTTCTGATGTATGGAGTACATCTGTATTGTTGGATAAAGATAGTACCTACGAGTATAAATACACCATTGGTGCCTGGAAGTCACAAGAAACCCTTAAACAAGGATTGCCTTGTACTAAAACTACTTCAGGATTTACTAATCGTGTGCTAACCGTAACCAAACTGAATGATACCTTACCGGTTGTTTGCTGGGAAAGTTGCACAAGCTGTCAAAATACAGCTGCCAAAGCGAGGGTAACCTTTAAAGTAAACATGAAGAACTACATTGATGACAGCTTATCGTTTAAAGGTGTAACCCTGAACGGTACATTTAACGGATGGTGTGGTGATTGCAACAAAATGACCGATTTAGGAAATAATATCTGGTCTACAACGCTAACACTTGATACCGGTATATATGATTTTAAATTTGCCATAGGCAACTGGTTGGATCAGGAACAATTTAATGTATCAGATCCGTGTACAAGAACAATCGGTAATTTCACCAACAGATACATCAGTGTAAATGATACCAATCCTATTAATATAGGACCTTATTGCTGGAGTACCTGTGATATTTGTGATGTTGTAGGAGTAAAAGAAACCAACCTCCAGAACGTAAAAGTGTATCCAAATCCTGCTACAACTTCACTTACTGTAGATTTTGGCACGACCAATTACAACACGGCCACTGTTTCAGCTTACAGCATCGTAGGTGAACTGGTATTTGAGAAGACATTCACAAATGCTAATGAGCCGGGAAGAATAGTTTTAGATACACATTCACTTAAAAAAGGTGTTTATTTCCTCCAAGTACAAACAGATGATGCATTTAATGTGATCAAATTTCAGATAAACTAAGCAGCATACCTGCATAGTAAAAAAAGGTCGGAGATTCCGACCTTTTTTTTTGATTAATTTTCATCCTGTTTAGCGCTAATCGGGATAAGAGAATCGAATTACTACAAGCCCGAAAGATAGTCTGTTAAATTGGCACCCGGATGAAGGCCCATTTTTTTGCGTAACCTGTAACGGCTCACTTCAACACCCCGAATGGAGATGTTCAATATTGTAGCTATTTCCTTAGTGGATAGATTCATCCTTAGATAGGAGCATAATTTTATATCATTACTCGTAAGAGAAGGAAATTTCTCCTTCAGACTTTGAGTAAAGCTCATATGTATGTTGTTAAAATATAGTTCAAACTTCTCCCAGTCTTTATCAATGAGAGTATCACTCTCTATTTCTTTAATCAATTCACTGATTTTGGGCTTTATTTTCAAATCATTTGTAGACGATGCAATCTTCTTCAATTTGTCTTTTAAGCCAATGAGCTTTTCACTTTTTTGTACAATATGCATGGTACTTGATGCCAACTCCCTACCTTGATGCTCAATCTCCAATATCAACTTTTGATTTTTGAGTTCGATTCTCTCCTGTTCCTGACGTTGCTTTTCTTCATTCAACATTTCTGTCTGCCTTTTTATATGGTTATCTTTTTGAGCTATAAGTATAGAGGCCTTTTTACGAACAAGCATTTGAGGATAGAAGCCAATTAGTAGTACCAAAATAAAGCCAATGAATACATAGATAAATTTTGCATACACGGTTAAATACCAAGGTGCAGGAATCTTAAATTTCACTATAGTTGCAGGGCCTTCAACCCCCATGCACTTTGCTTTTATATGCAACGTGTAATTACCATAAGAAAGCCGTCCAAATTCGCGGGTATTGTTTGGCTTCCATATTGACCATTCTTTGTCCCAGCCTTCCAGAAACGAAGAGAAATTCAGCTCTTTATAAAAATAAGTATTGGGTGAGCTGAATGAGAATTCAACCGATCGCTCAGGCAATTCGATGCGGTCTGAATTGGACAGGATGTATTGGTCAAATACAGAGTCTGCAAAATTCATGGACCTTATTTTCGAAACCATAACGATTGGCGGTTGAAAAGTGAAATGATTAATCTGTGACAAATCGGAACTTACAAAACCCGATTCTACGCCAATAAATAAATGGTTTTCGCTACACTCATTTATGTATTCAAATCCGCCAACCAAACTTTGATCCAGTTTAGGCAAAACCTCCTTTTGATAGGTGTATTCAATTCCGTTGTAGTATGGTTTTAAATATCCTATCTCATTGGTTGTAACAAACCATATTTTCCCATTTCTGCCGTTAAATACGCGCTTTAATGCCTGTGTGGTATCAATGATGTGATGATAATTACTGACTACCTCAAATCTGTCTGTTGAACGGATGTATTTGTATAGTCCTTTTGATGTACAAAAGTTTAACCCCATATCTGTACGCACCACATGATTTTCCTGAGCACTTGGTAAACCTTGTTTGGGGCCATATAGCCTTACCTGCTCAAGTCCTTGCAGGTTTGTGCTTAATGTTAGTTTGTATATTCCCTTATATGGATGACCAATCCAGATATTACCTTCATCGTCCTCTTCAAGAAATCTGCATGACTCCTTAAATCGCTCTAACCTGGAGACAAACGATAGTGTGCCATTTTCCCAGTTTAGCAGCACAATACCATTGTAAGTTCCCAGTATATAATAACCGGGATATTTAACCGACTTAATAATTTTCCAACAACCTTTCGCATCAATAATCCTTTTTGCCGATAAGCCATCCACCTCAAATAAACCATCATGATGATTAGCAAATAATTTCCCGTTTATAACCTGTACATGCCATACCTGACCATCAGTATTGGCTACCTGTTCAAAATCAAAGAGAATATTGCTGTCCTTTTTCTGAAAATATAAACCGTTGTTTGTAGCAAAATAGTAGCCATTACCAAACTCGGCCATACTGTATCCGGTTCCCTTAAGTATTCCATCCGGCAATACAGACCAGAAAGGATAGTTTAAACGTATCAGGTCAATACCATTGTCAAGCCCGGCCCAGATATTATTGTTTTTGTCTTTATAAAGAGAAAGAACATTGTTATTCTGAAGACCGTTTTTAACATTAAAATTATTGATGATGTTTCCTTGTTTATCCAGTATAAATATACCGTTTCTGCTGGTGGCTAAAACCAGGAAGTTGCCATACACGGAAGCTTTGTAAATATTACTCGATTGAGTAAGGGTTTTATCGGTGGTTATTTCTTTTATTACATTATTCGCCAATTTATAGATACCGCTTTTATAGGTTACAACCAATAGCTCATTGGCGCTATAGGGAAGCAGAGCCGATATAGACAACTTCGACTGAAGCAACTGAGGTACGAATGCATATTCTGACAGTTTAAAAATACTGCCCGATTCATCTGTTAACAGCAGATTATCATTAATGGTGTATAAACTCTGCAAGTTTACCTCTGACGATTTTATGGGCTTTATTGACATGCCATCATAGGAAAATACCTGTCTGCTTGTTTGGAAATAGATTTTCCCTTTGTGTTTTTTAATGCTCCATACGTCTTCAAACCCTTTGAATTGATTTGGCATTAATCCGGACAGGGAATGAAACTTTATTGAACCTCGGTTTGCAAGCTGAAAATAACCAATTTCATTTTGCCCGCCTGCATAGATGCGCTTGGTAACACTGTCGTAACACAACGATCTTACAATCGTTCGCATGGGTAAGTTGTATTTCGAGAACTGATAGCCATCGAACACCAACAAGCCATCATTATTGGCAAAGAATATTAATCCATTTTCTGATTCACATATATCCCAGGTTTGTGTGCCTCCGGTATACATCTGTTTTGAAAAATTCCGTATAAATGGCACATTCCGTAAAGTTTGGCTTTGGGCCTGGTTCAGGAAACTGATAACAGCAATCAGAAAAATGATAAATGATACAAATAGCCTCCTATCCGGTACATATTTTTTACTCACGAGTCAGGTTTATTTACAGACAAATATATTTAATATAATAAATTTATAATCATATAATTACGGTAAATTGTAGTAGTCGTGTTGTAGTCAAGTCAAATTGTTGATTCAATTGAAGTATGCGAGTTGGGGCTATTTACATATACATGTGGTGTATGCAGCGTACATTCGCTATAGTTAATTTTAACATGTGAAGGGCTTATCATTTTCAGGTTATCTGTATCTATTGTGTTGCTTGAGCTGTTTGGTAATAAACCCTATCTTGACAACAGCTCAGCGAAATGACTCGACCTTTATTCAACAACCCATTTCGTCTATGCCGGAAGGGTTGATGCCTCTAAAAAAAATAAACATAAATGGTTACTATCGTTTTTGGGGGGTACAAAGAGATTTGGAAAAGCCTTTTGAGGTGATACCAGGTAATCCCTATGCCAATGCACCACCCTACGTACTGGGGGCAGGTGATGTTTACCGCGACCCTCCGCTGGTTTTACTGAATATGTCCGTTCAACCCACTTCGAAAACATATATAGGAATGGATTATGCCCTGTATCATAATTTTACGGGCAATATTGGTTCAGGCTCCCCTAATTTGAACCTCGGTATCAATCTGGTTGGCAGCATCAGTACCGATATTGGAAAGTTCACTGCACATATGGGCGGTATTAACTGGACAGATATGAGTGGCATGGTTTTCAGCAGTTTTATTGGCTATCAAAGATTTAGCATCTTTGAACGAATACCTTGGGAAAACAATTCCGTTTCATACGACAGGGCGTCAAACTACTTTGATTACGGAAACATAAACCGCGATATGCGGTTTGGCATGCAGGCGTTTAAAGGTCTAATGATAGACGGAACGGATCTACCGAAAAACTTTTCTTTCCGGTTTATGTATGGGGTAACTCCAGTACAATCCATAATTGGAAGCCGAGTTCCTGCCTACACTGCAGGAGTTCGTATACGCAAGCATTTTAAAAATCAAACAATTGGCTTCAACAACATGCAGTTTGTTTCCTTTCTTGATTCGCTTGCAACGGAAGAAGGAGGAATAAGTCTTCAGACTATTTCTTACGATTTAACGTTTAAGGGATTTGAATTATCGGCTGAAATTGGGCGAGGTCAGCTTTATTCAAAGCTACAAAATGCAGGTTGGGGCAATGCGGTAAGGGTAAAAATAAAAACACCTAAAAAAACAACACGTATACCTTTTGATGTTGAGGTGTTTTATATGAGTCCGGAGTTTGTGAATTACTATGGTGACTTCATCAGTTCAAACACTGCTTTTTTAACATCTGCCTTAAATAACCAAACAAGTTCACCTGCCGGGGGAAGCGGAGGAATAAGCAACTTTGCCGGTTCAATCACAGATGTAGGTCAGTTAAGCAATAACCGCAAAGGCTTTTCATTTAACTGCTGGCTCGATATCAGCAAGAATACCAAAATTAATTTTGGCAATATGGTATCATCTGAGATCAAGTCAATGACACGTTCATTGGCTTTTGGTCATAAAATCAATGCCCTTCCCCTTTCGCGGCTGGTGCCATTTTCAAATAATATTGGGTCATATTCTAACTGGACGTCCTATTTCAGAGGGTTTTCGCAAACAGTTGAAATTACTGATACCAATACATTCGGTTTACCACAAACACTTACACGATTTAACATGCTTCAAGTGCAGATAAAGCAAAAAGTTAACTTACCCATATTGCCATTTTACCTTTTATATGTGGGATCATTTGGTTCTGCACAAAGTTTTTCTAGTTTAATTCCTGAGTTTACTGATAAAGCTTACCTGCGAACACATTACCACGAGTTAGATGCAGTTATTATGATAATGTCCAAAGCAAGCGCCATTTTTACCTATGGTAAGGAATACATCAGGGGTAATAATCAGATGAATAAAGGAGATAACGTAAACAATGTTTTGGGCAGTAGTGTAAACAGTCCGATAAATCAGGAATCAGATCTGGTAGGCATTGGTTTTGATCTGGCACTAAACAAAAGCACTAACCTGTATCTGAGAAGGCGTTGGTTTTCTCAAAAAGATGCAAGCTTCATTAAAGATGATATTAAAGGAACCGAAACCACCATTGAACTTAAACTGTACTTCTAAAAATGAAACATATCCGTATAATCATACTCCTTCTGACTGGTATTTTTTCAGGTACCTACCAGGTCGGTGCGCAGGATAAAAAAATTGAATTCTTTGGCTCGGGCAGGTTTGCCTTTACCAATAGTACATTGAGCGGAAGGCTAATAGATTCAGACACAACAACGGCCAGACGACAGATGACAGGCAACACATTATTTGATATGGGTTTTCATATCAGGCCATCCGAAAACACAGAAATCAAAGCCATTACGCGGGTGCAAAATGACCTGAACGGATTTTGGGGAGGGGGTGTAACACTGGGGCTTCGTGAGCTTTATCTGCGCGGCTTAATATTCAATCGTATTACGTATCATGTTGGTGACATAAATACCCGAATGAGTGAATATACTTTATACAACAACGCCTGTGAACTGCAGCAATTCAATCCAAAAGCGCTAGGTACTTTTATGGAGGTCATTAATTATGATAAATTTTACGGAAACAATTCGTGGCGACAGCAAGGCGCAAAAGCCGATTTCGGATTTGATTTTAAAAAAATAATTAATCACCTGCACTTTACCGGATTGATAACGAAAAACAGACAGACAGATTATTTCACCACACCCGACAGGCTATTTAGTGGAGGTACTGTGCATATGAAAGCGTTTAACCAACTCAATCTTTCCTATCATTATGTAAATATTTTCGATGTTAAAAATTCAGCAATGTTTAGCAATGCATTATTCAATAACAAAGTTCACAGTTTTGAATGGAGTGAGACACGAAGCATCAAAGGTCATCATGCACTAATTGGTGGCGAACTGGGACAATCAACCGTCAGTTTTGAAAATAATCCAAATGCTCCTTCTGCCCTTACAGGCACATTCAATGATATAAAGCTGCAGGTTACGCATAAAAATAAAAACTGGCATGCAGGTATTAATCTGCGAACCGTAGAAACCAGTTTTAGAAGTATGGGTGCACAAAGCCGCAGGGTTGATTTTGGAGCTGCAGCCAGCGAATATCCTTATTACACCAATAGAGAGTCATTAAGACCGGTTACAATGTTATCTATCCTTACTGATGGTAATTATTACAATATGTTTTTGAGCCCAACACTTTTTGAGTTTAATCCGGTGTATGAGAATATATTGCCTTATGGCAAAGCTACGCCTAACAGGCAGGGAGGTGATATTCATGTAACATGGAACAGCAAGAATGAAAAACTGATTCGCTTCAATTCAAACGCATCCTTCTATAAAGAAATAACAGGTCAGGGAACAACTGCTATTCGTAGCTTCACCCAAGCAGATGCTTCTGTCAATATCGGAATTAACGAAATTTATAAAGGTAAAAAACTTATGCAGTTAGGGTTGTATGCAAGGCAGCAAAATACCTCAAGAAACGGTACTGAAGGAATAGATAAAGTGGATTTGAAAAGCACTCAGATTAAATGTGAATTTAACTACGAACTAATTCCTAACCTGGAATTACAAGTGGCTGCACTAATTTTAGAAGGAACCGGAAATGAATACCTCGCCCAACGCAATGCTTTTAACGAAATCTTTTTTTATAAAAATTTCAATGCTGACTTAAGGGAAACCATTTACATAGGTGGCTTAAATTATCAGTTCAGCAAATACAACTGCCTTAAAATTCAATATCAGCAAGCAGAATGGAACAATAAACTTCTCGCCAATAATCAATATATCATAAGTCGGCTGGCTGTATTGTATAACCTGTTTTTTTAAAATCATGAAAATAAAAAATATATACATACTCATTCTGTCAATAGGTTTTCTGGCCGCATCGTCATGCAAAGAAGATGACTCAATTGAAGGTCCTGAATTGGTAGATTTATTCGGTGAGTTTAAAGTGATTGAGCCCCTGCGCGCATCTATAAAATCAGCAAACTTTGCAAACGGTGATATTGTGGTTTATAAAACCAAATTATCCATCCGAACACAGTGGACCATTGAAATAATAGGATTAAACAGCGGAGCACGTAAAGTTTTTACCGGCAATGACAAAGACTTCTCAATGAATCAGATCAGCTGGAATGGATCCATCACATTTGCACCTTTTTTCCGAAAAAATGAACCGGTAGTAGCACGCATGACATTCGCTAACTACAAGGATACGTTATACTCAGATACTATTACTGTGGCTGCAGCCAGACCAACTCCGGCAGTTGATATTCTTATTGATGATTTTGAGAGCCCGCAAAGGCCTTATAATACATTTACCGAAGGACAGCAAACCTATAATGCCACTGCTGTTAACTATACAGGAACTACCCCGGCTGAAAAAAGTCGCTTTTATGTACTTGCCGGAAACAGAGGCCCAACGGGCAGCCTATTCCTGTGTGGTATGTCGTTAAGTGCCAAGGTAAGCCAAGGCACAAGCGACAATTATTTCAAATTTTCAACCGACAATCCTGAGCGTTTATTTTTCAATGCTTATGTATATGGTTGGGGAGATAAGAAGGCCGAATTGAGTGTTGAATTTCAGGAGGACGATAACCTCGATGGCATCTATCAATCGGCTGAGGAAGGCACTTACACATACAGAATGAAAGTTGATTGGACAGGTTGGAAACTGATAAGTTTTTCATATGATAAAACTACCATCTCTACTTCTGGCGGATTTGGCAATGTAGACCGTAACGGCAGAAAAGAAATGGACCGTATTATGAATGTACAGTTTCTGCTCCTATCACAAGCCGGCACCTCAGGTACAACCCGTACAGCTATTGATTTTGCATCATTTACCTACAATGAACCGTTTCAACCCTAATGCTTAAGCTGAAAGTATATATACTATCGTTGATAATAACCCTGCTTGCAGGTTGCGGTATACGCATGCAACAAAAATCACTGATAGACGAGTGGGGCGGATCGTACAATTCCACAACAGCATCTGTATTTCAGGAAAAAGAAATTTACAATGATCAATCAACAGACATTTGGGGGCTTGAAAAAACCGAGTGTAAATATTTTAAACAGATTGATACCGTTTCATTCAAAGGTTCATCTTGCCTAAGTATCAGTTGGAATAAAATTGGTGCCTGTCCATGGATTGGTTTTGGCATAGGTTGGAATGGTTATCTGGCTAAAGATATGAACGATATTATGCAAACCGGTAGTATCGATTTTTATGTGCGTTCCGTTAAAGGGCAACATCATATTCCCACGCTTATATTCTTACTGGAAGATTACTCAGGTATACAAACAGCCTCATTGCTAAAAGCGAAATATTTTGAACGGTATCCCATAGATGAAAACTGGCAAAGAGTGAGTATCCCGTTACGAACATTTTTGCAGGCACAAAAACCATTGAGCGATTTCTCCAACATAAAAAGCTTAAATATAGAATGTCAGGGGTCGGGTGATATACTTATTGATAAAATAGAGATTGGTACAGCAACTCAAACAGCAAGTATTGAGCAAAAGTTTGGTAAAGTTACAGCCGGGTCATTCCCTATTTATATATTCAAGGACAGCTTGCCTTATGCTTGGGGCTTTGGGGAATACAAGGGTAAAAACATACACTTAACCAGCGACAACAAAGCGGAGGGTAGCCAGTCAATACATCTAAAATGGGATTCATCCGAAATGGGAAATCAACTAAAACAAGTAGGCATAAATTGGGAACGCTGGCAAGCCATTTCACTTCCTGATTCAATCAACAGCTATGAGTTGCAATTTTATCTGTACATAAATAAACCTAAGGCATTTGAACAACTTAAAATGGGATTTGAATCATACAACGGACGCTCCGTACTGAATGCAATAAAACCCGATTACTATGCTAGCAGTATGATTATTCCCAATACATGGCAACTGATAAAAATTCCGTTTTCTGAATTTAAGTTTAAGGAAAGTCGTTTTGATACAGAAAGATTCAAGCAGTTCCTTATTGAATTTGAGGGCACCGGTGAAGTATGGTTGGATGAAATAACAATACAACAAAAGTAATTGCATGAATAAGTTTATATTAAAATTATGCTTCTGTGCCGTCATTTTAACCGGCTGTAAAAATAAAATTGAAAAGACGGCTGAGGAAAAGGCTGCTCTGCTTTTGAGCCAAATGACGCTGGAAGAAAAAGCAGGTCAAATGACTCAATTATCCATTGAAATGCTATCGGTGTATGATAGCTTGACGCTGAGAGAGCCACACACATTAGACACTGTAAAGCTAAAACACATCATTGTTGATTTACAGGTGGGATCTATTTTAAATGTTGGGGGTCACGCTTACGATATCGGGCATTGGAAAGAAATAATTACCAGCATTGATAACTTCAGTCGGAAAACACGGTTACAAATACCTGTACTTTATGGTATTGATGCCATTCATGGGGCTAATTATACACTAGGTGCTACTCTATATCCGCAGCAAATAGGTATTGCAGCAACTTTTAATCCTGAGTTGGCAAATAAAATGGCCCGTATGGTAGCTAATGATGTGCGAAGCAGCGGAATTCCATGGAATTTTTCTCCTGTGTTGGATGTAGGACGCAACCCCGCATGGCCCAGATTTTGGGAAACATTCGGGGAAGACCCTTACCTGGTTTCTGAAATGGGCGTAGCTATGGTTAAGGGATATCAGTTTGCAAATGACAGTAACAGTAAACCGATTGCTGCCTGTTTAAAACATTATGTAGGCTACAGCAATCCGCAAAACGGACACGACAGAACACCTGGTTACATTCCCGAGCGGCAATTGCGTGAAACTTACTTACCTCCTTTTGCAAAAGCAATTGACGCAGGAGCCAAAACCATTATGATTAATTCAGCAGAGTGGAATGGCGAACCTGTTCATTCAAGCAAATTTTTACTGCACACATTGCTGAGGGAAGAACTGAACTTTAAAGGAGTAACAGTAACCGACTGGGAAGACATAAAAAATTTAACTACGAGGCATAAAGTCGCCTCTGATTACAAAGAAGCTGTTGCACTTGCTATAAACGCAGGAATTGACCTGGCGATGGTTCCCTTAGATACTGAGTATACCCATCATCTTATCCAAAATGTAAAAGAGGGTAAAATTAAACTGAAAAGAGTAGATGAAGCGGTATTGCGGATACTTACTTTAAAGTATGAACTAGGGTTGTTTGATGAACACTTAAGTAACGAGAATAATTTCAAAGAACCCGAGCAAGTAGAAAGCAAAAAACTAAGTTATGAGATAGCTGCTCAAAGTATTACTCTATTAAAAAATGAGGATAATATACTCCCTTTATCGGGCGATGAGAAAATATTGATTACCGGACCGAATGCTGATTATATAAATGCACTTAATGGTGGCTGGACATATACCTGGCAGGGGCGCGATACCAGTTTTAATCCGAAAGTGACAACTATAATGAAAGCCTTGAAGGAGCGAATGCCACAGCTGTGCTATTTAGCGGGCAATACATATACAAGTCACTTACCTGAGACCAGACTAATTGAAGAGGCACGTAATTCAAATGTTGTGCTATTGTGTTTGGGAGAAGATACGTACACTGAAAAGCCGGGCGATATTTACGACATGGAGTTGGATATGGCCCAGCAAGATCTTATTCGCATTTATAAAAATGCAGGTAAAAAAGTGATTGTTCTATTACTGGAGGGCAGACCGCGAACCTTTGCAAAAACAGAACCTCTTTGCGATGCTGTTATTTACGGCTATTTGCCTGGCAATGAAGGTGGTATCGCAATTGCAGACATCCTGTTGGGCAAAATAAACCCCAGCGGAAAATTGCCTTTTACATTTCCACGCTATCAGGGAATTTATACGCCCTATGATTGTAAATATACCGAAACCCTGAATAACGAATTCAAACCAATTGGATTTAATCCGCTGTATAGGTTCGGTCATGGTTTAAGCTACACTTCTTACACTTATAAGCATATGGAAATTTCAAAGAAAACCGTAAGCATGTCAGATAGTGTAACTATTCGGGTTAGCCTGGAAAATACAGGAACACTAAGTGGAACAGAAACAGTGTTGCTATTCTCGGCCGATGAATTTGCCACCATAACTCCTTCCATACAACGATTGCGGAGATTCAAACGTATTGCGTTAAATGCAAAGCAGCATGCAGAACTAACATTTAAACTTGCTGTTAAGGAACTGGCATTTGTTGACGTAAACAACAAATTCACAGTAGAACCGGGAAAAATGTACTTTACCATATCGCAACTAAAAGATTCTATTTACATAACCAATTAATTTATGCTGTACAGAAATTTCACACTTATATTATTAATCATTGTACAATCTTTTTCCGCAAGTGGGCAGGATTTTTTGCGATGGGCAGATGAATTTAACGGAACAATACTTGATAGTACTAACTGGGAATACCAGATAGGTGATGGCTGCCCCGACCTTTGCGGTTGGGGAAACAATGAGCTGCAATCCTACCAGAAGAAAAATGTAACTGTATCAAATGGTATACTAACTATTTTGGCTAAGAAAGAAAGTTTTCAAAACAGCAGCTATACTTCCGCTCGCATCAGAAGTTTAAACAAGTTTGATTTTGCTTCCGGAAGAATTGATGTCAGAGCCCGTTTGCCAAGAGGAAAAGGATATTGGCCTGCAGTATGGTTTTTACCTTCTGAAAATTATTATGGAACATGGCCGTTAAGCGGTGAAATAGATTTGATGGAAGGCAAAGGCCAGGAAATAAAAAACACCTACGGAACGATACATTATGGAGCTTATCCCCCCAACAATAAATACACAGGCGCAACATATACCTTACCTACAGGTGATTTTGTATCCACATTTCATACATTCACTCTGCTATGGAAACTCGACACGATTGAATGGCTGGTAGATGGAATCTCGTATAGTAAAAAAACGAAAAAAGATCTGCCCGATTTCTGGTGGCCATATAACAGGAATTTTCATTTCATCGCAAACCTTGCAGTAGGTGGTAATTTTTTAGGCTATCCCGATGCTTCGACACCTGATACCGCGTCCTTGCAAATCGACTATATTAGAGTGTATCAAAATCTGGAAGATATATTCATAACCGGACCCGATGCTATACTAAGAAATGACGTACAAAAACTATTCTATACACAAAAACTTGATGGGGCAACATATGAATGGATTGCTCCTGCGGGTTCTCAGATTGTATCGGGTCAGGGGACATCATCCATTCGACTAAACTGGGGCTTAAAAAGCGATACTGTAAAAGTAAAAATCAGCTTCCAAAACAAAACTAAAACTATAAGCAAGTTTGTGTTGGCTCTTCCAGATACGTGTGAGGGGGTAATAGATAATCAAGAGGAAATACGTAGTATGTATTGGGTTGGTTCTAATGGAAACTACCGTTCATCACTTGCTAATCCGTCAAAAGACAGTATAAATTCAAGCAATTTATGCAGCCGCTATTACCGCAGCAGTACAGTAATATATGATGCACTTATAATAAATACTGATTTGATTAAAAATGCGAAAGCATTTGAAGACGGAAACCTAATTCTTAAAATGAAGCTTTATACTATAGCACCAATAGGCACAGAAGTAAATCTCAATTTTGAAAACCGTGCATTGGCTGCGCTCCCATACCCATCAGGCAGACGCTGTGTACTGCAAGCAAAAACTACCAAAACAAGAGTATGGGAAGAACTAACTTTCAAACTCATCCTGAAACCAGATCCGAATACACCTGAAGCCGCAATTAATCAACTGGTGTTATTGTTTGCCCCAAATACAAATAGTTCGGATGTGTTTTATTTTGATGATTTCAGTATAAAGGAAACACCTTGCAAGCAAGAAACAACAGGTATGCTAAATCAGTACAATGAGGCCTCCGATATTTCTGTATTTCCTAATCCGTTTACCAATGAAGTTAATATTTCTGCACAGTTTATTCCTACCGATATAGAATTAACCGATTTGGTTGGAAAAAGCGTAATACGTGCAGCCACAATAGATGAATTTAACAAGTATGTAGCTACCCTTTGCAGCGGAGCTTACTATTTGCGGCTTACAAACGATACACACAATTATTATTTTAAGTTGGTTAAACAGATGCCATAATGAAGAAAAGTATAGTAAGCTTCTGGATTGTTTTACTCATATCACTGATAAGTGAGGCACAAGTATTAAAAGTAGAAATCACTCATGATGTAAATGGGCACTATAACTTGTTGCGGGAAGGAAAACCGTTTTATATAAAAGGTGCCGGAGGTTCAGTTTTTATGGATAAAGTAGCTGAAGCCGGTGGAAATTCCATTCGATTATGGGGAGCAGACAATGCACTGGAATTTTTAGATGAAGCGCATAAGCACGGCCTCACTGTAATGCTGGGTTTATGGATGACTCCTGAAAGACATGGATTTGATTACAGCAATACCTGGGCTTGTGCAGACCAACTGGAACAATTCAAAGTTGTAGTTAAGCGATTCAGGAATCATCCGGCTTTGCTGCTTTGGGGAGTAGGAAACGAGGTTGATCTTGAGTACACCGACTTTAGTGTATGGAATGCTGTTCAGAATATCGCAGCCATGATTCATGAAGAAGATAAAAATCATCCAACAGTCGTTGTTACTGCTGGTATTGATGCTCCTGAAGTATCTCTCATAAAAGAGTTTTGTCCCGATATTGATATTTTAGGCATAAATACGTATGGTGATTTACCCGGGCTTGCAGAAAAAATCAGATTGTTTGGTTGGGAAAAACCATACATCGTAACTGAGTGGGGACCTAACGGGCATTGGGAAGTAGAAAAAACAAGTTGGGGTGCTCCTATTGAACAAACTTCAACTGAAAAAGTAAAAACATACAAACAGAGATATAAGCAAAATATTCTTACAGACACAGTACAGTGTTTGGGTTCATATGCATTTTTATGGGGGCAAAAACAGGAGACAACCCCTACGTGGTACGGACTATTTGTTGATGACAAACAAACTGAAGTAATCTATAGTCTGTACGAATTGTGGGGGGGTAAATCTATAACCGATATACCCCCGGCAATAGATTCGTTCGCTTTAAATAACCAAAAAGCCGGCCAGAGTTTACAAGTTCGAAAGGGAGCCAAAGTTGATATACGATTAAAATTACGACACTCTAATCTCAAAAATTTAAGCTATCGATGGGAATTGCTTCCGGAAAGCGAATTTACCAAAAGCGGTGGTGATGCTGAGTTAAAGCCGGGCCCATTGCCATTAAATGTAAAAGGAAATTCAACAGATGGTTTTTCGTTTAAAGCCCCTTTTGTAAAAGGTGCATACCGCATATTTTTATACATCACCGATTCGCAGGGTTATATAACGTATGCCAATTTCCCTTTTCTGGTGAAGTAATGACTCAAACTTTGCACCACAATGTGTGTGAATACCGGATTGTTAAAAAATTTACTTTAGGTAGATTACAGTATGTAATAACTGATGAATACAAAAATTGTATCATCTAACAGCTTAAGTGATTGGCTAACGCAATCAGACTTATTTAGACCATATCTACCGAGTAGATGCTGTGCAAGGGTATGAAATGGTCACCGTCAATGGTAACACCTTTGTCGTGAACAAAATGAATGACTACTTGTGTTAACTGCACAAAACCTTTTGTAGTGTATACCACCAGCCGCGTTTTAATTTTAACATTTTTACTCAGTGTTAGCGCCTTATCCAGGTTTACTCTACGCACTCGGGTATCTTCTACCCTGTTCAGCACGTCACTGTCAGTATAATGTACATGAAACAATTCAGCGGGCGATATTACAGGTACTTCTCTCAGGTTTAATGCAGTATCCATTCGTATTACAATGCTGATTCGTAACGCTTACTTACTTCATCCCAGTTAATAATATTCCAGAATGCTGCACAGTAATCTGGTCTGCGGTTCTGATAGTGCAGGTAATAAGCATGTTCCCATACATCCAGTCCCATAATAGGTGTTCCGTTGCAGTCGGTTACAACATCCATCAGTGGGTTGTCCTGATTCGGAGTTGAACATATTTTGAGCTTGCCGTTTTCTACACACAGCCATGCCCAGCCTGAACCGAAGCGTGTGGTAGCAGCTTTGTTAAAATCTTCTTTCAACTTATCCATACCACCCAAGTCTGAATCAATAGCCGCCTGAAGTTTGGCAGAAGGTGCCGAGCCGTTATTCCCGAGTATGTTCCAGAAAAGTGTGTGGTTGTAGTGACCGCCACCGTTATTGCGCACAGCCATTGGGTACTTGCTGATGTTTTTGCAAATATCCTCGATGCTTAATTTCTCTGCATCGGTGCCGGCAATGGCATTATTCAGGTTAGTCACATATGCCTGATGATGTTTGGTGTGGTGGATTTCCATGGTGCGCGCATCAATGTGTGGTTCAAGTGCAGTGTACGCATAGGGTAATGGTGGTAATTCGAATGCCATATAAATAACTATTAAAGTGTTTAAGGATTATAAAAGTATGCGAATATAACGCATGTAATATTGAAACAACCTGCCGGCCATTATGTTTATCTTAATTTTTTGAAAAACGTTTTCATCAGCTCGGCACACTCTTGGGCCATAATTCCCGATATAACTTCGGTGCGCGGATGCAGCAAGTCACCTTTTGTACGGTAGCCTTTTTTCTCATCGGCTGTGCCATATACAACACGCGCAATCTGACTCCAGTATAAGGCTCCGGCACACATCACACAGGGCTCAACGGTTACGTACAAAGTGCATTCGGTAAGGTACTTGGCTCCAATATAATTAGCCGCTGCAGTAATGGCCTGCATTTCGGCATGTGCGGTAACATCATGCAGCCGTTCGGTCAGGTTATGTCCCTTGCCTATTACTCTGTTGGCGGCAACCACTACAGCGCCAACAGGCACCTCATTGTCTTCCATAGCCAGCCGCGCCTCATTGAGGGCCATGCGCATAAAATACTCGTGCGAAAACAGTTCGGTATCTGCCATAAATCATATGCATTATACAAAAAATGTGGCAACCCACTCAGGATTCTGCAAAATGAACGGTTAGCCGCTGCAGTGGCCGTTTATGTGCTGTTAGCAATTGCTCTGTATTGGATAATTGAGGTATAATAATTGGATAATTTGCTATATTGAACCGATTTTTAACCAGAGGTTAAACCTGACTGCTATGAAAAAAAGTGTACTCATTGCCATATATGTATTGGCTGCATCGGTATTACACGCACAAAAGACGTTTCCCTTGCAGTGGAAGAATAAATTTCCGGTAAAGGCAGAACGCAGGTATATCAATGAAGACCGATCATTGGTGCTGGGTGGTGGAACGAAATCCATGGCCATGATGAGTGGTGCAACAGGAGCTATACTGTGGGAACTCAATTTTAAAAAACGGTTCGGATACAGCAAAGCCAAAGACTGGAAATGGGAAAAAAAGGAAGGCGTAATCAGGCTGGTATTTCAGAGGAATAAAAGGAGCCCCGAAGAAATTTATTACCTGCGCGATAGCAGCATGCAGGGTATATCGCAGGAGCAGTATGATGAAATCAAATCGAAGCAGCCTTTACATATCAACGGTTCTGTATTCATCCAGGAACACGATACACGCATTTTTATAAACTACGAAAAATACCGCAAGGATGATGAAGTAGGCAAACACACGAAACGTCTGGTAACCGTTAAAGCAATGGGTAAATATTCGTGGAGCACACCGGTAGATATTCGGTTTATGCGTTCGTTTTCGCGCACTTCCATACCTGAAGTGGCATCGGTTTTCAAAGGCGATGTTGTAAACTTGTTCTATTCAGGCAACAAGGTGTTTCTATTTTACGAGGGGCTTACCGCATTTGACATAAAAAACGGAAGTGTACTTTGGCAAACAGAATTTGAAAACTCCGATTACAGTGCCAAAGTATTCAAAAGTATGCAAACTTTTGGCCGCGGCCCTTTGCCCATATTTACAAACGATGCAGTTTTTATAGCAGACCTGACGGAAGACAAATACAAAATTAAAAAATGCATGCTTGATAATGGTGGTGTTATAGCAGCCACAACGGCATTTACTAAAGACGATGTAGTCCCCGAAATGTTTCTTTCTGGACAGGTATTGGTTGCACGCTTTGGTGGCTACCTCGACCGTCAGTTTTTTATTCCCGGAACAAATGGTAAGCCCGATACCTGCGAATCGTTTCGGGTGTACGAAGGCAAATCGGGATTGAGAGCTTACAACGCCAATACCGGTGCACTAATTTGGGAAACTTTTGACAATGCCGCACTGGAAGATAAAATTTCAGGAACGATGACCAATGCCATACTCAAAGACAGCCTGCTGTATGTGGCTACCGAAAAACACCTGTTCTGTTTTGATGTGCCTACAGGAATGGTAAAGTTCAAATCCAACATTGCTAAAAATAAATCGGGCACGCCTGTACAGTTGGTACAGCATAATAACAACATACTGCTAATATGCAAGAAGGGTATAAGCAGCTACCGTATGAATGACGGGCTTATGAATTTTGATGCCTTTACCGATGCCGTGTATTCGTATCGCATTATTCAAAATGCCTTGTACGCATACACCAAAGAAAGTATTCAAAATTTAACACGTTTTGTTCGCATTGATTTGAAAAACGGCTCACTGATGGGTAAGGCCAATGAAACACCCTATCCTTATTTTACCAATGATGGAGAGGGTTTCATCCGGTTTGACGGATCAAAGGTATTCAAGTACCGTACGGGTTATTAACGCTTTAAACTATATTAATGCCATGACTGAACTGGCCATGATGCATAAAAAAAATCCCGCCAATGGCGGGATTTTGTATTTTATAAACTGATTGTGGTTTAGCCAAGGGCTACACGAACAAATGCTTTTACAGCCAGTCCTTTTTCAACTTCATTTAGCATTTGAGCAATCGTTTTTGAACCGTCTTTAACAAACTCCTGATTCATCAGGGTTGATTCTTTATAGAATTTACCCAGTTTGCCTTGCGCAATTTTCTCTAGCATAGCTTCAGGTTTACCTTCAGCACGTGCCTGTTCCTTGCCTATTTCAATTTCGCGGGAAATAACCGTTGGGTCAACATCATCTTTATCTACAGCTATAGGGTTAAGCGCTGCAACCTGCATGGCCACATCTTTGCCGGCTACACTATTGGCATCGTTCGAAGCCATATTCAGCGAAACCAGTACACCCAAACGGTTAGCACCGTGAATGTATGAAACGATATTTTCACCTTCCATCATTTCGTAGCGAACCACATCTATTTTTTCTCCTATTTTACCTACCTGATCGGTGATGCGTTCAGCCAGTGTAGCACCGTCAAACGGAAGGGCTTTTAGTGCTTCGGCATTGGCAGGCTTATGGGCTAGTGCAAGATCAGCAATAGACTGTGCAAACTTCACAAAATCTTCGTTTTTAGCCACAAAGTCGGTTTCGCAACTCAGCTGTACAATAACACCCAGCTTGCGGTCGGGTGATGTTTTAGCAATAACAGCACCTTCTTTGGCTTCACGGTCGGCACGGGCGGCCGATACCTTTGCACCTTTTTTGCGCAAGTAATCTACCGCGGCTTCAAAATCGCCATTGCTTTCGGTTAATGCTTTTTTACAGTCCATCATTCCTGCACCTGTCATTTGGCGCAGTTTGTTTACATCGGCAGCACTGATTGTACTCATAATATTTCGTTAGTGATTAATTGGTATTGGTTTAATGATTAAAAAAAATCGGCCCTGGAGCCGATTTCAGTGTTGTTATTCTTCTACAGCTACGGCTTCTTTTTCCGTTTCGCCTTCGTGTTCTTTTTCACGTTTACGTTCCGACAAGCCTTCAACAATGGCATCAGTCATTACACGCGCAATGATGGCAATTGATTTTGCGGCATCATCGTTGGCCGGTATGGCATAATCAACCAAAGTAGGGTCTGAATTTGTATCTACTACACCAAACGTAGGAATATTTAATTTTTGAGCTTCAGCTACTGCGATATGCTCACGCTTGATGTCGATAATAAATAATGCAGCAGGCAAGCGATTTAGGTCAGCAATACCACCCAATAAGCGAGATAGTTTTACTTTTTCACGTTCAACCATCAAACGTTCTTTTTTATTGATGTTGGCATAAGTACCGTCAGAAGCCATTTTTTCCAGCGTTTGCAGTTTTTTGATTGACTTGCGAACGGTAGCAAAATTAGTAAGCATACCACCAAGCCAGCGTTCAGTAACGAATGGCATGTTTACACGGGCGGCTTCATTTTCAATGATTTCTTTCGCCTGTTTTTTGGTAGCTACAAAAAGTACTTTGCGGCCTGATTTAACGATATTTTTGATGGCTGATGCGGCCTCATCCAGTTTTACAACTGTCTTGTTCAGATCGATGAGGTGGATTCCATTTTTCTCCATAAAAATATAGGGAGCCATCTTTGGATTCCATTTGCGGGTAAGGTGACCAAAGTGCACTCCCGCTTCCAACAACTCTTGTTGCGTGATTTGTGACATAAATATATAAACTTGATTAACGTTTTACGAACTGGAAACGCTTACGCGCTTTTTTCTGACCTGATTTCTTACGTTCTACCATACGTGGGTCGCGTGTCATCAGACCTTCAGCTTTTAGTGACGGTTTTAATTCAGCATTGTGTTTTACAAGAGCGCGCGAAACAGCCAATTTTATAGCATCGGCTTGTCCTGTAATTCCGCCTCCGTCAACATTACACTTAATATCAAACTGCCCGGCAGTATTGGTTACCTCGAGCGGCTTGTTGATGGCGTGTTGTAAAAGAACAGTAGGGAAATATGCTTTCACATCTTTACCGTTAACGGTGATATTGCCGGTTCCGGCACTCAGGTACACACGTGCAACTGAGGTTTTTCTTCTGCCTATGGCGTTTACTGATTCCATGAATTGCTTAGAATGTTAATGTTTTGGGTTGCTGTGCAGCATGCGGGTGCTCAGAACCTGCATACACATAAAGATTTCTGAAAATGTCTCGGCCAAGGGTATTATTGGGCAACATACCTTCAATGGCGTGCTCCACTGCGTATGTTGGCTTCTTTTGCATCATGTTTTTAGCCGATTCAAAACGCTGACCACCTGGATAGCCCGAGTAAAATACATAGTCTTTATCGTTCAGTTTATTACCGGAGAAGCGAATTTTATCTGCATTGATAATAATTACGTTGTCTCCGCAATCTACGTGAGGCGTAAAGTTTGTTTTGTGCTTGCCACGTAAAATGTTGGCTACTTTGCTGGCAAAACGACCTAGTGTTTGGCCTTCAGCATCAATGATAAACCACTCTTTTTTAACAGTGGCTTTGCTGACTGATTTGGTTTTATAACTTATTGAGTCCACAGTAAATAAATTTTATACTTTCTTTCAAGGGGTGGCAAAAATAGGGCAGTCTTTTGTAATTCACAACAAATTGTGAAAAAAAGGTTGTTGCAGGCATTTAAGACTCAAATTTTTGGTGTTTAGCTTCTTAAATGTGACCTTACTGCGTACGTACAAAGCTTTTGTAGCGGTATGCGCCCTGTGTGCTGAACACATACATATAATATACTCCGTAACGCAACTCCAGCAAATCGAGCGAAAATGAAAAACGGTTAGCGGGTGGCAATTCGCGTTGCAACCAGAGCCTGCCAAACGAATCGACAATAACGAGCCGGGCAAAATTGGGATTACCGGCCTGAACCAATGTAAATGTGGTGGAGTAATTGCTGGTCGAAGAAATATAGGTTGGTAAAATATCCATTTCAAAGCCGGAGCAAGAACCATCGGTATAAAAATTCACTCCGTTTCTAAACCGAGCCTCACATTCATTCCGGTAGGTTTGGTTATCACATCCGCACACCGGATAGAATTCTACACTGGGGCAGGGATAAAAAGGACTGGCAGACAGTGAATCTTTGCACACAGGAAATGGCTGCGCATAAGTGTTTACCATACAGGATGCCAGCAGCAGTGTGAATAGTATGACTTTTCTTAACATGTACACCATACAAATATGAGGAATTGCTGCAAAGCATAGGTAAATGACATAAAAAAAATACATAGACTATTAAGTATGAATACAAGATTTGCTTGCTGATGAGCAGCTAAGGGAAGTATTTAATGAAAACCTCATGAATGAGAATGCCGCGCAGCTTCGCTGCGCGGCCCTGATGGCCATATCTCACCACCCAGTTGCAATTCAGCCCGCGTTTAGCTTAAATTGCACGAACAATTTATACAACTGATGAGTACATTTAAAGTGCGCACGATGGCCGAGGTAGCAGCTGCCGGTGAAGAAGCCGAAATCTTATTCTGGGTGGGCTGTGCCGGTAGTTTTGATGAACGGGCACAAAAAATTACCAAAGCCATTGCCAAAATACTGCATGCGGCTGGTATACATTTTGCCATACTGGGAACTGAAGAAGCCTGTACCGGTGACCCCGCCAAGCGTGCCGGTAATGAGTTTTTGTTTCAAATGATGGCTATGCAAAACATTACCACACTAAACATGTACGGCATAAAAAAAATAGTAACCGGCTGTCCGCATTGTTTCAATACACTTAAAAATGAATATCCCGAACTGGGAGGCAACTACGAAGTGCTGCATCATACCACACTCATCAATCAGCTGCTTCAGCAGGGCAAGCTGGCTGTGAAAGGTGGTGCATTTGCCGGCAAACGTATAACCTACCACGACAGCTGTTATCTGGGCCGGGCCAACGATATTTATGAAGCCCCGCGTGATGTGATTGAAAAACTGGATGCCGCCCTGATAGAAATGAAGCGCAGCCGGGCCAACGGACTTTGTTGCGGTGCCGGTGGTGCACAAATGTTTAAAGATGCCGAACAGGGAACTAAGGAAGTGAACCTGGAACGTGCTGATGATATGCTGGAAGCCAAACCCGAAATAGTAGCTGCTGCCTGTCCATTTTGTATGACCATGCTGCGTGATGGTGTAAAACACCACAACAAAGAGCAGGAAATAGAAGTAAAAGATATTGCCGAACTGGTTGCTAATGCCATGGAGCTATAATCAACAGCCATGAAAATGCGCTACCTGAGTGTTGTTGTTTTACTTGCTATCATTAGCCCTGTATGCTATGCGCAGCTTGACAACCAATTTTTAAGCGACCACATAACGCACGACAATACCGAAAAGAAAACGCTATCGCTACACTACACGCAGGTAAACTATTTACGCAACACCGAATATTTTAACGCAGTAGAAAAAGGCCGCACTCTGATGGGCGTTCAGCTGATGCCGGTTATGCAATATCAGCCCAACAAGCGCATGAGCATACGCACCGGTGCATATATACGCACTGAGTTTGGCGCCACACCATCACTTTATGAAGTGCTGCCGGTTATATCGCTCAAACTTTTCAGTGCTTCTGGCAAAACCTCGTTAACGTTGGGAACACTTGAAAGTGCTTTGTCGCACGGCCTTATCGAACCACTGTTCGATATCAACTCAGCTATTTTGAGACGAATTGAAAACGGTGCACAGTTTAAAGTGAATACGAAATACGTATACAGCGACACCTGGCTGAACTGGGAAAAATTTATTGAGCCCGGAAGCCCCTATAAGGAGCAGCTTACCGCAGGCATGCACACGTACCTGAATTTTACATCAGCCGATGAGTCATGGACATTACGGCCTGTGGTGCAAGCCACCGTTTTTCACCGTGGCGGACAAATAGATGCCGACACAACGGCTATGGTTACTGTGGCCAATTATGCAACAGGTGCGCAGCTTATTAAAAAGTGGGCAGATGAAAAGATAAACGTACGGGCCGAAGCGTACCTAACCGGCTTTACAGAAACTACAAATAGTGGTAACTATCCGTTTAGAAACGGTAGTGGTATAATGGTAAATGCCGGTGGCACATTTCACGCATGGTCGTTGTATGCAACTTACTGGAACGGGAATAACTGGATTGCCCCACGTGGCACTTCCATATACCAGTCGGTATCGGTTCATGATCCGCTGTATACGCAACAAAACCGCAACCTGATTATACCGCGGATATGTTATCAAACTGAATGGCTGGACAAGCAGCTTACCTGTGTTGCACGGGTTGAGCCGGTGTATGATGCGGGCTCGCGCACTACCGAATTTTCTTTTTCGCTTTACCTGAGTTATGCGCTGAGGCAGGCCATTACACGTTAGCCTGCATGGTTTCCAGTGTTTTTTCAGCAGCCATTTGTTCGGCTTTTTTCTTCGAATGATTTTCAGCCGATGCCATCACTACTTTATCAATCAACACCTGCACACGGTATATTTTCGATTTGCCATCAGGCAATTCTTCTGCTTCAAATTCAACTACCGAACCGTTTCGTTGCGACCATTCCATTAAGCGGCCTTTGAAGTTGGTTTCAGTTTGCTGAATTTTATCGATATCAATATGTATAAACAACCGCGTTAAAATAAACTGCTGAGCCGTTTCGTAACCTTTATCCAAATACACAGCGCCAATAAATGCTTCCAGCGCATTACCGAAAATGGTGTTGCGTAACTGAGTACCCAGCGCTCGTTTATCGTACTGCACCAATTCATTCAATCCTATTTTCATGGCCAGTGCATTCAGGCTTTCGCGGCTTACAATTTTAGAACGCATTTCGGTTAAAAAACCTTCATCCTGAACAGGGTACCGTTTGAACAGCAATTCGGCTACAACGGTACTTAACACCGCATCGCCTAAAAACTCAAGCCTTTCGTTGCTGTCGCGTGAGCCATTAACATGTATTTGGGTTGAAGCTGAGTGATGCCTGAGCGCCTGCAGATAACAGTGAATATTGGAAGGTGTAATACCTGTAAGTGCCCTAATGGTTCGGTAGGTTTTCCTTCGCCCGGAAAAAAAAGAGGTATAAATGTAATTGATTGGATTCCCCAGCCGCACTATGCCGTGTACTTTTTAAATATAACAGATACATTATGGCCACCAAAACCAAATGTATTGCTGAGTACTACGTTTACATCACGTTTTTGAGCCGTGTTGAGTGTGAGATTTAGTCCGGCATCAATATCCGGATCCGGAGTTGAGTGATTAATAGTAGGTGGAATGATACCCGTTGCAATGGCTGATAAACCTGCTATCGCTTCAATAGCTCCGGCACCGCCCAGCAAGTGTCCGGTCATGGATTTGGTAGAGCTGATATTCAGATTATAGGCATGCTCGCCAAATACCTGCTGAATGGCTTTGAGTTCGGCCACATCTCCAAGCGGTGTTGATGTTCCGTGTACGTTGATGTAATCAATATCCTGAGGTTTCAGCGATGCATCTTCCAATGCAGCTTTAATTACGGCAATAACACCCAATCCATCGGGATGCGGAGCGGTAAGGTGATAGGCATCGGCCGACATGCCGCAACCTACTACTTCGGCATATATTTTAGCACCACGTGCTTTGGCATGTTCCAGCTCTTCCAGTATCAGTGCCCCGGCTCCTTCGCCAAGCACAAATCCATCCCTGTTTTTATCAAACGGGCGAGATGCTGTGGCAGGATCATCATTGCGTTCTGACAAGGCTTTCATGGAGTTAAAACCGCCAACGGCCGGTTCGGTAATACAAGCCTCCGAACCCCCAGTAAGTATAATATCGGCAACACCCATGCGTATGCTGTTGGTAGCATCTACAATGGCATTATTGGATGAAGCACATGCTGATACAGTAGCATAATTAGGACCCATGAAGCGATATTTCATAGAAATGTGACCTGCCGCTATATCGGCTATCATCATGGGAATGAAAAATGGATTAAATCTGGGAGTACCGTCACCTTTGGCAAATGCCACCACTTCATTGAAAAAAGTAGTTAATCCTCCAATACCCGATGCGAATATGACACCCGCACGGTGTTTATTGATTTTCTCTAAATCTAAACCTGAATCTTTAATGGCCTGTTCGGCAACCACCATAGCATATTGTGCATAGGGGTCCATCCTGCGGGCTTCTTTGCGGTCAATAAACTGATTGACATCAAAATTTTTGACTTCGCAGGCAAATTGTGTTTTGAACTTGGAAGCATCAAAACGGGTGATCGGGGCAGCCCCGCTCACACCGTTCGACAGTGCATTCCAGTAATCCTGAACATTGTTGCCAAGTGGCGTAAGCGCACCTAAGCCCGTAACAACTACTCGTCTGGATGACATGAATTGTGTAAATTGACGTTATTACTTAACGTTAGCCTCGATGTAGGCAATAGCTTGACCTACAGTACCGATTTTTTCGGCCTGATCGTCCGGAATAGCTATGTTGAACTCTTTTTCAAACTCCATGATGAGTTCAACAGTGTCAAGTGAATCGGCACCTAAATCATTGGTAAAATTCGATTCGTTAGTGATTTCACTTTCTTCTACTCCAAGCTTATCAACGATGATAGCTTTAACTCTTGATGAGATGTCTGACATTGTGTTATGATTTAAATGGTTTTTGCGTGTGCAAATAAAATGTTTTTTTAATGAAAAAGTCAAAATGACCATTTTTTTTGAAAACTGCCTGTTCTATTATCTGTTTTGGTATAAATAATTTTAGAATATTCTGATAATACCCATGATATTTGAAAAGGATTGAAAAGGTTCACACTTGATACGGCTTACGATGACGATTACCTGCTGTGCAGCATGCAATGCGGGCTGCCCGATTACAAGCTGGCATGGCTCATAAACAAACAACTGGCGCTTAACCTGAAACGTTCAGAGGATATCAGTTTTTACGACAACGATACCGTAGTTGCTGCTTTTGCTTATTTTGAATACTACGATGAACTGAACCGCATTTCGTATCAGTTGTTTGCCAATAAAGACGAATCGGTATTCTTACTGCCCGAACTTAAGCACATGGATTACCTGCTAATGATTAAAGGCGCCCTGGAACATTTTTCGATAGATACATTTGCCGGAAAACTGAAATCGTTACCGGGTGTTCTGTTTGCCACACGGCTTGAGCACCTTAATCTGAAATCTAAACACAACCTGATATTACCCGATATAATTCCATTATCATAACTGCATCATGAAAACATTTAACCGCACCAAAATTGTAGCCACCATCGGGCCCGCCACATCCGACAAAGAGATGCTGCGCGCCATTATTCACGAGGGGGTAGATGTGTGCCGGCTCAACTTTTCCCATGGTTCGTATGATGATCACCGGCAGGTGATTGAACGCATACGAGAAATCAATGAAGAAGAAAATACGTTCGTATCTATACTGCTGGATCTGCAAGGACCCAAATTGCGCGTAGGCGAAGTAGAGAACGGAAAAGTAGAACTGATTACCGGCAGCACCATAACGGTGACCACACGCGAACAACTTAGTACCGCAAGCTGCGTGTATGTAAAATTTCCAACATTGCCATCGGATATAAAACCCGGTGAATACATTTTGCTGGATGACGGTAAACTGCAACTGGAAGCCATTGAAAGCAATGGCAAAGATGAGATTACATGCCGCGTGGTTTACGGTGGCTGGCTATCATCCAAAAAAGGATTTAACCTGCCGCATACTAAATTATCAATTCCGGCTATGACCGAAAAAGACCTGGCTGATTTACAATTCGGATTGCAAATGCAGGTCGACTGGGTTGGCTTATCCTTTGTGCGAAAAGCTGAAGACATACTGGACATGAAAAAAATAATTGAGGAGTATGATTGGAAACCCCGCGTAGTAGCTAAAATTGAAAAGCCTGAGGCCCTTGACAACCTGGATTCAATCATTCAGGTTTCGGATGCCATTATGGTTGCCCGTGGTGACCTGGGAGTAGAAATGCCTATGGAACAAGTACCGGTTATTCAAAAACGCATTGTTAAACGCTGCATCGAACTTACCAAGCCCGTTATCATTGCTACACAAATGATGGAAAGCATGATTAGCAGTCCTTCACCTACCAGAGCCGAAGTAAACGATGTGGCCAATGCGGTGATGGATGGTGCCGATGCGGTAATGCTGAGTGCTGAAACATCGGTAGGTGCCTATCCGCATCTGGCCGTTCGCAATATGCAAAAAACCATTGCCGAAGCAGAGAAGACCAACGCGCCTTACTATAAAGGTAAAAGACCCACTGATGATTCACCTACATTTTTAAGCGATGAAATTTGTTTTACTGCCGTGCGCATATCCGATCACCTGCACGCACAGGCCATAGTAGGCATGACCTTTTCGGGATATACGGCTTATAAATTATCAGCCTTCAGGCCCAAAGCCATGATTTATATTTTTACAGGAAATAAAAGGCTGCTTACAACACTTAGCCTGGTATGGGGCGTGCGTTCTTTCTACTACAACGGATTTGAAAGCACTGACCAAAGCATTCAGGATGTCAATTATTTTCTTTTGGAAAACGGATACGTTGATAAAGGAGATATTATCATCAATACTGCCAGCATGCCCATACAAGAACGTGCCCGAACCAATGCCATCAAAGTTACCGAACTGAAATAATTCGCATTAATTTACTTTAACCTCATCGCAGTAGCTGTATTTCAAAATATTTTGGTATATATTCGATTTACCAAATTATAAACGGCTATGCACAAAACGTACACTTCTATTCTTTTTGCCCTTGCTCTCGTTCTGAATTTTTCGCTACAGGCACAGCAACTACAAACTCACAATGCTACACTCATTAATAATATAAACCGAAGCGCTACGGTATGGAGTAGCGGAAGTGGTTTTGGCAAAACGGCTAACTGCAGTTATGATACGGTAAATTATGTATTTAATAAAACCACACAATTTCAAACCATTTCATTAAACACATCAACAAGTGGTAACACTGCATTGCAATGGTATCCGGCACCGCAGCCAATGACCATAAGCGGGTTTGAGTTTTATGCCTGGCAAACTGCCGGCACCAGTGCCGTAGTTACACTTACGTGCCGCATTTTCAATGCCAACCCTGCCGATTCACTTCCAACAGGACCTGCGCTGGCGACTACCACAGTAAATGTAGATTCAACCTTTGGTGCAGGTGTACTTACAACGCTTCGCAAAATTGCTGTATTCAGCACACCCGTTACCGTTACAGGTCCGTATATAATTACTGTAGAAACAAGCAGTACAATTAATGTGGCTATTGTTACCAATAGCTGGACCGCAACGACACCGAACGGACGTTCAGAATGGTTGAGCTCAGTGCGCATAGGAACAGCTATCGTACGCGGTTATAACGTAACGGTGGGCAGTGCTCAGTTCAATGCCGATTTTATCATGCAGCCTTTTGTAAGTCATAGTTTAACTGCCGAATTTATTCCTTCTACTTTGTGTAATCAGGGTGGAAACAATATCGTGTTTACCAATACTTCATCGCCTGTATTGTTCAGCAAATTTTACAGCGTGCGTGCATGGCAAAATATTCCTCAATTCAGCTGCATGTGGGATTATGGCGATGGCTCAGGAACATGGTATGCAGTAAACGGAAATCGTACATACAGCAACCGCGCACCTTACCTGGTTACCCTGCGTGATACATTAATCGGCTGGACACGCGGCTGCTCTGATGTAACACAGGTGCAGCTGAATGCTGCTCCGCTAACTCCCAATGCATACAGCAACAGTCCGCTGTGTTTGGGTGGTAATCTGTTATTGCGATCCGATACCATAGCAGGTGCAACCGGCTACCTCTGGACCGGACCGAACGGATATACATCCACACAACAAAACCCAATTATTACCAATATCAGTATATTAAATCAGGGAACGTACAGCGTGCGTGCCATTGCCAATCAATGTACATCGTTTGTAGCCAATACTACTGTTAGTATTATTTCAACACCTGTGGCTACCAGCAACAGCCCACTGTGTACCGGACAGCAACTGGCACTTTCCGTGAGCAATATACCCGGTGCTACTTACAGCTGGACCGGTCCCAACGGATTTACATCAAACAACGTGAATCCGACAAAAGGAAATGCAACCATCAACGACTCGGGCACTTATGCTGTTACGGTTTCGCTGCCCGGTTGCGGAACACTGGGACCATTCACTACATATGTCTCTGTTAATGCCGTACCTGCTGCACCTGTTGCATCCAATAACGGTCCGCTATGTATTGGCGACAATCTGAATCTGAGTGCCAGCAACATTTTAGGTGCTTCCTATAACTGGACAGGCCCCAACGGATTTTCGGCAACTCAGCAAAGTCCGACCCGACCCGGAGTAGTTACCGCATTTGCAGGTACATATACGGTTACAGCTACAGTCAATGGGTGTACATCGCCTTCAACATCCACAACTGTAATTATTAATAATATTCCATCAGCACCGGTTGCATCCAGCAATGCACCGTTATGTGTGGGTCAGACATTAAGTTTAACCGCCACACCTGTGCCGGGAGCCACTTACCGCTGGAGCGGACCTGCAAATTTTATTGACAGCATACAAAACCCAACACGCAATTCAGTGATACTGGCACATGCTGGAACATACAGCGTATATGCCGAAGTAAATGGTTGCCCTTCCGCCATTGTTAGTATCAGCGTGGCCATTTCAACAAGTACGCCCACACCGGTTGCCGGAAACAACGGTCCGCTGTGTCCCGGACAAACACTTCAACTCACGGCCAGCTCAATTGCAGGTGCTACTTACAGCTGGTCGGGTCCCAACGGATTTACTTCAACATTGCAAAATCCATCACTGGATACAGTAAGTATATCGAGAGCCGGATTATACAGCGTTACTGCGGTAACCACAGGATGCAGCATTTCATCAGCAGGCAGCACTCAGGTTAGTATAAATACATTGCCCCCCGCACCGGTAATTACTTCCAACAGTCCGCTGTGTGACGGACAAACGCTGACCCTGAATGCATCAAACATTACAGGTGCTTCATATACCTGGACCGGCCCTGACGGATTCAACTCTACCCTTCAAAACCCAACATTACCAGCTGTTCGCAGCTCCAATGCAGGAACCTACAGCGTTACAGCCAGCGTACCCAACTGCGGAATATCAGCTCCAGCATCTGCACAGGTAATCATTCGCAGAAATCCTTTGCCTCCATCGGGCAACAGCAATGCGCCAGTGTGTACAGGCGATACGATTCGTTTCTTTTCTTCATCAACCACCACCGGACCTAACAGATCGTTTGCATGGACAGGCCCGAATAACTTTGCATCGGTGCTTCAAAATCCGGTATTGCCCAATGCTAACAGCAGCAATATTGGTTTATACCAGGTGACTGTTTCCGATTCAGGTTGTTCATCGTCACCTGTCAATGTTTCTGTTTCATTAAAATCGCTTCCTTCAGCACCTATTGCCAGCAATAACGGACCGGTGTGCGAAGGAGCCAATTTGCAACTGAATGCTACGCCTGTGGCAGGAGCATCCTACCAATGGATTGGTCCTAATAATTATTCTGTGTTTTCACAAAATCCGCTCATCGTTGGTATACGCAGCGATCAGGCCGGAACATACAGCGTGCGCTCCATAGTGAACGGATGTTTTTCAAATTATGTTAATACCAGTGTTTCAGTAAATGCGTTGCCCGAAGCACCTATGCCTGAAAATACCGGGCCTGCATGTATTGGCTCAAACGTAACATTGAGCACAGCGGCAGTTACCGGAGGCGTTTACAGCTGGACCGGCCCCAACGGATTTAACTCGGCACTACGCACACCTGTGCTGAATAATGTGACTCCAACACAAGCCGGCACTTATACAGTGGTGGTGTTTGCCGGCACTTGTGCCTCCAAACCCGGAAGTACTGATGTGGTTGTTAACACTATACCGGCTGCACCTTCGCTGAGCAGCCTGCCTGCTACCGGGCTGGTTTGTGCCGGTGACAGTATTATGCTATTTGCCAATTTTGTTTCGGGCGCTACCTACGAATGGACCGGCCCTGCCGGGTTTGGCAGCACTCAGCAAAATCCTGTTCTGCGTAATACAAATACAGCCAATACCGGAACTTATACTGCACGTATGACTAAAAACGGATGCGAATCGGCTGCAGCACAGATTTCGGTTACGGTAAATGAAACACCGCAAACAAGTACCATTTTCGGACCTGATACTGTACGTAATTTTGAAACGCACACCTATCAGGTAAGTGGCGATGTAGGGTCTATATTTAATTGGGTAATGCTGGGTGGTACACAGCAAAGCGGAGGTACTACCAATACAATAAGCATATTGTGGGGCGGTGGCGGAAATGGTTTTGTGCGCGTACGTGAAACCAATAATACCGGTTGCCGCGGACCACTGCAGCAGCAAAATGTTTTTGTGCGAAACACCACAGGTGTGGAAGAGATTAATCAGCCTACGTGGTCGGTATTCCCTGTTCCTGCACAGGACGAACTTTTTGTTCAGCCTATAACAGCCCTAACAGGTAAGGCAACTGTAAAACTATTTAACACACTGGGCCAGCTGCAGCAACAATCTAATATTGAATTGAGCGGAACAGACCCAGTAACAGTACCGGTAAGTACGCTGGCCAATGGCGTGTATATGATGCAATTGCAGCACAACGGCAGTGTACGCACACTGCGCATACAGATAAGTCGTTAACTGCAGCCGTTTTTTTGATTGAGCGTATTTATGTAAGTTTACAGCGAACCATAAATACGCTCATTTCATTTTGGAAAGCTTCTGGGATTTATTTCAGCCTGAATTGCTCATACGCTACGGTGGTTTAGCTATTATACTTACCATCGTATATGTCGAGAACGGATTATTCTTTGGCTTTTTTCTTCCTGGCGATTCGCTGTTGTTTACTGCTGGCCTGCTTTGCTATCTGGATGTGCTGGATGTAGACTTAGCAGTACTTATCACCACTATAGGTATAGCAGCAATACTTGGCTATTACACCGGATATTATTTTGGTTACAAAACCGGGCAGGCACTTTACAAACGCAAAGACTCTTTATTTTTCAAGAAAAGCTACATACACAATGCCGAGCATTTTTATAAAAAGTACGGAGGCATGGCATTGATACTGGGCAGGTTTTTACCCATCATACGAACCTTTGCACCCATACTTGCCGGTGTGGTAAAAGTGAATCAGCGTACTTTCTTTTTATACAATATAGCAGGAGCTGTGTTGTGGCCATGTGTAGTGGTAACTGCTGGCTATTACGTGGGCTACGCTTTTCCGCAGGCACTAAATTATCTCAATTACATCATCATTGGTTTTGTGGTGGTAACTGCCATACCTGTTATTAACAATATACGCGAGTACAATAAGAAGAAAAAAGTAAACGCCTCTCACACCGAGGTGAAGGAGTGACAACTCACTATACGATTTGCTAAGCCCCCGTTGTCTCGGACAGCCTGCCCCGACTTTTCGGGGTGACGTCCGTGACAGATATATTGTTTGAATTTGTATTTGTATTTGAAATGATAGCGAACTTCATCTATCATACGGACGATAGTGCTGCGTGAACAGGGTATTTTACAAATAAGTATTTATTTCGAATAACAAATAATAACCTATTGCAGAACTCTTTAGCTAAATTTACATAATCAAATACATACGATTATGAAAAAAGTATTATACATCCTAACACTACTATTGGCTTTTGCCACCATTACAAGTGCACAAGCCCCGTGGAGGGCGAAGTTATATTTTCACTTTACCGACAGTAATAACTCAAGATATACCGATACACTTTGGTTTGGTTTTGACCAAGCAGGTGATATATCCTACCAACCCGAATTAGATGAACTGGATACAGCCATAAGGTATAATCGGGCTTATATAAATAATCCACTGGTGAAGTCACAACTGAATTCAAAATGTGGAAACATGCGAAAAGACATACGGGAGTTTAAACCACGCGAAACGTATTTTGATATTTTTACCTACGGGAAATTAGATAGTATAACTTACGATACTATTGATTATATATATATTTATGATAGCACACAACGTATAAGCAAGGCGTTTATTGAAACATACACATTTGATATCAGAGGGGCACATAGGAATACTCACACTATATCACGGGATGTGTGGCAACTTTTAAACAATCAAATATCTTACTATGGATTTTTAGTAAATTCTGAAAATGTGTTATCAAATTTTATTCAACATAGTTTCATAGATACGGATTGTAGAAATATTCCATTTGATTTAACGCAGGTAAACCAATTAGCGCTTGTATTATATTATGGTTGGTGGGTTGGTGCAAATGAACACGATAAAACGAGTTTAGATGTTAAAATATACCCCAATCCATCAACAGGGCTCTGTCAATTAACCAACCTGCCGGCCGATCAAAAAATTTCCTTATCAATTAAGGCAATAGATGGAAGAGTACTTTCTCAATATGATTTACAGCAAAATGAAAGTGTTATTGATTTATCAAACTATGAAGCGGGTGTGTATTATGTAACACTTACAATCGGGGATAAGAACACAAACAATAGTAATAAAACGATTAAAATTTATAAATTATGAAAAATCTGACAGTACTTGTAACACTACTCTGTTTTACAATCGTGTGCAAAACAACATTTGCACAAAATGATAGCATGACTTGCCATACAAACTATTTGTATGAAGAGGTTACAGATAATCTATATCAAGAAAATCCAGCATTGTGGGCAGGTAGTTGCCGCAGTTATAACGGCCATAACCACACACCTAGAGGGAATTTGAGGGTATTAATTGTGTATGTGGTTTACAACAATGCACAACCGGATGGTAATTCATCGTGGTGGCCGGAAAATGGCATTCCGAATTTTGCTGCGCTAAATGGTGCTGCAAATGATGTGATTGACAGTGACCCTAATAATCCTACTAACAGGCATAATCTTACTACTTGGTATAGAACTATGTCTAACGGTGAATTTACAATGACAGTAATGTTAAGTTAGTACCTTTTTCATATTTGCCATATTGCGCTCTGGGTATTTCTGCATCATAAGCAAAGGTTTCCTGACTGGTATACCCACTTTCGATTCTCAATTGTCTGATTCTTTCACCAATTGTTTTATATAGGATGTCTGTTTCCTGATTTTCCACGAAAACAACATTCGTGTTTATACACATTATAAATTACCATTATTAAGTAGGAATTTATAAATATATTCGAATAACAAATAATAACCTATTGCAGAACTCTTTAGCTAAATTTACATAATCAAACACATACGATTATGAAAAAAGTATTACACATCCTAACACTACTATTGGCTTTTGCCACCATTACAAGTGCACAAGCCCCGTGGAGGGCGAAGTTATATTTTCACTTTACCGACAGTAATAATACAAGATATACCGACACACTTTGGTTTGGTTTTGACCAGGCAGGTGATATATCCTACCAGCCCGAACTAGACGAACTTGATACAGCCATACGATATAACAGGGCGTATATTAATAATTCATTGGTCCGATCACAATACAATACTTTTTGTGGCAATATGAAAAAAGATATTCGAGAGTTTAAAGACAAAGTAACACGTTACGAAATATTGGCATTTGGTAAGTTGGACAGCATAAGTTACGATAGAGATGATTTTGTTTATTTATATGATAGTATAAACAGAATTAGTAAGGCAGTTTTATACTTTCATAACTTTTTTTATTGGAGCTCATATTTTACCTACCATCAAATATGCTCTGATGTTGCAGATTTTAAAGATGGTAAATGGCTATACGGTGGTTTTAGTCTAAGTAACTTCAACACTATTCCTGAAGTTAGGCAGTTTTCGTTATTAAATTTGTATTGTAATTATCCAGGTATTAAACGCGAAAACACATATGGAATGTCTTTAGAACTATATTATGGATGGTGGGTTGGCAATGAAAAGACTAATAGAAATACTAATAATATAAGATTAATACCAAACCCGGCTTTCAGTCATATATCTATATATATTGAAGAAAATGATAGTGAATACTTAGTAGAATTATATTCAATAGATGGTCGCAAAGTTTTGGAAAAGTCTCTGCAACCAGGTAATAATATTATAGATATTACTAGTCTAAATAATGGATTATACAATGCAAACTTTTCTATTAAATCAAATAGTGATAATTCCTTTGTAAAAAAAATAAAACTAATAAAATTATGAAACATATCACATTATTAATTAGTACCTTCTTATTAAGTAATTTATTACTTCGTGCACAAATTGACAGTTTTAAATGTGCCACAACCCACCTTGATTATATAGATAATCTTATGGAAAATGAAAATACAGAATTATGGGCTGGAAATTGTAAGAGTCAGAATGGTTACCACCATACACCTAGAGGTAATCTCAGAGTCTTAGTTGTGTATGTAGTTTATAATGACGCACAACCGGATGATAATTCATCGTGGTGGCCGGAAAATGGCATTCCGAATTTTGCTGCGCTAAATGGTGCTGCAAATGATGTGATTGACAGTGACCCTAATAATCCTTCTAATAGGCATAACCTCACCACGTGGTATCGAACTATGTCTAACGGTGAATTTACAATGACAGTAATGTTAAGTTAGTACCTTTTTCATATTTGCCATATTGCGCTCTGGGTATTTCTGCATCATAAGCAAAGGTTTCCTGACTGGTATACCCACTTTCGATTCTCAATTGTCTGATTCTTTCACCAATTGTTTTATATAGGATGTCTGTTTCCTGATTTTCCACGAAAACAACATTCGTGTTTATACACATTATAAATTACCATTATTAAGTAGGAATTTATAAATAGATAATTGTATTCGAATAACAAATAAAACCTATTGCCTGTTTCTTTAGTTAAATTTACATAATCAAACACATACGATTATGAAAAATAAGTTTCTAAATAAATATACTAGCTGTGTTTCATATTTGAATCACTTAACCTACATCCTGCTTGTTAGCTTGATAGTTAGTTGCTGTAAGAGTAAAGAAGAAGATAAGCCTACAAACCAACAACCCCAAAATACTTGGAGTGTTGTAAAATGCAAGATAGATGGAGCAGATTGGGGAGACTGTCAAAAATTTCTAGGGTCAAATACCAGTAATACCAGTGCAGGGTGGTTAAGAGACTTTACAAATACTCCTTTTTGGATTGAAGCGATTAATACCTGTGGTACGAATGATACAATAAGTTTTGTATATATCCGAATAAATGATTTTCAAGGTACTGGAGAATACATTTTAAATGTGTATTCTTTTGCTAGTTATAGAATAGGTAGAGGTTTTAAAGACATTCGTTATCTAACAGATTCTAATAATACAGGAGTTATTAATATAACACAATTTGATGAACAAACACAACGTGTTTCAGGTACATTTAGCTTTGTAGGTTTTAATAGTGATTCCAGTAAAGTAGTAACTATAACTGATGGAAATTTTAAAAATATCAAATGGATGCTTAACCAATAATTTAATATCACTATGAAATTTAAACCACTTTTTGCAACCATCGTATTACTCAGGAACTAAAAGAAGTGTTTATAATTGGAAGAAATGCAAAACTTAATGGCAACTACTTAACCGCATACTCTACATTACGAGACATTGTAACGTATAACTATGACACTTCGTTCTCGTTTGATGGAATGGACAATATACGCACATCAGAATTCAGAGTATGGATGGATGTAATTATGTACACCTACTCCGAAATGGTACAATGTATCAATGAAGCGTATGCTGCCGGACACATTGACTCAACCTACGATTTCAGCGACATTATTCAAATACAAAACAATTTGATGAACAAATTAGGAACAGAACCCAATAATGATTCCATCCTCAGCGATTATGCATATCGCTTTGTATTTCATTTCGACAGGTCGATGTTCAAGCGATTGGTGGGTAAACGCAGCGATGCATTAACGGAGTTAAACACATTACAACAGCAATTGCATACACAATCGAACGCCAGCTTGTTGTCATTCTACGATTGTTTGTTGGAAAAAGAAATATATATGCTATCAGATAGTGTAGTAAAAGAATCTTTGTTCAGTGTTTTTCATTGTGATACCTTATTGCCACGCACTAATTACGGGCTACCCATAAACACTGACCGAACAGGATTGCGCAGCAGTATTCGCAACGATAATGCAGCATTAATATACCCGAACCCGGTAAAAGAAAAATTGATGATACGCTTACCTGAAATAGAGGGCAAAGCTGCCGTTACCATTACCGATCTTGCAGGCCGAACAGTTTATACTGAGAATGTAAATATTAAAGGTAGAACCATAGAAATACCGGTTACACTACAAACGGGTGCTTATGTGGTAAAAATAACAACAGGCTCGGGCAGTTATGTGAAGAAATTTACGGTGGTGAAGTAAAATATATTCCTTAGTAAAGTTACAACATTTGAGTCAATAAGCCCCGTTAATCTGACGGGGCTTATTCATATTTAGTGTTATGACAGGTACTTTTCAGCCTTAGTATTTATCTGTAATACAATATCAGCACAGGCTAATAAAATACATTACACAATTTGTTCAGCTGCTTTTTTGGCCGGGTATAAAGATGTGATTAAACCCAGAAGCAGCACAGTAGCCAGCACCAGTAGTACATCGCCTGTACGCAACTCAACCGGATAAGATTGATAAATAAAAGCTGCGTTCTGATTGAGGGTAAGCAATCCGAAATTTTGCTGCAACCAGGTGAGCGTCATACCCAGCAATATGCCTGCTCCACCACCGCTAAGTGCAAGCAGTAAACTTTCAAATACAAATATTTTGCGGGCATCGTTTCGGGTAAAACCCATAGAAGCCATTACATTCAGGTCTTTCTTTTTCTCGAGCATGAGTAAGTACAAAGAAGCAATGGTATTGGCTGCAGCTACCAATAAAATGAAAAATAAAATTACATAGCTGATAAACTTTTCGGAACGCATAATTCGAAAGAATGCTTCCCGCTGCTCGAACCTGTTTTTAACCACAAAGCCGGGTCCGCAAAGTTCCTGAATCTGTTTTTGTACGGCATACATATCGGCACCGGGCTTCAGTTTTATTTCAGCCGAACTTCGCTCGTCATCCCGCTCAAGCAGCTGCATCAAAAAAGACACCGGAACCAGTACATATTTTTCATCTACCTCCTGATGTACACTGAACACAGCCGTAGGTAAAATGGCCGATTTCCGAAAGGCATCTGCTGCATCGAGTATGCTGGTTGTACCGCTGCGTGAGGGTACGTAAACTGTTAATGGTTTTACAGGATTATTTGGGTCAATAGCCAATTGCCAGGCCAAACTTTGACCCACCGCTGCGTAGGGCACTTCGTTTTCTTTAAGCACCCAGCTGCCCGATACGATATTGCTGTCAATATTCACAATGCGGGTGTAGTTGTCATCTACCCCTTTTACCGTTGCCAGTGTTTGCCGGTCATCGTATTTCAGCAACACATTTTCTTCCAGTGCTGCCGAGAGGTAAGCAACATCCTTCAATTGCCGAATGCCTTCATCGGGGAAATCATCCATGTGAAATACTTTTCCCTGTCGTGGTGTAATTTGTAAATCGGGATCAAAATGGGTGTACATCGACAAAAACATTACCTCGAATCCGTTGAACACCGAAAGCACTATAACCAGTGCCATGGCACCTACCACATAGCCCAGCAGCGATATGCCCGATATGATGGTAATGAGATTAAATCCGCCACTTTTTTTGCGTGAAAAAAAATACCTGCGTGCTATGAGCAAGGGTAAATTCATGGATGCATTATTTCCAGGCTTTCACTATAAGGCCTGTGCCGGTTTTGTGTGTGGTGTAAGTATCTATCCAGTTAAGCACGTAGGCAAAAGGATAAGCTATGAGGTAATAAACCGGCAGAATAACAAAGAAAAGTTTGCTGGCATTCAGTAGTTGCATGGGGTATTTCATGGATAATTTCCACGCTATTTTGCCGGGTGTGCCGTATGCGTAAAGTATTTCCGTTTTGGTGAAACCCGCCTTGCGCAGTTTCTCATCCATTTCGGCAACCGGATAGCCATCGCGCACGTGCTCACCAATAAATGATTCGCCATGTTCATCGGCATTGCTGCCGCCCTGATCGCTGGGAGTAGAAATAAGCAGCATGGCACCGGGTTTCATACTGCGGTGAAAGTGTGTAAATACATCTACATCTTCCAGTATGTGTTCCATCACATCTACGCACAGCACCAGATCATATTTATTTTCGGCATGAGGTTTTGTTAAATCGCCAAAGGCAAACTTCACGTTATTGATATTGCAGCGCTTAAAAAAGTCATTGCAATCGGCTATTTGTTCTTCTTTCACATCTACCGCATCAATGTTGCAATTCGGATTGCGAGATGCTATGTAAAATGAATACTGCCCGAAGCCTGAACCTGCATCGAGCATGGTGAATGGCTTGCTGAACATCGGCCAGCGTTTCAGTTCGCGGTGAATATGCCACGTGCGCAGCAGCAGCAAATCGAGGAGTTTATAAAACAGTTTACGCATAAACACGGTGCTGTTAAACACCACACCCAAATCGCGTTTTATAGGATCGTATTCCATGTATGTATACTATGTAACGTGCGCAAAATAAGCAAATATTATGAGGTACGCACGAAGCGGCTGATGAAGTGAAATTATACGTTATCGAGCAACTCGGCCAGTTTACGGTCTTTATCGGTAATCACATTGCCGGCATCGTGTGTGCGCAATACCACATGCACTTTGTTGTAAATATTATACCACTCAGGATGGTGATTCATTTTATCAATCACAAACGAAGCTTTAACCATCCAGGCTATAGCGGCAGCAAAATCAGTAAACAGGAATGTTTTCTGCAGGCTGTTTTCTTTTTCAATCCAGTTCATGGGTGCATTCATTTTTATCAAAGCTACTCTAATTCCGACAAAAACAAGAACCGGTATGAAACGCGAAATGCTTATTTGCCTTTAAACTCAGCGGGGCGTTTATTCAGGAATGCCTGAGTACCTTCTTTAAAATCTTCCGACCCGAAGAAATTGCCAAACTCATTTATCTCCACATTATTCCCGTCCAGTTTCTTCTCGTAGTATGCATTTACACAACGTATAACCGATGAAATAGCCAATGGCGATTTGGTTTTTACTTTATTGAGAATTTCCTCGCATTTAGGAATCAGCTGATCTTGTGGCACCACATGATTGACCAAACCCAGGCGATGAGCCTCCTGCGCATTGATCATATCGGCAGTCATGAGTAGCTCCAACGCGCGACCACGGCCTATAAGCTGAGCCATACGCTGCGTGCCGGCATAGCCGGGCGTAATACCCAGGTTTACTTCTGGCTGACCGAACCTGGCATTTTCAGAAGCAATGCGTATGTGGCAAGCCATAGCCAATTCGTTTCCGCCACCCAATGCAAAACCGTTTACGGCTGCAATAACAGGCTTGGGGCATTTTTCAACCGCATTGAGCACAGCGTGGCCTTCGGCACTCATTTTGGTTCCTTCTTCTACACTGAAATTGGAAAACTCTTCAATATCGGCTCCGGCAGCGAATGCCTTAGGGCCTGCACCCGTTAGAATCACTCCTTTTACCGAAGGGTCATCATAAATGCTCAATACTGCATCTTTGATTTCTTTCAGCGTTTGTATGTTCAATGCATTGAGTTTACTCTCGCGGTTGATGGTGATGTAAAAAATTTCATTCTCTTTTTTGGTCAGAATGTTGTGTGTCATGGTTGCTGTAGTCATTTTATGGTATAAGTAAAAATAAGTGCTAACAGGGTTAGGTCTGTTTTGCGTTGCAAGGTTATAGCATTGTGCGTTATTACAAAAACATTCGTTTGTTTTTTTTGCGCAAGAATTCGTCAAGCCCGTTGATAAGTGGTTTACCAACTTGATTGTGAAATGAATTTACATAAATTGCTGCCACAATAAACCGGCTGTGAATATTCCTTTTTTCCGTAAAAAAAATATTGCTTCCATACTCAAAGAAGCAGAGCAAAATGAACTGAGTGAGCACAAGCTACACCGCACGCTATCACTTCGCGATATTACATCGCTGGGTATTGCCGCCATAATTGGAGCAGGCATTTTCAGCACCATCGGAAATGCCAGTGCATCTGGCGGGCCCGCTGTTGTATTGCTGTTTGTGTTTATTGCCATAGCCTGTTCGTTTTCGGCTATGAGTTATGCCGAGTTTGCTTCCAGTATTCCTATTTCGGGTAGTGCATACACGTATGCCTATGCTGCATTTGGCGAAATTATTGCGTGGATTATCGGGTGGGCGCTGATTGTAGAATATGCCATCGGAAATATTGTGGTGGCCATTAGCTGGAGCGATTATTTTACCGGACTTATGCAAGGCATAGGTATTCATATTCCCGAGTACCTGTGTATGGATTACCTGAGTGCTAAAAATGGATACATGCAGGCTACACAATTGCTGCAGCAGGGTGAAACCTTAACCCATGCCATGCAGGAAAAGCTGTTGGCCTGGCAACATGCACCTGAAATTTTCGGATTGAAATGCATTGCCGATTTGCCCGCGCTGGGTATTATTTTTTCTATAACCGCACTTATTTACCGGGGTGTGCATGAAACCAAAACCACGGCCAATTATTTTGTGCTGCTTAAGTTACTGGTGATTGTGATGGTTATACTCGTTGGCGCTTTTTATGTCGAGCCCCAAAACTGGAGTCCGTTTGCCCCCAACGGATTAAGCGGAGTACTGCGTGGCGTGGCCTCGGTGTTTTTTGCCTACATAGGCTTTGATGCACTGGCTACCACAGCCGAAGAATGTAAAAATCCGCAGCGCGATTTGCCCAAAGGCATGATTGCTTCATTAATCATTTGTACAGTGCTATACATACTTATTGCGCTTACCCTTACAGGCATGGTCAGCTACAGCGAACTGGGCGTGGGTGACCCGCTGGCTCACGCATTCAGCCTCATACATGTAAACTGGATGAGCGGCATAGTAGCAGTAAGTGCAGTGATAGCAATGGCCAGTGTACTGCTGGTTTTTCAAAACGGACAACCACGCATATGGATGAGCATGAGCCGTGACGGATTGCTGCCAAAGCGATTCAGCACCATACATCCCAAATTTAAAACACCTTCGTTCTCAACTTTGGTTACAGGTATTTTTGTAGCAGTACCTGCGCTGTTTTTAAATCTTCAGGAAGTTACTGATTTGTCGAGCATAGGCACGTTGTTCGCCTTTATGGTGGTAAATGCAGGTGTTATACGCATGGAAAATCACCGCAACGAATACCACACCGGTTTCAGGGTGCCTTACATAAACGGAAGGCTGATGGTGCCGCTGATGTGCCTGATCAGTCTTTACCTGTTTATAGTGTATGATACAGACCAAATTTTCCTGAACATCACCAATCATGCCTACTGGCCCATGCTTGCCTTTTGGGTGTTGTTTATCACACTGGCTATGCTCACGTTTGTCAAACGTTTTTCAACCATACCTGTGCTGGGCATGGTCACCAATTTTTATCTGATGGCTCAATTGAATTTTACCAACTGGGCAGCATTTTTAATATGGTTGTGTGTGGGCCTGGTGGTATACCTGAGTTACGGTGTGCGCAAAAGCAAACTGGCTATACACAACTCTTAGCTGGTGTGGTCGGCTACAATTACCCACCGCTTATTTATTTTTTTAAACCATAAGGTAAAATGACCGCCTGTATTGCCTTTATCGGATTGGCGGTGCAGTTGCCATTTACCAATTACAAATGCAGCATCGGGGCTGCACACGTCTATGCTTAGTATATCGAATTGGAGCCTGCCCATTGTGGCCGTATCGGGATATGATTTCAGGTAATTATCCAGGGTTTGTTGCCACCCGCGTGTGATGCCACGTTTGCCAATGAACGAAAGCGAATCGCTGTGCCAGTATCCCTGCATAAATGCGTGTATGTTGCCGCTGTTCCATGCCTGTTGCTGTTCGTGCAGCACATTCAGTATGGCTGATTGTTCGGTGGTTTGGGCAAAAAGCTGTTGGGTAAAAAGCAGGCATAATACAGCCTGCAGGTACATGTATTTCATAGTGCTAATTAATAAAAAAATCCCAGCGAGTGAGCCGGGATTTTTGGAAGTATTTTACGATGCTGTTAATGCTTAATCAATTTTTGCTTCAGCACGTTGCCTTTTACATCCGTAGTTTCTACGAAGTAAACACCGGGTTTCCATTCTCTTACATCTATCTGAAACTTCGTGCTGTTGATATAAGGTATTGTCAACTGTGTTTTGCCGTTTATATCAAACACAACAGCTGATTGTATTTCGAGACCACCCAGTTGGCGGATGAATACATCATCATGAGCCGGATTAGGGAATATCGAAATGGCATTTTCAAGCGTAATACCATTGTTGCTAGGCAGAGGTAGTTGGCCTTTTGCACCTATAAGTATTTTAAAACGATTTCGGTCGTAAATGTCGGTTGATGTTTCAACCACATCGAACTCATATGCCGGAGTGCTTCGTACGTCAATCACACTGCCAGTCGTATTATCAATCAATACAGCATCAAGTGTAGTATGTAAATTTTCTACATTGCGGAAGCTGATGGAGTAACGGCCTTTTTCTGTCCTAATAGCCAGCGGTATGGTATCGCCATGTACGATGGCTGGTCTGCTGTTGATGGTGGTTAATTTGCCGTCATCGGTTAGTGCAGCAATATTGGCCGAGCCGCTCATTTTTGTTACGTCCATTTTATCTGATGCACGCAGGGCTTTTTCGTGATACAGAATGGCTGCTTCATCGGCATCCATCGAATTCATATCGTTCAGCACAATTCGGAACGCTTTATCAGGTCTGTCGTTTTTGAATAAGCTACCTGGATTTGAGGCCGTCTTTGAGGCTTCTACGAGTTGCAATACCGGTGATGCGTTATTGGCCTTCACCCAGAATGAAGAACCTGAAGGAATAATGCCGCTAACCAATTGTCCGGTACCTGTATTGCTGACAGCATTGTAGGTAACGTAGTTATTGGCTACCGGATCAAATACCCATACATCGGATTCGAGGTTTTGGAAGAATGTTGGATTGGAATTGTTATTGGTCCAGAAGTGATCCCAGTCATAATCGCAGGCATACGGGTTGCCTACAAGATTCCATCCATCATTAGCTGCGCTGAATGTGCTGCCGGGGCCGGAAAACGTACATGTTACAGGCAGGCTGATACTTCCCTGATTCAGTGTGCCATTTAGATTCAATGTAACTTCACCCTGATCCTGCACAGCACCTGTTAGTCTTCCCGGATTTCTGTCGCCACGCACAAATACACGGTAGCCTTTACCCACAACAATAGAATTTGAAATATTGGTTGCTGATTCCCAGCCTATATTTTTATCTCCCGAGTTGCTTGTTGCCAAATCGGTTTCATTGTATGTAAATACACTGCCCTTATTTAGGGTAGTCGCATCAAAGCCATTGGCTGCTCCGCCCGGTCCGGTAATATGCGTCTCATTCTGCCAGTCGAGCAATGTAGCTGATGTAATCTGCGATGATAAAAATCTCCAGTTTCTGCGTGATGAAGGCACATAGCGTTCTACAACTACCGTGCCTGTGATATACCCACCTGATGCGCTGCCGGCCAATACACGTGCAGTTCCAGTATTATTTGAACCCAGCGTTAAATGATTGTTGGTAGTAAGTACGCCTGCTGTAGGTGTAAAATTACCGGTTAAGCGTGTAGCACTGTTCAATACAACTCCTGCTGAATTGTTCATGGTTAGATTCCGTACTGAGTCGCCCACAAAAATGCTGGCCGGCAAAGTCTGCGATGATGATCCGTTCAATACCAGCGTACCTGAACCTGCACCCAGTTTTCCGGTAGTGCGCGTTATGCTTCCTGTAACAGTTAGCTGTTGTGTACTCAATAATAAGTCGCCCGATTGCAATACCACGTTTCCTGAAACGGTTGCGTTAGTTGATAGTTGCACATTGCCCGATGAATTTACAGTAACGTTGACAAAGGCCGGATTGCTGGTACCCGAAACTGTTTGCAGGCTGGTTCCATCAAACGTAAGCGTATTGCCAGCTGAGGTAAAATTAACGGCTTGATTGGTAACCAGATTACCCGAAATTGAAAGTGTAGCAGGCACCACAGCAGTACCTGTTCCATTAAATGAAAGGCTATGAAATTCACTGGATGCTGATAAAGTAACTGCATTACCCCCGAATACCACAGAGCTTGTTCCTCTGCTGAAAACCGACACATTACCCGACCATGCTGATGCTCCAGAGCCATTTACGTTCAACGTATTGTTTCCTCCTAGTAATGTTCCATCCGTAAGGGTTACATTCCCGTTTATGGTATGCGTGCGGCCTGTACCCAGGTTGAGTGTGCCACCTGTGCCGTTTATAGTAAGCGCACCTGCATTTACATTTCCGTTTAGCGTGGCTGTGCCTGCTGTTTTGGTCAGAGCCACTGTGCCCGTGGTGGTAAATCCGTCAATACTTTGAGTAGCATTGGTCCCTGCCAGGGTAAAGTTGGATGAACCAGCAGTAAGCGTTCCCGACTGCACTAAATTTCCGTGCAGTGTTACCGCAAAATTATTGGTAGCCAACGTAGCTCCCGAATTGATGGTTAAATGTGTGTTGTTGTTATTACCAATTACCTTGTTTTCATTTAAGGTGATTACACCTCCCTCGGCTCCGTCAATAGTGATTCCGCCTGTTGAAGAAAAGGAGGCCGGCCACTCAGCAGATACTGTGCGGCTGGATGCGCCTGCATTGTAACGAAGACCGGCTGTGCCGCCATACGATATTGTTGCTCCGGTAAATGTATTTACTGATGAACCATTGGAAATAGTCATCAGGCCATTAACCGTAGTGGTAGTTCCTGATGTAAATGTTTTGCTGCCGGCACCCGAAAGCGTAATATTATTGAACGTGGTACTTGTATTGATGGTTTGATTATTTCCGTTAAACACAACTGTTCCTGTTCCTGCTTCAAACAACGAGCCATCACCGGTCCACGCAGTAGCAGTATTTGAACTTACGCGAATAGTCGTATTGGATGCCTGAAGCGTTCCCTGTGTAAGTGTAACATCGCCACTAAAGGTGTGCGTATGTGATGTACCCATATTTAATGTGCCTCCTGCACCATTAAGCGTAAGCGATGCTGCAGTAACAGCACCGCCAAGCGTAGCAGTACCTCCTGTTTTTTGCATAATCAGGTTTCCGGTGGTGGTAAAACCGGGTATGCTTTGGTTAGCAGTATTTATAAGTATCAGGTCGCAGGCATCTCCATCGAATGTACCCGCACCTGTAAGGTTACCGCCCAGCGAAAGCGAAACCGATCCGGCATCGAGTGTACCTGAGTTGATGGTGAGGTTTCCATTTATGGTATGCGAAAAGGCTGTACCCAATATGACTGTTGATCCGGCACCGCTCATGGTAAAATCGGTACAACTAAAGCCTGATGTAAACGACAGGCTGCCCCCTGTTTTGGTAGAAGTTATGTTGCCTGTTGTAGAAAAGCCCGAAGCATTTTGAGCTGATGCACCCGTGAATGTAACATTAGAAGAACCCCCGACAATAGTGCCTGCAGTTAGTGTTAAATTACCACTTACTGTATGGTTAAGTCCAGTTCCCAGATTGATTGTGCCCCCTGCTCCATTAACTGTAATGTCATGCACCGTTATATCTCCGTTTACAGTGGCCACGCCACCCAATTTAGTAACCAGCAAATTTCCGGTGGTGCTAAATCCATCAATGGTTTGTGTTGCTGTACCACTTATTACAACCGGAGAAACTCCTAAAGTTAAGGTACCACTTACGACCAAATTACCAAAAATGGAAAGTTGCATGCCTGCTGATATTACCGTTGCACCGGCATTGATAGTGAGGTTTCGTGTTTCAGCAGCCGATGTAATAAGAGGTTGCTGTGGTACTCCGGTTGAAACGATAGCATCACTAATAGATGTAGGTACACCATTGTTCCAGTTTGTAGGGTCTGACCAATCAAAACTTAAACCAAGCCAGGTTGTGGTTATGCTATTCAGCGTGATGCGCCCACTGCTACCTGCAAAAAACACGTCATTTATATTTGCTGCACCTGAACCTGTACGTCCATAGGTTCCTAATACCGTTTGCATTGTACCACCCAGTGTCAATCCGAAGCAGGAATGTGTTGTAAATCCATTCAAATCCATCGTGGAACCTGTATTGATGGTAAGTGTACCGCTGATAGCTTTAGCCGCATCCAGTGTAATGGTGCCGGTACCTGATATAACCACACCACCCGATGGGGTGAAAGTGTTTGGAAACTCATTGGCTGTAGTGGTAAATGCTGTGCTCCGTGTGTATTGCAGCGTAGCTGACGAGCCATATGTTATAGGTGCTGATAATGTAGCTGTGCCATCCATAACAAACACCCCATTTACAGTGGCTGTTGTTACTGTTTTTATACCGCTTCCTGATATTACCAGGTTGTTGTAGGTAAACGGCCCGATGGTTTGTGCAGCATTGGCTCCATACACAACTGTGCCGGTACCGGGCAAGAACGAGCCTGTTACACCCGTTATAAAATTACCGCTGGCCGTGAAAGTAAGTATGCTGCTGCCGCCTTCCAGGTTACCGTTTGTACGGGTCCATGTGCCGGTGAAGGTGTGGGTTAATCCGTTTCCTAAATTGAGTGCTCCGCCTGCTCCGCTCAATACAAGGTTAGCTGCGGTTACGTTGCCTGTGAAGGTAGCCGTACCGGCTGTTTTAGTCATGGTAATACTACCCGTAGTGGTAAAACCGGCTATATTTTGGTTGAAGGTTCCATTAATGTTAAAACTGGCCGCATTGGCATTTAGGGTGCCTGCTGTAACCGTTATATTTCCGGCAATGGTATGTGTGCGTGCCGAAGACCCCAAATCAATGGTACTGCCGGGACCATTCAGTATTAAACTGGCTATTGTTAAATTGCCCGTTAACGATAATGTACCTCCTGTTTTCAGGGAGGTAATATTCCCTATTGTTTGATTAGTAGTAAAACCGGGAAAGGTTTGATTGGCGCTGCCTTGAAATATCAGAGACCCGGATGCTGTAGCTAAAGTACCGGCTGTTATTATTATATCGCCAGTTAATGTATGGGTACCGCTTCCCAATGCTAATATGCCACTCGTACCATTCAATGTTAAGGTATTGAATGACATATTGCCGCTAATCGTTGCTGTACCGGATGCCTTGGTCATAGTAATATTGCCGGTGGTGGAAAAACCGGCTATGGTTTGGGTATTCGTACCAGCAATAACCAGATTGGAAGAACCACCTTGCAACGTGCCGGCCGTTATAGTCATATTACCGGTCATGGTATGTGTAATACCTGTACCCAGGTTTAGTGTAAATGCTGCACCATTCAGGGTGATTGTATTCACACTGATATTGCCGGTAAATGTGGCCGTACCTGAGGCTTTTGTAAATGTGAAGTTGCCTGTGGTAGTAAAGCCTCCAATGCTTACATCAGACGAGCCGGTGAATGTTAAATTTGATGAGCCGCCTGCCAGTGTACCTGCCGTAATGGTAATATTTCCGGTAAACGTATGCGTAAGGGCTGCGCCTAAATTCAGTGTTCCTCCACTTCCATTCATGGTCAGGGAATTTGCACTCATAGCGCCTGCTAAAGTGGCTGTATTGCTGTTCTTAACCACGGTTATATTACCGGTGGTAGTAATGGCTGCAATGCTTTGTGTAAGGCCACCGCCAATAATAATATTTGAACTGCCCCATGTAACCGTTCCTGCATTGGTAAAACTGCCGTAAATACCCATCTCAAACCCATTGGTGGTTAGGCTGGCTCCTGCACCTACGGTGAGTGCAGCACAATTAGATGCTGCAGTTAATACCGGTTGAAAGGGTGTACCACTATTGATAATAGCACTGGTTGACACATCAGGAACCACACCTATGCTCCAGTTGGTAGGTGCTGACCAGTCAGACGTAAGTCCCAGCCACGTGGCATCGGGTGCAGTTACGGTTAATATACCTGTGGCATCGGCAAAAAAGGTGGCATTGATTGTACCTGCTGCCGATGTATTGCCCCCGTATGTTCCTACAGCCTGTGTTGCTACACCCAGGGTCAGACCTTTTGAGCTGCTACCTGTAAAGGTACTTAGGTTCAGTTGTGCACCTGTTTCAATAATCAGGGGTGCAGTAATGGTTTTATCGCCATTGAGGGTCACCGTTGCTGTTCCGCCAATAATAACTCCACCCGAAAATTGGAACAATGACGGAAACTCAAAGTCGGAAGTGGTAACTAAAGTAGTGCGGTTATAACGCAGCGAGGCCTCACCCCCGTATGTAATGGCTGCCGATAAAGAGGCTGTGCCTTCCAGTGTAAGTCTTCCGTTTACATTTACTGATGATGTGGTGGTTTTAACACCGCTGCCACTCAATATCAGGTTGAAATATGTTAAATTTCTTACCGTTTGTGCGCTGCCTGAGTAATTAAATGTTGAAGCCGAACCTGCTACCAATGTTGCACCTGTTCCGCTAAACGGAGTGGAGGCTGACGTATTCAGCGTGCCTAATATGCGCAATGTGCCTGCAGTAAGTGTGGTTGTACCTGTAAGTGCTAGTGTAGCCGCTGTGTTTACCACCAGAATGCCAGCTGCACCGTTTACCGTTAAAGCTGCTGCTGAAAAAGCCTGACTGCCCGATGCACCCAAGGTGGCAGTACCAGATGCTTTAGTTATAATTAAGTTACCCGTAGTGGCAAATCCATCCAGGTTTTGTGTTGCGAATGTACCAAATAGTGTTACGTTGCAGTTATTAAAATTGACCGTGCCCCCTGAAACTGTATAATTGCCGCCAAAGCTAATTGCCACAGTTGGGTTAAAAACTATAGAAGCTCCACCCGATAACGTAGCGGAAAAGCCTCCTGTACCTACTGTTAAATCAGATGTGAATGTAAGTGTGCCTCCTGTTTTATTGACCACTACAGAACCTGAGGTGGGAACACCAGTGGATGTTTGGCTGAAACCCCTTACCGATTGGTTAGCACTGCCGGTAAAGGTAATGATGCCGGTTGTTGACGATATATTGCTTGCTCCCAGTATATCGCCTTGCATAGTCAAATTTAATGTGCCTACTCCCAGTACTCCCACGTTAACTGTAAGATTCACCCCCGGACCAAGTATTTTACTTTCGTTTAAGGTAACAACATTCTGTAAAATCGTAATCCCACCCGTACCGTTAAAGGTTGCAGGCCATTCGCCCCCTACAGTTCTATTTCCGGAATTATATCTAATACCTGCTGACGGGCCATATGTTATGGTACCTGTAAAAATATTAGCTGTGGCACCGTTGGTAATGGTCATTGTACCATTTATTGTAACGGTAACCGAAGCGGCTATTGTTTTAGCACCCGTGCCACCGAATGTGAGGCTATTGAATGTAGTAGATGTTAAAATAGATTGTGTAACCCCTGTTAGCGCAACCACTGAAGTTCCTGCTGTAAAATTGCTGCCGGTACCTGTCCAGTTGCCTGTAAGATTTAAGGTAGAGCTCCCACCGTTCAATGTTCCGTTGTTTAATGTTATATTACCTGATATGGTATGTGTGAGAGACGTACCCAGAGTTAGTGTACCACCTGTTCCGTTTATGGTTAAAGAAATGGCATTGACAGTGCTGGTTAGAGTAACTGTTTCTGCTGTTTTGGTCATTGTAACAGCACCCAGCGTGGTGTATCCAATTGAAGTTTGTGCAGCCGTGCCTGCATAGGCTATATTCAGTGTATCGCCTGTAAATGTACCTGCACCCGAAATATTGCCTGATACTTCAAGGCTGGCACTGCCCCCACGGAGTGTGCCTGCTGTAACCGTAACATTTCCCGAAATGGTGTGCAAGCCATTGCCCAGATTGACCGTACCTGCTGCACCATTCACCGTAAGCGATGCGGCTGATACAGCCGATGTAAAGCGGGCTATGCCCCCTGTTTTGGTACTTGTTAAATTCCCTGTGGTGGTAAATCCGTTGATTAACTGATTCAGGATTCCGTCAAATACAATATTCGAATTGGATAAGGTAAGCGTTCCGCTGTTAAATAAATGACCGTTTAGTGTGTACTGAAACCCGGCCGTGTTCACCGTAGCGCCTGCTGCTATTTCAAGATTTTTAGAAACTGCTGCAGCCGTAAGCACGGGCTGATTAACAGTTACCGGAATGATGGCATCGGTAAGCGAATTGGGTTTTGAACCTTCGGCCCAATTGCCGTTATTCTCCCAATCGGTATCCACAGCACCAGTCCAGGTAGCCGCAAATGGTACCGAATTTAACTGGCCTGTAGCCGCTGCAAAAAATACAGGATCAATGGTGGTAGCACCGGAACCCGTACCTCCGAAGTTGCCCGTTTGCGGAGCTGCGCCACCCAATACCAATCCACGGCTTGTATGGGTCAATCCGGTGCCTAAGTTTACGCTCGCACCGGTATTGATGGTCAGTTTATAGGCTATATTTTTAGCTGCATCCAGGGTAATGGTGCCTGTACCCGCTATGATTACACCTCCAAGCGGGAGGAAAGTGTTTGGGAACTCTTCACCTGTAGTGGTATAAGGCGAAGGTTTATTGTAGCGCAGGGTGGCATCGCCCCCATAGGTAACAACGCCTGTAGTGACCACCACAGTGGCCGTTCCTTCCAGCGATAGAATCCCGTTCACCGTGGGTGTAGTAGCAAATGTTTTAGTACCCGAGTTGCTCAGGGTAAGGTTATTGTATGTAAGTATCGGGCAGGTGGTGTTACCATTGCCCGAAAATACCACCGTGCCTGTGCCGGCATTGAATGTGCTACCAGTACCTGAAAACATGGTTCCTGTTGCAGTAAATTCAAGCGTACTGTTGTTCAAATTGAGAATGCCTCCGACTCTGGACCAGGTGCCACTGAAGGTATGCGTTAATCCGTTACCCATGTTAATTGTACCAACTGTTTGGGTAAAACCGGCTGCAGAAACTGCACCGTTAATGTTCAGCACATCTGTACCTGCTGTTTTACTTACAGTAAACAAGCCCGTAGTAGATATAGGTCCTGTTATTGTTTGAGTTAAATTTCTTGCAAATGTGATAGCTGAACTGCCTGCATTGAACGTACCATTATTTGTAAAATTGGCTTGGAAGGTCATAGCAAAGCCAGCTGTATTCAGTGTAGCTCCCGCTTCTATAGTTAGCGGAACATTAGCCCCAGCAGTACCAGTCGCTATGCCCAATATTTTTGCTTCGTTTAGTGTTATTGTTCCTGTACCTGCTACATTTACACCAACAGTGGCACCGGTTGATGCAAATGAAGCCGGCCACTCTGCACCAACTGTTCGGTTGGATGAACCGGCATCATACCGAAGCCCACCTGTAGAACCATAAGCAACAGTGGATGTAAAAGTATTTATATTCGACCCATTGGCAATGGTAAATAATCCATTTATGGTAAGTGCCCCTGCTGTTTTTGCCCCCGTGCCGGCATAGGTCAGGTTATTGAAGGTGTTTGCAGCTATTGTTTGGGCGGCTCCGGCCAGCACTACGGTAGAGGTGCCGGCAGTAATTGAGCCGCTAATTACCGTGCCAGTACCTGTTAAGTTTATGGTGGTATTGGTGCCTAAATTTATTACACCTTGTGTTTGGGTAATACTGCCAATGGTATGCGTAAGACTGGTACCTAAATTTAATGTACCAGCAGTGCTGGCTCCTGCAATTACAATATTGCCAATATTCAGATTCCCCTGCACCGTTGCAGCGCTTCCAGTTGCTCTATTATTGGTAATGGTGCCCGTTGATGTAAATCCCGGAATAGTTACTGCAGCATTTGAGGTAAGCGTAAGGTTCATGTTGGTGGTAAGGAAAGTGGCCGCACCGATAGTAATACTTCCGCTTGTGGATAAAGTTGCCGAAGAGGCATCCAGGGTGCCAATATTCAATAATATTGTTCCACTTATGGTATGTGTGAAATTGCTCAGATTTAAGGTGCCACCGACAGCATTTATGGACAGCGAACCGGCTGAAAAAGCTGCTGTTGCTGTGGCCGTGCCTGCGGTTTTGGTCATACTGATGGCACCTGTCGTAACAAAACCGCCAATATTTTGTGTAGCTACTGTTCCGCCAATGTTAATAGCCGAGCTACCGGCCGTTAGTGTTGCACTGTTTATGAAATCGCCATGCAGGGTTAGGGCTAAATTTCCTGTGCTCAATGTAGCTCCGGGGTTTAGCCTAAGCGGCACATTCGTATTATTGCCCATTTGCTTAGCCGCATTCATTGTAATAATACCGGGTGCTGTACCATTTATGGTTACACCTGCAGTACCCAAGAAAGGTGAAGGCCATTCTACATTGGTGGTTGTGCGGTTGGAAGTACCTACACTGTAAACCAAACCGGCATTGGGGCCGTATGCCAGCGTACCGGTATAGGTATTAGAATTAGTACCATTGGCAATGGTGAAAAGACCGTTTACGGTAACTGTAACGGAGGCAGCAATGGTTTTACCAGCACTACCTGAGTAAGTGAGGTTATTAAATGTGGTCGTGGTACTAATAGTTTGTCCGGCTCCGGTTAAAACAACGGTACTCGAATTGGCCGTAAACAAGCTGCCTGTGCCTGTCCATACTGCGCCTCCTAAACTTAAATTAACCGTACTGGTATTGCCCAGTAATGAACCATTTGTAAGAGTAACTGCACCGGTAAACGTGTGGTTACGGGTACCCAAATTTAGCGTGCCGCCTGCACCATTTATAGTAAGTGCTGCTGCATTAATATTACCAACAAATGTAGCCGTACCACCGGTTTTAGCCATTGTAATTGTGCCTGTAGTGGTAAATCCGGAAATTTGTTGATCAGCTGTTCCTGATAATGTAAGTCCACCTGATGTACTTGTAAATGTTCCAATAATGATGAAATTACCCCTAACAGTAACCAAATGGTTATTTGCCGCCAATGTTGCATCCTGATTAATGGTAAGTTCATTACAAGTTACTGCTCCGGGAAGTGTAACAGAATTACCCGGTGTAGTGGCTATGACCACGTCATCGGTTGATCCGGGTACTACGCCACCCACCCACGTTGATGTGGAGGTCCAGCTGCCGCCTGTGGCTGTACTTTCAATGGTAGCTGCGTGCAATGCGGCCGGCCACATCGCACACCATAGCAGCAGGGCTATGAGGTGCCTCCGCATTTTAAACATCTGTATGGAATAAAAGGTGCTCATAAATTGTCCTTGCTTAGCATAGTGTTGATAGAGAAAGTGGGCTTATCCTTGGGTAGAGGAGCACACGTAAAAGGCAGAAAAGAGGTGTAGGGAAAAGGTGTTTTCAATAGTTTTAGTGACGTAAATAAAATGTGATCTGCTGCATCAGCACGTTGTAAAATATTTACACGAAGTAAACAGCCAATGAACATATAAATACTGCTCATGCTAAACCGTTAATTAGAGTAGTAAAAAAAAGTAGGCTGCGCATAACGTTTTCACCAATACTTTGTTTGGGTTTCGCACGAAATTATATGCATTTGTGGTGAAATTATATGAATTTATTCAGGCTGTTATATTGGCTATATGAATGGATTTTTTACAGTATGAATGGTGTTTTCATACACCTTAAAAATACTAATCAGGTAAATTAATGGATATATTTTGTGTAAATTTTTAACTTAGTAAAATCAGTTTTTTCAGGCAAATAGCATGAATAATGGTAAATAAAAAAAGCATACATGCGTATGCTTTATTGGTACCATTTTTTTACAAATTGCAGGTGGCCTTTTTTACCGGGTATGCCACAACACAAAACTCCACATATCGGTGGCATCATCTATTAATTTGGCAGTTGGTTTTCCGGCCCCGTGTCCGGCTTTTTTATCAATGCGTATCAATACAGGATTTTTGCCTGTGTGTTTGCTTTGCAACTCTGCAGCAAACTTAAAGGAGTGTGCAGGCACCACGCGGTCATCGTGGTCGGCAGTCATAATGAGCGTAGCCGGATAATTTACGCCTGCCTTTACGTTGTGCAAAGGCGAGTATTTTATCAGGTAATTAAACTGTTCTTTGTTTTCGCTGCTGCCATACTCCACCGCCCAGCCCCAGCCAATGGTAAACTTGTGGTAGCGCAGCATATCCAGCACGCCCACAGCAGGCACAGCCACTTTAAACAAATCTGGTCTTTGGGTAATGCATGCACCTATTAGCAAGCCACCGTTGCTTCCGCCATTTATAGCCAGCTTTTGGCTTGAAGTATATTTTTGCGCAATGAGGTATTCGGCTGCGGCAATAAAATCATCAAACACGTTTTGCTTTTTCCCGAGCATACCTGCCTTGTGCCATTCTTCGCCATACTCGCCACCGCCACGTAAATTGGCTAGTGCATACACGCCACCGCGTTCTAAAAATGCAATGCGCGAAATACTGAATGATGGGGTAAGGCTAATGTTGAATCCTCCGTATCCGTAGAGCATGGCCGGATTGTTTCCGTCAAGCACAAGGCCTTTTTTGTACACCAGAAACATGGGTACGCGGGTACCGTCTTTTGATGCATAAAATACTTGTTTGGTTTCAAACTGATCGGTATTGAATTTAACTTCGGTTTTGCGAAACAGCGTTGATTTTCCTGTGGCTATGTCGTAGTGGTAGCTTTCGCCCGGGTTGGTAAATGAGGTGAAAAAATAAAACGCTTCCGAGTCGGTGGCATATCCTGAAATGCCGCTTGCAGTTCCAATTCCTGGCAGTTTAATTTCTGTTTTTCCGGTGCCATCCATGCGGTAGCTGTAAAGGCGCGTGCAGGCATCTTTCAGGTAGGTGGCAAATAATTTGCCTCCGCAGGTTGAAGCATTTTCAAGCAGGTCTTCGCTTTGGGGTAAAACATCTTTCCAGTTTTCGGGTTCGGCATGGGCGGGGTCAACCAGCACCAGGCGGTAGCGTGGTGCACCATAATCAGTTTGTACCAGCAGTTGATTGCCTATGTTGTTTACAACAGCATAGTTATTTTCAAATCCTTTAAACAGGAGGCGAAAAGGCTGATCGGGTTTATCGGCTTCGCGGTATAGTATTTCGTTTCCACTGGTGCCTTCGCTAACATAAATAAACAGGAAGCGTTCGTCTTCGGTAAGCCATGCATTGAAATAACGCAGCGGATGTTTACTGTCTTCATAAATGAGTTTATCGCTGCTTTGCGGTGTACCTACCCGGTGATAATAAATCTTCATGTACTCATTCTGGTTGCTGTAGGCCTTGCCTTCGCTAGGCTCAGCATAGCGGCTGTAGTAAAAGCCATTGCCATGCCATGCGGCCCCGCTGAATTTTACCCACTTCAGGGTGTCGCCCAGCGGCTTTCCGGTTTCGGCATCAAGTACACTTATTTCATTCCAGTCGCTGCCACTGCGTGCAATACCTATGGCACACAGCTTGTGGTCTTTGTTAAATTCAAAACTGCCCAGCGATACGGTACCATCATTGCTTAGTGTATTGGGGTCAATAAAAACCTGCGGCTCATCGTTAAGTGTGCGTTGCCTGTATAGCACGCTTTGATTTTGAAGTCCATCATTTTTGAAAAAGTAATACCACTCGCCTTCCTTAAACGGTGTAGTATATTTAGGAAAGTCCCATATTTCGGTTAGCCGTTTGCGAAGTCCATCGCGCAGCGGTATCTGGGACAGATAGTTCTGTGTAACTTCATTTTGTGCATCTACCCATTGAGCCACTTCGGTCGCTGTATCATTCTCGAGCCAGCGGTATGTGTCAGGCACTTCCTGTCCAAAATAATTTTCAGTGATGGTATCTTTACGTGTATCGGGATACGGCAACAAGGTGAGTTCTTTTTTATTCATACGATTTTGACAAGCCAGCAGTGAAAGGGCATACAGGAATACGATTATTTTTTTCATAGGTGTATTTTATTTCAGGTGTGTAGTATCATTGGCTGTGAGCAGTACATTGGTTGTACCGTCATGGCCCAGCGTGTACAGGCAAAGGTTGGTATGCTGAAAGTGTTCCATATGGCTGAGCGGTTTATTGAGCAGCAGGCACAAAAAACTTTTCATGGCTCTGCCGTGCATACAAATTAAAACCTCTTTTTGGTGCGTGTGGTTAAAAATGTGATGAATGGCACGTTGCTGCCGTTGGGCGAGTTCATAAGGGCTTTCGCCATTAGGTATTTTGGCATGCACATCACCGCTGCTCCAGCGGGTTATCATATCATGGTACACGGCCTTTTGTTCATGCGATTGAGGCCGGCCTTCAAAATCTCCCCAGCTTATTTCGTTAAGCTCGGGCAGTATGGTATGAGGCAATCCTTTTAGTATAAAACCTTCCACACTTTGCTGCGACCTGCGCATGGCCGATGTATACAACGCATCGAACGGATGAGTGGCAAACGATTCATAAAACAAAGCCGCTTGCCTTCGACCTGTTTCATTTAAGTCAGTATCTACACCGCTTCCCTGAACAATGTTCAGGCGGTTGTATTCGGTTTCGCCATGTCGTATAATAAAGAGTTTTTTAAGCATTGCAGTTGCCAAAGATATGTATATTCGGACCGATTTTTATTGCATCATGCACTCAACCGATACCTTACCTAACGAAGAATTGCTTGCACTAATTGCGGCTACAGAAGATTTGGTTTTTCTTTTGAGCAGCAACGGTGAAATATTAAATGTGTGGGTGAGTAATGAAGACCAAATGTTTATGCCACGCCACGAGTTGATTGGCAAAACACTATTTGAAATAAAACCACCTAAAGAAGCCGGACAAATGGCTGAAGCTATAGCTGCTGTAATGGGTGGTGTACCTGTAGCATATGTTGAATATGCTTCGCCCATTGATCCTTCCAGGTATTTTCAGGCCCGCTTCAAATTGCTGCATCCCGAATCCGGAAAAATTGTTGCATCGGTACGCGATATTAGTGTACAAAAAGCAGAGCAGGATACTATAAAACGCAATGAAGAAAAATACTACAAACTCATACAAAATTCGCATGATCTGATTACCGTACTGGACAAAAACGGCTTTGTCATATTCGACAGTTTTTCTGTGTTTTCACCGTTCGGATTTAATGAAAAACTGGAAGGCCGCTGTGTATTCGATTTTATTCATCCTGAAGATGTAGATGCTGCTCGTGAAACGTTTGCAAGTGCTATACAAAAGTGCGGTACTTACGGCCCTTTCGAGTTTCGGTTTAGTACAGCAGATAAAAACTACCGCTATGTAGAAGTAATAGGCAATAACCTCTTTCATGAACCAGGAATAAATGGCTACGTGTTAAACTCACGCGATGTGACTGAGCGGAAAAAAATGCAGGAAAACCTTGCACTTACCAATGCACGACTGAACACTATTCTTGAAAGCACCGATTCTGTTATTTTTGCCGTTGACCACGAACTGCACTACATAGCATTTAATCAAAGACACAAGCAAGCCATAAAACATTTGTATGATACCGATATACATCTGGGTGACTCGTGTCTGTTGCAGCAAAACCCATACGCCAGTGCTCATAGCGAATGGCTGAAGCCTAAAGTTGAACGTGCACTGAATGGCGAACAATTTTCGGAGCAGTACGAAACCACCACCCGATATGGAAACCTGCTGATTACCGATGTATCATTCAATCCCATCAGAGATGCTTTAGGAGTAATAACAGGCGTTGCCATTTCATACAAAGACATTACACAACAGGTTATAATTAACCGCGAATTGCAGCATGCAATGAATGAGGCTGAAGATGCAGCCCGTGCCAAGAGCGACTTTTTGTCGAATATGAGCCACGAAATACGCACGCCTATCAATGCCATCATGGGCATGACCGATTTGCTGCTTGAACGCACACACGACAGTGAGTCGCTGGAGTATTTGCGATCCATTAAATACTCATCAGATAACCTGCTGGTGGTGATAAACGACATACTTGACTTCTCAAAAATAGAAGCCGGTAAGGTTAATCTGGAACATATTGACTTTAACCTGTACGAAAGTATGGCAGCCATCTCACGCATATTCGGGTTAAAGGCAGGCGAAAAAGAATTAGCTTACGAATGTGTCATCAGTCCGCAAGTACCACGTATTGTTAAAGGTGACCCTTACCGACTCAATCAGATACTACTTAATCTGATAGGCAACGCAGTTAAATTTACCAGCAAGGGATTTGTAAACCTTGGGGTAAATGTGAAAAGTGAAAACGATCAGCAATTACTTATTGAATTTGTTGTGCGCGATACCGGAATAGGCATTCCCGATGATAAAATGGCCACCATCTTTGAAAGCTTTACGCAGGCCTATACAGATACAACCCGTAAATTCGGAGGCACAGGTCTGGGTTTGGCCATCACACAAAAACTAACTGCACTAATGGGCGGTACAATTGGTATTGAAAGTAAACTGAATAGCGGTTCTACCTTTACAGTTGCATTGCCTTTCGGAAAAACAACTGCGACTGAAATACCCCGACCCGATGCACAGACCATGAAAGAACGTGACCTGAGCAATACACGGGTATTAATTGTTGAAGATAATCCGCTCAATCAACTTGTAATTAAACATATTCTCTCATCATGGAAGGCAGAGTATGAAGTAGCCGCAAACGGGCAGGAAGCCTTAGATCTTCTAACAGCTGAGGATTTTGATATTGTGCTAATGGACCTGCAAATGCCTGAAATGAGCGGTTATGAAGCTACACAACATATACGTAGTAAGAACACTATCGTGCGCAATCCGCTTATTCCCATTATTGCCATTACAGCCGATGCCTTTGCCGAAACCCGTAGGCGTGTGCTTGAAAACGGAATGAACGATTTTATTTCCAAGCCGTTTGAAAAAGACGAACTTTATACCAAGATTGTGCGTTTGTGTAAGTAGTAATTTCAGCGTTTATTCGCCCGCACATTATATCAATCACCATAGTATATGGCAGTATTCAATAAAGAGCAGTATTCAATGCAAGCAATCAATGAGCGCAATGCAAATACCATGTGCGAGTGGATAGGCATTGTGTTTACCGAACTCACCGATGATTACCTGAAAGCCCGAATGCCCATCGACCACCGAACTGTTCAACCCCTGCGTATTGTAAACGGTGGTGCCTATTGCGTGCTGGCTGAAACGGTTGGAAGTATGGCTGCCAACCTGGTGATTGACCGCGAAAAATATGTGGCCGTGGGCCTGGATATAAATGCCAATCATGTACGCTCGGCACATGAAGGCAGCGGATTTGTATTTGGTACCGCACGCCCCATTCATTTGGGAAAAACAACTCAGGTATGGGAAATACGCATTACCGATGAGCGCGATAAGCTGTATTGCATCAGCCGATTGACTATGGCTGTAATTGAATTGAAAAATGACTCGCGAAACTTCAATCCGGTTAAGGTGTAAAACCGCCCTTGATAAAGGGTGGAGCCTAGCCCTGTGCAGGCTTCCCGGTGCTGATTGCATCATGCAGTTTTACAGTGCGGCACAGCCCGAACTAAGCAAGCTTGATGTGGTAAAATTTGCCGGTACACATTTTGCATTTGCACCTTACAGTTCGGGTAATCTGGCCTATGTACTAAAGCCAGAAATTACTGCAACCGATGTCGTGCATAGCGAATCGGCAGCTGACGATAAATCGGTTGCGGACCTCCCTTGGCATTGTGTACCATCAACAAATATCCCTGCTACACGTGAGCAATACCTGAATTATGTAAACAATGCCATTCAGCTTATACATAAAAACGAATTGGCCAAAGTTGTGGCAGCACGGTGCCAACCGGTGAGCTCACATGCCGATATACTTAGTGCATTTTACCGCATGTGCGAAATGAATACCCAATCGTATGTCTATTTATTTTCATCACCGCTAAGCGGTACATGGCTGGGCAGCACTCCCGAACTGTTGCTTTCTTGCTCGGATAAAGCCATACGCACCGTGGCACTTGCAGGCACCAAACAGACAACCGATACAGCAGCGTGGGGCAAAAAAGAACAAGACGAACATGGTTTTGTAGAAGCATTTATTGACGATGCCTTTGAGCAGCTCAACATCCACTCTGTAAAATTGAGTGATATACACGACATAGAAGCCGGAACTATAAAACACCTGGTATCACAATTTGAGTGGCGTGCCCCTGCAGATGAACTGCGCAAAAAGTTTCACAAACTGCTGGCATTGCTCAATCCTACTCCGGCCGTTTGCGGATTGCCACCTATGGAAGCATCGGTGTTTATTGCTCAGCATGAACACATGGAACGCAGATTTTACAGCGGCTTCAGCGGTATCGTATCTGCACACGACACACAACTGTACGTTACACTCCGATGTATTGAAAAACAACAGGATGGCGCAATGTTGTATGCCGGTGCAGGCATCACATCCGACTCGGTAGCCGAAGACGAATGGGAGGAAACTGAACGTAAAATGCAGTCGGTTTTTTTACCGGCTTAATGCTGCACAACTATTCGAACGGCTCGGCTAGCAGCAGTATGCAATACATAAACTCCGTTGTTCCAATCCGAAACATCCAGTTGTGTTTGTCCTTGCTGTGCTGTTCCTTCGGTTATGCGCTTTCCGGTTAGGTCGGTTACCACATATGTTTCGCCACGGTCCAGTTCCAGGTTAAGTACCCTGTTTGCCGGATTCGGATAAACGGGAATACGGTTTTCTGAACGCGCCATTTGCACACCTGCACGAATATTTCCCTGAACCATATTGTACAAGAACTCGGCCGAGTATTTAATCGTAGTATCCATGTACTGCGCGTTGGTTGAAAAAGGAACGTGATCTTGTCCGGGATATGTACGCAGTTGCGAATACAAACCATTGAGGCGGGCTGCTGAATCTACACTGAAACTACCTTGCAGGTAAGCCACCTTTAAGCCGGCATAATAAAAATCGTTGCTGCCATAAGGCACGGTTTGATCCTGATCGCCATGCACATTGCAAATGGCTACCTTATTGTTGTCATATAGCCAGTTTACATTGCCGATGGCACCGCATAAATTCACCACACCTTTAACCCTCCAGCTGTAGCCGGGGTTTCCGCTGTTGCCGTCAAATCCTCCCAACAGTGATGTGTCAACGGTAATTCCCGCAAGCTCAGATGGCCTGTCGAAAAAAGCCAGGTGAAGACCTAACACACCGCCAGCCGAAATGCCTCCGAAATAAATATTGGATGTATCAATTTTGTACGAGTTGGTAGTTGCAGCATCTTTTCTGAAATACCTCACCGCAGCACGTCCGTCCTGAACAGCACGCCACACAGCGTTGGTAAATTCAATAATCAGCGGATTTCCTGAAAGCACATTTACACCCAACCTGTATTGTATGCTCGCTGTTACATAGCCGCGCTTGGCCAGTGCCGTAGCAATGGATACAATATCGGGAAGCTTGCGGTCGCCTCCGATAAATGAGCCCCCGTGAGCCAGAATAACCAGCGGGCGCGAGGTAAGGCTATCGCCAACAGGTGTATAGATATCCATGTTCAACTGCTGTCCGATGCTGTATACGTTATAATTAAATCCGTAGGCTACATTGCTGTCAACCGAAACGGACGGAAACACTTCATCCAGGTAACGAACCTGAGCGTTGAGTTGCAGCTGCATGCATGCAACAAAAAGTAAGGGGTAGATTTTTTTCATGTGTTGATGTATTTAGATGTATGATAAAGTTTATGTTTTTCCCTGAACTACAACTACAAATTCGCCCTTGGGCTGCTTGTTGGTAAAATGCGCCACCAGCTCAGCCAGTGTTCCGTTTATGGTTTCTTCAAACATTTTGGTCAGCTCGCGCGAGACGGAAGCATACCTCTCTGCTCCCACAAACTCGGCCAGTTGTGTCAGCGTTTTTAAAATGCGGTGGGGTGCTTCGTAAAGGATAAAGGTATATTCTGATTCGGCCAGTTTTTTCAGCATGGATTGACGGCCTTTTTTTTCAGGTAAAAAGCCGATGAACGTAAAGGCGTGTGCAGGCAATCCGCTTTTAACCAATGCCGGAACAAATGCGGTGGGTCCGGGTAGGCACTCAACGGCTATATGTTGTTTCAGGCATTCGCGCACCAGCAAAAAACCGGGGTCGGAAATGCCGGGTGTTCCTGCATCGCTGATGAGGGCCAGTGTTTTACCATTATTCAGTTGTTGGGCTATGCGCTCCACGCTTTTGTGTTCGTTGTGCATATGGTAGGCGTGCAGCGGTTTTTCAATGCCGTAGTGCTTCAATAGCTTACCGCTTTGGCGTGTATCTTCAGCCAGAATCGCATCGCAATTTTTCAATACCTCAAGCGCCCGCAGAGTAATGTCCTCCATATGGCCAATAGGTGTTGGAACCAGAATTAGTTTGCCCGACATGTAAACGCAATATACTTGTATTGTTAAGAAAAAACAGTGGCAGGTGTATGAGTTATACACAACTCTGGCTTCTCCGATTGATTGGATGGGTATTGGTTCGGGCACGATACAAAAAATGTTTGGTGTGCGATTTTTGATTCATACGGTTTTTTTTCATCGTCAGAAATAATAATTTGCGGCACTAAATATTTAAAATAACATGAACTTTCCAGAACATCTCCGCTATACCAAAGACCACGAATGGGTGCGAATTGAAGGCGATACAGCCTATGTAGGTATTACCGATTTTGCGCAAAAAGAACTGGGCGATATTGTGTATGTAGATATTCCTTCAACAGGTAAAACGGTGAATCAGCACGATGTATTCGGCACGGTTGAAGCTGTGAAAACAGTTTCTGACTTGTTTATGCCGGTAACAGGCGAAGTACTGGAGGTAAACTCCGGTTTGGATTCAGCACCTGAGTCGGTAAATAACGACCCATATGGTGTAGGCTGGATGATCAAAATAAAGCTGGCTAATGCTTCTGATGCTGAAGGTTTGATGAATGCAGCAGATTATAAATCATTGATAAACGCTTAAAAAAAAGTCACACTTCAAAATGAGGCCCGCAACGTTGTTGCGGGCCTCATTTTTTTTTGCCACATTGCCGTATGAAAAATTTACTGACTGCCGCATTCGTTTACCTGTTGTTTACAGCTCCAGCCTATTCGCAACCATTTCCTGCATTGCGGGCGCAAAATCTTCAAGACAAAGATGTAACGCTGCCCGATTACGTGAAAGACAAACGAGCTGTTATATGCCTGGCCTTTTCAGTAAAAGCGGATGAATCGCTTAAAAAATGGATACAACCCTTATACAATCAGCTGATTGCCGATGGCATGGGAGGACTTATGGGAGGCAATATGTACAATGCCAACCTGTGCTTTGTAGCCATGCTGCGCGGTATTGCCAAAATGGGTATGGGCGAACTTAAAAGCCGCTCGAAAAAAAGTATTGATCCAAGACTTCATTCCTTATTTTTAATTAGCGATGACGATGCAGATGCGCTGATGCAGCAATTGAAAATTACCGATAAAAATGAACCTCACTTTATTGTGGTAGATGAAAAAGGTAATATACTTTTTCAAACATGGGGAGCCTACAGCGACAAAAAAATGGAATCCATAACCGATGCCTTGCTGAAATAAGGGCATAAAAAAAAGGGACTCCGGTGGAGTCCCTTTTTTTATATGTATTTTTATACGTTAGGCTTATTTTACTGCCAGGCGTTTTACACCTGTTTTGCCATCATTGGCCGTTACATGTATGAAATACACGCCTGTATTCAGTGAACGTACATCGGCTTTGAATTCGCGCGAACCGATATTGGTTTGCTCAAACACAACGCGACCTGTTACGTCAACTATACGCAGACTGTTCATGGCAACCGGCAAGGTAACCTGAACAAAGCTATTTGCTGGGTTTGGTGCAATCAGCATGTTGCTATTATAGTTGGCCAGTTCTTTTACGCTTGTAGAAAAATCGGCTAAATCGAACTGAGCAGCAATACGTGGTGCAATAAATCCTGCAATGGTATCAATGTATGCTTTAGCTTTAGCAGCCGACATATTAGGATTGGTAAGCATTGAAATCGAATCAGCTAAGTAACCTGCACCCGGTGCAGGAATATTGATGTTCTTAACGATGTTTCTATCCCACCATTCCCAAGGCGAACCTTCTGGTGTAGGTGTTTGGAACGGAAACAGGTTTTTTACATTGTTAGAAGCGGCCATTGCACGTGTAGAGATGGGATCAGTAAAGTTAACAGCATTTATTTTATCGTTAACTCCTACAGCATTGGCTTTAGGTACTACATCGCCTGCACCACTTGCATTTGGAATTACGGTTGCTCCTGTAGTTGGTACTACTACGTTTCCTGTACCATAAGGTGCAAACGGATCACTTTGGCAATGCATGCTCACAATAGGTGTGCTGCTTGATTCAAGCCAGGCCGAGTCGCCCATAGCACCACCGTAGTTAAATACCATGTGAATATCGTCTTTCAGTGCGCTGTCGCCTGAATAGTTGAAGTAAAACGGATAAACAGGAAGCATAACACCTCCGCGACCTCTCCAGTCACCCAGTGTATCCACATTAACCATCGGTGAAGCATTTGAACGTAAAAACTTAAGGTTGTTTTCAATTTCTGATCTGCGGTCAATAGTTGCAATCGCCAATGCTACGTAACCACCTGTACCCTGACCACCAACAATTACTTTATCGGGGTCAATTTTGTAGGTTGAAGCGTTAGCATTTAAAAAGCGTACACAGTTACGGATGTCTTGTGCAGCACGGTAAGTGGCTTTCAGCAGTTGCTCTGTTGCCACCTCTGAAATGGTAGTTTGTGCATTCCAGCCCAAGCGGTAGTTGGGTGCAACCACTACGTAGCCCATTTTAGCAAAACGGGTAGCCAGTTCCACAATGGTAGAGTCATCTTTGTTGCCGGTTGGCTGACGGTTGATGATTGCAGGAAGATAACTGCCTGTGTGTGCCAGAATAATTACAGGGCGCTCAGCCAGCGTATCGCCTTCAGGCTGATAAATATCGCATTTGAGGCTTACCGTAATAATAGGTAACTGGCCGGGTACCTGACCAAACAGTATATTTACCGAACGGTTGGTATCATACTCAATGTTTGACGTACGGGTAACGTTGGTAAATACAGGTTCAACAAAGCGAACCTGAGCCTGTGCCAGTGCTCCCAGAGCTATAAGCACAGTCGTAAAAACGAAATTCAGTAGATTTTTCTTCATATTGATTTTTATTGGTTTGTGTTTCAAGGAGCAATAAACAAAAAAATTCCTATTTACCCCACATATGGCAGACTATTTTCTGCCATCCAACTCGAAAAGTATCGAAAAATAGATAAGTCGTCCCACCCGTGGACCCCCATATACCTGAAATACACGGTTATCGAGCAAGTTGCTGGCACCTAATTTTACAGTGGAATGCCACTTTTCGTAACGTTTACTGACCTGTGCATCCACCATATCGTAGGCTGGTACCTCGCCCGTAAACTGTGGAGAACCTTCAAACATGAAGCCATCCTGCCACTTGTAATTGATTGAATACCCCCAATTGCGTATGAAGAAATTTCCAATGTTTGTCGTGATATCACGACCATTTACGCCCACATTATATTTGTGTTCAGGAGTGTTAAAGGCAGGTATTAATGGGTCGGCCTCATCGGCTTTTTCCAGGCGGTTCCACGAATAGTTAGCGCTAAAGCCCAGGTATTTACGCCAAAAATAATTACCTCCGGCAGTAAATCCCTGTGTGGTTACTTCTGTTTGTGCATTGGCCGTAACACGGTATACATTTATACGTCTTACAAAATCACCAACCGGCCAGTCAAGCTGAGCCCCTATTATAAATCCGATAAAATCAGTGTACCAGCTGCGATAATAGCTGATATCCAAAAATAATTTTTGCCTGATGGTGGTACGGTAGCCAAACTCAACCGTACGAACACGTTCAGGCCGAACCGCTTCTACATTAAAGTATTCGAGTTGGCTTCTGTCGTTGGTATTTAGGGCATTAATAATGGATGGTGTAGTTACAAGACTGTCAAATCCGTTGAGGTTGCCCAGCAGGGTGGCTCGTCCTACATTCAGATTTATATACTGATCGGCCAACGTGGGGTTGCGAATAGCAGATGAAAACGATGCGCGCAGTACATGCTCATTGTGCGTGTACACCACCGTAGCTGCGGGCGACCACAGCAAATTAAAGTTTTGATTTTTGTCGAGACGATTGGTAATACTCACCTTCACTTTATTGTCGAACAGTTTTTTCTCCATGCCCAGATATGCACCCACTTCGCTGTTGTATATGCGCTGGTTTTCGGCCGTGTCTAAAAATATGGTACCTTCCGACATGGGTGCATATAGACGGTAATTACCTCCCATGCGATATTCAATATCCAACATATTCAGCAGTTTTACTAAACTTATAAATCCTTGAACTGCACCGGTAGCAATTTTCGTCAATAAGTTACTGTTGTTGTATACGTCTGTATTGATTGAATTAATTTTAAACTGATATTCTGCAGCAAAATGGTACAGCGCTGAGCGATCAATAAGCATGGAACCTCCTTTACGGTTGGAGGTTGTAGTAATGGAGTTAAAAGCCGAATCAAAGCGGGTTGTTCCAGGCTGAAAGAAATCAATGCCTCCCCGCTGTGGATGTGGTTTCCCAAAATCTGCCGAATCATTTACAATACGGTGCCACACAACCAATGAATCGTAATAGTTTTGGTACATATACTGATTGGCATAATCGGCATAAATGGTTCCCGGTGGTTGTGAACCGATGGGCGGACGAAGTGCATTCATACGGTTAAATATGAGGTTATTCCACCTTTCGGCATACGTCTGAGCCCAGTTGGCATCTGATTTTGAATAATTTTGCAATAAAATAGCTGTGCTGTAAGCATCGTAGCTGCGACCCGCATCTTCATGGGTCATGTATGCACGGGCAAAAAATTTATTCTCCTTGCGTATCTCGGCTTTGTGCTGAAAAAACAAAATATCACGCAGGCTAAAGCGGTTATCGCCCTGATAAATGGTAGTACCTGTACTGAAACTGCTACCTGCCATCACTTCCCAGTCTTTGCCAAACCGGTAATGCAACATGGCGTTGGTTTTCAGATTGCGTGTATTATAATCTACCAGATCCTCCTCGTTATACCCGCGCCTGAGTGCATAGCCATAACCGATATAGGTTAAACCTGTTTGTCTGAACCTGTTGGTGGTATATTCATCTCCGTAACGGTTTACGGCATCATACCGTCCGGGGTTTCGTGCATCTACCGGTGACTGAATGGTGGCATCGTAGTTGGTCGCTTCCCAATCGCGTGCCTGCATCCAAAACATATTTAATTTGTAGGCAAACCTGTCTTTTCCGGCTTTGTCTTTAAAAACCTGCGCCCATCTGAATCCACCTTCCACTAGTCCGCGTTCGCCCACCTTGGCCATAGCGCTAAGTCCCGGAAATAGAAATGGCGATTTGGTTTGCATATTGATTACTCCGTTGAAGGCATTCGGACCAAAATAAGCTCCGCTTGCTCCCACCACCAGGTCTACCTTTTGTATATCAAGTTCGGAAGATCCCAGAAAATTTCCCAGCGAAAAATTAAGACCCGGAGACTGATTGTCAACCCCGTCAATCAACTGCAACGAGCGAACAGGTGATGTGCTGTTGAAACCACGGGTATTGATAATTTTAAATCCGATACTGGCTGATGTTAAATCAACCCCTTTGAGGTGTGCCAGTCCTTCATAAAAATTAGCTGCCGGAGTTTCTTTGATGCTAACGGCATCCATCGTTTCTACCGTAAGCGGGGTTTGTTTTTGTTTTTGTGTAATGCGGGTGTCGCGTATTTCAACTGTTTTTAATTCTCTGACTTCTTCAGAAAGCAATACAGTTATGGTTTTAGCTGTGCTGCTTACCTCCACTTCCTGTGTTGCATAGCCCAGGCTGCTTACCTTAAGTGTTACCGGCAGGGGCACATTCAGTTTCAGAATAAACTGACCTTCATAATCGGTGGCCGTGCCCTGTGAAGTGCCTTTTACGGTAACCACAGCGCCTATCATAGCCTCGCCCGTGCGTTTGTCTTTCACACGTCCGGTAATTGTATTGTTTTGTGCAAATGCTGCCTGTACCGTAAAATACATCAGCAGCAACCTGCTTATAATTTGACCTAGTTTTTTTACCATGTAATCAGGTGTCAATAATCGTAATTTTTTTGAACTGTAAACTGCTTTCAAATTAAAAATGGATTAAACCTTTTCTCATGTCCAATGGTTGTTTGTGGGCCGTGACCTGAATACACTACGGTTTCGTCTGGTAGTATAAATAGTTGTGTACGAATGCTGCCGATGAGTGTTTCGAAGTGCCCACCGGGCAAATCGGTACGACCAATGCTTTCACGAAAAAGCACATCACCTGCCAGCAGTAAATTTTGCTGCGGCTGGTATAAACTGACTGATGCTACACTATGACCGGGCGTAAAAAGCACCTGCCACTCAGCACCTGCCATTGCTATACTTGTGCCAGGCTGCAGGTGAATGATATTTTCGGGTACAGTTAGCGGTGGCATACCCAGCATGGCTGTCCATTTGTTGGCATCTTCGTAAGTTGCCAATTCATCACGGTGAAGGTGAAGGGGCAGGCCATACGTATCCATAATTTGGGCATTCCCCAGCACATGGTCAATGTGAGCATGTGTGTTTAGCAACATAACAGGCACAAGCCTGTGTGAGTTCAGAAACGATTGCAGTTCTCGGTGTTCGCGGGGTTCAAAACAACCTGCATCCACAATAGCGCATTCAGGATACAGGTCGTTGTAAATAACGTACGTGTTTTCCTGAAACGGATTGAACGTAAAAGAAGCAATGTGCAGCATATGGCGATGCAAGTATACTATTATTGCCCAAACCCGATATACAAACGTAAACTTTACCTTCTCCATATTGTATAAACGCTGATTTTTACCCACCTTTGAGTGCTTGCTGATTCGTTACTACATAGCTTGTATATGCCTGATAGCTGCCGGCATTCCGCTGCACCTTTTTGCACAAGGTATGTATACCCCATTTAGTCAAAACAGGGTACAATATGGCAAATTTGAATGGTCGTTTCTTCGTTCTGAAAATTTTGATTCGTACCACTATGCCGGTGGAAAGGAACTGGCCACATTTGCCATTCGCACTGCCGAAACCGAGCTTTACGAAATTGAACGTATTGTTGACCACCGACTCAGCGGCCGCATTGAAATTGTTTGCTACAACACATTATCCGATTACAAGCAGTCCAATTTTGGCATTGCCAATGATGTGACCAATACAGGCGGATTTTCGCAGGTAACATCCAATAAAATTATTCTTTATTTCAACGGAAACCGAGCACATTTCGCCCAACAACTGCGCTCGGGTATTGCATTGGTACTTATCAACGAACTGCTGTTTGGCGGAAATATTCAGGAGCGTATACAAAATGCAGCATTGCTTAGCCTGCCCGACTGGTATTTATTCGGATTGATAGATTATGTTGGCCACAAATGGAACGAAGACCACGATAATCAGCTGAAAGACCTGATACTTTCGGGAAAAATAAAACGGTTCAACAGGCTACTACAGCGCCACGAAGAACTGGCCGGACTAAGTTTCTGGAAATTTCTGACTGATAAGTACGGTGAAGAAGTCATCTCCAATATGATTTATGTAACCCGTATCAGCCGCAATTACGATAATGCGCTTATGTACCTGACAGGCGACAACATGAAAAAAACCAGCAAAGACTGGTACGACTATTATGCCGGCTTATATGCCAAAGACGATTCGCTGCGTACGTTGCCATACGATTCTTTGAAAATCAACAGACGCTTTCAGCCCATACTTGAACAGCAGATGCGCGTAAGTGCACGCGGCACACACCTGGCATATACCACCAATAAAAACGGAAAATACAAAGTATGGATTATGGATACCAAAACCGCCCGTGCTAAAAAAATATACCGTGGTGGCGTAAAATATTATCAGCGGGTAATTGACCATTCATTTCCGGTAATTGCCTGGCACCCGGGCGGTGAAAAACTGGCCTTCGTTACTGAGCACAAAGGCAAAATACTGCTGCACACCTACGACCTCGTGACTAAAGCCCGCGAAAAAATATGGCTGGTAAAGTTTGATAAAGTAACCGGACTGGCTTACTCAGTAAATGAACGCACGCTGGTTATGTCAGCTATTCGAAAAGGACAATCCGATTTGTATGCCTACGACCTGAAATCTCGCAAGGAACGGCAACTAACCAATGACCCGTTTGATGAGGCTTACCCTACCTTTACTGATGGAGGCTCTAAAATCATTTTCAGTTCAAACCGCAATTCCGATTCGCTGAATTTGCCACCGCCTGCGGTTATACCTGATGAAAATAATTTTGATGTATTCCTCTACGACATGGAAAATCAGGGGCCAAGGCTGAAGCGGCTTACCTATACACCTTACATCAACGAAACCCATCCGATTGAATACGATAATAATTACTACGCTTATATTTCAGACTACAACGGCATTAAAAACCGCTATGCTGTTCGCATACAAAGCGACTACGATTTTACCGAACTCCGCATTAACTACACCAATCCGGAAAAGCCGGCCGATACGCTATATTTCGATCAGCCTGATAATTTCGGGCAGGTATTTGTATACAACGGCAAATCCATTCAGCTCGACAGCAATGTAAGCTCCATTGACACCATTGTACACGAAAAAGATATCGTTTTTACTTATCCGCTTACTGATTATAAGCGCAGCATTCTGGCACACGACATTAGCACACAAACACGCGAAGTGATTGACATGATTATGTTCAACGGCAAATACACATTTCGTAAATCGCCTGTTGAGCCTGATGTGCCGGGCAAAGGGGCGCGCACTGAAACTTACCCCAATATGGCAAGGCTTAAATCAGGCAAAGCCACCAAACCATTTGCTTCGGGCAAGGCTATTTACAGCGACCGCAGGTTTATGCCAGTTCAGCAGTCAAAAACAGTACCGGCCGAAGCACCTAAAGAAGTGAAGGAAAAATACGACTATTACTTCATCAGTGAATTTACCGAACCGGGCACCAAGGCCGAAGAAATAGTGGTGCGCAACACCAATACAACAACTGAAAAACAAACAAAGGGTATCAAAATTAGCCCATCGCGTTTCTACGATGTCACCTTCTTTTCCGACTATTTTGTAGCACAGCTCGACAACTCCATTATCAATACTTACTACCAGCCCATAACGGCAGGGAGCGACAATATTTTTAACCCCGGACTGAATAGCATGTTCAAGCTGGGGATGGTTGATTTATTTGAAGATTACAGGCTTACCGGAGGTTTCCGTTTTTCGTTCGACCTCAGTGGCGTTGATTATTTTGTGACCTACGAAACGCTGAAGCGCAGACTTGACCAAAGCATTACGTTTTACAGGCAGGTACGCAACGGTTCGGATGGCAGCACACCCGTTCGCAATACACTGCACGAATTGCGCTATCAGATTAAGTTTCCGCTCAATCCGGTTTGGAGTATTCGTGTAAGTACATTTGGCCGTATGGACCGCGATGTTTTCCGTTCGGTAAACAACGCAACTCTTGAAAGGCCTGATCAATTTAACTACTGGGGTGGTGGAAAGGCTGAACTGGTGCTGGATAATTCCATACCGTGCGGACTAAATTTATGGAACGGAACAAAATTCAAATTGTTCTACGAGCGCTATGTGAATATTGCAAACGACAAGGTGCAGCTCAATGCCTTAGGCTTTGATGCCCGGCACTATCAGAAAATTCATCGTCAGCTCATATTTGCCACACGTGCTACGTACAATACCTCATTTGGTCCGGCCAAGGTGCGGTATGTTATGGGTGGTGTAGACAACTGGCTGTTTCCGCAAACTGATAATTCCAATCAGGCACCCGTAACTGAAAATTATGCCTTTCAGGCATTGGCTACCAATATGCGCGGCTTTGCACAGAACATTCGAAACGGAAGCAGTTTTGCCGTTATCAATAACGAAATACGCTGGCCAGTTTTTGCCTATCTGCTAAACCGCCCCATTCGTTCTGATTTTATTCAAAACTTTCAACTGGTGCCATTTTACGACATCGGAACTGCGTGGATAGGATCTGATCCGTACAGCGAAGACAATACATTTAACCAGAAAATAGTGGAAGTGGCTTACCTGCGAGCTACAGTTATAAATGTGCGCGAACCTATAGTAATGGGCTATGGTACCGGGTTGCGCTCCAAACTGTTAGGTTACTTCATGCGCTTTGACATAGCGTGGGGGGTTCAGGATATGGAGGTCAATAAAGATCCGGTATATCACTTCTCACTCAGTCTTGATTTTTAAGCATACCTTCATTAAAGCAGCTTCGGCAGCGTGCCTCATAGGTATCTTTTTCGCCCAGCATAACACGGTCATTGTTGTCGGCTTTGCGAAATGAATGCGTAGCTAAATCGCCACATACCACACACACCGCATTTACTTTGGTTACATATTCGGCTACAGCCATCAGCGCTGGCATAGGCCCGAAGGGTTTGCCCAAATAATCCATATCAAGTCCTGCCACAACCACACGCACACCCCGCGATGCCAGTGTTTCGCACACATACACTATTTCGTCATCAAAAAACTGAGCCTCATCTATCCCCACCACTTCGCCTCCTTTGTGCATCAGCAAAATATTGAGCGATGACTGAACCGGAGTAGATGAAATGGCATTTGAATTATGCGAAACAATTTCCGACTCATGGTAGCGCACATCCACGGAAGGTTTAAATATTTCAACGTTGAGGTGAGCAATTCGCGCACGGTTGAGCCTGCGTATAAGCTCTTCGGTTTTCCCCGAAAACATTGAACCGCAAATAACTTCAATCCAACCTTTGCGGTGTGCACGCGAAAATTTAGGCTCTAAAAACATGCGGTAAAAATAAAAACATTGGCCGGCCTTGCAACAATTCGTGTGCGGATATAAATTGTGTTTTTTACAAACACAAAAACAATTAGGTTTGTACTGGCATGAAAAATAACCCAACACTTGCTGATTTGCTGCACGAAGCACAATTGATGGTTCGCCTGCTCGAAGAAAGTAGTGCATCAGGCCATGCAGATGCCATTACACTTGCCGTGCTTCGGAAAAAATGTGTGAGCATATACGAACAATTGCTGCTGGTATCGCCCGGGGCAGCTACACATACCATAGCAGATAAACATTACGAGATTAGCACTGACCCACCCCTTTTCATCATTGATGAACCCACACCGGAAAGCATGCGCCCGCTTGTAGAAGAACAAGTGAATGCACACGTTGAAGAAACACCTGCAGAGCCTGTACCTGCAGCTCCGCCAGTTGAAGAACCTGAAACTACCCCCGTGCTGCAGCCGGTTACCTCACTTTTTACCCAGCAGGAAATTGAAAACACCATTGAGCGCACACATGCCGAAGAGGAGCAGAAAAAAACTGAGCCATTCACTCCCGAAGAAACGGTAGAAATTTCGCTGCACGAAAAACTATCGCTGGCTACCGATAACCGACCCGGACTTGCCGATAAAATGCAACAGCGGGTTGAAAGCTTGAAAGCAGCCATCAGCCTCAACAAAAAAATTGCTTTTGTAAACCAGTTGTTTTCCGAAAACACTGTTGAATATGCCAAAGCGATTGATAAGCTGAATCAGGCCAATAACCTTGATGAAGCCCTGCGCTTTTACACCGAGCTGAAAATACACCATCAGTGGGATACCAACCACGATCTGGTAAAAGACCTGGAGCAACTGGTCATTAAACGCTTCAGCTAAACCCTTACCATTTAATACATAACCCATAAAACCGGAAAGGCAGTAGTATACAATGCTTTCATTTCGATAAATTTTTTACGTATTCAAAAATGTGTAGTTTCGCACAGTAAATAATTTTATAGAAAGAACATGAAGCAACTAATAGATGCCATCAAAAAGCAGCTGGAAGCAGAAGGCGTAAACAAAACTACCGTAGAAAAACTGAAAGAATTGCGCGAATGGTTTAAAAACAACCTGAAAGAACCCGGCTATGTGCGCATGCTGCGCCTGGCTTACGAAAACATACTAGAAACCGGTGACTATACCTTTTTGTATCTGGAAGAAGAAGATGGTGCAGCCAACTTGGGTTATTTCCTTGACCTGCTGGCCGATCACCAGAATAAATACAACCGCGAAGAGCTGATAGACATTCGTCACCTGATGGAAGGCACAACCCGCGAACCGGAAGAAGAAGAAGAACTGGAAGCGTAATTCCTTTTAAATAATTTATAATACCAAAGCCCGACATATTTCTGTTGGGCTTTGTTGTTTTGGGGTAAGAAAAAAGCGTGGTGCAAGAGGAAAAAGTTAACAGAAGGTGCGTTGCTCACCAATGTAAATTAGTGAGCAAGTTTTCGTTCTGACAAAAAGAAACGCAATTGTTAGGGCTGTATCGGTATCACAATTTCGGTTAGCCATTGTGCAGTATCAGGCACTTCAAACGGGTCGGTTATATACACCTCGCGCGAGGGGCCGTTTTGAACAACACCCTTTGCTTTCACATAATCATACACAGCCTGATACATAGGTGTCATGGCATCATATGCACCACGGTAGTTTACTACCAGTGCACGTGTGGCAGGCAATGTATGAAACACAATATCACCCGATGGTGTACCATTGCCTTTTACCGGCATAGCTGCTTCAAAATCAAGTTCTGCATTGCTCAACTTATAATACAAGGCCATAGGCATTCCGTCAGGTTCCAGATTTTGAGCTGCCATAGCGCCTGAAAGGCGTTCGAAACTTTTGGCAAATACATCGCTTTTAACTTTTGCAGGTGGTAGGTTGTAGCGTATTCCCATTACAGTTATTTCGGGCAAATTGCGCCACTCAGCATCAAAGCCGCCTACGGTTTCACGTGGAGGTGTTGCTTCACTTACCTGCTTCAGTTTTTCAAGTCCTTTTTCAAAATCGCCTCCCAGCCATTTATCCATAATTAATCCCATGAGCCTTGCAAACGGATTGTAACCGAATTCCATTTCCATAAACCACGTAACTGAGCATTCATTTTCTTTGATTTGTGTAAATGTAAATCCACCCTGCGATGGTGGCATATCTTCAAATATGAGTTCAGTGAGTATAGTGTCAAACGGCAAGCTGTTTGTAATTTTTAACGTGCCATACCCTACTTCACTGTTATTGCTTTTCCATGAATACGAGGCCCCCGTGCCCTGAGCCGGATCGCTGAATATCCATTCTGCTGCGGTATCTATACTATGCCAGGGCGACCAGGTTTCCCACTGCTGCAAATTATTGACCAGTGCAAAAGGTACTTCACTGTTTTGCCTAATTGTAATCGTGCGCTCTACCTTTTTGCCGGACGGCAACATAAAGCCTGCTGCAATAAGTAATAGCAGTATTGACAGCAATACCACAGAAATACGTTTAATGATTTTCATAGCTTAAGCTTTTAATATTAGTTTTGGTGAGGGTATTTTTTTTAGTTTATTGCCTAATACCATTTGTAACACAAGTATACATGAAATTTGTCAAAGCAAACTACTCATTGCTGCTTTCAGCGGCTGCTCTGGCGCTGATACTGTTGTCGTTTGCCGATGAATGGACCAACCGGTTCAGGGATGAATACCGCATTTACAGTCTGCCCATACCTGCCTCCACACAATTTGCGGGTGAAGACATACAGATGAATAATGAAGATGTGCGCGAGCGTTTCGACCGTGAATTGCTTACCAATGTGTACTGGCAATCGCAAACCCTGCTGATGATAAAACGCTCACAAAAACTGTTTCGGAGTATCGAGCCGATATTAAAGCGCAATGGTATTCCCGATGATTTTAAATACCTGGCTGTAGCCGAAAGCGGTTTGCAGGCCTTGGTGGTTTCGCCTGCGGGGGCGGCCGGATACTGGCAGTTTCTGGACAAAACAGGTAAAGCATTCGGACTTACAGTAAATGATGAAGTGGATGAACGCTATCACCTCGAAAAATCAACCGAGGCAGCTTGTGCCTATTTCAAACAGGCCTATCAGGCTTTCGGCAGCTGGAAACTTGTTGCCGCATCATACAATATGGGCATTGAGGGCGTAAAAAAACAAATCAATCAACAGCAAACCGGCACCTTCGAAGAGTTGTACCTGAATCAGGAAACCGCACGCTACCTGTTTCGCATCATTGCCATTAAAACCATTTTTGAAAATCCTTCGTCATACGGTTTTCATTTGTCGCCTGCACATGGATATACAAACGAACCCCGCATTGCCATTGTGGTTGAAAACAGCATTGAAAATCTGGTGGCCTTTACCAAAGCGTACGGTTGTTCTTACAAAGATTTAAAATACCACAACCCATGGCTGCGTAGGCCTACGCTTACAGTTACCCCTCCTCAAAAATTCATTATATCACTACCCAAGGCACAGGTTGTAAAAGCAATTCCTGATGCATACGATACGTTGTATTTTACTCCTGCTGCTGAGCAAAACACGCTGGAGGTTGAGCATACCGTTGAGCCTGGCGAAACACTGCCTACCATTGCCGATAAATACAACGTACCTGTGGTGGAATTAAGAAAATGGAATAACCTGACCGGTGATCAGGTAAAAACAGGCCGTGTACTGAAAATAAAAAAACAGCGTTTGGATTAACGGTTGCGGTGCACTGCTACAACTGCTTTTCAATTATTACACTTCGTAAGGTGTGCGCAGTGCAATGCTGCGACCCAGCGTAATTTCATCAGCATATTCCAGTTCGCCTCCCACAGCTATGCCTCGTGAAATGCTGCTTACTTTGGTGCCTGCCTGTCCCAGTTTTTTCGACAGGTAAAATCCTGTAGTGTCGCCTTCCATTGTAGCGCTTAAAGCAAGTATCACTTCGTGGGTATTTTCGGCCTGCACACGTTGCAGCAGCGATTCAATATTAAGCATATCGGGACCAACGCCATTCATTGGCGAAATCAACCCGTTCAAAACATGATAGGTTCCGTTAAACTGCTGTGTATTTTCTATAGCCAGTACATCGCGCAGGTCTTCCACCACACATATAAGCTGTTGATTACGTTTGGAATTACTGCATATATTGCATTGTGCGGCATCGCTCACATTTCCGCACCGCTTGCAGTATTGTATGTTCGAGCGCAGCTTGATAACAGTTTCTCCCAGCCTTGTCACATCGTGTTCTTTTTGCTTCAGCAAGAAAAGCACCATGCGCATAGCCGATTTTTTTCCTATACCGGGAAACTTGGAAAGTTCATTGACTGCATCTTCTATAAGTTGTGAAGGATAATTCATCGTGTACGAAATTATTGAATTTAAGCGTAACGCACATGCACAGGCTGTGGTTAACTATTTGATAAACGTATGTGCATTCTCATAGTTTTGCCAACATGAGTCCGGTACTATTGCTGTTATGTATCATTGGTTATTTTGCTGTATTGCTTGCGGTAGCTTACTACACATCACGTGGTAGCACCAACGAAACATTTTTTATAGGCAACAAAAGCAGCAACTGGATGCTGGTGGCATTTGGCATGATTGGCACTTCCCTGTCGGGGGTAACTTTTGTGAGTGTACCCGGCACGGTGCAAACTGCCGGCTTCGGTTATTTTCAGGTTGTGCTGGGTTATTTTGTCGGGTACTTTGTTGTAGCTTTTGTACTGCTGCCGTTGTATTACAAATTACAGCTTACCTCCATTTACACATACCTGAATCAGCGGCTGGGCATTGCAGCTTACAAAACCGGTGCATTGTTTTTTATCGTATCGCGCACCATGGGTGCCACACTCAGGCTGTATCTGGTTATTAATGTGATGCAGTTATTCATACTCGATCGAATGGGCATTCCGTTCAGCGTTACCACGTTGCTCATCCTGTTCATGATATTGATGTATACTTACAAAGGCGGTGTTAAAACCATTGTATGGACCGATACGCTGCAAACCTTTTTTATGCTGCTGTCACTGGTAGCCTGCGTCATTTATATGCTACACGACATGAACATATCAATGAGCCATGCTGTAGCGAAAATGAACGAGTTGCAGTACCTCAATATGTTTAATACCAACCCTGCCGATAAATCATTTTTTGTGAAACAAATTATTGGTGGAGCTTTTATAACCATCAGCATGACGGGACTTGATCAGGAAATGATGCAGAAAAATATAAGTGTAAAAAGACTGGCCGATTCACAAAAAAATATGCTCTCGTTCAGCACGGTGATGGTATTGGTAAATTTACTGTTTTTATTCCTAGGCGGACTGTTATACCTCTATGCTGCACAAAAGGGCATATCTGCAAGTGGCGATGATGTATTTCCTACCATAGCACTCGATTATTTTCCTGCCGCTATTTCCATTTTGTTCATCATTGGTCTCATCTCTGCCTTGTTTCCTTCAGCCGATGGGGCTATAACTGCATTAACCGCTTCGTTTTGTATCGATATACTGGGCATACAGCGCAATGCAGCGTTAACCGAAGAGCAGCGTTCATCCATCCGTAAAAAAGTGCATCTCAGTTTTGCCGTTATTTTTTTACTGTGCGTGATGTACTTCAAATGGCTCAACAACAAGTCCATCATCACAATTCTGCTCGATATAGCAGGTTATACTTACGGACCCTTGCTGGGTTTATTTGCATTCGGTATACTCACAACACGACAGCTGAATAACAAATGGGTAGTGGCTGTGTGCTTACTGGCTCCGGCCATGTGCTATCTTTTTCAAACATATGCAGCAGATGCGCTGGGCAACTACCGCATAGGCATTGAAATGCTAATACTCAATGGGGCCTTGACCTTTGCAGGTTTATGGGCAATCAGTAAAAAAAGAATAGAGAATTTACAGTGAGTTGTTGAGTAATGCATTGGTGGTGCACACCACCTCGTAGCTGCGGCATTGCAACACATCGCGAAATACGGGCAAGTGTCTGGGGCCATGAATATCGCTGCCTACAAAGTGTACAAGCTTTTGATCAATGAGGTAATCGGCTGCACGTTTTATAGCGGGGTTATAATATCCAACCAGTGAAAACATATTGAGTTGAAACAATATCCCGGCATCAGCCAGTTCGTTGTAGCGTTCTTTGCGTGCAGCATAATACAGGTAACGCTCAGGATGTGCCAGCACCGGTTGGTAGCCATTTACCTGCATGTCAAAAAATACTTTTTTCATGTTGGGTGAAGGTTGCTGAAAAGGCATTTCTACCAATACATAATTGTTGCCAAATGTAAGCACATCACCTTCGGCTACTTTTTGTTCAAACACTTCATCAATCATATACTCGGCTGCTGCTTCCAGTTTAAGTGTGATGCCTTCGGCTGCTGCAGCTGCTTTAACCTGATCCAGCACAGGCACTATGGTGTGTTTGCTGTTTTTGTAAAAATCTCCCATGATGTGTGGCGTGATAATTACTTTTTCGTACCCTTTTCTCTGAAGCAGCTTCAGCACTTCTATACTTTGCTCCATGGTTTCGCAACCATCGTCAATGCCCGGCAGCAGGTGCGAGTGAAACTCAACCTTTATCGGATTTACAAAATCGGTTGAGGCAAATGGCGAAGCCTTTTTTCTGCTAAAGGGCGAAAACCAGCTCATACCTGATCCAGAAAATTTTTAAGCGATGCTATATTGGGTACATTCAGCGAATCAACCCTGCGCTGATCAGCTACATAAAGCGACAACCAGTCGAGTGTATATATTACTTCATACACTTCTTTTATGCTGAAGCCATCGGTGATAATATTCACTACCTTATTGTTTTCAACCTCCAGCAGGTTTTGTAAAAATTCAAATCTCGATGCTACGCGGTCATGTGCATTGGCATGAATGAAAAAATACACAGTGTCTAATTGACCGTAATAACTTTCAATCACGTTGTGGTTCATTTCGGGAACAACATGGTTAAAGCATTCGTGTTTGGCGTTTTCCTGTATTTGTTGGCAAAAGCGTATGCCTACGGCTTCATAGCTGGCATCGGTTATCACCACAAATTTTGATCTGGCTTTGGCTTTAACAGAATTGAAGGCCTGTGTAGCGTCTTCTTCATAGTGTGCCGTATTGGCGACTGCTGTAGCTACTGCGGCCAGTTCGGCTTGTACTTCACGGCCAAACATTTCGCCCAGTATTTGCAGCAAATAGGTAAGCGAAAAGCCAAGCGCCATGCGTGGCTGAAAACCGGGTTGCAGAGTGTAATTTTTTACACCGCTTTGTTCGCACAACTGCTTCAGCTTTCCGCCCGAAGTGAGAGCCAGCAGCTTACATCCGCGTTTAACGGCATCTTCATACACCGACAGAGTTTCTTCTGTATTACCCGAATACGAGGATAAAATAACTAGCGTATCGTGGCCGGCATAACCCGGTAATGTGTAATCGGATATGCAGGCTATGGGCACAGTAGCCGATTGCACAAAAAATGAGGAAGCCAGTCGGCCACCTATGCCTGAACCGCCCAGGCCAGCAATAATTATCTGTTTGATATCAGCTGCCTTAACCCCATGCGGGGTGTAGTTTTGCAATGCAAAATTTATCTGATGACTAAATTGTTTTAATGCTTCGTGTTGAGGATGACTCATGAAAATGTTCTTATTTAATAAGGTTCAACAAATATTGTCCATAGCCGCTTTTGAGTAGTTTTTGTGCCTCTACTTTCAGGTGCTCTTTAGTTATCCAGCCATTTTTGTAGGCTATTTCCTCAATGCACCCGATTTTAAGTCCCTGTCGTTCTTCAATAACCTGTACAAATTGACCGGCCTGCATTAATGAAGCAAAGGTGCCGGTATCGAGCCATGCTGTGCCACGTTGCAGCACTCCTACTTTTAGTTTTCCGCGTTCAAGGTAAACTCGGTTTACATCGGTTATTTCAAGTTCGCCACGTGGCGAGGGTTTTATGTTTTTGGCAATAGCCACTACATCGTTGTCGTAAAAATACAATCCCGGAACAGCATAATTGGATTTGGGTTGTGGCGGTTTTTCTTCAATACTGATGGCTTTCATTTCGGCATCAAATTCAACCACGCCATAGCGTTCGGGGTCGCTTACGTGATAAGCAAATACCACACCCCCATCAGGATTGTTGTTTTCATGCAGCAACTTGCTCAGTCCTGCGCTGAAAAAAATATTATCGCCCAGTATAAGTGCTACCTTGTCGTTGCCAATAAATTGCTCGCCTATGATAAAAGCCTGTGCCAGCCCATCAGGGCTCGGTTGTTCGGCATATTGAAAAGTGCAGCCTATCTGCGAACCATCACCAAGCAGTTTTTTAAATCCGGGCAAATCGTGTGGTGTGGAAATGATAAGAATTTCACGTATGCCGGCCAACATCAGCGTAGACAACGGATAGTAAATCATGGGTTTATCATAAACCGGCATGAGCTGTTTACTCACTGCTAACGTAAGTGGATGCAATCGGGTGCCGCTTCCTCCGGCCAGTATTATACCTTTCATTGACTACAAGCTAAAACGCGCAATATAGCTATTTCGCCACGAATGCGAAGTATGCGCAGGCTTATACTTAAAAATTCGTTTTGAACAGCTTGACAGCAATGGCAAGCAGCACAATGCCAAAAAACTTGCGCAGCAGCGAGAGACCTGCCTTGCCCAGCAGTCTTTCAATTTTAGCTGTTGATTTTAGCGCAATGTAAACGATGATAAGATTCACCACAATACCTGCTAAAATAGATTGATAGCTGTACACTGCCTTGAGCGAAATGATGGTAGTAAGCGTGCCCGAACCGGCTATGATAGGGAAGGCAATGGGAATGATACTGCCTGCTTTGTCGTTGGGGTCGGGTCTGAAAATATCAATACCCAGAACCATTTCGAGGGCAATGATAAAAATAACAATAGCACCGGCTACCGCAAATGATGCCACATCAATGCCAAACAAGGCCAGCAGCTTTTCACCTACCACCAAAAATATGACCATCAAAAAACCGGCTGCAATCGTAGCCCACCCCGAATCGATGTGCGTGTCGCGTTGTCTGATATTGATGATAACGGGCAGTGCACCTAAAATATCGATAACGGCAAACAGGGTAAGTGCTATGGTCGAGATGTCTTTTATTGATAATTCCATGCGGCAAAGCTAATACGCCAAAACGGATTAAGCACTAAAGTTGATTACATACGCGGGCATTTATAATGCACACATTGTGTTTGTAATTGCCTGTTGAGCATCATCAATCAGTCATACCTCTACTATTTTGTATCGGGTGTTGTGCGCTTTTTTTACCTTCGCTGCCATGAAAAAGCACTATGCAGCTGCTGCATTTCTGATAATTATTTACACAGTAGGATTGCTGGGCACACTGTACTATGACGATGCCGTTATGAAACTAACGCCCGTCAACCTGTTGGTAAGTGCATGCGTATTGTTTTGGTTTCACCGGGGGTTTACACCCTATTTTCTGGCTTATGTAATCATTGTGCTGCTGTGTGGCTTCTGGCTGGAGTATGCCGGCATCCGAACGGGAATGATTTTTGGCTCGTATTTTTACGGATACAATCTGGGCTATAAAGTGCTGGATGTACCTGTTATTATTGGCCTGAACTGGCTACTGCTCAGCTACTGTACATCTTCGGTTAGCAGCCGTTTACTGGCAGCCTACCGGCATAAAAAAACATACAGTATAACCGTAAGCCTTGTGGCTGCGTTAATGATGGTAAGTGTTGATTATTGGATTGAGCAGGTAGCACCTCGATACGACTTCTGGTACTGGCACTTTAAATACGATGGCGTACCGTTTCAAAATTACACCGCATGGTTTTTCTTCTCGTTTATGTTTAATTATCTGTTTGTAAAATTCAAACTGGATGAGCACAACCCGCTTGCCCCCATATTGCTGATATTACAAGCAGTATTTTTTATTGTGTTAACTTTGATGTTTACGTAAACATTAATGCTGTAAGTTCGTTTTTAATCATATGCTAATCAATATTATCATCATCATAGCCACTTTCTTCTTCATGGAATTCATGGCATGGTTTACCCATAAGTTTGTGATGCACGGTTTTTTGTGGTACCTGCACAAAGATCACCATCAGGTTGAACCCGGTTTTTTTGAAAAGAACGATGCCTTCTTCCTCATCTTTGCTGTACCCAGCGCTTACTGCTACATCACCGGTATCATGAATCACGACTTCAGACTTTATGTGGGCATAGGTATTTCTGTTTACGGGTTGTGTTATTTTCTGGTGCACGATATCATCATTCATCAGCGTTTTAAAATATGGACGCACTGGAATAACCGCTATGTGCGCGCTATACGCAGAGCACACAAAATGCATCACAAGCACCTGGGCAAGGAACTGGGAGAAAACTTCGGAATGCTGATAGTGCCTATTAAATACTGGAAAGATCCGACTACATCTAAATAATACTTTTGCATGTCTTTATACGCCTGGCTCATGCTTGCTTCATTTATTGCTCCGTTTGCTATGAGCTTCGATAAAAAGGTGGCTTTTTACAAAAACTGGCCGGGTCTGTTTATGGGCATAGTGCTCAATGGAATACTGTTTATATTGTGGGATGGATGGTTTGCACGCACCGGTGTGTGGGGCTTCAATCCGGATTATGTGTGGAGTTTTCGCCTGAACGATTTGCCTCTTGAAGAATGGCTTTTCTTTTTTGTAGTGCCTTATGCCAGTGTATTTATTTATGCCTGTTTAAAAGCCTATGTCAAAAATCCTCCACTGCAGAAGATACAGCATCACTTTACACTGCTGTTTTTGATTTTTACATTTTGCATGGCGCTGTTCAATACACAAAAAGCCTACACCTTTTACAATTGCCTCATTGGATCGCTGGTACTGACTGTGCATTATCTTTTTCTTAAAAAAGAGTGGATGGGATATTTTTGGCTGGCCTACTTCATACACCTGATTCCGTTTTTTATCGTAAACGGAATACTAACCGGCATAGCCACGCCCGAACCTGTGGTATGGTACAATAACCTTGAAAACCTGGGAGTACGAATTTTTACAATACCCGTTGAAGACACCGTGTATGCGCTTACCTGTTTGCTTATACCGATTACTGTTATGGAATGGTGGCTGTCAAGATTAAAAGCTCGCAGTTAAGACTATTACCGATTTATTAACTATACCTTTGTATTAATCCAATACTGCTGCACATGAAAAAGTTTATTATACTAAGCCTCTTTTGCCTGCTGTGTACGCTGCACGCACTCACTTTCGAAAGTGCTCCTCCGGCTGCACGCACCAATGCACCCGGTGAAAGCAACTGCTCAAGCTGCCATGGCGGTACACCCTTACAAACCAGCGGCACTATATGGAGTGGAATGACACTTACATCCAGCGTTCCGCTGGGTTCATTTTTGCCCAATACAACCTACACAATGAATCTGACATTTGCCGATCCGAACAGTGATAAGTATGGATTTCAGGTAGTGGCACTACCGGCAGGTGCTACAAGTTCATCAGCCAGTGTAGGCACTTTCAGCGCGCCCAACACCTCCGTGCAAACACAAACGTTTGGTTCGCGCAATTATGTAAATACAACAGCATCAGGTACCACAGCCACAGGCAATACCAAAACATGGACTTTCAGCTGGACAACCCCAACCTCTTTTTCGGGAAATGTTACTTTTTATGCTGTGGTCAACTCAACGGATAACAACAGTTCATCGACCGGTGATGTGGTATATGCCAAAACATTTTCGGCAAACGTATTGCCTGTAACCTGGCTCAAGCACAGTGCACAGCGAATTAGCAGACAAGGAGCAGAACTGTCGTGGTCAACCGCATCGGAACATAACAACCGCGGATTTTACATCGAAAAAAGCACCGATGCCCTCACATGGAATACTGAATCGTTTGTAAGCGGTGTAGGTCAGTCAAAAAGTATACAATACTACAGCTACACCGATAATGACGCAGGAGAACAGGCTGTATATTACCGCATCAGGCAAACCGATTTTGATGGCACATACGATTATTCACCTGTGCTTAGCATACAGGCAGCAGACCGAACTGCAGCACCTGTCATTTCATGGACAAACGGTACACTGCGCATACTGAATTGTGAGGAAGCAGATAATTACGAACTGGCCGTTTACACCCTCAGCGGTGAACGTGTAATGCAGTATACGCTGCAAGGTGCCAATCACACACCGGTATCAACCAGTGAATGGCAGCCTGGTATTTACATAGTTTATGTTAAAGGACTTGGCGAAGCTGCGTACCGCAAAATATGTGTTAACTAAAGTTTCCCGCCCATCTTATAAAGCCTGTATCAAGGCCATTCGTCATGTGCTTATCTCACCATTTTCAACTACCTTTGTCCTGTAAAATGTTTTGCACAAGTGTGCATTGCTTTTTAAACCAGGTGTAACGAAAAATCATAAAATTCGTTATACCTAAAAATTACGCTTATGGATGCTGATGATTTTTTAGACGAGAGTGTGATGCCAGATGTGCAGCGGTATGAGAAAATGCTACGTAATAAATCTACCGAATATTTTGAAGCAGAAACCCTTGAGCATATTGCCGATTACTATATACAGAAAGATAAACTGAAAAAAGCACTGGAAGTTATATACTATGCCGAAGGGCTTTATCCGGGCTACACTGATTTTTTACTGCTGAAAGCCGAAGTATTTGGGCTGATGGGCAAATACGATGATGCCATAGAAGTAGTTGAACGGGTTGAATTGTACGAACCTTACAACCCCGAACTTCATCTGCTTAAAGGCGAACTTTTTTTGAATAGCGAGCAGTTTGATGAAGCCGAAGAGTGTTTCACGCGCGCACTACTTCAGGCCGAAGACCGGATAGATATGCTGTTTGAAATTGCGTATGTATATGAAGACTGCGATTTGTACAGCAAGGCGGTCGACTACTTTAATCAGATACTTGAGGAATCGCCTGGAAATGAACAGGCTTGTTACGAACTGGCCAATTGCTATGATTTGCTGGGCAGGTACGATGAATGCATACGCATTTATGAAGAGATGCTTGATAACGACCCCTACAACGCCAATGCATGGTACAGCAAGGGCATCGTCTATTCCAAGATGCTTGATTTTAACAGCGCCATCGAGTCGTTTGATTATTGTCTGGCTATTGATGATGAATATATTCTGGCGCGTTTTCACCGGGCCAACGAATTGGTTGAACTTCACCGATACGAAGAAGCACTGGAAGAATACCGCAATGTGATTGAAAAAGACGGCCCCGACTCCATTACCTACTGCAATATAGCAGGGTGCCTTGAGCGTATGAACCGTACCACCGAAGCGCGTGAATATTATCAGAAAGCCACTCAGGTAAATCCGAATATTGCTGAAGCATGGTTTGGCATAGGACTGACACTGGATAAGGACGGCTCGGTAAAAGAAGCCATCAGTTACTACAAACGTGCCACTATACTGGATCCCGAAAATACAGAATACCTGATGCAACTGGCCGAAGCCGAATACCGCCTGGGCAATATAACCGAAGCCGAAGAACTATACAGGAAAGTAACAGAACTTGAACCTGAAGATATGGAAGCCTGGCTGGATTGGTCGTTTGTTGCATTTCACAACGGTAAAGAAGAAGCAGCCATTGAACTGTTGTATGAAGCCATTACCCATAACCCCGATTGCCATCAGTATTACTACCGACTGTTCACGTATTTGTACCTCACAGGCAAAACCGTTCAGGCCAAAGAATACCTCGAAACTGCATTATTGCTTAATTTTAACGACCACTTTTTGATTTATGAATGGGCTCCTTCTATATTGCAAGCCGATGACATAACACAACTCATCGTAGCATTCAGGAGCTCTTATCAATGAAAAATTTTAAACTCAAACAAATTCCCGAACGCACCATCAGACCCCGTGAAAAGGGATTAACAATGGTGATGGACAAAGGCCTAGGTATTCACGAAGTGGAGAACTTCCTGTCGGTATGCAGCCCACACGTTGATTTAGTAAAACTGGGATTCGGAACAGCTTACGTTACTCCAAATCTGGATGAAAAAATAAAACTGTATCACGATGCAGGCATACGCGTTTACTTTGGAGGCACCTTGTTCGAGGCATTTATAGTTCGCAATCAGTATGACGATTACCTGCGCATGCTCGAGCGTTTTAATTTAAACCATGCCGAGATATCGGACGGATCTATTGAAATGCCGCACGAAATAAAATTGGAATACATCAGCAAGCTGAGTAAACATGTGACCGTGCTAAGCGAAGTAGGTAGCAAAGATGTGGAGAAAATCATACCGCCTTATCAGTGGATTGAGCTAATGAAAAGTGAATTGAAAGCCGGTGCCTGGAAGGTGATAGCTGAAGCCCGTGAAGCCGGAAATGTAGGCGTGTACCGCAGCAGTGGAGAAGTGCGTGAAGGTCTGGTACAGGAAATCTTAACCAAAATACCTGAAGAAAAAATTATTTGGGAAGCCCCGCAAAAAGCACAGCAAACCTATTTTATAAAACTGGTAGGTGCTAATGTGAGCTTAGGCAATATTGCACCTAATGATGTAATACCGCTGGAAACACTTCGCCTGGGACTACGCAGCGACACGTTCAGTTTTTTCCTGAACAAATCCGCTAAATTTATTCCGAAGAAAAAATAATCATTCGAGTATGATGCGTCTTAAACATGTTATTGTATTTATATCATTAATCGTTATTGTGATTAGTAGTTGTAACACAACTCAAACTTATTATCAAGTATACTCTACAAAACCAGTTTCACCAACTGAAATGAATAAGAATACAGTTGTTTTTGAAGACAACAACTGTATAGTTAAATATAACCTATGGAGTAATGGTGGCAATCCTGGTTTTTTGATTTATAACAAATCGGATATACCGATGAAGATTCTGCTTGAAAACACACACTTGATAATTAATGGAATTGTACATGATTATTATCAGAATAAAACAACAAAAAGCCAAACAAGTGTTATTTCAGGTTCGAATGACGTACGATACAATTCCAACAATAACAACATATTATATTCTGTAGAAAATTATGGTTATGTATATTCAGACGGAGAACAAATGACACAACTGCCTATTCTGAATATACCTCCCAAGACAGCAAGGTACATAAATCAATTCACGCTGGTGAATGCAAATAAGCTTCATTGCGATTTACCAACTTATCCAAATAATGAGCGATCTGTAAAAATAGTTTCATATACACAGGACAATAGTCCATTAAAATTTTATAACTATATTTCCTATTCCATAGGGATGGATACATCGGTTATAGAAACCAAATTTTATGTAAATGAAGTTGCCAACTTGCCCTCTAAATTGATGTTTAACGAGATATATACCGATCAATGCGGCAATTCTCTTATGTATCCTCAGTTAAGTTTCAAAAATTCACAATCCCATAGTTTTTACATCCGATATCAAAGAGTTAATTAATATGTCATTACAACAACAAATCAACACCGATATTATGTCCGCTATGAAGGCCAAAGATGAAGTAAGTCTGCGTGCCTTGCGTGCACTTAAATCAGCCTTATTGCTTGCAGCTACAGCCGAAGGTGCCAGTGGCGATAGTGTGCCCGATGAGCAAGCCATTAAACTGTTTCAGAAACTGGCCAAGCAGCGCAAAGAATCGATGGATATATTTTTACAGAATGGCCGAAACGAACTGGCCCAAAAAGAAAAAGAAGAAATAGAGGTAATAGAACGTTACCTGCCCAAGCAAATGAGCGAAGATGAAATTAAGGCTGAATTGCAACAGGTAATCAGCCAGGCTGGTGCTACTTCGGCTGCTGATTTTGGCAAAGTGATGCCTGTGGCCATGAAACATTTTGCCGGCAAAGCCGATGGCAAAATCATATCGGCTTTATTGAAACAACTGTTGGGATAAACTGCGTAGAAATATGACGAACGAAGAGAGAATTAAAAAAGCTTTTGAGAAAAAAAACTGGCCCGAAATACGGGTTTCAGATAGCTGGGCCACCTTTAAAATAATGGCTGAGTTTGTAGATGGATTTGAGAAAATGAGCAAAATAGGTCCGTGTGTTTCCATTTTTGGCTCGGCACGTACCAAGCCCGGAACACGCTACTATTTACTGGCCGAAGAAATTGCCCGTAAGCTGGTAGAGGCAGGTTTTGGTGTAATTACAGGTGGCGGTCCGGGTATTATGGAAGCCGGGAATAAAGGGGCTTTTGAAGCCGGTGGAAAATCGGTAGGACTGAATATTGAATTGCCATTTGAACAATTCAACAACGTATATATTGACAAAGATAAAATCATCAATTTCGATTACTTCTTTGTGCGCAAAGTGATGTTTGTAAAATACGCACAAGGCTTTATTGCTATGCCGGGTGGCTTTGGCACGATGGACGAATTGTTCGAGGCGCTTACACTCATTCAAACCCACAAAGTAGCGCGCTTTCCCGTAGTGCTGGTTGGCACCGAATTTTGGAGCGGCATGATTGACTGGATTAAACAAACCATGCTTGAGCAGGAAAGAAACATCAACCCCGAAGACCTCGATTTATTTAAACTGGTAGATACAGCTGAAGATGCCGTAAACTATATTCTTGATTACTATGCTGAGATGTCAATCAGCCCGAATTTCTGATGCGTATATTTCTTATCTGTTTACCGATTGTTTCCGCATCTTAAAAATCTACTTTCAATCCCACGTTTATTCCCCACCTGCGCACATTCTGATTGTTCAGATAGGTAAGGCGGTGAATAGAACTCAGTGAGAACAGGCGAAATATATTTTCGAAACCATATCCTACTTCTACGTAAGGTTCGTTTTTATATTCATTCACAGGCGAAAGTACTCGTCCGTTTCTATTAACATTAGATTCGGGGAGCAATGCTTTATCTGCTTCCGTCAGGTGGCCATACGCTGCTTTGACTACTGCAAAATTGCGCAGCTTCCATTTATTGATTACGGGAATGCGATTGGTAAACAATCCTTCAAAATGCTGCACGTAAATAAATTCTGTGTACTCATCGGCAACAAACTCATACAGGTTCATCAAACTGAAATTGACATCGTTGTAAAAGAAGATGGGGTTGCCCCTTGGCACTTGCAGCAGCGGATAAGGCAACTGTCCGAATATTTTTCCCACCGTAATGCTATAATCGGCATTGCCTAAAAATCCTGTTGTTACATGGTGTGTAATGTTGAGCTGCGTTTTGCGGTAATCAAACTCACCTCCTAACAATCCTTTTATTCCCTGAATGTATGTAAATGTAAACTCAGGCCAGCGTGAGCGTGCCAGCCTGATGCGCCTGTTGTTGCGCACCACCATATTTTCTTTATATGCCCAGCGCAATTCGCCAATGGCCGATGCAGTAGTAAAGTTTTCGGCCAGGTTATCGGGTGTTTCAGGCTGCTCAGGATTTTTTAAATATGCAAATACGAAAACGCCTATAGGCTGAAAGTAGGAGCGGTTAAATCCAATTCGGTATGACCAGTCGCGCGACAACTGACTCATAAAATTAATGCGGTAATCAATGCTTCGGTTGATGCGTGCCATGCGTGCCCCCAGGTTGATGGCAGCAAACACATTGGATGCGGCATTGTTGCGCTGCAGCTGATTGTTGTTTAAGTCGGTGATACCTAAAATATCGTAGTCATCTTTATGGAAAAAACTCAGGCTGGTCCACTTTCTGCGCGATACTAGGTACTCCGCTCCCACACCGTACTTAAATCGTCCATCGTTGGTGCCGTATGCCAGATAACCCTGGTATGTCCACCTTTTCGAGAAAAAGAAATTGGTGCGAAACCCTACACGAAAACGCAGCCGCTCTACTTCGTTGTAACCGATAAAAAACACATACGGGCCATAGTCTATTTTTCCTTTACGGTAAAATCCTTCGGTAATGATGCGAACAATATCAATGTATGTTTTTACAACAGGCACGTTTTGTACAGAGTCAATCATATTTATCATCTGTTTTTCTACATTACTGAATGGTTCGGTACGAACCGTATCCCAGTAAGCGTCTCCGGCTTCGGTCAGCTGATCTTCCTTATCAATGGTTATATCAAAAAATGAGGGCGGCTTCGGCTTATTCACCACAATATTTTCATTTGCCCTGTACATTTTTGCAATAAATCCGCTGCTGTTTTTGGTCAGTTGCGCCACATCAAATATCATACGTGTTTTGGAGGGTAGCCACGGACCTGCATCTGTTGGCAGCATTTCCTGCTGAATTTTTAATCGGTCAATAAAGTTGATATTGGCCGATGGTGAAATTTGTAACTGCAGTTGCTTTAGAGCAAACGTTGAATCGGTAATCCAGATGGTGCCTAAAAATCCTAAATCTTCTTCACGCCTTAGATTCAGTTTAATTTTGTAACACTTCATGCCATCTATATCCATCGAGTCTACAAGTGTGTAAATGTAATATGAGTTACCTCCTGTGGCTATGGGCGAAATAAAGTCTTTGCCCAAAATACGAATCCAGTTTTGGTTGAAGTTGAACTGAAGCGTACTTGCACCCAGCAAATCGGCTACATAACTTCCCTGATTTATTCCAAACCCTTTTTGGTTGCTGGCAATAATAACTTCTTTGTTCTGATCAGGATTGTTGTGTGCATAGTAGCGCGAGTGCACTTCGGTAACTACCAGCGGAAGTATGTATTTTCCGTCTTCATTTTTCAATTGATTCACCGTATCAAACAATGTGCGCAGCGGCCTGAATACGGGATTATTTTTCATCTCCTCGGATACGTTATTCATAGACACATCTACCTTGCTGTAACAATCGTATTCAAAACTGGTGAGTTGCGACTGGTCGTATTTTTCTCGGTTGCGTTGTGCATTTCGGATGATGCGTAATGCCGGATTTATTCCCGGTTTTATAACCACTTCCCTAAACTCATGTGCATCGGTTTCCAATTCAATGATAAGTTTTTGAACTTTGCCCCGCTGTACTTTTATTCGTTTGGTTTTGTAGCCGATATAACTCACAATCAGTGAATCTACCGCCACATTGGTTCGCAGGGTAAAATAGCCGTCAAAGTTGGTGGTGGTGCCCGCTTTGTTACCTTTAAACTGAACTGAAACAAAAGGCAATGGTTCAGGTTTGCCTTTTTCAAGCACACGACCATTTATCACCGTTTCCTGTTGTGCAACAACCAACGATGCCAAAAAGCAAAATGATATGACTAAAAGCGTCTTTCGCATCAGGGATTTACAATGCGCATGCGAAAGCGGATATCGGTAACCGGTCGGTTACCATTACCGGTTTGTATTTCGGCAATACGATCAACTACTTCCATGCCGCGCACCACTTCACCGAATACGGTATAATCACGATCGAGGTGAGGCGCACCACCAATGCTGGTATAAAGCTGCACATAATTGGGGTCGGGTTGAAAAAAGTATGGTTCAAACTGTTTGTCGAGAATAGGCTGTAATTCCAATAAATATTTCTCCAATCCGTCATTATCACCTCTCAGCCTGAAATCATCTACTTTTACTTTTACCGTATCTAATGCCATTAACTTATTAAAGAGCTCCAGTTTCTTTGATTTATTTATTCCGTTAATCATATCGCGCAGTTCGGCCGGAGTAAATTTTTTTCCCTGCACAATATAAAACTGACAACCGCTGCTAGCCCTGTCGGGGTTGTTATCACGGGCTGCAGCCAGTGCTCCGCGCTTATGGTAAATGCCTGGAACAATTTCGGGGAAGATGCGGTAGCCCACATCACCCATGCCCAGCGGTGCACCCATATCGGCATAGCGTGAAAGCGGGTCGCCACCTTGAATCATAAATCCATTAATCACACGGTGAAACAAAAGGCTATCGTAAAATCCTTCACGCACCAGTTTCAAAAAATTATCGCGGTGCTGAGGCGTTTCATTGTATAAGCCCACCCTGATATTACCAAGCGTAGTCAGTATGTCTACATAATATATTTTTTCGGGCTTAGGCTGATTTATGTAGGCACGCTGCTCCACAGCGCCTTGCTGAAATGTGCTTTTGGGTGAGGCTTTGGCTTTAGGCTTTGCCGGTTGCTGTGCATGTGCCGCTGTAATGGACAAATACACAAAGATTGAAATGAATAATTTCTGAATCATATATAATTCGGGTAAATTAATACTCGTCCAAAATACCTTCTTCTTCGAAATACTGTACAATTAATTTTCGTAATAAATTCTCCTGCTGCATTAAATCGGCATACGGAGGTAATTGAATAAGCTCAAAATGCGGCCATCCGTCCTTATCGTAATTTTCCAGTTTATAGTAGCCCTCATAGCTCAGCAATTTACAGGTAGCCACATGCAACAGTTCCGTTTTCTCCTGTTTGCTGTATTCCTTCACTTTCCCTACCTCGTTCATGCCAATTAAAAACAGTATGGCATTCATATCGGGCTTCTTTCCAAATTGCTTTTTCAGGCCAAATACAATTTTATACCACTTCATTTTTGTGGAATCATCCATTTCATGTGTTATATTTCGGTTCTTTTCCATACTTGGTCGGGCGAATGTAATAAAGAAAAAACACCCAACACGTATACAACACTTTTGTAACTATGGCTAAGCGAATTACCACTACTTTATTCGTATGCCTGCGGCTATTGGCTGCACAGGCTCAGGTTATTGACGACTTTTCGGATGGCGATATATCACAAAACCCGGTGTGGGTTGGCGATGATACGCTGTTTCAGGTAAATGCAGCTAAACAGCTGCAAAGCAAAGCTACTGGTGCAGGTGATATTCATCTGGCAACAGCCAGCAATGCAGCTACCAATGCCGAATGGCGTTTCTGGATTAGACTTGCGTTCAGTCCAAGTACTCAAAATTTTTCGCGTGTGTATTTAGTTAGTGATGCGGCCAATCTGAGCGGTAACCTTAATGGATATTATGTGCAGCCGGGTGGAGTAACGGGAAATACGGACTCCATCACACTGTACAAACAGAAGGGTAATGTGCATACGCGTATCGTAGCCGGAAGGGCGTCAACCGTAAGCAAAAGCAATAATCTGATTAAACTTCGTGTGCTGCGCGATGCCTTGGGAAACTGGGAATTGTATTCTGATACTACAGGAAGTACTTCATTCATACTTGAGGGTACAGGATTCGACAATGAGTTTATAACCTCTACCTACATGGGTTTCTTTTTTAGGTTTACTTCTGGCAATACATCAAATTTTTATGCCGATGATGTGTACGCAGGTCCTTATATTACTGATATTTCAGCACCCCGAATTGATGAGGTCACTGTTGTCAATCCAACCACACTGCATGTAGTTTTCGATGAGCCGGTTGATGCCGTTTCAGCCGTTGAGTCGCAGCATTATACAGTTGACAAAGCAATAGGTAATGCTGTATCAGCACAATTGCTTAATAACCGAACAGTGGAATTAACCCTGTTTACTTCACTGCAAAATAAAACTAACTATACACTTACAGTTGCTGGAGTAAAAGATCAATCGGGCAACACACAAAACGGACAGAGTATACCTTTTTTGAATTTTGTACCCGAACAGTATGATTTACTCATCAGCGAATTTTTTGCTGACCCAACACCTGTAGTTGGTTTACCGCAGCATGAATTTATTGAGCTTTATAACCGTTCAGGTTTACCTGTTAATCTGGATGGATTTACATTAACCGATGGATCGGGACTAACCGGCTTGCCGGCATACCTACTACAGCCCGACAGCTTTGTAATTATCTGTGCTGGTAGCGCTGCAGCATTTTTTCAAGCTTTTGGCAAAACATTGGGTGTAAGTAATTTTCCATCGTTGAATAATAACGAAGATGAAATCATTATCCGAAACAGGCAGAATCAAATCGTACATCGGCTGAAATATAACCTGAGCTGGTATAACGACAATGCTAAAAGTGAAGGAGGCTGGAGCATTGAACTTATCAATCCTTTCGATTATTGCAAAGAACAGAACAACTATACCGCATCACTTAACGAAAAGGGAGGCACACCGGGCACACTGAATTCGCAGTGGATTACGCAGCCCGATACCAAAGCCCCGTTTGTAAGCAACATTTCGGCTGTGAGCGAAAATCAGATACAAATAGATTTCAGCGAACGAATGGACAGCCTGTCAACATTAAATATCTCCTTTTTTTCATTGCCACTTTTAAGTGTAAGCGCCCGCAGTATAGAGTGGCCTCAACTGAATCGTCTAACACTGAATACAAGTACACTTATTCAAAATACAAATTATAGAATTACGCTGACCGGTGCGCGCGACTGCAATCAAAATTCCATGCAGCCGTATACGGCATTTATTTCCCGCGAAGTGCCTGATACTGCTCAAACTTTTGACGTACTCATCCATGAAATAATGGCTAATCCCGACCCGGTAGTTAATTTGCCCAACGCTGAGTATATTGAATTATACAACCGCAGTAACCGCATTGTATCGCTCAACAACTGGAGCATTACAGACAACGGAGGTACGGCCGTATTGCCATCCATTACCTTGTACCCCGATAGTTTTATTGTGCTGACATCGTTAAATAATGCGGCATTTTTTACGGGTAAAGCACGTACTGTCGGCATCAACCGATTCCCTTTACTGAGCAATGATGGCGAAAGACTGGTTTTGCGCGATGCCAACGGAAAAGTTATTCATGCAGTAGAATATACCGATAAGTGGTACCGCGATAACGTGAAAAAAAACGGAGGCTGGAGCCTGGAGTTGATAGATGCTCAAAATCCGTGTGCAGGTGCCGAGAACTGGGTTGCCAGCTCCTCGCTTACCGGTGGAAGTCCTGGCAAAGCAAATACGAATAAAAGTACCGTACGCGACCGCAAGCCTCCACTGCTCATACAAGCGTATCCGCTAAGTAATCAGTTGCTGCGGTTGAAATTTGATGAGCCGATGGATAGTACTACTTTGATGCCTGCAGGCAGGTATTCAATAGCAGGAAACAGCGGAGTAATAAGTGTTCATCCTGTGACTCCGTTTTATACCGAAGTACGTGTCACCTTCAGCGAATCATTCAGCCCTCAATCGGTATATCGTGTGGTGGTTAGCGATGTCACAGATTGTGCCGGAAATAAAATTGCTGAGCAGGATTTTGCCGATTTTGGATTACCTGATACTGCGCAACCGGGTGATATAATCATCAACGAAGTGTTGTTTAATCCGCGAAGTAGCGGTGTTGATTTTATAGAACTATACAATGCCGGAAATCGAATACTGGATTTGAAACAATTTTTTATAGCCAACACCGATGAAAATCGTTCTCTGATCGAATCATACGCCATAGCCGACAGCGGCTTTATTGTATTGCCCGGCAACTATGTTGTGATATCGTCAGATGCCGCTGCGGTGCAACGCGAATATTTCACCCCGAATCCGCTGCACATGCTCAGCTGCAAACTGCCCGTGTTACCAAATGAACTTGGAACTTGTGTGATACACGATAAGTTTCTGACACGCTACGATCAGCTAAATTATACCGATGATATGCACGTATCATTGCTCGACAATACAGATGGTGTGAGTCTGGAGCGTATCAATCCTTTCAGGACAACTCAGGATGAAACCAACTGGACCTCAGCATCGGCTACAGCAGGTTTTGCTACGCCCACGTACAAAAATTCACAATACGCTGATGGCTCATCTGTGCGTGCACTGCTGGATGTTTCACCCGAAGTATTTTCTCCAGACAATGACGGGTATCGTGATGTAATTCAGTTTTCGTATCAACTTGCCGAAAGTGGCTATACCGGCAATATGATCATTTTCGATGCGCACGGGCGCGAAGTAACCTCGTTGATGCGCAACAGCATACTGGGCACTTCAGGCACAATTAGCTGGGACGGTTCAGATAATAAAGACAAGACGGCTTCTATCGGAATTTACACCGTATGGTTCGAAGTGTTTAATCTGAAAGGTGATGTGCAGCGCAGTAAGCGCTCGTTTGTATTGGGAGGAAAAATAGAGCGTTAATTTTTTATGCGCGTTTGTGCGAAACCCATTCGTGAATATAATCAGCTATATCAGCCATGTTGCTGCCGGGCGCAAAGAGCTTACCTACGCCCAATGCATTCAGTTGTTTCATATCCTCATCAGGAATTATTCCGCCACCTGTCAACAGCACATCTGTAAGTCCGTGCTGCTTCATCAAATCAATTATGCGCGGAAAAACAGTATTGTGTGCACCTGACAATATACTTACTCCTATCACATCCACATCTTCCTGCAAGGCTGCCTGAACAACCATTTCCGGTGTTTGGCGCAGCCCGGTGTATATCACTTCCATGCCGGCATCACGCAGGGCTGTAGCAATTACTTTAGCACCACGATCATGTCCGTCTAATCCAACTTTAGCTACCAGTACGCGTATGGGTCTGTTCATATCTGTTTATTTATAGCGTTTAAGTACTAATGGGCGTTCTTTTTGAATGTGTTTTTCAAATAGGTTTAACAACACCGTATCGTTCATGGTAAATACCACGGCTGTATCGCTGTGTGAGTTTTTCATGGCTCTGGCTTTTACTTCAGTAGTCGCATTCAGTTTATTCCAGTTTTGTCCGGCTTGCCTCACATAGGCTTGTGAAGCCATTTGCGAAAGTAAAAAGCGGGCATAGGATTTGTTTTCTTCAACTACCCACAGTGATAGCGAATGGCGGTCGGCACGAATAATAGTGACCGTCCAAGCACCTTCAATATTTTCATCACGCTGGCTCATCGCAAAGTATTTGCCGAAGGAAGAGAGCACTACCGTATCATTCAGCAGCAAGGGTTCTGTTTGTTCATTGTCTGCAAGTCGTAAAATACTGGTTGGCGAAATGCGCAACATGGCACTATCTTTTTTGAACCAGCTCATAAAAAAAGGCTTGCTGGTAAAGTAATATTCACCTTGCATCTGTTGTGGAAATGAGTTCAGCTTTTGTCCCGGATACCTGTCGAAATGTGCCGCACACGATGACAACAGCCAGGCTGTTAATAAAAGGTATATGTAATTACACTTCCTCATACCGATAAGGTTTCGAGAGCATGCTTTAACCTGCGCAAGGTACTTTCTTTTCCGAACAATGCTGCCATTTCAAAAATAGGCGGACCACCGGCAACACCACTCAGGCACACACGCAGCAGCTGCATAAAATCTTTTCCTGCTACACCTGCTTTTGCCAATGCATCACTATAGGCTTTTTCAACTACAGCGGTATCAAACTCCTGCGTGGTTTGAAGAGTCTGTATCATATCCTGTAATACCAGTGGTGATTTATCATTCCAGCGTTTTTGTACAACTGCTTCATCGTATTTATCCGGTTCAATAAAAAAATACGCACTCATGGGCCACAAGTCTTTCATGAATGAAATTTTTTCTTTCATGAGGCGACATGTTTCATAAATATAGGCATCGCTGAAATTCAGATTGCGTGCTGCTACTTCTTTAGTCAGCTCAGCAGCCAGCGTGGCATCATCAACATTGCGTATGTATTGTTGGTTGAACCACTTGGCTTTATTCTGATCGAATTTGGCGCCCGATTTACTAACACGCTCAAGCGAGAAGGCAGCAATCAATTCTTGCAGGGTAAACACTTCCTGATTGGTTCCGGGATTCCAACCCAACAAGGCCAGCAGATTTACAACAGCATCGGGCAAGTAACCGCTTTCACGGTAACCACTCGATTTTTCGCCTGAGATAGGGTCATTCCAGTCGAGCGGAAATACGGGAAATCCCAGGCGGTCCCCATCACGCTTGCTCAGTTTTCCGTTTCCTTCGGGCTTAAGCAGCAATGGCAAATGGGCAAACTGCGGCATCACATTTTCCCAACCCAGATAGCGGTACAGCAACACGTGCAGCGGTGCCGATGGCAGCCACTCTTCTCCACGTATTACATGAGTTATCTGCATCAAATAGTCATCTACCACATTGGCCATGTGGTAGGTGGGCATACCATCGCTTTTATACAACACTTTGTCATCCATTTGCGCAGTGTTGAAACTCACCCAACCTCGTATTTCGTCATGAAATTTTACTTCTTCCTTTTTGGGCAATTTGATACGAACAACATACGCATCGCCACTTTCGAGCCTGCGTTTAACTTCATCTTCTGGCAATGTCAGTGAGTTCTTCATGGCCATACGGGTGATGGCATCATACTTAGCATCTACGTTGGAAGCTTTAAGCCTGTCGCGCATGGCTTCCAGATCTTCGGGTGTATCAAAAGCATAGTAAGCATGTCCTGTTTCTATCAGCTGATCGACATACTTTTTATATAATGGTTTGCGCTCGCTTTGGCGATAGGGCGCATGAGGTCCGTCACCAAATCCTACACCTTCGTTGGGTTCAATTCCCAACCAGCGCAATGATTCAATGATATATTCTTCAGCACCTGGTACAAAGCGGGTTTGGTCGGTATCTTCTATTCGCAATATAAAATCGCCACCCTGTTGCCGGGCTAATAAATAATTATACAATGCCGTGCGAACACCCCCGATGTGCAGAGGGCCTGTCGGGCTTGGTGCAAAGCGCACACGTACTCGTCTGGTTTCGTTCATAACAGGGCGCGAAGATAGGCAAAGCACACTATTTTATGTGCTAAAAAAAGAACGTGCTCTGCATATAAAGATTTAACCGTCATGCATTACTTTCGCTGCATCAATACAAATTAACCGATGAAAGTAGGTGTTGTTATTTTTCCGGGATCCAATTGCGACCAAGACGCCATTTACGCATTTCAGAATCAGTTTGGATGCGAAACCGTAAGCCTGTTTCACAAAGACCATGACCTTCAGGGGTGCGACCTTATTTTTTTGCCGGGCGGTTTTAGCTATGGCGATTATTTACGCAGCGGGGCAATTGCCCGTTTTTCGCCCATCATGCAAAATGTGATTGAATTTGCCGGCCGTGGCGGATTGGTATGGGGTGTGTGCAACGGATTTCAGATTTTGTGCGAATCGCAGTTGCTGCCCGGTGCGTTGCTTCACAACAACCATCAGAAATTTAACTGTAAAAACGTATACATTCAGACTCAAACAACCAATAGTATTATTACATCACAGGCTGATAACAAGAAAGCACTGAAAATTCCGATTGCACATGGCGAAGGCAAGTTTTACTGCGATAACAGCACACTCGAATCGCTAAAAGCAAATGATCAGATACTGTTTCGCTACTGCGATGAAAATGGAAACATAACAGCAGAAAGTAATCCGAACGGCTCACTCGATAACATAGCCGGTATATGCAATGCACAGCGTAATGTGTTTGGTATGATGCCACACCCCGAACGAGCGGTCGATGCCTTGCTGTACAACACCGATGGGCGCATTTTATTTGAAAGCCTACTTCAGGCAGCAATGACCAACCGATGATTGAACATCATTGGTTTTCAGCATGCTAGCCCAAAAACGCAACTCAATTATTACCTTTGGCATACAATTTGGCACTATGATACGCATGAAAAAACTAATTCTTCCGGTATGGCTGCTTGCAACTTTTCTATTGCCAGCCCTGTATGCGTTTAATCAGGCTCCGAAAGATGAAGTGCTGTATGAACTAAAGCCCCTGAAAAATAATGCATTTACATTTGGCGAAAAATTACGCTACCGCATACACTATGGACTGCTCACCGGTGGCTATGCCGATTTTCAGGTATCTGAGAAACCTGAAATTGTAAACACACGGCAAACATATCACATCAAGGTATCGGGCAAATCAACCGGTATTGTTGATATGATGTTTAAGGTAAAGGATGAGTACGAATCTTACCTGGATGTGGATGCATTGGTACCGTGGAAGGCTGTTAAAAACGTAAAGGAAGGCAACTATACCGACAAGGATGTAATAATTTTTGACCACCGCAGACGAACAGCCGTAAGCCGCAGAGGCATGCTGCAAATACCCGAAGGCACCAAAGATATTATCTCATCTATTTACTACGCCAGGAGCTTGGATATGACCGGTGCGCAGCCGGGCGATGTTTTTCCTGTAACGTTTTATCTTGATCATAAAAATTATGAATTCAGGTTTAGGTTTTTAGGTCGCGAAACCATTAAGGTAGAAGCCGGAACTTTCAGGGCTATTAAAGTTAAACCGCAGGTTATCGAAGGCCGCGTGTTTAAAGATCAGGAAGCCATAACCATGTGGGTAACGGATGATGAAAATAAAATACCGTTGTTGGTACAATCAGAAATTTGGGTAGGTTCGCTTAAAGCAGAAATAGTGAATATGGATGGCTTACGCAATCCGCTGCTGGCAAAATTGAAATAAAACATGTCGACCAACAAAACACCTATTGGCGTATTTGATTCTGGGTATGGCGGTCTAACTGTGCTCAAAGAACTCATCAGGCATTTGCCCGATAACGACTTTTTGTATTTAGGCGACAATGCCCGTGCACCTTACGGCAACAGATCATTCGATACTGTGTACGAATATACGCTGGAATGTGTCAAACACCTTTTCAGCAAAGGCTGCAAACTGGTAATGGTAGCATGCAATACCGCATCGGCCAAAGCCTTGCGTACGATACAGCAAACTTATTTGCCCACCACACATCCTTCGCTTCGTGTGCTGGGTGTTATACGTCCTACAACCGAAATAATTGGCAACTACACCAAAACCGGACATATCGGAATATTTGCCACGAATGGGACTGTTAATTCGCAATCATATGTAGTCGAAATAGAAAAGTTTTTCCCGAATCTGCATGTATATCAGGAAGCGTGCCCTATGTGGGTTCCGCTTGTTGAAAATGGTGAATTTGGCAATCCCGGAACCGATTATTTTCTGCAAAAACACATCTCCAATCTATTACACCTGTCTCCACAAATTGATACAGTATTGCTGGGTTGTACTCACTACCCGCTTTTGATGAACGATTTGCGCAGACTTATTCCTGCTGACATAAAGTTATTTGCACAAGGCGAAATAGTAGCCAACAGCCTGGTTGATTACCTGCAACGTCATCCTGAAATGGACACGATGTGCAGTAAGAACGGTCAGGTCGAATTTCTTACTACTGACCTTGCTGAAGAGTTCAATATTAAAGCTACATTGTTCTTCGGGCATCCTGTAAAATCGGAACATGTAACCCTTCATTCCTGAATTTACGTTACCTTTGCACATGAATTAAGTATACGTGTATGATATTCCGTTTTCTGGCTACGCTGTTTCTGTTTTATCTGGCATTTCGCTTTTTATTTAAGCTTTTGGGCGTGTCGTCATCAGGACCGCAGGTGTTTACATTTGGAACCAAAAAAACTCCCCGCCAACCCGAGGAAGGAGAAGTGACCGTTCATGCCACACCCGGAAGTAAGCAAAAAAGCCGTAACACAGGCGAAGGTGAGTATGTAGATTATGAAGAAGTAAAATAATGGAGAAAGCCATACGCTCGCTGCTAATTCGTTTGCTTGGTTTTGAAAACTACCTGAGGCTGGTTAGCCGCATATATCTGCAGCTGACACGTGCCGGCTTACTGCACGATAAATACCCTGAACTGTTTTACCTCAATAAACTGATTAAACCCGGAAGTACTTGTATTGATATTGGTGCCAATGTGGGGTATTACTCCGTATTTTTATCACACTGCACGGGCTCGAATGGCTACGTGTATGCGGTAGAGCCGGTTGACCTATTTGCACGTATTTTCAAATCGAATACCCGTGCACTGGCACTCGACAATATTACTCTGCATCAGACTGCACTTGGAGCCAACAATGGAAAGGTAAGAATGGGAACTCCGGTTATAAAAGGTGTTTTACGCCATGGGTTAACACACGTATTGGCCGATGATGAGGACAGCAGCAACATGAAGTGCTACGATGTTCCCATGCACATACCTGATGAATTATTCGCAAAATTGGAAAAAATTGATTTTATCAAATGCGATGTAGAAGGATACGAAGTACATTTATTTCCTCATCTGATGCGTACATTACACAAACACAAACCCGTGCTGCAAATTGAAATTTCAGGAACGGAAAATATACGTACGATGCTTACTATGCTAATGCCCGTAGGCTACAAGCCACATGGCTTACAAAACGACACACTGATGCCATTAAGCGATACAGAGGCGAGCAAGTGGACAAGAGATTTTTACTTTATTGTCTGAAGCCGATACTACCAATCGTCCTCATCTACAATGATAGGATCTTTGAGAGCTTTCTTCATTTCTGTTATCAACTCGTTTATATCCTTATCTGCATTGCGAAGTATCTGATCTACCCCTTTTATGTTGGTTGTAGTGGTGTAGTAGTATTCAAAATAATTTCTCATCGGATTCCCTTCATTGGGCTTATCACCTTCGTGAACAAAATTGGTATACACATATTTATAACGGCCCTCTTTTATCCATAATGATAGTTTGAAAGAGTATCGGCCCATAGGCGACTTGGTGTACTTATTGGTATATTTATATGCAGGAATTGACACTGTAAACACCAGTTTCTGGTTTCGTTTATCGGTTTCCATTTTTATTGATTTACCCCAACGTCTTTCAATCCACTTTTTGGCACGCAGATAAATAGAATCTGATGGTGACTCCTCCTGCTCAACTACTCCGGAGTAAATAATCAGATTAGTTACTGAATCAAAATCCAGAATAATGCGTTCGTATGGCTTTTGTTTAGGCTCTTCCGGTGCCGGGGGAGCTTGTTGCGTGGTATCTACTGCAGGCTGAGTTTGTGTAGTATCTGGTGCGGGCTCAGCTCCCCAGCCGGGTGCTTGTTCCACAGGTGCCGGCTCTTCAACCGGAGGTGGGGCAGGTTTCTTTTTCTTTTTCTTCTTGCTTTGAGCCTGAGCAGCAAAGGCTGTACAAGCAATCAGCAGCATTATTAATGTTTTCTTCAGCATATGTTCTACTCTCATTATATTTATTTACAGTTTGTTGCCGTAATAAATGAATTCTTCAAGACCTCAAAAATAGAAAATCATTTTATTTTTCATACGCTGAAATACCAATATTTTTGAGCCTTTCAACATTCTGACCGTCTGACTGTTTACTGTATAGTGCAAAAACATATATATGCCATAGCTGAAGCCTGCAAAATAGCAGGGTTAACACAGGTAATCATTTGTCCGGGCTCACGATCGGCACCGTTGGTGTATGCTTTTGCAACCGACCGTTTTTTTAACTGCCACTCAGTGATTGACGAACGCAGTGCTGCCTACATGGCTTTAGGAATGGCCCAGCAAACACAAAAGGCAACAGTACTTATTTGCACCTCAGGTACGGCTGCTGCCAATTTTTTGCCGGCTGTGTGCGAAGCTTTTTTTCAACGTGTGCCTCTTCTAGTTCTCACAGCCGACAGACCACCGCAGTTGCTGCACCAGCAGGATGGACAAATGATTGATCAGCAACAATTATTCGGTAAACATGTAAAATCATTTACTCAACTGCCTTGCTATGCCCACGGAAGGGAACAGGCAAAATCAACGTTTGATATTGTATCGGCTGCCATAAATTTATGCCACAGCGGTGAAAAAGGACCCGTACATGTAAATGTACCGCTTAACGAGCCTTTATACACGCATGTAAAAAAACCGGTCATGCCTTTTGCACAACTAACCATTACTGCTACAAAATCATTCACGCATTATCAAACACTTCAGCAAGCCTGGCAAAATAGCAAGCGCAAACTTATTTTGATCGGGCAACATACACCCGACAGCGCGTTGTTTACTGCCCTGCATCGGTTGCAAAAAGATTCTAATACAGTGCTGTTTTCAGATATACTCAGCAATCAGCATCATGAAAACGAAGTTTCGTTGTACGACTCTTTACTTACCACTACTGACTTTGATAAGCTGCGTGCGTTGCAACCCGATTTCATTTTATCGGCAGGTGGACCAGTGCTGTCCAAAGCTCTCAAAAAATGGCTGCAGCAATGCAAACCTGCATACCATTTCCGGGTAGATGAATACACGCACACCATTGATACGTATAACCATGTAACCCACACCATTAATGGCAATCCTGCCGATGTATTGCATACATTGATGCCTGACGAACATGATGCCGGTGTGTACAAACAAACGTGGCATAAATTAGATGAACTGGCTGCTGTTAAATTACATTCAATCATCCAAAAACAACCCTTTACCGAACTTTCAGCAACGCAACATCTGCTGAGTATGATACCTGATGCAAGTAATGTTCAGCTCGGCAGCAGCGGTGTTATTCGATTTGCAAGCTGGCTCGGTCATATTCAACCATCGTGGGTGATGAATGGCAATCGTGGTACCAGCGGTATAGATGGCAATACATCAACAGCAGCGGGTGCTGCACTTGTCAATAACCGTCTAACAGTTTTACTTACAGGTGATGTGGCCTTTTTGTACGATATACATCCGCTGCTTGTACAAAAGCTGCCCGATAATCTGAAAATAGTAGTGTACAATAACCGCGGTGGGCGCATATTCGAGTGGATTGACGGGCCATCACGTTACCCGACCTATCTACCATATTTCACCACCCCGCATCGTGTTGATATAAAACAGGTGTGTTCAGCTGTAGGTGTTTTTCATCGGGCTGTTCAATCACATGATCAGTTGCAGCAACAGTTTGATGCCTTTATACAACATCCAGCTGCTGCTATTCTCGAAATTCAATTTGACCCCAAAAAAAACTTAAAAGCCATACAGCAGTTTAAACAATTAAATGTGTTGTGATTGTCATTTGGCACTTCATAGCCGTGCGTTTACATTTGCAGCCCTTACACGTTAAAATATAACCCGATATGCACTCAAACTATCCGTGGCAACCCATCAAAGAATTTCAAGAAATTAAGTTTTCCTTTTTCGAAGGCATTGCCAAAATCAGCATCAACAGACCTGAAAAACACAATGCATTTACACCGCTAACCGTAAAGGAAATGAGCGAAGCTATGGAGATGGCCCGTCAGGATGAAAACGTGTACTGCGTAATTTTAACCGGTGAGGGCGGACAGGCATTTTGCAGCGGAGGTGATCAAAGTGTGCGTGGACACGGAGGCTATGTGGGAGATGACGGAGTGCCACGACTGAATGTGTTGGATTTGCAAATGCAGATTCGCAGAATACCCAAACCTGTTGTAGCGATGGTTGCGGGCTGGGCTATAGGTGGTGGACACGTACTGCATGTCATTTGCGATTTATCCATTGCAGCCGAAAATGCCCGATTCGGACAGACAGGCCCTAAAGTGGGTAGTTTTGACGGAGGTTTTGGAGCAGGTTACCTGGCTCGTATTGTTGGGCAAAAGAAGGCCCGCGAAATATGGTATCTGTGCGACCAATACAATGCACAAGAAGCCCTGGATATGGGATTGGTAAATAAAGTAGTGCCGCTTGAAAGCCTGGAAGATGTAACGATTGAGTGGTGCCGCAAAATGATGGAAAAAAGTCCTATCGCACTGCGTATGCTTAAAAGTGCGTTTAATGCCGAACTTGATGGTCAGGCAGGTATACAGGAACTGGCAGGCAACTCTACATTGCTGTATTATTTAAGCGAAGAAGCCAAAGAAGGCAAAAATGCGTTTCTTGAAAAACGCAAACCTGACTTTAAAAAGTTCCCGAAGTTTCCTTAGCCGTTAACTACCGGGCTGCATACATGTTTTCGTAATATTGCTGATAGGCTCCGCTGGTTACATCATCCAGCCAGTGCTGATTAGAAAGGTACCAGTCTATCGTTTTATCAATTCCCTCTTCAAACTGAAGCGATGGCTTCCAACCCAATTCGTTCATTATTTTAGATGAATCGATGGCGTAGCGCAAATCATGACCTGCCCTGTCTGTCACGTAACTGATTAACTTTTCCGACTCACCTTCGGTACGCCCCAGTTTGCGGTCCATGGTACGACAAAGTACTTTGACCAAATCAATGTTTTTCCATTCGTTAAATCCGCCAATATTATACGTTTCACCGATACGGCCCTTGTGAAACACATCATCAATAGCACGGGCATGATCAATTACATAAAGCCAGTCGCGCACATTTTCACCTTTGCCATATACAGGCAGTGGCTTATTGTGTCTGATATTATTAATAAAAAGTGGGATTAATTTTTCGGGAAACTGATTAGGTCCGTAGTTATTTGAACAGTTGCTAAGCACCACCGGTAATTTATACGTATTATGATATGCCCGCACAAAATGATCAGACGATGCCTTGGAAGCTGAATAAGGCGACTGCGGATCGTACGGTGTAGTTTCCAGAAAAAATCCTCCATCGTGCAAACTTCCGTAAACCTCATCAGTACTGATGTGGTAAAACAGTTTGTTTTCAAAGTTGCCGTTACATGCCGATTTAAATGCGTTTAGCAAATTAACGGTTCCTACCACATTGGTCATTACAAAATCAAGCGGATTGGTAATGCTGCGATCAACGTGGCTTTCGGCTGCAAGGTGAATGACTGCGTCAACTTGTTCACGCTGAAACAAGGCATTCATCTCATCGGAATTTACAATATCACCTTTTATAAATCGGTAATTGGGAGCATTTTCAATATCGGTCAGGTTTTTCAGGTTACCTGCATAGGTCAGTTTGTCGAGGTTACAAATGGTATACTCAGGGTATTTGTTGACAAACAGGCGCACTACGTGCGAGCCAATAAATCCGGCACCACCGGTAATCAATATTTTTTTCTTTTGTGTCATGCGTTTTGTTTTTGTTCAGCTAATTTTTTTTCCCAGTTCCAGGCGGTAAGCATACAATTGTCGAGGTCGCGTTCAGCTTTCCACTTCAGTTCATTTTCGGCTTTGCTACACGATGCATATATCTGTTCGACATCACCAGCCCTTCTAGGCCCAATTGTGTAGTTCAGTTTTTGTCCGCTTACTTTTTCAAATGAGTGAATGGCTTCCAATACACTGTTTCCTTTTCCTGTTCCGATATTGAATACCGAAAACGAATCAGCCGATTTTCTTTGCTGCAGAAAAGCTATGGCTGCCACGTGTGCTTTGGCGAGGTCAACCACGTGAATGTAGTCGCGTATGCAGGTACCATCGGGTGTGGCGTAGTCGTTGCCAAATACGGTGAGTTGCTTTCTAATACCTATGGCCGTTTGTGTAATAAATGGAACAAGGTTATTCGGAACTCCAATAGGTAATTCGCCTATGCGTGCCGAATCATGTGCCCCGATTGGATTGAAATAACGCAGTGATACAACCCGCAGCTTACCCGTTTGCGACTGGTCGCGCAACACTTCTTCGCAAATTTGTTTGGTGTTGCCATATGGCGAAAATGCTGGCATCAGCGGAGTTTCTTCCGTTACAGGCAACATATCGGATGATACATTTCCGTATACCGTACACGATGAAGAAAAAACCAAATCCGTTATATCTTTCTCTTGTAATTCGTTTAATAAGTTTACAGTTCCCGCCACATTATTTCCATAGTATTTCAGGGGCTCTGCTACTGATTCGCCAACGGCTTTATAGGCTGCAAAATGAATAACGGCTTGTATGCCGCCATGCTTTTGCAAAACAGCATGTATTGATTTTTTGTCGCGTATATCGGCCTGTTCACAAATAAATGTCTTTCCGGTTATGGCCTCAACCTGTTTAATCACGTTAGGTGTTGAGTTTTCGAAATTATCAATACCTACTACATCGTAGCCTGCATGCTGTAATTCAACTACTGTATGCGATCCTATGAAACCTGTTGCCCCTGTTACTAATACTTTCACGTGTGGTAATTATTTTAGGTGTATGTAAATGTGCCGTGTGATGTTGTTAAGCATACTTCATTGTGTGTTGATGCTTCCACGTGTCCGATGACCTTAGCAGCAATCTGAAAAGATGCTGCAAGTTGTATAATGGCATCGGCTGTTTTTCCATCAGTATATATTTCCATCAAACTGCCCATATTAAAAACTTTGTACATCTCATGCCACGTGCTGTTGCTTTGTTGCTGTATCATGTCAAATAACGGTGGCGTTTCAAATAAATTATTTTTCACTACACGCAATCCGTTGATATAGTGCATCACTTTGGTATGTGCACCACCTGTACAGTGAATCATGCCGTGAATGGAACTGCGGCACATCTCGAACAGCGGCTTGGCCATAGGCGAAAATGTGCGTGTAGGCGACAGTATCATTTTGCCTACCTGAAGCGGATGACCTGCTAATGTATCGGTAAGGCTAAGATTTCCAGTATACACCAATGTATCGGGAACCAGCGGATCAAAACTTTCGGTGTAAGCTACGTATTTTTTATGCAGTGTATCATGTCTGGCCATAGTAAGTCCGTTGCTTCCCATACCCGCGTTGTAAGAATGCTCGTAGGTAGCCTGACCAAATGAAGCCAGCCCAACTATCACATCACCAGGGCGAATGCGGCTATTGTCAACAATATCTGTTCGTTTGGCGCGGGCGGTCACTGTGCTGTCAACAATAACCGTTCTCACTAAATCACCCACATCGGCAGTTTCGCCACCGGTACTGTATATTTCAATACCGTACGACTGAAGCAAACTGATGTATTCTTCCGTACCTTCAATCAGGGCCTTTATTACTTCACCGGGGATCAGGTTCTTGTTTCGCCCGATGGTTGACGATAGCAGAATGGGGCTATAAACACCTGCTGCCATCAAATCATTCGTATTCATTACAATAGCATCCTGCGCTATGCCCTTCCACACACTCAAATCTCCGGTTTCTTTCCAGTACAAATACGCCAAACTCGATTTGGTGCCGGCACCGTCAGCGTGCATCAGCGTACAGTATTCGGGGTTGCCGCTCAGATAATCAGGAATAACTTTGCAAAAGGCCTGCGGAAACAACCCTTTATCCATTCCTTTAATGGCAGCATGCACATCTTCTTTCCCAGAAGATACGCCTCGTTTCATGTATTTGTCGTCCGACATCAGCCCTTGTTTAGGTATGCAAATGTATGAAACTGTCGGGGGCTGTACAAAAACAAAATAGGCCGCACCCGGTGCGACCTATTCTGAACCTAAACCCTAAGCTATGATTACTTGCCGGACGTAAAGTCTGGCAGTATGAAAAAACATTGCTTATGGTACAAATTAACAATACACGATTATGTTCAAAAACCAATTATGATTAATATCCATACTTGCATGCTGGCATATGGGTCTTTTATATCTGTATGTAAGGCACTTCAGTATAATTGTTAAATTTTTATTACGCTAAACAGTAACCATTCGTGCACGTGTATGTTTAAATAAATTATATATAGTTGCACTATGAATACGATAGTCGTGGGTTCAGGTATAGCCGGATTAGCCACAGCGCTTAGGCTGGCTTGTGCAGGTCATCAGGTACAAGTATTTGAAAGCAATGCATATCCGGGAGGCAAACTCAGTGAATTCAGTACAAAGGGTTACCGTTTTGATGCCGGGCCTTCATTGTTTACTATGCCAGAATACGTGCTGGAACTATACACGCTGGCCGGCAAAAATCCTGACTTGTTTAAGTACATTCAGCTCGATACTTCATGCAGGTATTTTTATGAAGACGGAACACGCTTTACAGCCTACCACGATTTACGCCAATTTGAACAGGAAATTGCCGAAAAATTGGATGCCGATGATGCAGAAAAAATACGACCATATTTGCAATCAGCTGCTTTTAAATACCGCACCACTGCCCCGCTTTTTGTTGAGCAGTCACTGCATCGCCTGCGTAATTTTATTAACGGTAAAACTCTCAAAGGCATACTTGCCTCACCTTGGCTGTCGCTATTTAGCAGCATGAATGCTGTAAACCGCAGTTATTTTAAGCATCCACATCTTGTACAGTATTTTAATCGATTTGCTACTTACAACGGATCTGATCCATACAAAGCACCTGGGCTACTCACCATGATTCCTCATCTTGAGCATAGCATTGGTACATTTTTTCCGGCAGGGGGAATGCATCAAATCACTCAAAGCATTTATAACCTGGCCGTAGAAAAGGGTGTGGTTTTTCATTTCAATTCCCCTGTTGATGAAATAACCGTTCACAACAAACGCGTAAGCGGTATACGATGCGGAGATACACATTACGCAGCCGATTGTGTGGTAAGTAATGCCGATGTACATCAAACTTACAAACGATTGTTGCCGCATGAAAAACATCCGCACAAGCTGCTCAATCAGGAAAAATCATCTTCGGCTCTAATATTTTACTGGGGTATCAAAAGATGTTTTAATGAACTTGATTTGCACAACATATTTTTCAGTTCCGATTACGAAAAAGAATTTCAGCATTTGTTTGATTACAAAACGGTTTATAACGACCCAACTGTGTATATTAACATCACCTCTAAGTACAAAACGGATGATGCACCGGCCGGTTGCGAAAACTGGTTTGTGATGGTAAATGTGCCACATAACACAGGTCAAAATTGGGATGAAATTATTCCTGAAATACGGCAGTCCGTTTTAGCTAAACTATCGCAGCTGCTACACACACCCATTGAACCACTGATTGAAACCGAAAACATACTGGAACCACGCACTATTGAAAGCCGCACTTCGTCTTTTGCAGGAGCTCTTTACGGCAATGCCAGTAACAATCGTTTTGCAGCATTTCTGCGTCATAAAAATTTTTCGTCCAACATACGCGGTTTGTATTTTTGTGGAGGCAGTGTACACCCCGGAGGCGGCATACCGCTGTGCCTTAGCAGCGCTAAAATTACTGCCGAACTTATTGGTGAACGTTAATTTGCAAAACAGTTTTTGATTTGGAAATATTTGCATACAATTTTATATATTGTGTTAGCATATATTCTCCAAAACTGAAAGATGGGTTTGGGCTGTGTGAGTTGAACCGCTGCAATCGGCCGTTAGTTATTAAAAATAATAATAAACATCTTATAAATAACAAATTAATTATAATATTTAATATATTTGTTACATTATTAGTTTTTATATGATGTACTTGCATCTTCCATGCATATAGGATTACAAATAAAATTTGCGCGTATGCGCAAAAGGCTGACCCAGCAAGATTTAGCCGAACGGATCAATAAAACTCGACCACTAATCAGCAATATTGAGCAAACGGGTAAAGTGAATTACTACACATTGGTAAAGATATGTGAAGTACTAGAGGTAGACATCGATTCATTACACCAAATGGTGGAAGAACCAGACTCGTATTATCAAAGCTCTGACAGTAAAAACAAAAATCAACGATTGCAGCAACTTGAAAAACAAATTGAGCAACTGAATATGTTGGTTGATTCCCAAAAGGATTTGATTGCTGCACTGAAAGAGAAAGTGGATTTGCTTACCAAAAAATAGTGTAGACATACACGGTGTGCTTACAGTCTGCTAATTACTTTATCGAATTCATTTTGCCAAACTGTTGTAACAGACATTTCATTTCATCTGCTGTCTTTTCGGCTTCATTTCGTGCTGCATCTGCAAAGTCATTTCCGCCCGAAGCATAAATAATACTGCGCGAAGCATTCACCAGCAAACCGCATTCATCGTTCATACCGTATCGGGCTACATCATGCAGGCTTCCACCCTGTGCACCCACGCCAGGAACAAGTAGAAAGTGATCAGGAATAATTTTCCGGATATGACTAAGTTCTTCAGCTTTTGTAGCACCAGCCACAAACATTAAGTTATTTTGATTGCCTAGTTCGCAGGTGGTTTTTATAACCCGCTCGTATATCCGTTCGCTGCCAATTGTTAGTTGTTCGTAATCGGCACTGCCTGCATTTGATGTAAGAGCCAGTACTATTCCCCACTTGTTTTCATACTCAAAAAAAGGAGCAATGGAATCCTTTCCCATATATGGTGCAAGGGTTAATGCATCACACGCAAGTGTTTCAAAAAATGCTTTTGCATACTGATGGCTGGTGTTGCCAATATCGCCACGCTTTGCATCGGCAATAATGAAATGGCTGCTGCCTATGTACTCAATGGTTTTTTCCATACTGTGCCACCCGCTGTGACCGGCAGCTTCGTAAAATGCAGTATTCAGTTTGTAGGCGACACAGGTGTGGCGCGTTGCATCAATAATGGCCTTGTTAAATGCAAACACACGATCAGATTCTGTTTTTATAACCGATGGCAATTTTTGTATGTCGGTGTCTAGTCCTACACATAAAAATGAGCCTCTGGAGTATATGTGGTTAACGAGCTGTTGGCGATTCACTGGGTATTTTTTTAAAATAAGAAATTTACATCAAACGATACATGATTCAGATTTTTACCTTGATTTAACGGACGCATATCGGGTACCAAACCCCGGTTGGCATTTAACAAACCGTATTTGAGCATAACCTGTATGCCAAAATAGGAAGTGTGAAACTGCGCACCTCCCATCAGTATAAAATCATTTGGGTTAATGGCAGGTTTTTCGGAAACTGATCCACCCACAGCAAACTGTGCCGCACTAAGCAAGCGTGCATATGCCACGCCAAGAGCAATATTTACCGTATTGTTCGTATTAAGCCCGTACATCAGTAATAGCGGAGCATCAATAAAGTAGCATCTGATCTGACCATACTCACCGGGTTTATTGTCAAAACTTCCCCCTTTGCTGGTAATGGCTAGTTCGTGTTGCATCATCCAGTTTCGGGCAAAGCGGTAGCGAACATAGGCACCACCCGTAAGCATCAGCTGCGGAGTAGCTGTAGTTGTTTCAGAACCTGTAAGCACAGAGGCACCCAAACCCAGCCTGACACCTGCCTTAAGTGCTGGGTTTAACTCCGGTTTTTCCATTACCACAGGTTCGCCTGCATCAGCAGCAGATGAGTCTGATTGGGCATTGAGCCACAACGGCCACACAAGCAACAGAATTGACCAAACTTTAACCGACATGGCACAAATTTATACGAAAACGGTGAGCGTACTGCCACGCCCATCAATTATTTATAAACGGTAAAAAGTTGGTTTCCTCACCGGGGTAAATTGTCAATAGCTTTATTTTTCATAACCTTGCACCTCTTAATACACTATTGTTATTTGTACTACTACTATGTCAACACTAAAAGAAGATGCACTCAAGTACCACAGCAAAGGCCGTCCCGGAAAAATTGCCGTAATACCCACTAAACCTACCAATACCAAACGCGACCTCAGTTTGGCTTACTCGCCCGGTGTAGCCGAGCCATGCCTTGAGATTGCCGCTAACACTGATGATGTATACAAGTACACATCCAAAGGAAATCTGGTAGCCGTTATATCTAACGGAACAGCCGTACTGGGATTGGGCGATATTGGTCCTGAGGCTTCCAAGCCCGTTATGGAAGGTAAGGGCGTGTTGTTTAAAATTTTTGCCGATATCGATGTGTTTGACATAGAAATTAACACCAAAGACACGGAAGAATTTATACGAACCGTTAAAATTATCAGCCCCACATTTGGCGGTATTAACCTCGAAGACATCAAAGCACCCGAGTGTTTTGAAATTGAACGCAGGCTTAAACAGGAACTGGATATTCCCATTATGCACGATGACCAGCATGGAACAGCCATTATAGTAGGCGCTGCCCTCATCAACGGACTTGAACTGGTGAAGAAAAAAATTGGTGATGTGCGCGTAGTATTTAACGGAGCAGGCGCTTCAGCAATTTCATGTGCGAAGTTGGTTATATCGTTAGGTGTAAACCCCGAAAATCTGATTATGTGCGACAGCAAGGGTGTTATTCGAAAAGACAGCCCAAATCTGGATGAAACCAAAAAACAATTTGCCACTTCGCTGAATATTCACACGCTTGAAGATGCCCTGAAAGGAGCCGATGTATTTATCGGTTTATCGAAAGCCAACGTGGTAAGCCAGAAAATGGTTCAAAGCATGGCCCCGCATTGTATTGTATTTGCACTGGCTAATCCTGATCCTGAAATTTCGTATGAAGATGCCGTAGCTTCACGCAAAGACATCATCATTGCTACAGGCCGCAGCGATCATCCCAATCAGGTAAACAACGTGCTGGGGTTCCCCTACATTTTCAGAGGTGCACTGGATGTGCGTGCAACCAAAATAAATGAAGAAATGAAAATTGCCGCTGTGCATGCGCTTGCCAGGCTGGCCAAAGAACCCGTTCCCGAAATTGTAAATATGGCCTACAATGAAAAATCCATTTCGTTTGGCCCAACCTACCTCATACCCAAGCCGCTTGATCCGCGGCTCATAACCACCGTTTCGCCTGCAGTAGCAAGGGCAGCTATGGAAAGTGGTGTGGCCCGCAAGCAAATAACTGATTGGGATGCTTACAACAACGAGCTGCTGGCACGACTGGGTAAGGAAAGTAATTTTATTCGTGTAATTGGAAGCAAGGCAAGGCGCAATCCCAAGCGTGTGGTTTTTGCCGAAGCCGATAATTACAAAATACTACGCGCAGCACAAATTGTAAAAGATGAGGGCATTGCTTATCCCATATTGCTGGGCGACAGGAAAAAAATTGAACAGCTGATTGCTGAAAACAATATACGGCTAAGTGATGTACCCATCATCAATCCGCTGGAAGAAGAAGAAAAACAAAACACATATGCGGAAGAGTTTTTCAAAAAACGTCAGCGTAAAGGTATAACACTGTATGAAGCCAAAAAACTGATGCGCGACCGCAATCATTTTGCGCCCATGATGGTTGAGTTAGGCGAAGCTGATGCCATGATATCGGGCCTGACTAAAAACTATCCCAGCACCATTAAACCTGCGCTGCAAATTTTAGGAAAGGAAGAAGGTATAAGCCGCGTAGCCGGCATGTACATTATGCTTACACATAAAGGTGTACTGTTTTTCAGCGATGCCACAGTAAACATTAACCCCGATGTAAATGATATTGTAGACATAACCAAGCTGACTTACGATGCAGTAAAAAAACTCAATATCAATCCGCGTATTGCCTTGCTATCCTATTCCAATTTTGGTTCAGTAGATGGCGACACGCCCAACAAAATGGCAACAGCAAGAAAAATACTGAAAGAGAAGTATCCGTACATGGCCGTAGATGGCGAAATGCAGGCCAATGTAGCACTGAATCAGCGGTTGCTTCAGGAAAACTTTCCATTTAGCGAGTTGTGTGGTGAACCGGTGAATACATTGATTTTTCCTAAACTGTCATCGGGCAATATTGCCTACAAACTGTTGCAGGAACTGGGCTCGGCCGAAGCCATTGGTCCCGTATTGCTGGGACTTAAAAAATCTGCACACATACTTCAACTGGGCAGCAGTGTTCGCGAAATAGTTAATATGGTGATTATTGCTGTGGTAGATGCGCAAAGCAAGGAAGTATAATTTCAGAGCTGCGCTGCAAAGTATAGGATGAAGCGGTGCTTATGAAAAAGGCCACCACCAGCGTTTGCTGCGTGGCATACCTACATATACTCCATCATGTCGTGTTTCAGCCTTATAGGTTTCTACAAAATCACCCTGCTGTCCTTTACCGTTTTTCAAATCATATTTGTAGCGGTGTACCGGACACACCAAAAAGCCCTTATCGCACCAGCCACCGGCACCAAATCGTGCACCGGCATGCGGACACCGATCGGCCAACGCATAGTAGCGCGTACCATCGTAAGCCAGACTTATACGTTTGCCTTCTACATCAAGTGTAAGAACCGAATTCACAGGCTGTGGCTCGTTGCCATGCCGCACGAAATCATATACTTTATACCACGACAGCCACATGATTAATCTACAATTACAGGAGTTAAAATAAGACGTACCTTCAGGCTGGTTTGATCATTGCCCATTGCCAGTATCAGCGAATCGTCTGTCAGTTTTTCAACCGGTATTTCTTTCTTTTTTGTCCCCTCTTCGTTATCTATCATAAACACGAGTGCATCATTTCTGAGCTTCCACTTACCACCGGCCTCAGCTATGGCATTTCCTGTTTTAAACGTGCCATCTTCATGAAATGCATATATGTTTTTCATCAGCATTTCGCGCAAGTTGACCTTTGCTACTTCTATCTGATCGCCTTGCAGGGTATCGCTCAGTACAATAGCTTGTTCAACGTTGTAAAACTGCACATCGCTTACCTGCCAGGTTTTACAAAGCATCTGTTCACGCTTATTGCTGCACGCAAAAAACACGAACAATACAATGAATGCATATATTCCATTTTTCATGGTGCCCAAAAGTGACTAAAAAATCTATTTTTGCCCCACTTTTTTTATTCACCATATATGAATTGAATTATGAAAACAGTTGATCATCTTTCATTTGCAGGCAAACGTGCATTGGTTCGGGTTGATTTTAATGTGCCGTTAGATAAAGCCACCTTTGCCATTACCGATGATGCACGCATACGTGCCACCATACCCACGCTTAAAAAAATACTGAATGACGGTGGTTCCTGTATTTTGATGTCGCACCTGGGCAGGCCGCTTAAAAAACTAAAAGAAGATGGAAGCATTGATAAAGAAAAATTTACGCTGAAACATACTGTACAGCGCACCTCCGAATTGCTGGGTGTGCACGTAAAGTTTGCCGATGACTGTATAGGAACACAGGCATCCGAAATGGCTGCCGCATTACAACCGGGTGAAGTACTGCTGCTCGAAAATCTTCGTTTTTACAAAGAAGAGGAAAAAGGTGATGCTGCATTTGCACAAAAAATTGCCGCATTGGGCGATGTATATGTAAACGATGCTTTCGGTACAGCTCATCGCGCACATGCATCTACTGCCATTATCGCACAGTATTTCCCTACATCCAAATGTTTCGGCTATGTGATGGCGCGCGAAATAGAAAATGCAGAAAAGGTGATGAAAAATGCCGTACGTCCGTTTACCGCCATTACCGGTGGCGCCAAGGTTTCAGATAAACTGCTTATTCTCGAAAACCTGATTGATCGGGTTGACAACCTCATCATTGGTGGAGGTATGGCCTATACTTTTTTAAAAGCGATGGGTTATGAAATAGGCTCATCGCTATGCGAAAATGACCGCCTGGAATTGTGCGTTGAATTGATGAAAAAAGCAGAAAACAAAGGAGTAAAACTGCTACTGCCGGCTGATTCCGTTGTTGCCGATAAATTCGATGCCGATGCCCATGCAAAGGTTTGCGACAATAAAAATATTGAGGCAGGATGGATGGGACTTGACATTGGCCCGAAAGCCATTGAAGAAAACAATGCAGTAATCAAAGCTTCCAAAACCATTTTGTGGAACGGCCCGATGGGCGTGTTCGAGATGAAGAAATTTGAAGCGGGCACTAAGGCGGCTGCTGAAGCCGTTGCCGAAGCTACCAAAAACGGAGCATTTTCATTAATAGGTGGTGGCGACAGTGCAGCAGCTGTAGCAAAATTCGGTTACGAAAATCAGGTGAGTTACGTGAGCACCGGAGGTGGAGCATTGCTTGAGTATTTTGAAGGAAAAGAACTGCCTGGCATAAAAGCCATCAATGACTAAACCGATAACGATATCAAAACCATACATCGCCCTGGCCACCGTCTGGGCGATGTTTATTTTATTTGCTACCATAGCCAATGTTCAAACACTTGCAGCATTGCGCCTGTCCGATTTATTTGCCTTTGACAAACCCATTCACATGGTGCTGTTTGGAACACAGGCGTGGCTGATTTACCGCAGTAAAAAACAAGCCGGCAATACCTTTCTGACCACAGCATGTATAGCATCTTTTACGTATGGCATACTTACCGAGTTGCTTCAGGCATGGCTTACCACCACTCGATTTTTCGACTATTTTGATATGCTGGCCAACGGATTAGGCTGCGTTGTGGTATGGTGGAGGCTCAGGCCTTCAAAACGTGTTGTATGATTGATGCGTAGAATGTACATTTACCACCCATAAATACAATACTCATGAGTTTATTACTTTCAGGAAAAACAGCACTGGTTACGGGTGCCACACGCGGTATAGGAAAAGGCATTGCACTGAAACTGGCTCAACAGGGTGCGCACATCGCCTTCACCTTCGTAAGTTCGGTTGAAAAAGCAAAAGCCTTCGAAGCTGAACTGAATGCTTTGGGAGTAAAAGCAAAAGGCTATCAAAGCAATGCAGCCGATTTTAGCGAAGCCGAAAAACTGGTGGATGAAATCGTCAAAGAATTTGGCACACTGGATGTGTTGGTTAACAATGCGGGCATTACACGCGATACACTGCTGATGCGCATGACTGAACAAATGTGGGATGAAGTGCTGGATACCAATCTGAAATCGGCTTTTGCGCTGACCAAAGCGGCCATGCGCCCCATGATGAAAGCCAAGGCAGGCAGCATCATCAACATTACTTCGGTAGTGGGTATTACAGGCAATGCCGGACAAGCGAATTATGCTGCATCAAAAGCCGGTATGATAGGCCTTACCAAATCAGTAGCCAAAGAACTGGGCTCACGCAATATTCGCTGCAATGCCATTGCACCGGGCTTTATCGAAACTGAAATGACAGAAGCGCTATCGCCCGAAGTACGTGCCGAATGGGTAAAAGGCATTGCACTAAAACGTGGCGGAACTCCTGATGATGTAGCCAATTGTGTTGTATTTTTATCATCCGATTTATCGGCCTACATCAGCGGACAAACCATAAACGTGTGCGGTGGTATGGTTATGTAATCCGTACTGTGTTCCATGACGTTTGAATATTCACCTTGGCTTATTATTCCTTCTGTTGCAGCATCTGCTGCTGCTTCGTGGTGGCTGTACCGCAACAATCCGCTTCGCCTCGAAGGCAAAACTGGTGTGGTGGTGCAACGCATACTTATGGTTGTGCGCTTTGTACTGCTGTTCATCATGGCATTATTGCTAACAGGCCCGGTAAGCGAATGGATAAACGAACGCACACAAAAACCTATACTGGTTATTGCATCCGATAACAGCCAATCAGTTGCCGGAAGCCGTGAAGCCGCATACTATAAAAGCAATTTTCAATCGGAACTGAGTGAGTTTAAACACATACTCGAATCGGATTTTGAAGTCGTACACTACACCTTTGATGAGCAATTAAACACACGCTCCACTCCTGTATACGATGGGAAAATTACCGACATCAGCAAAGCGCTGACTCAAATCAGCAACAGGTATGAAAGCACACAACTGGGTGGGGTCGTATTAATCAGTGACGGACTTTACAACCGTGGCGATAATCCTTTGTACCGATCGGCAGGCATGGCTGTTCCAATATTTACCGTACTGATGGGTGATACCGTTGCACCTAAAGATGCACGTATAAAAAATGTGCGCTGCAATCAGGTAGCGTTTACCGGAAACAACATAGCCATTCAGGTTGATATTGCTGCTGATAACTGTGCAGGACAAAATGCCGTGCTTAGTATTTCACATAACGGAAAAACACTTGCGCAAAAAAATATTTCTTACAACCGTTCTTCTTTTTTTGAAAGTCATATACTAACCGTTCCCGCATTGGGCGAAGGCTCGCAGATATACCGCATAAGTGTGAGTGCAGTAAGCGGTGAAAAAACTACACGTAATAATGTATATGAAGCTTACGTCAATGTTATTTCCAATCGGCAGCGTGTGCTGTTACTGGCATTTGCTCCACATCCTGATTTGGGTGCATTGAAAAAAATGATAGAAGCCACTGAAGGATACAGTTGCGAGGTACAGTACATCAATGATCCATCGGACATTAAACCCGCTGATGCATACAGCCTTGTTGTGCTTCATCAATTGCCCGGATGGCGTGGCGAAGGTCAAAAACTGATTGAACAATTTAAAAACCGCAATACACCCCTGTTGTATGTATTGGGCAGCATGACCGGACTAAATGTGCTAACCGCATTGGAGCCTGCATTTCGTATACAATTCCGAAATCAGGCCAGCAACGAGGCCCTGGCCAATGTGAATGAACAATTCGGATTGTTTACACTGGATGAAACCGATAAAACTGTGCTTGCAAAATTTCCCCCATTGCTTAGTCCGTTTGCCACATACAGTGTAGCCGGTGACTATGAGGCACTGCTCACACAGCAAATTGGTTATGTTAAAACTAATTACCCATTGTGGTTTTTCTTGAAAAGCGCTACACAGCGATCCGCATTTATTTGCGGTGAGGGCGTCTGGCGCTGGCATCTGGCCGATTTTCAACTGAACAATCAGCAAACAGTAACACAGCTTATTCAAAAAACCATTCAGTATTTGTCGACACGTAAAGACAATGCGCGTTTTCGTTTACTGTTCAACAACCGCTACGAAGAAAATGAGACTGTAGCAGCCGATGCCGAAGTGTACAACGAAAGCTATGAAACGATAAAAGATGCCGATGTGCGCGTTGTTATAAAAAACAGTGCAGGTAAAGAGTTCAGCTATGCGCTTACGGCACAGCAAAACCGGTACACACTCAATGCCGGAGTTTTGACACCCGGAAAATATACCTACACCGCCACTGCAACACGCGGAAGCGAACAACTGAAAATCAGCGGAAGTTTTTATGTAGTACCACTGCAGCTGGAGCAAACCGAAAATGTAGCCAACGCACAATTGATGCGTGAACTGGCCACACAAACAGCTGGTACAGCCGTGCATGCGCACAACCTGAATGCACTGGCACAAACCATACAACAACATGATGCATTAAAACCTGTTGTATTTGCCGGCAAAGAGCGCAAAAGCTGGATTGATATGAAATGGATTTTTTATTTGTTGCTGGCACTGCTTACCCTGGAGTGGGGCATACGCAAATGGAACGGAAGTGTGTGAGAACAGGCTATCCTTCAGGGACAAACTTCAGTAAATCTTTTACCCTGTAAGCCTTTTCAACAGCCGATTCAATGGTAGCGGCTGTAATAGTAACATGGCCCATTTTACGCATGGGTTTGCTTTCGGCTTTGTCGTATAAATGTATGTAAACACCTTCCAGTTGCATAGCTTCTTGTAAGCCTTCTAGTGCATACGGACCGCTAAAATCAGGTGCACCAAGCAGGTTCATCATCACTGCAGGTTGCAACAGTTCGGTGCTTCCCAGCGGAAGGCCGCACAATATGCGAACGAGTTGTTCGAACTGAGAGGTATAACAGGCTTCAATGGTATGATGACCGGAATTGTGCGGACGTGGTGCAATTTCGTTGACTAGAATCTGATTGTCGTAGGTTAAAAACAGTTCGACCGCAAACACACCGGCACCATTTAGTTGCTCAACAGCGTGCAACGCTACTTCACGGGCTTGCTGCTGCACATAGTCGCTAACTCCGGACGGGCACTCCAAAAACGTAACCAGGTTAGCCATCGGGTCAAAAACCATTTCAACCACAGGCCATGTTTTCAGTTCTCCGTTTTGGCCACGTGCCACCATTACCGACAATTCTTTTTGGCAGGGTATAAACTGTTCAAGCACGGCAGGTACTTCAAACGGAATAATTCCATTCAATACATCAGCTGATTGAACCAAGCATACACCTTTACCATCATAGCCATCTTTTCGGGTTTTGGCAGCTATGCGTTCACCCCCAAGTTGCCTTACGGCATCGGCCCAGTCAGCCGGTGTATTGACCAGTACAAAAGGAGCGGTAGGTATTTGATGTTCCTGATAAAACTGCTTTTGCAATCCTTTATCCTGTATCACCTGCAATATGCGTGGGGAAGGAATAATGGTTTTACCTTCATACTCCAGTTTCAGCAATGCCTCAGCATTGACGTGTTCAATTTCGTAGGTCAGCACATCGCTGTAATCGGCCAGTTGACGAATGGCCGATTCATCGGTAAGGCTACCAACTATATGCTCATCTGCTAATTTTGCGCACGGGCAATCGGCTGCATCCAGTACATTATACCGAACATTGAGGCGCAGCGATTCTTCAATCATCATGCGGCCAAGCTGACCACCGCCTAATATACCTATACGGGTGCGCAAATGGTTAATCACCTTGCGAATATACTGAAATGTCAGTTGTAGTAATTTTTAATCATAAAATGAATACACTGCACAAAACCTAGCTTCTAAAAAGCAGGCGCACGCGCTGCGAAAATGATTTGTCGCGAGGGAAACAAACGCAAAAGAATGACAAATATGAAACCCGAACCGGAATTTCTCTGAGGACCGTTACGGGCATTATGCGTTTTCGCGTAATCAGTAAGAGCAGTTGTATAGCCGATGGCCATGTGTAAGCAACCCCCGAGCGGAGCGGCTTGGGTTGCGTGGAATACAACAATGGTAACTGATAGCGAAATGGCATACAGCCCTTGATTTTTTGGTTTCTTTTTTATCAAGAAAAAAGAAACTGCGGGCTTGGGGCGCATAGCCCCAAAATGATACCACTATTGACGAAAAAGCTACTAAAAGAAAAAAGCGCTGTACAGTATTATTCTTTCACACTTTTGTAGGGACAAAAGTGCTGCAAAAACCCTTCATTTTCGAATGCGCTTTGCAAACACCTCCTTGTAAATCCTTTTGTACCCGACATAAATACAAAATCATAAATAGGTTTTGAATGAAATCAAACTATCTTTGCGCCCCGAAATTCAGAAACAACACTATGAGCGGAAAAATAACTTTCACCATGATTAAGCCAGATGCAGTAGCAAACGGCCACACCGGTAAAATCATTGATCATATTATTCAAAAGGGCTTTAAAATCAAAGCCATGAAATATACACGCCTGAGCGAAGAAAAGGCGGGCGAATTTTATGACATACACCGCGAGCGTCCGTTTTTTGGCGAATTGGTAGCGTTCATGACCTCAGGACCTATTGTAGCTGCTGTACTGGAAAAAGACAATGCTGTAGCTGATTTTCGTGATGTAATTGGCGCTACCGACCCTCAGAAAGCAGCCCCCGGTACCATTCGCAACCTTTATGCAAAATCAATTGATGCCAATGCTATACATGGCAGCGACAGCGATGAAAATGCAGCACGCGAAGCAGGCTTCTTCTTTAGCAGTTTTGAACGCTTTTAAATAAAGCCAGTATTGCTGCGCTGAATAATCAGACGCTTTTTTTATCCGATACTTTTTTCTCTAATAACCCAACTCGGGTCTTGCATTGTCTGAAATATACAGTGCAATCATAAACCACTATGGTAATGTAACTCATTTTACCTATACTTGAATAGCGGTTGCTTTGTGAAGTTGATGAGCTTTCTTTTCATCTACTAATAAATCCGCCAATCTCCTTTGATGCAGTTTACTTTTTGCTCAAGTATCAATATGTCTCCTTAAATGTGTTATGAGGCTAATGCCAACGTCCGTATGTAATATGATGAAATATGAATAAACTGTCGATCAATTCACTATCATTTCTGCTTTCAGCAGAAACGCGTAATAAAATTGAGCATGCATTTCTTCTGATTGCAATTGTCAGTTTCATTATTCATCTGTTACTAATCGGACTTGTACAGTTTGATATTATGGCTATTAACAAACAGTCTGTTTTGTTGCAAAGCCCTATTTCGGCCATCTATACTCCGTTTTCTTTTATTCTGGTATACGAAGTGTATTTGCTGATTTTCTATTTACCCACTTCATTGACCACCTATATCAATAAGCAATACGAGATTATTTTACTCATCATCATGAGGCGCTTGTTTAAAGATTTATCCAATCTGAAAATTTCGGCCGACTGGTTTACGATTAAATACGATTTACAATTTACATACGACATCGTTACAAGTCTTTTACTGTTTTATTTGATTTACGTTTTTTATAAAGAAAGCGAGAAAAAGCAATTTACTGCGGAGGTGTCAGAATCGAATAATGCCCGCACCATCAAGTATACCCAGATCAAAAAAACCATTGCCTCATTGCTGGTACCCGTTGTGTTGATACTAGCTATCTACTCGTTTGTAAACTGGCTGTTGATTTCAATTTCATCGGTGAGTAGATCGGGCGAATCTTTTGAAAATATCAATAACGTATTCTTCGAACAGTTTTTTACACTACTGGTTATTGTGGATGTAATTCTGTTACTGGTTTCTTTTTTCTATACCGATACGTTTCATACAATTGTGCGCAACTCGGCATTTATTATATCTACCATCTTAATCCGTATATCCTTCAACGTAGAAGGTTATATGAATAATCTGCTTGTAGTTATTGCCATTGTTTTTGGACTCATGATTCTTATGGTGTATAATAAATTCGAGGCGCGGATGTCGTTGGTAAATGCAATTGGAAAACAGAATGCCTAAGGTTTTAATAACAATAGGTTATTAACCTCAGGCTGGCCGATGGACTGTGTCTATTTAAAAAAACATCGACTAGCAATTAAACCAAGTGAATATATTCGTGTCGAACCAAAAATTAATATCAAAATGAGCTGTAAAAAATTTAATTTAGTCCTGCTCGTTGGCTTGTTTTACATACCACTTTTACGTGCACATAGTCCAACTTGGACCAATGGTATTGCCTGTATTATTTACTCGCATTGCACCAATTGCCATAATCAAAATGGCATTGCCCCATTTTCACTGATGACATACAATGATGTATTCCAAAACAGGCTGTCGATTGCTGCATCTGTTCAAGCTAAAAGCATGCCTCCGTTCCCGGCCAGTCAGGGTAAAAGAAAATACGCACATGCCAATACGCTTTCCGACCATGAAATTGATGAGATAGTGGATTGGGTAAATAATTTTGCCCCGCTGGGCGATGCCGGAAGCATACCCGACCCTCCAACTTACACAACAGGCTATCAGATTAAAAACCCTGATTTTACTGGTAAAATTCCCACATATACCGTAACTTCTAACAATGATGTGTATCGGGTATTTGTGATTCCGGTAAATAACACTGCACAACAAACTATACAAAGCATTGAAGTATATCCTGGAAACAGAGAAATTGTACATCATGCATTGGTTTTCCAGGATACATCAAACATTCCGTATACATTGGATCAAAACGATCCTTTACCCGGTTACTCCGCCTTTGGTGGTACAGGATCATCCTCATCGAAATTAATTTACGGATATACTCCCGGTCAGGGAGCATTCTCTTTTGCACCCGGTTTTGGCGCTACTATGCTGCCAAATTCATACATCATCATACAAATGCACTATCCTGCAGGCGTAAGCGGACAAGTTGATAGTACACAGGTGCGCCTAGTATACGGCCCCTCCTCGCTGCGCAATGTTTCAACCACTGCTGTGTTAAATCATAATACATCACTTACGAACGGACCCCTGTTTATTCCAGCTAATACTGTAAAAATATTTTATGCCAAGGTAAACAGCATGACCAACCGAACGATTACAGGCTTAATGCCACACATGCATTTAATAGGAAAGTCAATAAAGGCTTACTGTGTAACTCCAACAAAAGACACCATTCACCTCATTGATATCCCCGAATGGGACTTTCATTGGCAGTATTTTTATCTGTTTCAAAAACCTGTACATATACCTGCCGGCAGCGTAATATATGGCGAAGCTACGTACGACAATACTACCAATAACCCGAATAATCCAAACAATCCACCCAAGGACGTAAGTAAGGGTGAAGGTACCGAAGATGAAATGTTTATTATTTACATGAATCTTTCTAGTTATATGCCGGGCGATACCTCAATAGTTATAGATACTTCTGACCATTATATACATCATGCATCGTGCTTGCAAACAACGGGTTTAAAAAACACACAGGCTTCAACTGTTCGTGTATACCCTAATCCGGCAAGACATGTGGTTTATGTTGATGGGGTACAAGGCAGCTACACTGCAATTCTGTATAATACTGAAGGGAAAAAAGTGCTGGAACAGGAAATGAATCCTATGCAATCTATTTCTGTTGAGAAATTTGAAGCCGGTGTATATTATTTACAGATACGTACCTCCGCGCGGGATGTATATTACCGAAAACTGATTATTGAATAAACTGTAGCGGTTTTAATGGGCATACACCAACAGAGAGGGCATAAAAAAACTCCGTTGTGTAATGAACGGAGTTTTTTATGTTATTGAGTTGAAACCTGACTATTTCACTGTATCCATGTGGCAAATCAAATCAACCAATTTGTTGGAATAGCCCCACTCGTTGTCATACCACGATACTACTTTCACAAAATTGGGATTAAGAGAAATGCCGGCATCGGCATCAAAAATGGATGTGCGGGCATCGCCTAAAAAGTCGTTTGAAACAACAGCTTCTTCGGTATAACCCAGAATGCCTTTCAATTCATTTTCAGAGGCTTTCTTCATAGCCGCTTTTACTTCATCGTATGTAGCTCCTTTTTCAAGGCGGCAGGTTAAATCAACTACCGAAACATTTGGTGTAGGCACACGGAAACTCATACCGGTAAGTTTTCCTTTCAGTTCGGGAATAACCAGCCCCACAGCTTTTGCTGCACCTGTTGATGAAGGAATGATATTTTGGTACGCACCGCGTCCACCGCGCCAGTCTTTTGCCGAAGGGCCGTCAACTGTTTTTTGCGTTGCTGTAACGGCATGTACGGTTGTCATTAAACCCTCGAGTATGCCGAAATTATCGTTTAATACTTTGGCTACCGGAGCCAGGCAGTTGGTGGTACAAGAGGCATTTGATACCACACTCATATTCGCTGTGTATTTCAAATGGTTCACACCCATTACAAATGTTGGGGTATCATCTTTAGCCGGAGCACTCATAACCACACGCTTAGCACCTGCTGCGATGTGCTTGGCAGCACTTTCCTGAGTAAGGAATAATCCGGTCGACTCCACCACATATTCAGCACCTATTTCTCCCCATTTCAGGTTGGCAGGGTCTTTTTCAGCAGTTACGCGGATTTTTTTACCATTCACCACCAGCATTCCGTTATCAACGGATACGGTGCCGTTAAAGCGGCCGTGGGTAGAGTCGTATTTAAGCATATAGGCCATGTAGTCTACCTCTATAAGGTCATTAATACCTACGATTTCTACACCAGGGTTATTGATGGCAGCCCTGAACACCAAGCGGCCTATTCGGCCGAAACCATTGATTCCTATTTTCATGTTTGTTTATTAATTAAGCTGTAATTAAAATTGGGTGCAAAGTTACCTTTGCAATTTTTTTAAGCAAATCTTTTTGGAATTATAAAATACGCCTATTTTTGCAGCCCGTTTAACATGGCCCGTTCGTCTATCGGTTAGGACATCAGGTTTTCATCCTGGAAAGAGGGGTTCGACTCCCCTACGGGCTACAAACGAATACAAAACTTCATCGAAAGGTGAAGTTTTTTTATTTTATACCATTTCCCTGCGTTAGGGACTATTTAAATTCGTTTGCCGCCTTTGGGGAGTGCCACACTACAGCCTCGCTCCGGGCTAAAATGAGCCACAGGCTCATTTCTTAACGCCCGGCCGTCCTACGGGCTACAAACGAATACAAAACTTCATCGAAAGGTGAAGTTTTTTTATTTTATACCATTTCCCTGCGTTAGGGACTATTTAAATTCGTTTGCCGCCCTTGGGGAGTGCCACACTACAGCCTCGCTCCGGGCTAAAATGAGCCACAGGCTCATTTCTTGACGCCCGGCCGTCCTACGGGCTACACAACCATACTTTTAAACCCTTGCATATCTTTCATATGCAAGGGTTTTTTGTTGCCCGGATGACATCCTGCCGACAGAACTTAAAAACTTATTCCCGCTTTTAACGGGCTTAGCTACATCTACCTTGCTTTTAGCGGCCGCAACCGCTCTGTATCCGGGCATTCATCTAAAAACTTTACGCATATATTTGGTTCAATATTGCCGATTAAGTAAGTTTGACCTTCATTTATTCAGAACTATTAAATACGAATCAGATTATGGCACTTGAAATTACAGGACGAGTAATTCAGAAACTCAACAAAACAGAAGGTGTAAGTAAAGCCGGAAAACCCTGGAGCAAACAGGAATTTGTAATAGAAACACAAGAACAATACCCACGAAAAGTATGTATGAGCGTGATGAATGAAAAGGTAAACGAACTGGAAAACATTAATGTTGGCGATACCGTTAAAGCCAGCCTGAACATTGAATCACGCGAATATCAGGGCCGCTGGTATACAGATGTTCGTGCATGGCGCATTGACGTTCAAGGTGGCGCTCAGGTAGAACAGGGAACAGGTGGTACAACCTTTACCCAACCTGAACAAAACCCCGACCCGGCTACTGACGATTTGCCGTTCTAGCCTTTTACTGCATGCGTAGTCAACATGCGCTGATTACATGCATACTGAATTCTTTTTTCTTCACGCACTTTCATGAGCACAGCACAAACTTTACATATCTACAATACACTTACCCGTAAAACGGAATTGTTTACCCCCATTCACCGTGGCTATGTGGGCATGTACGTTTGTGGTCCTACCGTATACAACCACGCTCATCTGGGTAATGCACGAACCTTTGTTTCATTCGATGTGGTGTATCGTTACCTCTTGCATCTGGGCTACAAAGTACGTTACGTTCGAAACATAACCGATGCTGGTCACCTCGAAAGCGATGCCGATGAAGGGGAAGATAAAATTTCAAAAAAAGCCAAACTGGAGCAACTTGAACCGATGGAAATCGTTCAGCGTTACACCATCGATTTTCATAAAGTGATGGATGCGTTCAATGCATTGCCTCCTAGCATTGAGCCTACGGCAACCGGTCATATAGTGGAGCAAATTGAAATGACCAGACATATACTGGAAAACGGATATGCGTATGAAGTAAACGGAACTGTATATTTTGATGTAGAAAAATTTGCCCGCAACCACAACTACACTGCGCTTACAGGCCGAAAGCTGGAAGATTTACTGGACGGCACGCGCGAATTGGACGGTCAGGATGAAAAACGCGGCAGGCTTGATTTTGCCCTGTGGATTAAAGCCAAACCTGAACACATTATGCGCTGGCCCAGTCCGTGGGGAGAAGGATTTCCGGGCTGGCACCTGGAATGCTCAGCAATGAGCAGAAAATACCTGGGCGATCAATTTGATATTCATGGTGGTGGAATGGACCTGGCCCCCACACATCACACCAATGAAATTGCTCAAAATGTAGCATGCTCGAACCACAGCAAATCGGTAAACTACTGGATGCATACGAATATGCTAACAGTAAACGGACAGAAGATGAGCAAAAGTTTAGGTAATTCATTTTTGCCGTTCGAATTATTCAGCGGTTCACACCCGTTGCTTGATAAAGGCTATTCGCCCATGACCGTACGTTTTTTTATGCTGCAGGCACATTACCGCAGCACACTCGACTTTAGCAACGAGGCCCTGGGTGCAGCAGAAAAAGGATTCGCTCGCTTGATGAATGCCATGAAACTGATTGAAGGATTAAAAACTTCGCCTTCATCTACATCTGATATTAGCAAGCTTACAGCCAAAGTATACGATGCGATGAACGATGACTTTAACACGCCCATTGCGTTGTCTCATTTGTTTGAAGGTGTGCGCATCATCAACAGCGTACATGATGGCAAAGAAACATTGAACGAAGCTGATAAGGCATTGCTTAAAAAACTGATGCACGACATGGTGAATGATGTACTGGGACTGAAAGAGGAAAATGCAGCGAATACTGATAAGCTGGATGGCCTGATGCACATGATACTAGAGCAGCGTAAAGAGGCCAAAGTAAGAAGGGACTTTGCCACCAGCGATCTTATACGTGACAAGCTGAAAGAATTAGGATTTGAAATAAAAGACGGCAAAGACGGAACAAGCTACACACTGATTTGAGATGTTAGGTTTGCTGTTTATGTTGTACAACTAAAATATACTGAATGTTATTTGCAAACACTACCCATGCCTTTCGTATAGCACTGTTTATAACCATTGGTGTTGTTTTCGTCTCATGCGGTGGCAGTGAACAGAAGACTGCTGAAGTTAAAGCCGAAAAGACAAAGCCTTATGTACGTGTATCGCCTGATTTCAATGCCGATTCGGCATTCTACTTTGTAGACAAGCAAGTAGCATTCGGACCACGCGTAACCAATACCGAAGCACATAAAAAGTGTGGCGACTGGATGGTGAGTGAACTGAAAAAATATACCGATCAGGTAGTAGAACAGAAAGCACGCGTTAAAAAATTTGACGGCCAGCAGCTCGATATACGAAACATCATCGGTGTAATTAATCCAAAAGCAACACGCAGAATCCTGCTGTGCGCACACTGGGACAGCCGCCCGTATGCCGATGAAGATCAGATAGACCGCGACAGGCCCATACTTGGAGCCAACGATGGGGCAAGCGGTGTAGGGGTGCTGATGCAGGTAGCTGCTGTGCTAAAATCTAAACCGGTTGATGTAGGCGTTGACATCGTATTTTTTGATGCGGAAGATTTGGGAAAATCGCAGTTTGAAGATTCATATTGTCTGGGTTCGCAGTATTGGAGTAAAAACCTGCACGTACCCGGTTATAAAGCAGAGTTTGGTATACTGCTCGATATGGTGGGTGCATCGGGCGCTACGTTTGCATGGGAAGAACAATCGGTAATGTATGCACAGGATGTGTTGAGGCTGGTATGGGACAAAGCGCACAAATTGGGTTATGGAAATTATTTTATTTACCTGCAAAAAGGCGGTATTACAGATGATCACGTATATGTGAACGAACATGCGAAAATTCCTACCATTGATATTATTCATTACGACCAGCGCACGCGAAGCGGTTTCCCCGAACACTGGCACACCCACCGAGATAATATAAATGCTATCGACCGTCAGACATTGAAGGCCGTTGGTCAAACCCTGCTCGAAGTTTTATATACACTTTAGAGGAGTTCAAATCCGGCAATATTCGATTCATAATTTTCATAGTCGCTGCTCAGGTATTCACCATCCAAGCGTAACGGTGAAGGAATATTATTTTTATACAACGAGCCTGTGCCCAGTCCCTGTGACAGTTGTACCTGATGCGTACTGCACCATTGAGCCAGTGCGTTAAGCGCAATATTACTTTCCAGCGATGAAGTGGCCCACCATCCTATATCGTTTTTCAGGGCTAGTTTTATCCAGGCGTCCGATTCGGCAAAACCTCCAAGCAGAGTGGGCTTTAAAATGATATACTGTGGTCTGATGGTGGTTAGTAATTTTTCTTTTTCGGTATCAGAAAATTGCCCAATAAGTTCTTCATCCAACGCAACAGGTATTTTTGATTTTGCGCACAGTTCCTGCATGAATTCATGCTGATTTGGCTTTACCGGCTGTTCGATGGAATGAATATCAAACCTTGAAAGCTCACGTATTTTTTCAATGGCATCAGCGGCTGTAAAGGCTCCGTTGGCATCCAGCCGAATATCGAGCTGAAAAGAGCCTTGCAGTTTTCGTATGTACTCGAGCATGCGGCATTCGGCATCAAAATCATGAGCGCCTACTTTAAACTTGATGCATGAAAATCCGGCTGCTATTTTTTGCCTGGCTTCTGCTATCATTTCATCAATCGAATTCATCCATACCAATCCGTTGATTTTAATCGGATGGCCGTTATAAAATGAGCAGTCAAAAACCTTAAACGGTTTTTCTTGCCTCATATTAAGATGAAGTACTTCGCAGGCAAACTGAATAGAGGGAAAATCTGTCAAGTCAACTGACGACCATGCCCGACCTTCGCTCATCGCCTCACACAGCTCGGTTAGTTTATGTTCAAATACGGGTAACTGATCGCGGCTCAAGCCCGGTATCGGAGATGCTTCGCCATACGCTGTGAAACCACCCTGCTGCAACTTGATGATGTAAGCCGTATGTGTTTTCATTTCACCGCGCGATGTGCGTGCCGGTTTTATGAATTCCAGTTCATAGGTATGATACGATGCCTTCATGTTTATTGCCGGTAAAATTGGCCTGCAAATTCATATACCTGAAGCACTAATTCAAGTACGGATGCCACAATAAGCAGTATCACCCATAAAAGCGTAGCCACTGAAAGTTTCTTTAGCAGTGCGTTATACGCAGATGATGGTTCGGTAAGCCACACCGTTCGCAATTGTGAAAATGCCGGAATAAATGCTGCCATACTTATCCATGAAAGCCCGTGTATGCCCGTTGTGAGCAGCAAAGCAACTGCACTTATACATGCTGTAACAATAAGAAATGCGTGGTACCTGCGCGCCCATGTAATGCCGTATTTAACCACCAGCGTAATTTTGGAAGATGCGCGGTCATTATCGATATCACGTATATTATTTGTATTTAGAACAGCCGTTGAAAGTGCACCGGTAACCAGCGAGGCAAAGGCCAACGGGTAATGCTCATGAGGAACAAACACAAAAGAATTATGCAACATAAAGGTTCCGACAACAGCCACCGGACCAAAAAAAATAAACACAAAAACATCACCTAATGCTCTGTAGCCATATGGTTTTTTACCTACGGTATAATTAATGGCTGCTGCAATAGCAGCAAGACCCAAAATTAAGAATGCGATAAACGGAAGTGTTAACCGACCCTCGGTACTCAACAACAGCAATCGAATGCCACAGGCCAATGCCAGCAATGAAAACAGAACAATGGCAGCTTTCATCTGACGTGGGTTTATAGCTCCGCTTTGCATGGAACGCATATTTCCCACACGGTTTTCATTATCTGTTCCTTTAATAAAATCGCCATAGTCATTGGCCAGGTTAGAAAGTATTTGCAGCAAAACTGCCGTAAGCAAGGCATATACTAAAATACCCGTATGGGTATGTGACAGCAAATCGGCTACAAAAGTGCCGGCAAGTATACCTGAAACAGCCAGTGGCAGTGTGCGTAAACGCATGGCCTGAATCCATACTTTTACTTTCATTCACTTATCGGTTTTTGAGCCATACCTCAGGATTTTCTTTCTTATCCATATTCCAAATTTCGAAGTGAACCTCTGTTTCATTTTCTTCTTCATTGGTCATAACTGTTCCTATGATATCGCGTATGCTCACTTCCTGCCCCTCGCGTACCGATACGGTTTCAAGTTTGGCATAAGCCGTGTAGTATCGGCCATGACCTATGAGTACGACTGTGCCCATGCCTGGTATACTGCGGATAAACTTAACCTTTCCTGCAAATACAGAACGCACCTGTGTGCGTGGCTCGGTGGCTATATCTACACCATTGTTATTTACCATTGCACCTTTGATGGTGGGGTGAGCATGCGAACCAAACTGTGATGACACATAACCTTTTTCAACCGGCCACGGAAGGTTGTTTTTGTTTTTCTCAAAGTCGTTCGACAGTTTTTCTACTTCCGGTGTGAAGTACAAGTCTGATTTAGGCTTTTTAGCTGCTGCAGCCGTCTTAGCTTCACTTGCTGTTTCTGCACGTCTGCGGGCCTCCTCGCGCTTACGGGCTTCTTCAATCTCTCGGGCAATTATATCTTCAATGGCCTTGTTCAATTTTTTAGCAGCACGTTCGTTTTCGGCCAGCTGTCGTTTTAGTGCACTTTCTCGTTGCTGAAGTTTAACCAGCACCTTACTCTCTTCATCTTTATCTTTTTCCAGTTCTTTTTTCTCTGTTTCTTTTATACCTGCCAGTTGTTGCTTTTCTCGTTTTATGGCAATCATTTTTTCAAGCGTGGCAATAATTTCTTTCTGCGTACGCAAAATGAGTTCGGCTTGTCGCTTACGGTAATCGCTGTATTGGCCAAGGTAACGCAATCGTTTAACTGCCTGATTGAAATCTTTGGAAGCAAACACATACAGCATTTTATCGTATACATTACGTGATTTGTACGCACTGCGTATGTTGCGTGCAAAATCTTCTTTAAGTCGGGCCATGTCGGCCTTCAGCGTATCAATGGTTTTGCGTGCCTCTGATATTTGTACCTGCAGTTGTTCAATTTGCTCCTGCACATTAGCTATTACCCGCTCGCGCGTTTGTATTTGCTGATTGATGACTTTCAGCTGCGACAGTGTAACCTTTTGTTTAGACTGCGTTTCGGCTATTACTTTTTTTGTTTTTTGTATTTTCTCGTTCAGCTCCTGACGCTGCTTTTCGAGTTGCTTTCGTTTTTCAACAGCCGACTGAGCCAGCAGTTGCTGTGCTGCAAGCAGCAGCAATAAGCTACATACGTAATGTCTGATAATTTTTAGGTACAACAAAGTTCAGTTCCTTCTCTTTTACAAATGCAAAGTAGTTAAGTGTAAATCTACATTCCACACTTTTTTCTGCCCTGATGTTGATAGTGAAGTCAGACGGATACATATTGCTTCCATGAATATGAAACTCATCGTATTCTGTTTTAAATTCTCTTCCATTCGATTTGTCGGTGATGAGGTTTCTGGTGGGCTTCACCGTACTTTGGCGCAGGTACAACACCTGCGTATGAGTAGGTGAAACAAGCGAATTGACTACAATATAATTGAGTATACTGTCAACGGATGAATTGGAATCGGACGGAGTAAATAGCGGATTGCCGATAAATAACTGCTGAAGTTGCGACAGGCTCAGTTTTGTATTGGTTAGTTTTTCGATGTACCTGTAATCAGTAACAATGTGCTTGCGATTCATCCTGTCCAGTATACTTATCGTGTCTTTGGTCAGTAATACACGTGTAACTTCAATACCCAGTACGGCTTTTGCACTCAGCATGATATAGCTGTTTTTTTCCATTGTTATTTCTACTTCCAGTTCAATCTGGGTTTTGGCATCACGGTAATTAGCCGTTCCGCGCGATTTGTAGAACGTAAATGTATTGGCATTTGCTGCAGCCGTATTTAACAATATAGCTTGGGGTGATGCTACCGATGGTTCTAATTTTTTAACTGCTGGTGGTGTTTTACTGAGCGATGCATCTTTGCGGGTTTTGCATCCGGCAATTGCTATTACAGCAAGCAACACGTATACATATATTTTATTCATACAGTTTACGGTCGTTTATTTTTCTCTGTATATATTCACTTGTTGAGCCTGCTTCAGCGGCTTTTTTCCAATACGATAAAGCGTTATCGGTTTGGCCCAGTTTGTAATATACATCGCCCATGTGTTCAAGTACATCGGCACTGCTTTCTGATTTTTGCAATGCTTTTTGAATCCATTCATACGCGCCTGAATAATTACCCTGCTTGTATAAAATCCATCCATACGTATCCATGTATGAGGAATTGGTCGAGTCAAGTTCAAGCGAGCGCTTCGACATTTTCTCGGCCTGATCAAGCTTGTCACTTCGCAGGCTCAGGAAGTAAGCAAAATTGTTAAGCGCATAAGTATTGTCGGGCTTTAATTTTAATGCCAGTGCATACACGCTGTCGCATTCCGAATATTTTTTCAGGTAGTGAGCTGCATCGCCCCATGTGGCATAAAGCTGGGTCAGCATTTCTTCGTCATCGGCAACTTTTATACCTGCCGAAGCAAACTCAACAGCCTTTGCGTAATTGTTTAATCGGGTGGCAGCTATTGATCCGTAAAAATAGTATAACGATTCGTTGGGAAAGTACACAACGGCTGCTTCGCAATCGGTTATCATACTTTGATAGTCTTCCAGTTCGCTGTTGCAGTACAGCAGCTGCTGCCAGGCATTAGCCGTGCCGGGTTCTTTGCTTAGGGCTAGTCTGTATTGTTCACGGGCTGCAGTAAAATCCTGTTCCTGCATTTTCAAATCGCCTGCCAGCAGATAAGCTGTGGGTTCATCAGGGTGTGCCTGCCTGAACAGTTTCAGCACTTCTTCGTTGCGTTGCTTTTGATCGGGGTAAAGTGCCGAGGTAACAAAAGGCACCAGCATGGTAAGCTTATTTTTCACACTCACATCTTTGCTGGCCACACCTATTTTGAAATACGTGTAAAATGATTCGACATCATTTTTTGAGCGGTAATAATCGCACAAGCTGAAAGCTGCAAATCCATTATCGGGTTCAGATTTTAGAATTTCAAATAATAGTATGAGGGCCTTTTCCTCTTTCTTATTGGCCAAATAAAGTTCAGCCAACATACCCTTATACTTGGTTTGCTTTGGGAAAGCCTTGATCAACTTCTGCAGTTCAGTGGCAGCTTTATTTACCTTGTTCATGGCCAGGTAAAGCTGTTCTTTTTGCAGGATGACTTCTTCGGTAATTCCGTTTTTCTGTTCAACTGTATTGAGCAGGGCAATGGCCTTTTTATAGTTTTTTACACCTGAATAGTAGTAGGCTGCTTTTAGCAAATGCGCTGTTTCTGTCTCGTACTTGCTCAGGTGTTCGAACACACGAGCAGCCTTGGCAAAATCGCGTTTAGCTTCATAAATATCAGCCAGCATTTTGTGGTACCACAGGTTATTTACATCCAGTTGTGTTGCACGCAATGCATATTTTTCGGCTTCGGCAAATTGCCGTTTCAGATAATTCAAATCGGCCAGCTGAAAGTATACAGCAGCATTGGTTTCATCCAGTTTCAGGCATTCGTTGAACAGCTTTATAGCTTCATCGTAATTCTGAAGCATTTTTTCGCGTGTGGCATTGATATAGGTTTGCTCAAGGCGTATGCGTTGGTCTTCGGTAAGCACAGGTTTCTTTTGTGCGTACCCAATCATGGGCAATGCAACCACAAGCATACACAGCGCTGTGAGTATACGCAGGTATTTACTGTACAGTGGTAAAGTCACCAATGCTTAAGTCTTTAGCTTCACCAGAATAGGTAACGTTGCTTCCCAACATGGAATTATCAATAACAGCCTGAGTAATTACTGTGCTGTTTTGAACTATGGAATTGCTGATAACAGAATTTTCTATCGTACAACCATCGCCAATAGCGGCATACGGCCCCACTACCGATTGACGAATGCGCACGTTTTTGCCAATAAATGATGGCTGTATAACAACTGCATTTTCAAGTGTCGCGGTGTCATCCACCATTTTTTCACCTGCATCGTGCATAAAGTGAAGAATGCGAGAATTGGTATATACGGTTGAGTTTTTGTTTCCGCAATCAAGCCACTCTGTTACTTTTCCGGGCTCAAACCGATATCCTTTGAGCTTCATATTCTCGAGTGCATTAGTCAGCTGGTATTCGCCTTTATCTTTTATTTCATTATCGAGCAGGTACTGCAATTCGCTGCGCAGGTAAGCCCCGTCTTTAAAATAATAAATGCCGATAATGGCCAAATCAGAAACAAAAGTTTGCGGCTTTTCTACGAAATCGGTGATTACTCCCTGTTCGTTTACTTTTACCACACCAAACTGACGCGGATCTTCAATTTGCTGCACCCAGATTATTCCATCTTTGCTTCGGTCAAGTTTAAAGTCAGCCTTGAATAGTGTGTCTGCAAATACAACCAATACATTTCCATCCAGCGATTCTTTGGCACACATAATGGCGTGGGCTGTTCCCAGAGGCTCGTGCTGGTAGTAAATGGTTCCTTTAGCTCCCAGTTTATTGGCTACTTCAATGAGTTTTTTCTCTGTAGCTTCGCCAAACGTGGGACCAATGATGTAGGCTACTTCTTCTACATCGCTGCCACAAACGGCTTCGAGGTCTTCAATAATTTTTTGTACGATGGGTTTTCCTCCAACAGGTATAAGTGGTTTTGGCAGGCTTAGTGTGTGAGGCCGCATACGCTTGCCCATGCCGGCCATTGGTACGATAATCTTCATGCGCTAATTTCTGTTATTATTCGTTAGGTAATTGATGTGTTTAGTTAACGTGTATGACCTGTACTTCCGTATCCTCCTTCACCGCGTGCTGTATTTGTCAGGCTTTCAGCAACCTGAAAACTTGCTTTGGCATGTGCGCTCACAATCAGTTGAGCAATTCGGTCACCATTATTTATTGTAAAATTCTGTTCTCCGTGGTTAATCAACAGCACTTTAACTTCACCTCGGTAATCGGCATCAATTGTACCCGGACTATTAAGAACCGTAACCCCGAACTTAAGGGCCAGCCCGCTGCGTGGCCTTACCTGTGCCTCGAATCCCACGGGCAACTCTATGCTCAACCCGGTGGGCACAAGTTCTCTTTTTCCCGGAGCAATAGTAACAGGCTCACCCAAGTTAGCCCTTAAATCCATTCCGGCTGCCTGTTCGGTTTCGTAAGCCGGCAAAGGATGAACTGAATGATTTATTACCCTGACTACAACTTCGTTCATACACGTATTTAATCGGACGAAGTTACTATTTTCTCTCTGCTTTCAAAGCCCCAGACCAACAGGGCAAACAGCGCTAAAGCACCCAAACTAAACCCATACCAAACAGATGATGAAAGACTTAGTGATACTTTCATTTGTTGCATAAGCCAATAAAGCGCAAGTCCGGCAACGATGTAAGAAACTATACGAAAACTGTTGTATGGTATGGGGTAGTAATGCTTGCCTGCAAAAAAGCATATCAGGGTCATGCAAAGGTAACAAACGAGTGTAGCCCAGGCCGCTCCGGTATATCCGAACAGCGGAATCCACCATACATTGAGCAGCACGGTAATGGCTGCACCTGCTATAGAAATAATAGCCCCTTTACCTGTTTGGTCACTCAGTTTATACCAGATTGAAAGATTGTAATAAATACCTAAAAATAAGTTGGCCATCAGCAACACCGGCACCACGTGAAGTCCTTCACGAAATTCGGCTCCGATAAAGTGCTGAAACACATCCATAAAAAGTGTAACTGCTAAAAACAGAAAGACACATACGGCTACGAAATAATTCATGACGCGTGCATATATATCGCGTTTGTCGGACCGGCTGGCATGCGCAAAAAAGTAGGGCTCGGCTGCGTAGCGAAATGCCTGAATAAAAAGCGTCATTAAAATAGCCAGTTTGTAATTGGCACCATAAATTCCGTTCATGGCACGTCCCACTGCCGGGTCGGGGTAAAACCAGGTAATGAGCATGCGATCGAGCGTTTCGTTAATCATACCGGCAAATCCTACAACCATCATTGGCATGGCGTAGCGTATCATATCGCGCCACAGCACCGCATCAAATTTACCTTGCCTGATGGCATTAAACTCAGGTATAAAAAATAGCAATGTTACCGCACTGGCCGTAAGGTTGGCTATAAAAATATACCCAATACCCACCTGCGGATTATAACCCGGAGGCTGAATGCCATAGGTTGATATCAGATACGGACACAGCAGTAGGAAATACAGATTGAGCAGAATATTAGTGAGGATATTTAGATTTTTAAGCAATGCAAATCTTGCTGCCTTATGATGATGCCGCAGGTATGCAAATGGTAAAGCAGCCACCGCATCTAAAGCCAGAATCCATATAAAATACTGAATATACTCAGGGTGTTCGGATAACCTTACAAAAGCAGCAATGCCCGGAGCAAAAAACGAAGAAATCAGTACAAAACCAGCCGAGCTGAAAAAAACTGAAATCATGGCTGTGGTAAATACCTGACCCGGTTGCTGGTGCCTGGATGCAAATCTGAAAAATGCGGTTTCCATTCCGTAGGTGAGTAGTACATTAAAAAAGGCTACATAGGCATATAACTGGGTATTGATACCATACTCCTGCGGGTTAAAAATATTGGTGTAGAGCGGAACCAGCAAGTAGTTTAAAAAACGGCCTGCCATATGGCTGATACCATAAATCGCTGTTTGCGAAGCCAGTTTTTTTAATGCCGCCACGGTGTTTACTTATTCCTGCACGAATAACGTGAATTGCAGGCGCTTGCCGGGTGTTGCTTTTACACACACGAGTCCGAGTGTCTAATTTGACATATTGACCGGGTACGCCATAAGCCTATAACGGCAATTTGTAAAAAAACATATCTTTGCCCCCTGTGAAAGTAGTAGTAATAGGGGGTGGCGCTGCAGGATTTTTTGCAGCCATCCATTGTGCAATGGCCAACAAAGAGGCCGAAGTAGTGTTGGTAGAAAAAACCGACAAGCTATTAAGCAAAATAAAAATTTCGGGCGGTGGCCGCTGCAATGTTACGCATGCCTGTTTCGATTTGAAACAGCTATCGCTGGCTTATCCGCGTGGCGAAAAACAGCTGAAAAGTGCCTTCAGTAAATTTATGACTTCAGATACGGTAAACTGGTTTGAATCGCGTGGGGTAAAACTGAAGACAGAAGATGACGGACGCATGTTTCCCAAAACTGACGATTCGCAAACGGTGATTGACTGCCTGATGAAAGAAGCCAAAAAACACAAGGTTCAGATTGTGACCGGCTGCGATATTAAAAAAATAGAGCCTGAATTTGCCGGTGGTTTCACGCTTCACACTTCCGACAATAAAAAAATGGAAGCAGCCCGTGTAATCGTAACAACCGGTGGAAGTCCCAGAACAGAAGGTATGAACTGGATTAAAAACCTGGGGCATGCCATCGAAGAAAGCGTACCTTCATTGTTTACCTTCAATATCAACGATACGACATTGCACGATTTGCAGGGCATTTCGGTAAATCCGGCTAAAGTCCGAATATTAGATACTAAACTTGAATTTGGCGGACCAGTGCTAATCACCCATTGGGGGCTGAGCGGACCTGCCGTGCTAAAAATTTCATCGTACGGGGCGCGCTTACTGGCCGAACGCGAATATGACTTTCAGGTACAAATTAACTGGTTGAATGAGAAGAAAGAAGATGTAGCCCGCCTGGAACTAATGAACCTAAAAGCAGCCAACCCTGCCAAACAGATTAACACATTGTTCCCTTACACATTACCCAAACGTTTGATGAATTTCATTTTTGAAAAAGCCGGAATGACTATGAACAGCAATTGGGGCGAGGTATCCAAAGATGATGTGAACCGTTTAATACAAAACTTGTTATATGACACCTACAGGGTACACGGAAAAACACCATTCAAAGATGAGTTTGTAACCTGCGGTGGCATATCGCTGGATGATGTAAACTTCAAAAATATGGAAAGCAAGCGCATCAAGGGGTTATACTTTGCAGGTGAAGTGCTGGATATTGATGGCATTACCGGAGGGTACAATTTTCAGGCAGCCTGGACCACAGGATACATAGCCGGAAACGCGGCAGCCCGATAAATTAAAACGTAAGCGTTAGCAAATTAACCTGAAATACCGGACGTCCACCCACCATGCCATATGCAGGACCTGAGAAAGGACTTGGTGGCAGCAAACCGCTACCCAGTGGTTTGGGAACTATATAGCGTGAAGAGTTGTAAAACAATGTGCCAACTAGTGCTGGAACAAATGGGACGAGTATTATTGCTAGAGGTATCTCAGTAGCTAATCCCATAAATGGTAAAGTGCCGATAGACCCTAATACAACACCTCCCATCGTTTTTAAAAATTTGCCTTTCACCTGTTTGGTATCACCTAGGGAGGTTATACATAACGCGCTAAGTCCTAAACCTCCTGCAGCTGCACCTAATCCAGCAGCTGTAGCTCCAAAATCATCAGAGCCCCCAATACCAAATCCAATAATCGCACCCCCAATTCCACCTGCTATAGCTCCAACAATAAGCCCTGCACCTCCGGTAAGCACTTGCAATGTCATCGTTGCCCCCGATGGTGGTTTAATGACAACCGGATCAGTACCTGGTGCAGGTGGCAATGTTGGAGATTGTTTTTTATCTGCAGCCTGAGTTTGCTGTTGTGCATCAGCTATTGGAGTTTGCCTACTTAATACTTCAAGTTCATAAATCTGATTTTTAGCCAAGCGCAGTGTATCGGATATCATGCTTATTTGTAAGTTGAGCAATGAATCGGTTTGACCTGCAAAAAAACCGTAATAATATGACCCATATATGGTTTGAATGCGAATGCTGTCGTTTAACTTCAGCAGACTATAATCAATTTTTGACTGTGCTGATGTAGTGTGTGCGATAAATAATGTAAATACCACCACCAGGATTTTTCGAACATCGATAACTGGTATTGCTTTCATGTTTGTTTACTTAATGCCACAAATATGCTACTATTGACCTAACAATTCCTGCTTTTTTCTGCAACTAAATACATTAATATTGGCATTAAAACCAAATGTTTCTAAGGCTCTTGCATAATTTGCAAATAGCACTTGCTTTGCCTGCATAAATCATGACACGCTTCATCCTACTTACATGTCTAGTTGGGTTAATTGTTTTGGGACTAAACCAAGAAACCATACCCGTAAACAGCGGTACAGGTTGGGATGGCAAGCATTATTCTACTTTATCAAAAGAACTTGACCGCTTGTGGGCCGAGAGGCAAATTGACAGCTATCAGTTTTACCGACTGCTTCCACCTGCATGTGCGCATATTGTATTTAAAATCTTCGGGCTGATGCCTGCTGAAGCTCATCATGTTGTAAATACATTTAAAATAATGAATGTATTACTCGTGCTGATTATGGCTGTGCTTTACTTCAGGCTATGTACCCGTTTACGGTTAAGTAAGGAAACAGAAATTATAGGCTTCAGTGCTCTTTTTTTCCAGTTTGCTGTGCTTAAGCAAGCTTTTTACTACCCTGTATTGACTGATGTGTTTGCCTACTTTTTCGGCTTTGTGCTGGTATATGCATATTTCATACGCGTGAAGTGGCTGCAATTTTCTGCTCTGGCTGCAGGCAGTTTCACCTATCCCCTGTTTTTTATTACGGGTGCTGTATTTTTTATAGAACCCTGGGTGAATAACTTACGTAAATTACTGCCACGTATAACTATGCCTGTCGTTTGGGGAATAATGTTGTTGCTATCAGTTTTGTATGCAGCTTATTTGATAAACAGCGAATCGTTTATTATGCCACAATACCTGATGCATATCAACCGCACATGGATGCATGTGAGTTTTTTGCTGGTTCTGATTACCATATATCAACTGGGTAAAGGACTAAAAGCGGCTTTGTTAATCAATTCCGGTTTTGAATATACACACCATCCGAAAACTGTTTTATTCGGTGCAATTGCCGCAGGCTACATTTTTTTGCAATGGCTATGTGCCAAGTTATTTACCATGTCCGAGACAGTATTTACCACGCAAACATTTTTACTCAATATTTTCCAGCAGTCGTTTTCAAATCCGTTGGCCTTTGTGGTGTTTCATACCATGTATCTCGGTCCATTGGTGTTGCTGATTGCATTCAAGTACAAATCCATATTAAATACCACTTCAGCATATGGGCCGGCACCTGTTTTGTTTCTATTCTGCTATTCTGTTCTGGCGCTGGGTTCTGAAACCCGGCAGTTTATAAATGCATGGCCGGCATTTGTGTGTGTTGCCCTGCTATGGCTTACTGAATACCGGGTGAAGCCCATATTTGCATGGATGTGGGTAATCATCAGCCTGGCATTGTCACACTTCTATTTGCAGATAAACTCTGCAGGAATTTTTGAAACATACCAATACGGCAAGTTTCCTGAGCAGTATTATTTTATGCATCATGGTCCGTTTGCTACCGATCAATCTTATCTGATTAATCTGTTGCAGGTTATAGTTGCAGCACTTGGTACAGGATTACTGATAAAACAATTAAAAGCAAAAGAAGCCGGCTCGAATGAATGAGCGGCAGACATTGAACTGTCACCTATCAACGGTTTTATAACTCACAATATTTGATGTAATTTGCGAGCCCATGACACATGAGCCTAAACGATATTTAGTAACAGCAGCATTGCCCTATGCAAACGGCCCTGTTCACATTGGTCATCTGGCCGGCTGCTATTTGCCTGCCGATATTTACGTGAGGTATCTGAAGGCGCGTGGTAAAGATGTGGTATTTATTTGCGGTAGCGATGAGCATGGCGTACCCATTACCATAAAAGCCAAAAAAGAAGGAACCACACCTCAGGCTGTTGTAGATAAATACCACAGCATGATGCAAACTTCATTTGCTGATTTTGGGATTGAATTCAGTTACTACGGTCGAACCACATCGCCTGTGCATCATCAAACAGCACAAAACTTTTTTAAGACGTTATACGACAAGGGTGTTTTTCGTGAAGAAATAACCAAGCAGTACTTTGATGAAGAGGCGCAGCAGTTTCTTGCTGACCGTTATATTACCGGAACCTGCCCGCGTTGCGGAAACACATCTGCCTATGGCGATCAGTGCGAGAAATGCGGCACATCTTTAAGCCCTACCGATTTAATCAATCCTAAATCGGCATTAAGCGGAGCCACACCGGTGCTTAAAGAAACCAAAAACTGGTTTTTGCCAATGGGCGAAATTCAGCAAAGTGAATTGTTTCAGCAATACATCAAACGTTTCGACACCTGGAAATCAAATATTAAAGGTCAGTGCCTGAGTTGGCTAAACGAGGGCTTGCAGCCACGTGCCATGACGCGTGATTTAGATTGGGGCGTACCTGTGCCGTTAGCCGATGCCCAGGGTAAAGTGTTGTACGTGTGGTTCGATGCGCCCATTGGTTACATATCAGCCACCAAGGAGTATTTTAACAACGATGACCGTTGGGAAGATTACTGGAAAAAAGAGGATACAGCACTTATTCATTTTATAGGCAAAGACAATATTGTGTTTCATGCCATTATTTTTCCTATGATGCTGATGGCGCATGGCGAGTACGTGTTGCCGCAACAGGTGCCGGCCAATGAGTTTCTGAACCTGGAAGGCGATAAAATTTCAACGTCACGCAACTGGGCAGTATGGCTGCATGAGTACCTGAATGAATTTCCGGGCAAGCAAGACGTGCTGCGTTATGTATTATGTGCTTCGGCACCCGAAACAAAAGATAATGATTTTACATGGCGCGATTTTCAGGCACGTAACAACAATGAGCTGGTAGCTATTCTGGGCAATTTCGTGAACCGTACGATGGTTCTTACTCATAAATTTTATGGTGGTAAGGTGCCCCCGTTCAATTACCGTGAAGAAGGATTTGAAGAAGCCGTTGTGGCCACACACATTTTTCAGTCGAAAGAAAAAATGGAGAAGAGCATCGAACAGTTTCGTTTTCGTGAGGCGTTGTTCGAATTGATGGAAGTAGCCCGCATGGGCAACAAATTTTTAGCAGATCATGAGCCGTGGAAACTGATAAAAACAAACGAAGCTAAAACAGCTGCTATATTAAATCTGGCCCTTCAAATATGTGCCAACCTAAGCGTGATGATGAAACCGTTTTTGCCTTTTTCATCTGTTGCACTCGAGCAGATGCTGGGCAAATCGTTTGGGTGGAATGATATAGGAAGTATGCTGATGATGAAAGAAGGCGATACACTGCATGAGGCACAGTTGATGTATGATAAAATTGAAGATGAGGCAATAGATGTGCAGCTTAAAAAACTGGAGGCGGCTAAACAAACACAGGTTGATAACACAGCTGTGCATACACTTCAACAATTAAAAGCGGATATCACCTACGATGAGTTTGATAAACTTGACCTTCGTGTAGGAAAGGTTCTTGAAGCCGAACGCGTACCTAAGGCCGACAAATTGCTGAAACTGACCGTGGATTTAGGATTTGAAAAGCGAACTATTCTTAGTGGCATTGCTGAATACTATTCACCTGAAGAGCTCGTAGGTAAACTCGTAACTGTGGTGGCCAATCTGGCGCCCCGCAAAATACGTGGTATAGAAAGTCAGGGTATGTTGTTGATGGCAGGTAATGATTTTGGTAAGCTTTACAGTGTGGGTCCTGAAAAAGAAATAGAGCCGGGTAGCTTGGTGAAATAAACACGTTCAAAAAAACTTACAACCGGTTTTTCTCTGCTATCTTCTGTTCAATATCTTTCATAAGCGGCTGCAAGTTTTTCCCTGAAGGAAAGTACTTAATTCCCCGTTGTACATATATAAGCGCTTTATCGTATTGTCCGTTGGTAAACATAATGTATGCCAGTATTTCGTGTATATTTTCATTGTATGGCATATATGAAATAAATTGATTAGCGTATAATTCGGTATCAAAGGGAAGGTTCAATTCAAAACACACTTTAGCCAGCGATTCAAGCACAAACAGATTAGTACTATCCAATAAAAGGGCATCCAGTAACTTTTGTCGAGCTCTGCTCCAATCCGATTGACTGATATACAACCTCGCAAGATCATATTGTGTGTTGAAAAAATACGGGTAAACAGCTATGGATTTCTCCAGACTTACTTGGGCTTGTTCGGTCATCAGTGCTGATGTACGGGGATTTTTTTCGTTGCCGGCTGCATTTAATAAATTTATGGCTAGCAAATGATGAGCCTGTGCTGAGTTGTCAAGGTGCTTAATATCATTCTGCATCAGTGTTAGAGGATCTTTCCACTGACTATTTCGCATAGCACTACGTGCACTAAACAGGAGTACAATGAACAATAGAAAGTACTCAACCAATCGGGGTTTCTGAAAATTCAAATCGGGTTTAGCTGATACTACAAGTGCTGAAAAGAAAATGCAAAAGCCTGCTGAAGCCGTATAGACCAATCGCTCTCCAACCATACCGGCTACCAATTCAATGCAATTGCTGAACAGAAATATACTTGTAATGTACCATACAAATCCGGCAAGGATAGCACTACTATTATGTCTATATCTGAAAACAAGAATTACTAAAAAAAAGTGAGAAATCAACGCCAGCCAAACAGTAAGATTGCCTGGATGTGCGGTTTCTATTTTTGCAAATCCATAATAAAATGAAAGTACGTAAGGAAAAACCATTAATTTCAGATACTCACCCATCGTAACAAATCCTGTACAGTACTTTTCAACGAGCGTGTGAGGCGCGACCAGTGTATTTTCAATATAATGCAGACTACGGCCTTCTTTTAGCCTATCAGATTTTATTGATGTATTTAAGCTTACAGGTACTTGAATAGTTGAAGGGATAAACGCGCTAACAGTATCGTGCAGTATTTTTGATGGCTGATTGCTTTTACTTATAACGATATAAAGCGGTGCGACTAGAAATATTGTAATTAAAATCTGGGACGATAAGTCGTTTTTAAATCGATTTATATACGTCTTGCCTATTCCTGCTAGCGATATAAGCAGTATTAGCCACTGATAAATGGGTACACTAAAAAAGTAAACACTGAATATAATTGATACAAGTGCAACCGCTAGTCCATATAAAGGTTTTTTATTCAGGAGATAATAAAACAACACCAATTGTAAGAGAATAAGTAGTGGGATGTAACTACTAACCAGCATGACGAATACACCTAGGGCAATTAGAATAGATGCTATAGTTTTAAGTTCTCTGAAACCAGATTTAAACTGAATGTATGCCAGATATGACGCATGTAGCAAAACTACATATGTTAATTCTCTGTAATTATAATAATACGCAATAGCCGAATTTAGAACAACCAACAGAAATCCATATTTAATCGGGCTGGATATAGTTGTTACAATAAACAGGATTATTGCTACAGCAAAACAAACCCAATCGTTGAGATAAAAGCCGAGAGCAAAAAGCAGTATAACAATAACAACGTGTATCTCTGATATATGTAGGAGATGAAGTATTTTTTTTATGTAGTCGGGATTCATATAAATATAAGCTAGAAAAAATAGTACTACTAATACTATACACGTTACTGAAAATATAAACAAGGCACTTAGCCATATAAAATCGGCTGTGATCCATGCTGATGGTAGTATCATAAGAAGAGAGGAAATAATAATCCGTCTGCTACTTGCTGAACTCAATAAGTATAAGACAAGGGGTACTATTACTACTAATGGATAGACAGATTTCTTAGATAGTAAAGCGATAATAAAAAGCACCATTGCAAACAACAACTGATACCATCGCTTATGGGTGCTATATGAGTGAAATACGTGTGCACTAATTAATGCAAACAGCAGCGCTAATATCTCATCTCTGTTTTTTATGCTAGCAACCACTTCGGTATGAACGGGGTGCACGGCAAAGAGAAATGCTGCTATCACCGGCAGCCAAAAATTAGCTGCACCGAACCATTTTATTAGTAAATGAAACAGCACTAAAGTACTGATTAGATATAGTATTACATTAATGAAATGACTGACAAATGGACTTTCGCCAAATAATTGATGCTCTATCGCAAAAGTAATATGAGTAACCGGACGATACCCAAAAACGATATCGCTGTTATTGCTGTAATAGCTATTCGATACAATATCCTGAAGACCTGCAAAACCTTTTGATGTAAAACGGTGATGCTGTGTTACCAAATCATCATCGATATTGTATCCGTTTCGCAGCGTATTTCCAAAAACCAGCAGAACCAATACTGATAAAAGTATATAATATGTACGGATATTAGCGTAGATGTTATCTGTTTGAAGTGTTGTGTTAGGCATTGTAACTATTGTCTAATCCATCATACGTTTAATCTTCCAAATCAAGTAGTTTATAAAACTCGTAATCTGATACACTGAAAAATAGTTTCGTTTATAAACATAATCGCTTTTATACTTACGAAGAGCATTAATATAAGATTGATAATACGTAAACAAATTTGATGTTTGGTGTGAAAATAGTCGCATGGACAAGTCGGCAAAGTGTATGAATATAATGGGTGTTAATCCTTCTATCGTCAAACCCGTTGGTTGATTAACTAAACTATACTCCGTAGCGTTCCATCCTGCCAAATTACAACCCTTGTGTTTAAGAATTTTTACGCCATCAAATTTAACGGGTAAAATGTCAAGGTACTTCTGATCATCAAACAACCCACGTGACGTACTTTTAGTTAGTTTGTACATGCAGCATTCGGCCCACCACGCAAGTATTTCAGTGGCATTCCGGTTTACTGCAAAAAAGCCTGCATTGAATAAGCCGACACGCAGGTTTGCTTCAAGCCAATTTTGGTTTTTTTTAGGATCAGTGGGGTAAAAATGAGGGGTTAACAACACTGTATGTTGGTTTAGCTCATCAAACAAAAATGAAGGATTGCTATAGAAATAGATATCATTATCAACATATATGACCTTTTCAACTGATTGTAATGAATATAGTAGCCATATCGGTTTTAATGCCCACCTCAGCTTATCGCCAGCATTGCGGTATCTATTAATAAGTGCCAAGCCTGTTTTATCAGTAATGGCTTTTAAATCAAAAATCTTCAAATTCTCGGGTGCACGTGGCGCAACGCTATATTCATCATCTACAAGCAGTACATGTAACTTATACCCGTATGAAAGTAAGCTATCTGCGAGTGCAAATGTTTTGTATAAATGCGAAGATGTTGATATGGTACAGAATAGGGACAAATTTTTTAAGCTATAGACAAATATAAGTTATTCGACTGCTTCATCACTGCGCTATTCATGAATTGCTCATTTTGTTTCCACCCACTGCCATATAGGCCACGACTTATCCATCCAATGATGATACACGTGTACAAAACAAGCCTGATGAGATGTACTAAATCCATCATCGGTCAGCTGATCAGTTGTTTTATCTACCTGTACCCCATTGTTGTTATAATCGGCAATGAAGTTAAACTCTTTGGGCAATGTAGCGTGTTCGGATAGGCCAAATTCCCAGGTAGTGGCTATTAATGTTCCCTGATCACGGGTTTTCCATCGGGGCATAGTGAATATGTTCATTGTTTTGTCGTGCCATGCCTGCAAAAAATGATGACTGCTGTCATTAAATAAAAATACACCCCCATTCCAGTGTTGCCAGTTCTTATTTTTTACATCTATACCAAAGTCTTCAGCTATATAATCTATGAGATGGTTGCACTCATCAAACCAGATATCTTCGCCTTGTTTATTCAGCCAACGCTGTGTCCATTTGTTGTAGGTTAATCCGGTTTCCTTTTGCATACGTGCTATATCCATTTCATACATAACCACATCTCCGTTACTATCATGCCATGTTCGGGTTTTTTTGTTGAAATAAAAATCCTTGTTGAATTTGAATACTGGGTAGCTGCTGAAGTAGCGCAAAGCAGTTAGTACCTTTTTAACTGATGACTTTTTCAGTAAATCAAACTCTTGTTGCAGCAACTTACCTTTAACCTTCAGCCTTTCATCAATTATGGTATTGCTTTGAACGGCATGAACAAAGTCATTAAATTTTTTACGGTCGTGTTGTCTGGATGTTAAACAGCCACAATTAACCGCATACGAGCTAAACTTACGAACTTTACAGTGATCTGCAGCAAAGCGTATCGGTGGTATAAACTCATCAAAAATACTGTCACAGGTTGATGAAACAGCCAGCACATCAGTGTCTAAATAGCAATAGCGATTGCCATTTGGAATAAATTTATGAATCCCTGTTTTAAGATATATGCTCGCCTGATGATGAGTTAAGTGCTCTGGCGTTTTAATATCTATAACTGTGGAATGATTAATTGTATCCTCATTTCTGCTGCTGTCTGTTACAACCCATATTTCTTTTGACGAATACTTTTTAAGATACTTCAACGATAAATGAAGTGTATCTGTATGTTCTTTTGTACCGCAAACTACAAATACAAATACTTCCTTACTCATACCTGGTAGTCTTAAACCAATCTGTCATCTCTTTCAAACCGTCATCCAAAGTCATATGTGGTCTGTAACCTATGTAATTATGAAGCCTACCAGAATTACTGTGTGTGCTTTGAAGTTCGTTGGAGGGTAATGGCTTAAAATTAAATTCAATTCTCTTTTCAAGTAGCCCGGCAATTTTTTCAGCGTAAGTTCTGACCGAAACCGGCTTACCAAACCCGATATTGAAAAGAAGATGTGTTCCGGGCTGTTCCGTAACAATTTTTTCTATCAATAGCTCTATACTATTTACTATATCACTTACATGGGTAAAGTCACGCATGACATGACCATTGTTGTATAGTGTAATTTCTTTTTCTTGATTAATAGCTTGCATAAATTTATAGGCAGCCATATCAGGTCGCGTAAATGAACCATATACCGTGAAAAAGCGCAGACCAATAGCTGTAATACCAAATTGGGCACAGTAATTTTCAATTAGCAATTCAGTCATTTTTTTGGTAGTTCCGTAAAATGAAAGCTGATGAGAGGTGTCTGAATCTTCCAACATGACGGCTTGATTGGGGGCATATACGCTTGAACTACTGGCATATATCAGATACTTAACACCATTTTTACGACATTGCTCCAAAATATTATATGTCCCGGTTACATTGGTGTCAAAATATTTTTGTGGGTGATGTATTGATTGTGAAATACCTGTCTCGGCTGCCAAATGTATCATAATATCGGGCTTATGGTGCAGCTGATTAATAAATGGAGATTGGATTGTTGCATGTTTAATATCGGTAAGCCGCACTGAACGCAAGGCGACACTGGGAGTGGGATTTTCCAATAAATCAATTCCGCTGACACGATATTTTTTTTGCAGCTGCAGCTGCAAATGATAGCCAATAAATCCGGCTGCACCTGTAATTAAAATGGAGGGCATTGTAATGTATGAATTCAAAGGCAATATAAGTGTTATCAGATGTCAATCCACCGCCTAAACCATTTTTCCATCACCAAAATCTTCCACAATTTCCAATTGTAGGTTTCTTGCAGTAATTCATTCAAGTAATGTTGATTGATAATTTGATGTTTAACCAGCACACTGTTTGCGAGTTCTTTTCGATAAAAGCCCAAGTTCATATAATAGCTATCGGGACCAACAAAGCCTTGTTTTTTTCTTTCTAGAATAGATGGCGGAAGGTTGTTTTTCATATTTTCAAATAATAAATATTTGGTTTGATATGGCCTGTAGTATGAGGATTCGTTGAGCGAGAATACTTTTTCAATTAACGTATGATCTAAAAAAGGAACTCTCACCTCGAGTGAGTTTGCCATACTTGCCCGATCTATTTTTGTTAACACCAGCTCGCCCATAAAGCATTTCATATCTAAATACTGAATAGATTTTAATGGACTTAGGTTTGGTTTATAGTGTTTTCGGTAAAACCAGTGCACATCATCAGCAATAAATTGATGAAGGCGTGGGTGTAACATTCGCTTTAGCTCTTCCGCATCAAACCAGCCCATTGCCATTGCTTGCGCATAGAAGTTTACGGCATCTGTTTTTTTACCAAGTAATTTAGCAAGCCAATTAGTTTTAGGCTTTTGCATAAACTCTTGTTGCCAAGTATAGCCACCAAAAATCTCATCGGCACCCTCACCACTCAATACGGCTTTTACTTTTGTACGAGCTAAGCTGCTTACCATATAGGTGGGCACGATGGAGATATCTGCAATGGGTTCATCGTATACATCTGCCATTTTATCAACCAGTTCAAGGCTCTTATAATCGGCAACTACGGAAGTATTATTAACCTGTAAATGCTTGGCAACAACTGCAGCAAAACGGTCTTCACTTTTTTCCCAGTTAGAGAAACCGATAGAAAATGTTTCCGGCACCTGATTAATTGTTTTCATGTAATATACCAATGCGCTACTATCGTATCCGCCACTTAAAAAGGAGCCAATTGGCACATCGGCTCGCGTATGCTCTTTTACTGATTGCTGAAGTAAACTCCCTATTTCCTTAATTAATATTTCCTGATTAACTGACGTAGCTGATGAGTCAAGATGCCAATATTCAACCTGTTTTTGTGAAAGTGTTTGGGTATCAACCTCAGCATAAGTAGCAGGTGGCAGTTTGTACACATCTTTCCATATGGTTTTTGGTGAAGGTATGTAGCGGTAAACAAAATAATCAGCGAATGCTGAATAATCTATCTGCTTCTCGACAATACCTGATGCCATGATGGCCTTTAATTCAGAAGCGAAAACAAATTGACTACCGTTGTTATAATAATAAAGTGGTTTAATGCCGAATCTATCCCTGACTAAATAAAGTTTACTTATAGACTCATCATATAAGGCAAATGCAAACATGCCTTTAAGTTTATGAATAAAATCAATACCCCAAGTTTCATAAGCTGCGAGTAGAACCTCTGTATCAGTATTGGTTTTAAATACATAGTGCGGAGTTAGCTCTGCTTTTAATTCCAGGTAGTTATAAATTTCGCCATTGAAGGTAATCCAACTGTTTTGTATTGAACTCTTCAGGGGTTGTTTACCTGCTGAAGATAAATCAAGAAATGAAAGCCTGCTGTGACCTAATGCCAATTGACTATCATGGCTAACAAACAGTCCGCTATCATCGGGCCCACGATGATGTAGGGAGTTTACCATTAAACTAATCATCGCCTGGTCAATTTGTTTAACTGTATCAATTATACCTACAATTCCACACATGAGTTAGCTGTTAATTTTACCAAAATATTGCCTGTAAAAGTTAGGAATGTTATATTTAATACTGCCAATTTTTGATTTGCTTTTTATGGCAAAGTGGTAATTGGGATTTTTTGTAGGCTGTATCTCCGCATGTTGTTGTAGAAGTACTATTTCGCCCGGCAAATCTACTTCTTTCAACATAGTGGCTGACTTTGTATGTAGGTATGAATTGATGCTTTCGCAAATACTGCGTTCATTAGAGCCATTATTAATTTGCATATTGTGCCAAAGGGTTTTAGAAACAAGTGTCGTTGGACTTCCAAATAGATGCTTAACATCTTTAATGCAAATACTTTTATATGTTTTGTTTTTCAAGGTCTGGTAGTCAAGCACAGCATTTGAAACGGTATCGACTGCTAAAAATAGATCATAGGGGTCAATAATGTATCGTTTCCCATTGATGGGCACAACGGGGTAAGTGTGAATATTTTTTATCGAAATAATATCTACAGATGTTTTCAGAAGCGAATCGGCAAGCCTTTTATAAAAAGAGGCACGATCTCCGCACCAAATGGTACAATTGTTACTATTGGCATAGTCGTAACAGACTTCTAAAGGCATCTCGTTCCAATCAATCACACTTGACTTGCATGGTGAAAAGCCAAATGTACTTCCAAGTAACAACGTACTGCTGATATTTGCCGTTAAATCAGCGATATAAACGTGCTTTAGATATGTTTTACTTGCGTCATTAACTGTTAGATTATCCACGGAATCAAAAAGATGTTTTAAAAAATCGAGTGCTTGATGATACGTGTATGATGTATTTGTAATGATTGTATCAGGGTTGTATGAACAATAAGTAAATAAGGTTTTATACTCTGTTGTGGTAATATTATTGGCAATACAATTATCTATTGAAAAAACTGTAATTGTTGATTCCATTTTATTGCAAGACATTAAAAAAGAAACAACAAGTAGTATAGTGTGTGTAAGGAACTTGGTGACTGAATTCCAAGATAGTATATTCATGGCGTTAATTTGTTTTTGATGTATTGCCACGCAGACTTTCTTTCCTTAATCAAGTTCACACCAAAAAGTAAGAACCCGAAATATATACTGTAGTTAATAACTAAACTTAATATGTGCTTTAGTTCAATACGCAATTTATGAAATCTTATTTTCAATCTTATCAAGAAGCTTATAAGGGGCTTATAGGTACTTGTGGGAATGAAAAGTAACACGTGTAAGATGATTAAAAAGGACCATAGAGGTTCATGGAAAACCAAGTTACTTAAAAATAAAACAGGGAATAAAAACTGAAATAAATAATCAGGTGTATGTCTTAATGATTGATTCACCAATTTCTTGGTGGGAAGCACCGATAGATTTTTTTGATAATTTAACATCTGATAAAAGACGAGTATGACACCACACCCCAAAAGCATACTTTGTGTAAATAATAGACAGCATAAAACAGCAGACAGTAAGAGTTCGATATAAATAGAAGTCCTGAGACAGGTATCAGTTTTATTTACACCAAGCCTTCTTGGAAGTGTACTAATTCCAATTTTTTTGTCATTAAAAATATCGTTGATATTATGAATAGTAATGTTCCTTACACCAACAAAAAAGAGAATGATGACATAAGTGATCCAAACTAAATAGCTTGCGGATACATGAGGTATTTCCGGTGAAAACAAATAATATGTATAGGAGGATAAAATAAAAGGAAAAACATATGCATAAAGAGCATCAATAATAGTGGCTATAAGCCAGTTTTTTTTCAACCTAAATGGTGGTGCGGAGTAGAGTAAAAACAGAACCAATTGTGACAGCATTAAAGCGTATGTGAAATTATCTTTGGGTAGGAAAATCCAAGGTGTAAAAGCAAAAGCGAGGATTATAAGAAGTAACCAGTACTGTAGAGAGTGCTTTAATAGTAATAGTTTATTGGGTTTGCCAGCTAGACTGTCGTCTTCCTTATCAAAGTATTCGTTAATGAAATAACCGAGTGCTGCGAATCCAATTGATGTAATTAGTGAGCAAAAAAGAAGCGAAATTGCTCGTATGCTCACAGGTATATTAAATAGAAACAACCACAGGTATATATTTCCAAAGATATTTGGTATAAAACTATATCTCCAGTCTTTAAATCTGCTAGCATCTAAAAATTTAGCCGGGTTGTACAGCAAAAATTTCATCTTATTTATTTAATGAATAGAGATGCCGGGTTGCAAAAGTTAAATCCGTAGGTTTAACCAGTATTATCTCAAAAAAGTCAATCGGAAAAATATAATTATCCCAACTGTCTATTTTACCAATATTAAATAGGTTTTGGAAATCATTCGAAATGGATAATCGTTCAAAATTGCTCATCTCGATCTCTGGTACTTTAATTACCTTAAGTTCAAACCCTTTTGATCGAAGCATGACTAGAAGCTCAGATAAATCAGCAATTTCATACTCGTATGCATAATTAATCTCTGAACATATTTCATCTATTCTAAGCTGCTCCCACTCATCATTACTAAGGCGCTTGAATAAGTCTTTTATGTATAGTTTTCCTCCGGGTTTTAAAATATTCCAACAGGTATTAATCAGATGTTCTTTTTGATTGGAGTGCCCAAAAGACTCTAGAAAGTAGATCATATCAAACGATGCAGAGGCAAAGTGCTTATCTAGTTGATGGTAATCCAGTTGATGAACCTTAACAGAAGTACTAAGTCCTTTTTCAATCACTTCTTTTTGAGCAATTTCAAATTGAACTTCCGAAACTGTGCAAGCCTCTATACTTAACTGTTGTATAGTATTGGCAAAATAAATGGCCGGGCCACAAACGCCACAACCGGCATCCAAGAGGCGCATTCCGGGCTTTATACCCGCAGATTGAATCGTATAATTTAAATAATCCTCAATATTTACAGTTCTAAAAGCCTGAATAATATTTCCATAAACTGCTAAAAATTTAGACGTATTATCGTCATAAAATTGCTTTACCTTAAGTGCATTATTTTGTGCTTGTTTTCCCAATTATTCATTTTTTAAAATGTTATCGAAATAAACGCGTTAGCCAACTTTTTTTGGAAGAGTCGGCCTTTTTTAAATAACCGGGTAAGTTTTTATTCTTTTCGTTGCGAAACTTTACCTCAAAAAGTTTTTTTAGAACCTCTGAACCCCTATTAATATTGCTGCCTAAGAAAAATGCTTCGTTACTCTCATATACACTAACCTTATTGTTGTTTCTAATATAATGCAGCATCTCAATATCTTTAGGTATTGCCCCGAAAACGGTTGCAATACGATGAAAATCTGTGGTATTCGGATAAGAGGCATGGAATAGTCTGGCGTCATATATTACCCCTTGTCCTGCCTTTAAATTCATCGTTGTCATATTTTGCCAAATCTCTTCTTGAAACTCAGGAAAAGATTCAGGCAGTTGAGGTCCCCTATAATTTTTAACCCATAAGTGGCTGCCTGGTGTTATTCTAAATGCACCATTGGTTTCATTCACATCAACAAGTGGCACCCAAATGTTAAAAGCTTGGTATTTGTCTTCATCAATAAAGCCCCAGTCTTGGTGAGGATGCAGGCGCTCTTTTTCCTCATTAGTCTTTACAATGAAAATCCCACCAATCATTCTGTAATCAATGAAAAGCTCGGCTACAATTGGCTCATATATGGATTTAATTTTTGCAGTTATTGCTTGTCGTTTATCTACATTATCTGAAAACACACTGGCATAGAATCCAGGAATTGAATCTTTGTGATGAAACTGATAGAGCGCTATAAGTTCGTTAATCTGTTCTTGATTAATAAAGTTAACAACCGCATACCCCTCTTCCTTGAGTTGCTTATCTAATTTTTCATTACGCAGTATCGTATTCATCAGTATTTCCCTGTTATTCTGTATTTAGACTCTTTGTATACATTGTAGGGTGTATATATTTTTGAAAGTGCAGCTAATTTGGATATAAAATCACGGATAGGATATTTTTTTATAATTGGTTGATCAATTTTTGCTTCTGATGATAATTGTACTTCAGTATTTTGAGCTCGACTAATCAACGAATATTCCCCTTTTACACAACCATTAGCATCCAATAAAGCGCTCATCTCTGCAGGGGTATACCTATAGTTTTCAAACTCAAACTCACTTACTACTTCGCAGCTTTGAGGAATCTTTCCATCTTCGTACTCCTTAATTAAATCATCGTTCATGTAAGTGAGGAAAAAATCTTCAGGAACATTAAGTCTCAGTATTTGATTATGAGTTTGAGGTTTTAAAAAATAGTGTGTTAATGGTATTTCTTTTGGTGTAATCCCAATTCCAACAATAACTCGGTCAGTTCCTGTGCTGTTAGGATTGGCCCCGTGCACACATTTATTGTTGAATACGAATGCCTCTCCTTTACTTATTTCAGGAAATTGAAGGTAATTAAATAGATTACTTTCATGTCCTTGAGTTGCATTTATAAAGTAGGATGAAGGGGAGCCAATTATGCCATCTAGGAAGGTGTGACTTTTCGGTATGAAGCCAAGTGAACCCATTTCCGGGCTTAAGTCGTCAAGAGTTATCCAAATTGTTGCCGAGAAGGCCTCTTTGTCATCGTGAGGAACAAAAATCCAATCTTGATGAGGAAAGGTATACGAATGATCATCAGACTGCTTAACGATAAATCCTCCCAAATGCACTTTGAAGTTACATAATTTTTCATTCAACTTGGGAAGTATAATAGACTGAATGTAATTCATTACAGCGGTTTTCATAGCATGGTCTTTGTCATCAAGACTCACGTATATACCGTAAACCGAATTTTTAATATCAAGATTAGCTTTAAGGATTTGGTAATAGGTTTTGATTTGTGCTATTTCATCTTGGTTAAGAAGTGATAATTTAACAAAGCCATTTTCTTCAAACTGCGACTGTGCTTGTGGGTCTAAAAAAATAGTTTTCATACTCTTACCAATATTTATTTCTTAAAAATGAGGTTAACCCGTTGAACCAACTCTTCTTTCCTTTGATTACTGTCTCTTGTGTTTGCTCCAGCATTCTGTTTTTGTACTTCAATCCCTTGTTTGAAAAATAGGTATAGATATCATCCCAACTCATTTCGGGAAGAACGTAATCGTATTCGCCAATACAAGGATACGCTATCTCATAATCAACACCGCTATAATACTTTTTTGACAACTCCGGGTGATAATGATTAACTAAAAAGTAATGATCAACAGCATACTTAAACATCGATTTTCCATTGTTTATAGGGTTAAGACAATATACATGTAGTGGCTCGTCTTTCGGTGCAATACTTAGGCCAACTGCTAATCTGTTGGTGTTTGTACTGTTTGGATATGAGGCATGGGCTGTTTTATGATTGATAAAAACCATTTTACCGGCACTCATTGGTTCCGGCTTCATAAACCCAAGTAGATTTTTTTCATAAATATGTACCGGGTTTTTCTCGTATGGAAAGGGGAAGGGACGTATGTAATTAAATAATTGATTAGAATATGGAACAAAGCACATGCAGCCATTGCTCATAGTAACATCGGTAAGCGGTATCCAGCACATAACCGAGTCATGTTTGGTTTCATTGGTAAAGGTCCAATCCTGATGAGCGGGAAGTAGATGTTTATTTTCCGGAAGTTTATTCATGAAAGTAGCGGTAAATACATACTTGTTATTAAGTATGGATGTAATTTCCGGTTCTAATATGGCTGTTATTTGTTCTTGCATCAACATACGCTTATCCTTTTCGTTGGTGTTTAAACCAACATTGAAACCAAATCCGTATGAGTCTGGAATATCTAGTTGATTAAATACATTAATTAGTTCCTGAATGGTTTCATTAGATATCGAACCCTCAATCAAGTAGCCTTTATCGTTAAACTCATCATCCCTTTCCGTATCTTTAAAAAACTTTTCACGCATATTAACTACGATTTAAAGTATTAGGGTAAAATATGGGGCCACAGTTTTGACAAGCGTAACCATTAACCATTGCATGATTTTCTAACATAAAATGATACCGTTCTTTGGGCTTAGTATGGGTGTATTTACCATCATCAGTTAAGAAAAAGGAAAGGGAGTAGTTTCCGGCCCTAAAAAGGCTCTGATTAAGCTTGAAACAATGCACTGATTGGTTTGGCGCAGGATAATAAACGGCCTCATCCTCATGTCCGAGGTATGCCATAATGGTCAAATCTTTTTGGTCTTTCATGTGTATCGACCATTTTTTCTCGTTTAGATGTGGGTCATCAAAAGTTGTAGAAATTTCAAAATACGCATAGTCTCCATCTTCATATCGTGAGATGGAAATTATTCCGCCATCAAATAGTATTGTATTTTTAGAATAGTCAATATGCTCTGTAAAGTAGCTGGTTTGTTCCGATTGACTAATCAATCCGTTTTTCAAGGTAATCACTCTGTCGGTGTGATTTTGAATTTCTTGCTCATTGTGAGAAACCAACAGAATAGTTTTATTAAAATTAAAAAACTTAGTAATTTTATCTCTGAATTCTGCATCTCCAACGCCCATCACTTCATCAAACAAATAAATATCGAAATCGAGATGAGCAAGTATACTAAAGGCCAAGCGTAAATACATTCCATTGGAGTAGTGCTTCACCGGTTCTTCAATAAAATTTTCTATTTCGCTAAAGGCTACTATTTCTTTATATTTTTCTTCAATTTCATTTCTACTAAAACCCAGAAGCTGGCCATTTAAAAAAATATTTTCTCTGCCGCTTAGTTCCGTATGAAATCCTGCACCAATATCAAGTATGCTGGCAACCCTCCCACTTATTTCCACTTCTCCTGAGGTTGGCTTAGTAATACCTGATATGATTTTTAACAACGTACTTTTCCCGCTTCCGTTTGGCCCGATAATGCCTACAGATTCTCCCATTTTTACATCAAACGATACATCTTTAAGCGCCCAATGTTCCTGTGTAACTACACCATCGGAATCTGTTATAGGATGCCTCAATGAATATTTCTTGGACACGTTTCTAACTTTAATTGCCATTTGTTCACTCATACGTAATCGCTAAACTCGCTTTCTTTTTTGTTATATAAAAACATGCCTGCTAAACACACCGAAAAGACAATTGATAGATTGAATATCCATAGTAAATTAAACTCTCCGTAGCTAAACAAAATCCACCTCCACATATCTACTACATTTGTCATTGGATTGAGTTCAAGTATAGTTTTCATGCGTTCGGGAAAAATATCTTTTGAAAAGAATACCGGTGTAAGCCATATACCGAAGGTAACAAAGTGTGGTAAAAGGTGCAATAAATCTCTCTTTTTATATGCCCAAACAGCAATCCAAAAAACTGGTAATAAACCGCAAAGTGCGCTAAATAAAACTGGCAAAGGGAAAAGTACTATTTTCCACGATACACCCATCTGGTAATACGCCATCAATGGTATAAAAATGAGTGTGCTAAGAAGCAATTCAACAAAGGCAACTAAAACCTTTGAAAGTGGCAGAATGCTTTTAGGGAAATAGATTTTTTTTATGGTACTTCCTGACTCTTGAACGCTGGTCGTACCTTGATAGATGATGTAGGAGAAAAAGTTCCAGCCAATCAAACCACTCAACACATAGAGCGGAAAAGGAAGCCCCTCCGTTTTCCAGTTTAAAATGTATCCAAAGAAAAGGCTATAAATTAGAAGGTATACCAACGGTTGGAAAATACTCCAGCCTAAACCTAAAAATGTTTGCGCATACTTGACTCTTATATCGCGTAAAGCAAAAATCCAAATCAGCGATTTGTATCTCCAAATTTTGTGAAGGTATTCAGCAAAACTATCCGGATGAGGTGTTATTTTTTTACTGTATGCCATTCGCTGCTATGAATTGAAAAATGTTAATACAGCATGAGCCACCTGGTTTACATCAGATACCGACAGCTCTTGGTGCATGGGTAAACGAACGATGCAGGTTGCTACTTGCTCAGTAATCGGCAAACTTAAATGCGTATTGAATTTTTTTCCCATTTCTGAGAGATGCAATGGGTAGTAATGCGAAACAGCCTGAATACTGTGCTCACTAAGGTAACGTATTAGATGATGCCTCAGTTCTGGTGTTTTTACTAATACATAAAATTCGTGGTAATTATGTGTAAGCCTTTGCTCATCCATAATTTGTATGTCGCCTGATTGCGCTAGCGGCTGCAAATAATTCGTATATTCATTAGTGAGCTTCTGCATATGGGCCAACAATGAATCTTCATTTATGAGATTATCATACAATACACAGGCGCATAGCTCATTTATTTGATACTTTGATCCCTGATCAACCCACTCGTAGTGTGAAACCTTACCCTGCAAAAAATCCTGCCGGTTTGTGCCTACATCGTAAATATGATTTGCACGTGAAGCATAAGCCGGATTATTGATTACCAGCAATCCACCATTTACCGATGTGATATGTTTGGTTATATCAAAACTAATTACACCGAAATCGCCACAAGTACCTAATGGCCTCTCTGATTCATAATATCCGTAGGACATGGCCGCATCTTCAATCAGTATCAGGTTATACTTTTCACAAATCTGCTTCAAGTATTCAATATTTCCTGAATGTCCGGCATAATGAACTGCAATTATAGCTTTGGTATTAAGGGTTATGGCTTTTTCAACACATGCTGCATCAATGCTTAATGTGCGACTGTCTATGTCAACAAAAACAGGGGTTGCTCCTCTGCTCACAAATGCATTAGCGGTAGAAACATAGGTAAATGAAGGTATAATGATTTCATCTCCTTGTTTTATATCAATAAGGGATGCAATCATATCAAGGGCTCCGGTAGCCGAATGAGTAAGCAGAAGATGTGAATTTTTATATTTATGCTTGAGTAACGTTAAACAATGGTTTGAATATACCTTGTCGCGAATCGATGCATAGTCAGATACCAGGTTCGCAATATTTTTTGCTAATTGTGCCGAATAGGGGATATTATTGAATAAAATTTGTTTCATTGATTAGGCTGGCACATATTATTAACCCTGTGAAAGTAAGTGATCGTACTGATTTATACAAGACTCAGCCGGTTACATTCAGTAGTATAGCCGCTGCAAAATCATTTACTTCAAAAAATGTATCTGTTGATTTATATGCTGTCTGTTTTCGTAATGAGGAAGAGATAGTGCCTGATTTTTTTACCTTATTACCTCCGCTCGAAACTAGCATACATGATGTGTTTGCTGACCCCAGTTTGTCGAGGCTACCATTCATTCAGGAAATACTTAGCAAAGCTGCTGATATTGATACCGACTATATAGTGTACTCGAATGCCGATATTGGATTGATGCCCTATTTTTATGAAACTTTGGCTCATTATATTAATCAAGGGTATGATGCTATAAGCGTAAATAGAAGAAGGTTATCTTACAGGTATATGAGTGATCATGCATTACCCATTTTATACTCAGATATGGGTTTATCGCATCCGGGGTTTGATTGTTTTGTATTTAAAAAAGAGTTGATGCGACATTTGGCACTTGATAATTTGTGCCTTGGTATTCCGTTTGTTGAGGTAGCATTGGTACACCATATGGGTGCATATGCACAAAAACCATTATATCTAACTAAAGAGCACCTCACCTTTCATATTGGTGCAGAAGTAATGCCTAAGCGCAACAAAAAGCTTTACAGCCATAATAGAAAAGTGTTTTTTTCCGGCATATATCCACGACTAAAACCTTTGCTAGCATTAAATAAAATGCCTTACTATACATTGCCTATTCATAAGCGTGCAGTTAAATGGATGCTTAATCCAAGCCTGTTTACACTAAACTATATTCGACTTGAAGGTCTTAGTATACTGCAAAAACTAAAGGCCATTCTGGATGAGTTAAGATGGAGAATACTGGAACGCTGACTGCTCTTTATATATACCTAGTCAGCTCTTCTAACTGAGAGCGCCTGGCATCGTATTCGGTAAAATTTAATTTATAACAGGTGAACTGTTCGCTGGCTGATGAATGGGGTATGAAACCAAGTTTAAGATTATAATCAATGGCAATCTGATTTGTGTTCTTAACTTTTGCCAGCACATATTGTAAATTCAGTTGCTGAAAAGCCAAATCAAGCAACAACAAAGAGGCTGCTAAACTTATCCCGGTTCCTATGTATTCTTCCTTGGCTATAAACAATCCGCAATGCGCAAACTGCTCCTCCGTATTTTTTTGATTCAGATGTGTCAGCCCAACAGGTTCTTTTTTATAATAAATAATGAAATAGTAATCGCGTCCGTGGTTCAGGGAGTTAAACCAGTTAACTTGCTGTTCAGGTGTAATACGATTGGTGTATTCCATCTGCATTCGTATTACATCTGCATTCCTCCAGTTGCGTAATATTTCAAGATGCACATAACTGAGCGGTACAAGTTTAACCTCATTCGCCATTTTCCCATTTCCTTTCTATGACAACACGATCAAGTCTTTGTATATGCTCCCATATACGCCTGATATATTCTCCAATGATGCCCAGTGAAAATAAGATTAACCCTGTGCTGAAAAAAATGGATACAATGATAGAAGTGTAGCCGAGTACAGCATCATACATCCATTTTTTATACAGGTAATAACTACCTATACAAAAAAAAATGCTGGAGATTAACAATCCGATTCGGCTAATTAATCTTAAAGGAAAAGAGGAATGAAGTAGCAAAATACTTAGTGCCAAATTGAACAGTTTAAACCAGGAATAAGTAGATTTTCCATTTGCTCGCTTGTAATGATTCACAGCCACGCTGTTAACCCGGCCTGATGAAAGCAATAATACATCATCCAAAAAAAACACGCGCTGTGATTCTTTGGGTAGCAACTGCAACACCTGTTTCTTCATGACCCGCAATGAAGTAACCATTGAGAAATTTCTGCCCTCTTTACTCAGTACCCATTGAAGCAATCGTGTACCAGTATTTCTTAACAGATGATGTTTCTTAATTTCAAAGTTGCCGTAAACAAGGTCCGATTCGCTTTGTATTAAGTATTTCAGCAGAGTATCAATATCCTCCGGACTGTGTTGCAAGTCATCATCCATTGTGGCTATATAATCGCCATTACAGTGCATAAAACCAATAGCGGTAGCCGTATGCTGTCCATAATTTTTAGCCAATGAAATACATTTACAGGGTAGTTTTTCGTGCTCTAGCAATTTGGTGAGAATACGTTCTGAATTGTCAGGACTGAAATCATTAACAAAAATCAATTCAATCTCGTAATCAATTGTTTTACGCCAGTTGTTTAGCTGTTCAACCAACTTATGAATAGTAGGCTCGCTGCGGTATACAGGTATAACTATACTTAAGGTTACTGCCATTCGTAAGTGAAAGTGGTTATCTGTTCATTCGTTTTGATAAGAGCAGAGGCTATTGAAAAGCCTACACCAAAGCCACATAAAACCATCGTATTCGGCATATTACCGGAGTTTCTGATATTGTGGTCAAGTGTTATGGGTATGCTTGCCGAAGCCGTATTGCCATACAAACTTAATGTTTCAGGAGTTTTATACGTAGGAATATTCAGTATTTTACCAATGGTTGAGTTGATAAGTTTGTTGGCCTGATGAAATACAAATAGATCAACTTGTGGTATATCCATTTCTGCATACTGCAAAAGCTGATTGATATGTGGCGGAACGTATTGCACTGAATAGTTAAACACATCAATACCATTTAGTCGCATGACCTCCTTATGGCCTGAGATTTCGGTATAAATTGCATTTCGTCCTTCCCCATATGTAGATGTATTAAAGTATACAGTATTATGTGATGGAGCTTTTGTAACAGCTGTGATTGAAACAGCATCTGAAAAAATGGGTTGTGTAGTTGCATCATCGGGGGCCAATAGTATACTGGACAAATCACCGCAACATACAATTGCCCGTGCTTTGTCATTTGAAATTGAGTTCAACAAAGCCATTGCTGTTTGTAAGCCGTACACATAGCCGGAGCATCCCAGATTTATATCAAAACATAGTGTGTCTGTTCTGAATTTGTGCTTGCCCTGTAGTACACATGCCACAGACGGAATAGTCGGGCGTGCGGTTTGGGTAACGCAAATCACAATATCAATACTAAGTGCATCCCAGTTACATTGTTGCAGTAATTTATCAATACCATAACTGAAATACTTATCTATTGAATTGAGCGCTGCTATTCTTCTCTCATTAATTCCGGTTGTTTCAATGAGGCGTGTGCGCTCGTTATCACTAATTAATGCCAGCGTATTATTGTAGTTACGTTGCTCGGGTATTACGTTTATAACAGCAGGGATAGAAAATCCTAATGATTTAGAAAGCGTCATTCTGCTTTAAAATTATTCTATCATATAAATTACGAAGTGTATGAAGTTCTGAAAGTTCTTGTGATGAAAGCAATACACCTGTTTCAACGTGTATACGCGATAAATAGATAAGAGCATTAAGCGAACTCCATGTAGATATAGTTTTAAATGGAACATCTTCATGCAGATTAGCAACAGGTACATTTAGTTCCTGAGCCGTGAAATCAATAAATACATGAATAGTTAATGCCGACATGGTTTGTTTTCAAAAGTATTTATTTTACCTGAAAGGTTGAGGTCTAGGAAACACAATGAACAGAAATGCCTGTTGAGCAGTTACTTTTCACCCATAAAAATACCTATGCAAACAGTGAGTAATACTTGATTGATTAAAATATTACATTAAATAATTATTAATATGTATAGAATTAACATTGATTCTTGGGTAATTACAAAGTTTTGCTATTTTTTTACACATTATTTACTGGACCTCCCTAATCCAACGACTATGAAAACAAACCATACAATCAGCCTAATGAAGCATTTGGCTTTATCGGTATTGCTTACTATTCTTATACTTACGCGAGCATCTGGCCAGGCAGGTTTTCAGCCACTTACGCATGTGTATGCATTCTATATGAACGGTGAATGCGGTGGCAAACTCAAAGTTCGTTTTATGTATATGGAACGGGGCACTCCAAATCAGGACATTAATAACATAACCTTTTATTATAAAAATTCTAGCAGCAGCTGGATTCCTTTCGCATCAGCAATAAATAACTATACTAAAACGTACGATTGGAGTGACAGCTGGTGGGGAAGCTCAACAAGACCTTATTCACTGGGGGCTGAAAGTTCACAAAATATTACATTTGGTGATAGATCCAACTTAACATCCAATCAATCGCACATCGATTTTATATGGAACAATATACCTGCCGATGCCTATGGATCAAGTGGTTTTATTACAATCGCTACTTCCGGTTCGTTCGGTTCATTTTCTACCTGGCAGCATACGAATAGCAGCTCTCAGTTGGTTATTCCGCTACCGGTACTCAATGCGCCTTCTACTTTGTCGGCCACCAATGCCGACCACTGCAATAAAGTTGCTTTAACTTGGACCTTACCGGGTAGTTTTCCATGCTCTTACAATCAGGAAATATATCGAAACAATGTTTATCTGGCTCAGGTTAATTCATCCGCTAATACATATGACGATCTTACCGCACCCCAAGGCTCGCATACCTATCATATAAAAGCTGTACACAAAACGACTTCAACCAACGGCACCATATCGAGTTTCCCATCCAACACAGCCATTGGTTCAAAAAATTCATCTGCATCACCACCCAGTGGTATAACTGCTACAACCAGTAGTTGCGATGGGGAAATCAGAATAAACTGGACATTTAACGACAGTGATCCCACAAGTTTTAAGATTTATAGATCCACAAACACCACCACTTTCACTACTGTAATAGCTACATTGTCTGGTTCGGAAAGGGCTTATATTGATGCCAGCATTACAAAAAACACCACGTACTACTATAAGGTAGCCACAGTAGGAACCTGTGGCGAAACCATGTCAACATCTTATTTCACCGGTTTCGCACCTGATATTCCGGCAAAAGCAACGGGTGTAACTGTAACTACGAATGGTACCAATAATGGCTTTATCATTAACTGGACCGATAACTCGAATAACGAAACAGGTTTTATCGTGGAGCGGTCGATACAAGGACAGGCCGGTGTTTCCAATTTTAATGTTGGACCTAATGTTACTACGTATTCCGATAATTCGGTGTTAGCATGTGTAAATTATACCTACACCATACGAGCCCGCAATAATTGCGACCCCGCAGGTAATCCTTCCAATGCAAGCAGTGTGGTGCGTATATTCCCTGATTTAAGCACATCATTTAATACTACCAATAATAAACTGACCGCAAGCAAAGGCTATTTTACTAATATGGTTCAGCTAAGCTGGAGCACTTTAAACGTAGACATACTTACCCAATACCGAATATTCAGAAAACAATTCGGCACCACAAACGACTCCATACTGATTGGAACAGCGGGCATGGGCGAAGGCAATTTTATAGACAACTCCTCTATATCCGGTGTGCTTTATAAGTACACGATTATTGGCGTACTGAATTGTGGCGGATTTACACGTTATTCAAACTTCACTGAAGATATTGGTTTCCGAACTGCATTCGGTACTGTAAGCGGTGCGATTACTTATAGTGGTGGAATTGCTGTTCAAAATGCGAAAATACAGGTTTCAGCAACCTCATCTGTTGGTGCTTCTCTAAACTTTGCCAATGCAACAGGACTTTTGACAGTTCCTGCATCATCCAAACTCAGTTTTACAACTGCTGCTACTTTTGAGTGCTGGTTCAGAACTCCTAATACAACCGGCACTAAGGAACTCATCAGAATTAATTCCGGCACTAAGAGTATTACCCTTCGGTTAGTTAATAACATGTTGTCTTTATTCGTAAATAATGGAAGTACGACACAAAATGTGAGCAGTACAACGGGATTTTTGGCAAACAACTACAATCAGGCCACGGGTGTGGTAACTGCTGATTCACTGGTTGTTTACCTCAATGGTCTTCGCAGTGCTGCCTTGTCATTGAGTTCCTACACATTGTTCCCTTTAAATAATTCTTCCATTTCCATGGGCTCATCATTTGTCGGCAACCTAGACGAAGTGCGCCTCTTTGGCAGATTAAAAACAGCTCAGGAAGTGACCGAAGATTACAGCCGCAGGGTAAATCCGGATGACACAGAGCTGAAAGCCTACTACACATTTGATGAAAACATGGCGGGGTATAATGGCTTTTTTGACTACTCGAAGGTGGGCCAAGTATTTAACGAAAATCACGGTACTATGGCCAATGTTGTTTACAATAGTTTGATTCCAAGCAGTTCGCAACTTGCGCATGCCAGCTATACAGATGCTTCGGGTACGTTTGTAGTTACAAACATAGGCTATACGGGTACGGGTCAACCCTTCATTATTACACCAAGCTATGAAACACACAGTTTTTCGCCCATCACACGAAATGTATTTATAGGTGAAGGTTCAGTAAGTCACAGTCAACAGGATTTCACAGACATATCTTCATTTGCGGTTAGCGGATTTGTAAATTATGTCCCCATAGGAGGAGCAACTCTTGGCTGTCCGGCCGAAGGAATAAATTTCAAAATTGATGGGCAAACTGTAGTGCGCAATGGTGAACCTGTTGCAACCGATGTAGACGGTAAATTCGATTTTCAGGTGCCTATTGGCAATCACGTAATAACGGCTTTTAAGGATGGGCATATTTTTAGTCAGGGACGTTTTCCTGCATTGCCTGTTCAGTCTTTCAATTTCCAAAATAGTGTAGCCGGAATCGCATTTGTCGACTCTACCTTAGTAAAGGTTGTGGGAAGGGCTGTTGGTGGTTCTATTGAGGCAGGCAAAAAGCCCGGCATGGGCAAGTCAATTAATAATATAGGCAAAACACGTATTCACTTTAAATCGCAGTTGCGTAACGGATGCAGTAAAATAACGGTGATTACCAATGATACATCAGGAGAGTATGTTACATACCTGCCTCCGCTTATCTATACAATCGACACAGTAAAAATTCAAACCAATAATGATCCGAATTTAGGTTTTGGAATACAGCAGGTTTTAGACATAACCAATGCCACAAACATCACCCGTGTGTATGATACCATTCGCGTAGGAAATACAGTTGTTCGCATTGACTCGGCAAGTTTTAATACGCGCAGAGATTTTATCTGTTTTGCACCGCCTCAATTGTTTTTATCACGTACAACCGGCCGTACCCCCACGGACTCAGTATTTGTGGGTGAAATGAAGCTGTTTACAGACTCCATTAATTTTATCTCGTTGGTGCCTTCTAATCCTTTTGGCTGGCCTGTTTTCAAACAATTCGCAAGCTACGCGGCTAGAATATGGGCGTATGATATATACAGAAACTTCGATTACGTGCCAGCAAAAGAATTTAAAGTACCCATCAATGGTTCTGTATCGATACAAAACGGCCTCGCATCAGGAGATGGTTCTTCTGTAGTACTTGATGTGGTTAACGGTTATGCACTTTATGAATTCAGAGGAGGATTGCCAAATCTGAATACGGATGTGCCTGCAGCAAACAGCTACACCAAAACCATGTCGGTTACCTTGTTCTCCCCCGGCAACAATGGGTCGCGTTTCACACAGTGGTTGCCAAATCCGGGCAATGCTCCTTTCAGAGGCTATGTGTTCGGTGGGCGAACCCGAGCAGGTAGCAGTTTCACAACTAGCGGGCCCCAAAAAGTAGACTTGATACTACGTGACCCTCCGGGTTCTGGAAGTTCTGCTACGTGGTCGAGGAATACGTCCTATAACACCATCAAACGCTATTCAAATCTGAATAATACAGGCGGAAGCTTCATGGGCACCGCTCACCTTGGGGCTAAATGGGAGGCCTCGGTGGGTCTGGTATTTGAAGTCTCACTGGAAAATGAAATTGGCGGAACAGCAGGATTTGGTGTTACCAAAGAAACAACCGCTGGTGAAAACGGAGAACTAGTTACATCGCTTAGCTCATCACTAAGCATATCAACGGGATCAAATGCAGAACAGGTTGGCTCCAATGCCGATGTTTTCTTCGGACACGCCACTAATTATACGTTTGGTTTGGCAGATAATTTATTGCTTGTTAAAGCAACGGATTGCAATATACCCGGTGTTACATGCGCACCCAATACAGTCAACGGTTTCCGAATAGGTATTCGCCAAAATCTGGCAATTGACCCCAACGGTATAAATACCTCGTTTGCCTATACTACCGGTGAAATAGAAAGCATTGTGATTCCGAATCTGGTTAAAGTGAGAAACCTGATCCTTCAAAATGGCAAGAAACGTAACGGATTGGCCAGGTACAATATTGTTTACAACGACACGCTTGATGATGATTATGCTAAAAAATTTGGCACAAATAATGACGATTTGATATGGGGTAACATACGTACAAAAACAGACCCCCGTGTTCAGAGTATGCAGGACAGAACAGGCCCAAGCTATACATTTATTCCCGACAGCTTATACGAAACTGACTCTGTAAGGATGTACAACGACCAAATTCGCTTGTGGAAAGAAGCGCTTGCCCGAAACGAAAAAGAAAAATACGATGCCTTCCGATTAAACATAGGCAATGTCATGCAATCAGCAACCAATACCAGTATCGGGCAAGCCACACTTACACGTGAGTTTTCGGTATCTAAATCAAAAGAGGTAACTACATTTGAAGAGGTGTACTTAAGCCACGATGAGGCGTTCGGTTTCCTTGCCCTGGCAGGTGGTTCTGGTATTGACCTATCAGGCAGTTTAACTTTGGGAGAAACAACAACAACGGATGATGGAACTTCAACTGATACTACAACTACTATCAGTTATACATTAACAGATGGCGATCCTGGAGACCTCATTTCGGTTGATGTAGTGGATCCCGGAACAGGAAATGGACACATGTTCAAGTTGCGTGGTGGACAAACATCCTGTCCGTATGAGGGTCCTGAATATGCGCATTACTATAAACCACGCGATACAGTAATGGCAAGTACTTACTTTGAAGATGGTGAAAGCGAATTGCTGACTGATGGAACATTCCAACGCCATGTGCCTACTATACAAGTACCTGAGCCTGTCAGGTATAATGTGCCTGCAGCACAGGCTGCTATCTTCAACCTGAAATTAGGCAACCAAAGCGAATCAGAAGATGATCAAACCTATGACCTTCGAATTGTGGAATCAACTAACCCGAATGGAGCAATACTGACCATTGACGGATTAGATCCAAACCGAGCGTTTACGGTACCGTTCCGAACTACATTAAACAAAACGTTGAGTATTAGGCGTGGTCCAATATTTTATGATTACGACAGTATTCTAATTATACTTAAATCATCTTGTGATGATGACATAGTTGACTCTGCCTATGTATCTGCTAAATTTATACCTACCTGTACCAAGCCAACCATTTATACACCGGCAGACAAGTGGACATTGAACCGAACATTCCAGGATACCATGCCTGTTATTATCTACGACTATGATTACAACTTCGGTGGCTTAAAAAACATTACGTTCCAATATAAACCGGCATCAAGTTCTCAGTGGAATATTTTAGAGACCTTTTATAAAGTTCCGGAAGACACAGATGACCTCATTATTCCTTCTGACCGTTCGTTTATTGAATACAAATGGAACATGAAACAACTGGTGGATGGGCCTTATGATATCCGCGCAGTAAGTACTTGCTCGGCACCCGGCTATGCGGATACAAAAGTTGAATCGGATGTAAACCGCGGTTTGGCCGACAGGGTGAACCCTGCACCATTCGGAAATCCAAGTCCGGCTGACGGCATACTTTCACCTAACGATGAAATAAGCATACAATTTAATGAACCGGTTGACCCCGCCTCATTAAGTTACGGCAATTTCGATATCAGAGGTGTGCTAAATGGCAGTAAACTTCAAAATACAGCAAGTATTTACTTTGACGGTGACAACGATTGTGTAGAGGTGCCCACAGGATTAAACCTGGCCAAGAGAAGTTTCTCGCTGGAGTTTTGGGCTAAACGCGGTTCCTTAGGGCCTCAGATTATCTTCTCACAGGGTATTGATGCAGCACAAAATATTCAGATTGGTTTTGACGCTTCGAATAAGTTCTATTTCCAAATTGGCAACGACTCTGTTAGCTCAAATATAGACATCACAGATACGGTAGCATTCTATCACTATACCGTATCGTACGATTTTGATTCGTCATCGTGCGAGCTGTTCCGAAACGGAGTAGTAATCAATACCGGGAACACCAAAATATACAATCAATATGAAGGTGGCGGCAAAACCTTTTTCGGAAAAACGTCTAATTCAATTGGCAACGACTTTAAAGGGAACTTGCGCGATTTTAGGCTATGGAGCAGAACAAGAAAATCAAACGAAATTATTTCTTCTATAAATATTTCACTGAGGGGAACTGAATTCGGTATAATGGCCAACTGGAGATTTGATGAGGCAATTGGCACAACCGTTAAAGACTATGTACGTATGCGTCACGGTCAGATGAAAAATGCAGTTTGGGAAATAAATCCTAAAGGAGCATCCTACCGCATAAATACGGAACCTTTAGTTGTAGCTGCAAGCGATCTGGTTTTTGTTAATGAAAACGATTTTACCATAGAGTTTTGGTTTAAAGGAGCTAATGACGGTACTGTTACATCATTGTTCAGTAATGGTCGAGGAGACTCAACCGACAATAATCCATCTATACGCTGGAACATCGAAAAAGACGCTCAGGGCAGAATTTTGGTGAAACACAAGGGCAATACTTTTGAAGCCGTAAGTACCAGTTTCTTTGATAATAACTGGCATCATTTTGCCTTGGTGTTGCAACGTGCAACCAGCTTAACCGCATTTGTAGATGGTAATCAGCAAAACACCATTTCATCGGGTGGTCTGGAACAATTTGCCGGCAATAAATTTTGGATTGGCGGTCGCGGGTATCAGCCATTCGGGCCTGAAGTAGTAGACCGTGCATTTAACGGATGGATAGATGAATTCAGAATCTGGAACTCGGCCCGTTCGCAACTGCAAATTGAACGTGACCGCATTAACAGACTGGCAGGAACAGAAACCGATTTAGTTTGCTACATTCCATTTGAACAGTACACTATCAATATGGGCGTTCCTATTTTAACTCCTTCTTTAGTTGATATTAAAACCGCGGCCCGTGCCATAAGCGGTACAACCGCATTAGGTAGTGGACTAAATAATCAGACTCCTTCAATAAAGCTGCAACGCCCGGTTGAAGCAATCAATTTCACCTATGCACTTAACGGTGATAAAATAATTTTAACACCAAATACACTTCCGGCATTAATAGAAAATGTAACTCTTGATATAACTGTAAAAGATGTATTTGATTTGAATGGAAATAAAATGCAATCGCCTAAAACATGGATTGCATACGTAGATAAAAATCAGGTGAAGTGGCAGGATCAGGAATTTAATTTCACTAAAAAACGGGGTGAAGCACTTACCTTTACAACTACCGTGGTAAATTCAGGTGGAGCAGTTAAGCAGTTTACCATTTCAAATTTACCCGCTTGGTTAAGTGCATCGCCTCAGTCGGGAACAATAACACCCAACAGTACACGAACTATTACCTTAACTGTTGATCCGAATGTAAATATTGGCTCATACGAACAGGAGGTGCAATTGCTTACTGATTTTGGCTTCCCTGACGGACTCCTTGTGAAGTTGAAGGTATATGCTGATTTGCCTTCAAGCTGGAGAGTTGATCCATCAAAGTTTGAGAATGCCATGAGTGTTGTTGGTCAGATTCGAATCAATAATGTTATTTCCACTAACCCTGACGATAAGTTGGCGGCTTTTGTTGATGGAGAATGTCGTGGAATAGCAACACTTCAATATTTCCCACAAATTGACAGGTACTATGCGTTCTTAACAGTTTACAGCAATTTGCCTTCGGGTGAGCAACTTGAATTCAGAATTTGGAATGCGGCTGCCGGCAAAGTTCATGCAGATGTTCAACCTCATCTTGAGTTTCAGTCAAATGAGTTGGTAGGAAGTGTGATTAATCCACAGATATTTAATGCTACCGATAAACTTAGCAACTCTATTCCACTTGCAGTTGGCTGGAATTGGATTTCGTTTAACTTAATAATGACCGATTCAAATGATTTGAACAGGTTATTAAATAGAATTCAGTTAACGAACGGTGATATCCTTCGTGATCAGACTCTTTTTGCAGATTACAATACTGAAGGCGGCTGGGCCGGTTCTTTGGCTAATCCGAGGGGTGGTATTAAGCCTGAATATTCATATCGTTTGAAAGTAAATTCAAAAGACACCCTGACTATTACCGGTGTAGAAATTGACCCTTCAACCCGACCTATACTCCTAAATGCCGGTTGGAATTGGATAGGCTTTGGCTCACAGCGTAATTTAAGTGTTACCGAAGCTTTCTCTTCATTAAGTTCATCGGCCGGAGATTTAGTAAAAAGCCAGAATCAGTTTGCACTGTACGATCCTGTAATTGGATGGGTAGGAAATTTAACCACCTTGATTCCGGGTAAAGGATATATGTACAAATCAGCTACTAATACCAGTTTTATGTATCCGCGCTCGGCCATGTTTGGTAAAACAAAAGCTGTACCCAATGTATACTATAGCGACTACTTTAGCTACAACCCACATGTATACGAGCAAAACATGAGCGTGGTGGTTGATCCCGGCATTTGTTCGGAAGCCATGCTATCGGGCCGATTGAGTCTGGGTGCCTATGTAGGTAATGAATTGCGAGGTGTAACACGTGTCACCACGATGAATAATCGTGGGCTGTACTTTATTACGGTAAGCGCAAATCAGGCGAATGAAGAGGTGCAGTTTAAACTGCTGGATGAACTTACAGGAAATACCATCAGTATGCAGGGACAGGTTACCTTTACTTCTAATCAGCATTTAGGCAGCCTTGCCAAACCGATAGAAATAAAGCCTATCGGATCATTTGCGTGTGAGTCGTTTGCCAGTGTTGTAAACAAAGACTTGAACTTAAGTGTATTCCCTAATCCATTTGGTAAACAAGTGGCATTATTCATTCAAAACATTAGTTCTCCGGAATTGACTATTTCTGTTTATGATATCACAGGTAAGCAGGTTGATGAATTTACTCATCTTACCCAAAACAGCCAGAACGCGCAGGTCTCATGGGAACCCGAACTTAGAGGCATAAGTATCAAACCTGGATTTTACTTTGTTGAAGTAAATTCTGGTGGCCAACTTATCAGAGCAAAAATTATCAAAAAATAAACCTTTAAAGTACAGGCTTCACGCCTGTACTTTTTTATTATACCTACTCATCATACATTAATCTTTACATACTATGAAAACAAAAGGATTTGCTGCTTTCTTATTCATGCTGCTGTTAATTAAAACAGTATTTGCTGCACCCCCAACATGGTCAGTTAACCCGGCTGCGTTTCAATATTCGATGACGGTTACTGCGGTAGCTAATATCAATTGCACGGAATTAAGCAGTCCGAGCAACCGAATTGGTGCATTTGTGGGCGATAGTTGCCGTGGCACAGTCTTAACAAGTAATGTTATTAACGGTCGCTTTATTGCATCTATGGTCATTTACAGCAATGTTCCATCCGGTGAAACCGTAACATTCAAGATTTACAATGCTGCTAATGATTCAATTTACTCCGGAAAAGTAACTGCAGCATTTCAGGATAACGCTTCATATGGTACTACCGTAAGCCCTTTTGTTGTAAGAAATAACAACCAGCCTACGGCATTAAATTTAAGCGCCACAAGCATAAATGAAGGGCAGCCGGTAAATAGTGTTGTGGGAACATTATCCAGTAGTGACCCTGATGCCGGTGAAACCTTTACATATTCCCTGGTATCAGGATCGGGCAGTACCGATAACGGAAATTTTAATATCTCGGGCAATCAACTTCGTACAAATTCTGTTTTTAATTTCAATTTGAAAGCAACTCATGCCATTCGTCTTCGCACAACAGATGCCAACGGATGCAGTTTTGAACAAACATTTACAATTTCTGTACTGGACGTAAACACTACCCCTTCCGACATATATCTTTCGGATACTACAGTAAACGAAAACCTGTCATCATTAGCGACTGTCGGCACATTGTCAACCCTTGATCCTGATTTAGGCGAAAGTCACGCGTACAGTCTTGTAGCGGGTCCTGGCAGTACAGACAATGCAAGCTTTAATATCTCTGGTACGTTACTGCGTACATCCATGGCATTTAATTATGAGTTAAAATCAACATATAACATACGTATACGTGTGACCGATGTATCTAATAATACGTTTGAAAAAGCTTTTACGATTGTTATTGATGATCAAAACGACCAACCCACAAATATCCTTTTAGGCGGAAGCAATACGGGGGCTAGTTTTGCAGAGAACAGGCCTTTGGGTAGTTTTGTTGCCAATTTCTCAACCATTGATGAGGACGCAGGCAATTCGTTTGCTTACACCTTTGTAAATGTACAGGGAAATGATAACTCTTTATTTTCTATTGTAGGAAGTCAGCTACGAACCAATTCTCTTTTCGACTTTGAGTCAAGACAAAATTACGTTGTATTTGTACAGACAAATGATGGAAATGGCGGATTGTATAGCAAGCAGTTTAGCTTAAGCGTTACCGACAGCAATGATGCCCCAACCGATATTGCACTCACCAATACAGCTATTGGCGAGAATCTTCCCGCCAATACATTCATTGGAAAACTATCTGCAATAGATCCTGATGTAACAGGCACATACACATTTGCACTGGTAAATGGTGCTGGAAGCGGTGGAAACACCAACGTTATAATTAGCAACGATAGCTTGTATACAAGTGCGGTATATGACCACGAACAAACTGCATCCTTCAGTATACGAGTTAGTGTAAATGACGGAATTCAGGGTACATACCAACGAACCTTCACCATATCAGTTATTGATAACAATGATGTGCCCACGAATATTCTGCTTACATCCAATCAGGTGGCTGAAAACTTAAGTGCCAATTCGATAATTGGTCAATTTAGTACACTGGACCAAGATCCAGCAAATACGTTCTCTTATACACTGGTAGCCGGTGTAGGTTCTGCAGACAATAGCAGCTTTAACATATCAGGCAATAATTTACGTACATCACTTTCTTTTGATTTTGAAACTAAAAACAGCTATTCTATACGCATTCGCACAACCGATAATTTAGGTGCATTCTTTGAAAAACAATTTACCATAGACGTTACAAACGTGGTGGATGTTCCTACTAATATTCTTGTAACAAACGACACGGTCAGCGAAAACCTTCCATCAAATACGCTGGTTGGAACACTTTCTAGTGTATGTCAGGACACAGGTATTGTATTTAATTATTCGTTTAATAATTCAATAAGTGGGAACGATAACGGTAGTTTTATAATAGCCGGAAATCAGTTGCGTACAAATGCAGTATTTAATTTTGAAGCTAAAAATATTTATAATCTTTACATAACAACTACTTCCGGTGCTGTTAGCTACAGTCGTTTAATACAGATTAATATACGAGACATTAATGATGCGCCTACCGATATTTCACTAAGCATCAATAATATTAATGAAAACAGGCCGGCAGGAAGTTTTATAGGGATGTTCAGCAGTACTGATCCAGATCAAGGCAATACTTTTACATACAGCCTGGTGAACGGATTAGGTAGCAATAACAATGCATTATTCTCTGTTCGTAATGACAGTTTGTTTACATCAGCTGTACTTGACTTTGAAACCATATCGACCTTTAGTATTCGAGTAGCCACTACCGATAATGGGCTGCTCAGCTTTCAAAAAATATTTACAATAACAGTTAATGACAGCAACGATGTGCCTACAGCAGTAAATCTTAGCTCATCTTCCGTAAACGAAAACTCTATACTGGGTACGGTAATAGGTGTACTTTCAACTGTTGATGCTGATGCCGGTCAAACGTTTACGTACTCGCTGGTAACAGGAGTAGGTTCGGTAAACAATAGTTTGTTTAGTATTGTAGGAAATCAATTGCGCACCAATGCTGTGTTCAACTTTGAAACACAGCCTTCTCTACTAATCCGAATTCAAACCAATGATGGAAATGGAGGAACATATTCGGATACATTCCGAATTTCGGTTCTCGATATGAATGATGCGCCTACCAACATTACCTTATCCAATAACAATATTGCAGAGAACAGGCCAGTTGGCAGCGTTATAGGAAATCTAAGCACTACCGATCAGGATGTTAGTGATGTCTTTACTTATGCATTAACCACCGGAGGTACTAACGACAATGTGTTTTTTCTGATCAGCGGTGATGAGCTGAAGATAAATACGCTGGCCGACTTTGAATCTAAAAAACTATATGTAATTCAAATTCAAACCAACGATGGCAAAGGTGGTACATTTACCAAACAATTTGTGATTAACATAACCGACAGCAATGATGCTCCCGTAAATACCACACTGATTACAAATTCGATAGATGAAAATAAACCTTCGCGTTCATTTATTGGTGTATTTTATACCAATGATGCTGATGTGAATGATGTATTCAGCTACTCATTTGTCAGCGGTTCGGGAGCTTTAGATAATGGTTCATTCTGGATTCAGAATGACACACTTTACTCGAATGCAGTATTTAACTTTGAAGCAAAAAATATTTACAGCATTCGTGTAAGGGCAACTGATGGCGGAGGGTTGAGTTTTATCCGTCAGTTGGATGTTAGCATTACCGATGCCAACGATGCTCCGACAAACATTGAATTATCGACCGATGAAATTGCTGAAAAAAGACCCAACAGATCTGTAGTAGCACGCTTATCTTCAGTTGATGAAGATGCCAATACATTTGTATACTCACTGGTGAGCGGAACAGGATCAACTGATAACGGGGCGTTTGTTATACAAAGCGGTGAATTACGCTCGAATCGCGTATTTAATTTCGAACAGCAAAAGGTTTACAACATACGTATTTCAACCAATGACGGCAGAGGCGGAACATATGAAAAAGCCTTTGTAATCAATATTCTTGACAGCAGTGATGCACCAACCAATATTAATTTAAGTAAGACAACCGTTCCTGAAAATTCGGTGATCGGCACTGTAGTATGCACTATGAGTACCACAGATGAAGATACTCTTGATGCATTTACGTACTCATTTGCCAATGTTAATGGCAACAACAACGATAAGTTTTTCATTGTTGGAAATGAGTTGCGCACTACTGAAGTATTTGATTTTGAAACCAAGAAATTCTATCTGATCTTCTTACAAACAACAGATGCCTCGGGTAATTCATTTACAAGGCAATTTGTAATAAATGTTACTGATACCAACGATGCTCCTACAGCACTGAACATTAGCAATCTGCTGGTCAGCGAAAATCAACCTGTTGGTACATTTATAGGCACGTTCACCTCAACCGATGCCGATCAAAATGCCGGTTTTGTATATAGCCTTGTTGGTGGTACAGGATCGAACGATAATATTCGATTTGGTATACAAAACGATTCATTGGTTACAAATGCATTATTCAATTTTGAAGCTAAACAATCATACAGTATACGTGTGCGAACTACTGATATGACCAATGAAATTTTTGAACGTGTATTTGTAGTAACGATTACAGATGCCAACGATGCTCCGACCGATTTGAAAATGTCCAACACTTCACTGAATGAGAATTCTCCAAAACAAACAGTTATAGGCACTTTCATAACAACTGACATTGATGCGGTTGATGCACATACTTACTCTTTTGTTGCCGGAATTGGCGATGCAGATAACTCTTCATTTATTATTGATCAAAATAGACTACTGGCCAACTTCTCCGCAAATTTTGAGGTTAAATCCAGTTATACTATTCGGGTAAAATCCATGGATACGGGTGGTGATACGATTGACCGTGCATTTGTTATCAGTATAAATGATGTGAGCGAAAAACCTACTATTGATAACCAACGGTTTGTTGTAAGTGAGCTGGCTGCTGCCTTTGCTGATGTGGGTGTTGTATTATCATCATCACCGGATGCGGGTGCCGATTTAAAATACATATTGCAGGATAGCGAGAACTCGTTCTTCAGCCTGAATGAATTAACCGGTGATTTAACTGTTCGTTTATCTCTGGATTATGAAAAAACAAAGGAGTATAAACTAACCGTAGTGGTTAAAGATGATCAACCTACCCCACTGTTTGATACCGCTGTTATTACAGTTACTGTTCAGGATGAAATTGAATTAAATCAGCCTCTGCCGGCTAATAACTTCATGTCGCCAAACGGTGATGGCATTAATGACTTCTTTACTGTAGCGAATGTTGAATTGTATGCAGACTACAGCCTTACTATTTATAATGAGTCGGGTATGGAGGTATATAAAACGATAAGTAACTATAAAAACAACTGGGATGGTACATATGACGGGCAGCGCCTGCCAACGGGTGTTTACTATTTCATTTTCAGAAACCCTAAAACAGGCGATGAATTTAAAGGTGGTCTGAATATCGTTAAACAATAATTTAATGTACTTTAATAATACTATAACTATGAAAAATTATATAGCATTCATACTATTGGCGATTGGAACACTGAGCGCCAATGCACAAGACAGGTCAAGTTACTATACAAACCTGTTTAATCCCTTTCTGGCCAATCCGGCTATGGCTGGCAGTTATGATAATTTGCACACCATACTAAATGCACGCACGATGGTGGGTGGCATTGAAACAGCACCCCGCACCATCAATTTTGCTTTACATACGCCATTTGCCAACAACACCGGTCTGGGATTGAAAGTTATCAATCACTGGAACGGTGCATTTCGTACTATTAATACAGAGGGTGCTTACAGTAAGTTAATACGTTTAAACGATGATCATAAACTTACATTTGGATTAAGTGTTGGATTTATGCAAACCAATTTAAACGAAGACCTGATTAACAGCAGTGTTGACCGATCAGATCCGAGCCTGAATTTGCCCAGTTTGAATAAAATGTATTTTACTGCGGGCGCAGGTCTGGTATACAGGTATAAAACCCAATTTGAGTTTTATGCTTCTTCACCCATGATGGCAACAGGTGCTCAATCACTAAGTAGCTTCTTTGTACTTGGCACCAACTACAAATTTTACCTGGACGAAGAAAAGATTTATACCCTGAAACCAACGGTAAATTACTATAACTTCACGCTTTCGCCCAAGTTGGTTGATTTGCTGGTAACAGGCGCCTGGAATGAGGTTTTGAATGTGACAACAGGTTATCGCACAAATGGAACTGTAGTAGCGGGTTTCGGCATCAATTTCAAAAATGTAGTTATCGGTTATAATTATTACCACCATACCAGCGACTTGAACAGACTGGCCCCTGCACAAAATGAAATTGCGATAGCTTTTAACTTCAAAAAACCTGAAAAACGCATTCGTAAAAAACAAGAAGTAGTTGATGAAGCCATTATTCAGGACCAGATTGAAAAAATCAATCTTCGTATAAACGGTCTTATTAATATTGAAAAATCAAATCCTGGCTTGGTAAATGTAAAAAATGAGTTGGCTAAAATTAACCGCGATTTGGAGAAAATTTTATCCAAGTACAAGATTGAGAATATTGACCAGCTTAAGCGCATTAAAGAACTACAAACATCACTCGAACTTTTAATAGCAAAATACAATGATTAATTATAGCCGAATTGTAATGGCTGTTTTTATTCTGCTTTGTTCATTTGATGCTTTTGCACAAAAAACTGATAGTGACAGTAGCAGCAACAATCAGCAGATAAAGCAGCAAGCTGTTGAAATGCGGAATAAAGTCAACAAGTACATTGCTGAGAAATTAAATATGGAGGAATCAGTTATCGGCAATGGCGAGATTATTGATTCAATAATTAGCCGACTATCTAAACAAGATGACGAAATTGATGCCCTAAATAAGCGTTTGCAAGGACTTGAAAAACTCTTTCAAGAGCAAGCCAAATCCAAACCCGGCTCCGGTAGCAAAAAGATAGATTCTCATCATTACGCTGATGATGCTACCGTTGACGATTTGACGGATATCATTCCGGGATCATATGCCCAAATTGGCAACAACAAACTGCTTGTGTTTTATGCATTTGATGCGTACATACTGAGTGCTGAACAGGTTTCTGCCATTAGCGAATTTGTATCGAACAAAGACGTGCAGAAAATTGACATTCAGGCCTATACCGATACCTTCGGAAGTGAAAATTACAATAACAGATTGGCTGTTAATCGCTGTAGTGCTGTGCTAAAAAGCATCCCTAAAACACAAAGGGCAAAAATGGCCTCATCGCCCAAAGCCGGTTGTGGCGCTATGACAGTAAGGGATTCGCGAAAATGCCGAAGGGCAGAAATTATCTTAATTAAGTAAATTAGTAGACAGTATTCTATATTTGCTGCTTTCGGCCATAACGTATGATTCTAACTGATGTCTGTGTTCATTCAGAATGAATATTGGTCCCGTAGTTCAATGGATAGAATAGAAGTTTCCTAAACTTTTGATACAGGTTCGATTCCTGTCGGGACTACCACTTTAGCCTACTTATGCAATCCGCCTATTACACCTGCACACCTATATTTCGAGCATTTACATGAATCAACCTTCAGCTGCAGCAGGCACATTTTCACTAATTTGGCGCATATATTCGTTGGCTAAGTCCTACTCAAGACTTATGCTCGCTTCCTTGCTGCTTACAGTAGCCATAGCATTTCTGGGTCCATACAGACCCTACCTGATGCAGCAATGCATTGATACATATATGGTCCAAAAAGATGCTGACGGATTATTGACCATCTCGTTATGGATTGGTGCATTGCTCATTGTACAGGTTGTGTTTCAGTTGATGAATACTATCCTGTCAGGCACCATCGGACAGAATGTGTTGCGCGATTTGCGTCAGAAAGTATTTGGCAAACTGATTCATTCTCGTATTCGTTTTTACGACAAAACTCCGGTGGGCACACTTGTTACACGTAGCGTATCTGACATTGAGACCATAGCCGACATCTTTAGCGAGGGGTTAATCAATATTGCAGGCGATTTGCTTCAAATCATTTTTATACTCATACTCATGTTTGCTACCGATTGGCGGTTGTCGCTGGTCAGCCTTTCAGTATTGCCACTGCTGCTGTATGCAGGGTATTTATTTAAAGAAAAGGTACGCATCAGCTTTGAACTGGTGCGAAATGAAGTGGCACGATTAAACACGTTTGTACAGGAGCATATACAAGGAATGCACATAGTACAGCTATTTAACCGCGAACAAGCAGAGTTGCATAAGTTCAAGTCCATCAATGCTTCGCACCGCGATGCCAATATCCGGTCAATATTCTACTACTCAGTTTTTTTTCCGGTGGTCGAAATTATTGCTGCCGTATCGGTTGGTTTAATTGTGTGGTATGGCTCGTTGCAAATAATACACTATCAAACATCAGCCGGTGTGCTGGTTGCTTTTATCATGTATGTAAATATGTTTTTCCGACCTATTCGCCAGATAGCCGACAGGTTTAATACATTGCAAATGGGCATGGTTGCTGCCGAACGCATTTTTAAACTGACCGATGATACCGAAAGTACAGAGCGGAGCGCTGAAAGCAACTATAAATTGAAGAATGGAAAAATTGAATTCAATCAGGTCTCGTTTAGTTACAACAGCGAATATCCGGTTCTCGACTCAGTAAGTTTTACGGTACCTTCATCAAAAACATTGGCCATTGTGGGCGAAACCGGTTCGGGTAAATCAACCATCGTGCAGCTAATCAATCGTTTTTATACCCATCAGTCGGGAACCATTATGATTGATGACGTTCCTGTTGAAAACTATAGCCTTGAAACTCTTCGTAAACATATAGCGCTTGTACCGCAGGATGTATTTTTATTTAGCGGCAGCGTTCTGGAAAATATCCGTTTGTTCAATGATAGTATTTCGGAAGAGCGGGTAAAAGAAGCAGCCATAAAAACAGGAGCAGATGTGTTTATAAGCAAATTGCCTGAGGGGTATAAGCAGCAGGTGTTTGAACGCGGCCTTTCCTTATCAACCGGGCAACGCCAACTGATTGCGTTTACCCGCGCCTGGCTTTATAATCCCGAAGTGCTGATACTAGACGAGGCAACAGCCAATATTGACTACGAAAGTGAGCAACTGATACAACAGGCAACACGTGAACTTATGAAAAACCGAACCTGTATTATCATAGCGCATCGCTTATCTACTGTAGTAAATGCTGATACTATTGTGGTACTTAAAGCAGGCCGAATTATTGAACAGGGCTCACATCATAAGCTTATTAGCAAATCCGGTACCTACAAAGAATTATTTGAAAAACAGTTTGCATCAGCTCAACGGCCTACCGAAATCATCACTGAATAAACATTCCACAGTTCAATGTGCTCATAAATAGTACATTTACAAAATGCACCTGTAAGAAGCGCAATGCCTCCATACTTTGTGTTTTTTTCGATTAAAAAAGTACATATTTGCCCCACTATAAAAAGAGCCATACAACATGTCAGTATTAGTAAATAAAGACTCGAAAGTAATTGTGCAAGGATTTACCGGAAGCGAAGGAAGCTTTCACGCACAGCAAATGATTGAATACGGAACACAGGTGGTGGGCGGTGTAACGCCCGGCAAAGGCGGTCAGATGCACTTGGACAGACCTGTTTTTAATACCGTAAAAGATGCTGTTGAAAAAGCCGGTGCCAACGTTTCCATCATATTTGTGCCGCCTGCATTTGCAGCAGATGCCATCATGGAAGCAGCAGATGCCGGTATTAAGGTTATTGTATGTATTACCGAAGGCATTCCGGTATCAGACATGATACCCGTAAAAGAATATATCAAAAGCAGAGGCTGTGTATTGATAGGGCCAAACTGCCCTGGAGTAATTACCCCCGGTGAGGCCAAAGTGGGCATCATGCCCGGATTTGTGTTTAAAAAAGGCAGGATAGGCATTGTTTCCAAATCGGGAACATTAACCTATGAGGCCGCAGATCAAATTGTAAAAGCAGGTATGGGAGTTTCTACTGCTATTGGAATTGGCGGTGACCCCATCATTGGCACACCTACCAAAGATGCCGTAGAGATGCTGATGAACGACCCCGAAACAGACGCCATTGTAATGATTGGAGAAATAGGCGGAAGCTATGAAGCCGATGCTGCACGTTGGGTGAAGGCTAACGGAAATAAAAAGCCTGTTGTAGGCTTTATAGCAGGGCAAACAGCCCCTCCGGGACGTAGAATGGGACATGCGGGAGCGATCATAGGAGGAAAAGATGATACAGCAGCAGCCAAAATGAAAATTATGGCTGAGTGCGGTTTACACGTAGTTGATAGCCCAGCCGAAATTGGAAATAAAATGGCAGAGATTCTTTCAGTACAGTCGAAGTAATTTAGGAACTCATAAAGTATTAAAGCCCCGCTTGTCGGGGCTTTTTTCGTTTTCGCACCTTACGACATCTGATTATGATATGGGTGATGTTAAATACACGTTATCTTTCGACCGATTGAATCTCTTATTAAGTAAGCATTGAGTACTAATATGAAAATTAGAAAGGTGCTAAAAACGAAGGCGGGCCCACGCTAACGCGTGGGCCCGCCTTGTTGCTAAAGTTCGCTTATAGTCTTAACGAATCAGAGTTACCGTTCCATTAACAGATTTTTCGCCCTCTGCTTTCAGTTTGTAATTAATGATGTAGTAGTATACGCCTGCCGGACATTGACTACCGTCATTCATGTTCGTGCCATCCCATGGATTTTTCGGATTGGTTGATTCAAATACTTTACCCCCCCAACGGTTGTAAATGTAAATTTCAAACTTCTCATTTCCTTCTATATCAACCCAGAAGCGGTCATTATTGGAATCGCCATCCGGTGTAAATACGTTGTAAATCTTAATTTTGGTCGAGAACTCATTAATGATTGGCTTACATACTGTGTCTTCACAAGCTCCTAGCGAGTCGGCAGTTATTGCTTTTAAGCACATCAGGTATGTTCCTTTGTTCTGTCCCAAATCAATATCACGGAAGTCAGGATCATTGATATTGCCTTGTTTTTGAGAATGAACTGTGCCATCTTCTCTGAATAATGTCCATTCGTAAGCAACTGCATTGGCCGATTTATTGATGAAGCTAAACTTAGGCACATTTGTGGAATCCACGTCAAAATCAGCAATAGCTTCGCTTACCGTTACACTTATCGTATCGCGCATTAAACAATTGGGATAAGCGGCTGGTGGTATCTGACTGCTAAATCCGATAGGAGTGGAAATGACACGATAGAACCCTGCAGTATTAAACGGATCTGAGGTATAATCACGTTCCCCGGGATAATTAATTGAATCGAGCAGTGTTGATGTTTGCGTAGCCGGATTATACAGGTCGTATCTGAAACGTGTGAAATTGGAGTCAGACCTGTTGAATAATTGTATTGGCTCGCCCACGCATATAGCAGTGTCATGAAGCAATTCGGCACCAAATTTCAAAATACGAACCTTAATTGCCTCCATTAATCCATCTACAGTGTCCGGATAGTAAACCAGAGCACAAGTTACCGGAGTCGGTGTTAATGCATCGCGTCCTACGGCTGTTATGCTGTATACACCTTCATTCATGTAAGTATATTCAATAGTATCACCGCGCACTGTAATTGAATCTGTAAAATTACCATCACCCCAATAGATAATAGTTTCGCGGGTTGGTGTATCACCGGGTTGTCTCATGCCTACTGAGTCAGCTAGGTTTATAAGCTTCAGCTTGAACGGTGCGCAACCCACGGTATCACTGATAATTCTGTATCGTGGCCTTGGACCGTTTACAAAAATATCTCTGTACGCAGTATCCACACATCCTTGTTGTGTTTGGATAGCCAGTTTAACCCTGAACTTTCCATTGCTGCGGTATAGGTATTGTGTACTGTCGCGGAACAGGGCCTGTGGCGTAATGGTATCTTTTGTGTTCTCACCAAACCACCACCAGTTCATTTTCAAGCCACCTGCTGTCAGGTCATCAGTAGTGTTTGGTCCTGTGCCAAAATCTATGTAACTGCTATCGTACAAGCGTACAATTTCACTACATGCGTAAAAAGGTTTAATCGTTCCAATTCGTGCAACAGGTTTAACGATGTTCACCCACCTGGTACACGTATCATACCATCCCAAGCTATCCATGGTAATCATCCTTACCCTGTAGCGTCCGAAGTTTTGATACTTGTGAGATGGGCGGGTTCCCTGATACGTGAAACCATCACCGAAATCCCAGTACATGCGCTCTGAGAATATTGCTCCTCTGCGTTTTAGGGTATCGTATTGTCCGGTTACTTTGTTGTAAAACACCTGAGTTGTAGTGAATGAATCGCGAATCTGATTGGGGTCAAACTCAGCTTGACGCCAGAAGTCGAATGGATCAATTTGCAAGAATGCTCTTGGATCTGTATTCGGATCAAATACCTGAACCGGCAAACCACGCGGCCGTGTGCGTCCGGGGTTATCAGGCAATACAGTCAGATTACAATCGTATCTCCAGTATCTAACTGAATCGTAGAAATACACAGTCTCATTTTCGCAGAATACCGAGTCATTGGGGCCGGTAAGACCGTCACGTTTTGTTTCAAACGTGTCAATTACACCCACAGGCAAATATTTAAGAGCAATACTTTGGCACTCGGCCGTTGTGGCAATGAGGTGTATAGTAGGTGTTACGCTACGTTTATCCGGTTCTACTGTTTGTGCCTCCCAGCTGCTTCGAATAAACTTGTGCGTTATCGGCATCATCATTAAAGCCGTATCGACTATGTAGGTTGGCGGATTTGCCACTCTTGTATTAGTACAGAAATCGAGTGTATCGTATTCAACTACCGCAAATTTCTCACGTGGTTTTAGTCCATCAGTAGCACCGGGGCCAGAAGCACGGATAGGGAAAACAGTTGAGTCTATAAGCTCGGCAGTACCATTAATCATATCAAAGTTATAGCGAACCCTGCGCACACCGTTGTGGTAAAATCCGTTTGTAATCGGAGTGCCAGCATACCAGAACGAATCAACCGTAACAGTATTATCGGCCCACTGCCATGATGTGTAGCGGATACTATCCTGAACGCTATCGGTATAAAATACAGTTATGCTATCGCCCTTGCCGCGGTGGAAACAACTGGCCGGAAACTCCAGGAAGCTGGCTCCCACATCAATAATTCGCATAAATCTGTGATACCACACCACATTGGATACGCACTTCGGATGGGCATTGTCAATGTATATGATATCAACCAGCGTATCAATAGTTGGTAAAGTTATAGGCCTGTAGTTATAGAGGTGACTGAATGTGTAATTGTAATTAGGTGTAGGAACAGCTGCAGGAGGGAAATTACCACCGGTAACCCATAAACCACTTGCCGGGCTATAAACTGGAGCTGCAACACCAGGAGGGCGAGGCGCCTGAAAGTAGTTTTGGTAACCGGCCGGATTGAGTTTGTACTGCGACAGCGGTACGTTGGTTAATATCGTGTCCTTGCTTCCGTTTCCAATGGCTATACCTATAGTAACCCAGCCCAATTCATCTGCAGGCAAAGGAATAGGAGCGCCCGGTGCCGGATCGTAGTGGTACACATTTACCGTACCGTTGGGGTTTTGCCATATAAATGGTGGGAATGGCGGGTAATCGGCTCCTGTATTAAAGTTTGGACGAACTAATCCACCCGGTGTTATGCCGCCCTGCCAAGTAGTGAATCCATCTATATCGCAGGGGGTACCATCTCTTCTGTCGGCCGTTGAGTCAAGGTTTAACATAATGAACGACTGCCCGCAATTTGGAACCACACCAGGGTATTGGCCCATAGCACCCATATTTAATCGAATTTGAGCACCAAAGTTATTGCGTGCAGAGCCAGGACAAATTTTCCCGCTTAAACCTAAGCCAAATGCATCGCCCACACCAAACGCAAGTTGTACTTGATTTTCGTGCTCGCAGTCTTTGTCATCAAGTACCAGTGAATCGATGTGATGCATGCCAGGATCACTGCTTTCGTTGTTCGCTGTATCTTGAAGTTTCAGACGCACGGTGATACAACGTTGTATGCTACGCTTAAAGACATAGCGGTACATACTATCACCGGTATTGGTTTTTACAAACGGACTAATCGTCCACGAGTCACCGGTTGAAGGGTCTACCTGTATAATATTGGTTTTACCATCAAACATTCCGTTCAAATTCCAATTGATGTAAGGGTATCTACCGCGTTCAACAGCCATCGGACTGGGTACGTTTTGCATCATAATCGGTGCAAAAGAGCCCGGAGGCAGTGGTGCAGGATTGGGTGTTCCGGTTAAATCGGCACCTGCATTCTGACGTAAGGCAAGGTTATCAATTCGCGGCCATTTTACCCACTTGGGTGGATTTGCCGGGAATACTCGGTCTTGCAGGCTTACCAAACCAGAAATTGGATCAGTTATCGGTACCTGAATAATTTCGTAGTTCATCAATGTTGAATCCTGATGCAGTGACCAATATCCTGTTGAAATATCGAGGTACACTGTTTTTCCCCACCAGGGCTCATCCCAGGGAGCTACCCTTATCCCTGTTGCTGTGTTGTTTCCAATAACTCCATTTCCAAACTGAGCTAAGTTCCATGGCATAAAATCTTTACCATAGCGGTACCATAAGTAAATACTGTCCCAACTTGGGTATTTGTGTCGGGGCAGTGTATCGAATGACCATTTACAATGCATGCGACCCGGACGAATAACTCTGTTCAAAATCCAGAAGTGATCACTATTCAAATATTGTTGTTGTGCATTGGCCCAACCTGCAACAGGCGGGAATCCGGGCTTGGGCCTTGAGAAAGACGTACACTCGGGTGCAAAGTTATCGTCAAAATCCCAACGTCTCCACATTTTGCGTGACTTATAGTATACCGATGTATTTACAAAGTTAACAGTATCTCGCGGATCGCACTGGCGTTTTTGATTAGGTGCAATTGTTATCATTGCCGGTGGGTTTTCGATACGTGCACGTGGTCCAATTACATACACACCATATCCCCTCTTGGCCATGGCGTTTAGCAAGTGCCAAGACATAACCATAGTGTCTTTAATACTTCCGGCCGGGCCCTGTACAAACGGTGCTGTATCGTTGAAGAAAAATACCGGACGCTGAAACTTGGGCCTGTAGGCTACAAGTCTTGTCCCACTTGGTCGGGCGGTTCGTCTGTAATTAATAGATTTAAAACCGACCATAAATGCCTGCGGAATCTTGACTGATGGCAATGGGTTGCCTCCGCCATCTACAATGGGATACTGCTGTCTGAAGTACACTGTATCGCCTGATGGCAAAAGATACGCATGTAGGTTTTCGTTAATGGGTGGGCTATTAAACGGGCGCTGAATACTTGTATATGTTAGTGTTATACTATCGAATAAATCAAGCGGATTCGATATGGTAAAAGGTCCTGAATTTATTCCCGGGGGCGGTGTCGGATTTGGACCTAGGTCATTATCGAGAAACGGATTTAAATCAAATGCACCCGAAGTAGAAACTGCCGAGTAAAAGAAAAAGGTGGTATCAGGGCAAATATTTTTGATAGTTATACGTGGGTTAAAGTGGCCCATTCCTGAGTAGGTGTGGCACACCTTCCATGATGATGAATCGCGGTTTCTGTTGTTAGGATCATTGGGATCGCCAAAGTTCCACACAAAATCACCTGTTCCCGGAGTGGCTAATTCAACAGGAGTCATGCTGAAACAAATTTCGGTGGCATTACCGCTACCAAAGCACACACTGTCTTTCATATTATCGGCAACAGTGCCTGAGCCTCCTTTGCGGGTTACTACATCGAACTCAAACACTACGTTTTCGGGCAATGGCTGTTTGGCGTTAATTGGAGACATGCGTGTACTATCCGTACAAAATGTGTTGTCAGTAATGATCAGTGCCGGATTAAATCTTCCTCCTCTTTGGTAACAGTGTGTAATGGTATCATAATTCAGTGGATTTCCTGAACCTGTTCCTGTAAAAGAATTGCCATCCCCAAAATCCCATTTGTAGGTATTTACATCCGAAGGACTGGGTAAGCTCATGTTCTTAAATTGATAACAGCTGATAAAGCAGGGCCCTGATTTAAAGGTCCATTTGAAATCAGGCGCAATATTTGGTTTAACAATAATGGCTGAGGCCGACAGGAAAAAATCTTTGAAACATCCTTTTGAATCATATACCCTTACAAAAGGCGCATAGCTTCCTGCTGAATTGTAAGTATGTGTGAATGTAGTTGTAGATGCCGGGAACTGATTAATTACACCATCGCCATAACCTACATCAAATTTATCGAGCGGATTGCTGGGTGAATTAGGATTTTGAGTTGAGTTATTGGTAAATATAAATGAGTTGCCCCGAAAACATTGAACAGCTGTACTGGTAACAAGCAGGCTTGCATTGGGCAGGTGAAATACTTTAAAATTAGCGGTTGATGATGAAACACTGGTAGCGTTAGATAAATTAGCTGTTACCGAAACGGTGTAATCACCTGCCGGATAGGCAAAGGTATATGTATTTTGCGTGGTATTACCAGTAGGCTGTCCGGGCACATTCCACACATATCCTGTTACAGTTACACCCGAAGGTAAGCCCGTTACATTAGCCTGAAAAGTGGTTTGCTGTCCGCTACACACTTCGTTATTTACTACGGTTACGATTACTGTTTGTGCATAGGCTGATGTTATACCAAATAACATCATCACGGCAACTACAATTGATTTGATTGTATTCATTTTTGTGTACAAATTGTTTTTATGTTGGTTCATGCTTTGTTGCATAGTAGAAATGACCCGCTGGCCTTTATAAAGATTTGCTAACATATTAGTTTTCATCATACTTTTCAAATTTTTTAATCTCTAATTAGTTTCACTTTTCCGCGCAAGGTTTTACCCTCTCCGTTATTTATTTGATAGTGAATAACATATGCATAAATTCCTTCCCGACAATTTTCTCCGTTTCGTATGTCTGTTCCATTCCAATAATCGGTTATGGCGTTGCTTTCAAACACTACCTGGTTATCCATACTTACTATTTTTATTCTGTAACTGACGGCATCCGGAATTTCTACAATAAATGCATCATTCAGTCCATCTGCATTGGGTGTAATTACATTGGGAATAAATGGCTCAGGTGTTTGTAAAGAAGATGCGCCAGTTTGTGTTTGTGGCTGAAGGACCTTTGTTTCCAGCTTCTGTGCCATATGTTCCTGCTGATTTACAGATTGTTTTTTTGTTGGTTCAGAAACTATTGGCTCTGTTCGGTTTTCTTCTGCGCGCACCGGGACAACAGCTGCAGCAGCAGGCTGCTGAGATTGCGGAGCAGGTTGCTGTTCGGCTTGCATACTTGTGTTTTGCAGTTTATCCGTTGATGTTAGTGGTGGTTGCTGAATCGTTTGTTGAGCCTCTTGTCCCTCTGTATTAGCCTGTGGTGCAGGGACAACTTCCGGTTGATTTTCGTTCGGTTGCTGCGGTATCTCATTTACCTGCATCTGTGAAGGGTTTTTAGAATCGGGCTGGGTATTCGGGGTATTGGTGGTGTAAATAACCAATACTGTAACCGCTGTTGCTGTAAGCATGCCGGCAACAGCCGCCCACATTTTTACCGAAGATGCAGCAGCCTTGGTAGCTACTGAAACTGATGGCTGAGGCACCGGTTGATGTATGCCTTTAGCCACGGCATTCCATACATCAGGGGCATCGGGAGCAAAGTTTTTAAACTGTTGCCTAATTACCTCGTCTATATTTCCATTATCCGTTTTCATTCAAATAGGTTTTCATTTTAATCCATTCATTTTGCAGAATAATACGGGCACGTGAAAGTTGGGACTTGGAAGTGTTTTCCGAAATGCCCAGCATTTCTGCTATCTCAGCGTGCGAATAACCTTCAATTATGTATAGGTTAAGAACTGTTCGATAGCCCGGTGCCAATTTATTCATCATCTGCAAAATTTCCTTTTGCGATAATTTTTCCAGCGTGTAATCGTAGTGTGGCTTTTCATCGGCTGCGTCTATATCACTTTCGAACATCTGTTTTTTGGTATTGCGATAATGCTCCAATGCCGTGTTCACAAAAATGCGCTTCAGCCACCCTTCGAATGACCCGTTGTGAGAGAACTGAGACAATTTTGTAAACACCTTGATAAATCCTTCCTGCAATACATCTTTTGCCTCATCATAATGGCTGCAATAGCGTAGGCAAATGCCAAACATGGTGCGTACATACTTGTCATACAATTGCTTATGAGCCCTTTGGTCCCCTTTCAAACAGGCTTCGATTAACGCTCGCTCGTGGGTACTACTCATAACAATATGCGGTTCAGATGTAGGTGATAGGCTAAAAGTTGCATGCTGCGTCAAATTTTCTTAAAACTTTCATTAAATCCATAGCCTTATTACTTTCGGAGATATTTTGTTACAGAAGGGATACATTTATACGGGCTTATTCGCGCTGCTTTGCACCATAGCAACACGGCAGCTTTGTGCCTCGTCATTTCCGGCTGTGTTTATTGAAAACAAAGGCCAAACAGATGCACGTGCACGCTTTTACACAGATACCAGAAATGTACAGTTATATGCCGAAGCGGATGGGGTTAGGTATGTGGTATTTGACCGAAAAGCCATGGATGAAGCACTGAAGCATCCACGAAAATGGACCGATGACCTGAAAAGTCGTACAATAAAGTCGCATGCTGTCAAAATGCGGTTTGCAGGCTCATCGGCAGCATCAGCAATTACTGCCGATATGCCGGCACGGCATCACTTGAATTTTTTTACAGGCAACAACCCTCAAAACTGGTCTGCTGAATGCCGTGTATATGGACGCATTCACTACTCACGCGTATATCCGCAAACGGATGCCCGTTTTTATGCCACACCAACCGGCAATGTAAAATATGACCTCATCTTAAGGCCGGGTGCAAACCCCGATGTCATTCAATTGGTATACGATGGTGCTGAAAACATTCAGATAAAAAGCGGGGCTCTGCATATAAAAACTTCTGTGACCACCTGGATTGAGGAAAAGCCTTACGCCTATCAGATGATTGAAAATAAAAAGGTGGAAGTGCCCTGCAGATACAAGTTAAATAAAGACAAATCGGTGTCGTTTACTTTAGGCGAGTACAATGCCGGCTATGAACTCATCATCGATCCTGTTGTTGTATTCAGTACCTATTCTGGTTCTACTGTCGATAATTTTGGCGCAACAGCCACGTACGATTTGAACGGTAATTTTTACTCGGGTGGAATTACCCGTGGCCCGCTTAGCGGTTATCCGGCTACGCCCGGTGCGTTTGATGTAACATTTAATGGCGGGCAAGGCTCGTGGCCGCAGTTTGGTTTCTCATGCGATATTACCCTAAGCAAATACAGTAATGATGGTTCGGCATTGCTATATGCCACTTACTTAGGGGGTGATAAAAACGAGTATGTACATAGCTTGGTGGTTAATGCACGTGGTGAACTTATTGTTTACGGATCTACGCTTTCACGCAACTATCCGGTAACTCCGCTGGCTTTCGATACTTCACATAACGATACTTTTGATATTGTGGTTACCCGATTCAGCGCCAATGGTTCGTTTCTCAAAGGGTCTACATTCGTTGGCGGCACAGGTATAGACGGCATATCTACTCCCGATACGTTGTGCATGAATTATATGGACAACATGCGGGGCGAAGTACAGGTAACAACTGAAGGCGATATCGTTGTTGGCTCCGTTACACGTAGTGCCAATTTTCCTGTATCAAGCGGTGCCTTTCAACCTCTACTGGCAGGCGCTCAGGATGGTTGTATTTTAAAACTGGACAGTTCTCTGCAAATTATGCGCTGGTCGTCCTTTTTGGGCAGACCGTTAAATGAAACCCTGAACGGAGTAGAAATAGCGGCTGACGGCAGCATATACCTTACAGGTGGAACACACAGCACCACCTTTGCTGCCAAGGGAAACGTCATCGACTCGAATTACAACGGAGGTATAAGTGATGCCTGGCTGGCACGAATCAGTAAAAATGGTGATACGCTGCGACAATTTATGTATTGGGGATCGGGTGCGTACGATCAGGGTTATTTTGTACGAACCGATCGAAACGGTCATGTGTACCTCATTGGCCAAACCTTTGATTCAGTTGCTACTACACCGGGTACGTATGCCAACGACACAGGCACTCTTTTCATCAGTTCATTCACCGCAACATTCGACTCGCTTCGCTTTTCGACCTGCCTGGGCAATGGTGTGCCACGAAATGTGCTGGTGCCAAGCGCATTTATGGTAGATGTTTGCGGATCTATTTATGCATCGGTGTGGGCTGGCGATATTAACACAAGTGCCACCTACAAAAACGGAGCTTGGATACTGGGAGCACCCAGTTCCACAACCAACTTACCGGTTACCGCCAATGCCTTGCAAAACACAACTGATGGAGAAGATTTTTACCTGTTTGTACTCGGTTCGAGGGCTGATACACTTCTGTATGCCTCTTATCTGGGCGAAATTACAGGCGAAGATCACGTGGATGGCGGAACCAGCCGCTTTGATTCGAGAGGCATTATTTATCAATCGGTGTGTGCCAGTTGCGGACAAGGGCCCGGTGGCACGTTTCCCACTACGCTGGGATCGTATGCTCCTGTTAACCGAAGTCCAAGGTGCAGCAATGCCAGTTTCAAAATGGATTTCAGGGTCAGCAATCTGGTAACTGCCGACTTCGCCATTACTCCCACCAGACGCTGCACCGATTCTGTCATAGCGTTTACCAACCAATCGTACAACGCCAATCGCTTTTTGTGGTATGTAAACGGAGTTTTGGCCGATACTACAACTAACCTTACCCGTGTATTTACCAAGACCGGAACCTATACTGTAAAACTTATTGCAGTTGATAGCATGCGATGCAATGTGGCCGACAGCGTAACCAAAACAGTTTCCGTAGGCACAACTGCCCGCGCTAATTTTATAACGCTGCGCGACACCTGCTCGGCCAATATTCGGTTTATTAACCTTAGCATTACCAGCACAGGCGACACATTGCCTGTATTGTGGGACTTTGGTGATGGAACAACAGATACCACGTACAATCCCGTAAAAGAATTCAATATTTCAGATGCCTATCCGGTGAGCATGTATTTGCTGAACTCGGGGGGCTGTGCCGATACAGCCTTTCAATATGTAAACTATGACCGCAATGGCCATATTCTTAATGCTGCGTTGTCGCCAATTGATTCTGTTGATTGCGAACCCGGCCGCGTAATGATTTTTAGTTTTGGCCGTGGCGGGCAACAGTTTGAGTGGTATGCCAACGACAGTTTGGTAAGTAACAACCGAAACCTGGATATTATTTTGCCAAAAGGCGTATACCGCATTAAGCATTACGTTACCGATTCATCACGCTGCAAAATTCGTGACAGCGCATTCAGTTACATTCAGTTGATGCCCGATGTTTCGCCTACGTTTTCTGTCATTCGCGACTCGTGCTCGCTTACGCTGAATATGAAAAACGAAACTGCCCTGCAAGCGGGCGACAGTGTTCAGTTTATCTGGTACTTTGGCGATGGCGATTCATCTGTATCTGAAAATGCTAAGCACACTTACAGCGCGCCCGGAACATACACCATACAACTGGTTGTAAACCGGGGATTGCGTTGCGAACTTACGTCCACCCAGGATTTTTCGCTGGACAATAATAATCTGGTGCTGAAAGCGCAGTTTAATACTTTGCCCAATCCGGCTTGCGAAGGCAATGCTATACAATTTCAAAACACATCCATCAACGGCATCAGGCAATTCTGGTATTTGAACGATACGCTGGCCGACAGTACTTTTGATTATTCCTCTGTATTTACGCAAGCGGGCACTTATAGCATGAAGCTGATTGTAACAGATACGAGTACGTGTTTCCCGGCCGATTCGATAACCAAAACGTTTACTGTTTTTCCGGCCGATACTGCGGGATTCATCATTTGGCGTGACACATGTTCGGCTGCGATTAAATTGCTAAACACCAGCGACACCAGCGGAAATGCGAACGCTAGCTTTTTATGGCGCATGGGCGATGGTACGGAGTATACCACATTCAATCCTGATACGCATGTGTATTCAACTAACGGCACTTACCTCATCACGTTAATTGTAAATCCGGGCTCGCCCTGTGCTGATAGCGTCACAACATTGATTGGTTACGATACGGCCGAACATATATTAAAGGCACGTTTTGAAATGAACGATACGTTATTTTGCCTACCTGCATCACTGCAGGCTACTAATACTTCATTCAATTCCAATTCAAATGTGTGGTTGCTAAACGGTACGATAATTGGAACCGGACAAACTGTAGATACCGTAATTTCAGAACCGGGCAATTATGTACTTAGGCTGATTGCTGCAAATGACAAAACCTGTGCAGGTACTGATACATTTACCCGTACGTTTGATGCTTACCGCAGTGCTGATGCCGACTTTGAATTAGAACGCGACAGCTGCTCCATGAATACTACTTTCAGAAATTTATCGGTTGTGCCACAGGGGCAGCCCACCACCTATTCGTGGAATTTGGGTGACGGAACCACAACCGATGAGAAAGAACCCAAACATACTTACAAGGCCAACGGAACCTATACAGTAACACTGATTACAAATGCTGGTAGCCCATGTGCCGATACGGCTTCTAAAACCTATCTGATTGATGGCGATACCACACGTGAAGTGTTTGTGCCAAACGTTTTTACACCAAACAATGACAGCTACAACGATTGTTACCGCATCAGCGGCATTTACCAGAAATGCGATGAATTTGAGGTGTGGATTCGTAACCGCTGGGGCAATCTTTTTTACACAAGCAAAAATGCCGATGCATGCTGGGATGGCAACAACGAACAAGGCGAACCAGCCCCATCGGGTGTATACTTTTACATTATACGAATTCGAAAGAAAAATGGAAAAAGCTATGACCTCAATGGCAGTTTACACTTGATACGGGAATGAACAGAGCTTATGCTTTACGAACGATATCCCAACTGTGATCGCCCAAAAGTTTAACAGAAGCCACGTATTTACGTGATGTTTTGCTACGGCCCCACTCTTCGGGGCCTACCAGTGATAGCGAGTAGTGATCGTCTTTTTCGTAAAGGTGATAAACCTGATTAACAACAGGAACAAAACGAATGTCGGATGTATAAATATGTTCTGAAATTTTAAGGCGCTGTTCTATTTCACGAACCTGCTGCATAATCAGGTCGGCCTGCTTTTTCAGCATCGAAATTTCCTGATTGGCGTAGTGGTGCATGGCCTCTACGGCATTGGCTTTTATCTGATTGCGGTCTTCGGGCTTTATAACCGGTGAGCCTATGCTCAGCGGAATAGGCGATAAAGAGGCTTCGCCCGAATAACTTTCAAATGCCGTATTGTCTTTTTCTTCTTGAGTCATCTGTATGTAACTAAACAAATGTAACGCCAAATGTTTTGTCGAGGGCATAAACTAATTCGGCTTAAATACGTTTACTTTGCTGTACCTATGAATCTACACGTTGAAATTGATGATCATTCAGGCTTTTGTTTTGGAGTGGTTTATGCCATTCAAATGGCTGAAGACATACTGGACGAAACAGGTAAATTATACTGCCTGGGCGATATTGTTCACAATGACGAAGAAGTAGAGCGCCTGCGCAAAAAAGGTCTTGAAATTATTAATCACGAGCAGTTTGATGCACTTCGCGACAGTACTGTACTGATAAGGGCACATGGCGAACCTCCCGAAACATACCGCAAAGCGCTTGAACAAAATATTGAACTGATTGATGCCTCATGTCCCGTTGTGTTAAAGTTGCAAAACAGGGTACGTGAAGCGTATAATCAGCAAGAACCTATTATGATTTTGGGCAAACACGGGCATGCCGAAGTAGCCGGACTTAAAGGGCAAACCAACGGTGAAGCAATAGTGATAGAAGACTTCAGCGAACTGGATGCCGTAGAACTTCCTAAAAAAGTTCAGCTGTTCAGCCAAACCACAAAAAGCACCAAAAAACTTTACGCCCTGCGTGATGAACTGGTGAATCGTGGTATAGAAGTAGATTTTAACGATACGCTGTGTCGTCAGGTATCGAACCGGGATATACAGTTACGTGAATTTGCCAAAAAGTACAATAAAATTGTTTTTGTATCGGGCAAAAAATCATCGAACGGACGCGTGTTGCATGATGTGTGCAAAGAAATAAATTCAAACACGTACTTCGTTTCGTCAAAAAATGAACTGAGCCCCGAATGGTTCAGCGATGGCGATACGGTAGGTATATGCGGTGCCACCTCCACACCGCAGTGGCAAATGGAGGAAATAAAAAATACCATTCTCACCTTTTAAGTTTTATACAGCATGAAAAAATTAATGTCTGCCTTTATTGTCGTTTTTTGTATGATGTCATTCACCACACAGCAGGGCGTAAAAGTGCCCTCCAAATTTCACGAACTAAGTATTGGATCACTGGATGGAAAAAGCGTTATAAACTTCAGCTCATTCAAAGGCAAAAAAGTATTGGTGGTAAATACAGCTTCTGAATGCGGGTACACACCGCAACTGGGCGAACTTCAAAAACTGTCTGAAAAATACAAAGATAAACTGGTGGTGATAGGCTTTCCGTGCAATCAGTTTGGAGGTCAGGAGCCCGGCTCTCCTCAGCGTATTCAGGAGTTTTGCAGTCGCAGGTATGCAGTCGCTTTTCAGTTAACCGAAAAAATAGATGTGAAAGGCGAACAACAGCATCTGGTATATCAATGGCTAACCCAAAAGAAATATAACAAAACAGAAGATGTAAGTGTGCGCTGGAATTTCGGTAAATTTCTGATTGACGAAAATGGTAAATATATGAAGTATTTCCCATCAGGCGTAAATCCGATGGATGAGCAAATAACCACGCTTATCGAGCAAACCAAATAATATCCGATAACTGTTTTGTAAGCGAAAACTTATTCGCTTTTTTGTGTCGTTGCCGACTCAAATTCGAGCGGTAAGTTTTGGATAACTCCAAATCCGCCATACACATTTTTTACGCGTTGAAATCCTTTGGTTTTCAAAAACGATGCTGCTATCATTGACCGATAACCACCGGCACAGTGTATGAGGTATTCCTTGTCTTTGTCCAGTTGTGTATATGTTTTTGCGAGTGAGTCGAGTGAATATAACTGCGCCCTTTTCAGGTGTAGTGTGTTCCACTCCGAGGGTTTGCGAACATCCAGTATATCAATGTCGGTATGTTTGGCATCCAGTTCAAACTCTTCTGCGTCAATTGTTATAACCATGTCTGTTCGCTTATCGGCCAATTGCCAGGCTTGAAACCCGCCTTTCAGGCAGCCCGATATATTGTCGAAACCAACACGCGTAAGACGCTCTACACTTTCTTCTTCTTTGCCGCTATCCGTTACCAACACAATGCGGTCGTGTATATCGAACAAGGTAGCTGCCCAAATTGCATACTGCCCATTGAGGCCTACATTAACCGAGCCCGGTACAAACCCCATTTCAAAATCATCGGGGTTTCTTGTGTCTATAAGGCGTGCACCCGCTTTCGCTTCAGCTTCAAACTCAGTAACCGACAGTTCGGTAGTTCCGGTTTTGGCAACGTCATCAAACGGGGCATATCCCTGCTTGTTCAGTTTCGCATCTTTGAAAAAATAGGCAGGTGCAGGCTGTATGCCTTCAGTAATGGCCTGAATGAAGGCGTCTTTAGACATCGGTTGCAGGGCATAGTTTTTTTGTTTTTGTTCGCCTATGGTGCTTTGTGTTTCCTTTCCAATGTTTTTGCCACAGGCGCTGCCGGCACCGTGTGCCGGATAGACGATAACATCATCGGGCAGTGTCATCAGTTTGGTATGCAGCGAATCGTACATCATTCCGGCCAGTTCTTCTTTTGTCATTACTCCATCGAGCAAATCAGGTCGGCCAACATCGCCTACAAAAAGAGTGTCGCCCGTAAATACAGCATGCGGCTTACCTGCTTCATCGTACACTAAAAAACAAGATGATTCGGGGGTGTGGCCCGGGGTGTGCAGTACTTCGATGGTAAGTTTACCCAATTGCAGTTTTTCACCGTGAGCGGCTATGTGCACCGGGTAAGCGGTTTGCGTTGTGGGACCATAAATTATCTGTGCACCCGTTTTATGGGCTAAGTCAATATGGCCACTCACAAAGTCGGCATGAAAGTGTGTTTCAAACACGTATTTAATGTGTGCCTTGCGCAATTCGGCTTTCTTAACGTAATTGTCATAATCGCGCAGCGGATCAATAATGGCTGCTTCGCCATCCGATTCGATATAGTATGCTGCCTGTGCTAGGCAATTGGTATACAATTGTTCAATATACATGGCTATAAATTTAAGACGCAAAGGTAATATCTTCTTACATGTGATGTACTAGCCTTCGGTGATTATTCGGCCACACACCTGTGCAGCTTGTTAACATAAAACATCCATTTTACAGCTCAATTAACATTTATATAACATTGAAGTTAGTTTTTAGTAACATTGGCTTAACATTATTGCAGCCACTTTAAAACCTATACATGCTGCGCATACACCTGATTACTTTAAGTTTAGTTTGCTGGATATCAACATACGGACATTCAGACAGCTCCTCGTATATCAGCCATTTGCTAAACCCTGCCAAAGGGTACGAGGTATTTAACGATACTACTCCGGCTAAAAACCCTGTTAGGCCAGCAACTAAGTGGTATGAGACTTTACAAATACGCGGATATGCCCAGTTCAGATACAACCGTTTGTTTGAAACAAATCCTGACTTGAAGTGCGAGCAGTGCGACCGATCGTGGGGAGAAGACGGAGGTTTTTCATTCAGACGTATTCGGGTCATTTTTTTCGGCAATATTCATGAGCGGGTGTATTTATACCTGCAGCCCGATTTTGCCAGTTCAGCATCTACCACCGGGTTACATTTTGCACAAATACGCGACATGTATATAGACGTAGCATTAAACGCATCAAAATCCATGCGCCTGCGTTTTGGACAAAGTAAAATTCCATATGGCTTTGAAAATATGCAATCCAGTCAAAACCGAATTCCGCTTGACAGGAATGATGCGCTAAACAGTGCCGTTGCCAACGAACGTGATATAGGTACATTTTTTTACTGGGCCCCGGCCAAAATCAGAGAGCGGTTTTCGTATCTGGTCAGTTCTGGCTTAAAGGGCTCGGGCGATTACGGTGTACTGGGTTTTGGTGTGTACAATGGGCAAATAGCCAACCGCCCCGAAGCCAACAACACCTTGCATAAAGTTGTTCGTTTAACCTATCCGTTTCAGTTTAGCAACAAGCAAATCATTGAGCCGGGCATACAATACTACACCGGAAAATATGTGGTAAATACCGTTACTTCGGGTAAAGGAGTGAAAGGTATCAATCCCGAATTTGAATACCTGGACGAACGAATTGCCGCTACGTTTGTGTGGTATCCTCAGCCGTTCGGCATTCTGGCCGAATACAATATAGGAACGGGTCCTGAGTACAATCCTGCAACCAACACCATTGAGCAACGCAGGCTGGAAGGCGGTTATGCCACAGTCAACTACTACATCAAAACTGAAAGTCAGGTTATCATTCCGTTTGTGCGCTACCAATACTACATGGGAGGAAAAAAACACGAAACCGATGCGCGCAGTCACCGAGTAAATGAAAGCGAAATCGGCATTGAATGGCAGCCTTACCGAAATCTGGAATTTGTAGCTATGTATACCCTCTCTGACCGAACTTTTGTAGACGCAGCCATTAAAGATAACCGACAAACAGGTCGCTTGCTGCGCCTGCAGGTGCAGTGTAATTTCTGATTGGCCTACGGACCATTACAGCCCATTGGACTTGGGCGTTGTGCCCACAAAATCCTTCAGGTAGTACGGTTCAAAATAAGCCACATCTTCAAAGTGTTGTTGCTCGAAAGCCTGCTGTGCCAGATGTGCCATGCCTGTTGCCGAGCAATTAACACCTGACAAAAACAACGCATGCGGATGTTGTAAAACAGTACTGCATTTGGCTGAACCATTCCCGAAAAAAACGACACGCTGATGTATTAATTCGCTGAATGAGCCGGCCTCAATAATTTTGGCCGATACCGGGGTATGGGGCTGCATGCGGCTATCGTAAACTGCGCAGTATACTTCCATTCTGCGTGCATCAATCATCGGAACCCAATATTCGGTCAGCGCTGCGTTGTGTACTTCCTGTGCGGTTGCTGCGAGTGCATGCAGCGTATCGACCGAAACCAAGGGAAGCCGCAGGGCATAGCACAACCCTTTGGCAGTTGATACTCCCACACGCAACCCTGTGTACGAACCCGGACCACGGCTAACGGCTATTGCATCCAGCTCGTTTAGCGGCACCTTTGCCAGGCCAGTTACTTCCTGAATAAGTGAAGGCAGGCGCGAAGCGTGTGTGTAGCCTTCGTTTAATTCAAGAAGGGCAACTGTTTTTCCGTTTTCGGCAACCGATACTGAACATACTTCAGTGGCCGTTTCGATACACAAAATACGCGACATAAGTGCAAGTATACACTTATTCAGTGTTTTGTGATTGTCATTAGGTGGGTCGTAAATATTTTGATACCTTCGCGCGCTGCATGAAAACCAAACGCTGGTCACCAAAACCTACACCCAACAAAGAAAATGTGGAGGCCATAGCTTCGGCTATTAACCTTAACCGCACCCTTTCGGGAATACTGGTGCAGCGGGGCATGAACACCTTTGATCTGGCCAAGCAATTTTTTCGCCCACAGTTTTCCGATATGCACGATCCCTTTTTAATGCTTGGTATGAATGATGCCATAAAGCGGATTGATGCTGCGATGGCTAAAAAAGAAAAGATTCTGATTTATGGTGATTACGATGTAGACGGAACAACAGCCGTAGCCACGGTGTTTTCCTTTTTTTCTGCCCGATACCCACACATGGATTATTACATACCCGACCGCTACACCGAAGGGTACGGCATTTCATTTATGGGCATTGACTGGGCGGCAAACAACGGATTTTCACTCATCATTTCACTCGACTGTGGCATCAAAGCCATTGACAAAGTAAGTTACGCAGCCAACAAAGGCATCGACTTTATCATTTGTGACCACCACCTTCCCGGTGATGAATTGCCAAAGGCTTCAGCCATACTCAATCCGAAACAAAAAGAATGTTCGTACCCGTTCAAGGAACTTTCAGGATGCGGTATCGGATTTAAACTGCTGCACGCATACAGCATAAAACATGCTATACCATTTGATGAGGTAGAGCAATACATTGATCTGGCTGCGGTAAGTGTGTGTGCCGACCTTGTGCCCATACTGGATGAAAACCGTGTTATAGTGCATTACGGATTGAAGCGTCTGAAACAAAACCCGAATAACGGACTTAAGGCTTTGCTGAACGCCTACCAGGAAAGGCCCGAATACAACGTGACCGATATTGTTTTTTTTATAGGGCCACGTATCAATGCAGCAGGTAGAATAGCAGATGCCAAAGATGCCGTGCGGCTTATGATTTCTAAAGATATAAACGAAGCGCGTGGTATTGCCGAACTGGTTAATCAGCACAACCTGGAGCGTAGAAACTTCGACTCCACCATTACGGAACATGCGTTTGATATGGTGAAACACGATACTTCATTTCATGAACGCAAATCGACTGTGCTGTTTCACAATGAATGGCACAAAGGCGTAATAGGCATTGTAGCCTCACGCCTTATTGAAAAATATTACCGGCCCACTGTTATCCTTACCGAATCCAACGGCATGGCTACAGGTTCTGCACGGTCGGTTGAAGGATTTGACCTGTATCATGCCATTGAGCAATGCGCTGATTTGCTGGAACAGTATGGCGGACATACGCACGCTGCCGGACTTACCCTTCGCTTAGAAAAGCTGACCGAATTTGCCGAACGTTTTGAGTCGGTGGTTTCATCTACCATTACCGAGCGGAGCCTGACACCCGAAATTGAGTACGATGCCGAAATACCCCTGCGCCTTATCACCTCCAAGTTTTATCACGTGCTGAATCAGTTTGCTCCATTTGGTCCGGGCAATATGAATCCGGTTTTTTTGAGCCGCAACGTGTGGGATGTAGGCGATGCCATGATTGTAGGAAACAACCACCTGAAGCTTACCATTACGCAAGCGGATGATGCGCGCGTATACAAGGCCATTGCATTCGGGCTGGGCGAACACTACGAAAAAGTTTCTCAAGGCATTTCGTTTGATATGTGCTACACCATCGAAGAAAATCATTTCAACGGGCACACTAACCTGCAACTTAACATTAAAGATATTCAGTTTCGCAGCTAGGGCCTGCGGCCTGCGGCAGCATACGTTTTCTGAAAATACACCTCTGTGAGGCTGTTTACCGCAACTCCCTTTCGTGTGCTTACATGCACAAACTTCTGATTATTCAGGTAAATGCCAACGTGAGAAATTTTATCGCCTTTGGTTTTAAAGAATACGAGATCGCCTTCCTGTAACTGTGATTTTTCAATGCGCTGTGTGCGGGCATACATTTCCTGTGAATGTTTGCCGGCATCGGTGTTGTAAATGGTTTTGTACACCATCTTCACAAAACACGAACAGTCTGTTCCTGACTTTTCGCAACCATTGTCTTTATGGGGCACTCCCAGCCATTCTTCTATCAGTTCATACAAAGCAAGATTGGCCGTTTGGTCAAGCGTTAACTCAAATTTGGTATTGAAATGTTTTAGCCTACGGTGTTCGCTGTGCGTGTAAGGCTCGCGTTTGGCCTGCTGCAACCTGCTGCTTTTGCACGACTGGGCCAGCCAAACCACAAGCATTACCCATACGACTATACGTACATTCATGCCACAAATTTACGCCTGAGTGTTTAGCATCAATGGCTGTGTTGTACACACCCGCTTTGTTAAAACAGTGTGGTATTCGATGTGTCTTCGGCCGGTGCTTCGGGTGCCGGTGGTGTGTCCTGCTCGGTGGCCGGTTGTTCTTCTTTCTTTGCATCGAACGGACGTGGTCCTAAAATTTCTTCAAGGTCGTGCTGAAACAATATTTCGCGCTTCAGCAATATGTGCGACAGTTCTTCCAGTTTTTCACGTTTATCTGACAGCAGCTGCTTGGTAAGTTCGTAGCACTCGCTTATAAGATTGCGCACTTCAATGTCAATCATCTCAGCCGTTTTATCGGAATACGGCTTGGTAAAACCATACTCATTGTTGGGGTCGTAAAACGACACATTGCCTACTTTAGGATTCATGCCATACATAGTTACCATAGCATAGGCCATTTTTGTTATTCGCTCCAAATCATTTTGAGCCCCGGTTGATATTCTTCCAAAAATAATATCCTCGGCTACGCGTCCGCCCAGTGTCATACACATGATGTTTTTCATTTGGTCGGTCGTGTACAGGTACTGGTCTTTGGGCAGGTACTGAGCGTAGCCCAGTGCTGCTACACCGCGTGGCACTATTGATACTTTTACAAGCGGATCAACACTTTCCAGGAACCAGCCGGCTATGGCATGACCCGATTCGTGGTAGGCAATAATTTCTTTTTCTTCGGGCGAAATGATTTTATTTTTCTTTTCCAGACCACCTATAACACGATCAATGGCATCCTGAAAATCCTGCATTTCAATTTCAGTTTTGTTTTTACGGGCTGCAATGAGGGCTGCTTCGTTGCACACGTTGGCTATATCGGCACCGGCAAATCCGGCTGTTTGCGTGGCCAGCCTGTCGGGTTTTACATCGCTGTTCAGTTTTAGTGGTTTTAAATGCACTTTAAAAATTTCTTCGCGCCCTTTTAAATCAGGGCGGTCAATGGAAATTTGCCTGTCGAAACGTCCGGGGCGCAACAGTGCGGCATCCAGAATATCGGGCCTGTTGGTAGCAGCCAGAATAATTACTCCCAAATCGGTAGCAAAACCATCCATTTCGGTGAGCAACTGATTGAGTGTATTTTCACGTTCGTCATTTCCTCCCTGCACCAGGCTTTTCCCGCGGGCACGGCCTACTGCATCTATCTCGTCAATAAATATAATACAAGGTGCTTTTTCTTTGGCCTGACGGAATAAATCGCGCACACGTGATGCCCCTACACCCACAAACATCTCTACAAAATCGGAGCCGGAAAGTGAAAAGAAAGGTACACCGGCTTCGCCCGCTACCGCTTTTGCCAGCAAGGTTTTTCCTGTACCCGGAGGGCCCACCAGCAAGGCTCCTTTCGGAATTTTACCTCCCAGGCTGGTATATTTTTTCGGGTTTTTCAGGAAATCAACTATTTCCATTACTTCTACTTTGGCTTCATCCAGTCCGGCTACATCCTTAAAAGTTACCCTTACGTTGTTTTCTTTATCAAACAGCTGCGCACGCGATTTTCCGATATTGAAAATCTGCCCGCCTGCACCCGGGCCTCCACCCATTCTTCGCATGATGAACATCCACAAACCGATAAGTATAACAAAAGGCAAAATCCACCCCAGCAGGTCAGAAAAGTAATTGTGCTGTGTAATATACTCAACGGGTATTGAAAGTGCCTGACCCGGATTTTTCTTTTCGTACTGTTCTTTGGCTTTAGCCAGGTCATTTGAAAACTGGGTAACCTCCCCTATTTCAAAATAGTAATGCGGACCCACTTCACCACCAAAAAAACCACGCTCTTTCAGCTCTTTGTATTTTTCATTTTTAAGCGCCTCTTTGCGCAAATAAATTTCGGCCCGCTCTTTATTTACCACTATTATTTTTTCTACGTCATTGGCCATTATCATTTCGTTCTCTACCTTATACCATGTAGTTTTCATAGCCACATCGTGAGGCAGCAGCTGAATGACTATAAAGGCTACGAGTATGATTCCGTATATCCAGTAAAAATTGAACTTAGGTACGGGTGGCATTTTGGATTTGCGGTCGCCCGTATTGTTCGTTGGTTGCTTGTTGTTATCAGACATGTTAAATGGGTATGTGGTGGGGGTTAATGGAATTAAGCAAGAATACTCACAAATTGTTTTTTCACCAAAAGTCAGGCGGTTTGTGGTTTATAAAACCAGGCCGTGTGAATCGGTTTTACAAAACAGGTGTGAAGTTCGTGAATGTTGGTTATCGTTTTATCGAAGAAAAATATATCAGGTTGCGCAGCCAGTTGCAGGGCTTCCTGTCGGGATACAATACGTGCTTCACCATTTTGCGCCAATTCAATTTGCATGCGGTTAAAAAAATCAATGCCCAGCTGTTGCTGCAGTTGTTTCATAAACGCTACCGATTTGTCAATACTACACCCGCTTGCTCCGTGATGCGACTCGTCAACGGCTAACACCAGAAACAGGTTATGCAATATGACAAATGAGGCCTTCAGGTTTTGCTGATGTGCCGTCCAGCTTTCGGCAAAAGACTGTGCCTGCTGCTGTATGGCACTTTGCTCGCCAGGGCTTAACGGCCTGTCGGCAGCATATACCCACACACGGCTTGTATCAGATAACTCGGCAAAGGGAACGTACATAGTAAAATATTGAACCGCAAATTTATCAAAAACCAAGCCATTGACAGAATGGCAGAGGATAAGAATAAACCGGTTAACTATATTGATGGTTATTGGTGGACAAATAGCCAATGGCCTATCAGTGACATGGGTAAATAATTTATTGTGGAATATAAAATGGAGCTTACTTTTTTGTTTAGATATTCCATAACTTTATACATGGATAAATAGTTTGTGTCTCTACCTAATTCCCGATAGAGGCAGATCATCCCGAATTTGTCTGGCAGGGCTTATAGATTCAACAGCAATAATTAAGTATGGAGCTTCCGCATCATTTATGTTTTATTTAACATAGCAACTGCAACAATTTAGCAAAACCTGCGTATATGAGAACGCTCTGCGTTTGTATAATTACACGCGGTGCATATATTTGCTCACTTTGCACAACCATTACAATCAACACATAGTAAACATATACGTATGAAGCATTACAAACTAACCAATAACATACTGGGCTGGGCCACGTTTGCCGTAGCCATGGCCACTTATGCCATGACCCTCGAACCCACTGTTAGTTTCTGGGATTGCGGTGAATTTATTTCGGCCGCTTACCGCCTGCAAATATGCCATCCGCCCGGTGCGCCTCTATTTCTTATCATTGGCCGCTTGTTCTCACTTATGGCTGGAAGCGATGTTTCCCAGGTGGCCTATTGGGTTAATATGGTTTCGGGTTTCACCAGCGCGCTTACCGTGCTGTTTATGTTTTGGACCATTACTCACCTGGCCAGAAAAATAGTGGCTCCCACCAATACTGATTTAACACTCGCCAAAACTATTGCTATAATGGGCAGCGGCCTTGTAGGCGCACTTACACTTACATTCAGCGACACCTTCTGGTTCTCGGCTGTAGAGGCAGAAGTTTATGCTTCATCCAGTTTCTTTACCACTCTTACATTCTGGTGTATTTTAAAATGGGAAAACGTAGCACACGAAAAAGGTGCCGACCGCTGGCTTGTGCTTATTGCCTACCTCATTGGTCTGGCTATTGGTGTTCACTTGCTGAACCTGTTGGTTATTCCGGCTATTGTATATGTTTATTACTTTAAAAAATATGCTTTTACACGCAACGGATTTATAAAAGCTACTGCAGTAGCTGTGGCTACTATCGGTGTTGTACAGTTCGGCATTATACCGGGTATGCCCACTATGATGACCAAGTTCGATTACCTGTTTACCAACGTGGTGGGCATGGGCTTATCTACAGGCTTGTACATTATGTTGTTATCACTTGTTGCTTTTGTATACGGCTTGCTTAGCTACACGCATTCACAGGCCAAAAGCAGCCTGTATATAGCATTGGGTGCGCTTGTATTTATGGGTGCCACTTCATTTGTAATCAATTTTTCATTCAGCGGATTTGTGATGTGGGCCGCGCTTGGCGGATTGTTTTACTGGGCTATTATGAAAAAACGTGTGGCTATGGCCATAGTTAATATCATTGTACTATGCTATGCCTTCATTTTAATTGGCTATTCATCGTACTCAATGGTGCTTATTCGGTCGGCCGCCAATCCGCCTATTGACATGAACGATCCTGAAAATCCGTTTTCGCTTTTATCGTATCTGAACCGCGAACAGTATGGTGATAACCCGCTGGTATACGGACAGTATTTTTATGCCAAAGTAGTTGATATTAAAAAAGGGCCTATGCAGTATCGCCTGGAAGGTGACAAATATGTAGAGGCGGGCGCCAAACTCGACCGTGTGTTTGATCCCAAAGACCAGACCATTTTTCCGCGTATGTGGAGCGAGCGTGCCGACCACGTGCAGGCTTACCGCCAGTGGGAAAAAATACCCGAAGGCAAAAAAGCAACATTTGGAAAAAACATCGATTTCCTGCTCAGCTATCAGCTGGGCTTTATGTACTGGAGATACTTTTTCTGGAACTTCGTAGGCCGTCAGAATGACGAACAAGGTTTTGGCGATGTAACCCGAGGCAACTGGCTAAGCGGCATTAAGCTAATTGACAATATGCGTCTGGGCCCTCAGGACAATATGCCCGAAGTGCTTACCCGCAACAAGGCGCGCAACGTGTATTACGGATTTCCACTGCTGTTAGGCATTATCGGACTTATCTGGCATTTCCGCAAATCGAAAGAAGACGCCACCGTAGTGATGACACTTTTCCTGTTTACCGGATTTTTTATCATTTTATATCTGAACTTCCCGGCCCATCAACCGCGTGAGCGCGACTATGCTTATGTGGGCTCTTACCAAACATTTATGATTTGGATAGGACTGGGCGTGGTAGCCTTATTCGACTGGTTGTCCAAAAAGCTGAACCCTACGCTGGCCTCGGGAGCAGTTACAATTGCGGGTATTGCTGCAGTGCCCATGCTTATGGGCCAGCAAAACTGGGACGACCACGACCGTTCGCAGCGCTACACGGCACTTGATTTTGCCAACAACTACCTGGAGTCGTGCCCACCCAATTCTATTTTGTTTACCAATGGCGATAACGATACTTATCCGCTGTGGTATGCGCAAAATGTGGCCGGCATAAGAACCGACATACGTATTATAAACCTGAGTTTGTTAAACACCGACTGGTATACCAATAACCTGAAGCGTAAAGTATACGACAGCGAGGTAGTACCTTTCAGCATGACACCCGACAAATATGTGCAGGGCAAACGCGACTACGTGATGTTTTACAACAATCCTCAGGTTGCGCAGCGTTACGGCATTAACCAAACAGATTTTTATCCGTTAAAAAATATCATTGCATTCATTAATGACGATAACGATCCGTTGGCCAAACTGCAGTCGCAATCAGGTGAGTTTTACAACTATTTCCCAACCAAGAAATTTTATATGGTGGTGAATAAGGATCAGGTGAAAAAGGCGGGCCTTGTAAGATCTGAAGATGAGCCGTTTGTAGTGGACACCATGCGCTGGGAAATAAGCAACAACACTTTGATGAAAGCCGATCTGGTGACGCTGGATATTGTGGCATCAACCGACTGGACACGCCCCGTATGTTTTGCAATAACAACCGGAAGCGATGTGTATCTAAACATGCAAAAATATTTTCAGATAAACGGACTCGTATATCAGATAATGCCTATTGAAAACGACCAACTGAACGAAGGTTCAATGGGCCGCATCAACACCGAAACACTTTACGATAACCTGATGAACAAATTCAAGTGGGGCAATATGGATAAGCCCGGTGTATATCTGGAAGAAACCACGCTTCGCCAAACAAACAACTACCGCAACCTCTTTTACCGTTTGGCTATTCGCTTAATTGAAACCGGTGATTCGGTACGTGCCATAAAAGTACTTGACCGCTGCCTGGAAGTAATGCCAGAAGAAAACGTGCCTTATAATCAGCTGATGCTGGCCATAGCGCAAGCCTATTATGCGGCCGGAGGTGCTGAGAAAGGCAATATGCTGGTAAAACGTGTAAGCGAAATTATGGGTGATAAATACCGCTACTACTCGCGCTTCAAAGGCAATAAAAAGTTTGCCAGCGTATCGCAGGATGTAGAAGAAAGTTCACAAATTTATAACTACGCCATACAGGTGGCCGAGCAAAACAAACAGCCCGAACTGGCTGCCGAGTTGCGCAAAGGCTACGAAGCCGTGATGTCGGGCAGGTAGGCGAAATACGATAGCATATATTGCGGCCGGCCACTACGTGGCCGGCCGTATTTTTATAGCTTAATTGTTGTTACTTTGCCACATTACATGACCGATAAAAAAGAATTAACCATTTACGGTGTGCACGCCATTGAAGAAGCGTTGCAAAACGGCAAACTCATACAAAAACTGATAGTGGCCAAAGGCAACCGTCACGGTGCACTGGATGAGCTGATGAACAAAGCCCGAAAAGCAGGAGCAGTTATACAACTGGTACCACGCGAAGCTGCCATTTTTCCGACACACAAAAACCATCAAGGCGTAGTGGCACACATTGCCCCTGTTGAGTATTACGAGCTTGAAACGCTGTTGCCACAACTGTTTGAAAAAGGGGTTGATCCCTTCCTCATTGTGCTCGACCGCATTACTGATGTGCGAAACTTTGGCGCCATTGCACGCACGGCTTTGTGCTGTGGCGCACATGCCATTGTCATAGCGCAATCGGGGTCGGTGTCGGTTACCGATGATGCCATTAAAGCTTCGGCCGGAGCGTTGCTGCAACTGCCCGTGTGCCGCGAACGAAATCTTAAAACCACAATGGAATTGCTGAATCAGTCGGGTATAAAAACGGTTGGTATGACTGAGAAAGCCAATAAAGAATTGCCCTTTGCTGATTTATCGGGACCGCTGGCACTGGTGATGGGCTCGGAAAAAGATGGCTTATCAAATGATGTATTGCGCAGATGCAGTTTGCTGGTAAAAATTCCCATGGCAGCAACGTTCGATTCGTTAAATGTTTCGGTAGCAGCCGGTGTAGCTATGTATGAATACGTGCGTCAGCAGATAACGCAGTAATCAGGCAACGTGCAGTTGTTTCAGGTACTGATTTAAAATGATTCTGAACCATACAGTAAAGTGATGAGGCCGTTCAGATACTTCACGTATCAAATCTTCGAGCGAAATCCACCGGTATGAGGCTACTTCGTCTTCGTTTATTACCGGTTCGGAATCGTATGTTCCTGTAAATACAAAATCCAGTTCGTGTTCGCTCAGGCCATTGTCAAACGGTGTACGGTATATGAAACTAAATCGTTCGGTAAGTTCGCAGTCAAAACCCATCTCTTCTTTTAATCTGCGGTGTGCTGCAACGGAAGTGCTTTCGTCTACACGCGGATGCGAACAACAGGTATTGGTCCATAAGCCAGATGAATGGTACTTGTGGCGTGACCTTTGCTGAAGCAGCAGTTCGCCTTTGCTGTTAAACACAAATACCGAGAATGCACGATGCAATAAACCCTTGAGATGTGCTTCGTGTTTTTCCATGGTGCCAACCGGGTTGTTTGTGGCATCTACCAACACTACGTATTCTTCGGTTTGGGCATTCATGGTTATCCGTTGTTTAAAAGTTGTTTTTCTGCATCGGTCAGGTGTTTTGATGCACGTAAGTAAGACACTATTTTTTGGCGAACGGATGCGGTTGCTATACCCGATATATTGGCCAGCAGAAATTCTTTATCAGTTTTTATGTGGCTGTTGTATCCTAAAAAAGCCGGTGAGTTGGTTTGAATGGCAAACCGGAGGTACCTGAGTTCGGCATCTGTGGCACGCTCACGAATGGCCGTTTCAAGTAATTCTTTGCCTGCATTGTAACTGTTTAGCTTCGACCACGGATTGAAGTAGTGCGATGCCATAATCATCAGTACCGCACCGCGGTATCCTTTAAGCAACGGAGTAAGGTTTTGCACATCGCTGGTTTCGTTCAAAAATGATTCACCTGCTTTCGAATCGTGTATACTTTTCTCATACGCCTCACGTGCTTTTTCAGGCGTTGTGGCTGTGCCGGCTGTTGAAATGAATACAGAAGAAACCATAAGCAGCAATGTATACATCAGAGTAAATTAAAACTGTGTCTTACATATGAACCAAAAAACAGGGCGTACTTCTGGTTGTCGGGTATGCGCACGCGCTCCTGCATAATTCGCTGAGGTGGCATGCTGCTTATTTTATCCAGCAAATTGGAGTAATACTTGTACGCCACGTAAACGCCAAAGCGTGCATTTTTAGGCAGGCGCTTAATGCCCTCATATCCAAGCTCAAAATCCTTAAGTGTATCGGCTTCTATTTCACGCTTTACCTCTTCGGTAAACTCGTTGTTGCGCAATTGCGGAAAGTACATGCGCCCGAGACCCTGCATATCGGCATTAAAGTCGCGCAGAAAATTAATTTTCTGAAAAGCTGAACCCAGTTTCATGGCATAATACTTCAAATCATTGTAGCGGTCTTCATCGCCTTCTACAAATACCTTCAGGCACATCAGACCTACTACTTCAGCCGAACCCAGAATATACTCTTCGTATCCCTGCTGATCGTACTGCGTATCGTGTAGGTCCATTTGCATGCTGTTCAAAAATGTATCGATGTGCCAGCGGTCAATGCGGTATTCATTTACTACCTGCTGAAAATTGTTTAAAATAGGATTCATGCTGATTCCACGTTCAATGGCTTTGTAGGTTTCAGTTCTGAACTCGTCCAGCAATTCGGGTTTGTTGTACTCGTGAAATGAGTCAACAATTTCATCGGCAAAACGCACAAATCCGTAAATGGCATAAATGGGGTTGTGAAATTTTTTGGCCAAAAAACGAATACCCAGCGAGAAGGAGGTGCTGTAGGCATTGGTTACCATCTTGCTGCTTTTGCGCGAAATATCATCAAATAGTTGTTTCATAATCGTAGCTGTTATGCGTTTAACATTTCTTTCTCTATCAAATTGGCTACTACCTTGCCGCTGATGATGCTGGGTGGTACACCCGGACCCGGCACGGTAAGCTGGCCTGCGTAATAGAGGTTACTAATTTTTTTACTTTTCATACGTGGCTTCAGTATGGCTGTTTGCAGCAATGTATTGGCCAGGCCATAAGCATTTCCTTTAAATGCGTGGTAATCGGCTACAAAATTGCTCATGGCGTAGCTGCGCTTATACACCACGTGCGGGCGTATGCTTTGCTGTGTGCGCTCTTCAAGCCGATGCATAATAAGGTTGAAGTATTTTTCTTTCGTCTCTTCGGTATCGATCAGTCCGGGTGCCACAGGTATAAGCAAAAACAAATTTTCCATACCCTGCGGGGCTACAGTTGGGTCGGTTACAGAAGGAACCGAAGCATAAAACAGAGGATCTGCAGGCCACTGCGGGTGCTCATATATTTCTTTGGCATGCCGCATAAAATCGGCATCGAAAAAGAGATTGTGGTGCGTAAGATTTTTAAGTTTGGTATTTAGCCCAACATAGTACAACAGGCACGAAGGTGCCAGTTTTCTTGAATCCCAATACTTAGGCGTATAAGATTGGTCGTTGAGTTTCAGTACGTGTTGATCGATGTGGTGGTAATCGCCTGCGCCTACTATTACATCTGCTTCCAGCGTTTCGTCAGTAGAAGTAATTACGCGTTTGGCTTTCCCGGCAAGGGTTTCAATGGCAGTTACTTCGGCATTAAATTTAAGTTCGACACCCTGACTGTGCGCTATGGCTACAAAGGCTTCAATAATTTTATGCATACCGCCCATAGGATACCATGTTCCCAAGCTCATATCGGCATAGTTCATAAGACTATACAATGCGGGAGTATTGGCCGGAAGTGCACCTAAAAACAAAATAGGAAACTCGAGCAATTCAATCAAAAACGGATGCGACACAAATGAGCGCACATGTTTTTTCATGCTTGTAAACACATCCATTTTAACCAGGCCATTCAGCAGGCGCATGTCCGCAAACTCAAGCAGACTTAGGCTGGGTTTATACACCAGGTCATTTATACCCACTTCGTATTTGTAGGCAGCTTCATGTAAAAACTTTCGGATTTTCAATCCGCTGCCGGGTTCAAATTGCTCAAACAACTGCTCCAGTTGCTGCATATCGGCCGGTATATCTATTCCCTCTCCGTTTTTCCAAAACACCTTGTAGCTGGGATCAAGCCTTTTCAGGTCATAAAAGTCAGCTGTAGTTTTACCAAAATCATTGTAAAATTTCTCAAATACATCGGGCATCCAGTACCAACTTGGTCCCATGTCAAACATAAAACCATCGGCTTCGAACTTGCGTGCACGCCCACCGGGAGTTGCATTTTTCTCAAGCACAGTTACACGCATCCCTTTCCGGGCCAGATAGGCTGCAGCAGATAGGCCCGCTACACCCGAACCGATAACGATGGCGTGTTTGGTTTTCATAAAACTTGTTTAACGATTGCCGAAAATGATTTAACAGAATTACCGGCTAATGGTTTGTTTAATGTGTGTTAAACATCAAAATTCGACAATAAATCCGAAACTCGGTAAAAAAGTGTCGTTAAAGTTTGGTGAAATTACCGGAATGCCGTTGGAACCATCGATTCGTATAGGGTTTCCGTCTGTTGTAGCCCAGCCCGAATTATCATCGGTGCGCTTAAAATTATAGGCAGGAATGGCTTCGCTCGATACACGAAGTATGTTTTGTATGTCAAGAAACACATCCAGAGTTACCCTTTTGAAGTTCCATTTTTTATCAATTCGGATATCTGTTTGGTTAAAATTGCCCAGCCGTAATGTGTTCAATCGGGTAAAGTCAATCACCCCGTTTCCGGTTAGCAGGTAATTTTGCCTCGAGGCGTTTTCGTCAAATGGAGTAAAAGGTGAGCCTCCTGCAAAGCGGTGTTTAATTCCCACTTCCCAGCCTCGTTTAAACTTGTAGCCGGCTATGGCCGAAATGAGGTGGCGGGTATCCCATGCCGAAGGGATAAGTGCTCCGTTGCTTCCGCTGAACTTGCTGTAAAAGAATGTGTAAGAAATGGTGGCATATAGGTTTGAAGTGAGTTTTTGCTGGAAAAAAACCTCAGCCCCGTAGGCTCTGCCTTTTCCGTTCGATTGTACTTTTTCATTTCCGATTGCCCCAAACTCAGTACCCTGATTGGCCAGCGATACTCCTGTATTGGCCGAGACACCATAGTTGAAATAATTTTTATAAAAGCCCTCAACGGTAATGCGTGTGTTGCGTGCCGGCAAAAATTCAAATCCTGCCACGTAATGATCAACTCCGGTGTAGTCGTTGTTTCGGTTTACAAATGCTCCGCTGTTGTCTTTAAAGCCAAGCACGGTGTAAATAGGCAGGCGGTAGTAGCGCCCTATGCTGGCATTTATATTCAGGTTTGATCGCAATGCGTAACTCGCTGATGCACGTGGCGAAAGGGTGCGCCAGAATTCGTTGCCTGTTGTGGTAAAGGTGTTGCCATCGGCTCGAATACCAGCGCTGATTGTTAGTCGGTCTCCGGCCAGTTTGCGGCTCACATCTGCAAAAAATCCATACCTGAAAAACTCCAGCGCAGTATTGAACGTAATAACCACTGCCGGAGCAATCGTATTTCCGGATGGATCCAGCAATTCATTTCGCACGCGCACACTTCCTTCGTTGTTAAATTTCACATATTGAAATACCCCTCCGTAGGCGTATTTCCATTTGCCCGAAAACTTGTTTACATCCAGTCGAAATTTGTTTTCTATTTCCTGCGACAGCGTTCCCTGTATGCGAAAGTTTTCGTCATTGGTTTTGCCGTCACTGAAACGGTCTAGTTGGTTTTGCAGCATGTTCCGGCTTGCTGAAATATTAACGAATCCGTTTTGTATTCTGCGTTTGAGCACTGCCCCTACGGTGTAGTTCCACTGAGTGATAATGGGATTGGCACGAATTATATATTCGGTTTCGGGTGTGGAATTTTTAGGCACAGCAAAACTGAATTCATCAATGGCTCCTACACCCAGTGTGGTAAGCGTGGTTTTATCGTTGATGCGTGTGGTGGTTTTAAATTGAAAGTCCCAGTAATTTGGGCGTATGGGCAAGTCCAGTGCCTGAAACAAAAACTGCAGATAGCTTCTTCGTGCCGAAGCCAGAAATGTAGTTTTGGGAGAAAGTGGGCCATCCATCGTAAGGCCAAATTCGGATGCGCTTAAGCGTACATTTCCCTGCACCCGTTCTGTGTTGCCATCGCGTTGTTTAAACGCAAGTACTGATGATAGTGCATTGTCAACGTTGGCTTTAAAACTGCTTGAACTGAGAGTTACGTCTTCAATAAAACTGACATTTAAAATCCCTTGCGGGCCACCGCTGGCACCTTGTGTAGTAAAGTGATTGATCACCGGGATTTCAATGCCATCGAGGTAAAATACATTTTCTGAAGGACCCCCGCCTCGTATCAGTATATCGTTGCGAAAAGCCCCGCTGCCTGTATTTCCGCCCACACCGGGCAGTGCCTGTATCACCCGGCTGATGTCAAAGTTGCCTCCGGGATTACTTCTTATTTCCTCTGCGGTCAGGCTTTGTACCGAAAGTGGTGTTTCTGTTTTTTTTCCAAACGTGCGTGTTTGTATCACCACTTCGCTCAGGTTTTTTCCTTCTGCTTCCAGTTCAATGGTAAATGTTTGAATATTGCCTGTAGTTACTACAATGTTAAATACTGTTTTGGTTTGATAGCCTACATACTGCACCTTCAGGTTATATGACCTGGGCGGAATGGCGGTAATTTTAAATCTGCCTGTTGCATCGGTTTGTGCACCCAACGATGTTCCTTCAAGCAGAACTGTTGCGCCTATCAGCGATTCCTGCGTGCTTTTGTCTCTAACCTCACCCGTAATGATTCCGGTATTTTGAGCGCGGGCAAAAATAAACCCGAAGCATAGCAGCAGAAAGAGTTGTTGTTTTAAGTGCATATAGGCTAATGATGTAGTAAGTAAAAAGCAGTTATGAGTAAAAATTGTTTTACAAACGTGTTATTCATATGCTCTATGCATTGTGGGTTTATGTCTTTTTTCTAATGTAAACATAATGCGAGACTGTTATGTATTGTACGTTTTCGTGTGCAAAAGGATGAGTCATAAAAAGCAAAGGGCAACCGATTGCTCAGTCGCCCTTTGCTAAACACAAAACACATTTGAAAACTACTCTATCATTAGTTTCTTTACTACTACTCCCTTATCGGTGTGTACTTGCATGATGTACATTCCTTTAATTAACGACTCCACATTCAGTGTGGCATCAAATGCCGATATGTTTGCATTGTTAATTACAGTTCTACCCGATATGTCGGTAATTGATATTTTGTTTACAGCAACTGATGAACTTACATTAACCACGCCCTTGGCCGGGTTAGGGTAAACAGATGTACTGCGTGTAATTTCATCCAGTTCGTTGGTGCTGGTAGGTGCCGAAGGCAAGGCAATTACATTTCCTGATTTTGTTACTGCAAACAAACCAAATGCAGCACCATTTTTATTGGCTGCCGGGTTTAAAAATCCTGAAGCTACAATGGTTAATGCGCTGTCAGTAAAACCGGTAAGTGGTGCAGTAAATGCTGCTACTACCGTATTGCTTCCGGCAGGTGTAATATTGATGGTATAAGAGGCGGGTGCCACCTCTACAGCAGCTTCACTGCCATCCGTGTATGCCAGGTTTGAAAACAATGTTGGACCTGACGCAACCTTTACATCTACTCTTGGGGCATCTGTTGAGCCGTGTAACACGTTTAATAAAACTTTTCCTGCTTCGGTTGCGCTTTCCGCACTGTTCAAACCATTAATTTGAAATCCTATATCAACTCCATTGGGGTTGGCAGCATATCCCGTTTTATTAAGCACACCAAGAGCGGCTGCAAATATGGTTAATCCACCTGGCACCTGTCCCACCTCTTCGTAGTATATCACATCCGAAGTATCTGATGAACCGGCCGGAGCTACACCAATAATTATATCATCAATTGCAGGTGCATTAATGTATGGCGTAGCGGTACGAAACGCAAAGTTGCTTAACAATTTTGTGTTAGTCTTTTTGGTTTTGTTCACTAACCAAATATCAACGTTGCGGGCATTGCTGTCGGCACAGTTATGAAACACCTGAAGGCGGAAAGTTGATTGTTGCGGAACCTGAATAACTGTTCCGTTCGATAATGCTGCATAAATTCCGAAAGCAGGTCCGTTGGCATTGGCAGCCGGATTTAAAAATCCTGATGCAAATATGACAACCGCGCTATCGTTCAGGCCAAGGGTTTCGAGTGGAGCACTCAGCGTAGTCAGCAGGTTATCATCGGCATCATATATATCTACAAAATAATTGTCTGTTGGCAATTGTATGCCCGATAAAAATTCGTTGTATTCAAGACCGGGTAAAGCGGCTATTTCATCGTTTCCTTTACGTACTTCCAAAAATACTTCGGGTGCATCATTAGAGCCGTGAAAAATTGTAACGGCTACCTGATTCGAATCAAGTATGCGTTCTTTGATTGGTGTTACAACCTGCAAACCGAATGGCTTAACCGGATTGTAACCGGCAGAAATTGTTCCCTGCGCCATCAGCAAATAGTTTTGGCCGGCAGTTAAATTATAACCGAAACCAATAAGGGTATCTCCAATAGCAGTAGATGTTCTTGGGGCAAATGACAAACGAATGGGTTGGCCTGCAGGAGCATCGATATAGCCGGTTGATTGCCTGAAGCTAAAATCGTTTGCAATTCTAACCGAGCCAGCTTGTGTGGTTAACCATACGTCTACGGTTTGTAATGCCGAGTCTGGCGAATTGTGAATAGCCATTACGCGGGCTGTTTGCGCTTGTGTTACAGTTGTCATGACAACCGCAGCAAGAGTGTAAAATAATTTTTTCATACCTATTAAAGTTTTTAAGCAGTGTTAACATACGTTTTACACTAAGTGTTTGTAACGAATGTGTCAAAGCCCGAACCAACAGGTTATAATTATTTTACGGCCACCACCGAAATCTCTACGTTGGCATTGAGCGGAAGCTTAACTACCTGTACTGTTTCGCGGGCAGGAAAATTTCCTGTAAAAAAACTTCCGTACACTTCATTGATGGCTGAAAAGTTGCCCAGGTCGGTGCAGTAAATGGTTGTTTTTACTACGTGGCTGAAATCCATGCCGGCTTCTGTTAGTATAGCCTGCAAATTGGCCATTACCTTTCGTGTTTCGGATTTGATGTCGCTTTGTACCATTTCTCCGGTTGTGGCATCCTTAGCCACCTGCCCCGATGTGTAAAGGGTGTTGCCTATCCATACTCCGTGGCTGTAGGGGCCTATTGGTTCGGGCGCATTTGCAGAGGTGATTATTTTCTTTTCCATACTGGCGGGTTGTTTATTTTTGCTGACAAATGTAGCTTGCGCAAATGAAGATTCTTGCACGAGGAGAAAAAACAAAAACAGATGAACTGAAATTAAAGCTTGCTTCATCGGGGGTTCAATTAGATGTATTGGACGATACTGATTTAACGGCCCACAATTTAAACGATTATCAACTCATATTCGATCTTGATTTTGATAACCACCCGCATCAATTGAAATATTTTGCATCATTACGACAAGTACCGGTTGTAGTCAGTGCGGCAAAAATTCAGCTTGCTGCAATCGTTCATCAGTATGGCCGCAAACCCGAATGTGCATTGTTTGGAATCAACGCCCTGCCCGGATTTATAAACAGACCTCTTGCCGAAGTTTCATCATACGACCACTCACACAAGCAAGTGCTTGAATCTGTTTTTTCGGCACTGAACTGGCCCATCCAGTGGGTTGACGATCGTGTGGGCATGGTATCGCCACGCATAGTTTGCATGATAATTAATGAGGCCTGCTATACGGTACAGGAAGGAACAGCCGCAGTAGGCGATATTGGCGTAAGCATGAAACTGGGAACCAATTACCCGATGGGTCCGTTTGAGTGGGCCAACCGCATGGGTATTATAAACGTGTACGAAACACTGGATGCCATGTATAACGATACACACGATGAACGTTATAAAATATGTTCACTGCTAAAAACGCATTATTTAAAAAATCAGCCGTTCGGTAGTTGAGTTGCTAGTGCTAATCAAGAGTGTGGAGTTCAATACTACCTGCTCAAAAACATGCTCTTTTCTTTGCTGAGCATGCGGAAATGCGGGTCGTTCAAATCTTTAATAAATCGGATGGCTTCTCCGGTCGATTTCATTTCGGGACCCAACTCCTTGTTTACACCAGGAAATTTTTCAAATGAAAAAACAGGTTCTTTGATGGCATATCCTTCCAGTTTTCTTTCAAATGTGAAGTCTTTTAATTTGGCAGCACCCAGCATCACCTTGGTGGCAATATTTACATACGGAATCTGATATGCTTTGGCAATAAAAGGAACCGTGCGTGAAGCTCGCGGGTTGGCTTCAATCACATATACCTTTTCATTTTTGATGGCAAATTGAATATTAAGCAACCCCCGGATATTCATTTTTTTGCCGAGTACAATGGCATATTCTTCCATTTGCTTTTGCACATTCTGGCTCAGGCTGAATGGGGGCAACACGGCACTTGAATCGCCCGAATGGATTCCGGCCGGCTCAATATGCTCCATCATGCCCACAATGTGCACATCTTCCCCATCGCATATCAAATCAATTTCAGCCTCTTCAGCACGATCCAGGAAATGGTCAATCAGACAACGGTTTCCGGGCAAGTCGCCCAATAGTTCTATTACCGCTTTTTCAAGTTCTTCATCGTTAATTACAATTTTCATTCCCTGACCACCGAGCACATACGAAGGTCTTACCAATACCGGATATCCAACATGATTAGCCACCTTGATGGCTTCTTCCGCATCTTCGGCAACACCGTAATTGGGATAAGGAATATTCAGCACTTTAAGCAAATCACTGAAAGTGCCGCGGTCTTCACTCATGTCCATATCAGGAAATGAAGTGCCGATTATTTTAATGCCTTTTTCGTGCAGTTTTCGGGCCAGCTTTAACGCTGTTTGTCCGCCAAGTTGCACAATAACGCCTTCGGGTTTTTCGAGTTCAATTATTTCCCACAGGTGCTCCCAGAATACCGGCTCGAAGTACAGTTTATCGGCCATGTCAAAGTCGGTACTCACAGTTTCGGGATTGCAGTTTATCATGATGGCTTCATAGCCGCATTCTTTTGCAGCAAGTAATCCATGTGTGCAGCAGTAGTCAAATTCAATTCCCTGACCGATGCGGTTGGGGCCCGAACCCAGCACGATAATTTTTTTTCTGTCGGTGACTACACTTTCATTTTCTCCATCAAACGATGAGTAGAAATAGTTTGTTGGTGATGGAAATTCTGCCGCACAGGTATCAACCATTTTGTACACCCTGCGTATGCCCATGGATTTACGCAGTTCGTATACATCCGATTCGGTTGTATCGCCACCCAGTAAATGTGCAATTTGAATATCACTGTAACCTTTTTGTTTGAGCTCAACCAACAACTCGCGTGGTATGTTTTTAAGGTTAAATCTTCGGGTGTTGTTTTCAAGCAAAACCATTTCGTTAATCTGGGTAAGAAACCAGCGGTCAATTCGGGTTACTTTTTCAACCGATGAAATGGGCATGCCAAGCGAAAGCGCGTCTTTCACAGCAAACATGCGGTCCCAGCTGGGCACTTTCAATTTATCTACTATTTGCTCGAGGTTGCGGCTTTGATAACCATCTGCCCCCAATCCGCTTCGTTTTATTTCCAGTGATTGTGCGGCTTTTTGAAAGGCTTCCGTAAATGTGCGGCCTATGCCCATCACTTCGCCTACGGCTTTCATTTGCAATCCAAGCTGACGATCGGCTCCTTTAAATTTTTCAAAATTCCAGCGCGGCACTTTTACAATGACATAATCCAATGCCGGCTCAAAGTAAGCCGAAGTGGTTTTGGTCACAGGGTTTTTAAGCTCATCAAGCGTGTAGCCAATGGCTAATTTGCTGGCAATTTTGGCAATGGGATACCCGGTAGCTTTAGATGCCAGTGCCGATGAACGCGACACGCGCGGGTTAATTTCAATGGCAATAATATCTTCGGTGTCGGGATCAACCGCAAACTGAACATTGCAGCCTCCATGAAAATTGCCGATGCTGCGCATCATGTGAATGGCCATGTCGCGCATGCGCTGATAACAGGTATCGCTGAGGGTCATAGCCGGTGCTACAGTGATTGAATCACCCGTGTGAATTCCCATCGGGTCAAAATTTTCTATCACACAAATAACCGCCACGTTATCATTTTTATCACGCAGCAATTCCAGCTCATATTCTTTCCAACCGAACACTGCCTTTTCCACCAGCACTTCATGTGTGGGCGAAGCGGAAAGGCCTCGCTGCAATGCAGCATCCAGTTCATGCTTGTGCCACACAAATCCCCCGCCTGTTCCACCCAGCGTGTAGCTCGGACGAATCACAATGGGTAATCCCAGTTCCTGTGCAATTTCTTTTCCTTCTAAAAAAGAGTTGGCTGTGCGGCTTGGGGCAACACCCACTCCTATTTCTATCATTTTCTGTCTGAACTTCTCGCGGTTTTCAACGGTATCAATAGCTGCAATATCAACACCAATCATACGCACTCCGTATTTGCTCCAGATGCCAAGTTCATCGCATTCAATGCATAAGTTTAATGCTGTTTGTCCGCCCATGGTGGGCAATACAGCATCTATTTTCCGTTCCTGCAATATTTTTTCGATTGAGGCCGGTTCCAGTGGCCACAGGTACACATGATCGGCCAGGCTGGGGTCTGTCATGATGGTTGCAGGGTTGCTGTTGATGAGCGACACCTCAATGCCCTCTTCGCGCAACGAGCGTACAGCCTGACTGCCTGAGTAATCGAATTCGCAGGCCTGACCTATAATGATAGGGCCACTGCCTATAATGAGTACGGATTGAATGCTGGAATCTTTGGGCATACGGGTGAACTTATGGTGTTATAGTGCGGAGCGTAAAAATTGGACAAATTTAAACGAATAATTAAGAGTGCACGGGTGTGTTTATAACTTTGTATTAAAGCAAGCGCCCGCTGGCCAATTGGCCAGCGGGCGCTCTTGTTTATCCAACAAATACGTAGTGTTTATTGAACCAGCACCTTGCGTGCCATCGATTCAGTGCCCACGGTGATGCGCAGGAAATAAATGCCGTTTTGTAATTCGCTTACATCTAACCGCTCAGTGTGTTCACCGGCTGTTTCATAGCCTTTGTCACTGCTGTATACGGTGCGTCCACTCATGTCGGTTAATTCAACCTTTACTGCATTTCCGTTTTTAAGATCGTACAACATTGAAAGCACTTGCGTAGCCGGCACCGGAAAAACATGGATATGGTTCAGTGATGAAATTTTATCAAGTCCGGTAGTACTTCCCTGGTTTAACACAAGTTGTTTGCTGTAAATAATATCACCATTGTCTGTGTTATCTGCATTGGTTGCATTCACATACAGCTGCATAGAAATATTGCCTGTACCTGTAGATGGCGCTGTCCAACTCATTTCCCAAGAGGCGGTATCATCAGCAAAGTTATTGCCTGATGATGTATGCGTCATAAAGCTGCCTCTTAACTGAATGGTGTTGTCGGTAGGATCCAGCTTGCTAAATGTGCCCGCATTAGCCGAAAGGGCAAACCCGTATTTTTTTGTAGAAGGACGTGTCATTTCAACATATACCAAATACTCTTGTCCGGGAACGTATTCCGTAACAGTGTTAAAATTGGTATCAGTTATTTCCAATTTCAAATCGGGGCTGCTTTGAGGAGTTCCTCCGTGGCACCCAGTGCACGATGCAGAACTTGGTGCTCCGCTTGAATTGGATATAGCTGTTTGTGGCTGAAGCACCATGCTAACTACAATAGCCATAGCCGATGCTGCAAGTAAGGTTGTAATGATTTTTTTCATGTGCTGAGTTGGATTAATTTTACTGCAATATACATAAATCAGATAATTATCGACCTGCCATTAGTCGTCAACATGTTGTTGGTGGTGTGCCTGTTTATAATAGTTTCTCCACTTCTCAATGACCGAACTCATATCGGATGGTACCGGACTTTCAAACACCATTTTCTTACCTGTTCGCGGGTGTATAAAGCCCAGCATGCGGGCATGAAGCGCCTGCCTGGGGCACAGCGCAAAGCAGTTCTCTACAAACTGGCGGTACTTTGCCGTAACGGTTCCTTTGCGTATACTGTCGCCACCGTATGTGCTGTCGGCAAACAGCGGGTGTCCGGTGTTTTGCATGTGCACACGTATCTGATGTGTGCGTCCGGTTTCAAGCCTACACTCAATCAACGTAACATTTCCCATGCGTTCCAGCACTTTGTAGTGTGTTACACTCCACTTGCCCTTGCTTTCATCGGTATACAGGTGAAACACCTTACGGTCTTTTACACTTCGGCCTATATAACCCGTTATGGTTCCTTGCTCTTCTTCAAACGAGCCCCAGGCCAGAGCTACGTATGCACGTTCAATGCTGTGCACATAAAACTGCTTGGCCAGATGGGTCATGGTAAATTCATTTTTTGCAATGATGAGTATGCCGCTGGTATTTTTATCAATGCGGTGTACCAGTCCGGGCCGTGTGTTATTTTCTTTGGCAAACGGCAAATCCTTGAAGTGCCACGCCAGTGCGTTTACCAGAGTACCACTTACATTGTTATAGCCGGGATGAACTACCATGCCTGCGGGCTTATTTACCAGCAAAAGGTCGTCATCTTCATAAATAATATCGAGCGGTATATGCTCAGGAATGATTTCGGTATCGCGTGGCGGGTGTGGCAATACAATTGAAATCACATCGCCCGGCTTCACTTTGTAACTGCTTTTTACGGGCTTGTCGTTTACCAAAATGCTATCGGCCTCAGCAGCAGACTGAATTTTGGTGCGGCTGGCATTTTGCAGCCTAATCATCAAAAATTTATCAATACGCAGCAGCGATTGTCCTTTGTCAACTACAATGCGAAAATGCTCGAACAACTCCTGCTCGGTACTTTCTTCTTCGTTTTCCAAATCTTCCGGCTCGTAGTGTTCGTTCATGAAATTAATTTTGCTGAATACAATACCGGCTTGCTGGGGCTTGCATCGGTTTGAAGTGAAGCTATCTGCAGGTTGAGAATATAGGTTCCGTCTTTAATAGATTCAGGCACATATATCATTTCTGTTATGGTTGCGTGCCTGCGGGGCGCATCCGGATAATTCCAGAAATGATGATGTGCCGTCAGTTTGCCTTCATCGGATTCCGGATCAACCGAGGGTAAATCTACCAGAAGGTGCTCTATGCCTGCCTCCTTCAGTTGCTTGCACAATAAGGGCTCAAGCCATGCCGGGTTGTTTCCTGAATATTTGCTCATCAATTTATCAGTGCCGTTGGGAAGTGTGCGTATAATTACTGCGGTCGAATGTGTTTGTATGATTTTAGACATTACACTTTCGGCCTTCACCTCGTTGTCTTCAGGTTGAACAGTAACAAGAGTTGCCAAAAAAACAAACTCCTTCAGCGAATCGTGAATGGTGATGCGCTCAGCTGAAATATGCCCGACACACTCTGTATGTGTACCGTTGCCGTGTGCGTTTATAAAAAGGTTTTCGCAGTTTACACTTCCGCCCTCATTTACAGATCCTACAAAACCACCCGACCTGAACGGTTCAAACACCGGGTGCTGAATATGAAATGCGTTAGGGTTGTTTGTGCCCGACTGCATAGGTATGGAAATATCCAGCGGCTTGCTGAAATCGCATTCATAAAGTCGGCCTCTGATATCAATATTTGTATGCATGGTACGTTAAAGTATGTTGCGAATATCTATATTTGACTGACATGCGCGTGTATGAACAAAAAAATTGGTGGAAACGCGGCTTGTTTATCACAGCCGTATTAATTGGTGTTGTATCGCTGTGGTATACCCGGCAGCTGGTAGATATACTGGCACAGGAAGAACAGAAAAAGGTGGTGCTGTGGGCCAATGCTACTAAGGAATTGGTAACGGCGGATGAGAATACGAACTTTGAATTCTTACTGAATATTATTCGTGACAATGAAACCATTCCCGTCATTTTGGTAGACGACAGCAGCCGTATTATTGATTACCGAAACCTGGATACTACACTGGCAAAAAATGAAGCCTACCTTTACGAACAGCTTCAGGAAATGAAAAACTTGAATGAACCCATTCGCATTTTATACGATACCGAACATAACCGAAACAACTATTTATACTATAAAAACTCGGTTATACTTACCCGCCTGAAATCGTATCCGTATTACCAGCTTTCCATCATTGCTCTTTTTGTGTTGGTTGCTTATTTGGCTTTTAGCGCATCGCGCAGGGCCGAGCAAAATCAGGTATGGGTGGGTATGAGTAAAGAAACAGCCCATCAGCTGGGCACACCTATTTCATCCCTTAACGGTTGGATACAGTTGCTGCGCGACTCGGCAACAGCTGAGCAGGAAACGATTGTTGATGAGTTGCAGCATGATGTGCAGCGGCTTGAAATGATTACCGAACGGTTCTCCAAAATTGGTTCGGCACCTTTGCTTCAAACGGTAAATTTAGTGCCTATGGTTGACCAGTTCGTTTCGTACCTGAAAAACCGTACTTCTTCCAAAGTGCAGTATGAAGTGGTGGCCGATGAGACTTCGGTTTCGGCTCGAATTAATGAACCGCTGATGCAATGGGTTCTGGAAAACATTTGCAAAAATGCCATTGATGCAATGGGCGGTGAGGGCCATATACGTATACATGTATTTGCCACTCCACAGCATCCGGTCATTGATATTACAGACAGCGGCAAAGGCATTTCAAAATCTAAATTTAAAACCGTTTTTAAGCCCGGCTACACTACCAAAAAACGCGGATGGGGACTTGGCCTATCGCTTGTAAAGCGCATTGTAGAGGAATATCACAGCGGCAAGGTGTTTGTGAAAGAATCTTCCCCAAAGGGCACCACCTTTCGTATTGTACTCCAACACTGATTAGTCAACCCAGTCGGCTATAAACACGTTGGTATCGCGTGTACCTCCGTTGTTGCGGTTCGATGAAAAAACGAGTCGTTTGCCATCAGGCGAGAACATGGGAAATGCGTTGAACTTACTTTCGCTGGTTATTTGTTCAATTCCGGTGCCGTCTTCATTAATCATGTACAGTTGAAAATCGTAGCCGAGCTCGCTGTGGTGGTTGGATGAAAAAATAATTTTTTTACCTGACGGGTGATAAAAAGGAGCCCAGTTGGCTTTGCCTAAACTTGTTACTTGTTTCAGATTTGTTCCGTCAACATTAATGGTATAAATTTCCATATTGGTGGGCGCTACCAGTCCCTTCGCCAAAAGCTCTTTGTACTCAACCGTATCACCCCCCTGAGGGCGTGAAGCGCGAAAAACCAATTTGGATCCATCGGGCGAAAAAAATGCTCCACCATCATAACCTAATCCGAACGTGAGTTGCTTTACATTTTTGCCATTGATATCCATGATGTACAAATCCAAATCGCCATTTCGGGTTGAGGTGAAAACTATTTTATCTCCTTTGGGCGAAACCGTTGCTTCGGCATCATAACCTGGCGACTTGGTCAACTGCTTGATTTGTTTTCCTTTTTCATCAGCAATAAAAATGTCATATGTGGGGTAGATGGCCCACAGGTATTTCCCGTCTTTGGGTGGCTCGGCCGGGCAGTCTTTACCACCCAGATGAGTAGATGCATACAAAATTCGTTTGCCATCGGGCATGTAATACGAACAGGTTGTTCTGCCTTCGCCTGTACTTATCATCATGGGTTGATACACACTGTTGTCAGAAGCCTTGTCTATTTCTAGATAAAATATCTGGTCGCATTTCAGCCCCCATTCAGGATTGTTTGACTGAAGGCACAACTTACCGCCATCAGGACTGAAATAGGCCTCAGCATTATCGCCTCCAAAAGTTAGCTGGCGAATGTTTTTTAAGTGAACAGACTCATCTACCTGTGCATGCAGCGCTGAAAATCCGAAAAAAAACAGAGTATATGCAATACGTTTATTCATTATGGGATTAGTTTGGGGGGTGCAAGAATAATGCAAATCCATCGGCTACGAACATAAACGTTTTACTTTATTTGAATATTACGTTTTGGTTACCCCGATGCCGTTGTTAGTCAAGTCTATTTATCATTGACTTAAAGCTGTTTTGACAAAGATTATTCGTGGTTAACAATACAGTTGGCCTGCAACTATTTAATTAGTTGTACAAACTCGTTCTGCTGATCTTCGGTTTTATTTTTTGCATACCAGCCGTGTAGGGTTGCCTTGAAGGTATCAAAGTCCTGTTCGGGTTGTTTTTTATACTCTTCTACCATGTCCTGCGCCTTTTGAGGTCTAGGCCCCCATTTATAAAGAACTTGTTGTTTTGCATTCAGCATCAGTAATATCGGAATGGCCCTGCCACCGTTTGTTAAAAACTGATCCATCAACTCCAGGTTTTCATCACGCAGTATCAGCCTTAGTTTTATGTAAGGATGCGTTTCGGCCAGCTTTGCCAAGAGTGGTATGTTTTGTGCAGCATCTCCACACCATGCTTCGGTTATCACCAACCAGGTTTGGGGCTCTTTTATGTTTTTAAGCGCATTGAACATTTCTGGCTTCAGTTGTATGGTTTTATTCAGCCGCTCCATACGCTGAAGGTTCAGCTTGGTGTATGCTACTAAATCTTCGCTTTGATTGGGTCCTGTAGTTTTCCCGTCACTTACCAGATCGCGTATGAGTGCGAGGTACGAATTGTAATCAATGGCTTTTGCCAGATACTTATCAAATGCTATGGCTTTTGCTTTCATACTAATTTTCCTATGGGTTCAAATTTATCAAATACGGTTGCACTGTGAGGCGCATCTTTCAATTCATCGGTTAAATCCTGTCCTGCCCAGTGTTCGTAATGTTTTCCATTTCGCCACAGCCGACTTTTGGTTACATTGTATATAATCCCTTTGTACGCAACCCACACCTCAGGCCTATCCTGTCCGTTGCGCAAAGCCAATTCACTTTTTGTATAGGTAGTCAGCTCCATTTAATTAATGCCCTATGAGGTTATGTCCAACCAAGTATTCGGCAATTTGAACGGCATTGGTCGCTGCACCCTTGCGTAAATTATCGGCCACTATCCACATGTTTAGCGTATTGGACTGTGTTTCATCAAGCCGAATTCGACCTACAAAAACTTCGTCACGGTTATGTGCATCAATAAGCGGCATTGGGTATTCGAGCTCAGCCGGATTGTCTTTAACAATCACTCCGGGTGCATGACTTAAAATTTCGCGCACATCTAGTAGCTGAATGGGTTTATCAAATTCGGCATTCACACTTTCACTATGGCCACCCATCACCGGAATACGCACGCACGTTGCTGTGACAAGTATGTCGTTATTGCCCATAATCTTTTTTGTTTCGTTGGTCATTTTCATTTCCTCTTTGGTATACCCGTTTTCCAAAAATGCATCAATATGAGGCAACGCGTTTTTATCAATCGGATAGTGGTAAGCCATATCGCCAACTATTCCCTTGCGTTCATTTTCCAATTGGTTCACCGCCTTAACTCCTGTGCCCGTTACTGACTGATAAGTAGATACAACAACCCGCTTCAGGCCATATTGCTGATGCAGCGGATGCAACACCATAACCAATTGTATGGTTGAGCAATTGGGGTTTGCAATTATTTTATCATTAGCGGTTAACACATGGGCATTTATTTCGGGTACAATTAGTTTTATATTCTCGTTCATGCGCCATGCTGATGAGTTATCAATAACCGTGCATCCAGCTGCAGCAAAAAGGGGCGCCCACTGCAACGAAGTAGCTCCTCCGGCCGAAAAAAGCGCAATTTGTGGTTTAGCTTCAATGGCCTGCTCCATGCTGTGTATGATGTGCTGTTTGTTTTTCCAAACTATGGTTTTACCTACTGATTTTTCTGATGCCACGGCTATCAGTTCAGTAACCGGAAACCTGCGCTCTTCCAGCACTTTCAACATTACATTGCCCACCAGTCCGGTGGCCCCTACTACAGCTATTTTCATGTGTGTGTTTGAAAAAAATAAAAGTGAGCGAAGATAATTAAAACAGGGCACTCCTGCCTCACCCGCTTAGCGTAAAAAACTCTTCTTTTTCGGTGGTGTGATTTCGCAGCACTCCGGTACTCACAAAATTAACAAGCATTTTTTGTGCCCGCCACCTCGATATGTTCAGCAACTTACATACTTGCTTAAGGGTGATGCGGTGGTTTTTCTCCAAATACTGAAGCAATGATTGTTCATGTCGTGTATACTTGATAAGCGTATTCGTTTTTGCCGACTGGCGCTTCAACACATCTACTACAATTTTGCTGGCCAATAACGAATGGTCTTTTACGCGTATGTGTACCCACCATTTTCCTTCTTCATCTTTTGCATAATAGGGCTTATCAGTTCCTTCGGGTATTACAGCCTCTATAATTGTTTTATCACCCATCTCCCACTCGGTAAGTTCCAGTTTTATTTCGGGTTTGCAGTAAAATGAAGCCGCCAAATCAAGCATGTATTTTTCGTCTTCGCTTTTTACACCCGACAGATGGCCGTTGTCGTTTACGCCTACCAGCAGTCTTCCTCCTTTATGGTTGGCAAAGGCCACCAGTGTTTTGGCAATTTTAGATGCACTTGAAATGGTTTTTTTGAAATCAAGTGTGTCCGACTCGCCTCTGGCAATTAACTGTAAAACCGGATGCAATACCATATGTGTGCAAGTATGGTTTTATCTGTTAAATTTAACAACGTACCGACATATTTTATTTTGCGGGACAGCCTTAATCGCGCATATTTGCGCCACTTTTAAAAACACCACACATTTATGAAAATAGCTGTAGCCAAAGGAGATGGTATAGGTCCTGAAATAATGGATGCCGTTTTGAATATTTTTAACGCTGCTCAGGTTCCGCTTCAATACGAGTTTATTGAAATGGGGAAAACCCATTTTGAACAAGGGCACAACACCGGCATGACTCCCGCAGCAAAAGAAACCGTGGAGTCGCTGGGCATTCTGTTTAAAGGTCCAATGGAAACACCCAAGGGCAAAGGCATGAAAAGTATCAATGTTACGGCCCGTAAAACGTGGAGCACATACGCCAACCGCAGGCACTTTCAATCGCTGCCCGGTGTAGATACCGTTTTCAGCAAAGCCGGTATTCCTATTGACATTACCATTGTGCGCGAAAATATTGAGGGCACTTATGGCGGAATTGAGCATTTGAATACACACGATGTGGCTATTTGCCGCAGAATTATTTCACGGCCGGGAAGCGCCCAGGTTGTGCGCTTCGCTTTTGAAATGGCACGTAAAGAGGGCTTTACCAAAGTAACCTGCGCCCACAAAGCCAATATCATGAAACTGACCGATGGACTTTTTCTGGAAACCTTTCAGGAAATAGCCAAAGAATATCCCGAAATACAAGCCAACGATATTATAGTGGATGACCTGGCCATGAAACTGGTTGCTCGTCCGCACGAATTTCAGGTGGTGGTGCTTACTAACCTGCAAGGCGATATTATGAGCGACCTGTGTGCAGGGCTTGTTGGCGGCCTCGGTTTTGCGCCTTCAGCAAATGTGGGCGACAATATTTCCATATTTGAAGCTGTGCACGGTACCGCACCCGATATTACAGGAAAACTGCTGGCCAACCCTACATCGTTGTTGCTTAGTGGACTGATGATGCTGCGCTACCTGGGGCTGGTAAAACACGCTGCCGAAATTGAAAATGCACTTCGCTATACATTGGAACAGGGCGTACACACAGCCGACTTTGGCGACCGTACCATTGCCCCAGTAAACACCAACGAGTTTGCCGATGCCATCACTAAAAACCTGGGCCAAAAGCCACAGTTCAGCAAGCCGCGTGAAGCTAAAAATGGTGTGGCCCTGTTTACCAAACCTGCCGCACCTGCCACGCAAAAAATGATGGAAACGCGGGTAGATAATGCCGGACAAAAAATTGTGGGAGTAGATTTGTTTTTTGAAACTGCGATGCTGGGCCATCAAATTGCCGAGTTGGTAAAACCTACGCTGAATGCCGGTCAAACACTGACCATGATATCGAACCGCGGCACACAGGTATGGCCAACAGGCTCTGTTTTCACCGAATGTGTGGATCATTATCGCGTGCGCATAGAAGGTGAAATGACGCAAAAAGATATATATGAATTGATGTCGCGGCTAAGTGATATGTTCTATATTCCTTCGCATGAGGTATTGCGTGTGTATGGTGAAAAGAAAGGATTTTCGCTGGCACAGGGGCAGTAGTTCATTGAGCCTATTTGTAGAAAAAGCCTCACAGCAATGTGGGGCTTTTTTATGTACATAGCTTAACACGATTGGGGGGTTCAGTGTAAATTGGAATGTAACACATCATGGTCGTTTTGTTGTATATGGTACACATTAATTTTCCTATATTCACCCCATGACCGAAGAAAACCGACTGGGAATAAAACACTGGGCCGAAGATGACCGCCCGCGTGAAAAAATGCTGCTCAAAGGCCGCAGCGCCCTTAGCGATGCCGAATTGCTGGCTATACTTATAGCCACCGGGAGTAAAAACGAAACCGCTGTTGACCTCGCCAAAAAAGTGCTGAATCTGGCACAAAACAAACTCAACGACCTGGGCAAATTGAGCATTGCCGATTTGAAAAAAGTAAAAGGAATAGGCGAAGCCAAAGCCATTACCATAGCGGCTGCGCTTGAACTTGGACGGAGGCGCAAGCACGAAACTTCAGAGCAACGCAAACGCATTACCAATACCAACGATGCATACGAAATTATGCAGGCGCACTTTGCCGATCTTGATCACGAACAGTTTTGGATGGTGCTGCTAAACCGCGCCAATATGGTTATAAAAAAGCAACTGGTTAGCATAGGTGGTGTTAATGCTACGGTGGCTGATATAAAATTGATGATGAAGTCGGCTGTTGAAAATCTGGCCAGCAGCATTATTGTTTATCACAACCACCCATCAGGGTCGTTAACACCGAGCGAACAGGATAAAAAGTTAACTGCAAAAATCAGACAGGCGGCCGAACTTATGGACATGTCGCTGATTGACCACATCATAGTTGGCCACAACACCTATTACAGTTTTGCCAACGAAGGCTTGCTATAATTTGTTTATACTTGCCACCGGCTTACCGCTTATTACATGAAAAAAACACTTGCTCTTCTCGTTGGCCTGTCGCTATGTGCAGGCATTAACGCCCAACATTCGTGTGCCGAACAAAAAATGAATGCACAAAACCGCATACATCAACTGCTGGCAAAACGAAATGCTACAAACGATGAAATGAAACGCATGGAACAATACGATGTAAAGTTCCATCACCTGAATCTGAATATAGAGCGTACTTCTACTGCCGTTAGCGGAAACGTGCGCACACTGGCCGCTGCCCGAAACACGCTTGATACGTTTGTGTTTCAGCTGTACAGAAGTTTAACCGTAGATTCTGTGGTTTCATCGCAAGCACTCAATTTCTGGCGCGACAGCGATGTGGTGTATGTGCAACTGGATAAATCGTACCAAAAAGGTGAACTGATTGATCTGGTAATTTATTACCGTGGCACACCACCGGCTGCTCAAAGTGCAGCCATAGGTGCGGGATTCAGCAACCGCGCTTCGCCAACATACGGCAACCGTATTACATGGTCACTCAGCCAGCCTTATTCGGCTTATGAGTGGTGGCCCTGCAAGCAATCGCTGCAGGATAAAATTGATTCAGTTAAGTTTTACATCACTACCGATACCAGCAACAAGGCCGGATCTCACGGCATTCTTAAAAGAATAGAACCGCTGGGCAACGGCAAGCACCGCTTTGAGTGGGAAAGCCGCTACCCCATCTGCTACTACCTAATAGCCGTGGCTGTAGGCCAATACAGCGAATACAACTACTGGGCAAAACCCGCACAGTTGGCTGGCGACTCTATACCTGTAATCAATTACATTTACAGCAACCCTTCCGCATTTACCAACAACCGCAGCAGCATAGAAGCTACGGTGCCCCAACTCGAAATGTTTTCATCGCTGTATGGCCTGTATCCGTTTCACACTGAAAAGTACGGACACATGATGGCGCCATTTTCGGGCGGCATGGAACACCAAACCATGACCTCGCAGGGAATTTTTAACTTCGATATTGTAGCACACGAATTGGCGCACCAGTGGTTTGGCGACAATGTTACCTGCGCTTCATGGGCCGATTTGTGGCTAAACGAAGGGTTTGCAACTTACAGTGAATACGTGGCCAATGAAAAACTGCAGCCATCTAACCGTTCGGCCAAACTGGCTCAGATACAAAATGCTGCACGTTCAACATCCAACAGTGTGTGGGTAAACGATACAACAAGTGTTTCACGCATATTTAACAGCAACAGCACCTATCAAAAGGGCGCTGCAATCATTCACGTACTGCGTTACCTATTCAACAACGATTCCTTGTTTTTTGCCATGCTAACTGATTTTCAGATAGCGTTTAAAGACGGCAATGCCAGTTCTGAAGAATTTAAAGCACATGCCGAAAGTTTTCTGGGAAGCTCGCTTACCGATTATTTTAATCAGTGGTATTATGGCCGCGGATACCCTGTTTATTCTATTCGCTGGAACAAGCGCGACTCACGGATTATGCTGATTATATCGCAAACCAATGGCACAACCGGGGCAACAACTGTTTTTACCAATCCATACAACATACGTATTACGGGCATAGGCCAGTCGCTTAACCTGCGATTACAACCCAAAGGTGCAGTTGATACTTTTTTTACCAGCCTAAATGCTGACGTGCTTAGCATAAGCATCGACCCCGATAGCTGGATTTTGAAATCAACCGGCCCCATCACACAAGATGCCACGTTGCTTTTGTCTGTAGATGAGCTGAAAGCTTCTGAAACTTCTGCATATCCGAATCCGGCTGCCGATTATCTGCACATTCCGATAAACACACCCTACTCTTACTCTATATGGTGTGCAGACGGGCGTATGGTTCAACACGAGCGCTTTTTAACTGCCCCTCCGCACATCAGCATTAAACAGCTGGTGCCCGGTATGTATGTTTTGGAGTGTGTGGATCAGGCGGGTAACAAAGTTTACAGCAGTAAATTTATCAAACAATAGATGGTGCATATCATGAAACGACTAATTTTAGCCTCGGTGTTCACATTGCATGTAGCAGGAGCATGGGCACAGCAAAACGATTCGGTTCAGATTAGAAAAATAGTAAACGAGGTTTTGCTCAGCGGCAAGTGTTACAATGATTTGAGATACCTGTCCAACGAAATTGGCGGGCGACTTAGCGGCTCAGATGAAGCCGACCGCGCTGTACTGTTTATGTACAGCAAAATGAAGGAGTACAACTTTGACACCGTTTGGCTGCAGCCTGTAATGGTGCCACACTGGATACGGGGCGAAAAAGAACAGGCATATGCCACCAGGGGAAACAAACGCATAGAGCTGAATGTATGTGCCCTCGGCAACTCGGTAGGCACCGGCATAAACGGACTAAGTGCGCCTGTTATTGAAGTTAAAAATGCAAATGAGCTGGAACTGCTGGGCAAACAGGGAAAGCTTAAAGGAAAAATTGTTTTTTTCAATAGCCCCATGAACGTGTTGCACATTCATACCGGTACAGCTTATGGCGAAGCAGGCTGGCAGCGCACCAAAGGTCCGGCCATGGCCTCACGCTACGGAGCAGTGGGTGCATTGGTACGTTCGCTAACGCTGGCATTGGATGAACATCCGCACACAGGTGCCACTCAATACAACGATTCATTTCCGTCCATACCTGCGTGTGCCATAAGCACCATACACGCCAATGAATTGAGTGCGCTGCTCAGCATAGCGTCATATGCCGAAACACAGGTTTATATGCGTACAACAAGTCGGATGCTGCCTGATGTGCAATCGTATAATGTTATAGGGGAAATACGCGGTACCGAAAAACCGAAAGAAGTAATTGTGGTGGGCGGTCACCTCGACTCGTGGGACAATGGCGATGGTGCACACGATGATGGTGCCGGCTGCGTGCAAAGCGTAGAGGTGTTACGTACACTGAAAACACTTGGTATAAAGCCCAAACGCACAATACGCTGCGTGTTGTTTATGAATGAAGAAAATGGCTTGAAAGGTGCGCTAAAATATGCTGAATGGGCTGGAAAATCGGATGAAAAACACCTTGTTGCCATTGAAAGCGATGCCGGTGGTTTTACGCCCAGAGGCTTTAACACAAGCGCAACCGGAAAATCATTTGAGAAAATAAAATCATGGCAACCATTGTTGAAGCCCTACGGTATTGAAACAATAAAATATCCGGGGGGAGGGGCCGATATTGGTCCGCTGAACAAATATGGAACGGTACTGATTGGTTTTGTGCCCGATTCGCAGCGCTACTTCGACTACCACCATACAAGTATTGATACGTTTGACAAAATAAACAGGCGAGAACTTGAACTGGGAGCGGCTTGCATGACCTCGCTGATATGGCTTATCAGTGAGTACGGATTATAAATGCCGTAAATTACCTGAGCCTTTTTTTCTGTGCAGCCGACATTTTATTAATGCGCTTGTAGTATCCGGTTTTGGATGATGGCACCCAAATAACCAGTTTCTTTCCGGCTTTTACCTTTTGCGATTTCAGGTTGTTCCACGATAAAATTTCGCGCTTCGACACATCAAACCATCCGGCAATTTGTGTGAGGTTTTCGCCTCTTTTTATCGTGTAGTACACGAGCTTTTTGTCAAATACGGGCTTTGCCTGTACAGCGGACGTGTCACTTGAATCGCGCACTATAACCAACGGCTCAAAAAGGATTGCAGGAGAAGGATTGTACACGCTGTCGCGCAGTTCATCAAAACGGTCGGCCTTACCCCTGGGCAGGTAAACCCAGTAGCCATCGGCTGAAAAAGGAATAATATCTTTTTTATACACCGGGTTAAGTTCACGCAGCTGCTCAATGGGAATTTCAATGGTGCCTGATATTTGCTGAAGCGAAAGCCATTTAAACACCTGCACACTGTCGCGCACGATATTCAAATCCATATTGACAGGTGTTTTAATGCCGTGGTCTTTGTAGTGGTTAAATATGTAAACAGTGGCTACAAATTTGGGGTACAAATCGCGTGCGGTTTCGGTTAGCAGTGGATGAATATCCCAGTAATACAGGCTGTTTCCCGACAGGCGTATGCTTTTGTTTACCTGAACAGGCGTGGCTCCGTATGCTGCAATAACCAGCGGCCACTGGTGGTAAATAGTATATAAATCACGCAGGTGTGTGGCTGCTATTTGCGATGATTTGCGCACATCGCGCCTTTCATCAACAAATGAGTTGATTTTACCTTTGTACATTTTGGCCACGTTGAACAGCATCATCCATATGCCTGTGCCACCCGAGGTGTTTTGCTGAAACAGGCTGAACTCAGATGCTGCGGCAGGTAGGTAGCGAAGTTCGTAGGGAAGATTGCGTGCGCGGAGTGAGCGGTCGATAATTGGAAAATATTCGCGTCCGCGAAGCAGCAATTGCCTTACCGTTTCCGGATTATTGACATAGTATTCAATGTGTTTTTTTACCTCCGGATGGTATATTAGTTCAACCGATGTTTTTATGCTCGACAGGCGTTGCTGATACACCTCATCTGTTGCCAATTGCTGAGCAAAGCCGGTAAGTGCGGTTATGAAAAACCCAAGTATTGCTGCAATGGTTTTTTTCATATGTTACTAGCGCTGTTCAGTTGCTTCTGACAAGTCAGAGGCCAGTTTCATCAATTGGGCTTCCTCAAAGTTTCTTCCCATAAGCTGCACACCCACGGGCAGTCCGTTTTGCGTTACTGAGGCCGGAAAAGATATGGCCGGATTGCCGGCAATATTTGCATGTACGGTAAATATATCAGCAAGATACATGGCTATCGGATTGCTGGCTTTCTCACCCAAGCCAAATGCAGGTGTAGGTGTAGTGGGCGATATGATAAAGTCACATGTTTTTAAAAGCTCGTTGGTTTTTTGTTGAACCAGTCTCCTCACCTTTTGCGCTTGGGTGTAATAGGCATCAACGTAACCGGCCGAAAGCACAAATGTGCCCAACATGATTCTTCGTTTTACTTCGGGCCCGAAACCTTCTGTGCGCGACAGCCTGAATGTAGATTCAAGGTCGGTGGCATTGGGGCTTCTATGTCCATACATCAGGCCCGAAAAGCGCGACAGGTTTGATGATGCTTCGGCTGTTGTCAGTACGTAATACGTAGGCACCAAATAATCGAGCATATCAAAACTGATTTCGCGTACCTCATGCCCCAATTCTTTAAGTTTATTGATGATATTCCAGGTGGCTTTTTTTACTTCTTCATCCACTCCTTCGTGCTCTAGTGCTTCTTTCAGGTAGCCGATGGAATATTTTTTTTCCGCTTGATGTTCGCTGTATTTGTCAACTGCCTGTGCGGATGTATTGGCATCAAGTTCATCAGGTCCCGCCATAATCTCCATAATCAGCTGCATATCGGATACGCTTCGGGTAATGGGCCCGATTTGATCGAACGAAGATGCGTAGGCAATTAGTCCGCTGCGCGAAACACGGCCATATGTGGGCTTAAGCCCGTAAACTCCGCAAAATGCTGCCGGCTGACGTATGGAGCCTCCTGTATCTGATGCCAGGGCCGCAAGACACATACCGGCCTGAACGGCAACAGCAGCACCGCCCGATGAGCCTCCTGAAACTTTTGAATTATCGGCATCATTAAGCACCGGCCCAAATGCCGAATTTTCATTTGAGGCCCCCATAGCAAACTCATCACAATTTACTCTACCGATGACAATGACATCTTCGGCCAGCAGCCGCTCAACTACGGTTGCTGAGTATAGCGATGTAAATTCGTGAAGTATACGTGACGATGCTGATACCCGGTGATTCTTGTAACAAATATTGTCTTTTAGGGCCAGCACCATTCCGGCCAGTCTGCCGGCTGTACCTTTTTTCAGTTTATCATCCAGTTGCTTAGCTTTGTGCATGGCCTCTTCGGCATACACCTCCAAAAATGCATTCAGGTGTTTTTTAGAATCAATTACATCCAAATAATGCGAAACAAGACCACTAATTGTGATCTTGCCGCTGGATATATCGTGTTGTATGGATGCTAAGCTGGTATATCCCTTCACTGGAATCAGGCTTCTTCTTTGCTTTTTTCTTTTTCTTTCATTCCGTCTTCGATGTGCGACTTAACGCTTTTTTTTGCATCGTTAAACTCGCGTATACCTTGACCTATGCCGCGCATCAGCTCGGGTATTTTTCTTCCACCGAACAGAAGTAAAATGGCTAAAATGATGAGAATCCACTCGCCACCGCCAAAGTTGCCTATGAATAAAAATGTAGTAGTCATGTTTGTTGGATTAACTGTGCGAAGTTAAGCAATAATTTGATTAGGAGATGCGATTATTTCAGCTTGACCAGTTTTTTAAGTGCCGTCAGTTCACGGTCATTTAATTCGCGCCACTGTCCACGCTTTAGTGCGCGTTTGTCAAATCCTGCATACCATATACGATCCAGCTTATCTACTTTATAACCCAGGTGTTCGAATGTGCGGTGAATGATGCGGTTTCGGCCACTGTGAATTTCTATTACCACCACATTTTTTTCCTGCGCGTTTGGCACTGCTATGCTATCGGGTTTAATTGGTCCGTCTTCGAGTTCAATGCCGTTGCTTATCGTCCACAGGTCCTGGCCTTTCAGGTTTTTATCGAGTGTTGCCTTATATATTTTCTGAACTTCATATTTGGGGTGCATCAGCCGCTGTGCCATTTCTCCATCATTGGTTAGCAACAATACACCGGTTGTGTTTCGGTCCAGCCGACCAACCGGATAAACCCTTGGCAGGCCCGATCCTGCAAGTGCTTCGGTAACAGTTTTGCGTCCTTCGGGGTCGTCTAATGTTGTAATGGTATCGCGTGTTTTGTTCATAATGAGATATACTTTTTTCTCATTGTTCAGTCGGGTGCCGTTATAGCGTACATCATCGCCTGCATTTACCTGATATCCCATTTCAGTAATGATTTTCCCATTTACGCTGACCAGTCCCGCTGTAATCAGATTATCTGCGTCTCTGCGCGAACAAATTCCTGCGTTGGCTATGAATTTATTTAACCTTGTTTTTCCGGCCACCGGTGCCGCTTCTGTTTCAATCGGTGAGTCATATTTTATATGTTTTTTCCGAGCGCCCGACCTGTACTGAGTATCGGATTTTGCCGTGCGTTCTTTTCGTCCGCGTGTCTCGGCTGACGCTGTTTTTTTATACCTGGAGTCGTCTTGTTGGCGAGTGGTTTTATACCTGTCGGTGTTCCTATCTGACGAGGTGAACTTTTTATCTCCCCTGCTGCTGTATCCGGGTTTTTTTGTGTATGATGATGTTGGTTTATCGAATTCATCGGATGAAGCTCCGGCATCTTTTCTTTTGGTAAATTTGGGCTTACCATATGTGTTAGGTTTGTTTCGGCTTGTGTTGGTTTCTGATGATCCAAACTTTTTGCCGCCTCTGCTGTCATATGCGGTTCTTTTGGAATACGCAGGTGTTGGTTTGTTGAATTCTTCCGATGAAGCTCCGGCATCTTTTCTTTTGGTAAATTTGGGCTTGCCATATGGAGTAGGTTTGTTTCGGCTTGTGTTGGTTTCTGATGATCCAAACTTTTTGCCGCCTCTGCTGCCGTATCCGGTTTTTTTAGAGTACGTTGTTGTTGGTTTGGCAAATTCATCGGTTCCCGTACCTGCATTTTTCCTTTGTGTAAATTTAGGCTTACCGTAAGGTGCGGATTTGTTTTCTGCTTTTGAATCTGAAGTATATTTTTTTGCCGGTCTATCACTTTTGAAGCCGTGAGCTCCGCGATTTTTTGAATCAGATTTTTTTGCCCCCGCATACGATTTAACGGGTTTAGCAGACGGAGAAGATTTTTTTGCGGGGTAAGCGCTTCGGCTTTTTGAAAACTTTTTCATGTACAGGTAATATGCCGCAAAGGTACGCTATTAATAGTCGAATGAGCAGATTTTCAACACGTGTTGATGGCGGGCGACCGCTACTATATTTTACTGCCTGATAATCATGGTTTTATATCGAGACCTTTATTTTGTGTCTATTATTCGATTGCAAGGTCGGCATACATTTTACTATTCCGGGGCGCCAAATGGCTTACACATAAAATAAATGGGTAAATTCGTTGGCTCACTATCTTATCCACAAAAAGCATGGATTATACACGCTTTGTATTGCCCAACGGGCTTACCGTTTTTCATCTACCCGACACTTCCACTCAGCTGGCCGTTATGAATATTCTTTACCGGGTGGGGTCAAAAGATGAAGATCCCGAAAAAACGGGGTTTGCCCACTTGTTTGAGCACCTGATGTTCGGGGGCTCGGTAAATATACCCGAATACGACACACCGCTACAATATGCAGGCGGAGAGAACAATGCATTTACCAGCAACGATATCACAAATTATTACCTGAGTTTGCCTGCTGCGAATATTGAAACGGGCTTCTGGCTGGAATCAGACCGTATGTTATCGCTGGCTTTCAGCCAAAAATCACTCGACACCCAAAAGGGCGTAGTGATTGAAGAGTTTAAAGAGCGTTACCTGAATCAGCCTTACGGTGATGTGTGGCTGCATTTATTGCCTTTGGCCTATTCGCGCCATCCTTATCGGTGGCCTACAATTGGTGAAAAAACAGAACATATCGCGCAAGCCACACTCGATGATGTAAAATCTTTTTTTACCAACTATTACTGTCCGAATAATGCAATCCTTGTTGTAGGCGGAAACATTAGTCTGCAACGTGTAGAGCAGTTATGCGAGAAATGGTTTGCTCCTATTCCTTCAAAAACAGTTGTGAGACAAGCATATGATGCCGAACCCAAGCAGCAAGCCCCCCGATTTAAAGAGGTGCAGGCCGATGTTCCGGTTGACATGCTGGTAAAAGCGTGGCACACTTGCGGACGTCCCGACACAGATTTTTACGCAACCGATTTGCTTTCAGATTACCTGGGTGCCGGGAGGTCGGCCTTCCTATACAATGAGCTGGTAAAAAAGAAACGAATATTCAGCGAGCTGGACTGTTACATTACAGCCGATGCCGAACCGGGCCTTTTGCTGATTGAAGGAAAGGTAATGGAAGGCATTTCGCTTGATAAAGCCAATACCGAACTTGAAAACACCCTACAGGGATTTCTTGCGGGAGGCATTTCGGACGAAGCTTTGCAAAAACTTAAAAACAGGGCTCAAACCAATACTCATTTCGGAAATATGAAAGTGCTAAACCGTGCCATGAAACTGGCCTACTGCGAGTTTATCGGTAAGCTAAATGAATTCGGCAAAGAAGACAACTTTTACGATGCCATAACCCAAACAGACTTAATGCGCATAGCAACGCATGTATTGCGCCCCGATAATTGTTCAACCCTTTACTACCAAGCCAAATCGTGAATTCACCAGACAGACAAACAGCTCCGACCTCACAACAGATAACCGGGTTTTCATTGCGCGAGGGAAAAAAAACGCTGGTGCATGGAGTGCCCGTTTACTTTGTACACGATTCACAAAACGATGTGCTCAAACTGGATTTTTATTATTCCTGCGGTGTAAAGCATCAGCCTACCACGGGCATTGCATCTGCTGCCATACAACTAATGCCCGAAGGAACACGAACACATTCGTCAGAAGAACTGGCAACGCTCCTAGATAACCAGGGCGCGTACTTAAATACACAAAGCAACCGTGATGAGGGTTCGGTTACATTGTATTGCCTGCCTAAGTTTTTGCCGGAATGCATTGGGGTGCTGCGCGAATTGCTGGAAGAAGCCAATTATCCTGATAATGAGATAGATATATACAAAGAAAACACTATTCAACAGTTGCTGGTCAACGAACAGAAAACGTCATACCTGGCCCGAAAGGCCTTTAACGCCTCGGTTTTTGGTGCGCAAAACTACTATGGAAGCTCTGTAAATCAGCAAGATATACAAAATATTTCACGTGAAACAATGGTGGGCTTTTACGGCAAAGTGTTGAATAAAAGGCCTAATTACATAGTTGTTGCGGGAAATGTGTCTGAATCAGTAATGACCGGAATTGGTAAAATAATTGAGGGGTTGGGGCCCACAGAATCTATTACTGTTGCGAAATCTACAAAACATGAATTTGCACCTGAACGTGTATGGGTTGAAAAGCCCGATGCCGTTCAGTGCTCGGTAAGAATGGGTAAACCACTATTTAACAGAAAGCACTCGGATTATCGTGAGCTTACTATCGTTAATATGATTTTGGGGGGGTATTTCGGATCTCGATTAATGAAAAACATACGCGAGGAAAAGGGGTTGACGTATGGTGTTTATTCGTCAGTCGACTCCTACTTCGATGCCGGTTGTTTCTACATCGGTGCCGAAGTAAACGCCACATTGGTGGACCAGGTTATAGATGAAACCAGGTCCGAATTGATGGCGTTAATTGAAAATCCGATTTCTGCCAGCGAGTTACAGACAATTCGAAATTACTACCTGGGAAGTTTTGTTCGGGGGTTTGATGGCGTATTTTCTTTGGCCAGTTACTACAAAACCCTGATCGACTACAACCTCACGTATGAATACTATTACGGCTACTTAAACGTAATTAATACCATAAGACCCGAACGTATTATGGAATTAGCGCATCTGTATCTTCATCCCGACAGTATGTGTACCATAATTGCCGGAAAAAAACATTCGTGATAAAAAGAGTTTTATTCATAGTCGTATTAATTATCGCATTGTGCGAACTTAGTTTGGGGGCAACTGCACCCAAAATGAGACGCGTATGCAGGCAACAAGCATCTACAGATAATCGGCTGTTTTTCTTCCCATCTACCGATACATGCAGCCTCTTTTACAAATACTATGTATGGGCAAGAAACGGAACGGCCGGGCCATTTTCCATATTAGATTCTATATCAAATAAGGGTGCCGAAACGTATCTTCACGTTAATGCTAACCCCGGAACTCCTACGCTTTGGTACTATTTTGTCGAATATGTAGATAGTTGCGGACCAGATTTTTCTGTTTTTTCTGATACGCTGGTTGTAGACAATCTGCCCCCTGATACGGTATTTATAGACTCTGTAAGTGTTGATATAACAACAGGCAATATGCAAATCGGGTGGAAAGGAAACCGGGCTCCAGATTTCTTAAACTACAGTTTATACAGGATAGACAATACAGGAAATCCGGTTGATATTTCGCCCGGTGGAACACGTGATACCGTGTGGTTGGATATGGGGGTAAACGGCAATAATGGTAGCCAAACTTACGATTTGCTTTCGCGCGACAGTTGCAATAATCCCCGTGTTTTTGGCATAAATCCACACACTTCCATGTTTTTAATTTTTACGGCTGATACATGCAACCAAACCCTGAATTTGCAGTGGTCGAGGTATAGGGGCTGGACTATACGCAGTCAGTATCTATACCGAAGAATTAATGGTGGTACCTGGAGTTTGTTGGATTCTTTTGACTCTAATATACTGATATTCAATGATTCGTATTTTACCGGAAATAGTCACGAATACTTTGTTCGTGCATTTGCTGACAGTATTGGTATGTACAGCAGTTCCTCTAATCGAATTGTATTTAATTCTCGTTTCAGAAACGATCCAGATGAAATTGTCATACACAACATCACCAACAATGCAGATGGTACCGGTCCTATAAAAGTAACGCTGGAAGTGGTAAATGGCGGAGAAGCCGGACGGGTGCTAATAGACGTAACAGGAGCTGGTATTCAAAATGAAGAGGTGATACGTAAGCCTGTTAATCCTTTTGAATACTCTTTTTCGGGAGATAATAACAAGGTTTACAGCTTCAAGGCAAAAACGAATGATTTATGCGATGTCTTTTCAGCTACAAGCAAACCTTGCAACAATCTTTTGCTTACTGCTGAACTGAAAAATTCTGATATTATGCTAATGTGGAACAAAAACCCTGTTTGGCAAGTTGACTATTACACCGTTTACAGGGCTGTTGTAAACGACCTGAATAACATTTCATTTTCATCGGTTGCTACAGCTTCTGCTTCCGATTCGGTTTATACCGATTTGGGCGCTTTTAATCTTTCCGGTAAGTTCGGAGTGTACTACGTTATTTCGGCTAATCGCACTTCATCACCGGGAAACCTGTACCCAACTATGTACTCAAACAGAGTTATTGTTAAGGGTGAAACGGCCATTTATATTCCTAACGCATTTGTGCCTTCGGGCTTAAACAATCAGTTTAATGTAAGGGGTAGCTATCTTGATTTTAAAAAGTCATCTATAGAAATTTTTGATCGCTGGGGTGGTTTGGTTTTTGCCAAACAAGATTTAACTGCCGGATGGGACGGCAGGGACAATGATGGTGTGCTTTGCCCTGTTGGCGTATATCTTTACCAATTTACTATCTTTGACCTCGATGGTAAAGAATACAAAAAAATCGGCACCGTTACCCTCCTTAACTGATTCCATTGCTTTCAACACTGTTGATGTGTCATTCCGATTGCAGGACATAAGGAAACTTCGCAACTGGATTAAGCGGTGCGCAGAACGCGAGGGCCGTAAAATCGGATTCCTTTCCTACAACTTTTGTTCCGACAGGTTTTTACTGCAAATGAACAAGCAGCATCTGAATCATGATTATTTCACCGATATTATTACGTTTGAACTATCAGGCGGCACTGAATTATCGGGTGATATTTACATCAGCATCGATCGTGTACGCGAGCATGCGAAATCATACCGCATAACGCAAAAGGAAGAACTGCATCGGGTAATGATACACGGTGTTTTACATTTATGCGGATACCAAGATAAAACTAAAAAACAACAAACAGAGATGCGTGCAAAGGAAGCTGAATGTTTATCTTTGCGTAAATTTTAACACGTTTCACGTGAAACATGCTACTGTTTATATAATTAATTGGTTATCAAATGTTTAATGAATATGATGTCATAGTAGTAGGTGCCGGGCATGCAGGATGTGAAGCTGCGGCTGCGGCTGCAACTATGGGTTCGCGGGTGTTGCTTATCACCATGGACATGACCAAAATAGCCCAAATGAGTTGTAATCCTGCTATGGGCGGCATTGCTAAGGGTCAGATTGTGAGAGAAATAGACGCTCTTGGAGGATATTCGGGAATCGTTAGCGACAAATCTACCATTCAATTCAGGATATTAAACCGCTCAAAGGGACCGGCTATGTGGAGTCCGCGTACGCAAAACGACCGAATGCTTTTCAGTCAGTACTGGCGCGAACATCTTGAACAAATACCGAATGTTGATTTCTGGCAGGACATGGTGAGGCAAATTATTGTAAAAGACGGTCACGCATGTGGGGTGGTTACGGGTATGGGGCAAGAAATCCGTTCGAAGGCGGTAGTTTTAACCAGCGGCACTTTTTTAAACGGAATCATACATATAGGTACAAAACAGTTTGGTGGCGGACGAATAGGCGAGAAGGCCTCTGGAGGCATTACCGAACAACTGGTTGGGTTGGGTTTTGAATCTGGGCGCATGAAAACGGGCACACCTCCTAGGGTTGACGGCCGGTCGCTTGACTATAGCCGAATGGAAATGCAACACGGGGATGACAATCCGGGTAAATTTTCTTACAGCAAGCAAACAGAATCAGTGAAGAATCAGCGTTGCTGCTGGATTACGTATACCAACGAATCGGTGCACGAGATACTAAGAACCGGATTTGACGAATCGCCTATGTATGCCGGAAGGATTCAAGGTTTGGGTCCACGCTATTGTCCGTCAATCGAAGATAAAATAAACCGTTTTGCCGAGCGGGAGCGCCATCAGATATTTGTGGAGCCGGAGGGGTGGAATACAGTTGAGATCTATGTAAACGGCTTCTCTACATCATTACCGGATCATATTCAGTTTAAAGCATTACGTTTGATACCCGGTTTCGAAAACGCTAAAATATTCCGTCCTGGTTATGCTATTGAATACGATTATTTTCCACCCACACAACTTAGCCTAACGCTTGAGACTCGACTTGTTGAAGGCTTGTACTTTGCCGGACAAATTAACGGGACAACAGGCTACGAAGAAGCTGCATGTCAGGGTTTAATGGCTGGTATTAATGCTCATCAGAAAATACATGAAAAAGAACCCGTTGTGCTGAAACGATCTGAAGCATACATTGGTGTATTAATAGATGATTTGGTTAACAAGGGAACGGATGAGCCTTACCGCATGTTTACTTCACGGGCCGAATACCGAATTATGCTGCGCCAGGACAATGCAGATATAAGGTTGACCGAGCTGGGTTATAAACTGGGGCTTGCCGGTAAAGACCGGTTCGATGCCATGAACGAGAAAGTACGTCACACCGAATCAATTGTTACATACTTTAGAAAAACTTCGGTTACTCCGGCCGAGGCCAATCCCCTGCTAGAGCAATTGGGTACAGCCCCCATTGCTCAAAACTATAAACTCGACCAGATTTTAAGTCGCCCACAGGTTACGTTGCACGACATGATGGGCTTGCCGGTGGTTAATTCTTTTGTAGACAAATTTGATGACGAAGCGCGTTTACAAGCTGAGGTTTTAATGAAATATGATGGTTACCTGGAAAAGGAAAAAATGGTAGTAGAAAAAATGAACCGGCTGGAGAACATAAAGATTCACGATGCTTTTGATTATGCGCTCGTTAAATCGCTATCGTCTGAGGCCAGAGAAAAACTCAGTAAGCAAAGGCCGGCTACACTGGGCCAGGCCTCACGCATAAGTGGAATATCCCCTGCCGATATAAGCGTGCTGATGATACATCTGGGCAGATAAGTTTAGGCATAAAAAAAGCCGCCATTGAAATGGCGGCTTTAGTTAATAAAAACTGTGTTTAGAACTTGTCCGTCAAAATGTTTATCAGGTCAATTAATGCCCAAATGCCACAACCACCTGCTGTTAAAATAAACAGAATGTTCATTCCTGTTGGCTTACCTTTATACCAGCGGTGAGCAGCTAAACCTCCCAAGAAAAACCAAAGCAATACAAGTATCCATTTTTCTTCCAATGCTTTTTGTGTGAACGTGTTTTTTGCCTTTACTTCTGTTTTTTGTGCGTCAATGGCCTTAGTTAATTCGGCAGATGATGACTGGGTTAATACTTGTTCTTTTTTAGCCTCTTTTGTGGTTTCTGGTTTAATCGGGAAAGAAGCATGTGTTGTATTCACTGAAAAAATGAAACACATGAACAAGGCTGTGAGTAAAAGATTAATTTTTTTCATATTGATTATTATTTAAATGATATTCCAAAAATATTTGTTGTGTTGTAAAATACAAGTTTGTTGTGTCAAATCATGCATATTGTTAATATTATCTTTTTGTTACTGTTCGTCAGGGTCAGTGTGTTTGGTCAGCAACGCGTTGAGCATGAGTTTGTCGGCACACTACAAATAAATGGCGGTGGGCTTGTTACCTATAAGTTGGTTTTTTCTGAAACGGGTGGGCTTACAATAGCAGGAACAAGCATGACTGATTTGTTGGGCCCCGATAAAACATCCTCAAAAATTGAGGGCACTATCAGCGTAGACAAAACAAAAATATCAATCCGTGAAACGGAAAATATTTATACCAAGTCAACTGCGGCCGACAGTCTTTTTTGCTATATTCACATTAACAATGCCCGGATTAAAAAGGTGTCCAACAAACGGGTTATACAGGGTAATTTTGTTGGCAAATACAGGAATGGTAAAAAGTGTGTTGATGGCTATATTTATTTAATCGGTGCTGACTTTGCCGATAGTTTAGCCCAAAAAGTGGCCTTATCTGCAAATGAAAACACGAGCGATACACTAAAAAGGCTTTTGAGTACCTACTCACAAAAGGTAAAGGGATCCGGTATTACTGAATTAAAAAAGAATGAGCTGCTCTCCATAAAATGGCCATGCCAGGAGGCTACAATTGAGTTGTGGGACGGAAGGGCAGAAGACGGAGATATGGTGTCTGTGCTTTTGAATGGCGTGGTTGTGATGGAAAAAGTGGTTATAACGCAGCAAAAAAAATCGGTGGTTGTGCAGTTACGTGAAAAAATAAATCTTATAAAAATCATTGCCGAACATGAAGGCAATCAGTCTCCCTGCACGGTTGATGTTGTTATGCGTTGTGATGACAGGAAACACTCGTTGCAGACAGTATTAAACAAATCGGAAAATGCGCTTATAAAATTATACAACTAATACTTCTAGGTTAATGATTAAGCAAATACGAACATACTTTAAAAGTGCAACCTTCAGGCGCATATATTCATATGTTGTTGTTGTGGGAATGCCTCTGGGTGCTATTGTTTTGTTATTGCTACCTGCCGACTATTTCAACACGGGCCAAAGTCTGTGTGTTTCGGTTTTGTTATTTGACACTTCTTGCTACGGATGTGGCATGACACGTGCGATTATGCACATGATACATTTTGATTTTAGTTCTGCATGGGAATTTAACCCCTTGTCGTTTATTGTTTTCCCCCTGGCATCCTATTATTTGTTTAAAGAGTGGTGGGGGTGTTTGCAAACCATTTTACTAAAAGCTGAAAAATAATAATGTGGCCTGATTTTGGGACTACTTTTTTCGTTTATTTGCTACGATGGAAATTTTATCGGCTTGTCCGGTTTGTGGTAGTTTAGCCCTCGATAAAGAATTATCGTGCAAAGATTATGTGGCTTCGGCCGAACGGTTTGATTTATGCCGTTGCAGAGGTTGTACCTTTTTGTTTACTAATCCCAGGCCCGATCCTCAGGAAATTTCACGCTACTACCAAAGTGACCGCTATGTTTCGCATGCCGGTGATAAGAAGGATTTTTCATTCATGTACAAGGTATACGACCGGGTTCGCGACTACAGCATAGGGCGCAAGCTGACTCTTATTAAAAAATACCACACCCGTGGACGGCTTATGGATTTGGGCTGCGGACTTGGTTACTTTCTGAATGGCGTACACACAGATGGAACGTTTGAGGCTGTAGGAGTTGATATAAGCCAGGAAGCGATTGATTATGTGAAAAACCGTTTTGGTTTGGATGTAAAAAGCGAAGCCGCTCTAGATGAATTGAATGCACACTCGTTTGATATAATTACACAATGGCATGTGTTGGAACACGTTCACGCACTGAATGACAGAATGAAACAACTTCGTAAGTTGCTGTCCCCTTCGGGCACATTGTTTATTGCTGTGCCCAACAGTGATTCGTGGGATGCTAAAAAGTATGGCGAGTACTGGGATGGTTATGATGTTCCTCGTCACCTGTATCATTTTAACAGAAAAAGTTTTGGTGTGTTAGCCGAAAAGCATGGTTTTAAAATTGTAGATACCAAACCCATGTTGTTTGATGCTCCGTATATAAGCATGCGAAGCGAAGTGCACAGCGGCCGTACTAACGAGTTTATTAGGGGCGCTTTTTCGGGCGCCATAAGTACGTTGAGTGCACTTAAAAGCGGTGATTATTCCAGTTTGTTGTTTGTTGTAAAACATGCCGACTAAGGATGCATTATATTCCACTGGCCGGTGGTTGTGGTTACTTTTACTACACGTACTATTTTGTGGTTGTGCGCAAATTGTAAACCCCACAGGAGGAGAAAAAGATGTGCGTGCGGCCGTAGTGGTTTCATCCTCGCCACCTAATCAGTCTATTCGTTTTACAGAAAAGCGTATTACTATCGAGTTTGATGAGTTTATTCAGCTGACCAATCCTGCTCAGCAAATTGTTTTTTCTCCTCCGCTCAATGAAAAGCCCGAGTACGAACTACAGGGTAAAAAACTTCATATTATTCTGCGTGAAACACTTAGGCTTAATACAACATACAGTATTAATTTTGGCAATGCTGTTGCCGATGTACACGAAGGAAATATAACCACAGGATTAACCTATGCATTTTCTACCGGTGATTACATCGATTCGTTTCGCTTTCAGGGAATATGCAGACAGGCGTTTAACTTATCGGCTGAAAAAGATTTACTTGTTGGCTTGTACAATCAGTCGCGTTTTACTGATAGCACATTGTTTACATCAAAACCCGATTATTTCGGAATAACAGATGCCTCCGGAAACTTTTCTATTCAAAATTTACCCGACAGTATATTTCATGTGTTTGTTTTTAAAGATGAGAACAGAAACTTTAAATATGACCGTAATGAACCTGTCGGTTTTGATACCGCGTTATACCGGGTATCTGATACCGCAATAAAATCTGTAAGACTCGTTTACTTTAATCCGGACAAGTTTTTTTCCAATCAGCTGGTTGATACATTTACCCGATATGCCGGAAGAGCTACGTTTATTGTATACAAACAAAATGCATTTAATGTTAGGCATGCTCTTTCCGAAGGTGGGTATACTGTTTTAAAAACAGGTAAAAACGATTTGGATACATTTTTTATATACACTGCTGATACATCGCTTCAAAACATATATACCATTACCACCAACGATACTTCGTACCGTATTGCGTTGAAAAAAACATCCGGTAAGCCGTTGTATCCGTTTATGACTGAATTGCCACGCAACCTCGAATTGGGCGACACATTATGGGTTCGTTTCACAGTTCCTGTAACAACAGCCGATACGTCACGAATTGGTTTAAAAAGAGACAGCATACCCGTTTCGTACACATATGGTTTTTCTCCTCATAAAAATATGTTTTACTTAGTACATAACTGGAAACCTGAAACACGTTATAAGTTATCAGTAAATGACAGTGCTTTTACTGATATGTACGGACGTTACTCAACAAAAATCGAGAATTATTTTACCTTTAAATCCATTAAAGACTATGCTGTACTGGTATTAACTATTAAAAATATTCCGCCTGACAGATGCTTTATTATTCAACTGTGGAATGATTCAGAAACTGAATTAATTCAATCATACAATGTATATACTGATGTTACAATAACACGTGAAAACATGTTGCCCGCTAAACTAAAAATTAAACTTATTGATGATAGGAATAAAAATGGTAAGTGGGATAATGGTGTACTTAAAAGTATGTATTTACCTGAATCTGTTTATTATATTAAAGAACCTGTTGTACTTAGGGCTTATTGGGATTCAGAGCAAATCATAGATATTTCGGATATGTTGAAATAAATGTTAATTAACTGTGTGTTGGTGTGTTCTTTTATACAAAATATAGATGGGTGGGTTAGTTGTTATAACTTATCCTGTTGGTAAGGGTAGTTACATGTATAATATAAACAATATGTATACTGAATTTTTATACTCTTTTACCTGTTAATACATGAATAAACAGGGTGTTTATTAATATATAAGTACTTAATAATAAAGTATAAACAGTGGTATAATAATGTGGATGAAACAAGTAAAAGATGAAAAACAAGTTATGTATGTGTTATATATCCACCAATTCACAGCATAGTATTAATTACAACAATTATATATAAGTATTATAGTTATTGAAGGGTGGGTTTGTGATATCGTCTGGTATCATTTAATTTGAAGATTGATTAGGAGTAAAAAACGGCTATGATAGAACTGATAAAAACACATATCGCAGATGTTGAGCTATACAGTACCGATAATGCGGAACGTGTGGAGGAATTCAGACTCAAGTATCTTTCACGAAAAGGAATTTTAAATGACCTTTTTGATCATTTTAAGCAACTACCTAAAGAGCAGAAGAAAGAAGCCGGAATGTTACTAAATGAATTGAAAACCAAAGCCGAAGAAAAGTTTAAATCAGGCGATGCACAGTTTTCAAAAAAACAATCCGCTGTTCTCACTGAAGATTTTACCCTGCCGGGCAATCCATATCACGTAGGGTCAAGGCATCCGATTTCAGTATTTCAATACCGCATTCTGGATGTGTTTCGCAAACTTGGATTTACCATTGCCGAAGGACCAGAAATAGAAGATGACTGGCATAACTTCAGCGGACTTAATTTTCCTGAAAACCACCCGGCACGCGACATGCAGGATACTTTTTTCATTGATAAAAATTACTCGTTGCGCACACACTGCACCAGCGTACAGGTAAGGCTTATGGAAAATCAAAAGCCGCCAATACGTGCTGTAATGCCCGGACGCGTCTACCGCAACGAAGCAATATCTGCCCGATCACATTGTTTTTTTCACCAGATAGACGGAGTGTATATTGATAAAAACGTATCATTTGCCGATTTAAAACAAACCCTGTATTACTTCGTCAAGGAATTGTTCGGAGAAGATTACGGCATACGTTTCAGGCCAAGCTATTTTCCTTTTACCGAACCCTCGGCCGAAATGGATATATCATGCATACTGTGCCACGGTGAAGGCTGTAATGTATGTAAACACACCGGTTGGCTTGAAATATTGGGTTGTGGTATGATAGATCCGAATGTAATGACAGCAAATGGAATTGATCCTGAAGAGTATTCAGGATTTGCTTTCGGAATGGGAGTGGAGAGAACCACCATGATGCTGTACGGAATAAAAGATATACGCATCTTAAGCCAGAATGACGTGCGCTTTTTGCGCCAGTTTACTACCGAATAATTATTTTTTCTGAAGAGTTTCCCAGTATTCAACCGCTCTGCGGGTGTGAGGTATGACTATGGTTCCACCAACAATATTAGCCACAGAAAATATTTCAAATATTTGTTCGGTGGATACACCCAGTTCGTAACACTTACCCAGATGGTATTTAACACAGTCATCGCAGCGCAAAACCATACTTGCTACAAGCCCAAGCATTTCCTTGGTTTGTGAATTAAGCGCACCGTCTTCGTATGTATTTGTGTCTAAATTAAACAAGCGCTTCAGCACCAGGTTATCAGCAGCTAAAATTTTTTCATTCATTCGCTGCCGGTACTCGTTAAATTCAACTACCGCATCTGTCATGTGTGGTCAATAAAGAAATTATAAATCAAACTGAGCCCGTGAAGCACGCATGTATTTTTTTACATTCATCCAGAAAGCCAGTATAAGGTATACTATAACGGGCGAGGCCATGGTGATGAAAGATATGTAAATAAAATACAGGCGTATGCGTGACGAAGATATTCCTAATTTCTCGCCCAGATAGCCGCATACCCCAAAGGCATGTTTTTCAAAAAAGTATTTTATTCGGTTTATCATAGCCCCACGAATATACACTAAAACATCAAAACAGATTAATTACTCTCTTGCAACACGCCAGGTCCAACCATTTTTTATTCTGTATTTGGTTTTATCGGGCAGCAAGAATTCGATTGCCCCAACACCGCCCAACCCCGCTCCCAATGAAATAAAATAAGTTTCAAGGGTGCTTACCGAATTATTTTTAATTAACTCGGTTACCAACAAAAATGTTCCCACATACGCAGCAATACGCAGTGAAGATTTTAAAATTCTTCGGCCAACACTGATTCGTCTAAAAGCTACTATATCACGAATTTTAACAACCTTGTATGTATTCAGTATTGGGCCATCTGACTTGCTACCCAATAATGCTATCCGTGACGGATCAACACCAAGCACAACACAACTGTCGTTTATATCAGTAACGGTTAGTTTTACAAATTCGGTAACACCATTGTAACCAGTATACGATAAAGATAACAAGTTTCCAGGAACAACTTTGATTACCTGATTGGTTTGTTGATTCATAAACAATAAGGTCTGGCACAGGGCAACACCCCGACAAATGAGCGAGAAAAAAAGCAGCAGAATTAATTTACTCCGTTCCATAAAACTTCTTTACCAATGGCGCAATGCAAACATTTTTGTGCTTCGCAATATGCAGTTTTTAATTGAATCACCGCCTGCGCATCAAAGCTGTTTTTTACAGGTATTCCAGCCTTTTTGAAATACCGGGTTATGGCATTTGACTCAGCAGGTATTTGTTCGTACATCTCCAAAACGCGGTCACACAAACCCGCACGGTTGTGGGTTTTGCCATATAAAAAAATAGCAGGCAACACACTGTTTACCAGCAACAGGTCAATGCTGTCATCGCTCAACACACGTTTACCTTCGTGTTCGCATGTGTACAGATTGCGTAAATCGGTAAGTGTTTTTGCGTCCAGCACCTTTGAAAGCAAATGCGAACTGTGGTAAATGAGTCGGGCAAATTGAAGCAAACGCACACTGGGAAAATTAGCCGGACGCGTGCGCGAAAACTTCCACACGTCAGGCTGAAGCGGCTTAAGTCCGTATTTTAACGCCAGAAACTCAAACTCCTGTTTATGGCTTTTCCATTCCGGAAATTTATGCTCAAGCGCGGGCAAACCCGACATGCCTAGCACAAGCGCTTCCAGCTGAAATAAACTGTTTTTATGTTTGGCAATAACCTGTAGTGGCAGGCTGCGTGCCAGCCACACAAAAGGCTGAGCATTGGTTTTAAAACCGAAATAACGTGCCGTAAATACATAAAACGACTGCTCCCAGTTTTGTTGTGTTTCATTCAGCAACCATTGTAGGGTATCGGTTTTTTGTTCGATGCGCTCAATCAGCAGACGTGTAATCCACGCATTAAGTTTAAGGTCATCCGGCACGGCAAACAACTCTTCGCAGGCTATGTATCTTCTTGATTGCATCAGACGTTCATATCTCTTCAACAAAAACGGAGGAAGTATATGGCGCAGCTCAAGTGTGGGCAATTCATATCCGGTGCTGGTATATGCCGGCTTGTCGTAATGTAAAACCACATGCAGTATCACATTATCGTAAGCCGAATCTGTATGGTGGCGGTGCGCAGTCCAGTCGCTTGATTTTATATGCACCTCAATATTGCCAGCCCACGTTGTATGTTCAAGTGAAATTTTCGAATTGAAAAAATCAGGGCCGGCATCCGCATTGTATGTTCCGGGGTGCAACACATCCAGCTTTTGACCCGTTACGGTTCGAAGCTCATTAACCAGCAATCGTTTGCTTTGCCAGATAAAGTGAAGCAATTCTTCTTTCATACGTAACAAATGTATAAAACAACTTCGGTGATGCGTATAATCATTTAACTTTGCAAAGCATGTCGGCCTCACACCTTTTTATATATAAAAGTTCGCCTGTATCCTATTACAGGTATGGAACCGGAAACAAGGTATTGGTAGCGTTTCACGGATTTGACCAAAGCGGCAGTTACTACCAGTATTTTGAAGAAACGCTGGGCGAACAGTTTACCCTAATTGCCATCGATTTTTTCTGGCACGGACAATCGAAGTGGCTGGAGGCTGAAGATTTTACCGAAACCGACATGCGCGAAATAGTGATAGGCATTGCACAGCAGGAAAAGTTGTTTGCTCGGAAATTTTCAGTAATGTCGTTCAGCATGGGTGCGCGTATGGCACGTGCGCTAGTGCGCACTTTCCCCGAGCGCATCGAACACCTTATTTTGGTTTCGCCCCCAACGTTTGCATTTAACAGGTTTTTAAATTTTACAACAGGCACAGTATTCGGCCAACTGATGTTCCGTTATTTTTTAAACAACAACAAAAGCTTGTTGGCGTGGGCTGAGCGCCTACACAAAATGAAGATTCTAAACCGGTCGGTGTATGTGTTTACGTCCAAGTTTATTTCTAACAAAAGCCGCCTGGAAAAAGTATACCGCACGTGGTTATCGCAAAAAAAACTTCGCACCAATTTCGACACATTTGCCCGCCTTATCGATGATCACGGCATTCAGCTTATACTCATTGCCGGAAAAAACGACAAACTTACACCGCCCCACAGGCTCATCAGGTATGTACGCAAACTAAAAAACAGAAAGATTTTTCTACTTCCCAAAAAACACGAATTGCAAACACCGGAAACACGGCACGTGCTGAAGAACATTTTTGGGTAACCGCATTTCATCGCCTAAATTGCCGGCCAAAAGCACACCCATGAACCTTGATTTTTTAAAACAACTTGGCTTGCACCAGCACAATGCCGGAACCTGGATAGGATCACAACCCATTGACGACTCGTCAGAAAAAATAAATAGTTACTCGCCTGTTGATGCAGCCCTCATAGGCTCAGTATCGGTAACCACGCAGCAACATTACGAAAATGTGATAAAGGCGGCTTCTGAAGCATTTGCCATATGGCGCAATGTACCCGCACCCAAACGCGGAGAAATAGTGCGTCAGTACGGAAACCTGCTGCGCGAATACAAAGAGCCGCTGGGGAAACTGGTTAGCTACGAAATGGGAAAAATTTATCAGGAAGGCCTGGGCGAAGTGCAGGAAATGATAGACATATGCGACTTTGCTGTGGGTTTGTCGCGTCAGCTGTATGGGCTTACCATGCACAGCGAACGTAGCCAGCACCGCATGTACGAACAATGGCACCCGCTGGGCGTAGTAGGCATTATATCTGCCTTTAATTTTCCTGTTGCCGTGTGGAGCTGGAACGCTATGATAGCAGCCGTATGCGGTGATGTGTGTATATGGAAACCGTCAGAAAAAACACCGCTATCGGCAGTAGCTTGCCAGCTGCTGATGGCGCGGGTGCTGAAAGAAAATAACTTGCCCGATGGGCTGTTTTGCCTCATCAATGGTGCTGCTGCTGTAGGGAAAATGCTAACGGGCGATGAACGCGTACCGCTTGTTTCAGCTACAGGCTCAGTGCGCATGGGAAAAATAGTAGGACAGGAAGTGGCTGCACGCATGGGCCGAAGCCTGCTCGAACTGGGCGGGAATAATGCCATTATTGTTTCGCAACACGCCAACCTCGACTTGGCGCTTCGCGCCATCACCTTCGGTGCTGCCGGAACAGCCGGCCAGCGCTGCACCACTACACGAAGGTTAATTATACATAGCAGCATTTACGAAACCGTGAAACAAAAGCTTACAAGCATATTTGCACAACTTAGCATAGGCAATCCGCTGGATGGAAACCTGGTAGGGCCGCTTATTGATAAGGCCGCAGTAGATGCATACAGCCACGCTATTGAACAACTAAAAAAACAAGGCGGAACGGTGGTGTGTGGAGGTCAGGTATTGCAGGGTACAGGATACGAGTCGGGGTGCTACGTACAACCGGCCATTTGCGAAGCGCAGCCTGGTTTTTCCATAGTTCAGGAAGAAACCTTTGCGCCCATTTTATACTTGCTTAAATACGATACGCTGGAAGAGGCGATAGCCATACAAAACGGAGTTAAACAAGGTTTAAGCTCATCTATTTTTACTGATAACCTGCAGGAAGCCGAACTGTTTTTATCAGCCAGCGGATCAGATTGTGGCATAGCCAACGTAAATATCGGCACATCAGGAGCAGAAATAGGAGGGGCATTTGGTGGCGAAAAAGAAACAGGCGGAGGACGTGAGTCGGGTTCTGATTCCTGGAAAGCATACATGCGCAGGCAAACCAATACTATCAACTACGGAAAAACACTGCCGCTTGCACAGGGCATCGAGTTCAACGTGGGTTAGGTAGGCTATACACCAAAAATCTGTTTCGAATGGTGCGTGGTTTTTTCAGCAATGGCTGTTAATTCCATGCCGTACACTTCGCTTAATTTTTTAGCTACCTCCATAATATAAAGGCTTTCGTTTCGCTTGCCGCGATAAGGATTGGGCGCCAGGTAGGGAGAGTCGGTTTCCAACACAATATGCTCAATGGAAATATCGGCAATGGCCTCTGCAAGGCCTGAATTTTTGTATGTGAGCACTCCACCAATTCCCAGATAAAAACCCAGCGAAACAATTTCTTTTGCTTCACTTGCATTGCCGCTGAAACAATGGAATATGCCCCGAAGGCGCGGGTGTTTCATGTCGTGCAGTACAGCTATGCAATCGGGTGTAGAGTTGCGCGAGTGAATAACGATAGGCAGATCGTACTGAATGGCCCACTGAATTTGTTTTTTAAACGCCATCAGTTGCTGTTCTTTAAATTCAACCGACCAGTAATAGTCAAGGCCGATTTCGCCAACGGCATAAAACGGCCGTTTCTTAAACCACTTTTGTATTTGAAACAAATGCGCCTCTACGTGCTCATCTACCGAACAGGGATGTAAGCCCATCATTGGAAAACAATGGTCGGGAAATTGCCAGCACAGGTTAAGCATGGGCTGTATAGAGTGCACATCAATATTGGGCAAAAAGAAGCGCGTAACTCCGGCATCAATAGCGCGTTTTATCACATCGCTGCGGTCGCTGTCAAACTTATCGGAATATAAATGAGTGTGTGTATCGGTAACTATCATTAAGAGTATTTGCGCCCTTTCCAGTTTACGGGCCTACGCATTAAGAACGCCAACGTACATGCTGCAGTTATTAAAATAGAATATACCTCATATTCGGGTATTCGAAATGAAATGCCCGTAAGTTTCAGCCTTAGTCCGAAGAGGATAAGATACAGCCACTGCAGCACCACTTTTATTCCTATTAGCTGAAGGGCCAGCACCCAGTTGTGCAAAGCCACCACCGTAACTGCCGGCCAGAACAACGCATACACGGTAAATATAAACCACCAAAACGCGGGCAGTTCGCGTGCGCCCGTTAGCCAGCGTAAGCGCTGACGTATTACCTTGTTAAAGGTTCCTAACCCGCGCGAGTAATTAACGCATGCAGAAAGGGCAACATTTTTAGTTTTCCAACCCAACTCCCGGATATACTGAAACAATTTATAATCCTCCGTAACGGAGAACGGGATATTTTCATATCCCCCCGTTTCATCGTAAGCTTTGCGTGATACGAGCATATTGTTTCCAACTGCCGTAGCTGATTTGCCCAAATTCTCAAACCCCTGCATGTGTGCCATAAAACTAAGCCAGTCGGTTTGTTGCATATCATCAATAAGTCCGCCCGACCTCACAACTGTAACACCCGAAACAATACCCGTTTTTTCATCGGCTTGCGAAACCAGCGTTCTGGGCCAATCGGGCTGCACCTCGGTATCGGCATCAGTTATCAGCAAATACTCGCCCTTGGCTTTTCGGGCAAGCTGTGCCAGCACATTTGCTTTTCCTTTGGCCAGGCCCACCTCTTCGGTTATGTTGTAAAGAGCAAACGAAGACTTTTCCTTTATAAAATCACGAACAAAATGCTCGGTATGGTCTTCTGAACCATCATTGCCTACCAGTATTTCATATTTGTCTTTTGGATAGTTTAACCCACACAGTGAAGTGAGGCAATACAGAATGTTTCGTTCTTCATTGCGCGCGGCAATAAGTATTGAGATAAAGGGCAACTCATCATCCTTCAGTGTTTTTTCCTGTTCATTGTGTTGCAAAAAACTTACCAGCACAACCAGTTGAATAGCAATGTAAATGGCAATAATCAGTGCAGCTAGGTATACTAAAAAAATCATAGCGTTAGTGCGTCAAATGTAAAACCATTTTCGGTACCTGCACGCAAAATTTCGGGCAACATGGCCATCAGGTTTTTTTCGGCCTTTTGGCTGTCGTGCATCACCACAATATTTCCGGGCAGCAGCAATCGCTTAACAACTTCAAGAGCGTCAGCCACATTCAGATTCGGATCGTAATCGCGGGTAAGCACACTCCACATCACAATGTGGTATGAATTGCGCAATGCCCTAATTTGATTCAGATGAATACGCCCGTAAGGCGGCCTAAAAAAATTGCTTTTAACAAGTTGTGCGCAGGCATCTACTTCATTCACATAGTCGGCCGTATTCATGTTCCAGCCACGCACATGATGAAATGTGTGGTTGCCAACAGCATGCCCGTCTGCCAATACCGAAGCATACACATCGGGAAATTTCTGCACGTTGTGCCCAACGCAAAAAAAAGTAGCCTTTGCCCCGTATGCTCTCAATTGTTCAAGCACCCAAGGGGTTAGTTGTGGATGAGGCCCGTCATCAAAAGTTAAAAACACCTTTCGTTCGGTGGTTTTTACCTTCCACGTAAGCGATGGAAAAACAGGATATATAAATGAAGGTATTGTGTGCCTAAACATTATTTTTGTCAACCTTTATGCGCAAGATAATCCATTCTTCTTTAGTTGTTCGCATCAGTTTGTTGTTTTGCATAGGAACACAACAGGTGTGGGCACAAAAATACTGGACGCTGGAAGAGTGCATCAACACGGCCATCAAAAACAACTTAACCGTAAGGCAACGCGAATTGGCCACACGTGCGGCCCAAAATGATGTGCTGCAAAGCAAACTGGCCATTCTTCCTTCCTTCAACGGACAAATAACCAACAACTGGAATGTGGGTTTTGCCATTAACCCTCTTACCAACGCTGCCGACCCCAATGCCACATTTCGTAACAATGCGATGGGCGTAAGCACCAATATGAATCTGTTTAACGGATTTCAGCAAACAAACACCATCAGACAGCAACAAAGCAATGCACGCGCAGCAAGGTTTGATGAGCAAAGCACACAAAACAACATTGCCCTGCAGGTCTCTAATGCGTTTTTGCAAACGTTGATGAACAATGAAATTTTTGAAAGCCGAAAGCTGCAGGTTGAAGCTACACGCTCACAGCTGGCAAGGCAGCAAAAAATGTACGAATTGGGCGGAGTAAACAAATCGCGTCTGCTACAGCTGAAGGCACAACTGGCCAATGAAGAGATGCAATACATTACGGCCGAAAACGCCTTGCAGCAAAGCTATCTTACGCTTTGGCAAACCATGAATGTAGTGCCCGACACCCTGAACAAAGTGCGCAAGCCCGAGTTTGATGCCGGAAAAATTGAGCAGGAATCACAAAGCAGCCGGCAGATTTACGAAACATTTTTACAAAACAGCCCTGAAGTAAAAGCAGCCAAAGAGCGCCTTCGCTCCTCGCAGTATGGCGAATATATAGCCAAAGGCGCACGCAGCCCGCGCATCAGTTTCAATGCCGGGATTAACTCATTTTATACCACACAAAACCGCAGAGGAGTGGGCACACCCACCACACTGCTCGTTCCTTTCGGCCTCGACATTAATAACCAGCCGGTATTCAGGCCGGTGCTGCAGTACTCCGAACTGGAAACGGTTCCTTTCAGCACACAGTTCGACCAAAATCTCGGACGCAATTACGGATTCAATATGAGCATTCCTATTTTCAACGGCTGGCAGGTAAACAATGCAGTTATGCGCAGCAAAATAAACCGCATGACAGCCGAGCTTAATGAACAACAAATAAAGCAGGATGCATACCGCAATGTGAATCAGGCGTACCTCGATTTTAAGTCGGCATGGAAACGTTACGAGGCCAATGTACAAAACCTGGATGCCAGCAAAGAATCCTATCAGCTGGCCGAAACACAATACAACTTAGGTGCATTGAGCGTTAATGAATACCTTACCACAAAAAACACGTGGCTTCAGGCCGAAACCAATTACCTGCAGGCTAAATATGAGCTGCTGTTTCGCAGAAAAGTGTTAGACTTTTATTTGGGAAAAGAGCTGACGCAGTAGAAGGAGATTATTCCTGCTCCACACTTTCAACATCGGCACTATCCTCTTCCACCTGATTCATAATCATCTGTTCCAGCGAGTCCATGGCCAATTCGTCTTTTTTAAGCTGTGCCTCAACGGCAGAATCTTCCTGATGGCTCAGTTCAACCGGGGCGGTATTGTTTCCTCCACAAGAACACAACGCTACAATACATACAATGACAAGTGATTTTTTCATACGGGTTATGGTTTATCGCAATTCAAAGTTTTTTCCCAGGTATACCTTACGCACTATTTCATCATCGGCCAGTTCGCGAGCAGTACCGGCTTTCAGCAGCTTGCCTTCAAACAGCAGATAGGCGCGGTCAACAATAGAAAGCGTTTCGTGCACATTGTGGTCGGTTATCAAAATGCCAATATTGCGGTGTTTCAATTTGGCCACAATCTGCTGAATGTCTTCCACGGCAATGGGATCTACGCCTGCAAAGGGCTCATCCAGCAAAATAAATTTTGGGTTTACGGCCAGGGCACGCGCAATTTCGCATCGCCTGCGCTCGCCACCGCTCAGCACATTTCCCAGGTTGGTTCGCACGCGGTTTAGTCCAAATTCATCCATCAGCTCTTCCAGTTTTTCTTTTTGCTCCTGTTTATTAAGCGATGTAAACTCAAGCACGGCTTTTATATTTTCTTCAACAGTAAGGTTTCGGAATACCGAAGCCTCTTGTGGCAGATAACCAATTCCCTTTTGCGCCCGCTTGTACATGGCCAGCTGGGTAATGTCATCATTATCCAGCATTACGCGTCCCTCATCGGGTTTTACTATGCCCACCACCATGTAAAACGTTGTTGTTTTTCCTGCACCGTTTGGCCCCAGCAGGCCTACGCATTCTCCTTGTTTTACTTCTATGGATACATCGTTTACAACAGTGCGTTTTTTATACCGTTTAACCAGATGGTGTGTGCTTAAAATCATAATTTGCAATTAATACGCACGTGCGGTGCTTCCTTCTATAAAGTTGATGAACGCTTTATTAACCACCTTGTTTCCTCCGGGTGTGGGGTAGTTGCCGGTAAAGTACCAGTCGCCTTTGTTTTCGGGACATGCCTTGTGCAGGTTTTCAACTGACTGATACAGTATTTCAACTTCTGCACGGCAATCATCCGGCCTCAGTATTTCCGAAATTTTTGCACTTAGTTCGTCATCTGTAAACAGGTCGTATAGCGACTTCAAATGATTGATAACTTCTTCTTTGGGCGCATGCTCCTGATTTTTACACAGCGTATAAGTTTCCTGCAGCTTGTGTTCCTGACGGGTATCTTTAAGCAGGCCAAGCAAAGCCTGAAAGGCCACAAAGTCTTTCAACCGGCTCATGTCAATACCGTAACAATCAGGATAACGAATTTGTGGTGCGCTTGATACGATGATAATTTTTTTCGGGTGCAGCCTGTCAAGTATTCGCAGTATACTGCTGCGCAACGTTGTGCCTCGCACTATGGAATCGTCAATTACAACCAGTGTATCTTTGTTTTCACGAATCAGTCCGTAGGTAACATCATACACGTGAGCCACCATATCTTCGCGGTGTTCGTCATCGGTAATAAACGTGCGAAGCTTCACATCCTTCACGGCAATTTTTTCTCTTCGGGGTTTCAGCGCTATAAGTTTTTTCAGTTTTTCAATGTCGGGGTTGGGCCCCATTTTACTTATTTCGCTGGCCTTGTATTCGCTCAGGTAATCCAGCACTCCGTCTATCATTCCGTAAAATGCGGTTGCTGCGGTATTGGGTATGTATGAGAATACTGTATTTTCAATATCGTAATGAATGGTGCTCAGCACTTTTTCGCTGAGCAGATAACCCAGCTTTTTTCGTTCGGTATAAATATCGCGGTCGTTGCCACGCGAAAAATAAATGCGTTCAAACGAGCACGAAGTTTTTTGTATTGATGGCAATACATTTATTTCACTCACGTCTCCGTTTTTGCGCACCAGCAGTGCATTTCCGGCCCCCAGTTCTTTTATGTCTTCAAACTTTATATTAAAACCTGTTTGTATGGCAGGCCGTTCAGAGGTAGCCACCACTATTTCATCGTTGGCATAGTAGTAACACGGGCGAATGCCGTTGGGGTCGCGCACAATAAATGAATCGCCATGACCAATTAGACCGGCAAGCACATAACCGCCATCTACCTCGCGCAGGGCGCGTTTCAGCATGGTTTCCACGTCTAGGTTATCTGCAATAAGCGCTGATATGGTTTTGTTGTCGTGCCCTTCGTTTTTATAGTGTATGAATTTACGCTGATTTTCTTCATCCAGAAAGTGCCCTATTTTTTCCAGCATGGTGATGGTGTCAGCCTTTTCGCTTGGGTGTTGTCCCAAATCAATCAGTATGTTAAACAACTCATCAACATTGGTCATGTTAAAGTTTCCGGCCAGCATCAGGTTACGGGTCATCCAGTTGTTTTCGCGTATAAACGGGTGGCACAGGTTGGTGTCGCTGCCACCGTATGTGCCGTATCGCAAGTGTCCCAGTAAAACCTCGCCAGCGAATGGAGCTTTGCTTTTCAGTGCCGATGCATCTTTCATTTCGGCCTTTGTCACAGATGCTGATATTTTGCTGCTTACCTTACCGAAAATTTCGGCTATGGCACCGCTGCCATTTGCACGTCTGCGGTAAATGTATTGCTCGCCCGGTTTGGGGTCAAGTTTGATAACGCCAAGTCCGGCCCCGTCCTGTCCGCGGTTGTGTTGTTTTTCCATGAGCAGGTACAGTTTTTTAAGACCGTAAAGCGCTGAGCCATATTTTTCCTGATAGAATGAGAGGGGCTTAAGTAAGCGGATAAACGCAATGCCGCATTCGTGTTTAATGGGGTCGCTCATACAATGTAATGAGGCACAAATGTAGTCAAATTGATGATTAAATATCTGTGCGCAGTTACTATTGCTTTTTGCCCTCTTCTACTGCAGCATTCAGTATTTCTATAAACTGTTCGGGGCCTTTGTATCCAGCATCGTAAAAGAGCTTGCGAAGGGCAGGATAGATGTAGTATGTGCTGGGAAAACCGGTGGGCTTACCCTGTGTAAGTATGCTGTAAAGCTCGGCACCGCTAAACTCCTGTTCGCCAATTTTGTATTTAACGCCTTCAATTTCGGGATTGAATTTAATGGGGATAAAATGCTGATTGATTTTGCTGATAACCTCCGGTTTCGAGTAAGTATCACGATCCATCTTTTTACACCAGCCGCACCAGTCGGTATAGGCATCCACCAATACAATTTTGCCTTCTTTAACCGCCTTTTCATAGCCCTCATTCCAGCCGTACCATTTCATTTCGCCCGAAGCAGTTTGGGCCGCCAAAGGCGATGACAACACAACGGAAAAACACAATAAAATAACAAAACGCAGATAAAATTTCATGTAAGTGAATTAAAACGTGTAACAAACATAAACAATAATCGTTCCTTTTTATCATGGCGAATCTTGCTCATGTAAAATCTGTAACTTCGCCACCCGCACAATGCACAACACACTGCTACATAAACTCGATATTTTTATACGAACCTACTACCGCAGCAGGTTGCTAAAGGGCGCATGGCTTATGGCCTTCTGGGCGCTGCTGCTGTTTTTTGCCATTGCGGTGCTCGAGCATTTTGGCCACTACGGCACTTCCGTGCGTGCGTTGTTGTTTTTTACATTTGTGACTGGCATTATTTTGTTGCTGGCGTTGTATGTGCTTAGGCCGGTTATGGGTTTGCTGCGCACCGGTAAAATTATCACTTACGAAGAAGCGGCCCATATTGTGGGCACACACTTCACAGATATACAGGATCAACTGCTAAACACCCTGCACCTGCAACGTATGGCCTCTCAATCGCACAGTCCGTTGCTGGAAGCGGCCATCGAGCAAAAAACACAAAAGCTAACTCCTATTCCCTTTCAGCAGGCGGTAGATATGAAAGCCAGTATGCGCTATGCGCGGTGGTTGGTTTTTCCGCTGGGCATGTATATGCTGGCAGCGGTTCTTTTGCCGGGTATGATAAGCGATGCGCCAAAGCGCATTATAAATTACAACAAAACATATCTGGCTCCACCACCTTATGTTTTCAGCATTCAGAACAGCGATTTGAATGTAACGCAATACGAAGACTTTGAACTGCTGGTAAATGTAAGCGGCAAAACCCTGCCCGATGAAGTATCGTTGCTTGTGGGCGAATTCACATACATGATGCAGAAACAGAATAAAAACACCTACCGCTATACGTTTCGCAACGTGCAGCGCAATCAGGAGTTTCGATTTATGGCAGGCAAATACACCACCGAACCTTACGTGCTGAATGTGCAGGCCAAACCCGCGTTTCAAAAATTAACCGTTCGGCTGGAATATCCGAGTTACCTGCAGCGCAAGCCCGAAGTTGTAGACAATGCTGCCGACCTGCGTGTACCGGCCGGCACTACAGCTACCTGGGGTATTTACACCACACAGGCCGATGATGTTCGGTTTTTGATGGGCAGCAAAACACTTGAACTGAAAAAGGAAACCGACAACCGCTTTCAGGTAAAACAGCGCTTGCTGAGCACACAACACTATTCCATTTTGTTGCGCAACAGCAGCAATGGATTAACAGATTCTGTTGGCTATCATATCACTGTTCAGCCCGATGCCTATCCGCAAATTGATATACAGCATCAGCGCGATTCATTTACAGGCAAGCAGTTCTATTTTGCCGGACTGGTCAGCGATGATTATGGCCTGAGCAAACTGGTATTTCATTACCGAATTACTGAAACTGCGAATGAACAAAAAGCCAAAACAGAAAAATCTATTCCTATTGCGCTCCCCGGCAAAGAGCCCTCACACCGCTTTACATTTCCGTTCGATTTGAACCTGTTGGATATTGAACCGGGCGATCAGCTGGAGATGAACTTTGAAATATGGGATAACGATGGTGTTCAGGGTGCCAAATCAACACGCTCGGCCACCATACTGTATAAAGCGCCTACGCTTCAGGAACTGAACAAACAGACTGATGCTGCCAACAGTGCGCTGAAAAAAGATATGCAGCAGGCACTGAAAGAAGCCCAGAAACTGCAGCAAGAAATGAAAGAGCTGGAACGCAAAATGGCCGATAAGCGTGAGCTGAGTTGGGAAGAAAAAAAGAAAATGGAGGCCTTGCTCGAACGGCAGAAAAAACTGAATGACAAAATAGATAAACTGAAAAACGAGTTTAAGCAAAACAACGAACGCGAAACGGAATTCAAAAAACAATCGGAAGAAATACTTCAGAAACAACAGCAACTGGAAAAACTGATGAATGAAGTAATGAACGATGAAATGAAAAAACTCATCAAGCAGCTGGAACAACTGATGCAGCAACAAAATAAAGATGCTGTAAAGCAGGAAATGGAAAAACTGCAACTGAACAATAAGGATGTTGAAAAGGAGCTCGACCGTATGTTGGAGCAGTTTAAACAACTGGAGTTGGAAAAGAAACTGGATGAATCTATTACCAGGCTTGATGATTTGCAAAAGAAGCAGGAAGAACTGGCCCGAAAAACTCAGGAAACAGAACAACAGAAACAGCTGAAAAAAGAAGAGAAAAACAAACAACTGGAACAGTTGAAACAGGAACAGCAAAAAGTGCGCGAAGAGTTTGAACAGCTGCAGAAAGAAATAGAGCAGGTAAAAGAACAGAACAAAGAACTGGAAGATCCGGCTCAGATAAATGATACCGAAAAGCAGGAAGAAGAAATAGAGAAGGACATGAAAGAGAGTGAGCAGGAGCTGCAGAAAAACAACTCTGAAAAGGCCGGTCAAAAACAAAAAGATGCCGCACAAAAAATGCAAGAAATGAGCAGAAACCTGAAAAAGGGCCGTGAAGATGAAAAAGAAAAAGAAGACGCCCTGAATGCTGAAGCGCTCCGCGAAATATTGGAAAACACCATACAGCTATCCAAAGATCAGGAACAACTGATGGAGCAAATGCGAAGCATCAGTGGTTACAATCCGCAATTTGTAGAAGCCGGCAAAAGCCAAAAAACGATAGCTGATAACTCACGCATTATTGAAGATAGTCTGCTGGCATTAAGCAAGCGCGTACCGCAAATCAGCTCGTTTGTAAACAGTGAAGTATCCAAACTGAAAGAGAATCTTGACCGCAGTGTGAAAGGATACAGCAACCGCAGCATGGGCGATATTCGCACAAGGCAGCAGTATGCCATGACGCATGCCAACAACCTGGCCGTGATGCTTAGCGAAGTATTGCAGCAAATGCAAATGGAAATGCAGGCCAACGGAGGCAAGGGCGGAAAGAAATCGAAGCCGCAAAAGGGACAGGGCAAAGGAGGTAAGCAGCAAAAGCGCAGTATGAGCGAATTGAAAAAAATGCAGGAAGAACTGAATAAACAACTGCGTGAAGGGTTGAACAAGAAAGAGCAGCCGGGAGGCGAAAAGCCCAATGGCGAACAGGGAATGGGCAGCAAGGAATTTGCACGCATGGCGGCTCAGCAACAGGCCATCAGGCAGCAAATGCAGAAAATGATGAACGAAATGGGGGCCAAAGAAAAAGAAGGCATGGGCGGAAATCAGAAACTACAGGAAATGCAAAAACTGATGGAGCAAACGGAAAAAGAATTGTTTAATAAAAAACTTAGCAGTGAAATGCTGCAACGCCAGCAGGATATCTTAACGCGTATGCTTGAATCGGAAAAGGCCGAGAAAAAACAGGAAGAGGATACCAAGCGCGAAGCTGAAAAGGCGAAAGAAAAACCCAAACAAGCCCCGCCCGATTTTGAAGAGTTTTTTAAACAGCGGCAAAAAGAAACCGAGTGGCTGCAAACCATTCCGGCCGAACTTCAGCCCTACTATAAAGAAAAAGCCAAAGAGTATTTTAATAAAATAAGCAAGTAGCAACAGGACAAACAGATATTGAGCTATACACCATGCTACATACTCCTATTAAACAGCAAAAGCCACATTTGTGGCTTTTGCTGTTTTGTTTGATAAGACTTGTATTATCTTTTGTTGATGATATAGCCCAGCGATACTGAAAACACCCTGTTCTTGAATATATCATTATCACTCGCTGATCTATCAAGATTGTTAAGGCCATAAGAATAGTTAAGACCGAGTAAAAAGCTATTATACTCAACACCCGCACCACCGCATAAACCCAATTCTAGTAATTCAAAATCTGTACCGAAAGATAAATTTTTAGTTTCGGACTCGCTATTGCCCATAAACTCTGATGTGCTTTTCACTTTTCCCCATAACCCAATGCCTATATACGGCCCCAGTCCCAGAAAAAACCGCACGTCACCATTACCAAACCGGTATTTTGCCTGTAAAGGAATATCGACATAGTGAAAATTAAAGTCCTGTGTGACCTTACTTGTTAAGCCAAAGAAGTTAAAAGTGATGTCATGTGTGCCACCCTTTTGCATATAAACCAATCCACTCTCCAGCGAAAAACGATCCGTAAATAAATAATCAAAAGATGCACCGCCATGAAATCCGTATACGGGTGATGATTTCATGTCCAACTCCGGTGGCATATCTGCAAATTCAATCAGATTAGAGCTTACGTTAAGGCCGCCTTTAAGTGTAAACTGTTGTGCGCGTGCAGTAGTAAAAACTACGCCCAGGGTAAAAACCAGCATGTAATGTTTAGTTTTCATAATGTTGTTTATTAATACACAAACATTGACATTAAACATGCGATATGAAAAAGGATATACACCAATTGCGTAAGTAATAATTGCAGAATATGCAAACCCCGACACACAACTTCACATAATATGCAAAACCCGGTCATCTGTTATTGCCATTAAACCGATTTTCATTTCCCAAAAATGGTAACAGCTATCAGGTGCTACTCAAAAAACTCTTCAGGTCTGGGTACTTTAAACACCAGATAGTTGGTGCCTAAAAAATTGAGTATGGAATTAACCAGAATGGAAACAAAATTGGAAACAGAAGTATCGTAAGTGTATGCTATTTCGCTTAGCTGGTGCAATTGTAAAAAATCGAGCACCCAGTAAAAGGGCTGATGCAGGCGCAACAAATGATCGCACACATAGTTAAAGGCCAGATATACCACAAATGTGATGGCATACACAATCATGTACTTCATCAGGTAGCGTTCACCGTCTTCGGCCCGGTCTACATAAGTCCAAATTTTATTAAGTGTAAAGCCCACAAAAAAACCAATGATATAACCTATAGCTTTTCCAATCAGGTTGTATTGCGGAAACGAAAGCGAGATGAGCCACGACACAAATAAACTGGTAAGCGCGGCAGTAGCGCCCACAATGATGAACTTAAGCAACTTGTGCAAAAACGGATACCTGCGTATTCTCTGCCTGAACGTGTGAAACATGCAGGGTCAAAGGTATTAAAATTTATAAACCTGCGGCAATTCACCCTGCAACCTCTGTTTGGCTTATTATTTTCGGGCCGGGCAGGTGTTAATTCCCAATACAGTATACATGGGGCAAAAGCCCACAACACTAGTTAATGCCAGTATAACTCCGGCTGCCAGCATAATTATACCGGGCAAGCCGCCTACTGTTTCGGTAAGGTAAAGCACGGCAGCAATTACGGCCACTGCTATACGAATGGCCTTGTCCATGTTTCCAACATTCTTTTTCATATGCATTAATTTTTTAAGGGTTAATTTGATTAGTGATACAGGCAACTACACTATATCGGTTTTTTTGCTGTCAGTCAAAGGTAATACGTGGCAGATTATAATTGTGTAACACATGTTACACCGGGCCAGCTGTTTTCATGTAATGCGCTTTCAGTTCATCATACGTTGCCGCTTCCTCAACCCCCAACTCAGCAGAAATGAGTGAATATATTTCTGCACGTGTAAAGGTGTTTATTATGGATGTGCCTTGTGCTCCGGCCGATTTCGACAACTTGTTCCCTTTAGCATCGCTTAATAACCCGTGATGGAAAAAACGCGTATCGACAAAAGAGGATAGTCCGCATACTGCTGCTACATGAAGTTGTAGTGCAGTTTGGCTCAACAAATCATGACCACGCACTATCAGGTTAATGGCATAGCTCACATCATCACTCAGCGAGCATATCGTGTATGCCGCAAATCCGTCTTTTTTACGCACAACCGGATAAGGAGTGGCCTTGTGCACATCAACGCGCTGAAGCCCCATTCGGTAGTCATTTAAATCAACTATTCCTGCCCGTTCGGTATTTAACCTCCAGGCATATCCTTCGCCACATTCGTCTATGCGTTGATGTTTGCAGTGCGTGTGGTTTTCATCCGTTGCAAGTGCGCTTCGGGAGCATTTGCAGGCAAAAAGCAATCCGGTTTCTGCCAGTGTTTGCAGTAAATGGTCGTAGTTGTTTTTGCGCAGGTACTGGCTATGCTCTTGTTTGAATGATTGAATTTCCGTAGGACCGTCATCATATTTCATTTCCAACCACGACAGTACATTGAAAATATCTTCGATATATATATCCCGAACACGGGTGCTGTCGGCATCGTCAATGCGCAGCAGCAGTGTTCCGTTTAGCTTGTCGGTTTCAAGCCTCGTAAGCACGAAATTGAATATATTACCTGTATGCAGAAATCCGCTGGGAGTAGGCGCCAGGCGTGAACGTATGGCGGGCGTGGTGTTCAATCGGCTTTGGTTGGTAACGACTCTACATACACACTTTGTGAGGGGAAGGCAAACGTAGCTTCGTGCTTGTGCACAATATCCATAATGCGGTAATTGATTTCCTCCTTTACTTCTATCATGTCGGCATAGTCATTGCTGGCCACAAAATAGAGTACCAGAATATCCAGCGAGCTGGAATTGAAATCGCTGAAGCGCACAAAATATTCTTCATTGGTTTTTGGATGATTGGCAATTACCTGTTTTATATCATCTGCTATCTTTCGAAGTTGCGAAGCCGAGGTATTATAGGTTAGTCCGATGGTAAATTTGATTCTTCGCGACTCGCTGAGCGTTACATTGTTCAATGCTGCATCAATCAGTTTTTTGTTGGGCACCGTAAGAAGGCTTCGGTCCAGCGTGCGCACGCGTGTGGTTCTAAAGCCAACATGCTCAATGCGTCCGGTTATGCCTTCAAAGTCTACCAGGTCATTGGCTTTAAACGGCTTATCGATGTAAATGATAAACGAAGCAATTAAGTTGGCCAGCGTATCCTGTGCTGCCAGCGCTATGGCCAACCCGCCAATACCAAGCGATGCCACCAGAGCTGTGATGTTGATGTTAAATACAAACCGAAGGGCAGCAAAGGCAAACAGCACAACAAGCAAAACCTTAATCAGCTCTTTCAAAAAATTGGAAAGTTCAACCGATACCGGTGCTTCTTCACGGTTTTGCAGCACATAGGTAAAAAAGTTTGTTCCACGCAACAGTAACTGGCACAGCACAATAACCCACGCTACACCAAACAGGGCGCGAATGGCCCAACGGGCTCCGTATTCGTTGTGGTGAGCCAGCTCCCAGCTTTCGGGAAACTTCAGCTGCGAAAAAGAGGTGTAGATGATAATCAGAAACAGCAAACGTTCAATAGGCGCACTTAGCTGCTCAACAAAAACCTCTGAAAATTTATTTTTTGAAAAGCGCCTGAAAAAGCGAAACGACTGCCGGCTGATTACAACTGCACCATAATGCTTTAGCAATAAACCAATGATAAGAATGGCAGCAAAAAGCAAAATGTTTTTTACCGGATTTTCCAGTATGGTAAAATGCAATACAGCGCTGTCGTTTATCATATATGTAGAAATAAATAAATACTCGTGAACTCCCCGCAGTACAAAAAAAACGAATTGCCACAAATTACCACCAGCCAAGTTTGTAACAATGTGTGCAGCAGCATCGGGCAGTTTGCATTTGCCGGAACAATAATGAAGTAGCACAAACAAAACTGCAGTGTAAAAAATGATTCTCTCTATATGCCGAGTGTCTGCACAAGATGTTTTTTCTACGAACAAATTCGGTTTATTTGTAGCGTGAGATTTCTAACGGCCTATATCGCCATCATTTTTATGTTGCAGGTGCCCGTGTGCGCCCAAACGGTAGAATGGTCGAATCAGCAGAAAATTAAAAGTAAAACCAATTTTACCCAGGTACTTGGCTCGAATAGCAGCGGTATTTTTTTACTGCGGTCGCGCACCAATAATTTTTCGCGCGAGCTAATCATCGAAAAGTATAAGTTCAACCTGACCCAGGAAGATATGAAAGATTTTTGGCAACCGGCCGGAACACATATAGAAAAGGTCTTTTTATCTGAAACGGGTCTTACTGTTTTTGCCAGTCAGCGGGTAAATGGCAAACTTGAAATGATATACTGGAGTGTAGACAACAACCTGGTACCAACGCCCCAGCCAACCATGCTTTTTCAAATGGATGCTTCCTATATCAGGCAGCAGCCCCTGTTTTATATTTTCCAAAATCAAACAAAAACACAATATACCATTGCCTCTATTACACCGGGTGGAGATAAAAATTCGAGCATTTATACACTGGCTTCATTTTCAAATCAAAACACGTTCAAGTATCTCAAACAATTTTCTATTGACTATGCTGCTGATGACGTTGAGCTTGCCGAAATTGTATGCGACAATGCATTTAACATTTTTGCCCTTGTAAGTGTGCCCGATGCTGCAGCTAAAAAAAGCCACAATGCCAGGAATCATTTTTTATATGCGTTTTATGATGAAGAAAAGCAGCTAAGCGAATACTCGATTGACACGGCAGCATACCGCATGAACGAAACAGGCATGGCCATCAACGAAGCAAGTCGCACCCTTATCATTTCAGGATTTTATACCGATAAAGGAGCTCAGCGCCTATCGGGCAGTTTCATGCAAACGTATGATATAGACATTCGAAAAATTACGGCACAAAAGTTTGAACCCTTTGATATGGGATTTCTGAGCAAAACAGGTCCCGGATTTTTTTCGGGAAGTGGTGATGACCAGGCCGACCTGTATGTACGAAAAGTGATAGCACGAAGCGATGGCGGATGTGTATTGATTGCTGAAAAGTATTATGAAACACGGCAGGCGTTTACGTATTATGTGCAGGGCATGCCTCAGGTTTCATACCGTGTGGTTTATAACTATGAAGATATTGTAGTTTTATCTAAAAAAACAGATGGAACCACAGAAACGCGTGAAGTGTTTAAGAAAAAACAAACAGCCATGAATGAAGCCGTATACTATTCCTCGTTTTTTATACTCAACACCAACGATCGGCTTGCCTTTATTTACAATCAGGATGCTACCACAGAAAGCGATGTGATGATGAGCACCCTGTCGCCCAAAGGCGAAACGGATACCCGCATACTTATTAAGTCGCTTAGTTTTTATGTAGCATTGATGCCACTTGAATCGAAACAGATAAACGCCAATACAGCACTGTTCAGCACAATAAAAGACCGAAGATTTTCTCTCATGCGATTAACATTTTAAATACTATACAAGTGTTAAAAATTTTCAGAAATCATACTGTGCTAACCGGAGTAATTTTAGTGCTGGCAGGCATTCTGCTCAGGCTTCCGACTATGCTCAATCCTGCCGAATACAGCGTGCCTGCAGCCGGCCCGTTGGCCGATTTGTTGTTTCGGCAGATAAATCAATTACCCTTACAGGCACTCTATTACATAGCCACTGCAGTTATTCTTATACAAGCCTTGTTGGTCAACTACATTACCGTGCGCCACGAAACGCTGTACAAGCACACTTATCTGCCTGCTTTGATGTTTGTTGTGTTAAACAGCGCCTTTCCTGAGCAAATGCACCTTACTCCGCAATTGCTGGCCAATACATCAGTCATTTTGCTGATGCTTAGGATTTGCTATTTGTACGATGCGCCCAACCCGCTTTTGCCCATGCTTGATGCCGGAATATACCTGGGCATAGCCATGTTGTTTGATTACAACCTGCTCATTTATCTTCCGTTTATAATCATCAGTGTGGTGCTGTTCACTAAATTCAGCCTCCGTTACATTCTGGTGGCATTATTGGGTATATGTATCCCCATTTATTTTACAACAACCATTTTCTACTTGTTCAATCAGCACGAATTGCTGTGGGACGCCCTGCAAAAAAGCTTGAACGCTATTGTTATTAAGGAAGTACATTACAATTACGAACATATTCCGTTTTGGATTATTGTAGCATTTATTGCCACTGCGGGCACTATTCAACTTCAGCAAAACTATTTTCGCAATAAGGTAAAAACCCGAAGGGTGCTGCAGACTTTTGCCGCATTATTTGCCTTTTCTGTAGTTGGCTTGCTTATTGAAAACACCAATGCCCTTTACGCATCATGCTACACAGCAATACCTTTATCTGTTGTTACCGGCTACTACTTTATTTCCGATAAAAAAGCCTGGTTTCGGGAGGTTTTGTTTTTTACGCTGCTGCTGCTTTCGGTTTTTTACCATGTTCTGAACTAAGCACACCTGCACAGTTTTCATTATTCCGTTTCGGCACACTATATTTACACGCTTTTTTAAATCAAGTACACGTTGAGCTCATTTCGTTTTTTTGTTATATGTTTTGTCCTGATGCTTGCACAGCAAAGTGTCCGCGCACAAAAACCCGGACAGGTTATTGATCAGGTTGTGGCCGTTGTGGGCAGCAATGTGATTATGCAGTCAGAAATTGAAATGGAATTCAGGCAGATTGATAAAGAATTTGAAGGAGACCTGCCCGACACCATGCGCTGTGCTATACTTCAGCAAAAAATACAGGATTACATATTGCTTACCAAGGCGCAGCTCGACTCCGTTCCGGTAAACGAAGACAGGGTAGAAGCTGAGCTTGAAAAACGCATACGCTACTTTGCCCGACAGTTCCCGGGAGGCGAAAAAGGTATGGAAGAGTTTTACGGCAAAAGCATTTCACAAATAAAATCGGACAACCGAGAAAAAATCAGACAAAGCATGCTGATTCAGGAAATGCAGGGAAAAGCCATGAAAGACGTGAAAATTACCCCTAACGATGTGCGCAGGTTTTACAATGAAATACCTACAGACAGTATTCCGTTCTACAGTGCCGAGGTTGAAGTGGCGCAACTGGTAATTGAACCAAAGGTTTCGGCCGAAGCCAAGCAAATAGCTTACGAGAAAATAACTGAACTGCGCAACCGCATTGTAAACGGTGACAATTTCAACACTCTGGCCGTATTGTATTCCGATGACAAGGCATCGGCAACCAACGGTGGTGAGCTGGGCTATTTTGGCCGTGGCGAAATGGTACCCGAATTTGAAGCCGCAGCCTACCGGTTAAAACCCGATAGTATTTCAAAAATTATTGAAACCAAATACGGCTACCACATTCTGAAACTGGTTGACCGCAAAGGCGACAATATAAATGTGCGACACATCCTTGTTCGTCCTCAGATTTTTAAATCGGACGTGCAAAAAGCACGAACAACCATTGATAGTATTGTGTGGCTGGTCAAGCTGGATTCGCTCACGTTTGAAGAAGCCGCGAAAAAGTTTTCAGATGATGAAGACACCAAAGGCAATGGAGGGTTTATTACAGAAGGGCGAACCGGCACCTCACGAGTGCCCGTTGATGAACTCGATAAGCAAATTTACTTCAGGCTGGATGGCATGAAGCCCGGTGATATTACAGAACCTGAACTCATCACCCTGGCCGGCCCAGATAAACAACAGGCATGGCGCGTGCTATACCTGAAAACCGAATACAAACCCCACCGTGCAAACCTGCGTGATGATTATCAGAAATTTCAGGCTATGGCTAATCAGCGCAAGCAATCGCAGGCCCTTGTTGATTACATAAGTCGGGCGCGTAAAGAACTGTATATTCGCATTTCGCCTCAGTACTCAACATGCCGGGGCGTGCAGCAATTGCTCATAAAAAAGTAAGACAAACACACCATGAATCATCCGAATGATGTAGAAGCAGCGAAAGCGCTTCACGACAAATACCGCGAACTGAAAAACGAAATAGGTAAAGTCATAATCGGACAAAACGATGCCGTTGAAGCGGTTTTAATTTCCATATTTACCGGGGGCCACAGCTTGCTGGTGGGCGTGCCGGGTTTAGCCAAAACGCTGCTGGTGCGAACTATAGCAGAGGTGCTTGATTTGAAATTCAACCGCATACAATTTACTCCCGACCTAATGCCGGGCGATATCACAGGCTCAGAAATTCTTGACGACAAACGCGAGTTTAAATTTATACGCGGTCCGTTGTTTGCCAATATTGTTCTGGCCGATGAAATAAACCGCACGCCTCCCAAAACACAGGCGGCACTGCTTGAAGCTATGCAAGAGCTTTCAGTCACTGTGGGCGGACATGTTCACCACCTCGAAAGGCCCTTCTTTGTACTGGCTACACAAAACCCCATTGAACAAGAAGGAACATACCCGTTGCCCGAAGCCCAGCTCGACAGGTTTATGTTCAACATAGTGCTCGATTATCCAAGTTATGAAGATGAACTGCAGGTGATTAAAAACACTACCTCCATGCAATTTCCGGTTTTGAATAAGGTACTTAAGGCGCAGGATATTCTTGAGATTCAGCAATTGGTGAAAAAAGTACCTGTAGCCGATAATGTGATGGAATATGCGGTGAAGCTGGTAAGTAAAACAAGGCCAAATACGGCCATGGCTTCGCCTGTGGTAAATAATTACATCAGCTACGGTGCAGGCCCCAGAGCCGGCCAATACCTCATTCTGGGAGCCAAATGCCATGCGCTGATACATGGAAGTTTTTCGCCCGACATAGCTAATGTTAAAGCCGTGGCCGAGCAGGTGCTGAGGCACCGTATTATCAAAAATTACAAGGCTGAGGCAGAAGGATTAAGTGTCGAAAATATCATCAGGCAACTGCTGTAATTACAACAGACATGTTTATGCGGTTGGTGTCAGTAGTGTTTCATCCGGTGTTTGTGAATGTTGCAGCACTTATACTGCTTATGCAAATCCATCCGGTATTGCATATTAAACTAAGCTCCATACAACAGCTTTTTTATATTCTGTTTTACTTTTTAATGGCTGCAGTCATACCCCTGCTGTCAATATTGGTCATGAGACTAACCGGTGCTGTTAAATCTGTTCACCTCACCGAAAGCTCTGAAAGGCGACTTCCGCTTATGATTACTTCGGCTATGCTTGTGTTTTTGTTTTACACCTTTGGCCGACTGAATGCGCCAGCCGCCATTCAGCTTTTTGTGCTTACCAATGCTGCTATTGCCGTAAGCCTGATGATTTGGAACGAATACAATAAAATAAGCCTGCACATGGCCTCTATGGGCTTGCTGTGTGGTGTGCTCATTTCCTTTTCGTGGGTGTATGAAGTGCGCTGGTTGCTTGCTGTGTTTTTTCCCGTAGCAGGCATTACGGCTACCTCGCGCCTGTATGATCAGGCACACACGGGCAGGCAATTGCTTTATGGTTTTTTGCTCGGACTTTGCAGCACACTTTTTATCCTGTAATTTTGATTCCCGGTATGACTACACAAAAAGATTTTAAATCACTGAGCGAGTTTTATCCTTACTACCTCAGCGAGCATCAAAACAAAACAAGCCGCATACTTCATTTTGCCGGAACCAGCCTATTCTTTTATTTTTTATTTGCTACCATATTATCGGGCAACCTCATGTTACTTGTTTTTTGTCCGCTTAGCGGTTATGGATTTGCCTGGATAGGGCATTTCTTTTTTGAACGCAACAAACCGGCTACGTTTAAATATCCGGTGTACAGCCTCTTGTCCGATTTTAAATTGTACTTTGATATTTTACAGAACAAACAAAAGTTTGACCCCACCAAATAATATACATACCCGATGAATACGTACGAAACTATTTTGCTCGATATCAATAACGGCATTGCCACACTTACACTGAACCGTCCCGATGTTTTTAATGCATTTAACGAGCAACAAAGCTTTGATGTGCTGGATGCGTTGAAGAAAATTGAAAAAGACAAAACTGTTCGTGTGCTTGTTCTTACCGGTGCCGGCAAGGCTTTTTGTTCCGGTCAGGATTTAAAATCAATTGCAGGTGCACAAAACCGTTCTCTTAGCGAGTCGTTATACAAACGCTATAACCCAATGATACGCGCCCTGCGTGCTCTACCCATTCCTGTTGTATGTAAACTTAACGGAGTAGCAGCAGGTGCAGGTTGCTCGCTTGCGCTAGCCAGCGATTTTATAGTGGCATCCGAAAATGCTACGCTTATAGAAGTATTTATACACGTTGGCCTGGTACTTGATTCGGGTTCATCGTATTTCTTGCCTCGTCTTGTAGGCAGTGCACGCGCATTTGAAATGAGCACTATGGGCAACAAGGTTTCAGCCACACAAGCACACGAGTGGGGCATGATAAACCGCGTAGTCAAGCATGAAGACCTGGATGCCGAAACACAAAAAATAGCCGACTACTACGCACAGGCTCCTACCAAAGCCATAGCGCTGATGAAAAAAATGCTTAACAAGTCGTTTCACAGCAGCCTCGATAACATGCTGGATTACGAAGCCTACTGCCAGGAAATTGCGGGCCGCACCGCTGATTATAAAGAAGGCGTAGCCGCATTTAATGAAAAGCGAAAACCAGCATTTAAGGGAGAGTAAAACAACCTAACATTCGTTTGGCATAAATTCCTGAAGGAATTATTACACAAGGGGTTGTATTTTTTGAAAAAAAAAACTATAAATTGTGACTTCAAAAAAACCTACACTTATGAAGTACAATTTTCAGCGCATACTCGTACCGGTTGACGGGTCGCCACAATCAATTGTTGCTTTCAGGGCAGCTGCTACTCTGTGCAAAGCTTACGCATCACAACTTACAGCCGTACATATTGCCGAAGATGGAGTAAGTGAAGACGGCCTGCGGAAAATGCTGGGGGAAAATACTCAAGGTATATCGTTTCACTACATGCATAAAAAAGGAACAGTTCATAAAGAAATACTGCATGCGGCACAAGAAACAGATACCGAACTTATAGTGATGGGAACCCATGGTGTGAGCGGCTTTCAAGAATTCTGGATGGGAAGCAACGCATATAAAGTAGTAAACTCGGCACACAGCCCCGTACTAACTATGCGCGAAGATTCACGCATCAGCGATTTCAAAAACATAATTCTGCCAATAGATACATCTTTTGAGTCAAGACAAAAGGTACCTGCCGCCATAAGTATAGCCAAGCATTTTAACTCCACTGTTCACATACTGGGCGTTTCCAGTGGCGATGACAAAGAAGTGGAATATAAACTTAAAGCATTTACCCGTCAGGTTATTCACTCGCTGGATGAAGCGCACGTGCCACATACCATCGACATGCAGCTGGGAGGAAACCTAACAGACATTACCATCAATTACGCCAAGCAGAAAAATGCCGATCTCATAATTATCATGACAGAACAGGAACTGCAGCTCGGCTCATTCTTTTTGGGCAAGTTTGCACAGCAAATGGTTAATCACTCGCACGTGCCTGTGTTAAGCATACCCCCGCGTGAAGATTTGATGGTGACAGAAGCGAGACTCTGATAAAAAATCTTTCTCACATTAAACCAAAAACCTAATTTTACCGTTTGTTATGCTTGTGTCGGGGCACATAACATTATATTGCCCAAACATTTGAAACATAACTTCGTTTGAAACTTTATGGAAATTAAACCCGGTCCACATCTGGCCCCGATTCATATCCCGGCCGACCTCAGAAAAGTTAAAGAAGAACAGCTGGTAAACGTTTCGGCTGAACTGAGACAATATATCATTGACATGGTGTCGGTTTATGGCGGCCATTTTGGTGCCAGTCTTGGTGTGGTTGAATTAACTGTTGCCCTGCATTACGCATTTAATACCCCTTACGATCAGTTGGTGTGGGACGTGGGTCATCAGGCATACGGACATAAAATTTTAACAGGTCGCAGAGATGTTTTCCATACCAACCGGGTATACAAAGGCTTATCAGGCTTCCCTAAGCGCAGCGAAAGCGAGTACGATACGTTCGGTGTCGGACACTCTTCTACCTCTATTTCGGCAGCTTTGGGCATGGCTGTAGCGTCTCGCCTGAAAGGCGAAGCCGACAGGCAACATATAGCAGTAATAGGCGATGGAGCTATGACTGCCGGTCTTGCATTTGAAGGGTTAAATCACGCAGGTGTGGAAGATTCAAACCTGATAGTAGTGCTCAATGACAATTGCATGAGCATTGACCCGAATGTGGGTGCCCTAAAAGAATACCTTACCGATATTACCACCTCGCCCACATATAATAAATTTAAAGACGATGTATGGAAAGCACTCGACAGGTTGAGCAAAGTAGGACACCTGTCGCAGGATATACTTTCCAAACTTCACGATACACTTAAGGGTGGGCTACTGAAACACAGCAATCTTTTTGAATCGCTTCGTTTTCGCTATTTCGGTCCCATAGACGGGCATGATGTAAACCATCTGGTTAAGGTTTTCAACGACTTGAAAAAAATTCCCGGACCTAAATTATTACATGTGGTGACGGTTAAAGGCAAAGGCTTTGCCCCGGCCGAAAAAGACCAAACCAAATGGCATGCACCCGGCCTTTTTGATAAAGTTACCGGAGAAATATTTAAAACCGGAAGCGATAAACCACAGCCGCCCAAGTATCAGGATGTGTTTGGCCACACACTGGTAGAGTTGGCACAGCAAAACGGAAAAATTGTCGGTATTACTCCTGCTATGCCTTCAGGATCCAGCATGAACATCATGATGAAAGCCATGCCCGACAGAGCATTTGATGTTGGCATTGCCGAACAACATGCGGTTACTTTCAGTGCAGGACTTGCCACACAAGGAATCATACCGTTTTGTAATATCTATTCATCGTTTATGCAGCGTGCTTACGATCAGGTAGTACACGATGTGGCACTGCAAAATCTGCACGTCATATTTTGTATGGACCGTGCTGGCCTTGCCGGTGCCGATGGCCCGACACACCATGGTATGATCGACATTCCATACATGCGCTGTGTGCCCAATATGGTAGTAAGCGCACCCATGAATGAACAAGAGTTACGCAACCTCATGTACACAGCCACACTGCCTAAAAATGCCGGTCCGTTCTCTATACGCTACCCACGCGGAAATGGGGTTATGATTGACTGGCGAACACCGTTTGAAGAAATACAAATAGGAACCGGACGCGCACTGCGTGAAGGTGATGACCTGGCCATACTCACCATTGGCCACCCCGGTAACCTGGCCACAAAAGCCGCTGATATGCTGCAAGCCGAAGGCATACACGTAGGTCACTATGATATGCGCTTTGTAAAGCCGCTTGACGAAAAAATGCTGCACGAAGTGTGTAGTAAGTACAGCAAAATTATTACGGTTGAAGACGGTACCGTGGTGGGAGGTTTTGGAAGTGCAGTACTTGAGTTTATGGCGCAGCATAATTATACTGCACAGGTACATATGCTGGGCATGCCCGATGCTATAATCGAACATGGAGAGCAAAAAGAGTTATATGCCGAGTGTGGGTTTGATGTGCAATCAATAGCTGTTAAGGCAAAACAACTGCTTGAGTTGATGCCGGTTCGCAATAACGTGTAAGCGCTTAGCGCTTTTTCCTTCGTATCTTTTTCTACAAAAAGGAGCCCAAATACTTTTTTTATTAAATGGGCTTTGCTAATGTATTGTTGAATTTCTCTCGCGTCTGTTTCTCTCGCGACAAATCATTTCGCAGCGGGTGCTTTTTCCTTTCGTACCTTTTTCGTCAAAAAGGTACCCAAAAGACTTTTTTATTAAATGGGCTTTGCCACCGCACGGCCTTTCTTCAACAGCACAACCCTTGCCGCTGTATGCTTTTGACTCCTGATGTCGCACAGGCCAGCTCTTCGGTCAAATCATAAGGCTGCACACGCCAAGCAAGTTATGCTGTTGCACGCCCTTAATAAAAAGGGCAGCAGATGCTTTATCGCACAAAATATTCTTCCTGGCAGCAGTAAGCTTTTTTCATTTGTATCTGTTTCCATCGCGACTATTTCTCTCGCGACAGAACATTTTCGCAGCGCGTGCGCTTGCTTTTTAGAAGCCGGGGGTTGTGCAGCCTTTTGATTTTGTTTTATAGGGTTGTATAGTGGGTGAGAAAAACAAAAGCATACAGCGGCAGGGTAAAAAGCAGGCGATGTTGGGTATGTGGGTTGGCAAAGCGCATTCGAAAATGAAGGGTTTTTGCAGCACTTTTGTCCCTACAAAAGTGCGAAAGAATAATACTGTACAGCGCTTTTTTCTTCGTGCCTTTTTCGTCAATAGTGTTATTATTTTGGGGCTATGCGCCCCAAGCCCGCAGTTTCTTTTTTCTTGATAAAAAAGAAACCAAAAAATCAAGGGCTGTATGCCTTTTCGCTATCAGTTACGATTGTTGTATACCACGCAACCCAAGCCGCTCCGCTCGTGGGTTGCTTACGCATGGCCATCGGCTATACAACTGCTCTTACTGATTGCGCGAAAACGCATAATGCCCGTAACGGTCCTCAGAGAAATTCGGGTTCGGGATTCATATTTGTCATTCTTTTGGCTCTATTTCTCTCGCGACAGAACATTTTCGCAGCGGGTGCTTTTTTCTTTCGTACCTTTTTCGTCAAAAAGGTACCCCAAAGACTTTTTTTATTAAATGGGCTTTGCCACCGCACGGCCTTTCTTCAACAGCACAACCCTTGCCGCTGTATGCTTTTGACTCCGAATGTCGCACAGGCCAGCTCTTCGGTCAAATCATAAGGCTGCACAGGCCAAGCAAGTTATGCTGTTGCACACCTTAATAAAAAGGGCAGCAGATGCTTTATCGCACAAAATATTCTTCCTGGCAGCTATAAGCTTTTTCTTTCGCGTCTGTTTCTCTCGCGACAAATCATTTTCGCAGCGCGTGCCTTTTTCTTTCGTGCCTTTTTCTACAAAAAGGAGCCCCAAAAATTTTTATTAAATGGGGTATGTCACGCGTCTCACCCTCTCGCTTCTTGCCTGGGTGGGTAAATACTCATGTTTTCGTTTGGCGTGATTTTATGGTTGCTTGTTGCGCTCTGCTTCAAATACCTTAGCGGCATCAAACTTTTTCGCAGGCCTGCCTTTTCTGATAATTTTTATTTTAGTCATCGTATCACCTTGCTGTATGGCATTTACAACCTCCTGCCCGGTAACCACAAAACCAAAAATGGTGTGGCGGTTGTCCAGCCATGGTGTTGCCACATGTGTGATAAAAAACTGACTACCATTGGTGCCAGGACCCGCGTTGGCCATAGCTAAAATTCCAGGTCCTGTAAATTTGAACTCAGGAACAAACTCATCTAAGAACTTATAACCTGGACCACCCATGCCGTTGCCCTGGGGGTCGCCACCCTGAATCATAAAGTTTGCTATTACCCGGTGAAACTTTAGCCCATCGTAGTACGGAGTACCCGCAGACTTGGCCGAGTTCTGAATTTTTCCTTCGGCAAGGCCTACAAAATTGGCAACAGTAAGCGGAACTTTTTCATACTCCAAACGAATCAGAATATTTCCTCGTGTGGTTTCTATCTGTGCATACAGCCCCTTTTCCAGTTTCGGCTTTTTACCAGCAAATGCGGTTAGTGTTAACAGCGCGCTTAATGCAAATACAATACTTTTTTTCATACGGGTACAAATTAATGGGTTATGAAACAGCTTCGCAAACAATTATTGACCCAATTTCAATCGGGTAAATTTCGGAAAAATATCAGACCCTCAGGAGCCGGATGACAACGTGATAATTGATGAAACAGGCGATTGGTTAACAGGAATTACAACATATACAGCAGATAATAAAATAATACGTATATTCCCGCAACCAGCCGTAAATACATTAAACCTTACGGTTAATGGAATATCGTCTAACGAAATCAACTGTACTATATATGATTTGAATGGTAAAATGGTATTGAAAACACGAGTAAAAAATACAAGCCAGAAAGAGAATTATGCTTTGGATGTTTCGTCATTGAACAGTGGTGCGTATTTGTTGGATATTGATAATGTAAAAATTAAAATTCGATTTGCCGTAATGAAGTAAAATCATGTCGCTGCGTTTAGCTACGAAAAGCTAAACGCAGCTTTTTGTAATATGTGAAATATGGTAAAGGGTAATCTATATATTAAAAAGTGCCGGCTAATCCGCATTAAATTCTTATTAGCATTGAGTTGTTTTCATCTTTTTGCCAATAGCCAGCAAGTGTTGAATGGGTCATTAGAAAACTATTTGACCTATTCGTTGAATAGGTGTGATTTTAACCAAGATACAATTTTATTTAATACCCATATTCGTGATGTAAATATGTATGTAGAGCATGTAAATTTAAATTCATCAATAATTTTCAGTTACGCACGTTATCATTGGTTTGTAGATACATCTTGTTATATTTTTAATGCTGCTAGATTAAACAGATTAACCCCAAATTTACACGGAAAAGCATTTCTTGATTTCAATCGGGTAGCGATTGCTGATTTCTGTAATAATATGCTAACAATATTAAGTTATTATCCCAAGTTTAATTTTAAGTTATCTGATGCTATGCAGAAGAATAAAAATTACCTCATTAGATTTTCAACGGATATGTATAGCCCACAACAAGAAATATATTTTGGTTATAGTACCATTAATGGCACTCATGCTAGGCCTTATTTTGCCAAGACCGTGAAATCAGGAGTTTGGCGTAAACATGCGTTCTCCTATATTCCTGATAGTAATTACCGTTATATAACAGTGGGTCTTGAAAATAGACCAATGCCAAATTGCTATGGCGATTTACCAGAAGGCTTATTCGATAATCTTATTCTTGATACTTGCGTGCACGTAGGCATAAAGCAAACAGTATCGGTCTCACCCTGTCAAAAGGATTTTCCGGTTTCATTACAATCATCACGCACAGCCGGCAGCATGTATTTTTGGAGCAATGATGATACGCTTCCTGCCACTGTGGTAAACGATACGGGTGTTTATGTTTCATTTGTGTATGACAGTATAGGGTGTGCAATAATTGATAGCTTTATTGTACAATATGACAGCACATTAGTTGCAGGCAGCAGCAAAGAAATACTACTATGCAGCAATGCATCAGTCACGCTTACCGCTGATAGTATTGCAATATGGTATCAATGGAATACAGGTGCAACCACACGTACCATTAACGTTTCCGATACAGGTGTGTATTGGATAAAATCAAAAACGGGCAATTGTATACGCATCGATACTTTTGTGGTTAAACACATATATGTGCCACCCTTGTTTGCGCCTCATCATCGCAGCTTGTGCGCATTACAAACAGCAACCATTCATGCGTATCACCCGCATTATAACCGATATTTATGGAGCACAGGCGACACCACATCTGTAATTTATGTCAATCAAACCGGGCGGTATTATGTTACAGCCTCAGATAGCATTTGCAGTATAACGGATAGTGTGGATGTCCTTATCCTCAATCAAGTTGGAGAAACAAAAGATACCGGAATTTGTGTGTCGGGCAACATTGTTCTTCAGTCGCGACCGGCCAATACTTACCTTTGGAGTACCGGTGATACCACATCAACACTCAATGTATGGAAAGGTGGTGTTTATACTGTTACACGTACCATACAGCAATGTCAACTAACAGATACGTTTGTTGTGGTCAATTATCCAACACCGATTACAACAACTTCAGACACTTCTATTTGCTACGGAACAAAAACTGTTTTAAACGCACAATCTGCTTCACATTATTTGTGGAGCACAGGCGATACCGCTCAAAGTATACAAGTTATAAACGCAGGCCAATATTCAGTAATAACCAGCATACCTCCTTGTCAGGGGACACAAACATTTAATGTATCTGCTTATCCCTTGCCACAAATTGTAACAGTACAAGACACCACCGTTTGCTTTGACGAAGTGAAACAAATACTGCTGGATGCAGGTCAGTTTTCAAAATATTTGTGGGAACCCACGGGTGAAACCACCCGAACCATATACAGCAACACCGCACAGGTTTACAAACTCACCGTAACCGACAGCAATACCTGCGTAAGCAGCAAAGATTTTGCCGTGATGGAAGAGTGCCCGTATAGTTTATACATACCCAATGCATTTACGCCCAACAGTGATGGCACTAATGATGTGCTGGTTATAAAGGGCAACCGCATTGATAGCTTCCGCATGATGGTAATAAACCGCTGGGGGCAAATCGTTTTTGAAACCACCCGCATGGATGATTACTGGACAGCACAAGGCTGCACCAACGATGTGTACACCCTCATTATTGAATACAGCACACTGGGCAAAACCAAAAACTACAAAGGCAGCGTAACGGTGCTGAGGTAGCCTATTAAACGTCCTGTTTGATAAAAATGTTAAATCTCTTTCCTCAATCGTGCCACCGGAATATTCATTTGTTCACGGTATTTGGCTACAGTTCTGCGGGCTATATGATAGCCCTTTTCTTTTAGTATTTCCATTAGCTGCTCATCGGGCAGCGGTTTCCGTTTATCTTCAGCCTCAATGGCATCTTTCAGTATTTTTTTTACTTCGCGGCTGCTCACTTCTTCGCCTTCTTCGTTTTGTATGCCTTCGCTAAAGAAAAACTTAAGCGGAAGCACACCGAATTCGGTTTGAACATACTTGCTGCTGGCCACACGAGATACAGTTGAAATATCAAGACCTATTTGTTCGGCAATGTCTTTTAATATCATGGGCTTAAGCCGCGCCTCATCACCTGATTCAAAATAGGCATACTGGTGTTTTAATATAGCTGTCATGGTGAGCAGTAGGGTCTGTTGCCGCTGCCTTATTGAATCTATAAACCATTTGGCGCTGTCAAGCTTTTGCTTGATGAACTGAACGGTTTGCTTCAGCTCTTTATTTTGTGTGGGATTTTTGTCGTAGCCGCGCAGGGTTTCCATGTAGCTGCGGCTTATGCGCAAGTCTGGAGCGTTGCGCGCATTCAGCTGCACACTTAACCTGCCGTTGTGCTCTACCAGTATAAAATCGGGAATAATGTAGGCAGCCTGCGAACTTCCAACCGATTCGCCCGGCTTGGGATTAAGATGCGTAATTACTGTAATGGCGGCCTTTAGTTCATCATCATTTATTTTGAGTTGCCTGCTCAGTTTTTCGTAGTGCTTTTTGGTAAAATCGTCAAAGTGGTTTTTAATGATTTTTTCAGCCACTACCACATCGGGCTTTTCGTGGTTTTTACGTTTCAGCTGTAGCAGCAGGCACTCCTGCAGGCTGGTAGCAGCTATACCGGCCGGGTCAAGCTTTTGTATTTTGTGCAGCGCATGCAGCATTTCTTCAGCCGAGGCTTCTACGTTTTGTGAAAATGCCAGGTCATTTTGTATGGCTTCCAGCGGCCTGCGCAGGTAGCCATCATCATCTATGGTGCCAATTATTTGCTGCCCGATGGTGAGTTCTTTTTCATCGTCTGCTATGGCATTAAACTGCTCAAGCAGCGAATCGTGAAATGAGGCGCTGTCGGCCAGCGGATTTTCTTTTCGTTCTTCCTCGGCACCATCATCGCTCAGGTGAAAACCTTCGGCATCATAATCATCGCTTACGTAATCTTTTACATCTATGTCATCATCGCCCGCATAGTCGTCAACTGACAGGTTTTCACCGGCTGTGTCATCTGGAGCCAGCTCGTCTTCACTCAGGTTTTCGGTTTTGGCCACATCTTCATATGCATCGTCATCATCTCCCTTTACCAGTGCGGGGTTTTCCATCATTTCTTCTTCCACACGCTGATTAAGATCCATGCTGTTTAACTGCAGCAGTTTAATAAACTGTATTTGCTGCGGTGATAGTTTTTGCAACAGCTTTTGTTGAAGGCCTTGTTTTAACATACTAAGAAAGGGCTACTAAAAATGATGCCAAACATTTAATGCGCACATTACGGGCTCATAAATATTTGTATTTTCGCAGGCTCAAAGTAACGAAACAAACACGAAAATGTATATTAAAGATTTGCGATTGCATGAAGGGCAAACAGTTACGCTAAAAGGATGGGTTGCCAATAAAAGAGAAAGCAAGGGGTTGGTGTTTATTATCATGCGTGACGGTTCGGGCCTATGCCAGTGCGTAACCGATGCCACGCAGGTAACCGATCAGGTATTTGAAAATGCCCGCAGCCTCACACTCGAATCATCTGTTGAGCTAACCGGAACGGTTGTGAAAGATGAAAAACAAATTGGTGGTTATGAGGTGCGCGTAACAGCACTTACCCCCTTGCAAGTAGCCAAAGATTATCCGATAGCCAAAAAAGAACATGGAGTAGATTTTTTGATGGATCACCGCCACTTATGGCTGCGCAGTCAGCGCCAATGGGCCATAATGCGCATACGCAACCGTATTATTTATTCCATTCATCAGTTTTTTCAACAGGAAGGTTTCGTACAAATGGATGCTCCCATTTTTACAGGAAACGCCTGCGAAGGCACCACTAATCTGTTTGAAACAGAATACTATGGCGAACCGGCTTACCTGTCGCAATCGGGGCAGCTGTATGGTGAGGCCATGGCCATGGCTATGGGAAAAATATACACGTTCGGCCCCACCTTTCGGGCCGAAAAATCAAAAACACGCAGGCATCTTTCCGAGTTCTGGATGATTGAACCCGAGATGGCGTTCTTTGATATTTTTGACAATATGGATTTGATTGAACGCTTCCTGCGCAAAGTGGTATCCGATGTGCTGAGTGAGTGTCCGACTGAACTTGAGGCCATCGGTCGTGATACGGCCGTGTTGCAGCAAATCGTAAAACCTTTTCCACGCCTTACTTACGATGAGGCCGTTAAAATCATCAAAGGTGAACAAGATGTAAACGGCAAAAATGCAATCACCTCGCTGGAAGAAGAACTTAAAACTGTAACAGCCCGCATAGCTGAAATACACAAAGAAATATCCGAACGCGAAGAACGCATGAATACCCCCGGCATGAAAAAAGGTGAAATAGGATTTAATCAGGCCAAGATAGATAAACTGAAACAGGAACTGGATGATTTGGAAGAGCAGCAACGCAACATACCGCAATGGCTGAACAGTGCCCGCGGCTTTGTGTATGGAAACGATTTTGGCGGCAGTGATGAAACAGTGCTTACTCGTCTGTTTGATGTACCCATTATGGTATACAACTGGCCGCACGAGGTAAAGGCCTTTTATTTGAAACGCGACCCGAATGACAGCCGTTTTGCCCGTGGTGTAGATACACTGGCCCCCGAAGGATATGGAGAAATAGTAGGTGGTGGCGAGCGCGAAACCAACGAACAATTGCTTGTCGAAAAAATCAAAGAGCACGAATTGCCTCTTGAAGCATTTGAATGGTACCTCGATTTACGCAGGTATGGTTCAGTGCCTCATGCCGGATTTGGCTTGGGTCTTGAGCGACTGGTTACCTGGATATGTAAGTTGCCTCACGTGCGTGAAAGCATACCGTTTCCGCGCATGTACGGTCGCCTGCTACCCTAATCTTCAGTACAATATTTCCTTGTGAAGCAGCAGCCGCACCGGGTAATGAAATCGTACTTTCCTCCTAACCGCCCGTATACACTTATGCCTTCAAGCGCGTATCATTGCATGTCCGACCCACCCCGGCCATAACGCATCATGTTCAGGCAAAAAAAACGCATTCTGATTTTGGTGTGTGGTATGCTAACCCATACCATGCAGGCTCAGCAAAAGCCATTTGTGCTGCGTGCTATGGATTGGGGCTACCGCCTTGTTCAGGGTGATTCCGCCAACCCGCACAAAAAGTATTTTTTCCCCATTCCGATAGTGGCTTATAAGCCAGAAACCCGCTGGATTCTTGGGCTTTCTACCACCTCTATTTTCAGGGTAAAACACGATTCTGTTACCCGCCCTTCATTTGTCAGGCTAAACGTATCGTATTCGCAGGAAAGGCAATTTGCCATACGCCCGCAACTCGAACTGTTTACCCGCAACAACATGTGGAATATAAGGGCCAACTATACCTATACCGACTTTGCTGAATTTTTCTGGGGCATGGGCATTCAGTCTCCCGCATCAGCCAGGGCACTTTACAGTTTTCGCATGCACCGCGCCAATGTAAAAGCAGCTTACCTGGTTAAAAAAAACCTGTATGCAGGGGCACAGTTCGTGTTTGAAAAAATGTTTCAGATTGATGCATCGGAAGCACCATTGCTGAAGCAGCCCGAAATTACGGGCAACACCGGATACACCGCTTCAGGGGCCGGGTTTTACCTGACTTACGACAACCGCGATAATATTTACTTTCCATACAACGGCCTGCTGGCCGAAGTATCGGTGGCTTCTTTCAACCCCGCACTGGGCTCATCGCATCGGTTTAATAATTTGATTGCTGATGTGCGCTGGTACAAGCAACTGTGGAATGAAAATATACTGGCCATACAACTGTTTTCGCAGCACAATGCGGGCAATATTCCTTTTCGCATGGCAGCAACGCTGGGCAACGAAATGTTTATGCGCGGGTACTACACCGGCCGCTACCGCGATGATCATGCACTGGCTATTCAGGCTGAGTTGCGCAAGCATATCTGGGGACCTGCAGGTGCCGTTTTTTTTGCCGGAACAGGTACCGCTGCTCCAAGTTTCAATCAGTTGCTGAATTTGCACAAGCCACACATCGGTGCCGGACTTCGCATCAAAGCCATTCCGCGCGAGCGTATCAATATGCGGTTTGATTATGCTATAGGAGTTGATGGCAACAGTGCAGCCTACATCAGCCTGAACGAAGCATTTTGAAACAAAGGCTTTCCTAAAAATACAGCAGCGTTACTGCTACCGCAGTCAGCACGCACACCAAATCAACCAGCAGCATTATGCTAAGTGTGTAGCGTGTGTCTTTTACATTTACCGAACCAAAATACAGGGCAATGACATAAAAGGTGGTTTCGGCTGCGCCCTGAAACAAGCACGACAAGCGACCGGCCAGACTATCGGCACCGTAAGTTTTCATGGCATCGAGCATAAAGCCGCGCGAGCCTCCGGCACTAAACGGACGCATCAGTGCAACGGGTATGGCATCAATCACCTGCTTGTCGATGCCAAACACATTCATCAAAGAGGAAATGCCACTCATGATGATATTCATTAACCCCGAATTGCGAAAAATACTTAGCGCTACCAGCATTGCTATCATATAAGGCAGCACACGCACTCCCGTTGTAAATCCTTCTTTGGCCCCGTGTACAAATGATTCGAACGGATTGGTTCCGCTTTCTTTAAATACCTTTTCGCGCAATAAACTGTATAACACAATAGCCAGTATTATAATCAGCAACACCGCATTGCTGAGGTTGCCTGTAAAATGTATTTTGTGTAAACCCTGTAGTGATTGTATGTAATACATAACCCATCCTATAACTGCACCAATACCTGTAAATACGCCCAGTATCACACCGTTGATGAGGTTAATGCGCTGCCTTATGCTCACAAATACCAGCGCTGCCAGTGTGCCCACAAACGAGGTGATGATAGTTGGTATCATGATATCGCTGGGGTTAACAGCGCCCTGCGCAGCCCTGTAGCCAATGATAGATGTGGGGATAAGTGTAAGACCTGCTGCATGCAAACACAAAAACATAATCTGACTGTTCGATGCGCGGTTTTTATCGGCATTTACTTCCTGCATACTGTCCATGGCTTTCAGCCCAAACGGAGTGGCTGCATTGTCAAGCCCTAAAAAGTTGGCTGCAAAGTTCATGGTCATAAACCCATATGCCGGATGGCCTTTGGGTAGCTCGGGGAAAATGCGTGCGAACACAGGTGTTAAAAAACGCGACAGCTTTTCGGTGGCACGCGAATCGCTGAGCAAATGCAAGAGTCCACAAAAAAATGTGAGGTAACCAATAAGCGGAAGCCACAAATCAATCATGGTATTTTTGCATGTTGGAAAAATGCCATCGGCTGCCTGTTTGCCATAGCCGGTTTCAACAATACCCGATGGCGTAAGCCTGTAAGTGGTATCGTTTTGTACCACGGTTTGGTTTAGTTGAAGTGCGGCCTGCAGGGCCGTGTCGCGCAATTGTCCGAGTTCAGTTTCTGACACCACAATCACATCATTTTGTTTACCGTTTACCAGTTGCCCCAGGTTGTAAACGCCTCCGCTCAGCAGCAGATAAAACACGTATACCACGCTGCTTACAATCATAAAGGTCCAGAAACGACTTAGTGCCATAACGTAATTTTATAGATACAATGCTAATGCATTTTGATGCAGCACGAAACAAAAGTTGTTGCCGCATGTGGATATTGATGTGGCCTTTGCACCGAAGGCTAAAACTGCACGGCTAATCCGGCACACACATTAATGGCGTGATAGTATTGCGTGTAGTCGGGGAGCAGAAACTGCACCCGCAGCGGAGTAACCAGCAGCGAAAGGTTTTTATAAGTTTGTTCGCTGTATAAAAAATCGGCCTCGGCTGTAATCAGCACATTGCGTATAAGCTTATGTTTTATGCGCATTCCCGCCATGTATACCAGGTTTCTGGAAGTGGCCTCGGGAAGTAAAAATTGTTGCGTGCTTGCAGTCGATGTTACACTAAAATCAAGCTGAGGCAAATTGGCTGTAGCGAAACCGCCCGATACACCCAGTTCGATGGTGGCCTTCGGATAGCGCAGAGGCACAAAAAACCCCACAATTAAACCTTGCAGGTAATAGTCGTCAACATCTACATAATTAACGGTAGCCGGTTGGTTCAATGTGCGGTAATTGGCCAGCAGGGCATCTTCATTGAACGGAAACACATGCTGCATGTAACCCAGTTTTATGCCCAGCAGCGGTAGCGATTCGTATGAAAAACAAAACCGCAGCGACTGCCCCGTTTGTGCATACCCGGCTGATTGTTCGCCCAAGCTTGATGAAGCAAACTCCAGCACAGGAACCGACATACCGTAGGAAACCGAGATGCTCGATTTTTTTAAAAAGAGTTTGTCTAAATCAATGCGCGATTGCGCACTGGCTGTAAACACGCAGACACACAGTAAGCAGAACTGGCCGTGCTTAATCCACAATATTGTGGTACATGTCTTTAATTTCCTTAGCATATTTCTGTTCCACCACCTTGCGTTTTACCTTTTGTGTGGGAGTCATTTCACCGGCTTCCAGTGTAAAGGGTGTGCGTTTCAGTATAAAGTGTTTTACGCGTTCAAATTTGCCCAGCTCTTTGGCATACTTGTCCATGTCTTCATCTACCCACTTCACCACTTTTTCATCGGCAATAAATTCGGCCGGGTCGTTAAACCATGCCTCGTCAAATTTAAACACATCTTTCATCTCCTCGCGCGATGGAACGATGATAGCTGTTAAATACTCCTGCTTGTCGCCAATCAGAAATATTTGCTCAATTCGATTCGATTTTAAGTATGTATTTTCAATCGGTGTTGGGTATACATTTTTGCCAAATGAATTTACAATAATGTTTTTAATTCGGTCGGTTATTTTCAGGTAGCCTTTGTAAAACTTGCCTACATCGCCCGTGTGCAGCCAGCCTTCGTTGTCAATGGCTTCTGCTGTTTCTTTGGGTAAGTTCCAGTAGCCTTTCATCACATTTTGTCCGCGTACCAGAATTTCGCCTTCCGGACTTTCAAAGTTAGGATTGAATGAGGCATTGGTTTGTATCGTATAAATTTCTTTGGTATCGGGATTTTGTATGGCCACTTCGCAGCCTTTACCCACGCGGCCCACAGCACCAAACACCTGACGGTTCGGTTCGTTTACTGTAACCAGTGGCGAGGTTTCAGTAAGGCCGTAGCCTTCGCACACCCGCACGCCCATGTTGCCAAAAAACTCACCCACATGCTTGGGCATAGCACCACCACCCGATATCATAATTTCCATTTGACCACCCAGACGCGCTTTTATTTTTGAAAACACCAGCTTTTCAGCCAGCGCAAGTTGCAGGGCCAGCAGCGGGCCATTGCTTTTTCCGGCTTCATGGTTTAGCCTGCGCTGTTCGCCCACATGAAATGCCCAGTTAAATATTTTCAAACTCAATCCGCCTTTTTGTGTCACGTTTTTGCGCACGCGCTCTTCAATGCGCTCGAGTAGGCGGGGCACTGTAGTAATGGCTTGCGGACGCGCTTCTATAATATTGTTCGACAACGCCTCCAGGCTTTGGGCAAAGGCAACCTGTGCGCCCACGTATGTGCTCAGGTAATAGGTAGCGGTACGCTCGTACACGTGGCACAGCGGCAAAAACGACAAGAAACGGTAACTTTGATTAACGATGGGACACAGGTCAATAGCCATTTCGGCATTGGTAATAAAATTATTGTGCGTAAGCATGGCCCCTTTGGGTTTACCTGTAGTGCCTGAAGTATACAGCAGGCACGACAGGTCATCGCGGGTTACCGACTGCAGGCGCTCTTCAATAGCATCTTTCATGCCAGCATACAACCCTCGACCCTGCGCAATCATTTCATTCCATGTTATCACACCGGCCGGTCGGGTTTCGGTTTCGTAGGCAATAATTACCTGACGCAGGGTGGGGCAGGCATCTTTTACCTTCATTACTTTTTTTAGTAAAAAAGGAGTTCCTACTAAAATGGCTTCCGAGCCCGAATCGTTGATGATGTGTTGCACTTCGCCTTCCGACAATGTGGGGTAAATAGAAACATTGACCATACCTACCTGCATCAGTCCCTGATCGAACATGATGTACTCGGGGCAGTTTTCAATAATAAGGGCCACCTTAGCCTGCTTGGCCAGTCCCATATTCATGAAGTAGGCCGATACGGCATTGGCATTATCCAGCACTTCGGCATAGGTAATGGCCGAAAACGGATTATTGTTTTTCTTTTCCAGCAGATAAACGTCTGTGGGTTTTTTTATGCTATTGGCAGCATTGCGCAAATAGTAGTGCAGCGATGGAAATGTAACTGTCATAGAATGTATACTTTGGTATGCGTTATGCGAATAAATGCAATTATCCGAAAAAAGCCACCAGTCTTTTTTTGGAGGCGGTCGGACAGGACTTTTTTGTTGTTGTGTGCGAGTTGGGAAACTAAGATGTCGCCCCTACGGGGCTGGACATGTGAACCAGTGAAACGATTAATAATAAATACCGGCTCCGTTATAGCTGCATCCTGCATTTCACCGCGTGGCTAAAATGAACCGAATAAACTACATTCGCCCCTAATCCGTGAGCAAGCTTTTATGAAAAAAACAGCAGCACTTTTACTGGCACTTCCGCTTTATCTGTTTGCACAACAAGCCCGCATGTCGGCCAACATGCACTTGTTCCTACACAATCCATCGGTATGCACACAAAAGGTGGTGTACAAAACAGACGGAGAACAATTTGTCAGCACATTTCTACAGTTAAAACAACCCTTCAATGAAAAACCGCTGCAACAACTAGGAGTAATAATAGGCACACGTGCAGGAAATATATACACCGCACGTATTCCGGAACAATCGCTTAAGCAGGTATTGCAGGTGAGCGGAATTGAATATGTGCAACTTGACGAGCCTGTGCATGTCTCCATGGATGCAGCACGCAAAGCCGCACGGGTAGATTCGGTTCACAAAGGCATACAACTGCCCATGCCTTTTACCGGCAAAGGTGTGGTGGTAGGCATTATTGATGCCGGGTTTGATTACGGACATCCTTCTTTTTACGATACCACCGGACGCGTATTGCGTGTAAAACGGGTGTGGGAACAACGGCAAACGGGTACACCGCCTGCGGGCTTTACCTATGGAAATGAACTTACCGATAGTGTGGCGATGCTTGCCAAAGGCTACGATGTAAATACGTTTTCGCACGGCACACATGTTGGCGGTATTGCAGCAGGTTCAGGTTTTGGCAGCAATGGCAGCATGCGTGGAGTGGCGTATGAAAGCGACCTGATTTTTGTGGGCATCAAACCGGAAAAAAGCGAGTGGACAGGCATGGGTATGGCCAGCATTGTAGATGCTGTCAATTATATTTTCACCTATGCACAATCGGTAGGCAAACCCGCTGTGGCTAACCTCAGCTGGGGATGTTCCATTGGTCCTAATGATGGCAGTTCGCTGGTAGCACAGGCCCTGAACAATCTGACCGGAGGCGGACGCATATTTGTAAATTCGGCCGGTAACAATGGCGATAATGCCATTCATTTATTTAAGCCGTTTACAGCTACCGATACTGCTTTGTACAGCGTAGCTACCTTGCCAGTGGTAAGGGGCGAAAAACGCAGCTGGATTGATACATGGGGCAATACCGGAAAACAATTTTCAGTATCGCTGCAGTTGTATAACGGAACACAGCCACATGCACAGCCCATAGAGTTTACACTCACGCAGGCTGTGGCAGACACATTCATAACAGGAACCGATGGCGACACGCTGTTTGTAAAAGCATCGGGTACGGTGGCCGACCTTAATGGCAAGCCGCATATATTGCTGGATGTATTTAACAAATCAGCCAATTCCATAGTGCTGGGTTTGCACAGCAACGATGCGCAAGTACACACGTGGATGGGCTATGTAGATGCATACAATGGATATTATGGGGCGTTTGAAAAAGCAGGTCTTGCACGTACGGTGGATGGCAACAACCAATACACGCTGGGCGAAATGTCATGTACACAATCGGCAGTTACAGTTGCAGCGTGGGTATCGAAAATTTCGTTCAGAAATTTGGCGGGAAGCCAGCTTAGCTATTCAGGGTACACCAGTACGGGAGCATTGGCACCTTTCAGCAGCCGGGGGCCAACAGTTGACGGACGCATAAAACCCGACATAGCAGCACCGGGCATGACACTGGCATCGGCTGTAAACTCATACGACCTGAGTTACGCACCGGGCGGAGGCAATTATCAGATGAGTGTTTTGAAATATACCTCGCCCAAAAATAACCGCGATTATTACTATGCCGAAGCCAGCGGAACCAGCATGTCGGCACCCATGGCTAGTGGCATAATTGCATTGATGTTGCAGGCAAATCCGGCATTGGATCCTTACAGAATAAAAAATATACTGGCGCAATCTGCTATTACCGATACACGCACCGGAAACAAACCCGACTCGAGTATGTGGGGCGCAGGAAAAATAAATGCCTACGGGGCACTTAAACAGTCGCTGCTTACAGTGGGCCTGCACAATGCGGCAGATGTTGATGATGTAGATGTAATGTTGTATCCCAATCCGGCAAGTTACAGCGTGCATATTGAATACACGTTGCCGCAGGCAAAGCCGGTACTCATACGATTATTCGATGTAACAGGCAGGGAAGTGATGAGTTCAATACAACATGGCGAAGCGGGACTAAACCGTACCACACTGCCTGTGCTGGAGTTAAAACCCGGCTTGTATTGGGTGCAGATAAACCAAACCAAAGCAATAAAGTTGTTGGTGAATTAAAAAGGCAGTTTAGTTGCATTGATCCTTTAAAGGGACTTAAGTGTATTAGCTATTTTGCTTTCTCGCTGAGGTTATATATGCAAGTGGGATGTAGGAATAGCGGCTGTATCTCTTCCTAGTTTATTAAATTCTTTATTCAATAAATATATAGCAACAGCACCCACCGCCATTGCCAGAGGAATATATAAGTATAACAAATAATGCTCATAATCATTTGCAGTCATTGTAAATGCAGAAGTTTCATAATCGGATGTAAAAAGCAAAATAAGCGTAATAAAAAAGTTATTTATAAAGTGAACGAATATGCACAGTGATACTTTGTGGGTGCGATAAAAAATCCAACCAGCCAACAAACCAAATAAAAATGCCGAAATGAACTGAATGGGATTTAAATGAATTAAACCAAATAGCATACTGCTAAATGCTATGGATTTTACAGGAGCATACTTATGCAGCAGGCCACATAATATAATTCCTCTAAAAACAAGTTCTTCCATTATAGGCGCGACTAATACAATTGAAACAATGAAATAAGGATTATTAAAATTAAAATTATTTGACAAATCAGGAAGCCACGCAGGTCTAGGTATTACACTCACAAGGGGATGAATTATGGATACCGTAATACAAATTGTGGATACCGCTAGCAGAACCATTACTTTGGTTGAGTCTGGATTAAAATCATAGGTGCTTGCTCCGGTTATTTTTTTCCTATTACGGTGTGCATACGCAAATGTGCAACCCCAAACCAAAAGCTGGTAAACAAGAAACATTTGTTCTTTGCCGGCATCATTATGGATGATAAAAACAGGTATAAATAAAACCGCAAACAAAATAATCATTCCAAAAATACCCCAGCTTTGTACCATTGTAGGGTATTGACTCTTTATCTCGTCACTTATATCAGTATATGTTTCAGTATTCATAGCACTTGAATGATTAGTTTAGCTATTTACAGTAAAGATAATCAATGCTAATTAATAAAATTCTCTTTTGGTTATAAAGGCTAAAGTAGCATCAATTAGGCAACACGCATTTATGCGAATTGCATTATTAAATGGAAGCAATTCACCACCCGCATTCCATATCCTGATATTTGCACACAAACCACTACATTCGCTCGCATGAGCAACCGCAAAAAACTTTTTCTGCTGGATGGCATGGCGCTGGTTTACCGCGCTTATTTTGCCTTCAGCCAAAATCCCCGCATCACTTCGTACGGCCTCAATACCTCGGCCGTATTCGGCTATACCAATACACTTCTGGATGTGCTCAAAAAAGAAAAACCTACCCATATTGGTGTTTCATTTGATACGGCAGCTCCTACCGCCCGTCACGAAGAGTATGAACACTACAAGGCACACCGGCAAGAGCAGCCTGAAGACATTACAACAGCATTACCCTTCATTATGCGGGTAACCGAAGCATTGCGCATTCCTGTACTCACACTCGATGGATATGAAGCAGACGACATCATTGGTACACTGGCCAAAAAAGCCGAACAACAAAATTTTGATGTGTACATGATGACACCCGACAAAGATTTTGGCCAGTTGGTAAGCGAACATATTTTTATATACAAACCTGCCCGCATGGGCAATGACTATGAAATAATGGGTGTGCCCGAAGTGCTTAAAAAATGGGAAGTGCAACGCGTAGATCAGGTAATTGATATACTGGGCATGTGGGGCGATGCCGTAGATAATATTCCGGGAATACCGGGTATAGGCGAAAAAACAGCCAAAACACTGGTGCAAAAATACGGCAGTATGGAAGGCCTGTATGAGCATCTGCACGAGTTGAAAGGCAAGCAAAAAGAAAATGTAGAAAGCCACCGCGAGCAGGCTTTTTTAAGTAAGCGCCTGGCCACTATTGATACCAACGTTCCCATTGCGCTGGAAGAAGACAAACTGATACTCGATCCGCCTGACCGCGAAGCATGCGAAAAGCTGTTTGCCGAACTGGAATTTCGTACACTGGCCAAACGCCTTTTTGGTTCAGAAAACGAGCCATCGGCTGTTCAGTCTGCACAGGCAGGTTCGGCACCGGGCGCGTTCGATTTGTTTAATCAGGGAGCTACACCAGCTGAAATACAAACTGAAGAAACCCCGGCTACACCACAACACACCATAGCCACCACACCACATACCTACGAATTGTGCGATACTCCCGATAAACAGGAAGCATTGCTGCATACGCTGCTTTCAAAAAGTGAAGTGTGCTTTGATACTGAAACCACCGATCTGGATGAACTGAATGCCGAGCTGGTGGGCTTCTCTTTTTCATATGAACCTCACAAGGCATATTATGTGCCTGTGCCTGCTCATCATGATGAAGCACTGCAGGTAGTTAACAGATTTAAACCGTTTTTTGAAAACGAACATGTGACCAAAATCGGGCAAAACATCAAATACGATTTGCACGTGTTGAAAAACTATGGCATAGCACTGAACGGAAAGTGGTTTGATACTATGCTGGCTCACTACCTCATTGATGCTGACCAGCGCCACGGCATGGATTTTTTATCAGCACACTATCTGAATTATCAGCCTGTTTCAATCGAAACGCTGATTGGTAAAAAAGGAAAAAATCAGCTGAACATGCGTACGGTTGAAATTGAAAAAATTAAAGAGTACGCTGCCGAAGATGCCGATATCACCCTGCAGTTGAAACATGTTTTTGCGCCACAGCTGAATGAGCGCAAAGCGGTAAACTTGTTTGATGAAATAGAGGTGCCGCTTATAGAGGTATTATGCAACATGGAGCGTGAAGGCATTCGCATTGACAAGTCGTTTTTAAATGATTACTCCGACATACTTGGTAAAGAAATTATCGAGCTGGAAAAACGCATCATTGATTTGGCGGGTGTGCCGTTTAATATTGCTTCGCCCAAACAACTGGGCGAAGTGCTGTTTGATTACCTGAAGCTGGATCCCAAAGCTAAAAAAACCAAAACCGGACAGTATCAGACAGGCGAAGAGGTGCTTGAAAAACTGACCGAGCACGAAATTGTACGATGCATACTGGATGTACGTCAGCTGCAAAAACTCAAGTCAACATATGTAGATGCGCTGCCTCAGCTTATACATGCAAAAACCGGTCGTGTACACACTTCCTTCAATCAGGCAGTGGCTGCCACAGGCAGGCTTAGCAGCACAGGCCCCAATTTGCAGAACATACCTATACGCACCGATAAGGGACGTGAAATACGTAAGGCATTTATACCTCGCAGCGAAGAGTACGTACTAATGAGTGCCGATTACTCGCAGATAGAGTTGCGCATTATTGCATCAATAGCCGAAGAAACAAATATGATTGATGCCTTTGTGCAGGGACATGATATACATGCAGCTACTGCTGCTAAAGTATACAACGTGCCACTTACTGATGTAACACCGGAACAGCGCAGAAATGCCAAGGCCGTTAATTTCGGTATCATTTACGGACAAACACCGTTCGGGTTGTCGCAAAGTCTGGGTATACCTAAAAAAGAAGCAGCCGACATGATTGATGCCTACTTTGAACAGTACCCGCGCATTAAAAATTATATGAATGACACCATCAACTTTGCACGTGAGCATGGTTACGTACAAACTATAAAAGGCCGCAGGCGGTATCTGCGTGATATTCATTCCAAAAATTTTACTGTGCGTGGTTTTGCTGAACGCAACGCTATTAACGCACCCATACAGGGCAGTGCAGCCGATATGATAAAACTGGCCATGATTCAAATTCACCGCACCATGAAGCAAGAAGTAAAGCACTCACGTATGTTGCTGCAGGTGCATGACGAATTGGTATTTGATGTTCACAAAGACGAAGCAGAAACCATGATGACATTAGTAAAAACACAAATGGAAAATGCCGTACAGCTAAATGTGCCCGTAGTGGCTGAAGTGGGTGTGGGGCAAAACTGGCTAGAAGCGCATTAAGAAGAAGCGAGAGAGCGAGTAGGTGAGATTTCGAGAGTGCGAGATAACTAGACACGCAACCTGTTAGAAGACTAATATAGTATCAATAACAATAATCACCTTATTTTACACATTTAAATTGCAGTAAACAGAATCACTGTGGCAACTTTTTTAATTGATTTAGTCGATTAGCTTAAAAAGAATAGGCCAACGAACGGTCCGTTCATATGTCTCTCCATCAAGCCGGCCACATTCAATTTGGCCCTCCATGTTTTTTATGGCTGAAATCAGCATACTCTCAAAGATGGTTGATTTTGTTTCATTTTTCTCAATTTCTATATCAGTTATACGGTTGTCCACTGTAACTACAAACTTTACAATCACACGACCTTCGATTTCGATACCTAGTGGCAGATATCGTTCACGAATAGGTTTATACACTTTATTACTAAAGTAATCTTCAATATCTACTTTAAATTCAGGGAGCTGATAAAGCAAAAAATATGTTGTGTCATCACCATTGATGCCGTAGCATTTACCCCTTTTAACTTCTCCTTGTTCATAAACTTCTCTGCGTTTTATTTGCCCGGTTCTGTAAAATGATTTCAAATCACCATGCATAATGCCTTTCACATACGTTGCTTTAATCTGAATTTTACCAGGGGTATCTTTAAAATAGGATTTGACAACACCTTCTAACGTATCGTTAATGTAGTTGGCTTCTGACTCAATATGCCCTTCCGGGTAATAATATTTAAACAATCCATTCTTCACATCACGGTTCAATGATGAGCAAACACCCTCCATCTGAATGTTGCCATTCATGTAGTAATCGCTTATGCAAATACTATCGTTTTTGAATTGTTTAGAGATTCGGTAATAGGCCGCCTTTTGCTTAGTACATATTTCCCAGCGTGCATCGTAATAAATCGTATCGGCTGGGATTTGAGCAAACAAGTTTAAACCCATTAATAGAAAAGAAACGCATGCAAATACACGTAGCATAAGTGTGAGTTATGTTTTTTGTATTACGAATATAACTGAAAAAATTTATAGAGGCAAATAGAATGAGTAGATGAAGACTTAATTAGAAGCGAGAGTGCGAGTAGGTGAGATTTTGAGATTTCGAGACTTTACCAACCGAGGGTTGAAGTGTAGACTACTCCAATACTTCCATCTCCCATATCACAAAGTTCAAAAATATGTATTACTTTTTCCAGCGCTCGGCTATGTGCAGGCTGTATGCAATAAAATCATGTAAGCCTTTGTCGTATGCACTGTTTCCGCGCGACAATCCGTTTTCATCCAGCACTTCTTTGGTAAAGTGCGATTCAAATATTTTAGGACTCACCACTGAATTCAGGTTCAGAAAACTGATGATTTTATTCAGTATGGATGTGAGGTGCAATGCTGGTGTTTTACCTCCCTTGCCGGTTGATACGCCCACAAGGGCAAATACTTTTTCGTTGAACACGCCTTCAAAAGGCTTGTCACCAAAGCGGTGTAAAAAATTTAATATTTCGGGCGTTGTGCTCCAGTTGTATTCAGGCGATATCAGAAACACCAGGTGTGCCTCATGCATGGCATTCCACAGCGATTGCTGAAATGCCGACATGTTATCTGTGCTTATTCCTCCCTGATTGATGAGCGGAATATCGTAGGCTTCAAAATCAATGAGCGAAACGGTGTGTGCACTCAGGTGTTGTTGTATGGCTTTTGCCACCCGAATGGTGTTGTTGTTTTCACGTGCCGAACCGGACAATATGCAAATATTCATGTACTGTGAATGTGTTAGGATACATATTTTGTAACGTATGCATACAGGTTAAAGTTTTCATTTTCCTTCAGCAGCTGTTCTATATCGGTTCGCAGGACGTTCAAGTCAATATCGCGTGTGCGCATATTCTTAATCATAACCAGTGCTTTTTCGGCTAGCAGCGTTGCGCGTTTACCAGCAGCAGGGGCATAAGCCAGTTCTTGTTCAATGGCGCTGCACAATTCAGCTGCACCTTCGGCACGTGTGGCTATTGTTTGCACCACCGGTGTTTCATGTCCGTTGTGTGCATGGCTGTGCGCAAGTGTGCGCAGGTTTTTGTAAAACACATCGGCACCATCGCGGTCGGCCTTGTTTAGGGCAAACACATCGGCTATTTCCATTACACCGCTTTTTATGGTCTGTATTTCGTCACCGGCCTCAGGCACCAGCACCAGCACGGTTACATCGGCCAGTGCGGCAATTTCAACTTCACTTTGACCTACGCCTACCGTTTCAATGATCACGAAATCAAAATCGGCAGCCCTCATCACTTCAGCCGCCTCCAGTATTTTTGGTGCAAGTCCACCCAGGCTTCCGCGGCTGGCCATACTTCTGATAAATACATGTTGCTGTAAGTAATGTTCGCTCATGCGTAGCCTGTCGCCCATCAGTGCACCGTGAGTAAAAGGCGAACTGGGGTCAACGGCAAGTATGCCCAGTTTTTTTCCCTGCTTATTCCAGTGTTGAATAAGCGCTGCAATAAGTGAACTTTTTCCGGCACCGGGAGGTCCCGTAATGCCTATCAGCGGAACTTTTTTTTCAAATGTCAGCGACTTAAGTAACGTGTCGTACTCCGGCAATTCATTTTCTACCATGCTTATACAGCGTGCCAGTGCACGTGTGTTTCCCTGCTTAAGCTGTGTTATGAGTTCGCTGGTGGTCATGGGGTGTATCAGTTGCGGCCAATCTTGTTGACACGGTTCAGGTGTCGGCCGCCTTCAAATGCAGTACTTATAAAAACCGAAACAATGGCTTGAGCTGTATCTGCCGAAATAAAACGGGCAGGCAGGCACAATACATTGGCGTTGTTATGCTGACGGGCCAGTGCACCCAACTCTTCGTTCCAGCACAATGCGGCTCGTATGCCCTGGTGTTTGTTGGCGGTAATGGCTACTCCGTTTCCGCTTCCGCAAATGAGAATTCCCATTTCGCATTCGCCATTCTCAACAGATTGCGCAAGCGGATGAGCAAAATCGGGATAATCGACCGAAGCATTGTTGTGTGGTCCGAAATCACTTACCTGATGACCGGCATCGGTAAGAAATTGTTTAAGAAGTTCTTTGTATTCAAATCCGGCATGATCGCCACCCATCGCTATTTTCATATATCACTGAGGTTGATTAACTTGTTTTTTGATGCCTTGCAAATAACTCAATATTCGGCACACCGCAAACGGCTTTCAGGGTTTATTTCGCTTTGCGAGCATCGTTGCGTTCAACACGCGAAGCCACCAAAATACTTAGTTCGTACAATCCCAGCAGCGGTATGGTTAAAAGCACCTGACTCGACACATCGGGCGGAGTAACAAGTGCAGCCAGAATTAAAATTACTACAATGGCATACCTGCGGTATTTTCTCATCCAACCGCTGGTGAGTAATCCTATTTTAGCTAAAAAATAAACCAGTATGGGTAGTTCAAATACCAGGCCTGTGGCAAAGGTAAGCGTGGCCACAAACGAAATGTAAGACTCCAGGTTTATTTCATTAATTACTTCGTTGCTTACCCTGTAGCTACCCATAAAACTAACCGATACGGGAGCCAGCAGATAATATCCAAACAAGATACCCGTGAAAAACAGCATCGAACTATAAAAGACAAGTCCGCGTGCGTAGCTTTTTTCCTTAGCCGATAAGGCGGGTTTTATAAACTGCCAGAATTGCCACAGTATAAAAGGGAAAGCCAGAATTAAACCGGCAATGAATGAAATGAAAAAATGCTGGGTAAATTGTCCGGTGATGGAAATGTTAGACAACACAAATCCGATTTCCTTCACACACAAATCTTCGGTTCCGGTAAGCATAACCGAGGCCTTGCACATCATGCGGTACGTCCAGAAATCAGGATTTTTAGGGCCAAACAAAATGACATCGAACAGCAGGTGTTTGTTTACGAACGCCACAATCGAAAACACAACCACAGCCAGTACCGAACGCACGATATGCTTGCGCAATTCGTCTATGTGGTCGAAAAACGACATTTCTTTCGTTTCTTCCTGTTCGTTGATTTGATCTAATGGCATAAGCGGGTGCGAAAATACGAATTCACACGGTATACGAAACAGAATCAATAAACGAACAAAATTTGCAAGGTTATGAAAATAGCCTATATTTGCACCCGTATTAATCGTTTTGATGAGGGGACCGCAAGTCCCCTCTTTTGTTGAACATGGATATTGTAAGCAATATAGCTACTTGGATGCAGAAGCTGGAGGACCCTACCGTTTTTCTGGTGGGTGTGGAGTGGAAACCCACTTCAGGAAAGCTTTATGTAACCGTAGATGGCGATTTGGGAGTAACCATCGAACAGTGCCGTCAGGTAAATAAAATTATTTCGGCAGCACTTGACGAGTCAGACTTTGGCGATGTGCCCTACACGCTGGAGGTATCATCGCCCGGTGCCGATAAGCCCTTGCTTTTGCCCAGGCAGTATCCGAAGCACACCGGCCGCGAAATGGAAGTGAAGCTGAAAGTCGGAACAATTCTGACAGGCCGACTGGCACAGGCCGATGAGCAGGCCATAACCCTGCAGTTGAAAGACAAAAAGAAGCGCTATACCGATCAGTCGCCCACCACACAGGTGGCTTATACCGATATCAGCGAAGCTAAAGTGATAATTTCATTCAGATAAAAAACCAATAAATTAAGCAACTATGCACAGTTTAGGATTAATTGACTCGTTTAGCGAGTTCAAAGAATTTAAAAATATCGATCGCGCAACTATGCAGCGTGTACTCGAAGACGTATTTCGCAGCATGCTGCGCAAACGCTACGGAACCGATGAGAACTTCGGGGTTATTATAAACGATAACAACGGAGATCTTGAAATTTGGCATAACCGTACCATCGTTCATGATGGTGAAGTGGAAAATGAACTGGCCCAGATATCGCTAAGCGATGCACGCAAAATACAACCCGACTTTGAAGTAGAAGAAGAGTTGTCGAGCGAAGTAAGGCTGGAAGTTTTTGGCCGCAGAGCTATACTCTCGGCACGCCAAACGCTGATGTCGAAGGTACTGGAACTTGAAAAAGACGAACTGTACAAAAAATATAAAGACCGTGCAGGCGAAATAGTAAGCGGAGAAGTATACCAGATCTGGAAAAAAGAACTGATGATATTGGATGATGAAGGCAATGAGCTGTTACTTCCAAAATCGGAAATGATACCTGCCGATCACTTCAAAAAAGGCGACAACATGCGTGCCGTAGTGTTGCGTGTGGAAATGTACAATGGTTCACCCCGTATTATTCTATCACGCACATCGCCACTGTTTCTTGAGCGCCTGTTCGAGCAGGAAGTACCCGAAATCATTGACGGCCTTATTACCATCAAGAAAATTGTACGCGAACCGGGCGAGCGTGCCAAGGTTGCCGTTGAGTCGTACGATGACCGCATTGATCCGGTGGGAGCTTGCGTGGGCATGAAAGGTTCACGTATTCACGGCATAGTACGTGAGTTGCGAAACGAAAATATTGACGTTATAAATTACACCAACAATATGCAGCTGCTTATACAGCGTGCGTTGAGTCCGGCCAAAATCAGCAGCATAAAAATTGATGAAGAATCGAAGCGCGTAGCCGTGTACCTGAAGCCCGATCAGGTTTCGTTGGCCATTGGCAAAGGTGGACACAATATAAAACTTGCCGGCAAACTGGTAGATATGAATATTGATGTGTACCGCGAAGACATTGATGAAGATGATGACATAGATTTGGAGGAGTTTGCCGATGAAATAGACAGTTGGATAATTGACGAACTCAAAAATATTGGTTGCGATACCGCGAAAAGCGTTTTGCAGCTTACCGATGAGGACATTATCAGACGTACAGAGTTGGAAGAAGAAACGGTTAAAGAGATACGTAAAATTTTGCAGTCGGAGTTTGAATAATAGCGGACCAAACTACCAATAACTCACAAATAATACGTAATATCGCACATTGAATGACCGACAGTACAGGAACCATAAGAATTAGTAAAGCAGCAAAGGAAATTGGCATTGGTGTAGGCACCATTGTAGAACATCTATTGTCTAAAGGACATAAGGTAGAGAGCAACCCCAATGCTAAAATTACCGAAGAGCAGTATCAGATATTACTCAACGATTTTCAGAGCGACAAAAAAACCAAAGAAGACGCTAAAATGCTGGGCGCTAAAGCCAAGCCTGTGAAGAAAGAGGAAGTAGTGGCAGCACCCAAGGCGAAAGTTAAAAAAGCGTCAGGCGATGAAGAAGAGGACGATGGCATTCTGATAAAAACCGGACTGGTTCCTGAAACCAAAGGCGAACCCAAAAAAGAAGTTCCGCCTATAGAGGTTGAACAACCTGCTGCCGAAGAAAAGCCTGCACTTAAGGTGCTGGGTAAAATCGATTTGGACACGGTAGGTAAAAAGACCAAGAAAAAAACCACGGTAAAACAGGAGGAAACCCCCGAACCTGTTGAAATCAAGCAGGAAGAACCTGTTACTCCCGTAGCCGAAATCCCCGCTCCTCCACAGCCACAGCCTGAAGTTACTCCTGAGCAAAATGTAAAGGAACCTAACTTCGAAAAACTGTCGGGACTAAAGGTAATGGGTAAAATTCAGTTGCCGGTAGAGCAACCGCCCAAAAAGCCGATTCCTGTTGCATCATCGGATGATAGCATAGCCAAGAAGAAACGCAGGCGCAAATCAGAAACAGATAACGGGAAAAAAGGTGAGCCTGTTAAAGATATTGGCCGCCCGTCATTTAACAAAGATAACCGCGGTGGCGGAAGGTTCTCCAGAACAACACGTCCAAGTGATGAGCCCAAAACGGAGATAACCGAAAAGGAAATACAGGACAAGCTGAAGGAAACTCTCGCACGACTGAACCCGGGCAGCAAACAACCCAATATAGGTGCCGTTCGTTCTAAAATACGCAAGCAAAAACGCGATGCGGCAGCAGCCGAACGCGAAGAGGCTATGCTGGAAGAAGAGCTGTCGAAAAAAACACTTAAAGTTACGGAATTTGTTACAGCTAACGAATTGGCTAAAATGATGGACGTGCAGGTAACGCAGGTTATCAGCGCATGTATGACTTTGGGCATGATGGTATCCATCAATCAACGTTTAGATGCAGAAACCATCAGCATCGTAGCCGATGAATTTGGTTATGAAGTAGAATTTACCACAGCTGATGCGGTAGAAGAAATAGAAGAAGAAGAAGATAGTCCGGAAGATCTTAAACCGCGTCCACCCATCGTTACCGTTATGGGTCACGTTGACCACGGTAAAACATCTTTGCTTGACTATGTGCGTAAAGCCAACGTAATAGCCGGTGAAGCCGGAGGTATTACGCAACACATAGGAGCGTATGAAGTTAAGTTGGCCAATGGAAAAAAAGTGACTTTTCTGGATACGCCAGGCCACGAAGCCTTTACGGCCATGCGTGCCCGCGGTGCTAAAATTACTGATATCGTTATCATTGTTATTGCAGCCGATGACAGTGTGATGCCTCAAACCAAAGAAGCTATTTCACATGCTCAGGCAGCAGGAGTCCCTATAGTGTTTGCATTTAATAAAATTGATAAGGACGGAGCCAATCCCGATAAAATACGCGAACAACTTTCTGCCATGAACATCCTGGTAGAGGAATGGGGCGGCAAATACCAGACACAGGAAATATCTGCCAAAAAAGGATTGAATATTGACAAGTTGCTGGAGAAAGTATTGCTCGAAGCGGAGATATTGGATTTGAAAGCCAATCCTGATAAACGTGCAGTGGGAAGCGTAATTGAAGCTACACTGGATAAAGGTCGCGGTATTACTACAACCGTAATGGTTCAGGCCGGTACGCTTCGTATAGGTGACCCTATACTGGCCGGTGTGCACAATGGTAAGGTAAAAGCCATGTTTGACGAACGCGGTAAGAAAATCGAATCGGCAGGTCCGTCAACACCGGTTGTGTTGCTTGGCTTTGATGGCGCACCACAGGCAGGCGACAAATTTTTGGCTACTCGCACCGAGCAGGAAGCCAAAGAAATTGCCAATAAACGCGGTCAGCTATTGCGTGAACAAGGTTTGCGCACACACAAACACATAACACTTGACGAAATAGGCAGACGTCTGGCTATCGGAAACTTTAAGGAACTGAATGTTATTGTAAAAGGTGATGTGGATGGTTCAGTAGAAGCATTGAGCGATTCGTTGATTAAACTGTCAACAGAAGAGGTTCAGGTAAGTGTTATATACAAAGGTGTAGGTCAGATTTCAGAAAGCGATGTGTTGCTGGCTTCAGCATCTGATGCCATTATCGTTGGCTTCCAGGTAAGGCCTTCATCACAGGCACGTAAACTGGCCGAAACCGAAAGTATAGATATACGCCTTTACTCTATCATATACAATGCCATTGAAGAAATTAAATCGGCCATTGAAGGATTGCTTGCACCTAAAGTGGAAGAGAAAATCACCGGAAACGCAGATATACGTGAGGTGTTTAAAGTAAGTAAGGTAGGTTCAGTAGCAGGATGTATGGTTACGGATGGTAAAATTTTCCGCAACAGTAAGGTGCGCGTAATACGTGATGGTGTGGTGGTTTATACCGGAGAACTTTCATCGCTTAAGCGATTCAAAGACGATGCAAAAGAAGTAGTATCGGGATATGATTGCGGTTTAACTATCTCTAACTACAATGATATAAAAGTGGGCGATCAGGTAGAAGCCTATGAAATGGTAGAAACCAAGCGTACGCTCAAGTAAAAGTTGCACCACTATAAATGAAAAAAGCCAATCGCTTGCGATTGGCTTTTTTGCTGCAGACAGGTGTGTGGTATCATGCAACAAATTTGTATCCCACACCCCGCACAGATTGGATGAACAATGGATTTTTGGGATCGGTTTCAAAATACTTTCTCAGCGCAAGCACAAAGTTATCTATGGTGCGAGTATTGGGAATCACATTATAATCCCAGACCACTTTTAAAATATGCTCGCGGCTTACCACTTGATTTTTATTTTCAATGAGCAGCTTCATTAGCAGAATTTCTTTTTTGGTAAGTGAAATCTTACCATGCACCCCATGTGCCTCATAGCTTTCAAAGTTTATCCAGTTTTTGCCAAACTCAACTACCGAATTCACTTTGTGTTCAGATGACTGCTGCATTTTTTTATTTTTTTCAATCAACTTTTTAACACGAAGCAGCAACTCTTCTAAATCGAAAGGCTTAGTCAGGTAATCATCGCCCCCTTTGCGTAAACCTTGTATGCGGTCGGCCGGAGTGTTTTTAGCCGAAAGGAATAGCACCGGCACATCGGCATTGTGCAGACGAATATGCTCGCACACCATCAAGCCATCCATTTCAGGAAGCATAATGTCTAGTATAACCAAATCAAATTTTTGTTCACGAAATGCAGCAACGGCATCTAAGCCGTTTGCACAGGGATACACGTAATAGCCCTCCAGTTCAAGATTGAGTTTTAAGGCCTGTTGAATGTGCTCTTCGTCCTCAACCAATAATATTCGGTGCATGGTGTTTATTGTTTAAATGTGACAACAAATGTAGTCCCACCCATGTCATTATCGGTTACTTCTATCTCACCTTCCAGCAAATTTAACAGGTTTTTTACGATGAACAGGCCCAAGCCTGTACCCTTTGTTTTACGTGTTTGTTCGTCACCTACCCTGAAAAAGCGCATGAATAAATTCTTTTTATCAGCCGCTTTTATACCGGGTCCGCAATCACCTACCTTCAGTATTGCTGCATTGTTGGTTTGTGTGAAGCTAATTGTTATAGGAGTGTTGGCAGGGGCATATTTATAGGCATTGCTGAGCAAGTTGGTAACTATAGTTTCAATACCAAAGGGTTCGGCCTGCACAAATATATTTTCTTCTATGTTCAATATAAGCCTGTCTGACAGATTGCGCGGAGTTGAAAAATTTTGAATGGCATCTTCGGTAATTTTACTTGCATTTACTTCTGTTGTATGAAGTATGTAGCTTTTACTTTCAAGCTGCGATGCCAGTAATATATTATCAACCAGTTCGCGCAGACGGTTAATTTCAGCTACAGAATTTTTAAGTATTTCATCAACTTTTTCTTTTTCCAGTGTTCGTTTCTGCAGAGTTTCCAGGTATAATTTGGTTGAAGCCAGAGGAGTTTTCAATTCATGCGTTATGGATAGCATGAAATTATTTTGCCTGCGGTTAAAATCAATACGTGTTTTTAAACTTTTATAAATCCATATAAGCCCCCACATCAGCAGCAGAACCATAACACCGCCTTCCAGGCCATACATCCACTTGTCTTTTACTTCTTCTACATGCAGTTTTTGATACGTGGATGCTTTCGGTCGTATAAGAAACTTATCAAGCGGATTGGTACTTTCATCATTCTCCAAAAAAATAATTTCAAGTTCAGGAAAATTCAGATTCATATATTTACGAACAGAGGCTGTATCGTAAAAAAAATCATTATCTGCTCCGTCCCTAATTTCGGATGCTGCTTTATAGCATTTTGTTTCAACCAGCTCCTGAGCCACGTTAAAGTAATCTTCAGTTGATCGAAAATGAGCATATGTCCACCAACTAAATGCTGTGATTGCATAAACAGCAACAAGCGAGAAGGTGAAACCGGGGCGTTTAATTATTTCTAACATGCAGGCTAAACGGTTTCCAAATCAAATAAGTTTTTCGGTGAGCGAGGCTATTTCCTGTCTGGCCGGTGAATTTCCGTAAATAATTGCATATACGGCTTCGGCAATGGGCATATCAACGTTAAGTTTTGAACGGTTAAGTTCATACATGCTTTTGGTGGCATAGTATCCTTCGGCAATCATGTTCATTTCAAGCTGTGCCGCCTTCACGGTATAACCTTTGCCCAGCATCATGCCAAATGTGCGGTTGCGTGAGTGTTGCGAATAGGCTGTTACCAGCAAATCGCCTAAATAGGCCGAATGATTGATTTCGCGAGGATGTGCGTGCACAGCATGCAAAAAGGCTTCCATTTCGCGTATGGCATTGCTTACCAGCACGGCCTGAAAGTTGTCGCCAAAGCCTAATCCGTGGCAAATACCACTGGCCACGGCATAAATATTTTTGAGAACAGCTCCGTATTCGGTTCCTGTTATATCATCAGAAATGATGGTACGTATATAGCGGCATGTAAGCAGCGAGGCGAAGTGTTTTGTAACATCACCGTTTTTACCGGCAATGGTCAGATAAGATAGTTTTTCGGAGGCTACTTCTTCAGCATGGCATGGGCCCGAAATAACCATGATGTTTTCATGCTGTATACCGAACTGCTCGGTTAAATAATCGGCAACTATCTGACGTGTATGTGGCACCAGTCCCTTAATGGCCGACACTACATATTTATGCTGCCAGTCTCGTGGGGTGAGTGTATTTAATGAGTCGTGCAAAAAAGCGGAGGGGATAGCCAGCACGATTAAATCGGCAGCAGTAATCACTGCTTGCAAATCGCTGCTTACTTCTACCAGTTCGGGATGTATTTCTACCGAACTGATATAGTTTGGATTTCGTTTATTGGTGCGTATGTAAGCGGCTGTTTCTTCACTTCTGACCCACCACATAAGCCGTGCTATTTTTCCAGTGGCGCGCTTGTGTTCGCTCAGCATTTTGGTGATGGCTGTACCCCAGCTTCCGCCACCAAGCACTGCAATATTTTCAGGTAAATGATTCATGCACAATTATTCTTTCGTTTTTTCACTGAACAATTCTTCTTTCGCTACAACAGTAACCTTGTCGCCTCGTTTCAGTGTTCGCGATATGGCACTAAATGGCCCTGTAACTACTTCTTCATTTTCTTTCAGTCCGCTCTCGATATGTATATTCTTATCGTCTTGTATTCCTGTTTTTACACGAACAGGATTAACGGTTCCGTTTTGAATGACAAACACTACTTCAACCTCATCGTTTTCTTTTGCACCGGCTTTAGGTTGACGACTTTTGGTTTGTGTAGAGTCTATATCGGATTTTGATTTTACCGTTACCGATTCAATGGGCACAACCAGCACATCCTTGGCTGTTTGGGTAAGTATTTCAACCGATGCCGACATGCCTGGTCTAAATACAGCACGCTTGTTTCCAAACTGCTGCGTAAGGTCGGCATACGAAATTCTCAGAATCCTGATTTTTACCACAAAATTGGTTACCTGATCGCTGGTGGTTTGGGCAGTAGATGAAGCGGAGTTCGCAATTTCAGTTACAATACCTTTGAATTTTCGGTTATTGTAAGCATCCACCTCAATCAGTGTAGTATCGCCCAACGATACTTTTACAATATCGTTTTCATTCACATCTACACTTACTTCCATATCGTTCAGATTGGCTATACGCATCATTTCGGTACCTGCCATTTGCGATGTACCCACTACGCGTTCACCTTTTTCAACAGCAAGTTTGGACACAATGCCGCTAACAGGAGCATAAATTTGTGTACGGGTCAAGTTTTTCCGTGCTTCTTTTAGTGTGGCCTCCTGCGACTGAACAGTGAAATCGGATGCAATAACCGTTTGTTTTCCCGATTCATAATCGGCCTTGGCAGCAGCAAAACCGCTTCGGGCTGTTTCAAATTCGGCATCAGAAATCAGTTTCTGATCATACATTTTTTTGTTGCGCTCAAACTGGGCGTCTATTTCCTTAAAACGAACCTCAGCCTGCAGCAGACGTGCGCGTGCAGTAGCCAGGTTTGCCCTGCTGTTATTTAAAGCCGCTTCGGCACGGTCAAGTGCTGATTGGTATAATTCGGGGTCAATAACAGCCAGCAATTTTCCTGCAATGACTGAGTCGCCTTCTTTTACATACAATTCGCGAATTTCGCCCGATACGTCAGGGCTTATTTTTACTTCGGTCTCGGGCTGTATTTTACCGTTTGCCGTTACAGATTGAGTTATGGTTTTTCGTTCCGTTTTTGTGCTGCTTACTTTAATCTCTTCTTTACCTCCTATCCATCCTGCCCATTTGCCCACAATTACAAACACTACAACTGCACCTGCAGCAATCAGTAAGTAACGTACCAATTTGTTGCCTTTTGCTTTTTTCATACGTTTCAAAAGTAGTAAAAAAACGGCCAACCATTTTCGGAACTTATCTGAAAGCGTATTTGGCCTTAAGAGCGGTTACTTTACCAGCATTTTCTTTACAATATAGCGAATAGAGCGGGTGGGGAAGAACCTGCTGAAGATATCGAGAAAGCGGGCATCACTTCCCAAAACCAGCCTGGGTTGATTCTTTTCCATTGCTTCAATGATGCATTCGGCCGCTTTAGATGCCGGTAGCCGGGGCGCTTTTTCCATACCTGCTAGTGCCTCTTTGCTTATGCTTACTCCTGAGTGTTCCATAATTTTGGTGTCAACGGCTCCGGGCATAACCAGCGTTACACGCACAGAAGTTTGCAGCAATTCGGCATACAATCCTTCGGTCAATAATTTCACCGCGGCTTTGGATGCTCCGTAAATGGTTTGTCCGGGAAAAGGAATGAACGCGCCCATGCTTGAAATATTGACAATATGCGCCTCAGGACGTGTAAGCAAGTGAGGAAGTAGCAACTTAATGAGGTGAAAAGTACCGTAAAAGTTTACCCGCATGATGTATTCAGCTTTGTCGGTTGCCAAATCATTGAGCGGAACAAATGGCTGTATGATTCCGGCATTGTTTATGAGTCCGTCAACAGCACCGTGTTCTGTTAAAATGCGAGCAGCAAACACACCGATTGCGTGGCTATCTGACAAATCAAGGGTGTAGGGGTATATGGCTGCGGAATGGCTTTGTGCCAACCGCTTTGTTTCTTCCATTCCGGCTGCATCTAAATCGGCTATGATAATGCGGGCTCCTTTGCGGGCCAATTGCAATACAAGTTCGCGGCCTATTCCGCTTCCGCCACCGGTTACAACGAAGGTTTTTCCATGTGCTTTCATAGGAGTAGGTGTTTAGTGGCTGTACAACGGATTTTTAGTCGTACAGTTCCAGTTTAATATGCTCTTTGGTATAACCCATTTTGATTAGCCGCTCACGTGCCTCGCGCAGCATAGCGCTCCATCCGCAGAGGTAGAAGTGTGCCGGCCTTTTGTCGGCAAACAACTCTTCGTAAACCTGATGTACATACCCAATGCGGCCTCGCCAGTTATGCGGCTCTTCGCGTGATAAAACAGGGATGAATCGAAACTCGGGATATTTTTTTTCGAGTGCCTCCATTTCAGTTTTGTACAAAATATCGCTGACGTAGCGGTTACCAAATATGAAGTAAATGTCTTTGTGTGGAATATTGTTGTTGATGATGTGATGAAGCATGCTGCGCAGTGGAGCAATGCCCGTTCCTGTGGCAATAAAGCAAAGGTCGTGTTCTATTTTTTCAGGAAGCGTAAACTTACCCAGCGGCCCAGCAACAGGTACAATGCTGCCCACCTTATAATTATCCCACATATACGGTGTTCCTTGTCCGGGCGGATTGAGCACGATGATTAATTCAAACTCATTGTCCTGTCCGGGAGCAGAGGCTATGGAGTAACTGCGGTACGAAATTTTTGAGTCAATAGGCAGGTTCAGCATAACAAACTGACCGGGTTTAAACTCAAACCTTTTAAGATGCGGCACACGGAAGAAAAAGCGCTTCACCGCAGGCGATTCGTCAATAATGTGCGTTATTTCGGCATCATAAAAAGTTTGCTTCATGGTGTGAGCCGATTATTCATGTAGCTAAGTTAGCCGTTTACTTTCATATTACATGCAACAGTGGTCAAATTTTATTATCTATGCGCATCGTTTATCAAACACTTTTTATTCATTGACCGTTTTATCAAACAAAATTCATACGTATATGCGCCATAGGTACATCTTTTCAATTTTATGCTTACTGCCTGTTTCTCCGTATGCTCAGTCACAGCGTTCCAATTGTCCGGCATCGCCATATCCGCTAACCATTACACAGGGTGATGGATCATCACTCACTATTCAGATAACGGGAAATGAAATGCTGCATTACAAAGAAACACCCGAAGGATATACTGTGCTAACCAACAAAGACGGTATTTACGAATATGCTATAGCCGATAGTGAAGGAAATTTGCAGTTGAGCGGAATTAAAGCCGCCAACCAAATCAGCCGTACACATTTGGGTAAAAATGCACCACCCCGACATGTGCGTTTCAGCGCATCGCAAGTAGCACTGATCAAGCACGATTTTGAAATGCTTACAGCAGAAACGCAAAAACTGCAAAAAACGGTTGAGGTTAGTTATCCTGTATCGGGTAATATTCGTGTTATTGCCATCTGCATGGAGTTTCCCGATATGCGTGCAGCTTATCCCGTTTCGGCATTGAGCGATTTGTTGAACAAGCCGAATTACAACAACACCGGAAGTTTCCGGGATTTTTTTGTTTCCAACTCCTACGGTAAAATGACACCACAAGTTGATGTATTTGGTTGGTACACCTCGACACTAAACCGCGAAAACTATGGACAGCGCCTGAATAACGGGGCAAGCAACCCAAGTTATATGACTAACGTTCGCAATCTGATTATTCAAGCGGTTGATTCAGCAGATGCCAAAGGCAATGCCGACTTTACATTGTATGATAATGATGCTAATGGCAGTGTGGATGGTATTATTATTTTCCATGCGGGATACGGAGCTGAACAAGGATTTAACGGATATATCTGGTCACACCGTTCATCATTAGGTGGCAGCGGTCGGGTAAAAGATGGTAAAACTATTTCCAGTTACTGCATCAATCCTACGTTGCGTAATTGGCAGGGCGATATTACGATGGTGGGATTGGGAGTGCTTACCCACGAATTCGGACACATTATGGGTTTACCCGATTTATACGATACAGATAATTCATCGGAAGGTATTGGAAATTTTGGTTTGATGGGAGCCTGCGGCTGGCTTAATCAGGAGCGTACACCTTGCCAACTCGAAGCATGGAGCAAAGATCAGTTTGACTGGATATCTCCTGTAGTGATTACCAACCCCGGAGAGTTTCATATTCGAAATACGATGGATACGGCTATATGTTACCGTATAAATACGCCACGCACCAACGAATATTTTCTGTTAGAAAACCGACAGCAAAAAGGCTGGGATCGTTTTCTGCCATCACGCGGATTAGCCATTTGGCACATAAACCGAACACGCACTGCATTGTATCCGGGTAGCAATACCGTAAATGCTGATTCGTCACAATTTGGCGTGGGACTGAAGCAAGCTGATGGGCAAAGGCATCTGGAACTGGCAGCAAACAGAGGCGATGCAGGCGATTTGTTTCCGGGCACATCCAACAACCGAACATTCAATGACAATACAAATCCCAGTGCACGTCTTCACTTTAAAGTGAGTGGAGTAAAGCAGCCTTCCAATGTTACTGTTTCAGGTATCACACAAAATGCCGATAGCACCATCGTATTTCGTATCGGGTTGTCGTCATCAGCAGCGTTTAGTCCGGCAGCTACGCAAGGCTGCGCACCTTTCAGCACCGTACTTACCAATAACTCAACTTCCTATGCTTCGTTCAAATGGTATCTGCCCGATGGTACAGCAGAAAGCACACAGCCTAACCTGTTGCTTAATATTCAAAATCCGGGAACGTACCAAGTGGCACTGGTTATTTATGACAGCCTGAACAATAAACTCGATTCCGCAACACAACAGTTTACTGTATTTAATTCGCCTGAAGCCGCATTTGAGTATACACAAAGTGGCAATCAACTTAAACTGAAAAACAAATCATCAGGACAAACTTACCACCAATGGAGGCTGGGCACCAATACGAGTTCAACCCAGGATTCTCTTACGTTTACTATACCGCCATCAGGACTTTCTTTTTACATTGTAGCATTTAACGCAAACGGGTGCACTGATACCTCATTCGGCTTTGTACTTCCGTTTGCTACCGGGCTTAACGATTTACATGTGTTAAAGAAGTTTGATGCGTATCCCGTTCCGTTCAGCAATCAACTTACGCTGCGCTATGAGTTTTCAGGAAATGCCGATGGCTTGCTTGAAGTGCGTAATGTGTTGGGCGAACTCTTATATTCAGGCAAAACCATGCAAACATCAGATGAAGTAATTTTGTCAACTGCCGATTGGACACCCGGTGTATACATGGTTATCTTACATACGCCTCAGGGCAGCTATGCGCATCGTGTTCTGCACATGAAGTAAAAACAGCATCATGTTGGCCGCGTTAAAAAACCTGATGTTTCCCAACGTGTGTGCAGCGTGCGACAATACGTTATTAAAAAACGAGAATCATCTGTGCACAGCGTGTACAGCAGGATTGCCCTACACCCACTACCACACAGAAAAAGGAAATGCACTGGAAAAAATTTTCTGGGGCCGGGTAAAACTTGAGCAGGCCTACGCTTTTTTACATTTCAAAAAAGAGGGTTCGGTTCAAAAGATGCTTCACAGCATAAAGTACAGCGGATATAAAGAATTGGCCACTCACCTGGGACTGTTGTATGCACAGGAACTGATTAAGGCACAGATACAGATAGATGGAATTATTGCCGTTCCGCTTCATGCCAGTAAACTGAGGGCACGCGGCTATAACCAAAGCGATTTTTTTGCTTTCGGCCTTTCGGCAGGTATGAAGGTGCCACTGTTGAGTCACAGTGTTCAGCGTATTTCAGCAACTGAAAGTCAAACGCGCAAAAGCAGATTTGAACGCTGGCAAAATGTAAAAGAAGTATTTCATGTGGCACTACCGCACGAGATAAGCGGCAAACACATATTGATTTGTGATGATGTAATTACAACAGGCGCAACGCTTGAGGGGCTTATTCATGTGTTGCCTGCTGATACCCGCGTTAGCGTATGTGCTATTGCAGCAGCAGGTTATTAAACGGCACTTCCTTCCTTCAAGCGTTCAGCATTCTCGGCCAACTGAAGCTGTTCGATAAAATCCTGAATTTCTCCATTCATCACTTCCGGCAAGTTGTATACCGTGTAGCCTATGCGGTGATCAGTTACTCGTCCCTGCGGATAATTATAGGTGCGTATTTTGGCCGAACGGTCACCGGTAGATACCATCGTTTTACGTGACGAGGCAATTTTTTCGTTGTGTTTTTGAAGTTCAATTTCGTACAACTTAGTGCGAAGCATTTGCATGGCCCGTTCGCGGTTAGCGTTTTGTGTACGCTCAACCTGACAAACTACAACAATGCCCGTAGGTTTGTGTGTAAGCATAACCTTACTTTCTACCTTGTTCACGTTTTGGCCACCTGCACCACCCGATCGGGCGGTTTGCATCTCAATATCGGCAGGGTTTAATTCTACGTCCACCTCTTCGGCCTCGGGCAATACTACTACCGTAGCAGCCGATGTATGCACGCGGCCTTGTGCTTCGGTATCGGGTACACGCTGCACTCGATGTACACCGCTTTCATATTTTAACGTACCATACACTTCATCGCCTGACACTTCAACAATTATTTCCTTGTAGCCGCCAACTGTGCCTTCGGTATAATCAATTACGTCTGTTTTCCATCCTTTGCGTTCGCAGTAGCGCAAATACATACGGGCCAGATCGCCTGCAAAAAGACTGGCCTCATCGCCACCGGTTCCGGCACGTATTTCAAGCACTGCATTTTTCCCGTCCTCGGGGTCCTTAGGCACCAGCAGCATCCGTATTTCCTGTTCCATCGGCTCTAGTTTCGGCTCCAGTTCTTCCAGTTCGCCTTTAGCCATTTCTCGCAATTCGGCATCTTTTTCGGTTTCCAGTACCTGACGGCAATTTTCAATATTGCCCACCAGATTTTTGTACTCGAAGTATTTTTCTACAATGCGCTGCAGCTCGCGGTATTCGCGATTCAGTTGGGTAAAACGCTTCATGTCGCTCACCACCTCGGGCTGGCTGAGCATGTCTTCTACCTGTTTGTAGCGAATGTATATGGCTTCTAATTTTTGCAGCATAATGGGCCGCGAAGATAAGCAATTGCCTGAAAGCTAAAATTCGAAAACCTCTATTCGGTCGGCACGCATAATATACAGCCGCGATTTTTCGATGCTTACATCAATCACCTGTTCGGCATCGGGCACCTGAAATGAGCGTGTTTTAAACGAGGTTTGATCATAAATATGCATCATGCCTTCAGCAAAATAATACAGGTTGTTTTCGATAGGCTTGATGTGGCTGTCCGATTTTATGGGAATAGTTTTGATATAGGTGGCAAACACATCAAAAACAAGGATGCCTGTAGTTGTGTCGCTCACCAGCACTCGCTGTGTGTTATCATGTATATAGCCGGGCTGCAGCCGTGATGAAACAAACTGACGCACATTTCCGCTAAGTTGCTCGGTCTCGCCTTTTTTGTTCAGCTTTTTCAATTGCATATCGGCTATGTCAAAAGCCCAAATTCCATTGTCGAAAGCACGGGCAATGCTACTGGCCTGCCCTATTCCCACGCGGCTTAAATCGGTTTCACCGCGGTACGCCAGGTTATTGTCCAGATATATTATTTTGTTCAGTTCGCGATAAAAAATATACAGTTCAAGCGGGTTTGTGGCATCCACGTACGAGATATTGCCCACGTATTTATAATTTAATGTGCTTAGCAATTTACCATCGCTGCTGTATTTATATAGCTGATTGGTTTTGGTAACCACATACAGATTTCCCAGCCTGTCGGTTTCAATGTCTTTGGCTTCAGTTTGAATAGTGCTTTTTAGCCGGAACGGACTTGTCGGCTGCTGCATTCCGGTGAGCAGGCACACACATAGCAGTATCAGCATTATTCGTATCATGCCTTAATCGAATGCAGGGTTAACCGAGAGCCATCATATACAGCATAAGTATTGCTACCAAACCAATCGCCCAGATTAAGCACCGTTGTATTGTGTATTTTTTTCTCGAATGCCAGATGGCGGTGGCCGTAAATACAATATGAAAAGTCTTTGTTCTTCAACAATTCTTGTGTGTACAGCATAAGGTATTCCTTGTCATCGCCCAGGTATTGCTTGTTGCTGTCAAATGTTTTTAGCTTGCTGCGGTACGAAACCCAATTTGCAATCGATATGCCCACATATGGATGAAAAAATGCGAACAGACGCTGAAAAAAACGATTGCGGTATACCGAAAGAACAAACTTGAACCAGCGTTGGCCAGGACCGATACCATCGCCATGTGCAAGGTGAAACAATGTTTGGTTTACACAAAGTGAAACCGGCTTGCTGTGAACCGAGCAATTCAGTTCTTTTTCAAAATATCCAAACTGCCACAAGTCGTGATTGCCATGAAACAGGTGTATCTGAATGCCGTTATCGGACATGCGTGCCAGTGTACCCAGCAGCCTGACAAAGCCTTTTGGCACCACATGTCGGTACTCAAACCAAAAGTCAAACATATCACCTACCAGAAAAACAGCCTGCGCATCATGCTCAATGGAGTTAAGCCAGCTAACAATTCGTTTTTCACGCAACAAGCTAGCCTCATGCGTAGGAACTCCCAGATGAAAATCGGATGCGAAATATATTTTTTTGCCGTCTTGCAGCGTCAGGTTAATGTCCGTCACGTTTTAAATCATCAATTAAAAACACAAACACTTCTTTGGGTCCATGTGCACCGATAACTACAGTTTTTTCAATATCGGCAGTAGTGCTTGGACCACTTATAAACGAAAGCATTCCCGGCAAATTGCGGCCGTATTTGTTTTTTATTAGCAAAAAACTGTCGCGCAGTTCCATCACTACCTGTGAAGCAAATGCAACTACAATGTGAATTGGCGGATACACTGTGTATGCGTGAGAGTTTTTGGAGGAAGAAATAAGAACCGAGCCCGTGCGGGCTATAATGGCTTCGCAGCCGGTTACTGTAGCCACCGCTTTGTCAATCGATTCTTTTGGGGTGTTAAAACCAATACCGGCATCGGTAAACCATACCTGCAATTCTTCTTCGCGGCAGTAAATGTTTTTTATTTTTTTACGATCCTGCAGGGTTAAAAACTTATCAATAAAATCAAACTGATTATCGCAAATGATAAACTGACCTTTTATGTCGGTAAAGCTGCGGGCAAAGGTTTCCAGTATGGAAGTATCATCAGCTTGTGCATACACGTTGCTGTCCAAATCAATATTGGAAAATTTAGGCTTTGACTTATAAATAAGTGCCTGCCTTACCTTTTTCAGTATCTTCTCTTTCGAGGTTGTTGTTTGGTCGACTGCCACAGGCAGCAATGTACTAAAAATAGATGATGATGTGCACGACAAGTTTTTTACATGCTGTATACTAAATAGACACTCAAGCCGGAAACCGAAGCAGGGAGAGGAGATTTGTAAAAACAATATAAATGACTAATTTTGTCATGTCATAATATAACATGCCATGATAAACCTTATCAAAACAGCCCGTGAAAAAAAGGGATTGCTGGTGCGCGAAGTAGCGAATGAGCTGGGTATTGATCAGGCTTTGGTTAGTAAATTTGAAAGCGGAGCGCGCAAGCCCACACGTCAGCAGGTAGTTAAGCTGGCAGAGGTATTGGGCATAGATGCTAATGAATTATTGGTACAGTGGCTCAAAGAAAAAATCATTTATGAGATAGGAGATGATGAGCTTGCCCTGCAGGCTATGATGGCTGCCGAAGTTGAACTTAAAATGAAACAAGCAGCGTTAGCAAAAACTAAAACGCCCAAGGCTGTAAAAACCATTTTAAAGGAAATAGACCTTTACAAAAAGAAGCTCAATAAACTTCGCAGTTATGACAGCTACCGCATTGCTCAGGCGCTGGAGTTGGAGTACACCTTTGAAAGCAACCGCATAGAAGGAAATACCCTTACGCTGAAAGAAACCGATTTGGTAATTAACGAAGGATTAACCATCAGCGGAAAAAGTATGCGTGAGCACCTGGAGGCCATTAACCACAGCGAAGCGATTGCTTATGTAAAGCACCTGATGGAAAAGAAAACCGATATCAGTGAGCGGGAGGTACTGGCTATACATAACCTCATTTTGCGTGGAATTGATCAGGCAAATGCGGGCAAGTACCGCCATGTGCAGGTGATGATAAAAGGAAGCAGCCATATGCCTCCGGCACCTTACCTGGTTCCTAAGCAAATGGAGGATTTGTTTATCTGGTACAACAGTCATAAACAAAGTATGCACCCCCTTATGCTGGCAGCCGAGATGCACGAACGACTGGTTACCATTCATCCGTTTGTAGATGGCAATGGCCGCACCTCACGCCTGGTGATGAACCTGATTTTGCTGAAGCACGGGTATGTAATTGCCAATATAAAAGGCGATAGCAAAAGTCGCATGGCTTACTACCAGGCACTGGAAACCGTGCAAACGGGTGGCGGCAATAATCAATTTATTGAACTGGTAGCCCGATACGAGCTGGAAGCCATACAGCGGTATATTGACATTTTAAGTAAATAAAAAATCCCGCACATGTGCGGGATTTTTTTGCGCTGTTTAAAATGAAAAGCTTTACACCACCGGCTTAAATTGCTCAAAGGCCTGCAAGCAATTATTTGATGATTTCGCCAGCCCACAGTTTATGTAAAAAGATATTCCAGGGCAAAATCATAACATTATCCATAAGCCTTGGCATGGGTTCGTTACAAACTAAAATGAGTTGTTTGGTTTTGTATTCTTCAGCAAATTTTTTTAAACCTGAAATATGACGCGATGAGACATTTGCAGTTGATTTAACCTCAATGGCTATTTCATGATCACCTAAAATAAAATCTACTTCAATTTGTGACGCTGTGCGCCAATAATGAATGGGATATTCAAGGCCTGAGTATTGACTGTGTGCATATATTTCGTGATAAATAAAATGCTCAAATGCCGGCCCAAATGCTTCACTGCCCGTTTCAATTTTCCCGCGTTTAAGTAAGTAGTTTACAATGCCTACATCAAAAAAGTAAAATTTAGGTGCGGTAATAACTCTCCTTTTCGGCCTCTTTTGATAAGATGGTAAAAATCTTCCGATAAGCGTGTCTTCCAATATCTGGAAATACTCTTTTACTGTTGGTGCTGATACTCCGCAGTCGGTTGAAATATTGGCGTAGTTTACCATTTCTCCATTGCTGAATGCGGCCGCTTCCAGGAACCTTGAAAAGGATTGAATGTTTCTGATTTTTGCCTCTGCAGCAATCTCATCTTTCAAATAATTACCAATGTAGGCAGAGACGAGTTTTGTTGCATTGGTTGCTAAATAATGTCTTGGCAACAAACCATTGTTTAAGGCTTTTAATAAATTAAAATCAGGAATCTCACGACTTACTAATGGATATAATTCATAGCGAAGCGCCCTACCCCCAAGCAGGTTGTAGCCGCCTCGTATAATCTTTCTGGAGCTTGATCCGCTTAAAATAAATTGTGTGCCTTTATTTGCAATTAACCAATGTGCCTCATTTAGTAGTTCAGGAATACGTTGAATTTCATCAATCACTATCAAATTAGTTGCTTGTTGTGCCAATATTGTTTCTCTAAGTCTTGCTGGATTTTTAGATAATCTTTCAAATACATCAGACAATAGCAAATCAAACCAAATGGCATTAGGAAACATCTCTTTTAAAAGCGTGCTTTTGCCTGTTTGCCGTGCTCCCCACAAAAACAAACTGTGGTTTTCTGCATCAATTAATAGTTGTTTTCTGATAAACATTTAACAAACTTACTTTATTTTATCATGATAAACAAAGATAGTACTTTATGTTATCATGCCATTTAGCGGGTATATTCCGCCCCTAATTAGGCTTAACTTGCTACAAATCAATAATAAATTACACCACCGGCTTAAATTGCTCAAAGGCTTGCAAGCAATTGTTACAATAATGCAAAGAGCGGCATAGGGTTGGGCCAAAAGGAGATTTTGTTTCGGTGTTTTTACTTCCGCAAAATGGACAAGCTACATGTTCTAATAACTCTTGTGTAATTTCTCCGTTGTGTTTAGGAGGTGGAGCTAAGCCGTGTTTTTTTAAACACATCAATCCTCGCTCGGTAAGTTTATTACTGTCCCAGGGTTTATCAAAGGTGGTAACTACCTCTACTTTTTCAATACCTATTTCTTTTAACCGTTCAGCCACCATGCCTTCCATCATTTTAATGGCCGGGCAACCCGAAAATGTAGGTGTCATTTCAACAAACACATCGCTATCGCCACGTATTTCTACTTTAGTGATAATACCCATATCTACCATACTTAATGTAGGAATTTCAGGGTCTTTTACCACTTCAAGTGCTTGCCATATTTGCGCTTCGCTTAGCATAGTTGGTTATAAGGTTATAAAGGTTGAAAGATTACAAGGTTGATATTTAGGGGTTAAAGGTTTTGAAAGTTGAAAGATTACAAGGTTGACTTTTACTGTATAACAAGTTTCCAGCCTTGTAACCTTCCAACTTTGTAATGGCATTTACCACTCCGCAGTTGGGTCTATTTTAAATACCTCACTCATTTCATCCAATAAAGGTTGTAAGTGTTCGGTGTGTATTCCTTTTCTGCCTCCAGTTTGTGGTTGCCAGGTCGACTCATCCGGAATGGACAATGTAGCTTTTGTAAGGACAGGTGAGATGGCGCCCAGCCAGCGTTTTTTCAGTTCGGCTTCTCCTTCAAATATTTTTTCGCTGATAAGTTGCGCTTCGTATTCGCTTTCTTCAAACATACCTAGTGCATAATTCCAACATTCGTTTAATGCGGTTTGCATGCGGGCGTGGCTTTCTTCTGTTGCTGCACCTAATTTTGTAATCCAGGTATTGGCATGAAACACGTGGTACTTTAACTCGCCTTTTACTTTGCGTGAAACTTTAGCTAAGGGTTCATAAGATGAATTGGCCAGCATTTCAAAGCGCAATTGATCAGCCACATCATATAAAAAATGTCGCATGGTGCTGAATGCATAATCACCATTGGGTAACTCGGTAAATACTGCATTGTGGAACTGATTGGCATTTCGGGTAAAGGCAACTGTATCGGGCTCCTGTTCGCCTAATTCATGCAGTAATTGGAATATAGCCTGCGACTGACCAATCTTATCTTGTGCCATGGATGAAAAAGCAATGTCTTCTTCCAGAATCGGTCCCAGTCCGGTCCATTCGCTGTTGCGGTGACCAATGATTAATAAATCATCGGCTATTTTGTATAGTAGTTCTTTTGTGTGGTTCATTTTTGTTTGATTACAAGGTTGAGAATGGTAAAAGATTAGAAGGATGATTATGCTTTCTTTTCTTTCTTGTACTTATTGATTTTCTCCATCACTTTGTAGCCTCCGGCTTCGCGGTATTGTTTTTCGGGAACAGTTTCAAAGATGTCCTGGTCTTCGTATTCGCTGGCAAACACGTTAGCAGTTTTTACCACCCAAATATTAGCAGTGATTCCTCTGCGGCCATATTGTTCTTTGCCAAACAACAGCGCCATTTCAGGGTTAGGTGCGTGAACAATGCCTACGTGCATATGCTGGTCGCCACGTTTTTTTTGATGGAATACTTCATACGTTTCCCATTGATCTAGTTCCTGAAGGGGAGCTATCTGGTTATTAAGTTCTATTTGATCGCGTGTTACGCGGGGGTCGAGGGATTTGATCATTGATTTTTGTGATTACAAGGTTTTAAGATTAGAAGGTTGGAAAGTTACAGGGTGAGTGGTGAGTCAACATCAGCAGTAAAATTCTTTTTTCGATGTTCTGATAAATACTTTAGGAAGTTTTTTATGCTTTTAGAAATAATGAGCACACGTTCTACTAATTGTTGGTGGGTTTGATCGCTAATTTGTTTTGTTCTGTGAAATGCGTGCAACATACTCCTTACTTCTCCTGCTGAACCTTTCGCATAACGCAGGAAGCGGATAAACTGCAGATTATTTTCATATTCGAAACCTTCAGCAATATTATTTGAAACGGATAATGTAGCTCTGATCAACTGATCCCGGATACCAAGTTCAAATTTAAATCCAGGACCCTTAGAAGCTTCATACACTTCTACATAAAGGTCTATTGCCCTGTTCCAAATATCCAGATCTTCAAAAGATTCAACTTTCTTAGTCATTCCTCAAATCAATCTTTGTAATCTTTGAACCTTCTAATTTTAATTACGCTAACGGAACTACATATTTTGATTGGGCAGTATTCAACGCTTCACGTACCCAACGGCCACGTTCTTCGGCATTTCTGCGCACAGCTAAACGCTCGGCATTGCATGGGCCATCGCCATTGATTACACGTTTAAATTCATCCCAATCCGGCTCGGTGTATTCCCACTTATTGGTTTCTTCATTTTTCTTCAACAATGTATCCGGAACGGTTAATCCCAGATCCCAAATTTTAGGCACGTACATATTTAAGAATTGCTGACGCATGTCATCATTGGTCGCCATTTTTACTTTCCAGCGCATTAAAATTTCTGTGTGATTGGAAATTTTATCGCTTGGCCCGAAGAAGTGCATAATGGGAGGCCACCAGCGGTTTAATGCTTCCTGAACCATTTTACGTTGCGTAGCCGTACCGGTAGCAAGTGTTACTACATTATCGTGTCCGTATTTTAAATGGAAACTTTCTTCCGTACAAATACGATCGAGTGCGCGGCAATATGGACCATAACTTCCTTTTGCATTTGCTACCTGATTGATGATAGCGCCCGCATCAATTAACCAAGCAATAATACAGGCATCAGCCCAAGTAAATGCAGGGTAGTTAAATACGTTTGAGTATTTTGATTTGCCGGTGATTAAATCATTAATCATGGCTTCGCGGCTTTTACCTAAGGTTTCAGCCGCGCTGTACAACAATTGTGCGTGGCCCACTTCATCTTGTACCTTGGCCATTAAAGCCAGTTTGCGTTTAAAGCCCGGAGCACGTGTAATCCATGTTCCTTCAGGCAATGCACCAATAATTTCGGAGTGTGCGTGCTGCTCAATCATGCGGATGAGTTGCTTGCGGTACTCGCGCGGCATCCAATCTTTGGGTTCAATTTTTTCGCCACGTGCAATACGTGCTTCAAATTCGGCTAATTTAATTGGATCCTCACCGTCAATAATTGACTTTGGTTTTTCATTAGGATCGATGTAAGCATTTCCGTACATAGTGTTTATTATTACGAGTTATTTATTACGTGTTGATTATTGCGAGTTGATTATTGTGGGTTTGTTATTGATAGTTTGATACTAAGGTTTGTAGTGAGGGTCGGTAATTAATTTTTTGCGAATGCCACCAATGATGATGTCGGCAAGTTTTTTCGATATCTGAGAAGGGTTCATGCTACCGTCAGCCTTATACCACTGATGAATCCAGTTTACCGATGAAAGAATGGTAAGGGCAGCAAATTTCTCATCCACATTATCAAAAATATCTTCGGTTTCACCGTCTTTCACAATAATTCTGAATTGCTTTTCATAACTGTCGCGCATTTTTTTGAATTCACTCAAACTGGGTTCGGGCAGGCTTCTCCACTCGTTTAAGAAAACGGCTGTTGCATCCAGGTAATCGCAAGAAATCTGCACATGATATTGAATGGCCATGCGCAGGCGTTCTTCAGCATTAAAGTAAATATCGTTCACTTCTTTTAAAGCCGTTACATACCGATTGGCCATATTGAAGCAAATAGCGGTTAAAATTTCTTCCTTCGATTTGATGTGGTGGTAGAGGCTGGCTGCTTCAATACCCAGTTCGGCAGCAATATCGCGCATGCTGGTAGCCTCGTAGCCCTTATTTTTAAATAAACGGGCCGCCACCTGCATTATCTGCTCTTTTCTGTTGATAGTCAACGTTTCTACCATTTTACCTAACGTTTGTTAGGCAAATGTACAGATTTATATGAAAAGCACAAGTTTTTGTTTTATAGGAGCTTGAAAAGCTTTTATCAACGTAACTCAAATGCTGATTTCATTGCCTGGATGAGAAAATGGAGATGCGCTGCAATAGTATATTTAAGTATGTTCAACTTGGATGTATACAATTGACCACTGCATAATGCGTTATATTCGCATGGTGAAACTGAGTGTTATACTGGTTAACTACAACGTAAAGTATTTTTTGGAGCAGGCCTTGCATGCCGTTCAAAATGCTATGCAGGATATTCCTGGTGAAATTTTTGTAGTTGACAACCATTCGGTCGATGGGTCGTGTGAGATGGTAAGACAGAAGTTTCCGAATGTTAAGCTCATTGAGAACAAAGAGAATCTAGGTTTTTCAAAAGCCAACAATCAGGCTATAAGGTTGTCTAAAGGCGAATATGTTTTGCTACTTAATCCTGATACTGTGGTGCAGGAAAACACCTTCAGAAAAGTTATTGAATTTATGGATGCCACACCTGATGCGGGAGGTGTGGGCGTAAAAATGATTGACGGCAAGGGCAATTTTTTACCTGAGTCGAAACGAAGTTTGCCTACACCTGCTGTGGCATTCTACAAAATTTTCGGGCTGGCTGCATTATTTCCGAAATCAAAGCGATTTGGCAAATACCACTTAGGTTATCTGGATAAAAACGAAACACATTCAGTAGAAGTTCTGGCAGGTGCATTTATGATGCTCAGAAAAACCACACTTGAACGCACAGGGTTGCTGGATGAAGATTATTTTATGTATGGCGAGGACATTGATTTGTCGTATCGCATTACACAGGCCGGATACAAAAACTATTATTTCCCGCACACTACCATCATTCATTACAAAGGCGAAAGTACCAAGCGAACCAGCATCAACTACGTGTTTATTTTTTATAGGGCGATGGTTGTGTTTGCACAAAAGCATTATTCGAACAAGCATGCCAGGTTGTTTGGGTTGCTTATAAACACGGCTATTTATATTCGTGCAGCCATTGCGGTTATACTTCGCATGACAAAAGCGCTGTATAAGCCTCTGCTTGATTTTGGATTGTTGCTGGGGGGGCTTTATATGATAAAAGTAGTGTATGAGCAGTATTTCAAGTACAGTTCAGGCGGTGAGTTCCCGTTGCGTTTTGTCGTTTTCAATTTGCTGATGTATGCCTTGCTGTGGATATTAGGTCTATACATTGCAGGTGCTTACCGAAAACGGGGCTCCATATTTACGGCAACCAAAGGCATTGCACTGGGCACTTTACTCATTATTGTTTACTATGCTTTTATACCTGAAAGCTACAGGTACTCGAGGGCAATTATTTTAGTGGGAACGATATGGGCACTAACGGCATCATACCTGTCGAGGGTGGCAGGCTATTTAATACACTACAAAAAATTTAATCTGCGTCTGTCGCTGGATTTACGAACACTTATTGTAGGCAATGCCGAAGAAGTAAAGCGCGTAAAAGATTTACTTGTACGTTCAAAAGCATCGTGTGAGTATGTAGGTTATGTAAGCACTAATAACGAGGCAGTGAGCAATACAGATGAATACCTTGGTCAGGTTGAAAACCTGTCGGATATAGTGGAGCTATTTGGCGTGGAAGAAATCATCTTTTGTTCAAAAGACATATCGGCCCAACGTATAATAAACTGGATGGGACGCACGCAAAATAAAAATGTACAGTATAAAATTGTTCCGGAAGAAAGCCTGTTTATTATCGGCAGTAATTCAAAAGATGAGCAGGGAGATTTTTATACGCTTGAAATAAATCTTAAGCTCAACAATCCTTCTGTACAGATTAAGAAGCGGCTGTTGGATGTATGCATTTCCATCGTGCTGCTTGTTTTCTCGCCACTGTTTGTTCTTTTTGTAAACAGACGGCTGAAGTTTTTCCGTAATCTGATTCACGTGCTTAGCGGCAGATACACTTGGGTTGGATATGCCGATGCCGAAAATGTGCATTTGCTTCCCAGACTAAAGAACGGAGTTGTATCACCGGTTGACGGGTACGCGAAAAAAGAAGTGAACGGATTAACGGTGCAAAAACTGAATTTTTTATACGCCAAGGAGTACAGTATTGAGAAAGATCTTCAGATTATACTTGGCTCATTAACGCGGCTTGGAAATTAAATCTTTTGACCAGCAACCACACGTGCAATAATATTTGCAGTCAGATCAGGATAATTAACTTCAGGGGCTTTTCCATATTCTAGCCAGTTTTGCAATTTTGGAATAAAGTTTTCATCTATTTTCTGAATCACCGTAACACCTATGTCTTTCATGGATTCGGCATTGCATTGCTGTTCGTATTGATTAGTCATGGGTATAGCCATCACCTTTTTTTTCAGGTACAGCGCCTCTGCCGGACTTTCAAAGCCACCGGCCGTAATTAAACCGTTACTCATCGCCAGGCTGTTGGTGAATGCTTCGCTATTAACAGGAGCAATATGTACGTTTTCTATCTGGTATGATTTTTTACTGTGTTTGGAGAACACCTCATACCGCACCTCGGGGTTATGTGTAAATTGACGGATAAGTATTTCATCGCTGTGTGCCGGGAGATATACAGTTATGTGTTCCTTATTACCAACATCGAGTTTGCGTACATCACTGCGAATAACCGGAGTATGAATAAAGTCGTCATACGATTTAAAGTGAAAACCAATTTTATCAGTTGTGGGTGCATAGTGTTTAAAAACAGATTCGGCAAATGAATCACGTTTTTCAGGACGAGGTGTTTTGTCGGACAAATATGCAGCCTGATGGCTGAGCGAGACAGTATGTTTTTTCTTGATAACCGAAGCCCACGCTGTTACAGGTTCGAAGTCGTTTATAATTAAATCATAATGCTCAACCGGGAAGGTGAAAATGTCTTTGATAAAATGCAACGGACGAAAATGCTTTATGCTATCTACGATATCAATTCCGCCCCGTTTGCCAAATGTATAACTGATTCCTATGCGTTTGTATTTGATTAGACAGGGTAGTGTAACCTCTGCTTGTCTGCCGCTAATTAGTACATCCAGGTCTCCGTAGTGTAATAGGTGTGGAATTATCTCGCGCGCCCTGCTAATGTGTCCGTTTCCTGTAGCCTGAATGGCAAATAAAATTTTCATACATTCATTAGGTTCAACAGATACTATAAAGCTGAAATACCAGCATGATCAACCTGCACAATGCTTTGATATAAAATTTCGATAGCAGGTAGTTTTACTTTCAGTTCATCTTCGTCAACAGCTTCTTCGGTTACTTCTTCATACTGATACAGCGACCATGTTCCATCTGTGTATTCCAATGATGTCAGATTTTCAATCCAGTCGCCAGAGTTCATGTAGGTAGTTGAGCCCTTTTCAGTTTTTACCTGCCTGATGGCGGGCTGATGTATATGGCCACAGGCCACAAAGTCGTAGTTATTTTCAATAGCAATATCAATAGCTGTTTGCTCAAAGTCGTCTATGAATTTTACAGCCTGCTTCACGCTATTTTTCACTTTTTTTGATAACGATACCTTGCCCTTTCCCAGTCGCTCGCTGAACCAGTTTACCACACTGTTTATAATAATGAGTGTATCATAGCCCACCGCACCCATCTTGGCCAGCCATTTTGAGTGCTTCATAGTAATGTCAAACACATCACCATGAAAAATCCAGGTTTTTTTTCCGTCAATATCTAGAACAAGTTTATCGCGTATTTCTAGTTGCCCCATTTTAAAATCTGAAAATTTGCGCAACATTTCATCGTGATTGCCGGTCAGGTAATAAACTTTTGTTCCATTGGCCAGCAGCTTAAAAATACGCTGAACGACTTTCATATGCGAATCGGGCCAATAACGTTTTTTGAATTGCCATATATCTATGATGTCGCCATTTAGCACAAGTATATCGGGCTGAATAGATTTTAGATATTTATTCAGTGCTTTGGCACGGCACCCAAACGTTCCCAGATGAATATCTGATAGAATGGCTACATGAACATTTCGTTTCGTCATATTTCAGACATTAAAATTTATGAGGCAAAAGTCATAATGTAGCATCAACCTCAGGTTAGTTCAATGTTATGCAACCGTTAATATGGTACTTTCAATAACGAATCCAATGTTGTTTGTGCATTTTTTTGAACGGCTTAATCATTATGCCTATGAAGCTGAATTTGCAATTTGCCCAAACAACGAATTATATTTGGTGTTATTGAGACATGCCGTCAGCCAAAACAAACGACATAAAAATTAGTGTTGAAGTATCGTATCAGGGAATACACCCAGATCATGCTACATACAAAACGTATGCATACCGCATAACTATTGAAAATAACAGCGAATATACTGTGCAGCTGTTGCGCAGGCATTGGTTTGTAAACGATATCGGCAATGAGCTAAAGGAAGTTGAAGGAGAAGGTGTGGTAGGTCAGCAGCCCATATTAGAGCCCGGCCAGTCGCATAGTTATATTTCAAGTGTATTGATTTCTTCCGATTTTGGCTCGATGTACGGTTACTATACCATGGAGCGGCAAATAGATGGCAAATTGATAAAGGTGAAAATTCCAATGTTCACGCTGTTGGCACCCTACCGGTTAAATTAATTCTTGCAATTTTGTGCAGCATAAGTAAATTTGGTAGCATAATTATTACAAAACACAGTGAATATGAAAAAACACATTAAAACCACGCTAGCCTTATTGTTTGTTGCAGGTACATTTACTTTCTGTGCTAAAGAAGAGGATAAAGCAGCTACCACTACCACTACCACAACATCAACTACCGGTACTCCTGCTGGTAATAGCATAACCATTGATGGCACTACCATCAACCTTTCAGTAATAAATTGCACAAACCAGTTACGTCCAACCATCAGTAATTTCGATTCGGTAACAGTTATAACTGGTTCTGCATCAATCGGAAATGATATCACACAGGTTGAAGCCGTTATATTCAGTTCAAATGCAGCACAGGGCAACTACTCATCGGTTGAAGATGACTTATTTATGGGAGCCGGCAAATGCAGGGTTACAATTATAAGGTCGGGATCGGTAGATGAGCAATTGAACATGAAAGCTGCACAGCAAGTTGTACTTCGTGTTACAGGTACAAGCCGTAAAATCGAAATCGGCAGCAAGATTTTTAATATTATCGGTTCTTCAACTTCCGGCACACGCACGGTTAGCACGAATTACGGATGTGATTAATTGGAATTATAGTTTCCTAACAGGCTACCCTTCAAAGGGTAGCCTTTTTTATGACATATTTATATAACTATTTCAATCGTGTTTTTCAGCTCGACCTACGTGCGTTAGCGCTGATGCGCATAGCGGTTGCTTTGGTATCGCTTGCCGATATTGGTATTCGGTTTGCCGATATAGATGCATTTTATCTTGGTTCAGGTATTGCCAATGAAGAGTTGATACGTTCGTTTGCTGCTCCTGCGTTTACGCACACTTTGTTTTTCTGGCATTCATCCGATGCGTGGGTCTATTTTTTATTTGCAGTGCATGCCTGCGCAGCTATCTTTTTGCTGGCCGGCTATTACACGCGGGGGGCAACTATTTTTTGCTGGCTGTTGCTGATGAGTGAACATTCCCGGAATCCGCTGATACTGCAAGGTGGTGACGACCTGCTCAGACTTACTTTGTTCTGGGCTATGTTTTTGCCCTGGGGCAAGCGCTACAGCGTAGATGCATCACGCTGGAATTATGAGCAGGAACATACATACAGCGGAATGGCTGCGATGGCCTATGTATTGCAGGTTGCATATGTATTTTTCTTTTCGGCTTTGCTAAAAGGCAATGAGTGGCACACCGATTTTAGTGCCTTGTATTATGTCTACCACCTAGATCAGATAGCATTACCAGCAGCCACATATATATCACAGTATCCCCACATGCTGAAGGTGCTAACGGCTATTGCATTTTATACCGAACTGCTTATGCCTTTTTTATTTGTTATTCCAGATCGCAGAAACATTTTTAGAACATCCGGTGTGGTAATCTGTATTTTATTTCACCTGTGGAATGGCATGACGCTGTACATCGGATTGTTTTACATTATAGGTATAGCAACTGTGCTGGGCTGCTTGCCGATGCAAATGATGAACCGTATTGAAGCAATTGTACCCGCACGATTAATTCAGCTGAACGGTAATTGTAAGCCTACAGCACCCAATCCACTTTTAATCCGGATAAAAGAAATAGTGCTTTTGTTTTTAATCATTTACGTATGCATGTGGAATGGAAGTAACGGCAACATCAGCTCCTATAAGCTAACTAACGAGGCGCGAATACCGGGATACAAGCTCAGGCTTGATCAAAGCTGGGGAATGTTTGCACCGGCAGTATTTAAAGATGATGGCTGGTATATATACGAAGCAGTATTATACAGCGGAGACACGGTAGATTTGAACCGGCATGCTGAGCCTGTAAATTATATGAAACCCGAACACGTTGTGCAACTTTACACAAGCGACAGGTGGAGGAAATTTGGTGAATTATACAGCCTGCTGCCGTATGCTTATATCCGAATGTACTTGTGCAGCTATGTGCAACAAAAATGGAATGAGTCAAATCCCGAAAATCGCGTGAGGCGATTACGTATTATTTATATGCGTGAAACCACATTGCCTGATTACGGCTACTCACTACCACAGCCCGATGTATTGTATACCTGTGGGGAAGATCTTACTCGACTGCGATAAGTTCGCAATCGAATATCAGGGTTGCGTTAGGAGGAATAACACCGCCTGCACCGCGTTCGCCATATCCAAGGTCGGAAGGAATAATGAGGCGGAACTTGTCGCCAACCTGCATCAGGGCAATTCCTTCTTCCCAGCCACGTATTACTTTGCCGGTTCCTAAATCGAACGATAGCGGATCGCCACGCTCAACCGATGAGTCGAACGATGAACCATTAGGCAGATAACCTGTATAGTGTACTTTTACCTTTTTCCCATTTTCGGCTTTTATACCGCTGTTCGATTTGCTTACAACAATATACTGCAACCCACTTGCCGTAGTTTGAGTGTCTTTTCCGGCCACTTCATAGGGTTTGGCAGCTTCCTTCACATCAAGCAGTTCGATATCGAAAGTGATGGTTGCATTGGGAGGTATAACACCTCCGGCACCACGATCCCCATATGCCAGATTAGCCGGAATTATGAGGCGGTATTTATCACCTACACTCATCATTGCAACACCTTCTTCCCAGCCTTTAATAACCTGTGATGCTCCCAATTTTAATTTTATGGGATCACCGCGGTCAACCGATGAATCAAATATTTTACCATCGGCAAGATAGCCGGTGTAGTGAACAGTAACTACAGTACCCGTTTGTGCTTTTTTACCACCTGTTGCTTTGTTAACCACCACGTATTGCAGCCCGCTTTGGGTAGTTTGAACAGGCTTGCCTTTCACATCATAAGGCTTTACACCCTGACTAACTTCAAGCAGTTCTACTTCAAAAATCAATGTTGAATTCGGAGGAATACCGCCTGTGCCCTGTGCCCCGTATCCCAATTCGGCAGGTATGGTTAAAACAGCTTTATCGCCCACGTGCAGCAGTGCAATTCCTTCATCCCATCCTTTAATAACCTGACCCATTCCCAGTTTAAAACTAAATGGCTGGTTGCGGTCCTTTGAGCTGTCAAATTTTTTCCCATCGGTTAATGTGCCTGTATAATGCACTGTAACTTTACTGCCGGGTTCAGCTTTGGGACCTTTGCCCCGCTGGGTGATTTTGTACTTTAGTCCGCTGGGGGTTGTGTATTCCACGTTTAATTTAATTTTTGGGTTAGTAGCAGGTAGTGGTTTGTTTTTTTGTGCGTACACTCCCAGTGCAAGCAGCATAGAGAGTGTAAGTATTATGTGGCGCATATTATTTTACGTTAAGTAGTTCAACATCAAACACGAGGCTTGTGTAAGGCATGATAGGACCTGTGCCCCTTTCACCATAAGCCAGTTGCCAAGGTACAATAAGTTTATATTTTCCGCCCACTTTCATTAACTGTACTGCTTCATCCCAGCCGGGTATTACTTCCATCAATCCCACATTGAATTCAAACGGCTTTTCGCGGTCTATATTTTCGTCAAAGGTTTGGCCTGAGGTAAAGTAGCCTGAATAAATCATGGCTACACGTTCGCCTTTTTTAGGTTGTTTTCCATTTCCTTCTTTCTCCACTACATACATCAGTCCCGATGCGGTGGTTTTTACATTTTGTAGTTTGGATACATAAGCTGCTAAATCAACTGAATCTTTTTGCTTGATTGACTCCATTTGTGCGCGGCTTTTCATTTCCAGTTCGGCTTGTGTAAATACATCTACTACTTTCACCACAAATCGTACACGCTCGGTTTCTGAAAAATGTGCAGGCTTGTTCATGCCGAAGCTGTTGCGAAACAGGGTATCTGCATTTACCAGAAACTCTGCGCTGTCGCCTTTGGCCAGTAACTGAAGCACTTCTTTAAGTGTGGGTTCTTCGGCTGGGATATAACGTGGGGTGTTGTCTGCGAATGTTTCCATCAGCAGCGAGTCGCTTGACTCAACCGACATGCGCAATTGCATCAGCAGCATATCTTTAGCGCTAACAGCACGGCTGCCTTCTTCATGTGCAAGTATTTTGTATTCTACACCGCTATCGGTTTTATCAAATGATTTGTTGCAAGCTATCAGTGTTAGTGCTGCAATAAGCAGAGAAGAGATTTTTTTCATGTGTACAAGATATGTTTTATGTTTTAAATAAGTAAATGACGGTAATCTTTTAGTGCGTTTTTAAGTTTTTCTTCGGTTGCTTCCAGGCTATTGGTGCTTTCGCCACCAGCGGCACTGAAGTGTCCGCCACCATTAAAATACTTTCGGGCAAATTCATTGGCCGGGAAGTCGCCTTTGGCGCGAAATGACATTTTGCGTAGCACCGTGCGGTCAACAATGAGTACTGACAATTTTATTCCTTTTATAGTCAGTCCCCAGTTAACCAGCCCTTCTGTATCGCCTGTAATGCTGTTAAATTTTTTTAGTTCATCTGCAGTTACACAGATGAGGGCTGTGCGGTAATCTTCAAGTATTTGTAATTTCTGGCTGATGCAGTAACCGATAAAGCGCGTGCGATCGGCCGTGAAGTTATCGTACACAGCTTCGTAAATTTTATTGGGCTCAGCTCCTTTTTCAAGCAACACTGCTGCTACGCGGTGTGTAGATGGATATGTGCTGCTGTGTTTAAACGATGCAGTATCGGTCATCATCCCTGCATAAAGGCATGATGCAATAGTTTTATCCATAAGGTCCACGCCATCGAATTGTTCAATGAACATAAACACCAGTTCACATGTCGAGCTGGCTTTGGTGGTATGTAGACCGTAATCAGCAAAAGTTTCAGGTTCGAGGTGATGATCAATGAGTACTTTCTTAGCGGAACTTTGTTCAACAAGTTTTCCCATTTCGTTTATTCGCTTCAGCGAATTGAAGTCGAGACAAAAAACCCATTCAGCCTGTTGCACTAAATCAGTTGCCAGTGCAGTGTGTTCTTCAAAATTGATAACCGTGTCTTCACCGGGCAACCATTTCAAAAAATCGCCATAATCTGTAGGGGATACAACGGTTGCATCAATTCCGATTTTTTTCAAAAAATGATACAATCCCAGCGATGAACCCAATGCATCAGCATCAGGTTTGTGGTGTGTGGTAATCACCACGCGAGCTCCTTTTGTTAGCAGGGGTTTTATTTGAGCGATGGTATTCAGTTGGTCTGCGATTTAGAGCGGTTCAAAAGTGCGAAAAATGTATGACATTAGCAGGGGTGTGTATAATATTTATGGTCAAAACTTTAATCCCTGAATTATGCGGTACACGTTCAGTTCATTCAGTTGCAGGGTAAAATTAATACGTTCCTGAAACTTGGTATCGGTCTGCTCCCAGTACTCGGTAATTTGTTTCGAGGCAAACATAGGCACATGCACCTGAAATATTCCTCCAAGTACATACAGGCATACGCCACCGGTATATACAAGTTCGGTGTTGTAGCTGATGGTGGTGGTTTGTCCGGCACTGCCACTCGATGCTGTTGTTAAGGTAACGCGGTTATTAATGGCTCCCACATCGGCATACAATCTTATAGGCAGTATACCGGGTAATGTGGTTTGCAGATTAGCTGATGCAAACCAGCTGTTGGTAGCTAATGAGTAGCCTATAATGTGAAACTGTGCATCGCCCGGCAGCAGCTGATTGGCAAAAAGCCCAATTTGCTGCGAACGACCAAACAATGCCTGATTAAACTGATAATCGTAGCGCCCTACGTTATTTCCCATTCTGAAGTATTCGTCACCCATGCTTTGGCTGCCGGGTTTTTGTAAAAATGTGCCTGCTGCACCTCTTACCGTCAGGCCTTTTTTAGGAGTATTGTATGAGAAGGTGTACTCGCCCGAAGCTGTAACTTTTTGGAATGAGGTTGCCATATTTCCCCACTCGTATTGTACTGAAAATTTATATGGGTCGATAGTTCGGTTATTAATATCTTCGTAGTGCGCGTTCAGAAACGAGAAGTGATTTTGAAAATTGCTGAATACGGATGAAGTAAATGGTTGTTCATTAACCATTGTGTAATTTAACCGCAACCACCGCTCAACAGGCGAGCGCATATTGTTTTTTGACAAACGCAGCCAAACGTAGGGTGTAATTTTTTCATATACTTTAGTACCAAAACTATTGCGTTCATAGGGTTGTCCGTTGGCATCTATATCGGGCACATTGTAAAATCCGTTATATGCAAAACGCTGCCAGCTCAAGCCCATGGTTAGCTTGTCGACTTTTCGCTGTTGCGGAAGCAACAGGGTATACTGGGCATTTGCGTATCCGGCTAAATCGCGGGTGCCAAAGGCAAACATGGGTGCCAGCATATATTCGAACCGCTGACGCGGTATGCCTGTGTTGTAGAATGCCATGCCCAACATCGCTTTGTTGTAAAGGTTTGCACCAATTATGGGCAGGTAGTTAATGCGGGTTTCGTAGGGACTGGGAATATCTACCAATGGGCGAAATGCCAGTGGATTTATTCGCGGAAAAAGCCGATTCACACGAAAAGTATTGTCGGTTCGGTAGAAGTCAAGTGTAGCACCTTGTACATCAATTACGACTTTATTTGAATGTGCTGAAGGCATCGTCACTTTTTCGGTTGGTTTGAACCAGCGCGTCATTACCACACTATCGTCCTTTAATGTACTTACGGGAAAAGGCGACTTTGAATTTGATGTAACAGAAATTTCATACGTTCCGTTATTTTCTTTTACACTGTTTAATGTCAGTTGCTGTTTGTATGAGGTCTTAAATAATTCATCCCAAAACCAACTTATGTCTTTACCGGTATACTCGCTCACATGCAGAATAAAATCAGCAGGTAGCGGGTGCCGGAACTTCCATTTTTGAAAATATGCACGCATCATATTATCAAACAGCGAATCGCCCAGATATGATTGCAGATAGAAGAACAGCTTTGGATTTTTTGCGTAAATAATATTGCCGTAGTTGCCATCTGTGTAGAGTAGCGAGTGTAAATTTCCGGGTTGGTCGTTATTAAGTCGTGCAGTAAGCTGATATTGAAATTCGGCAAACTCGAACGGTGCAAATAAGTCGGTAAATCCTGCAGTTCGGTCTTCGCTGCGCAGGTAACGAATTACGCGGTTATATTTGGGCAGCATACCTGAGTCGTGGCGCAACCTAGTTTCGTAATACGTATTCAGGCTTTCGTCCATCCACGGGTGCTCACGTTCATTGGATCCCAGAATACCGTAAAACCAGTTGTGGCCCACTTCGTGCACAATAACTGATTCGTTTATGGAGGTGCAGTTGGTAATGGTAGGATATTCCATGCCTCCGCCCGCGCGCAAAGGTGTTATAACCACCGTTGCCTGATCGTATGGATATTCACCCAGGTAGTGCGAATATCCGCGAATGGCATTGTTGATGTAATTTATACCTTCTCTGCGCTTCAGGGTATCAGGTGTGGCAGCGAACAACCACGTTTTGACCTGACGGCCCGAAGGCAAATCAACATGCCCGGATGAAACGAGAAATTTGCGGCTGGCAAACAAGGCAAAGTCATGCACATTATCCTGAATAAAACGCAGTGTTTTTTTAGGTTGGTCGGAAGGATGTTTCTTACTGATATCAGCCCACCATTTTATTTCTTCTTCATTTTGTATATTTCCGGTAGCGGCAACAACCATTCCGGTTGGCACAGTAATTTGCACATCAAAGTTGCCGAATTCACTGTAAAATTCACCCATGTCCAAATACGGAATGGGGTTCCATCCATTTGCATCAAATACAGCAGGTTTGGGATACCATTGTGTGATGCAAAAGATCCCGTTTTCGTATCCGGCCCGTGAAAAAATATCGGGCAGTTTTACCCTAAAAGGCGTGCGTATAAGCAAGCGTTTACCGGGCGCGAGCGGAGTTTTAAAATGGAGCACAGCAATATCAATATTAGATGTGAGGTGCCAGGTCACGGGTTGCTCATTTACGGTAAATGAAAGGCTATCAATGAACCCACGTTGTTCATCGGAGGCATAATAAAAATTAGTATTGCCGTTTTGTAGCATTTGTTTGGCAAAGGCGGTTTGGGTGTTGGCGTATGCATTTGGCCAAAGGTGCATGTACATACTGTCGAGTGTGTGTGGCGACTGATTGATATACTCAATAACGATATTGCCGCGTAGCATGCGTGCCGCAGCATCCAGTTCTACATCAATCTGATAATTTACCTGCTGTTGCCAAGGGGTTTGTTGTGCTAAAAGTGCTGCCGGAATAAGCAGGCAGAAGAGAACAAATTTTTTCATGCGCGGCTAAGATAAGTTTGAATATGCCCTGTATGCTGCTCAATGGCAGTAAAGCCGCTTACAATAGCCTGTTTGGGGGATGTTACTTGCATGTAGCGATTATGAAGCACTATAGAGATGATGGAGTATGATGTGTTTTTTTATGTTCGCATTTTCCGCTTGCGCACGATTTATTTTTACTGCTTACCACCAATGTTTTAATCAGGTAGGCACCGGCAGCTAAAACCAACACGGCAACAATAACGAGTTGAATATCCATACTAGTATGCAGTAGCATTTAATTTACGGGGTTGGTAACGCGCAGCGGTTTCGGCAATGGCTTTTATGTGCTCGGGTGTGGTACCGCAGCATCCACCCAGTATATTAACCAGTCCTTCTTTGCAAAATTCTTCAACCTGTGCAGCCATCGCTTTTGGGCTTTCATCGTATTGTCCCATTTCATTCGGCAGGCCTGCATTTGGATAAGCACTCACATAAAATGGCGATTTTTGCCCCAACACCTGCAGGTACGGACGCAGTGCTGAAGCGCCCAGCGCACAGTTTAATCCGATGCTGAGCAGCGGAGCATGCTGCATGGAAATTAAAAACGCTTCGGTGGTTTGTCCGCTTAGTGTGCGCCCTGAAGCATCTGTAATTGTTCCTGAAATCATAACCGGATATGATTTGCCTGTTTCTTCCATCAATTCATCTACTGCGAACAGTGCGGCTTTGGCATTCAGGGTATCAAATATGGTTTCTATCAAAATCAAGTCAACGCCACCTTCTATGAGGGCTTTGGCCTGTTCCTTATATGCTAATTTCAGTTCATCAAACGTAACTGCGCGGTAACCCGGATCGTTTACATCGGGGCTTAATGAAGCGGTGCGGTTGGTAGGCCCCATAGCACCGGCTACAAAGCGCGGTTTGTCCGGATTTTTTTTCGTGAACTCATCGGCAACTTCGCGTGCAATTTTGGCCGACTCATAATTTATTTTCCAAACCCAGTCGGCACCCAGCCGGTAATCGGCCTGTGCAATAGTGGTTCCGCTGAAGGTATTGGTTTCTACAATATCGGCACCGGCTTCAAAATACTGCGCATGAATAGCTTTTATCACATCGGGGCGAGTAACCGAAAGCAGGTCATTATTGCCCTTCAGCGGATGTGCATGATTGGCCAGTGATTCATCCCTGAAATCATTTTCATCCAGTTTGTAGCGCTGTATCATGGTGCCCATTGCACCATCCAGTATAAGTATGCGTTGGTTAAGCAGGTTGCGTATATTCATGCAGCAGATTGATTAAAAGCGGTGTCAAAGGTAAACGAAATAGGTCGCATTTAATGATTTAATAGCCATAACGAATTAAAATTATACGAGTGCGCATTTACGGCTGTAACCCGCTATGGGTATTGATTTGCGGGGTAAATATTCAGCCGAACTGGTAGTGCTGTTTCCATCAAATGCAGCACCCAATAGCAGCGGTATCAATTATTTAGCCTACATTTGCCGCTCATTTAATACAAATTAGTACATTGACAACATTTAACGATCTGGGCTTAAACACGTCCGTTTTAAGCGCCATCTCGGAACTGGGTTTTATTAATCCCACGCCTATTCAGGAGAAGTCCATTCCTGTTTTTTTAGAGACACAAAGAGACATTTTAGGATTAGCACAAACCGGTACCGGAAAAACCGCAGCCTTTGGCCTTCCTATTCTTAACCTGGTAGATTTTACCAACAAAACCACACAAGCGCTAATTATTTGCCCCACGCGGGAATTGTGTTTGCAAATCAGCCGCGATTTGGAGAATTACGCCAAGCACCTTAACAATGTAAACATTGTGGCAGTGTATGGCGGTTCCAGTATTTCGCAGCAGGTTGATCAGCTCAAACGCGGTGCGCAAATTGTAGTAGCTACCCCCGGCCGCCTGATGGACCTAATGGACCGCAAAGCCGTAAAAATTCAAAACGTAAATTTCGTAGTGCTTGATGAAGCAGATGAAATGCTCAACATGGGCTTCAGAGATGATATTGAACAAATATTATCAGTAACACCGGTTGAAAAACGTGTATGCCTGTTTAGCGCAACTATGGCTAAAGCTGTACGTCAGATTGCTGACCGCTACCTGAAAGACCCAGTAGAAATTACAGTAGGCCGAAAAAATCAGGGTAACGAAAACATAGTGCATGAGTATGCCATGGTGCATGCCAAAGATAAAGTTGCCGCCCTTAAGCGAGTACTGGACTACACCAGCGACCACTTTTACGGCATCGTATTTTGCCAAACAAAAAACGAAACACAGGATATTGCAGACAAACTGATTCGTGACGGATATAATGCCGATTGCCTTCATGGTGATTTGAGTCAGGGACAACGCGAAAAAGTGATGAACCGTTTTCGCCACCATGCCATTAAAATATTATTGGCAACGGATGTAGCCGCTCGTGGTATTGATGTGCAGGATATCACACACGTGGTGCACTACCATTTGCCTGATGATATTGAAAATTACACCCACCGCAGCGGACGTACAGCACGTGCCGGTAAAAAAGGTGTTTCTTTTACACTGTTGAATATGCGTGAAGGTTATCGCCTTAAAGAAATTGAAAAACTTACAGGCATAAAATTCAACCGTATTCTTATTCCTTCTGCTACCGAAGTGCGCGATAAAAAATTACTCGCATTCATGGATACCATTCGTCAAACTGAAATAGAAGAAAATATTTTTGATGAAAACGTAATGAAAGCCTTAGAAGAGCTGGATCAATTTACTAAAGTGGAACTGATACAAAAAGTACTTTCACTGGAATTGAGACGCTTCTCAGCTGATTACCTGACCGGTCCCGATTTGAATGTGAAAGAATCGCGCAGCGCAGGTGGCGAACGTGAAGATACCTATGGCGCATCGCGTGGCTCACGTTTGTTTGTGAGTATTGGTTCGAAAGACGGATTGAATACAGGATCGCTGAAAGATTACGTGATGTTGGTTTCGGGACTGAATCCTAAACAAATACACCGTGTAGATGTGAAAGGTGTTTACTCATTTATCAATGTAGATGATGAATGTGTAGAAACGCTTATGAAAACACTTCATGGCAATACCTACAACGATAGAAAAGTACGCATTGAAGTATCGGGCGACAAACAGGATAGTGGTCGTACCCGCAGCAGCGATCGTGGCGGCAGAAGTGGTGGCGGCTATCGTGGCGACCGTGGATTTGGCGGACGCAGAAGCGAAGGTGGCCGTGGCGACAGAAGAGATGGCGGAGGTTACCGTGGCCGTTCAGGCGGACGCGATGGCGATAGTCGTGGAAAAAGCGAATACAGCGGTACGTACAAAAAACGTGAAGGTGGCGAAAAGCGAAGAAGAAGTTACTAACCATTCATTATAACAGCATAACCCGTAATGCATCTTTTGCATTGCGGGTTATTTTTTTTATCTGTCGGTTAAAAATATTAGGCGTAGTATGTTTTACTTTTGCTACATACAAATGAAAAAGCTGATTATTATATTAAGTTGTGTACTTACGTGTAAGTTGGTATGTGCACAATCTAAAACATACTTTTCGTCATCGGGCGAGATGATTTTTTCATTTGCGCAAATCAGCAAAGGTGGAAAAGAGCTGGAAAGCAACCTGCGCTGGTCACCTGTTTTTAACTGGCAGGGCATTGTCAATCACGATTTTGGTAAGTATGCAGGCATTTTTTACGGCTTCGGTATACGCAACGTTGGCTTTATTTACGATGTGCCCGACACCGACACGCTCAAGAAATACCGCACATATAATTTCGGAATTCCCATCGGCATTAAGCTGGGCAATATGAACGGAACATTCTTCTGGGCAGGGTATGAGTTTGAAATGCCATTTGTGTACAAGGAAAAAACATTTGTGAACGAACGCAAAACAGATGTGTTTGAAGTATGGTTCAGCAAACGATACAATCCATATATGAATGCACTGTTTGCAGGAATAAATTTCAAGGGCGGCTTTAACATCAAGTTTAAATACTACCTCGATAATTTCTTTAACAAAAACTTTGTTGAAACAGTAAACGGAGTTCAGGTTAAGCCCTTTTCCGACTTCACCGCCAATGTATTTTACATTGCTGTTGACTGGCACGTATTCAGAGACGTGCGAGAATACAAGAGTAACAAAAGACGCTCAGGCAAAAGCAACCAGTCGGTGTATAATACACCGCAATAACGCCCGAACTTTATACCAATTCATCAAGCGAAGGTTGTTCACTTCTCGTCCTCTCGCTTCTGTAGTCTCTCATCAACCGAAGATTTAGCGCAGGTTTATCAATAATTCAACAACTGCTCAATTTTCACGGCTACCTTATCAGCATTAGGCAGCATTTCAGCTTCCAGGGTCATATTTAGCGGAACTGCCGGTGTGTTTTTAGCACCGATGGTTGCCACGGGTGCATCCAGGTATTGGAAGCAGTGTTGTGCAATGCGTCCGGCAAGGCTTTCGGCAAATGAATTGAGCAAGGGCTCTTCAGTTACAACAAGTACTTTACCGTGCTTTTTGGCTGTTGCCAGTATCATATCTTCGTCTAGCGGTTGCAGTGAGCGCAGGTCAAGTACCTCTACACGGCCATTGAATTTTTTAGCTGCATGGGTACTCCAGTACACACCCATTCCCCAGGTAATGATGGCGCAACTTTCTCCATTTTCTACTGCTTCGTCATCAGCCTTCAGCACAATATTGGCTTTGCCGAATGGCAGTATGTAATCTTCATCGGGTTCAACGCAGCGTGCGGCTTCTGTGCCGGGATTTTTGCTCCAGTAAAGCCCTTTGTGTTCGAGCATTATAACAGGATTGCCATCGTAGTAGGCTGCTTTCATCAAGCCTTTCATATCGGCTGCGTTGCTTGGGTATCCTATTTTTATTCCTTTCAGGGTAAGCAGCGTTGATTCAATACTTCCGCTGTGGTATGGTCCACCACCACCATAGGCGCCTATGGGTATGCGTATAATGGTGCTCACCGGATATTTGCCCATAGTAAGGTAACACGACTTGGTAATTTCGCACACGAGTTGGTTCACTCCGGTCCATACATAATCGGCAAACTGAATTTCGACAATGGGTTTTACACCCACAGCACTCATGCCTACAGTTGAGCCAACAATATACGCTTCCTGTATTGGCGTATTGAATACACGGTTGTCGCCATATTTTTTAGCCAGTGTGGCCGCTTCGCGAAATACACCACCCAGGCGTGCGCCTACATCTTGTCCGTAAAATATACATTCAGGATGTTTGGCCATAAGTTCATCCACGGCATGTAGTGCGGCATCTACCATCACGCTGGGCTCTTTGCCCTCGGGTGTGCGGTTGCCGGTTTCTTCGGTTGCTCCGCTTGGCGCATAAATGTGGTCTTCAACCGATGAAGGTGCAGGGTCGGGCGAATCAACTGCTTGTTTAAACTGCTGCTCTACTTTTTGTGTGGCATCGGTTTCTATTTCATCAAGTTCTGTTTCAGACACACCAATATTGAGCAGTAATTTTTTGAGCTGAGGAATAGGGTCGTCTTTGGTGTGTTTGCTCATATCGTCATCGCTGCGATACCACTCTTTGCGTACGCCAGAAGTGTGATGGCCCAGCAAAGGAACTTTTGCATGAACCAAAATAGGCTTGCGCTTTTTACGAACAAAATCAATGGCTTCGGCCATGCTTTCATAGCACTCAACAAAATCACTGCCGTTTATGCGCACACGCTTCAGACCTTTAAATCCTGCGGCATATTCGTATGCATCCATGGCACGCATTTCGTCTCCGCTGGCGCTGATTCCCCAGTCGTTATCCTGTACCAGATAAATGATGGGCAATTCTTTTAGCACCGCCATTTGAAATGCTTCGGCTACTTCGCCTTCAGTAATGGAGCCATCGCCAAACGAGCAAACCACAACCGGAAATTCGCCTTTGGTGTTTAAGCCCTGCGCTTCTTTGTATGCAATGCCGTGAGCCATGCCCGTAGCCGGTATAGCCTGCATTCCGGTGGCGCTGCTTTGGTGCGGAATTTTAGCAAAACCTTCGCGATTGAGGCTGGGGTGTGCATAGTACGTGCGTCCGCCCGAAAACGGGTCATCGGCTTTTCCCAGTAGCTGCAGCATCAGTTCATACGGACTAAGGCCCATGCCCAGCAAAATACTTTCATCGCGGTAATAAGGCGAACAGTAATCGTAGGGCTGTAATTGCATTCCTACTGCCAGCTGAATGGCTTCGTGTCCGCGTGAAGTAGAATGCACGTACTTGCAAATGGTACGGTTGGCATCGTATGTTTCAGCCATAGCTTTGGCCGTACACATTAGCGTATAGGCTTCAATCAGTATGTCTTTTTTTACCATGATAGGGGAGGCAATTTTACTGAAATACCTACACAATACAAGGAATTGAACAAGATATGTAAGTATCTAAAAAGCAACATTTTTGTAGGGATTTAGTGCGTCAGTTGTTAGATTTGTTTACCATTTTGTAATTAGTCAGGTCATGAAAACCGCCTCCATTCACCAGCAGATTATTGTGGCCACCACACCGGTTGATGCATACAATTGCATGATGGATGAACGAATTCACAGTTCATTTACAGCATCACCGGCCCGCATTCGCGATGTGGAGGGAAGCCCGTTTACCGCATACGATGGCTACATAGAAGGAGAAAATATTGTATTGGAGCGGGGCAAAAAAATAGTTCAAAAGTGGAGAGCCGATGAAACCGACTGGCCGCCCCATCACTACTCAGAGGTTGTATTTGTATTTACACCCCACGAGCAGGGCTGTATGATTGACTTTTATCACAACGATATTCCTGAAAAGTTAGTTGAATCCATACGCAACGGATGGGAAGAATACTACTGGGAGCCTTTGCGTTTTTACCTGAATCGCTGAAGCGGCTTTGATTTTCCTTCTTCCAGTTTTTTCAACTCAACTTTTAATACGGTTTCGCAACTGAAGGTTTTACCATTGGCAAACCGTATTTGATAAGGCTTGCCACTCATTGAAGATTTTGTTGCCACTTTTTCAATAAAGTCAATGGCTGTGGTGATGCGTGAGCCTGCTTTTTCACGTTTCATTTGTAAATGTTCGGCCGCTTCCCCGGGGCTGTGTTCGCTTCCGTTGCGTATAAACACTGCTCCTTCAAGCGAGGCCACATAAGCAATTAAATGGTCTGTCTTTTGGGATTCGGTAAGTGCAGGCTGCTGAGCAAACAACCAATTACAACCACACAATAACAGTGCGAGGCTGATTATTTTTTTGCAGTTAAGAAAATATCCCATGTTTCATCCAGCTGCGAGTTGGTCAGGAAAAAATCGTGTGTGGTGATGGCTGTAGTGGCGTCATTTTGCTCTTTTAGGTTTTTGCGCATAACGCTGGTAATCCAATTATAGGGAACAGTAAGCCATGATGCCGGCAATATTTTATGGAATCCCAGCGGATCGAGGCGCAGCATCTTTTTAGCCCACCTGGCATTATCAGCATAGTATGTATTTACCCGCTCGCTGCCCTGCACACCACGCAAGTCGAAGTTGCTGAATACAGCGGCTACTTCCTGTTTCATTTCATCAAATGTGTATTCGTGCACATGAAACGGATTGCGTGCAATACTCATTTTATTATTGGGGGTAGAGCATAAAAATACACCACCGGGTTTCAGCACACGCTTTACATCCTGAATAAAGCCTTTGCGGTTATGTATGTGCTCAATAAACTGAAATGCAGTAACAACATCCAGCGAGTTATCTTCAAAAGGCAGAGGTGGCACCTTAGCCGAAATGAAGGTGAGATTGGTTTTATCAGCGTGTTTTTTGCGGGCCGCTTCCAGAGTTGCTTCGCTGTAATCTACACCGGTAATGGTTTTGGCAAATTGTGCCAGGTATTGGGTGCCGTATCCATCGGCACAACCAATGTCGGCACACACATTATCTTTTACAAATGAGGCTGCAAATTCGTAAGCAAAAAAACAACGCTTCACGGTAACGTTGTTGCTGTCTTCAAAACTGGGTCTTTCTCTGTCGTGCATGTAGGCGTATTGTAGCGGTCGAATTTAGCTAAAAACCTAACTTGCCCCAAAAATTAGCACATCATGGATTTTAAATCGTTGCTCCGGTTTCTTACACAGCTGTCAAAAAACAATACCAAAGAATGGTTTGATACGCACCGAGCAGAGTACGAAACGCTGCGCAAACAATGGATAGGATTTGCACACGATATGATACTGAAAACGGCATCCTTTGATGCGCATATTGCACCGCTCGAACCCAGGCAGTGTATATTCCGCATTAACCGCGATATCCGTTTTTCGAAAAACAAGCAACCCTACAAAACCAATTTTGGGCTGAGCCTGAGCAAAACCGCCAGACGCGATGATTTTTGCGGATACTATTTGCATGTAGAGCCGGGCAAAAGTTTTGCTGCTGTTGGCTCATACATGCCACAGCCACCGGTGTTGGCTGCCATCAGGCAGGAAATTGATTACAATGCAGCTTCGTTTGAAAAAATTGTAAAGTCACGTGCATTTCAAAATACTTTCGGCAAATTGGATGGAGAACAGCTAACACGCCCGCCCCAAGGCTACGATTCAGATAATGCGGCCATTGAATGGCTAAAACACAAAAGCTTTGTAGGTACTGCACCGCTAAGTGATGCTGACTTGTGTGATAAAAACTTTGATAAAAAATTGCTGAACATTTTTGAAACGGGTAAACCACTTAACGATTTTTTGTTTGTGGCTTACCAGCAGCATTTAATTTTTTAATACACGATGTACTGTACGTGAACCATCTTTATAAACAACTTCGATAAAATAAACACCACAACTCATAGCTGAAATATCTAATTCATTAGAACTAGAGGTGCTTAACTGCAAACCCGTAATATTGCGAATTGTCACATTGACAACTTCGTGATTTGAATTTACAGTTATGGAATTCGTTGCGGGGTTGGGACTAATTACTGTTCTAATGTTATTAAGTTCGCTATCATTAAGAGAAGAAAATACACCATTATTATCAAATCGAGCAAGGTAAGGTATAGTATTAGTAAAACAACTGCTATGATTTTGCCAATCTCTACAAATCATTCCATATATATAGCCTTCTTCATCGGTTAGCCCAATTCCATTAACGTTATACAAATCGATAACATTCCATAAATAGATAATTCTGTACCAAATAACATTTAATGATGTGTCTAATTTAGCAACATGTATTTTAGGAGAGTAATAGGTAAAGAAGAATAGATATATATTCCCTTTGTCATCTATGTTCAGCAACTCCCATTTTGATGCAACACCAATTTGCAAATCAAATAACATTTGAGAGCCCACATCGTAGTGTAATATTTTGCGCGTGACCGTTTCACCGAAAGGGTTTAATTTTTTTATAGCAAAGCAAAGCGTATCTCGGCCCAAATAATAACCATATGAAATACCGGCAACATAGGTATAGTTATTATATACAATAGAATATATCGGACCAATAAGAGGTGTATCTGAAACTTCAACAAACGGTTGTTTTTTAATAACACGTAGCGAGTCATTAAGAATCAGAAATTTGGTGCCGCCTGATGCGTATAAGTAAGCCAGATAATGCCCAACCGTATCGGTAATTATGCGAGATACTGTTGATAAACCTGGCTTAGTAGCTGGCGCTGACTGAATGAAATCGGAAGGTGGAGTATGTAGTTTATAATTACCTATTGTATCAGTGAGTAAAATGTACGGGGCATATTCATTCCGTGTTAAATTATAAAAACAACCGCTTATGATATACTCTCCATTCTCATTTCTCATTGCATTAATAATGATTTCGTCTTGTGATATCCTATCTGATATTTCAATTTCGCATATACTGCTCAAGTCTATCTGAGATGAATCGATAAAAGTTAAGTTAATTGGATTTATAGTAACCCGCGACAATATGAATTTACGTGAATCAAATTCTTTACTCCAAATGGTAATGCGATCTTCTTTTTCAAGAAAGGCTTTAAATGGAAAGGTGTTAAATCCATTTCCTCGAATTGATAAGTATTGTGTAATAATGCCATCTGTATTTAGTTTGCCAATATATACAGAACCTACAGGACGATTAAAAATACTGTCAAACACGTAGCGATAACCGACTAAGTATTTTTGTTTTAAGGTATTGCTGTATACGAAATCAGTTATAAATACCGAAGTATCATTGACACCAGGAATAATAACGTTCGATGGCTGCTGTGCACTTGTATTAAATGCCGTTAAGGCACAAATAAAAGCTATAATTAATTTATTGACATGCTGGATCATCTATAACTATAGTTCTTGCTTCAAAAATACGAATGTTGTGGTTAAAGTACTCATAATAGCTGGTACCGCCCCAAACATTTGGAGTGCCACCATTCAAATCCATATCAACATTAGGATCAGTTGGAAAAACAACGTATCTTTTATACCCATCATATACAGCAACCTCACCAAAATGCCAACCTTGACTGTAAGAAAGATTAGTTTTTTCCAAATCAATTATATTTAAATATTCGTTTAGATAGTGATTCATCATTGCTCCTGTTAGGCAAGGCATCGTTCCATAAAGTGTATTATTCCAAGTAAAATATGAAAAGATACGAGTTGGATTATGATTATTATTCGGGAAATATGGATTTTGTGATGAATTACTAATTGGATAGTCCCACGGATTAACTCTTTTTATATGTGCTGAACCAGAAGGGCCATATCTACGAACAATTTTTATAGCTTTTTTACATTGACCATAATGAGGTAATGTCCCACCCATAGTCTGCCTCCATGCGTGAGTTATGTTTATTGCCCTCTCGATTTCAAACGAACCACCAGTTGGAAAACCATGAACAAACGGTGGAACATCATCCTCAAAAATACCGTGTGCTTGATCGCGTGGTGCATAATAAGGTGTTCCGTCAGCGTAGTTGGCATTACACAGTCCACCATTCCAATTATATCTATAGCTTAGATTGTTTGGCCACATTGTTACATACGCTTCAGTTATATCTGATATATCTTCGATTTCATAATTTTTATATCCCACAGTCACATAAAAATGTAAGATAGGTTGCATTTCAAAATACTTTCGGCAAATTGGATGGAGAACAGCTAACACGCCCGCCCAAAGGCTACGATGCAGATAACGCGGCTATAGAATGGTTAAAGTATAAAAGCTTTGTAGGTACTGCACCGCTGAGTGATGCCGACTTGTGTGACAAAAACTTTGATAAAAAATTGCTCAAATTATTTGAAACGGGTAAACCATTGAACGAGTTTTTATTTGCAGCATATACGTAACAATCAGCTGAACAGGGTAAACACTACCCAACTACTGATATAAGCCAGTGCCGTCATGTATACAAACTGAATCACCGGCCATTTGATGCTTTGTGTTTCTTCGCGCACAACCGATACTGTACTCATGCATTGCATGGCAAAGGCATAAAAAATCATCAGCGACAATACTGTGGCAAACGAATACTTATGCGATCCGTCTTCGTTTTTCTCTTCCATCATTTTCTCGCGAATGCTGCTCAGGTCTTCTATTTCTCCGCCCACGCTGTAAATGGTGCTCATGGTGCCTACAAATACTTCGCGTGCAGCCAATGAAGTTAGCAATGCTACGCCTATCTTCCAGTCGAAGCCCAGTGGTTTAATGGCAGGTTCTATCCAGCGGCCGAATTCACCGGCATATGAAGCCTGCAGTTTTTCAGCAGCCCTCTGCGAATTTATGTGTTCGGCATTAGCGCTGTCTTTCATCAGCAGTGTAGCATACTTGGCTTCTACGTTTTGCATATTTTGGCTCGGACCAAAAGAAGCAAGCGCCCACAGCACCACAGATACTGCTACAATAATTTTTCCTGCACCCCACACAAATGCTTTGCCTTTATCATACAGCGTAATTAAAATATTGCTCCAAACGGGAAGTTTGTAGCCCGGCAGTTCCATCATAAAATAATTGCGCACCGGATTTTTTATAAAAAATTTAAACACGAATGCACTGAACAGAACGGCAATAAAACCTAAAAGATACATAGCCATTAATACAATACCGTGTAAATTGAACGGACCCCACTTGGCAGTAGCAGGAACCAGCAGCGAAATAAGCAGTGTGTAAACCGGAAGCCTGGCCGAGCAACTCATGAGCGGAGTAACCAATATAGTAATGAGGCGTTCTTTTTTGTTTTCAATATTGCGTGAGGCCATAATGCTGGGTACTGCGCAGGCCATTCCGCTGATAAGCGGAACAACCGATTTGCCATTCATGCCGAAGGGTCGCATCAGGCGGTCCATAATAAATCCTACACGGGCCATGTAGCCGATATCTTCCAGTATGGCAATGAATGCAAACAGGATAATTATTTGCGGAAGAAAAACCATCACTCCGCTAAGTCCGGCTAAAATACCGCTGATAATTAAATCGCGGAGAACGCCATCCGGCAATGAAGCTTCCACCATTTGCGAAGCCAGTGTAAATCCATTTTCAACCCATTGCATAGGCACACTTGACCAACTGAAAATGGCCTGAAATACCATAAATAAAAGAAACAGGAAAATGGTAATTCCCCAGATGCGGTGTGTAAGTACTTTATCTACTTTTTGCGAAAACGAGTGTGTGGTATCGGTTGATTTGGTGTGTCTGCTTTCGCGCACGGCATCGTCAATAATGCGGTAGCGTGCCAGTATTTCCTGTTCCTGAAATTTACGTGTATCGAACGCATGCTTTTCAAAACAGTCGCGTATTTGCTTGGATTTGGTATTGAGCAGTTGAGCTGCGTTGATGGAATACTGAAGTGCTGCGTAGGTATTTCGTTTGTCGGTAATTTCACATAACTCATCCAGCATAGCAACTTTTGCCGCTTCATTCAGGTTAAAGTAGGTTACTTTTTTGTAGTTGGATACATTCAGCAGATGCGCCTTTACCTCATGTATTCCTTTTCGAGTGCGGGCATTAATGGGTACTACCGGAATGCCCAGTTTTGTGCTAAGCAATTCTATAGCGTAAAAAATACCCCTGCGTTCGGCAATGTCGGTCATGTTCAGTGCCAGAATAACCGGCACACCCAAATCGGCCACTTGTGTCAGCAACAATAAATTGCGCTTCAGATTGGAGGCGTCAGCAATAAAAAGTACGATGTCAGGAAAATCGGTTTCAGCTTTGTTGCGCAGTATTTCATAGGTTACCAGTTCATCTGCCGATTTTGGATACAGGCTGTAGGTGCCCGGCAAATCAATAATCTGTGCCGATACGCTGTGCCCCAACTTGCATTGACCTATTTTTTTCTCAACAGTGGTGCCGGGGAAATTGCTCACCTTTTGATTGAGGCCGGTAAGGGCATTAAACAATGACGTTTTACCGCTATTGGGATTTCCTACCAGCGCTACTGAAATTTCCTGCTTGTTCAAGTTACTCATTCGGTGCATTAACGGGTTCTACTTCTATACAAGCGGCATCATACATGCGCAGGCACATTTTATATTCACCTACTTTAATGGCTATGGGATCACCAAACGGAGCAACATTTTCGAGCAATACACGCTCGCCAGGCAATAGTCCCATTTCGAACAGTTTTAGTGCGAGGTGTTCATTGTCAACGTGTTTGACAGTAGCCTCTTGCCCGTATGTAAGTTCTGACAGCTTCAAATCATGAATGTATTAGCAAGGCAGCGAAAATACACTATTTTTGAATGGTTCTAAATAAGAAATTTTGACTAAGCCTCAACCGTTTATCAGTGCATTTACCATTGTACGCAATGCTGAGTTGTATGATTATCCCATTGTGGAATCGATACGCAGCATTTTGCCATTGGTGGATGAATATGTGGTGGCGGTTGGAAATTCGGATGACGGAACCCTGCAACTGATTAAAAGCATTGGCAGCGATAAGCTGAAAATAATAGAAACAGTGTGGGACGACTCGCTGCGCGAAGGCGGACGGGTGCTGGCCGAAGAAACCAACAAGGCATTTGCAGCTATTTCCGACAAAGCCGACTGGTGTTTTTACCTGCAGGGCGATGAGGTGGTGCATGAAAAAGACCATACGGCCATTTTACACGCATGCACCAGGTGGCTGCACGACAAACGTGTAGAGGGATTATTGTTTAACTACCTGCATTTTTATGGCAGCTATGATTATGTGGGCGATACCCGCAGCTGGTATCGCCACGAAATTCGTATTGTGCGCCACGATAAACGCATATTTTCCTACCGCGATGCCCAGGGTTTCAGAATAGAAAACCGCAAACTGAATGTAAAACCCATTGGGGCACATATTTATCATTACGGCTGGGTGCGCGACCCGCGCAAGCAACAGGCCAAGCAAAAAACATTTCACCGCTACTGGCATAGCGATGAATGGATGCATGAACACGTTTCGGATGCAGATGCATATGACTACAGCACCATTGAGTCGCTGCAAAAGTTTAACGGCACACATCCTGCTGTGATGAACGAACGCCTGAAACGCATGAACTGGAAATTTACATGGAATGTAACCAAGCGCAAACTGGGACTAAAAAAGGGATTGTTGTACTACATGGAAAAACTTACCGGCATACGCCTTTTTGAATACCGAAACTACCGCATTATTTGATTGAATGATGGCAAAACCTGCAAGAATTGCTACCTTGCGCGGCACATCATGTATTTTAAATTACTCGCATTTGCAAAACCTTACTCGCGCTTTGTGCCTAAGTATACGGTGCTGGCCATCTTTGCGGTTATTTTTGGTTTAGCCAACTTTACACTGCTCATACCTTTGCTGAATGTGATATTTGATAAAGTAGAATTAACAGCCGTTTCTAAGCCGGAGTTTTCTATCAGCCTCGAATACCTGAAAGGAATATTTAACTACTACTTCTCGGAAATATTTACCACCCACGGCAAGGGCAAGGCACTACAATTTGTGTGCGTAGTAATTGTGGTCTCCGTATTTTTTTCTAATCTGTTTAAGTACTGGTCGCAGCGCGTACTTACAAGTATGCGCACGTATGTAATTAAAAACCTCAGGCAAGCGGTATATGATAAATTAGTAAACTTACATGTGGGTTATTTTCACGACCAGCGCAAGGGCAATATCATGTCCAGTTTGTCGAATGATATTACGGAAATAGAAAGCTCCATTGTTAGTTCTATTCAGGTTATTTTTCGTGAGCCTCTGATGATAGCCGGCTTCATCATTTTGTTGTTCAGCATGAGTGTTAAGCTTACGCTGTTTTCGCTGATAGTGCTTCCCATATCCGGATTTATTATTTCAACACTCGCTAAAAAGCTGCGAAAAGAAGCCAAAACCGGGCAGCAGTTGCTTGGAAATATTTTAAGCATAGTGGATGAAACCATTAGCGGAGTACGCATAGTTAAAGCCTTTAACGCACAGGAGTATGTCAAGCAAAAGTTTGACGAACAAAACTCGGCTTACCGCAGTACGCTGAAGTCGATGTGGAACAAGCGCGAAATGGCATCACCCATTTCCGAATTTTTGGGTGTAAGCGTAGTTGTGGGCATTTTATTGTATGGTGGGCAGCTGGTTCTCGATAATGAATCGGAATTAAATGCCAGTGAGTTTATCACCTATATTGTTTTGTTTTCGCAAATACTGGTACCGGCCAAAGCCATTTCATCGGCTGTTACCAACATACAACGCGGATTGGCAGCAGGCGAGCGCTTATTTACCATACTGGAGTCGGATATTGACATTAAAAGTAAACCCAATGCGGTACACCTTACCGAATTCAAGCACAGTATAGAGTATCGCAACGTGAGTTTTGCCTATGGCGATACGGTGGTGCTGAAGAATATTAACCTCACCATTCGTAAGGGCGAAACCGTAGCACTGGTGGGGCAGTCGGGGGCCGGTAAATCAACACTGGCTGATTTGCTGCCACGATTTTATGATGTACAAAGCGGACAGATACTCATTGATGGCATAGATGTTCGGGATGTTGAACTGAATAGTTTGACGCGCCTCATGGGAATTGTTACACAGGAAGCTATTCTGTTTAACGATACGGTGTTTAATAACATTGCTTTCGGGCAACCCTCGTCTAACGAATCGGCTGTGACACATGCGGCCAAAATTGCAAATGCGCATGAGTTTATTGTGAACATGGAAAACGGCTACCACAGCAATATTGGCGACCGCGGTATGAAACTGTCTGGTGGGCAGCGTCAGCGTTTGTCCATAGCTCGTGCTGTGTATAAAAATCCACCGGTTCTGATACTGGATGAAGCCACTTCGGCCCTTGATACCGAATCGGAAAGGCTGGTGCAGGAAGCCATACAAAAACTGATGCATCACCGAACATCCATTGTAATAGCGCACCGCTTATCTACCATACAGCATGCCGACCAGATTATAGTGATGCAAAACGGTGAAATTGTAGAACGCGGCAAGCATCAGGAACTGATAGCCATGAATGGCGTTTACCGCAAGTTGACCGAAATGCAAACCTTTACTTAATTGAAGTGATTATGAGTATACGACAGGAAAAATTTGCAAGCTTAATACAACAGGAACTGGCCACCATTTTTTTGCAACACCGGTCAGAGATGTTTAACGGGGCCTTTATTACCGTTACACAAGTATCGGTTTCACCCGATCTTGGCCATGCCAAGGTATACCTAAGTTTTTTGCAAACGGCCGACAAACAGGAGTTGCTTAATATCATCAACCTCCAAAGCAAAGAAATACGGAAAGAGCTGGCCCACAAAATTCGCAAGCAGGTACGTGTTATTCCTGAGGTTCATTTCTTTATTGACGACAGCCTTGACTATGTATTTAAAATGGAAAAGCTGTTTGATGAACTGAAGAAAAAAGACGGCAAATAAGTCGCTGCTGTGCTAGCCCAATCGTCTATTTAAGGTATGTTCTACCCGCCTGAAAACATCAGCGGGACTGTATTTTCGCCACACCATATTGTCCAGTTCGCCACCGAAGTTGAGGTAGTAATCCAGATTGGCCGACCGGAATTCATCCAACACATGCGATTGAAAATTTATCATCGCAATCCAGCCGTCCTCTATATCCTGAAACCATTCTTCGTAGTAAGAGTCATCGCTGCCATGAAAGTTCAGTACATTTTCACCAATTAGAATAAATTTATTTATGCCATGGTGCATCAATATTTCAGCCACATCACGTTTCAGCAGCATCACATCATTGGTTACGGCATCATTCCATTCGCCTATCAGTTCCATGATGCAGTATCCATCCTGATAATCGGCATAAATGATTTTAAGGTACAATGTAGGGGAGCCAAATTCATCCCATTGCGGGTGAATCACGTAATTGTAAATTTTGTTCGTGAATTCAAATTCGCTGTATTCGCGCTCATAAAAAGGCGATAAACGGTCGTCTTCCGAACGGTAAAGCGCCCTCCACTGAAAATGGGGTTCGATATCGTGCATAAGCATTCGAATATAAGACGCGCAGCGTGCATGCACAACTTATTTTTAGCGCTTTGCAACTTCACCCAAAAATGTATTTTTGCCCAGCTTTTAACAATATAACCCACTAATTAATAAAGATTCATCATGCCTTATTTATTTACATCCGAATCGGTAAGTGAAGGACACCCCGATAAAGTAGCCGATCAGATTTCAGACGCACTTATTGATCATTTTCTGGCATTTGACCCCGACTCAAAAGTTGCCTGCGAAACGCTTGTTACAACAGGTCAGGTGGTATTGGCAGGCGAGGTAAAATCAAAAGCCTACCTCGATGTTCAATCCATAGCACGCGATGTGATTCGTAAGATAGGTTACACCAAATCTGAATATATGTTTGAAGCCAACTCATGCGGAGTGCTTTCAGCCATTCATGAGCAATCGGCAGACATCAATCAGGGTGTAGACCGCAAGAAGAAGCAAGACCAGGGAGCCGGAGATCAGGGTATGATGTTTGGTTACGCCACCAACGAAACAGACAATTACATGCCGCTTGCACTTGACCTGGCACACGGTATTCTTTTAGAACTGGCTGCTTTACGCAGAGAAAACAAACAAATTAAATACCTGCGCCCCGATGCAAAAAGCCAGGTAACATTGGAATACAACGATAAAAACCAGCCGGTGCGAATAGATGCAATTGTAGTATCGACACAGCACGATGATTTTGATACAGAAGCCAAAATGCAGGCCAAAATCAAAAAAGACATCGTTGAAATACTGATGCCACGTGTTAAAGCTAAGTATAAAAAATACGCCAAGTTGTTTAACAACAACATAACTTACCACATTAACCCTACAGGCAAATTTGTAATAGGCGGACCACACGGAGATACGGGCTTAACCGGACGTAAAATCATTGTTGATACTTACGGAGGTAAAGGTGCGCACGGTGGCGGAGCTTTTTCGGGCAAAGATCCTTCTAAAGTAGACCGTTCGGCAGCGTATGCTACGCGCCATATTGCTAAAAACATGGTGGCAGCCGGATTGTGTGATGAGGTACTTGTTCAGGTTTCGTATGCCATCGGTGTAAAAGATCCTATGGGATTGTACATCAATACCTACGGCACGTCCAAAGTAAAAATGAATGATGGAGAAATTTCTGCCAAAATCAGCAAAATATTTGACATGACGCCTTACGGAATTGAGACCCGCCTAAAGCTGAGAAACCCAATGTACAGCGAAACTGCGGCATATGGCCACATGGGTCGTAAAAACGAAACTGTAACCAAAACGTTTTCATCACCTGATGGTAAGAAGATTTCGAAAAAAGTAGAACTGTTTACCTGGGAAAAACTGGATTATACTGATAAAATCAAGAAGGCGTTTGGCTTAAAATAGGCTTACGCAATACGAGTGGATGGGGCCCGGCCTAATGGCCGGGCCCCATCCACTTCCTCACTTACAGACAGTTAACGCTAAAAATAAGCAATATGCTGAATTACTGATGTTTCATGCGTCCATTAAAATTTATTTGCCTTATATCCGTTTTTACATATATTTCACGAAATTTGCACCCCTTTCACAATAAGGTATAATCACATTCAATACTCATGAGGCAATTAAAAATATCTAAACAGTTTACCAACCGCGAAAGCAAATCACTGGATAAATACCTGAACGAAATAAGCAAAGTGCCCATGATTGACGCCCAGGAAGAGGTAGAACTGGCACGAAGAATACGCGAAGGCGATCAGGTTGCGTTAGAAAGATTGGTTAATGCTAACCTTCGATTTGTTGTTTCCGTTTCAAAACAATACCAAAATCAGGGACTTACATTAGGTGACTTAATTAACGAGGGAAACCTCGGTCTTATAAAAGCAGCCAAGCGTTTTGATGAAACACGCGGCTTCAAATTCATTTCGTATGCCGTATGGTGGATTCGTCAGTCCATTTTACAAGCTTTAGCCGACCAGTCGCGTATAGTTCGTTTGCCATTAAACAAAGTAGGCTCTATTGGCCGTATCGGGAGCACAGCTGCCAAGCTTGAACAACGCCTGGAACGTGAACCAACCGTAGAAGAAATTGCAATTGAAATGGATCTGCCATTGCAGGAAGTTGAAAATGCACTTCGTTCAACAGGTCGTCATTTATCTATTGATGCGCCCCTTACCGAAGGCGAGGACAATACTTTGCTGGGTATACTGGACAGCAATGATGAACCCAGACCGGATGTGCAATTGATTAATGAATCGTTGCAAAAAGAAATTAACCGCGTTATCTCTACACTCAGCGAAAAAGAACGTGATGTGCTGAAATACTATTATGGATTGGATGGCGGCCCTGCACACACGCTGGAAGACATAAGCGAGAAAATAGGTCTGACACGCGAACGCGTTCGTCAAATCAAGGAAAAGGCTCTGCGCAGGCTTCGCAAATCTTCAAAAAGTAAAATCCTGAAAGCATATTTGGGTTAATCCCGCATGTGTGCACAGACCTGCACATTTAACCTACTTGCGCCTGTTGTGCTTACTCTTCATTCACTTCACATCATTATGTGTGTGTTATCGTGTGCATATTTAAGTACTGGTGCATGACGATAAGCAAAAACAATAACCGCTAATTTTTTTACTTTTGAACTTTATAGTTACGACATGAATAATTTAGGGTCAGGAGGGTTCAGCATATTGCCCGTAGTTGTAAAAAATCTGCTTATCATCAACGGGCTCATGTTTCTGGCCAGTATCATTACACAGTCGCGTCTGGGTGTTGATCTCAATCACTGGCTTGGCCTGTATTATCCGGCCTCGCCTTATTTTAAACCCTATCAGTTCATTACACACGTATTTATGCATGGCAATTTCATGCATTTGTTCTTCAATATGTTTTCGTTGTGGATGTTTGGCAGTGTACTTGAAAATTACTGGGGGCCCAAACGGTTTTTCGTGTATTATTTTGTAACCGCATTTGGAGCTGCAGCACTTCACATTGGGGTAAATGCCTATGAAATTTACCACATGAATGCAGACGTGGCCAGGTATGCGCTGAATCCAAATATTAATGACTACGTGTTGTACATACAAGACCACAAATCACTCATCAATGGTGATGTGTACAATGAACTGAACCGACTTTACAGTATCTGGGCAAGCGAACCCGCCAATGCCCAAATTGCGGGCCAGTCGGTAGAGGCACTGGGGATATTTACAAAAGCCAAAATGAATATTCCGGTGGTAGGTGCTTCAGGTGCTGTTTTTGGATTATTGTTGGCTTTTGGCATGCTGTTTCCGAATACACAATTGATGATGATATTTTTGCCTATTCCCATTAAAGCGAAATACTTTGTGATGATATACGGTGCACTCGAACTTATGCAGGGAATTTCAAGCAACCCTGGCGATAATGTGGCGCACTTTGCTCACCTGGGAGGCATGTTGTTTGGCTTTATTTTGATCAAAATCTGGAACAAAAATCGTTTTCGCCCAATGTATTGACATGAACTTATTGGATGAATTAAAATACAACTACCTGTATACGCATAATGCCATTAAGCGCATTATTGCGGCAAACGTGGCTGTGTTTTTAATTATAGCACTGCCTACGGTTTTTTTATTTTTGGTGGGCAATGATGGCTCCGCTATTCAAGCAGTGCTGCAATGGTTTAAGCTGCCTGCATCAGTTGTAAGGCTGGCTACTCAACCCTGGAGTATTGTCAGTTACATGTTCTTGCACAACGGTTTTTTTCACCTGCTGTTTAATATGCTTTGGCTTTACTGGATTGGAAATATATTGCATGAATACCTAGGTAACCGAAAAGTGTATGAAGTTTATTTCATTGGCGGGCTGGCCGGTGCACTTGCATTTATTATAAGCTACAATATTTTTCCTGTTTTTTCTTCCGTGCGCGATACACAATTTGCAGTTGGTGCATCAGCCGGTGTTTTAGCAGTGGTTATAGCAACAGCTACGTTGCTTCCCGATTATACCATACAACTGCTTTTTTTCGGGAATGTACGGTTGAAATATATTGCTTTAATAACGGTACTGCTCGATATTATCAGCATACCGCAGGGCAATCAGGGCGGGCACCTGGCTCATTTGGGAGGTGCGGTTTTCGGTTACTTATATATTCGGTATATATACAAGTATGGAAATCTTGTACCCGACTCATGGCTTAGTATATTCAGCCGTAAAAAGAACATTAAAATTTACCACCGTGCATCGGCATCAAAACCGGATGGTCACAACTTGCCCTCGCAACATGAAATAGATGGGGTCCTCGATAAGATATCGCGTTCGGGATACGACAGTTTATCGAAGCGGGAAAAGGAAATATTATTTAAAGCCAGTAAAGACTGATTATGTTTATTTTTCATCGCATAGTATTTGTGTTGAACAGTATATGTATACTGGCGCTGTTGTTTTCTTATCTGGCACCGTTTGTCAGTCCTGAATTACTTTGGTATGTTGCCTTTCTTGGGCTGGCCTATCCGGCATTGCTTATCATCAACTTAGTGTTTGTAGTTTACTGGCTGATTTTTTTTAAGATGAGGTTTTTGTTTTCGCTGGCCGCCATTGTTATCGGGTGGAGTTTTGTGCCAAGGTTTGTGCAGGTTGGCGAAAAAAAACTGGAACAAGCAGCTGATAACACCACGATTAATCTGATGACATTTAATGTTCGCTACTTTGGTATTTACGACAATATCAGCACCAAAGAGAAAGATTTATTTATCGAAAAACTGGCGCTTCTAAAGCCTGATGTAATGTGTTTTCAGGAGTTTCAGATACAGGCATCGCATATTCCTACAAATGAGTTGCGCGGAGCATTGGTCAAATTTCTTGATAAATACCGGGTAGCTACAGGTACACCGCATCCCGATCTCAACCATATTGACAACCTGGTTATATTTTCAAATTTACCTACTGTACGCACTGGCCTTGTTGAACGTGAAAATGGAAGTGGCAACTACACCATCTATGCCGATGTGGTGAAGAACAACGACACCTTGCGCATAATAAATACGCATTTGCAGTCAATCGGATTTAAGCGAACAGATTACCAGCTTATACAATCGCTGATGGGCGAAAAGGATTCAATCAATTTCTCGCAGTTGAGAAGCGTAGGAGCAAAAATGAAGTATGCGTTTATGCTGCGTGCAAAACAGGTAGAGGCCATACGTACTTTCATTGAGCAGTCGCCTTACAAAGTTATTATGTGCGGAGATTTCAACGATTCACCTGTTTCGTATGCCTACCGAACCATCAAATACAACATGAAAGATGCATTTGTAGAAGCAGGATCAGGTCTGGGTCGCACATACATAGGCGCAGCGCCCTCATTGCGCATTGATTACCTGTTGAGTCATCCGGCATTTGATTTTTATAATTATTACGCCAAGGGTTTTGATTTCAGTGACCATAAAATGGTTACGGCTACACTTAAACTGGCTAAGGATTAGTTGTTCTTTTCCAGTTCAGGTAACCGCTTACGCACAGGGCAGCATAAACCAACATCAGTAAAGCATAAGCCCGCATTCCGGAGTTGAAATACACAATGGCACTAGCCGAGTCAATAACAAACCAATATATCCAGTTGCTTATAATTTTACGTGCCTGCATAAAACTGGCTACAAAACCATAGGAAGTAAGAAGGGCATCTTCGTATGCTAACTTTTCGGACGTATACATATTTATGACAAAGGCAGCGGCTACAGCCACCAGTACGCATCCGACATTAAGTAAAATATGTACTGGTATGCTCCATGCTGAAGCAGCTTTTTCGTTTTCATTTTTAACGCGCCAATTCCACCAACCGTATACAGCAATAAAGGAATAGTAAGCGTAAATAAGGGATTGTCCGGGCAGTTGTTTTACATACATCAGATATACCGCCAGTGCCGAACCGGCAAAGCCAAACCACCAGCACAGCCGTTTTTTTTGCATGAGCAGTACCAGGTAAATCAGGTTGAAAACAACAGAAAGTATTTCTATGATGTACAAAAACATATTTGCTGCAAACAAAACCTATTTTCTGAAATTGTGTTTTATTTGCATTGTCTTTAGGGGTGGCTGTAAAAAGTCTGAGATAATACCCTTGGAACCTGATCGGGATAATGCCCGCGAAGGGATAAGACGAAAAGCATAGCTTTTCGGTGAATGCTCAACAATGTGTATTCACTTCCAAGTGGTAAACAATTATCTGCAGCAACCTACCCCGGTTGCTGTTTTTGTTTAACCGTTTTGTTCTAAATTATGTTACGTTTTTCATTATTGATGTGTGTGAGTTACTTCCTTATTCAGATTGGCCACTCACAACCTGTTGCCGATACATTAACCGGTAAAACCATTCAGGAAGTAGTGCTCGTAGGTATTCGTGCCGGGAAAAATATACCTGTTACCTATACCAATATTACAGCCGCACAATTAAAACAAATTTACTACGGGGCCGATTTGCCGAATGTATTGCAAAATACGCCCGCCATACATGCATATAGTGATAATGGCACCGGAGTAGGCTACAGCTTTTTCAGGCTAAGGGGCATGGACCAAAGCCGCATTAACCTTACCGTTAACGGAGTGCCTGTGAACGACCCCGAAAATCAAGGCACCTTTTTTAACAACTTTGCTGATTTGGCCAGCAGTGCTCATTCTGTTCAAATTCAACGGGGCGTGGGCACATCTACCAACGGCACGGCAGCTTTCGGAGGCAGTATTAATATCCTAACACGCACTTTGACCGATAAAGCTGAGGCCGAAATGAACATAGGCTATGGATCATTTAATACACGCAGAATAACAGCCGAGGCACAGAGCGGAAGAATAAAAGATAAATACGCCATGTATGTGCGTTTATCCAATCTGGCAACTGATGGTTTCCGCGAGCGCTCGGGCAGCCAAATAACATCTTATATGTTTAGCGCTGCACGTTTTGGTACAAAGTCGGTTCTTAAACTGAACGTATGGGGTGGTGATGCACAGTCGCAGCTGGCTTATATCGGAACGGATGAAGCCACTTTAAAAACCAACCGAAGAGCCAACCCACTCACACAAGGCGAGCGTGATCGCTTTCAACAGCATTTTTTCCAATTGCAATATCAGCGAAGTTTCTCGCTGAAGTCAGGAGTCAATGCCTCGGCCTATTATGTGAGGGGCAATGCTCCACAATTTCAGGTGTATTTTCCGGCATCATACTCGTTTTACAATATGCCTGAGCCCATCATTGGTGCAGATACCATACGCGAAACCAATGCAATGGTTTCTTACCGGCTTGACCAACAATTTTATGGCGGGTTTGCCAACTACTACTATCATGGCGAAAAGCTGAAAGTAGATGCAGGTATTCATGTAAACAGTTTTACTGCTGATCATTTTATGGAGGTACAACGCATGGATGTATTTCCTTCAGGTTTTTCAGGCGGACATCGTGTATATTTTAATACCGGTTATAAGCAAGAGGCATCAGCGTTTGTAAAAGCAAGTTATAACCTAACAGCCCGCGCCTCCGTTTTCGGAGATGTGCAGGTGCGTTCGGCCTTTTTCCGTTATAGCGCACAAACCATGCAATATGCAGCACCACCTTTTACTTCTGAAAATATGCAGTGGACCTTTATAAATCCGAAAGTGGGTGGTAAGTTCAGCATCAATGAGTACACAGATATTTATGCAATGGCAGGAATGACAGGACGTGAACCTACTCGATTTGATTATTTTCAGGATGATTATGCCATACGTAACGTAAAGCAGGATGACATAAAACCGGAGTATGTAACCGATATTGAAACCGGTGTGCGCATGAATACGCGTTCACTGCAACTGAATGCGAATGTATACTACATGGATTTTACCAATGCCGTTATCAATACCGGTCAGGTAAATGCTTTTGGTTTTCCTATTACCACAAACGTGGCAGCCAGCATGCGTAGCGGATTAGAGCTTGATGTGACCTGGAAAATAAATAAGTATTTTACACTAATACATGCAGGCAACTACAGCCATAACCGCATTCAAGAGATTACACAATTTTACACCGATAGTACTTTTAGCAGTGCCGGATTTACATATAAAGAAACCACGCCTGCACTTACACCTTCAGTAATTGTGAACCAAGGCATACGAGTTAACCCGGTTGAATGGTTGTATACTGAAATCAATGCACGTTATGTATCACAACAGTTTGTAGACAACAGTTCATCAAAAACGGCAGCAGTTGCGGAATACACGGTTACAGATTTGCGCCTGGGATTACAGCTTAAACAATGGCTAAAGCAACAAGTAGCACTTACGTTTCATGTCAATAACCTCTTCAATCAAACTTACAATGCGTGGGGTAATGCAGGTATGTTCAGCAATGTGGTAGACTACCGCCCGGACGGAACCACAGCCGGCACAATTACTCCTGTATTTTTTGTGGCCCCACCGCGTAATTTCTTTATCACCCTTAGCTGGAAAATATAATTAGCCATAAAATACACCTCATATTTGCATAGCTAAACAGGCTCATGTACATTTGCAACCCGACTTATCTTGTGGTAGACAAAAGCTGAAAAGGTAAGTTCTAATTTTAAATTGCGCGGGTGGCGGAATTTTCGTGAGTCTCTGCTTTTCGCAGAAAAGCAGTTAGACGAACAATCCCGCACAAAGTGCGGGGGGTAGACGAAAGTTGAATAAGGAAGTTCTAATTTTAAATTGCGCGGGTGGCGGAATTTTCGTGAGTCTCTGCTTTTCGCAGAAAAACAGTTAGACGAACAATCCCGCACAAAGTGCGGGGGGTAGACGAAAGTTGAATAAGGAAGTTCTAATTTTAAATTGCGCGGGTGGCGGAATTTTCGTGAGTCTCTGCTTTTCGCAGAAAAACAGTTAGACGAACAATCCCGCACAAAGTGCGGGGGGTAGACGAAAGTTGAATAAGGAAGTTCTAATTTTAAATTGCGCGGGTGGCGGAATTGGTAGACGCGCTGGTCTCAGAAGCCAGTGGGGTAACACCTGTAGGAGTTCGACTCTCCTCTCGCGCACGCAGTAAGCGAGAGAAACCTGTACGGCAACGTACAGGTTTTTTTTGTGCAACAAAAAAGAGTAGAAGTTTACCCCGAAGCAGCAGATGTGCGAGGCACGAGCAACAGCTGTGCAATCGGGGACTCTCCTCTCGCACGGCCGAGCGTAAAGAAATGACCCGGTGGGTCAATTTAGCGAGGAGCGAGACTGTAGGGAGAGCGTAAGCGAGAGAAACCTGTACGGAAACGTACAGGTTTTTTTGTGTAACAAAAAGAGTAGAAGTTTACCCCGAAGCAGCAGATGTGCGAGGCACGAGCAACAGCTGTGCAATCGGGGACTCTCCTCTCGCACGGCCGAGCGTAAAGAAATGACCCGGTGGGTCAATTTAGCGAGGAGCGAGACTGTAGGGAGAGCGTAAGCGAGAGAAACCTGTACGGAAACGTACAGGTTTTTTTGTGTAACAAAAAAGAGTAGAAGTTTACCCCGAAGCAGCAGATGTGCTATTGGCATAGCGGTGTAATATGATATAAAGCATGCAAATAGGTGATGCAATAAAGAATATGACTCTGCTCATTTTGGCAGTAAGTCTATTCATTCCATATTCACCTGCACCTGTCCATCGCCAATGGCTTCATTCAGAATGTCGGCTTCAGCCTGTTTAATCAGTGCAATACTGCGCTGCTGTAAAATAATCTTGCGTATTTTATCTCGCTCAAACTCGAAATCGGATGTACTTTGCTGTGTTCGGTAATCCTGCAAATGCACCAGGTAAATAAATTCACCTTCAGGAATTTCCAGGTATTTGTTGTTTTTCAGAAAATGTTCATCGTTATATGCAGGCAGAGGAATTTCTTTTTTTACATCATCCCATTCCAGCCATGTTTCGTCATCCAAAAAATAATTGATGGCATGCATTTTACATAACCCGGCCAGTTGCATCCGCGATTTTGATTCATCACGTCTGATCAGGCGCTTCATTACAGGTAGCGTGCGGTTATCATTATTTATCTTCACAAAGCGCATCTTTACAATATTCTTGTGAAGGATAAAGTTATCCTTATTGGCTTCGAAATAGTTCCGCATTTCTTTATCCGTAACATTTGTATCTAGCCGTTCGGTGATTAGTTTTTGCTGATAGCGAAATACAAGCAATGAATTTTTATAGGCTTCCAGCAATGTGTTAACATTCTTTTCGTCAGCAGACAGATTTTCTTCTGCCTTATATGCAAGCACACAATCTTTAATCCAATTATTGACAAATTCATTAAGTTGCTGTAGGCTGTCGGCAGCAGTCAACTCATGCGTAGTATTCAGTGTTGCTTCGTAATCGGAGTAGTACAGTTTTTTAGTATACGCAACAGCCAGAGGCTTATCGCTTTTGTTGCTGCAGGCATTCAGCAGCATCAGAATGACTATGCCTGCACGTGTATACATTATTTAAACAGTTGGTCGAGCACAGGTGTGTTTACACTCACCGGATATTTTGCCCTTAACTCTTTAATCCACTCTTTTTCGAGGTAGCTTTGGTAATCAGAAGTCAACGGACCACGCGCTTCTTTTACCGATTTCGGTTCAGGACCAACAACACCGCTTACTATGTAAAATTTAAAGGTGTTGTTTTGGTTGGGAACATCTTCCACACCACGTTTATCCCACAGTTTATCCATAGCGCTGTTGGCTCCTTTTTCAAATTTATTCAGATCGAACGTAACCGCACCTTTGATTTTTTTATTCAGCTTGGCGCCTATCTCTTCGTTGCTTTTGCCGGCACGGGCCATTTTTAGCGCGGCAAGTTTTGTTTTTTCATCCAGGCAGGTAACAGTGTATACGGTAACGCGATCTTTCCACATGTACTTGCCACTGTTGGCTGCATGAAATTTTTCAAGTCCGGCAGTATCTGTATGTGCGCGGTTCCACACTTTTTTCTCGGTCAGGTCAAATAGCATAATGCCATCATTGTATTCCTGCATCAGGTTACGAAAATCATCGTATTTGGTTTCCAGTATCCCTTCCTCGTATTCCAGTGCCTTTTCATCTGTAAAACGTTTAAACAAATTGGCAGCGGTCATTTCTACTGATTCATCATTCTTGCGCGGTTCCTGTGCAGTGCGCAGAAAGCGGGCAAAGTCGTGTGTTGTAAAAATTTTATCATTGAACGATACGATAGATTTTTCTTTGATCACCGAATAGTTGGGTTCCCATGTTCCGTTCAAAAATGTGCTGTCGAGGTAGGATGTAAGTTCTTTATAGTTGGCTGTATACTCGGTGTATTTTGTTTCGCGCTTGATGCGTTGTGAAACAACAGAACGGCTGCTTTCAGAACGCGTGTCGCGGGTAATTTTATTCTTGATGCTTTCTTCAAGTTCTTTCAGTTCGGGGGTGCCTTTTTTCTCCACAACCTTTATAATGTGCCAGCCAAATTCGGTCTGGAAAGGTTTTGAAAGTTCGCCACGCGGAGTAGAGAAACTTACGTCTTTAAACTTATCGGGATAGTTGCTGAAGCTGCCGAAAAAGTTCATCACCCCTTTGTTTTGGTTGCTGCTCATATCAACAGATACAGATTTAACCAGGTCTTCAAACGAGGCACCGTTTTGCAGTGCGGTATAGATTGAATCTATCCGGATTTTATTTTCATCTATATTCTCCTTGCTATCGCCCGAACCACCTTTGAGCATAATATGCGCAACTTTTACTTCGCCACGAGCAGGTCTGCGATCGTTCACTTTAATGATGTGATAGCCAAAGCGTGTACGAAATGGCATAGATACTTGTCCTTTCGGTGTGTTATAGGCAAAGTTTTCGAACGGATAAATCATGTAAAAGGCCGTAAACCAACCCAGATTTCCGTTGTTGCTTTTAGCCGATGGATCTTCAGAATTTTTGGCTGCAACCGAGTCAAAACTTTCGCCTTTCATGATGCGTTTGCGCAAATCTGCCAGTTTGTTGTAAGCAGCCAGTGTATCTTTAGGTGCCGCATTTTCAGGGCAATTGATAAGAATATGGCTTGCATTAATTTCTTCTTTCAATCTTTCGTATGCCTCTTTTATCAGTCCTTCGGTTACTTTCTTATCGGTTAAATAAGGATTAGCCAGTTGCTTGCGGTAACCGGCCAGTTCGGTTTTGAATGAAGTGAAGGTATCGAGTTGCATCAGACGTGCTTCTTTCACTTTCATCTTAAAGTTCTGGTACAAGTCAAGGTATTCTGTAATCTCATCTTTCGATGGTGCTTCCTTTTCCTTGCGGTTTTTTGAAAGCAAACGTTCAAACTCATCGCGGTACACGGTATCGCTTCCATATGTAAATACCCATGGATTGGGTTTAACTACCGGTTTAGCAGGTACTGCAACAGATTTGGCAGATGCTTTTGTAGGAACTTTTTTGTTTTGGGCAAATACAGCCGATGTCATTACACCGGAGAACATGATGAAAATCGCTATCAGTTTATTCATAACTCTTAATTCCTTGTTTTTTAGTATGCTTAAATTTTGGGCACGCAAAAATATAAAAATGTGCCACATATACTATTTCAGCGCCAATTTAGCCTGCGTATCACGCACTAACCCAATCAGGACGCTTCGCAATTCGCTAATATTCAGTTTTTTGGCAGCTGATATGAAGACCACCGGGTGCTCCTGACGGGCAAGCCAGGTTCGTTTTAGCCGGTCAATATAAGGTTCAGCATCTTCGGTGTCATCTTGCTGCAGGGGTTCTTTCAGCTGATCAATTTTATTAAATACCAGCAATGTAGGTTTGTACAAGGCACCAATTTCATCCAGCGTTTGTTGCACCACGGTTACATGTTCTTCGGCATTGGGGTGTGAAAGGTCTACTACATGCACCAGCACATCGGCTTCGCGTATTTCATCCAGCGTAGATTTGAAACATTCTATTAACTGATGCGGGAGCTTACGTATGAAACCAACAGTATCGGTGAGCAGAAAAGCCACATCTTCATATACCACTTTTCGAACAGTTGCATCCAGTGTGGCGAACAGTTTGTTTTCGGCCAGCACATCGCTTTTGCTCAGCAGATTCAGCAGGGTTGATTTGCCTACGTTGGTATAACCTACCAATGCGACTCGAACTTTATCGCCACGTTGTTGCCTGCGGGTAGCGCTTTGCTTATCTATTTCGTTGAGTCGTTCTTTCAGTTTGGTAATTTTATTGCGCAATGCCCTGCGGTCGGTTTCTATTTCGGTTTCGCCCGGACCTTTCATTCCTATGCCACCTTTTTGCTTGCTCAGGTGGGTCCACATGCGGGTAAGGCGGGGTAGCAGGTATTGTGCCTGAGCCAGCTCCACCTGATAGCGGGCCTGTGCAGTTCGAGCACGTTTGGCAAAAATATCGAGTATCAGATTGCTGCGGTCAAGTATTTTGCATTTCAGGCTTTGTTCAAGGTTTCGAATTTGTGAAGGCGATAATTCATCATCAAATATCACCATATCAATCTCGTGCTCTTTTACGTATTCGGCTATTTCATTCAGTTTTCCTTCGCCTACAAATGTTCGCGGGTTGGGATAGGGCAGTCGTTGCAGAAAGCGTGCGCTGACCACGGCACCGGCTGTAAGTGCCAGAAAAGCCAGTTCGTCCAGGTACTCTTCGGCCTGTTCAGGTTTTTGGTGGGCAGTGATGATTCCTACCAGCACGGCTTGTTCGCTTTTTTTAGCTGTAGATTGAAGTTTGGCCATTACATATTTACAGGAATTGCACTACACATTCCGCTCCACATAGTCAATCAATGCATGTATACATTTGATATGAATTTCCTGTGCACGGTCGGCATAGGGGCTGTGTGGAGCACGTATTTCCACATCACATAGTGAAGCCATTTTCCCTCCGTCTTTTCCGGTTAGTCCTATCACTTTTATGCCTTTGACTTTAGCTGTTTCAATGGCTTTAATCACATTTTTTGAGTTTCCACTTGTAGATATGGCCAGCAACACATCACCCTCGTTTCCCAAGGCTTCAATATAACGGCTGAATACAAAATCGTATCCGTAGTCGTTGCCTACACAAGCCAGGTGTGAGGGATCGCTTATGGCTATGGCTGGTAAAGCTTTTCTGTCATCGCGGTATCGCCCTGTCAGTTCTTCAGCAAAGTGCATGGCATCGCACATGCTTCCGCCATTGCCGCAACTCATTATTTTTTTGCCTTGGACTATAGCATCGGTCATCAACTTGCCGGCTTGTTCAATGCGGTTCATGTTTTGCTCATCGGCTAAAAAAGCTTGCAGCGTATTCAGGGCTTCTTCAAAGTGGTTACGGATGTTACTCATGTTATTTCTTTTCATAAAATGCCTTTTTACCCGCATCCAGAAAGTTGATGAAATGCTGAATGTTTCGGTCGTAGGCATGGGGTTGTGTCAGCACATTTTCATTACCATCTATGATTACATAATACGGCTGTGCATTGGCATTGTATTTGGTAATTTGTAAGTCGGCATTTTGCTTGCCAATGGTTTTTTTCACCTTATTATCGTATGCTGAAATATACCATTCGTTTTCGGGCAATTCAGTTTTATCATCTACATAAATGGCCAGCATCACAAAATCTTCTTTCATACGTTTAAGCACCTCAGGGTCGCTCCAAACGTTGGCTTCCATTTCGCGGCAGTTTACGCAACCGTGTCCGGTAAAATCAATGAAAATGGGCTTGTTTACTTTCTTTGAATAGTCCAGCGCCTGTTTGTAGTCAAAAAATCCCTCAATGCCATGCGGGAAGTGAAACAGGTTTTTGTATTTCACTTCTCCCAGGTCGTTTCCGGTTGTTTTCTCAGCATGTGCCGAAGTTTTGTTGGAATACAAATCAAAATCGAGTGTGGCCTGCGGAGGCAGGTAGCCGCTGAGGGCCTTCAATGGAGCACCAAACATGCCCGGAATAAGATAGACCACAAACGTAAAGGTGGCGATAGCCAGCCCGAGTCGTGGCACGCTTAGATACGGCAAATCGCTGTCGTGCGAAAATTTGAGTTTCCCCAGCAGGTACATTCCCAGCAAAAAGAAAATCACAATCCAAATGGCAATATAAACTTCACGGTCAAGCAGACCCCAGTGGTAGGTTTGATCGGGTATAGAAAGAAATTTAAACGCAAGTGCCAATTCCAAAAAACCAAGCACCACTTTCACCGAATTTAGCCAGCCTCCGCTTTTGGGTAAGCTTTGCATCCAGTTGGGGAATATGGCAAAAAGTGTAAACGGCAATGCCAGCCCAACACCAAATGCTGCCATACCTAAAATAGGTTTCAGTATTTGGCCACCAACTGCCTGAATGAGCAAACTGCCTACAATGGGTCCGGTGCAGCTAAAGCTGACCAACACCAGTGTAAAGCCCATAAAAAATACTCCCAGAAAATTACTCATGCTGCTTTTGCTGTCAATTTTATTGACAAGGCCATGTGGCAGTGTAATTTCAAACATGCCCAGAAAAGATGCGGCAAACACGATGAATATTATAAAGAACAATACATTAGGAACCCAATGAGTGCTCAGCCAGTTTCCAAAATCGGGACCCAGACCAAAAATACTGAATACGATACCTAAGCTGGAGTATATGGCAACAATACTGAATCCAAAGCCAAATGCCCTACGCAGAGCCAATCCCTTGGTTTCGCTGCGTTTGGTAAAAAAGGTAACCGTCATGGGCAGCATCGGAAATACGCAGGGCGTAACTACAGCTACCAATCCGAATGACATGGCAAATAACAGAAATGCCCACATTGATTCCTGAGAACCACCGCTTACATCATCAGCAACCGGGGTTTGTACGGTATCTGTTTGAGCCGTTTCTGTTTCAGCTTTTGCCGGAGTATCAATAGTGGGGCTGGAGGCCTGTTCGTTATTGGGCTCAACCCAATCGCTGGTAACTTTTTCAGGGGTTGCCGCAGCCATTTTTATTTCTTTCCCCAATTCAAAATCATGTTCGAATAGTACGCATACGCCTGTTACATTCGAGCATTCCTGAAATTCAATAACCCCTTTTATTTTCGGATTGGCTGCCAGTATTTTTACTTTTTGTCTGAATTCAGCTTTGCCGGTAAAGTATGATACTTCGCCATTCCACACCTCTTCAAATTTACGTTTGGGTTTTACTGGTTTTACTTTTCCTACCAGCTCATACGAGGGGTGTTTTTCGTAGGTAAATGATGTTACTATCGGCCCCAGATTTTCGTCAAAATCGCTGGAGTACATATACCAGTCTTTTTCAATTTCACTGGTAAACACAATTTCGGTTTCATCGCCAGGTTTTACATCGGTTTTTGTAAAGGAGATGTTCCAGTCGGGTTTTTTCTTCAGTTGTTGCTGAGCAAGCAGCGATGGTGCAAAACCAAGAAGGATGAAAATGTATATCCAGGAGAAAGATGCGCGCTTTATAAATTGCATAATGGGTTAGATGTAGTAACGGACAAATTTATAATTTAATTACCACAACTGAAATGATATATCCGTAAGCAGGCAGGTATTGCAAATACGCATCAATTGTGTAGGTTTGATAAGCAAAAGGCAATGAAACAAAACAGACGTCATTTTTTGAAAAGTGCATCAGTGGCTACACTGGCCATGCCGCAACTGCTGGGTTCGGTGCAGGCCATGCCGCTTCACAACGGGGCCCCAGATGAGGCTTACTGGAAATTAGTACGCAGGCAATTTCCGCTTACCTCCCAAAAAATATACCTGAACAACGGCACGATGGGTCCATCGCCCTATCCTGTAATTGAAACCATGCATAAAAGCATGGCCGATATGGATGAATATGGAAGCTATGGCGGCTGGGAAGATGCGGTTAAAAAAATTGCCGCTTTTACCGGTGCCGATGAGTCAGAAATTGCGCTTACAGGCAATGTTACGCAAGGAGTAAATATTGCCTGCTGGGGCTTTCCCCTCAAAAAAGGTGACGAAGTTATCATTACTACACACGAGCATGTAGGCGGTTGCCTGGCCTGGTTAAATCGTGCAAAGTTGCATGGCATCGTGATAAAAACATTTTCGCCAGGAGCCACTGCCGATGAAACACTGGATAATATTAAGAAGCAATATACCTCCAAAACCCGCATGCTGGCCATTCCGCATATTCCCTGTACACAGGGTCAGGTAATGCCGGTAAAAGAATTTACAGCGTGGGGCAAAAGCAAAGGACTTTTTGTATTTATTGACGGAGCCCATGGCCCCGGTATGATGCCGCTGAATCTTCACGACATAGGTTGCGATGCATATGCCAGCTGCTGCCATAAATGGATGCTGGGTCCCAAAGGCACCGGATTTTTATATGTTAAAAAAGAAATGCTGTCAGCCGTGCAAAGCTATTTCATAGGTGCCGGTGGCGATGACGGCACGTGGAACATGTCGAAACCCAACCCGCAGTTCGGGCAATATAGTAACTCGGCTCACCGCTATTTTTACGGTACGCAAAATACAGGCTTATTTAAAGGAGTGATTGCCGCCATTGATTTTCTGGAGCAAATAGGTATGCCAACTGTATTTGAACGGGTGCAGGAATTGAGTGCTTACACACAACAATCACTTCAGCATACACTGGGTGATAAGCTGGAGTTGCTGACACCATCTGAAACACGTTCGCGCGGAGCAGTTACCGGTTTCAGAATAAAAGGGGAAGATTATAAAAAAGTATATGAAGCGGTGATGAAAGAAAACATCGTTATACGGCAAGTGCCAGAAAACGATGTGAACTGCCTGCGCGTATCTACTCATATTTACAACAGCAAACAGGAAGTAGATGCCCTGATGGAAGTGCTTAAAAAATTTGCCTGATTATTTTAGTCCGGTAACTGAACCGCATCAAGTATATCATTCAGTTCGTCAAAGTCTTTAACGCCCGGCCTCTCTTCATCGCCACCCTGCAGATTAATGGCATACGGACGATAATGCTCAACGATGTGTTTTATACCGGAAGCGTTTACATCATAGCCCCAGATAATTTTGTAGTCGCTGCATATTTGTTTTAATAAAGCTGCATCCGGCAATTGGTCATTGGTTGTATACAGCAAAAAGCCATCAGCTACGGCAGCGTAAGCATTCAGTTCGGTTAACAAAGATTCGTTTTGGAAAAGCGCGGTATCGATATGCTTGATAATGGCACGGTCTATTTGCTTTAGTTCATCTGGCAGCAATGCATTGTTCAGCTCCACCGCATCCAGGTTAAGCAACGAACTGATATCGGCAATTTCTTGCACCGATTGATTGCCAAACTCTCCGGAAATGGCACAGCCTGTTGTCCAGTCTATGATTTCTTTAGCTTTTACCGGAGCCAGATAGTGGTCTGATTGTGGATTAAAACAAAAACCGATGTATTCAAAGCCAGCAGCTGCTGCAAACCGGGCATCGGAAAGGTTATTGATGCCACTTAATTTAAGTCGGGTAAGCAATGCCATGATGGTTATTTTACTAAAGTAACCAAACTCATTTCCAGTGCTTTTTTGAGTAATCCCGTATGCTTGGGGTTAAACTGATTGAGGCGAAGCATTGCCTGACGAATGGTTTTGGATGCGTCTTTAAAAATTTCCTCATCACTCAGTTGAAACTCATCACTCATACAATAGGCAAATACGCGTGCCATGCCACAGTTAGCAATAAAATCAGGTATAACAGCTATTCGGTCATCGGCATCATTACCAATAGGCCCGAGGAAAATTTCTTTATCGGCAAACGGCACATTGGCACCGCTTGATATTACTTCAAGATCACTATCTATCAATTGATTTAATTGTTCCTGTGTGAGCATGCGAGATGCAGCTGCAGGCACAAAAATTTCAGCACCTGCTGTCCATATCTTTGTATTCAGCTCGTCATAAGGAATAAATTCAAGCCCCATTTTTTTGCAGGTAGCCTGCGACAGTTTGTTGCCTTCCCGTTCAATAAATAACTGTTTGATTTCATCTTTCGAAAATCCTTTGGGATTGAGCAAACCTCCTTCGCGGTCAATAATGCCCACAATCATCACATTCATTTGCGAAAGGTAATAAGCCGCAGCCGCAGCCACATTTCCCCAGCCCTGAATAATGGCCCGTTTGTATGCAAAATTTGGTCCCCACAAATCATAGTAGTGGCGCACTGCTTCTGCTACACCCCATCCGGTAATCATATCAGCGACCACATAGTGCTTATTGGTATCGGGCGAAAAACGAGCATCATCGAGTTTTTTGGAAACACCTTCGCGCAGGTTATTAATCATCCGTGCCTTGTGGGCTTCATCAGGTTGATAATGGCCTACAGCCGTTCCTTCCTGCGGGTGTTGCAATCCATATTTTTCAGTAATGGGAATTACTTCGTGAATTTCATCCACGTTTAAATCGCCACCTGTGCCGTAGTATGTTTTAAGCAAAGGCATTACGGCTTTATACCACCGTTCAAGTACACCTTTTTTTCGTGGATCAGAGGGGTCAAAGTTGATGCCCGATTTTGCACCACCAATAGCCGGCCCCGACACGGTAAATTTTATTTCCATCGTTTTGGCCAGCGATACCACCTCATCTTTGTTCAATCCTTTGCGCATGCGAGTACCGCCACCGGCACTTCCACCGCGCAGCGAGTTAATAACCACCCAGCCTTCGGCTTCGGTTTCACTGTCTTTCCATTCAAAAACTATTTCGGGTTGCTTGCTTTCGTATCGCTTAATCAGATTGTGTATTTGAGTCGACATGATATATGATATTGCTTAAACGGGGCGCAAGATAATACTATTGGCGTGATGAGAAATGATAAATGTCAAGAGTTGTAACTACTGTATACAGTTTAAAGCCCTGTATTAATTTTTACGTGTTGATTATGAACCGGTGGAAACACGAAAACAGACTCTGAATTATTTTAACCGCATGAAGGATGGTGCTCCTAGTGTTGCAGAAAATATCAGCAGACTGCTTATACGACTATGCAATCAGATGCCACAGTTGTTGCATATATGCCGGGTCTTTAATTTTTTCTTCAGCGCCTTCGGCAATTATTTTTTCGAGCAACACATCGTTTTTCTGTCCCTGATCCCATGCGTATTTGTAACCACTCAAGCTAAATGTAGTCAGTTCATACTGCGATTTAAATTTATCGGGATACAGTTCAGTTAATTCATGCTCGATATGTTTTTTATGCAGGAAATGTTTATCGCCTACTTTATCGGCCATTTCGTAATAATTTTGAACAGCAAGGTCTGCAATAGCATCGGCATTGGGTTTGCGTTCTTTCTGATATTCATCAAAAATTTTATTCCAGTCGTTGTCGTATTTTTCAATCATGTTATCCAGCACCACAATATCCTCAAAGCTGCAGTTCATGCCTTGTCCGTAAAAAGGAACCACAGCATGTGCAGCATCACCTGCCAGAGCCAGTTTATCGCCTTTCACCCACGGATAGCAACGCACAGTTACCAAATTTGATGTTGGGTTTTTCATGTAATCATCCAACAAAGCAGGCATCATAGGCACCGCATCAGGAAACTCATCATTGAAAAATTTTGCCACGTCTTCTTTCGTTTTAATGGAATCGAAGAGCTCGAAAGGCATGAACAGTGTGCATGTAAAATCGCCTTTGGGATTTGGCAAGGCAATCATCATAAAACTGCCGCGGGGCCAAATGTGAAGTGCATTTTTCTCCATCATAAACCTGCCGTTTTCGCCTTCAGGTATTTCCAGTTCTTTGTAGCCAACATGCAAATAACTTTGCGAATAATTGAACCGCTCGCTGGTTTGAAGTTTGCTTCGGGTAGCAGCAAACGCTCCATCGGTTCCTAAAATTCTGTCGCTGATTATGGTTTTATGTGAACCGTCTTCCAGTTCAAAAGTGGCTGTGGCATTATTTACGTCTACATCTATGCACTTGCTGCTGAAATAAATAGTGATGTTCGGAAATGCATCGGCCAGTTCAATCAGCTTTTGGTTTAAGCGACCACGCGACACCGAGTTGATAGCTTGCCCCTGCTTGCCATATGGATGATAGGAGAGCTCACCGGTTTTGCTGTGCATCATGCGGCCGTACATAGGTATGGCATCAGCCAGTATTTCTTTATCCAGCCCGATTTTTTTCAACGCATGCAATCCACGGGTACTTAAAGCAAGGTTGATGGATTTGCCCTGATAAATATTTGTTTTTCGCATATCGGGTCTGCGCTCAAAGAGGTTTACTTCAAACCCGCGTTTAGCCATGTAAATAGCGGCCAAACTACCGGCCAATCCTCCGCCTATGATGGTAATTTTTTGTGTCATGCACTTACTTTTTAAAATATGTATCAAGAACTTGCCCGATTTGAAATACTTCCTCAAACGTATTGTACATGGGCACGGGGCTCATGCGTATCACATCGGGCTCGCGCCAATCGGGAAGTATATTGTGGTCAACCAGATAATCGAACAATTGTTTGCCGTTTTGTTTCACAATTACAGAAAGCTGGCAGCCTCGTTCAACCGGATTAGAAGGTGTGATGATAGTTAAGTGTTCGCTGAATGGCTTTAGAATAAATTCCAGATAACCGGTAAGCTTTTCGCTTTTTGCGCGCAGGTTTTCCATGCCGGCCCGGTCAAAAAGTTCGAGTGATGCTTTATGAATGGCCATCGGGAAAATTTGTGCATTGCTTAGCTGCCATCCGGCAGCGCCTTCCATGGGTTTAAATCCTTTTTTCATCAGAAAGCGTTCTTTTTCATCGTGGCCCCACCAGCCTGCAAAACGAGGCAGATCAGCATTGTTGGCGTGGCGCTCGTGCACAAACACACCGCTGGTTCCACCCGGCCCCGAGTTCAGGTATTTGTATGTGCACCACACGGCAAAATCAACGTTCCAGTCGTGTAGTTTCAGTAACAAATTTCCGGCTGCATGTGCGCAATCGAAACCGGCATATGCCCCCACTGCGTGTGCAGCTTTAGTGATGGTTTCCATATCAAAAGCCTGTCCGGTATAATAATTAACTCCACCCATCATCACAATGGCAAGGTCGTTTTTGTGTTCATATATTTTCGCTACCACATCTTCGGTGCGCAAGGTGTATTCACCTTCACGTGGTTTCAGTTCAATGATGGCATCATCGGGGCTAAATCCGTGGAATTTAGCCTGTGTTTCCATAGCGTACTGGTCGCTTGGGAAAGCAGAAACTTCCATCATGATTTTATATCGTGTTTGGGTGGGGCGGTAAAAACTCACCATCATCAGATGCAAGTTGGCTGTGAGGTTGTTCATTACAACTACTTCTACAGGTTTTGCTCCTACCACACGGGCAGCATGCTCGGTCAGAAAGTGATGGTAATACATCCACGGATTTTTGCCGTGAAAATGTCCTTCTACGCCTAATGTAGCCCAGTCATGCAACTCCTGCTCCACATACGATTTCACACTTTTGGGTTGAAGACCAAGCGAATTGCCGCACAAATAAGTAATCGGTTGTCCATTTTTATACAACAGATGAAACTCGTTGCGAAAAGGGGCAAGCTTATCGTTCGAGTCGAGGGTGCGGGCAAAGTCAATAGAATTTTCGTACATGGTATGTGCTATACAAATTGGTTTGCAAGGTTACGTATATGGCTATTATTTTCAAGCATGCTTCAGGTTTCGTATTCATTTGCGATGTATTTTTAGCAGTATATCATCCGAATACGTTATTTGCACACTACATAAAAATGCAAAAAAACGATTTTTTTGAAAGTGTATACGAGATAGTTAGGCTAATACCACGAGGCCGGGTTACCAGCTACGGTGCAATTGCCAGGTGTTTGGGTACTGCAAAAAGCAGCCGAATGGTAGGTTATGCCATGAATGCATCGCACGCATTGCACGATGTGCCAGCGCACCGCGTGGTAAACAGGGCAGGTGTATTAACGGGCAAACATCATTTTGCTACACCGGTGCGCATGCAGGAGTTGCTGGAACAGGAAGGAATACGCGTGATTAATGACACAGTTCAGGATTTCGATAAGTTATTCTGGGATCCGATGAAGGAGCTTTTGCCTTAAGCCGAGCCCCACGTTTCTCTGTCAAGGCTACGGTATTGAATAGCTTCTGCCAGATGTTCAATTTTTATTTCTTCGCTTGCAGCCAAATCGGCTATGGTACGGGCTACTTTTAAAATACGATCGTAGGCACGTGCCGATAATTGCAACTTATTCATGGCCGTCTTAAGCAAATTTTGTCCTGCCGCATTTATTTGGCACACTTCGCGAACCATCGTGCTACTCATTTGTGCATTGCTGTAAAGCCCTTCCCGGCCATTAAATCGTTCGCTTTGTATAGAGCGGGCATTCACTACGCGCTCTCGTATACGGTCGCTTTTTTCAGCTTTGCGGTTGTCGGCCAACTGATCAAAATTTACAGGTGTCACCTCGATATGTATATCAATGCGATCGAGCAACGGGCCAGATACTTTACTCAGGTATTTTTGAACGGTACCCGGCACACATACACATTCTTTTTCCGGATGATTGAAGTAGCCGCAAGGACACGGATTCATGGAAGCTATAAGCATGAAGCTGGCCGGATATTCGACTGAAAATTTAGCCCGCGAAATGGTTATGCGCCTTTCTTCAAGTGGCTGACGCATCACTTCCAGCACGGTACGTTTAAACTCCGGTAACTCATCCAGAAACAACACACCATTATGTGCCAAAGAAATTTCGCCCGGCTGCGGATTGTTACCTCCGCCTACCAGAGCAATATCGCTGATGGTGTGATGGGGTGCGCGAAACGGACGCTGATACAACAACGCAGTTTCTTTGGGCAAACGTCCGGCTACTGAATGTATTTTGGTAGTTTCAAGGGCTTCGTGCAATGTAAGCGGTGGCAATATAGACGGGAGGCGCTTGGCCAGCATGGTTTTTCCGGCTCCGGGCGGGCCTATAAGAATCACATTATGACCACCAGCGGCCGCAATTTCCATGGCGCGTTTAATATTTTCCTGTCCGCGCACATCAGCAAAATCATTATCGGTATTGTTCAGGTTTTGTTCAAACTCTTTGCGGGTGTCCATCTCTACCTGAGCCAGGGAATTTTTACCGTCAAAAAAGTCAATCACTTCTTTCAGCGTTTCTGCACCATATACTTTCAGGTTATTTACAATGGCGGCTTCACGTGCATTTTCGCGGGGTAAAATAAATCCTTCAAAGCCTTCTTTGCGCGCCTGTATGGCAATAGGTAATGCTCCTTTTATAGGCTTAAGGCTTCCATCCAATGCCAGTTCGCCCATGATGATGTATTTATCCAACAAGTCGCTTTTAACCTGTTCGGATGCACACAGAATACCCAGTGCTATGGGCAGGTCGTAAGCCGAGCCTTCTTTACGGATGTCGGCAGGAGCCATATTTATAACCGTGCGCAGGCGAGGCATTTTATACTCGTTGTTTCGTACTGCCGTTTCTATTCGGTGGTTACTCTCTTTTACAGCATTATCGGGCAGCCCCACCAGGCTGTATCCCACACCCTGATTGGAAACATTTACTTCAATGGTTATGGTTACTGCATTTACTCCGTGTACTGCACTGCCGTATGTTCTGATTAACATAATTTGCTGTCGTTATAACGCGAAATAAACTTTTTTATCCGAACTATTTTAAATGAATAGTTTTGCTGTCCTGTTTTTAAACTCATGTCACAACACACCCATACCAACCGCCTAATTCATGCATCCAGTCCGTATTTGCTTCAGCACGCACACAATCCGGTTGATTGGTGGGAATGGTGTGATGAGGCGTTTGAGAAAGCTCGCACAGAAGACAAACCTGTGCTGGTAAGTATAGGCTACTCGGCATGCCACTGGTGCCACGTAATGGAGCGCGAAAGTTTTGAAGATGCAGAAACAGCAACTATAATGAACGAACTTTTTGTTTGCATCAAAGTCGATCGCGAAGAACGCCCGGATGTAGATCAGTTGTATATGGATGCAGTGCAGTTGCTTACAGGAAGAGGAGGTTGGCCTTTGAACTGTTTTACCTTACCAGATGGTAGACCTTTGCACGGGGGCACTTATTTCCCAAAAGCGGAGTGGCAACGTGTACTCAAATCTATTTCTGACTTTTACCTCACGCGCAAGGAAGAGGCCATGCAGTATGCTACTGAATTAACCAATGGCATAAAAAAGCTGGACGTTTTTTTGCCACCGACAACAGCCCAATTGATTTCTGATGCAGATGTGGTTCGCATTGCGCAACAGGTTAAACAAAACATGGATATGGAGTTGGGTGGCTATAGTTGGGCGCCCAAATTTCCTATGCCGAATAACTGGGAATTGTATCTGTCGCTATATCGTTTTACACACGATACTGAATTGCTTGAAGCAGTTGAAAAAACACTGGTGAAAATGGCTGAAGGCGGCATTTACGATCAAGCGGGCGGAGGTTTTGCCCGTTACAGTACAGATATATACTGGAAGGTGCCACATTTCGAAAAAATGCTTTACGACAATGCACAATTGGTGAGCTTGTATTGCCATACATTTAAAGTAACAGGTAATTCGCTGTTTGAAAAAACGGTGAAGCAAACGCTTGGTTTTATTCAGCGTGAACTTACACAGGAGCACGGATTATTTTACAGCGCATTGGACGCAGACAGTGAAGGCGTGGAGGGGAAATATTATATCTGGACACAGCAGGAATTGAAAACGCTGCTTGGTAATGATGAGCCCCTGTACAGCCTGTATTATTCTGTACAGGCTTACGGAAACTGGGAACACGGAAGTAATATTCTTCACAAAACACGTACTACACAGGAAATATGTGAACTAACCGGCAGAAGCGAAGAGCAAATTCAGCAAACCATTGAACGCTGTAATGCGATTGTGTGTGCCGCCCGTGAGTTGCGCATCAAACCCGGTCTTGACGATAAAATCATTACATCATGGAATGCCATGATGATAAAAGCGTATGCCGATGCGTACCATACATTTCACATACCGGATTACCTATCGTGCGCTAAGCAGGCAGCAGATGCTCTGCTTCAGCATGTGTGGAATGGCAACCAGCTGAAACGCATACTTAAAAACGGCAAGGCAAGTATACCTGCATTTGCTGAAGATTATGCCTTACTGTGTGAAGCACTGCTTAAGCTGGCAGAAGTAGCAGAAGACGAAACCTATTTTTTACATGCGCACCAAATCATGAAGGCTGCCATTAATCATTTTTATGATACAGATAAAAAGCTGTTTTACTTCAAATCGAAATTTGATAGTCAACTGGCTGCCCGTAAAATAGATATCAATGACGATGTTATACCCTCAGCCAATTCCACATTTGCCAAATGCCTTTGGATTCTCGGATATCTTTTTGATAAGCCGGAGTATGAACAGATGGCCGACCAAATGGTAATGCATGTTCAGCATAAGTTTGAAAAATTTCCGACCGGTTTCAGCAACTGGATGCATTATGTATTGCTGCGCAATCAAGGTTTGAGGCAACTGGTAGTTAGCGGTAAAAAAGCAACTCGCCCAAACATGTTAACCTACGAACCAAACCTGATTGTGCTTGTGCAAAAAGGCGAATCGCGACTGCCTCTATTGGCCGATAAACCAGTAACTGAAGAAAACACCTACTACCTGTGTACCGACAGAACCTGCGGACTGCCACATAAGAATTGGCAAGAGTTGATTGCATAACAAAACATACACCTGTGGGTAAACCAAACGCCTAACGGTGTAAGCAAAAAACTGCTTAGGTTAACTTTGCCGTATGAAGGCATTAGCATCCTGTATTGTATACACCTTTTCTTTAATCATCACAGTCAGCACTTCGCTTAGTGCGCAGCCTGTTCCTACAGCTGAGTTTCCTTTCAAAATGTCGGTTGAAGAATACGTTGGAAAATATGCACCTATAGCCGTAGAAGAAATGCAGCGAAGCCGTATACCTGCCAGCATCACACTTGCACAGGGATTGATTGAATCGGGTAATGGAAACAGCCGCCTGGCCCTGATAGCCAATAATCATTTTGGTATAAAATGCCGTAAAGACTGGACAGGCGAAAGTATTACGCACGATGATGATGCTCCTCAGGAATGTTTCAGAAAATATCCGACACCGCTTGACTCTTACCGAGACCACTCGCAGTTTTTAAGAAGCGGAACACGTTATGCATTTTTGTTTGATTTGAAAATAACCGATTACAAAGCGTGGGCGCACGGACTAAAACGAGCCGGTTATGCAACCAACCCAAAATATGCCGAAATACTTATTAATACCATCGAGCGAAATAACCTGCAGCGTTTTGATGGCATGAAGCCTGCCGAACCTGTGGTGAAGAAAATAGAAGAAGAAAAAAGAGAAGAACTGAAACAGGAAAAAAATATTTCAGTAAACGGTGTGCCTGCCATTGTTGTGGCTCCGGGCGAAAGCTTCACTTCCATTGCTTTGGCAAACGATATGCGTGTATGGCAATTGTATAAGTACAACGATTTGAATAAAGATGCTGTATTGAAGCCTGGTGATACACTATACACAAAACCAAAAAACTACAAGGCACTGGCCGATTCCTGTATGGTGGGCTCCGATGACAATATGTTTGTTATTTCGCAACGGTATGCCATTAAATTAAGTCGACTACTTGCATTAAACCGCATGAAAAGCGGAGAAGAACCGCAGGTCGGAGAGTCAGTTCATCTGCGCACAAAACGTGTGTCGCCACCGACTTTACGAAAACAGCCACTGGCAATAAAAGATACCCTTTACGACAATGAGGTGTATGCCGATCCGGTAAAAAATATTGAAACAGCCAGGCCAGTTATTCCTGATGATCCTTATGATGTAAGCATGCATGGCGTGAAAGAGCCAATGGCATTTTTTCATATTGTGCAGCAGGGCGAAACATTGTTCTCCATTGCTAAACGTTACAATGTCCAAATTGAAGGTATTAAAGAGCTAAATAAACTAATAACGGATGCAATAAAGCCGGGCGATAAGTTGATTATAAACCCCAATCAGCCGGTACAGAATGTGAACGAAGAATCTGTTATTCCAGGTTATCACACCGTAATTCAGGGTGAGACACTTTACAGCATTGCCAAGCTTTACCATACCACGGTTGAATTATTAAGGACAGTGAATGATTTGGCAAACGATACCATACGTATAGGCGATGAACTAATTGTGTTGCCCAGACATGGCGAAAAACCCGGGGAGCAAAAAGTGACTGACGATGTAGAAGGTCCGGTTTATTATGAAGTAAGACAAGGCGAAACGCTTTTTTCAATAAGTCGCAAATTTTCGACTGATGTAGATACACTGCGTAAACTCAACAACTTAATAGATAATACCGTACTTACCGGACAAATGCTGCGTGTTCGCTGATGCCTGTAATCAATCGCATACTGCCTGTTGTTATACTGATACATATTGCCGCATTCATCTGGGCTTTTACAACCGGTCATATTTATCTGGCCGATTCGTCCGGTTATCTGCATCAGGCTTTTAATCTGAAAACATACGGCTGCTGGTATGCAGAAGACTGGAACGGTTCGCTTTTGTTGGATTATTTTTCCTATCGCACACCCGGGTATGCAGTTTTTATTTTGTGCTGTAAATTTATTTGGGATTCGGTGTGGGCTGTTCTACTGGTTCAAAATATCATCAGTATTTATACGTGTTTGGTAATTATACGACAGTTGCAACAATCATCGGTTCCTCCATTACATATTCGGTATACACTGTATGCATTTTTACTGTTTTATCCGGCACAGGTTATACTCGCAAATATGGTGATGAGCGAGATTTTGTTTCAGTTCTTGCTTGTTCAGTTTTTTCTGGCTCTGGTTCGTTACAGCAAAACTCCTGATTACAAAAAACTCATGGCAGCAACACTTTGGCTGGTGTGCCTTATAGCAACCAAGCCGGTAGCCTTGTTTTTACCTGCAGTAGCAGTAGGCTGTATTGTCGTAATCAATTACCGCACATCGCTAAAGCGTATTGCCATACATGGGCTGTTGGTAACAACAATCACAGCATTAAGTATACACGCTATTTGTATGCAGCAATCACATCAGGTTGGGTACTATCATTTCAGCAGCATTAAACCTGTTACCATGCAGCGGTATTATGCAAAATTTATATTGGCCAATGAATACAACCAACAGATTGCCGATGAATGGAATGACCGCTGTTATATTCGTCTGCAACAGTGTAGTACTTACCAAGAGCGGTATGAACTTATGCAGCACATGGGCGATTCGGTGGTAAAAAAATATCCTGTAACGGCTATCTATTTATACGCAAAGGGTGCTGTAGCTATGCTTCTCGATCCGGGTAGGCACGAGCTGATCAGGTTTGCAGGATTTGATAATCCATCGTTGCCCGGTTTGTTTTACGATATACAATCAGGAGGCAATCGAGGAATACGCAGCTACATACAATCAATGCCACTTACATTATTGCTTATGCTCGCACTGTCATTGATGTACAATGTTGCATTACTAATTTTACTTGTCATATATGCCATGCGTGTAGTACATACTGCATTATACAAACGTATTTTACTTGTGGTAGTTGCTTATATGATTTTGACTACCGGCATGTTGGGCGTTTCGCGTTACCGTAGTGCCATAATGCCACTGCTTGTTATAGCAGCCGGCATTAGTCTTTCGCATGTGCTTACCAAAAAACAGTCAATCGGCTAAGGCTCTAAACCCATCAGCGGAGTTTTTCCATCGGTAATAATCACCTTGGTATTCGAACTCTTACTCAGGTTCATGAATGCCTCAACCTGTCTGTTTTTTATCACAATAGGTGTTAAGCTTTTGTTGAGCAATTCGTTTGCGCGCATCTGCGCTTCCGCTTCAGTTTTTATCGCATTTGCTCGTCCTTCTGCTTCAATTTCAGTTGTACGTTTCAATCCTTCGGCCGCAATAATGCGCGATTGCTTTTCGCCATCAGCCTGTATTAGTTTACGTTCCGCATCTCTGCGTTCGCGTTCTTTAACAAATTCCATGCGTTGTGCATCCTGTTCGGCCTGCAGTTTTTCTTCTATACTTTTACTTAAACCGGGAGGCAATGAAATACTTTTCAGCAGAACCTGTTCAATGAGGAAGCCTTTCGGTGAAAGCACTTCCATCATACGTTCAGCAATTTGTTTTTCGATAATGCTGCGCTTGCTGCTGTGCATATCCTTAGCATCAAACTTGGCACAAATGTCGGCAGTGGCACTGCGCAACACTGGTTTTATAAGTACATCTTCAAACTCAAGCCCAGTATTTTGCAATATGTTAGGCACTTCGTTGCGCACAATTTTATATAGTATGGATATTTCACTGTTTACTGTAAGGCCTTCCTTGCTTGGTAATCCTAAGGTCATTTCCAGATTGACTGTTCTGATTTTCACTTTTATAATGCGCGATGTAAACGGATTGAAAACACGAGGTCCGGGCGAATAAATTTTATTTTTTACCCTGCCCAGTGTGCGTTTAACACCTACTTCGTCTTGAATAATAACAGCACAGGAGCTCATGGAAATGGCTACAGCAAGCCATAAAATGGTAAGTAATTTGTTCATAATATTGAATTAATAATGATGCAGGCAAATTGACAAAAACAATACCACTTATTGACGTTTTAGTATTGTAAAAAAACCTTTACGTTTGATGCACGCAGATACTATGCAACACATAAATCGTACAGACGTTATCCGTTTCTTTGAAGACATTCCAGAAGTACCCATACAGCCTTTGCTATGGCCGGATTTTTCTGAGTATGATTTGCAGGTTTACATAAAGCGTGAAGACTTGTTGCATCCTTACATATCAGGAAACAAATGGAGGAAATTAAAATATGTATTGGCCGATGCTGTGGCCATGCATAAAACACACCTGGTCAGTTTTGGCGGAGCATATTCCAATCATCTTCTGGCGTTGGCTTTCGCAGCTCACAGACTTCATCTGCAATGTTCAGCATGTGTGCGAGGAGAGGAAGTACATAATCCTGTTCTTGATTTCTGTGTGCAACATAACATGCATCTGCATTTTATTTCCAGAGATCAGTACAAAAATAAACGCGGTGTATACGATTCATTATTTGCCCAACACAGCGATACTTATTTTATAGATGAAGGCGGACGGGGCGAACTGGCTGTAAAAGGCTGTGAAGAAATCATGGCGGATGTAACCGGCTATTCGCACTATGTGTGTGCAGCAGGTACAGGTACTACGCTTGCTGGTATTGCACGTTCAGCAAAACGAAATCATGCAACGGCCGAAGGCATATGTGTGTTGAAAGGTGCTCAGGCCATGGATGAGGAAATAAATGAGTGGGCAGGTTGCGAGGTAATGATGCACCACCGTTTTCACCGTGGCGGTTATGCCAAAACAGATAATGATTTACGCGCTTTTGTATCGGAATTTTACCAAAAAAATAAAATACGTCTTGACGAGGTATATACCGCCAAAGCTATGATGGCTGTTTGTGAGCTGGCCAAAGAAGGACATTATCCGAAAGGCAGCAAAATACTGTTTGTTCATACCGGTGGGGTATCATTATTAAATAATCCGGTATCTATGGGCCATTAAACCTTTATGAATTGGGTTTATCTGAACCCATATGATGAAAAAACTTTTTTATACCCTGGCCGTACTGGGTATGTGCCAGGCAACTAACGCACAAGCCCCCAAGCAACAATTAACACCTGAACAAAGGCTGGAGAAAGAAGTGTCACGCGCTAGAACTGAATTATCGTTAACCGATGAGCAGACAACAAAATGGAAAGTGGCTGCAGAAAAACGCAACCAGAAGTTATTACCTATCAGAAATAAAGCTAAAGGCCCAACCACACCTGAAGAACGCAAGGCCCTCAGACAAGAAGCTAAAAGCGTGATGGAGGCATTTAATGCAGACGTAAAAACCTTTCTCACAACAGAACAGCAAACAAAATGGGAGACGGTAAGAGAAGCGAAGAAGGAATCCATGAAATCAAGACGTCAGTCACGTAAAGATTCATCTACTCCTCAGCCCGATGATCTTGACGTTTTTTAAATAAGACGGGTTACTGGCACAGTTCGGCTATTGTTTTATCAGTTGATTTTAATCCATGACCGCTGAACAGCGTGACAACTTTTGAAAGCGAATGTCCTGACCTGTATTTACAAGCCCCTGCCACTGTTGCAGCTGAGGTTGGTTCAATATAAAATCCTTGTTTACCGCAAGCAAGCCAGGTGTTTTTTATTTCGGCTTCGCTTACGGTAATGAAGCTTCCACCAGTTTCTTTCACAATTTGTAGCATTTCGTTTCCGCGCACAGGTGATTCGATGGCGATGCCTTCAGCTATAGTTGGCAAAATAGTTGCGGAACCGGCAAGTTGGTTGCTATGTGCATTAGCCAGTGGTGCACAATTTTCGGCCTGCACGGCAATCAGTTTGGGTATCGCTTTTATAATACCTGCCTGATACAAATCAGTAAATCCAATATAACAACCGATTAGCAGTGTGCCATTTCCTGCAGGCACAACCACCGCGTCAGGAGTACTCCAGTTCAATTGTTCGCACAGTTCATAGGCAAATGTTTTGGTGCCATGAAAGAAATACGGATTGTAGCAATGGCTGGCATAAAAACTCTTTTCAGCAGCTTGCCGTGCAGCTACAGCAGCGTCATTTCGTGTACCGTTTACCTGTATTACATCAGCACCATACATTTTCATCTGAGCAATTTTAGCAGCCGATGTAGTATGCTGTACAAATACGGTGCAACCAATACCAGCCCTTGCAGCGTAGGCAGCAATAGCACAACCTGCGTTGCCGCTCGAATCCTGCACAACGTGTGTAATACCGGCAGCTTTGGCATAACTGATAAGCACGCTGGCACCACGGTCTTTATAAGAACCGCTGCTAAACAACTGCTCTTGTTTGATAAGCAGTGAATGTCCATTTATTTCAACCGTCAACAAAGGCGTATAGCCTTCATCAAGCGATACAATGTGTGAGTCGTCAGTAATCGGAATGGATTCCCGGTATCGCCACATGCCATACTTGCGGTTAATAAGCATTGACGGATTAAACATTCCGGTATAGGTTAGCTGCAGTAAATTACCTTTATCCGATACATATCCACGGTATAATTCGGACATTTCGTTGCCTGTTACACTATCGGTAAGAAGGACTTTCATCACATCAGTTTATGGTAGGCTTTTAGCCAGCGATCAGGGATTTCATCTTTGAGAGCCAGTTCATAGTCGGTATAGCTGCAGGGCACCATATACTTTCCGCTGTGCTTACTTTTTTCATTCGGATAAGGAATTTCCATCCACCAGCGATCGGTGAAATTATTTTTGTAAAACACAATATCGTAGTTGCCGTTCTGAGTTGTTACCAGATATCTTGTGTAGTCATCACTCTCAGGAGCCGGATAATCATTTTTACGCTGATAGTATCCATCTATAAAGTACCACATACTTTGAGAAAGTAACTTGGCGGTGCGCTGGTCGGTATCTTTCTCAGGAGCAAAATCGTAAAAGCCAATGGATGTTAGTTCGTTACTCATACCTGCATAGCGAGTTATCTGACAGGTTTCTTCACCAAATAGTCCATTGGGGTTACCGGCCAAACTGCCGGGTGCATCGGACGCTTTTATGCTGTTGGCGCTGAATACCATCATATCACTGTTGCGCAGCAAGGGTTCAGTTTCCTGAATGGCATTGCGCAGTCCTCCCAGTCGGTATAAATCAAAATTCATTTTTTCGAACGTATCGATACTTTCCTGTTCGATAAAATACTGTTGAGAGCCTGCATGTGTGATATTAAACAAGTAGTTTGGTTGATGGGCAATGAGCTTTAGCAAATAATTATTCCATTCGGGCATGTGGTCGTTTTGCTTAAGTATTATGGTTGAATCGCAGCAAAACACATTCATCGCACGATTGATTCCTTCATACGCGGTATATTGAGCATACGCCATATCCTGTGTGCCTCCCAGTATAATGATACATTTCTTTAATGTGAGCAGGTGAGATACTACAGCATTCAATGCAAAAAGAGAGTCGTTTAAACTATTGCCTGCTTTTATATTGCCTATATCGGCCAGTTTTGTGTTGAACTTAGGCTGCGCCAGCATATAAAACTGTTTGCGTATGGCATCAGCAGCTGAGGCAACAGACATATTGTTGCCGTTACGGTATTCTTCAACGCCTACAATAACCAGATCAGCCTGATGTATGTCGGGAAACTTTTGAAGATAAATATCAGCAACATTCACCAGCGTGCGTGCTGTGCTTTCTGTTATATCGTCCAGTACAGCATTTTGGACCGGTGAAAGATAGTCGGTTAATTCCATGGTGGGCAGATGAGTTTCGTTGTCACAAATTAGTGTAATTTAGCCGGCTCATAAATAAACATTTCCACACTTGATACTCGTAAGCGGAGCTACAGGATTTTTAGGGGCGCACATGGTATGCAAATTATTGCAGCAGGGCCGTAAGGTCAGAGCCATGAAACGCAGTACTTCGTCACCGGATGAATTTAATCTCATTTATGCAAATTACTTTGACACATCAGCAAATGTATCGGACAAACTGGAATGGACAGAAGCCGATGTGATGGATATACCATCGCTGAGTGAGGCTTTTCATGGTGTCACCGAAGTGTATCACTGTGCAGCTGTAGTTTCGTTTCATCAATCCGATAAGGAAATGATGTACCGCGTAAATGTGGAGGGGACAGCCAATATGGTAAATGCTGCACTCGAGCATAAGATAAGTCAGTTTTGCCACGTGAGTTCAATAGCAGCCATTGGCAGAAGCGGCAAAAATACGCCCATTACAGAGCAAACGGCATGGGTTACATCCAAATACAACTCTAATTACGCCATTTCCAAATACAAGGCCGAATTAGAGGTGTGGCGTGCCGCTGAAGAAGGATTACCGGTTGTTATCGTAAATCCGGGAGTAATCATTGGTGTAGGGAAGTGGAACAGGGGAACATGCGCACTGTTTAAAATGGTATGGGACGGACTGCCTTTTTATACACTGGGTGTAAACGGATATGTAGATGTAAGGGATGTGACACAAGCCATGTGTTTGCTGATGGAAAACAAGTGTTTTCATGAGCGCTATATACTTGTAGGACACAATGTAGAGAACAGGCAATTTATGTTTTCCGTAGCTGACCTGATGAAAAAACGTAAACCTTACATACGTATAAACAAGCCTTTGGCCGAGTTAGCTTGGATACTCTATGCTATATGGGGATTCATTACCCGCAGGCAACCAAAAATAACCCGAGAAACAGCCCGTGCTTCACAGAATAAGTATTGGTACTCATCAGAAAAAATAACCAAACAGCTGGCATTTAATTTTACTCCGATAAATGAGACATTCACATACATTTGCCATCAGTTTTTAAAGCAACACCATTATGACTAAATTTTATGCAGCAGTGATTGTAAGTGCATGCTTGCTAACTGCATGTTCAACAAAAACAGATCAGGCTACCAAAGCCGATACATCAACTGCTACTTACGAAAAACTATACAAGCAGGCATTAGCAGGCAAAGATTATCAAACTGCTATTACAGCTATTCAGCTTGTTCTTATGAATGACTCTTCAAGTGGTCTGAAAGATTCATTGCCCGAACTATTCGGTGCAGTAAATAACTTAGAGGCCTGCATGCAGGCTACCGCACAATCCATGGAGCGCTATCCTGAAAATGAAAAGTTTAAAAACATCATGCTCATATGCCTGCAACAAACGGGCGACATGGAAGGTCAGTATGCATTGCTAAATGACCTGTATCAACGTACCAAGAAATCGCAGTATATCATTCAAGTAGCATCTATACAAATGCAATCGGGCAATGTAAAACAGGCCATGCAAACAATAGATATGCTGATGAAAGAACTGAAAGACTCAAAAGACAGCATTGATGTATTTACAGATGAAACCAGTAAACAGAAAGTGCCTGTAATGGCCGCTTTATGGAATATGAAAGGTTTTGGCTACATGCAGCAGAAAAATATTGAAAAAGCCAAAGAGGCATTCTTTCAGTCCATGGAAATCTATCCTGAATTTGTAATGCCCAAGCGAAACCTGCAACTCATATTTGACCGGAAAATGCGTTAATGCATTAGTCGTCTGATTTGTTGTTGACCTTACCCAGTAAATCGTATGCTCCCTGTGTAACATATCGTTTCGATGTATCCACAGGATTGATTACACATTTTTTATCTTTGGTCAGCAGCAGGTTTACAGCAATCATTTCATACACTGATTTGTTGCCCGTAGCTGCAAAAACATATTGTCTGCCGTTATATGATACCACAGCCGATTCAGGCAAAGTGTAATTTTGCTGTGCTTCGTTGAATACCTGTGCATGCAGGTATGTTCCCGGAATAAGCGACTGATCTTCTGAATCCAGATGGCAATGTACACGCACAGTGCGTTCAGCACTTATTTCTTTATTGATTAAATAAACGTGAGCTGTTCTTACCTTTTGCTCATTAACCAGCCTTATATGTACTTTTTGATTTTTTGAAATGTACGGAATGTCTTTTTCAAACACCTGAAGTTCGGCATGCAGGTGCTCTGGATCAATAATTCGGAATAATAAATCCTGAGGTTGCACATAAGTTCCCAAGTTAATTTTCATCTCAGTGATATAACCGTTTATGGGAGAAATAATACTCACTGTTGTAGAGATTGTTCCAGCATCCAATGAGTTAAGCGGCACGTTGAGCATAAGCAACTGTGCTTTTATACCATTGAGCTTTGCCTTGGCTGATTCGTACTGTGCTTTAGCCTGCTGAAAGGTTTTTTGTGAACTTACCTGTTCAGAAGCCAGTTGTTTCTGTCGTTCAAAGTCGGCCTGCAAAAATTCAAGCTGACTTTTTATATCCAGGTATTCCTGTTGCAGCTGAATGTATGATGGGTCCTGCATTACGCACAATACATCACCTTTCTTCACCTGTTTGCCCTGAAGCATATCTGTACTTTTTACATAGCCGCCAAATAATGCCATTACTGATACAGCTTGCTGAGGAGGCACATCAAGCATGCCGGTTGCTTCAATACTGGTTGACATGTAATTCATCTCAGGTTTTGCGGTTTCTATTCCAACAGAGGCAAGCTGCTCGCTGGTGAGCGAAACCAGTACCGGATTTTCATCTTTATCTGTTTCAGCTGTTTCCTGTATTTTAGGACTGCTGCATGATAAAGCAGCAGTTGTGATAAGTAATAAAAGTATTTTATTCATGTTAACGGTTAATTAAGTAGTGAAATTCTGATAAGGTTAAGTTGTAATCGAGAACTGCCTGCAGGTTTCGTATTTCGGTATCAATAGCTTGTTTGGTATATACCAGAAACTCACTGTATGAAATTTCGCCTGCTTTTACTGCTGCAATACTTTGCTCCAGTGTTTTACGTGCAAGCGGCAATGCCGATTCGGAGTAATAAGTTAATAAGCCTTTATGTTTGTTGTAATTGGCGCGTGCATGTTGCATCTGGGCATCCCATTGTTTTTGAGCCGACACGTACAAGGCGTTCCGCTTTTGCTTTTCTATTTCGGCAGCTTGTATACGCGACCGATCCGGCAAAAACCACACCGGCACAGCCAGGCCAATATTGATACCCTGAAACCGTGCATTGGAGCCATACAGCACTTCAGTGCCACTTACGTTATGTGAACCTATCAGCGTTTGATTAAAGTAACCCAGCCGCAGGTCGGGTAAGGCTCTGTTCCACTCCACACTTTTCTGTTTTTCGGCTACAACTTTACTTTGTAACGCATAACGTGTTATTGGATTTTCATCGGCAGAAACAGATTGATTTATCACTGCATCGGATAGTAAAAAAATAGAGGTATCGGCAATCAGTACCGAATCGCTAACCTGTAAAAGTGCTGACAGATGTGTGTACAGTTGCTTAACTGATTCGCGGCTTTGCCAAAGTTGTGCCTGTATTTCCATACGCTGATTCACAACAGTTCCATAAGCCAGCGCAGTAATGTCGCCTGCATCAAAACGTTTTTTAGACGATTGTTCCATCTGTCTCCAAATGGAATCGAGTTGTATAAATTTAGTTTGCAGCAATAAGGCATGATTTACTTTTACATACGCATCGGTTACCTGTTTGCGCATATCATTCTTCACAGCCTGTAACTGATAAGTGCTTAATTCGGTGAGTGCTTTACCATATGCACGCTGACTACCCGTAAATGTACTGAACGGAAACGTTTGAGCGATGCTTATGTTGTTGTCGTTTCGTGCAAAACTGTTATACTGACCGTACATCAGGTTCACATCCGTTTTGGGAAGTTCGTACCACCCTCCCTGTTGCTTTTTACGTAAGTCTGTTTCTAGGTTTGCGGCCTTTACCAGCTGATTGTTATTCCATGCCACTTCAACAGCCTGCTCCAGCGTTATTCTGTTTGCCTGCTGTGCCGATGTATCTGCTGAATAACAAAGTGCGATACTCATCAATGCAGCAGCAGCAGGTCGCATATACCTGATCGACAGCTGAAGCAGTGCGGGAATCATGAACAGCGTAAGTAATGTAGAAGTAATAAGTCCTCCGATAACAACCGTAGCCAAAGGTTTCTGCACTTCGGCACCATCACCTGTTGAAAGAGCCATAGGTAAAAATCCGAGCGATGCCACCAGTGCGGTCATGATTACAGGCCTTAATCTGATACGTGTGGCATTTCGAATGGCATCACCCCACGATTCATTTTCATATTTCACCTGTCTGTTAAATTCAGCAACCAGCACAATGCCATTAAGCACGGACACCCCGAACAAAGCAATGAAGCCTATACCGGCCGATATGCTAAAGGGCATATCTCTGAGCCATAACGCTACAATACCACCTATTGCTGAAAGTGGTATAGCTGTGAAAATTAATAGCGACTGGATAGCCGAATGAAATGTAAAATATAACAAGGCGAAAATAAGCAGCAATGCAGCAGGCACAGCAAATAGTAAACGTGAGCGTGCCTCTTCCAGGTTCTTAAATGCTCCGCCATAAGTTATGTAATAGCCTGGTTCCATGTTTAAGTTTTGCTCGGCTTTTTCCTTTACATCCTGCACAATACTTTCAACATCCCTGCCGCGTACATTGAAGCCAACTATCACTCTCCTTTTTCCTTCATCGCGTTGAATCTGATTAGGTGCTATTTCTTTTATTACTTCGGCTACTTCACGAAGCGGAATGCTTATTCCGTTTTCAAGCACAACAGGTAATTGCTGTAATTGTGCAATATCTGTTTTAGCTGTTGTATCCATACGAACTACCAAGTCGAACCTGCGTTCTTTTTCAAATACGATACCTGCTGATGCACCTGCCAGTGCAGAGTAAACGGCAGTATTTACATCATTAACAGTTAATCCGTAACGCGCCAGATTGCTTCGGTTTATGCGAATGAGCACCTGCTCAATGCCCTCAATCGGCTCTACGTAAACATCTTCGGCACCCTGTACTTCACTGCATAGTTTTCCAAGTTTACGTGCATACACTGCAAGTTGTGCCAAATCTTCTCCATATATTTTCACCACCACATCCTGACGTGCACCTGTCATCAATTCATTAAAACGCATTTGTATGGGTTGCTGAAAACCAAATGTTACACCGGGTACGTGTGCTTCAAGTTGTTCCTGCATTTTGGTGGCCAGTTCATCGCGGTCGGCAGCACTGGTCCATTCGTGTTTGTCCTTTAAAATAATCATCAGGTCACATGCTTCTAGAGGCATAGGATCCATAGGTATTTCGCTTGTTCCTATCTTACCCACTACTTTTATTACTTCGGGAAAATGATCGGTTAATACCTGTGCACTTTTTTGAGCTGCTTCTACCGTTTTCAAAATACCTGTTCCGGGTAAAAGGCGGGTTTCAACTGCAAAATCTCCTTCATTGAGTGTTGGTATGAATTCGGCTCCTAATTGTGTAAACAACGCTACAGACAAGCCAAATAAAATGGTAGCGCCCATAATAAATAAACGTGATCTTGACAATACTTTTTCAAGCATGGGTTTATACATACGGTATGCACCGTCAATAAAACGGTCGGACCATGTGAATGAAAGTTTACCTGACGTTTTCAGTACGAGCGAACTGATCATGGGCACATAAGTAACCGAAAGCAGAAATGCACCCAAAATGGCAAATGAAACAGTTTGAGCCATGGGTTTAAACATCTTCCCTTCAATACCTGTAAGGGCCAGTATGGGAAGGTATACAATCAGTATGATTATTTCACCGAATGCTGCGCTCGAGCGTATGCCCGAAGCGGCTTTGTATATCTCTTCATTGAATTGCTTACGGTCGGTTATGGAATTTTTACGCACCTGCAGGTGGTGCAACGTAGCTTCGACAATAATCACAGCACCGTCTACAATCAAACCGAAATCAATAGCACCTAAACTCATCAGGTTTCCGGATACGCCAAAGGCATGCATCATGCCTACGGCAAAAAGCATGGCCAGCGGAATAACCGAAGCAACTACAAATCCGGCACGTATATTTCCAAGCAGCAGTACCAGAACAAAAATGACAATGAGCGCACCTTCAACTAGATTTGTACCTACTGTTTTTATAGCTCCGTTAACCAGTTTGGTTCGGTCCAGAAAAGGCTCAATATTTATGCCTTCAGGAAGATTCTTCTCAATCTGTGCTATGCGTTCTTTAACATCGTGAATAACTGCTGATGAATTTTCTCCCTTTAGCATGAGCACAATACCACCTACCGTTTCACCCGAATTATTCAGTGTCATGGCACCGTAGCGCACGGCATGTCCCGTTTTAACCTGTGCCAGATGTTTTACCAATACAGGTGTACCGCTGGCATTTTTTTTCACCACACAGTTTTCAATATCGGCTAGCGAACCTACAATTCCCTCACTGCGTATGAAGTATACGTTCGGAAACTTTTCGATGTACGCACCGCCTGTATTTTTATTTCCGCTTTGCAGAGCTGCAAATACATCTTGTATTCCAATGCCAAAACTTCTTAATCGCTGTGGGTTAACGGCTACTTCATATTGTTTTACATAACCGCCAAAGCTGCTTACATCAGCTACACCTTTTGTACCCAGCAGCTGACGTCTAACAATCCAGTCCTGTATGGTACGCAATTCGGTTATTGAGTATCTATTTTCATAACCCGCTTTCACTTTCAGGGTGTATTGAAATATTTCGCCCAGCCCGGTAGTTACAGGTGCTATTTCAGGAAGTCCCATGTCTGCCGGCAAATCGTTTTTTACCTGCGTCAGGCGTTCGTTTACTTGCTGCCGTGCCCAGTACACATCTATTTTTTCGTCAAAAACCAATGTTACTACGGACAGGCCAAACCTGGAAAATGAACGCATCTCGACCAGGTGCGGAATAGTGGCCATTGATTGCTCAACAGGGAATGTGATGATGCGCTCTATATCCTGCGCACTGAAAGCCGGTGAGCGTGTAATGACCTGTACCTGATTGTTGGTAATATCGGGTACTGCGTCAATAGGAAGTTGTGTAAGCGCATAGCTACCCCAGGCAACCAGCGCAGTTACAAATAGTGCGATAACAGGTTTTCGGTGTATCGAAAACCATATGATGCGGTCAAGCATAACCTTGCATGTAATTTAAAATAATTGAGAATTGGGAAATTGTTGCCGGTAAATAATTACGGCATAGCTACTGATACTGTTGTCAGCAGAATTTACTATCAGCTAAAACGTGGAGGCTGAAATATAGATACGCTTCGTGTACCTGCATAGGCATTGGCATAGCCTGCAAAAGTTACATTGCTTAAAAATGGAATTGCTTGAATCAGTAATTGATTTTCCTGATGCACAAACAGCAGGCAATGGCATACACTGTTAAACAAAGGAAGGTCATCGTGATTTTCCTCTTCGGCATGTTGCGTATCGCCATAGTGCATGGACAGGAACTCGACAAATGACAGGCTTTGGTTGTACTCTTGTGTATGATGATAGTAATGCTGCACCAACGAAGGAAGTTTACTCCACTCCGACATGTTTTGTTCAGGCATAAAGCCCGAAATTAAAAAGTGAATACTTAAAATAAGTGCAGCGACTTTTTTCATTCGTGGGCGAAGGTAACAAAAAATCACTTAACTGCCGCCCAGTAAGCGCACTGCAACAGAGCCAGCCGTTTTGGGTTGTATTGTGCCCACCAAGCTTGACGGGGCAAAACGCCAAAGCGGATGGCCTTTATTAATAAACAGCGCAGGCACCACGTGATGCATGTGGCTGAAAGATGAAGGTGTTTTAATAAATCGGTAATAGTTTACTCCATTGCTGTATACCACGCAGGGTGTTTCGGTAGATGCAGCAATATGCTGAGCAACAGTATCGGGAGTAATAAGAAGACATGCATCGGCTATTTGCTGAACAAGTTCAGGCAGGGAGGTATTGCCGCATGAAAGGGTTAAATTTTTCATAGACGGTGATAACAAATCGGCTATGGCTTTTTCCATACCGCGTTCGTTAGCAGAACCACTCAGTACAAAATTATATTTACCCGGAAAGGCTTTCTCTATTTGACGAATAACAGCAGCATAATGCGAAGCCGGCCATATTTTACTCATGTGATTGGCACCACAAAATACCACTATCATATGGCTATGTTTTTTGTGTACCGGCAAATGCGGTTGATACAGAGTTATTTTTTGGCCGCACAGTAGTTCAGTAATTTCTTTGTTTCTTAAAAACTCATGCACGAAGGATGCCTGCAACGGACCGATAAAGCGGTTGTTTAAAGTATGCTGACGATAGCGTTCAAAAAAATGAGATTGAAATGAATCACCGCCATGCAGTGGAATTATTTTTTCTGCATTTGTGAAAGCGAGCATGCTTAGTAAATCAGGAAATCCGTTTGCATTGTAAGCAGGCAAATACACATGCTCTGCTTGAATCGTTAAAAGCATATCGAGCCACGCTTTTCGCCCAGCGTTATCGCGTATCGTTTTTTTATCGAGCCACAGGGTGTGGCTAAATGTACGGTCGTATGCATCATAGAGCGGCTTGTAAGCCAGATTGCCGATAAATAATGTATCATCACCACACATCTGATGATAATAAGGCAAGAAATTACGGAAGGTCAGATAGTCGCCAATGTCAACTAAATGCAGCAGGATGTTGGAATACTTTTTGTAAGGCGACCGATGTATATTCTTAACATAAGCTGCATGCATGTCAAACTCGTGCATTGCCTTCTTATCCGAACGGTATGTTTTGAAAGCTTTATATGCATTTTTAATACCATACAACATGAAGCAAATGTAATCATTAAGCAATTGGGTGTATACTTGTATCGCAATTATGCGTATTGAACAGAAACATGTGCAGGTAACCAAAACGGCCAGGTATTTTGTATCGGGTCAAATGACTGAGCAAACAAAACGGATTGTGTTTGTATTACACGGCTATGCACAGCTTGCTCACGATTTCATGGTGCAATTCGAGCCCCTTTTTGCAACCGATACCCTGTTTGTTGCACCCGAGGCCCTGAACCGATTTTACAATAAAGGCTTCGGGGGTAAACCTGCCGCATCGTGGATGACAAGCGAAGACCGAGCAACTGAAATAGCAGATTACATCCAATATCTGGATATGCTGTATACACAGGTAGTTCCCTCGGGTTTTTCGGGTACAGTGTGTGTGCTTGGTTTTTCGCAGGGCGTAGCCACAGCATCGCGGTGGCTTCATCATTCACAGCACAGGTTCACAAGCTTCATTATGTGTTCGGGCGATATTGCGGCAGAACTCAGAAATCCATTGAGCACAGTATTACTCCGACTAAACACTGTTTACATATCAGCTGAGCACGACCCGCTGTTAAAAAAAGAAATGAAAAATGAAGTAGAAAAGGTTATTCAGCAGTTAAATTCCGTTCGCATTACTTTTGATGGGGGACATGAATTACATTTGCCCTCGGTTAAACAAGCACTTAGTTATGTATAGGATATTCTTTGTATTGCTTTTTACAGCAACCACATCGCTGGCTCAGCAAAGTAAAATGGAAGCTGAACGGTTAAAAAACATTCAGTCTAAGCAATTCTGGCTGGCAACGGGCACTGGTTTAAACAACCACTTCGGTTTAATGGGCTTAAGCCTGGAATATAAATTAAAGGGTCCGTGGAGCATGTTTGGAGGCATCGGTTTGGGAACCTGGGGAAGTAAATTGGGTGTGGGTATGCGCATTTACAAGCAGTATCCGGTAAAACGAGCATTTTCATTCAGCTTAACACAGGCCAGTGGATTAACTGACATACCCTTAAGTACCAATGCTATCAATCCTCAAGGAATTGTAGTAGACACTACCGTAGCATTTAATCTTTTTCCCGTATGGCAATTCAATGCTTCGTGGATGCGTTACTGGCGCTTAAGCGACTGGTGTCGTTTTTATATCGAGGCGGGATATAGCTTTGCGCTAAGTCAGCAGCGTACCAAGAACTTTGAAATGATAACTCCGGGTTATCAGCCGTCACAGCTTACTAAAAGAGTGATGAGTGCATTTCAACCCGGAGGGATTACACTGTCGCTGGGATTCAGTTTTGCATTGGACTAATTTTCATTCAGCAATTCGATTAATGGCCGATAAACTATAATGTGCGATGCAAGGAATACAAGCACATTTTTTTTCCTTATTATTTACACTAATTTGCGCTGATTTTTAAAACTACCTTCATAGCATGAAATACAAGCGTGTGCTTCTGAAACTCAGTGGTGAAGCCCTGATGGGTGAGCAACAATACGGCATTGATCCCAAAATTCTTGACCAGTATGCCCGCGATATAAAAACAGTTACCGACTCAGGTGTAGAAGTTGCCATCGTAATTGGCGGAGGTAATATTTTCAGAGGAGTGCAGGGTGTAGCCGGAGGTATAGTAGACAGGGCACAAGGTGATTATATGGGTATGCTGGCTACAGTGATAAATGCAATGGCACTTCAAGGCGCGCTGGAACGTGTTGGAATTAAAACACGGTTGTTATCGGCTATAAAAATGGAACAAATATGCGAACCGTTCATTCGCAGACGTGCTATGCGACACCTTGAAAAAGGGCGTGTAGTTATATTTGGTGCAGGAACAGGCAACCCCTATTTTACAACCGATACGGCTGCATCGCTGCGGGCTGTTGAAATAGAGGCCAATCTTGTGCTTAAAGGCACACGAGTAGATGGTATATATACTGCTGACCCTGAAAAAGACAAACAGGCAACACGTTATGAAACAGTGTCGTTCAGCGAAGTATATGAAAAAGGATTAAACGTGATGGACTTAACGGCTATTACACTTTGTCAGGAAAATAATTTGCCTATAGTTGTATTTGATATGAACAAGCAAGGAAATTTCCTAAAAGTATGTCAGGGTGAAAACGTGGGCACGTTAGTGAGCCAATAAATGTATCAGCAACAATAATTAAACAGACCATATGAGCGATCCAAGACTAAAACCTGTATTTGATGCACTGAAAGATGCCATGGACAAAGCCATTGAGCATGCAGCATCTGAATTTACCAAAATACGTGCAGGCAAGGCACATCCGAGCATGCTCGATTCTGTAAAAGTAGATTATTACGGAAATCTGGTTCCGTTAAATCAGGTAGGCAATGTAAATACACCCGATGCAAAAACCATAACGGTGCAGCCGTGGGAAAAAACAATGCTTCAGGCTATTGAAAAGGGAATAATAGTAGCCAACCTGGGATTGCAGCCAACCAATGACGGGAATATTATCCGCATTTCGCTGCCTCCGCTTACTGAAGAACGCAGAAAAGAAACAGTAAAAAAAGTAAAAGGCGAAGCGGAACATGCTAAAGTAGCTGTACGCAATATCCGTAAAGACGCGAATGAGGCGGTAAAAAAACTGCAAAAAGAAGGTTTGCCTGAAGATGAAGCCAAATTAGCCGAACAGCAGATTCAGAAAACAACGGATAACTACATCAAAAAAATTGATGACCTGACTTCGCAGAAAGAAGCGGAACTGATGCACGTGTAAGTTGTTCATGATTCGACTTGATAAACTTATAAAATACCTGAAAACACTGGCTATTGCAGCCGGTGTTTTTTTGCTAATAGCTATACTGTCTTATTTGTTATTTCGCAATCAGCTGCTGAATTATGTGTTTAATAAATTTCAACAAAAAGCAGCACAGAGGTTTTCGTTACATATTCATGCCGATGAGTTAAAATTTAGCAGCATTAACACCGTAAGTGTTACCCGTTTTTCAGCGGTGCCTTCAGCAGCCGATACACTTGTAAGTATTCAGTCGGTAAAAGTAGCTGTAGAGCTTCTTCCGCTGCTTATAGGTAAAGTCAATCTGAGTGAGTTGCTGGTTGAAGATGGCTATAGTCAGTGGGTGAAAACGGATCAGAAAAATAACCTATCGTTTTTGAAAAATCTGCAGTCGCAAAAGCCGGGAGCTACTACCGAAACGGGCACACCAAAAAATGAGCGAAACATAGCCGGTAGTATTTATCGCCTTATTGATTTGCTGTTTGATGCAGCACCAGATAAGGTGAATATTTCCAGTTTTTCACTTAAGCTGTTTGAGCCCGAAGCGTCAGCACATGTATATATAGAACAAATGACGCTGGCAGGGCAGGAGTTGCAGGCACGTGTTTTGTCGTACGAAGCCGATACGGTGAATACCTGGCAAGCCGGAGGTGTATTAAATCTGAGCGAGAAGAAGATGAATATTACTGTAACCGGTAATACCCTGGCTAATTTGCCTTTTGTCCGTTCTAAGTTTACGCTGCAGACCGGTTTTGGTACTGCTAATTTTACCCTGAGTGAATTTAAATATGAAGACGAGGAGTTGCGTGTTGCCGGTAAGGCAACCATTCAACAGCTTCGCATTAATCATCCCCAAATAGCAACTAAGGATGTATTGCTACCGGCAGCCGAATTCAACTTCTGTGGAATTGCCGGGAAAGATTTTGTGATGTTAGACAGCCTTTCTTACGTGAAGGTTGATCAGTTAACCTTCAGTCCGTTTTTTATGGTAGAAACAGCTATCGACACCATCGTACGTTTGTCAGTAGTTATTCCTCGTATGCCGGCCCAGCATTTTGTGAATGCTTTACCAGAAGGCCTGTTTAATCACATAAGGGGCATGGAAGCAGATGGCGAATTCGACTACAGGTTAGATTTCATTTACAATGAAAATAAACCACAGGATCTGGTTTTTGAAAGTGTATTTCATAAATACAACTTAACTATTCGCAAATACGGTCAAGCCAACTTAGAAAAATTAAATGAAGAATTTGTTCATGTACCGCTTGAGCGCGGAAGGCCTGTACGTTCAATAATAGTAGGGTCAGCCAATCCATATTTTACTCCGCTCACTGAAATTTCACCGTATTTAAAGGCGTGTGTGCTAACTACAGAAGATCCTTCATTCTTTTATCACCGCGGATTTATTGATGAAGCATTTAAGCAATCGATTATCAAGAATATCCGCACCCGAAAATTTGCACGTGGTGCCAGTACAATAAGTATGCAGCTTGTAAAAAATGTATTCCTTACCCGCGAGAAAACACTGTCGCGCAAGCTTGAAGAAATACTGCTGGTTTATATCATTGAAAATAACCGAATAGCCAGTAAGGAGCGTATGCTGGAAGTGTATTTCAATATTATAGAATGGGGCCCGAATGTATATGGAATAGGTGAAGCAGCTGAATTTTATTTCAATAAAAAACCATCACAGTTGAATTTGTCTGAATGTATGTTTTTGGCAACCATCATACCACGGCCCAAAGGATTTATGTGGCGTTTTGATAAAAAAGGAATACAAAAGGAATTTGTAGGCAGACAGTATAAATTTTTAACAGGATTGATGGTTAGACGCAACTTTATAACACCCGAAGATACCGTGGGATTTAATTATCAGATTCCTATTTCGGGTCGTGCGAAGAGCATGATTAAAATAGCACCCGACACAACCTTACAGGAGTTGCAGTTTGACGAAAACGGAATTCTTAAAACGACTGAAGCCGAAGATTAGAGTAAGCATTCTCATTTCTTTTTCAGCACCAGGTATTCAATTAAATTACCTTTATGTGAGGTCGCTGTAAATGAGGTATCAACCTTCAGGTTGCTCTTTTGCAGCATATCATCTCGTGTTACATGCTCTTCAACCATAGAATACCAGTTATCCCAGATGATAAGTTCATGTTCACCAATATCGAAATCGGGTTTAAGCGCTGATATTTCAGAACTGTACTCCCCGTTTTTATACTTGTCGTACGATGAATACAGGGCTATATTATTATCAGAAAAATAGTACGTGTAGTTGTTGTAATACTTATTTAAGTAAGGCACCATTTGTCTGCTTATCAGTTGCTGACTAGGGTCTTGCATAAATACCCGTGTATAAGGTATACTATACAATGAACCGATATAGCAAAAATATATCATGGCACATAAAGCTACTGCAGTCAGGTAAGTGGGTAAATTACTTACATGTATATGTTTTTTGGCAAATGAATGAATATAGCAAACAGCCTCAATGGCTATAAATACCATAGCCGGAAACACAGCAATAAATACGCGTGTCAGCCCAATGTCATTAAAAATACCCAATGCATAAAATACCGAGTGTGCAAGCGTAAAAGCGATAAAACTACCGTATATAACGAACCGTATATCCGTAAATACATTGTACCACGCAGTTGATACTAATAACCGTAACGACTTTACTATATAGATACTACAGCCGATATACAGCAGCACAGTAGAAACAATTCCAAACACATGCGGCATGGATTGCAGGTAATGCATAAAAGGGCCGCTTCCGTACATTACATTTTGATGGGCATAAGGTATTTTGGTAAAAACCCAAAAAGGGTCGTGGTAAACGGAATAGCCAAGAAGCGCAATAATCAGTTGACCGAATAGTGCTAAGGGCAGTACTATAAATTTCCGGTTCATTAGCATGTAAATGCAAATGATTATAAGTACGATTAAACCTTCGGACCGTGACAAAGGCAAAAAGGAGGCAATTAGAATAGCCTGTAAATTTTTGTTGCGGTGAATAAACCACAGCGTGAGGCCAAACAGAAAGGCAAAAAGCGGTTCAGTTAGTCCTGAAAAGATTACTCCAATACCTTCAGGTGCACAAAAGTAGATGGGTAGCACCCACAGTGCATACTTACTGAAGTAGTTTTTTACGAGTGCAATTATACACAGCACTGCCCCGAAAGTTACGCATACATTAAACAGTTTTATGCCTGTAAAACCCAATTGTGCAAAGGGTGAACTGAGTATGGTGAATACGGGCTTGCCCCAATGATTAAAAAACAGATTCGGGTATTTCCACGCATGATGAGCAAGCAGATAATGACCTACACTGTCGCCACCGCCATTGGTTCCGTTAAGTATCAGCGCAACGATACACGCTATCACAAACAGCAAACCGGTAACTGCATATATGTTTGTATTGGAAACGATAGAAGATTTAGCGGAAGAAGCCATATTTTATAATACAGTATATGGCGCGAAAGCCATCTTTCCAGTTTATTTTTTTGCCTTCGGCATAGGTACGCCCGTAATACGATATGCCAACTTCATAAATTCGTATATTCGGTATACGGCTTATCTTGGCAGTAACCTCGGGTTCAAAGCCAAATCGTTTTTCTTGAAGTGAAAGTTGCTTAATAAATTCTGAACGGAAAAGTTTGTAACACGTTTCCATATCAGTAAGGTTGAGGTTTGTAGCCATATTTGACAGGAACGTGAGAAATTTATTACCGATGGTATGCCAGAAAAATAAAATACGGTGAGGCTTACCTCCTATAAATCGGGATCCATATACAACATCGGCATGTCCGTTTAATACCGGTGCCAGCAAAATTGAATATTCGGCCGGGTCATATTCCAGGTCAGCATCCTGTATAATGATATAATCACCGGTGGCAGCTTGTATACCGGTGTGCAAGGCAGCACCCTTGCCCATATTTACCGCATGTGAAAAAAGTTTTATGCCGGGCTCACGTTTGCACCATTCTTCCATAACTTCAATCGTATTGTCCGTTGAACAGTCGTTTACCACCACAATTTCTTTCTTTATCCGTTCATCAAGCTTTACATCCAGCACTTTTTGTAAAATTAACCCGATGGTTTTGGCTTCGTTGTAGGCAGGTATGATTATGCTGAGCACTTTGTTCATATTGGCAAAAGTATCTTACTTGCACGTAATTAAAAAAAGCTTTGAAAAATGCTGTGTTTACAGTCCAGTAGTTAACGTTTAAATATATTTATATTCGGCAAAGCATTGCCATACCTTTAATCTATGAAAATAAAAGCAGCTGTTTTTTTCCTTGTATCGCTAATGGTGTATATGTTGGTAATCGACAGTCGTTTTATACATCCATTGATTAACCCATTGTTGCTTTTAGGTTTTACATGGGCACTCATAGCAATAATTCAGCGTGAGGGTTCAGCGGAATACGAATCAAAATATATATCGCGTATGCAACTTTTTTCTATAGGTTTTTTGTTGAGTGCGTGTTGCGTGGCATATGCATCGTTTATATTTACTGCTAATCCTATTGATATCAGTAAATCCGATATTCTTCCGCTGCTGAAGGAGGTTTATTATAAGCGTTTGGTATCGGGCGAATTTGTATATAACCGTGTTTACGGATATGATTACGTTGACTGGGTACCCAATTATTTGCCGATGCATTGGCTTCCATTTGTACCTGCTTTTTACCTTGGCTTCGATCCGCGGTATATTCCCTTATTCTTCTTTTTAGCTGCGCAAATAATTTACCTGAACTACTTAAGCAGGTTACACCTTTCATTTATCGAAAAATGCACTAAAGCATGCATACCTTATTTGTTGTTAGTTGTGATAGCAATTAAACAAACCGGTTCATTTGCCCACACGGTTGAGTTGCTGATTGCCGGATATTACCTGCTGGTGGCCTACGGTTTAACAATGCGCAACAAAGCGCTACTTGTTGCAGGTATATCCTGTGCTTTGTTATCCCGTTATGCAATTGTATTTTTTATACCCATTCACTTACTGTATGAGTGGAAACAGGGTTCGTGGTCATTTGCAATTAAAACTTATATAGCTGTGCTTTGCTGTGTAATACTGGTTTATGTTTTGCCATTTTTAAGTATTCAGCCAGGTTTATTTTTAGAAGGAGCTTCTGCGTATGATGTTGCTGCATTGGGCGAATGGAAGGGACAATCATGGCAAAATCCGGGCGACTTACCCTATCAGGTTTTTCAGGGCTATGGTATGGCAGCATGGTATTATACAATGGCCGGAAGCAACCATTTATTGGCAGGAATAAAAGCATTGAAATACAGTCTGCTTTTAGTTATGGTTGTAAGCATATGTACATATGCGTTATCAACTCGAATACGCCAGTTTTTTAATGGCAATCTTTTGTCGCTGCTGTATGCAATGCTTGTTTTGTTTTTTTTATTCGTCCCTGTGCCCTATAATTATTTGTACTGGAATATACTTTTTTTACTTCCCTTATTGATAGCACGTTTCAAATGGATTACCACATAACTTAATGTCGAAGGGTTATCACGTTGCAGAGCTATTTTTAGTTTAATAAATATAGTTCGGATTAATGAATGTGCAACATCAGTATAACATATATGTATAATATACCATTGTAAATAACTGAAAAGACATTGAAATAGAGATACAGACATAAATGATATATTTGAAACCGTTAAATCAATGAAAATACCATCACTTTCATTTGTGATTCCCCTTTACAATGAGGAAGATAACTTTGTTCAGTTAACAGCGCGGCTGAATAAGATTATGGAAGAGTTGACTCCATTAACCTGCGAAGTGGTATTGGTAAATGATGGCAGTCGTGATAAAACACCCTATTTGATGAATGAACTGGCCTTGAATGATGCCCGGTATCAATGTGTGTTTTTGTCACGCAATCATGGCCATCAGCTGGCACTTACAGCCGGATTGAGTTGTGCACGTGCATCGAAGGCCATTATGATATTGGATGGTGACCTGCAGGACCCACCCGAGTTGGTGCATGATTTTTTGAAAGCTATGGATGAAGGCTACGATGTAGTGTATGGCATTCGTAAAAAACGCAAAGAATCGCCTGCTAAAAAATTTTCGTACTGGGCCTATTACCGATTGATGAACAGCATTTCAAAAATTGATTTGCCTCTTGACAGCGGTGACTTCAGTATGATAAGTCGCAAAGCACTGAACTACCTGAATGCCATGCCAGAGCAAAACCGCTACATAAGAGGAATGCGCACATGGATAGGATTTAAGCAGAAAGGGATAGAGTATGAGCGCTCGGCACGGTTTGCGGGTGAAACTAAGTACAGTTGGAAAAAACTGATGGAGCTGGCATACAGTGGCATTTTTAATTTCAGCAGTTTTCCGGTTAAATTTATTACACGCATGGGTATTTTTACTATGCTTGTTGCAACAGCTTATTTTTTATACGTACTCATCGACAAATTATATTTTGATAATGTTCCGCAAGGTTTTACCGCACTCATTTTTTCTATCATCATGTTCAGTGGAGTGCAGCTAATTTCATTGGGTATTATTGGCGAATATGTATTGCGTATCTATCAGCAATCGCAGGGAAGGCCTTTATATATTATTGAAAAAGTAATTGTCGATAATCAACTTAAAGATGGACAAGAATTACTACGTTGAATACTATAATCTGGAGCGGGAGAACTGGTGGTTTAAGGCCCGACTGCATATTATACGTGCTCAAATACAACAAGTGGCAGCTGGCAGAGGCAATCTTAAAATTCTGAATATAGGTGCTGCCACCGGAGCAACTTCACAGATGCTTGAAGAATTTGGCACAGTAAAGTCCATCGAATATGATAAAGATTGTTACGCGTTTGTAAAAGAACGATTGAGCATTGACCTGGAACAGGGAAGCATACTAGAGCTGCAATTTGCAGAGAATGAATTTGATATCGTATGTGCATTCGATGTCATTGAACATGTGCAGGACGATACAAAGGCTGTAAGTGAAATGTTCAGGGTGTGTAAACCTGAAGGTGCAGTTTTTATTACGGTACCTGCATTTATGTTTTTATGGAGCAAGCACGATGAAGTAAATCATCACTACCGCAGATATACATCCCGGCAATTAAAAACGCTTCTTACAGGGAAACGTATTTCATACATATCATATTTTAACAGTATTTTGTTTTTGCCTATTGCCGGAGTTCGTATGCTGGGTAAGCTAATTCCTTTCAAACGCAAAGGCTCAGGCTCAGATTTCGGATTGATGGATTCGAAGATGCTGAATGTACTTTTTTACAACCTGTTTTTGACCGAGAATGTGTGGTTGAGTAAAAAAATACCCATGCCATTTGGCATTTCATTGCTGGCCATGTGCCGCAAATAATGCCTTAAGATTTCAGCAAATTAAATACCTCTTCCAGCGTCATTCGTTTCAGGCAGGGTTTGCCATCGGGTGATAAATAGGGGGTGGAGCAAGCAAAAAGTTCATCAATCAGCGCAGTCATTTCTTCGTTGTTTAATCTAGTACCGCTTTTTATGGCAGCTTTTCGTGATAGGGATTTAGCTATTTTATGATGCTTCTCTTCATCGTGTGCTGTGGGCTTTTTGAAGGCCTCCAGTAAATCTTCTATAAGTTCCTGTTCGTTTTGATGGGTAAGTTCGGCAGGTACTCCGTTTATGGCATAGGTATGCTTGCCCAGTTCGCTAATATCAAATCCCAGTTTGCGAATTTCTGTCATCATTGCTTGCATGAGTGCTTCATCCTGCGAACTTAGATGGATGCTTTTCGGAAATAGTTTTTGCTGACTGGCAATCGGATTTTCGTTTAGTGCATGCAGATAGCGTTCATACAAAATACGTTCGTGTGCTGCCTGCTGATCAATAATTAGCAACCCTGTTTTTATTTGTGAGATGATTAGTGCATGGTGAATCTGAACAATATGTCGGGTAGTATCTTCAAACGGGGCATTATGTGTATGTGCCTGTTGGGTATATACTGGAATATCGCCTATGGTTTCACGTTTTTTCTCAATAACAGAAAACAACTCTTTCCAGTCATCGGAGTTGGTGCGGTTAGGTGTAAACTGACTGCGTGAAGTGTAATCGGGTGTAGTATGCGCAGAGGGCGTATCTATAATTTTTGACGAAGGGTTAAACTGTAAAAACGAATCGTTACTTTGAGGTTCATAGGTGGGAATATGGTAATGCTCACCCAGTGCTTTTTTGGTTACAGCTTTTATAATCTGATAAACCGAACGTTCATCTTCAAATTTAATTTCGGTTTTAGTCGGATGAACATTTATATCAATTTGCGAGGGGTCTATTTCTATATACACCACATAAAATGGATATTGTTCCTTACTGATTAGTTGCTCATAGCAGCTGGTCAATGCATGATTCAGATAAGCATCTTTAATGAACCTGCGGTTTACAAAAAAATACTGTTCGCCACGTGTACGTTTTGCCATTTCGGGTTTCCCTACATAGCCCGATACATTTACAATAGTTGTGGTTTCGTGAATGGCCAGCAGCTGAGTAGAAACGTTGTATCCAAAAAGCTCATGAATGCGCAAGGCTTCATCACCGCTTTTAAGTCTGTATACTTCATTATCGTTATTATACAGGCTCATCTCAATAGCCGGATTGGCCAGTGCTACACGAATAAATTCATCTATAATATGACGCGTTTCTACAGCATCGCTTTTCAGGAAATTTCTGCGGGCAGGTATGTTGTAAAATAAATTTTTAACTGTAATACCTGTGCCTGCGGGCGCGGCTGTTGGCTGCTGCGATTTGACCTCAGTAGATTCAATATGAATGAGTGTGGCTACTTCATCTTCTTTTCTTCGCGTTTTCATTTCCACCATCGAAACGGATGCGATGGAAGCCAAAGCCTCGCCCCGAAAACCCATAGTGCGTACGCCAAATATATCTTCAGCACGGCTTATTTTAGAAGTAGCATGTCGTTCCCAGCACATGCGTGCATCGGTGGGCGACATTCCTTTTCCGTTATCAATAATTTGTATCAAAGCACGGCCACCTTCTTTTATAAATAATTGTATGGAAGTACTGCCGGCATCTACACTGTTTTCAAGCAATTCTTTCACAACAGAAGCCGGTCGCTGTATCACTTCACCGGCAGCTATTTGATTGGCGACATGATCGGGCAATAACTTTATAATATCACTCATCGGGTGCAAGATACTACCCTTTTGTTATTCGCTACAATAAACCTTTGTGTGTGCAAAATACTTTTTCACGCAGTACCCGGATGCTGCATAATTTCACGTTTTTTGCGTTTTATTAGCAAGAGTTCATGTTTCAATCTGTTAAGGTATATTTTTTATGGATTGTGTTGTTTAGTGTAAAAGCATCGGCACAATCTTATATCAACTGGAAAAAGCCGGTGGCATGGGTCGATTCTGTTTACCAAACGCTTAGTCTTGATCAGCGCATTGCACAACTCATGATGATTCCTGCGTGGTCAGGTAAGGATTCGGCACATATAAAAGAAGTAGCCTGTTTGGTTGGCGAAACGGGCGTAGGTGGCATTATTTTTTTTAAAGGTACACCACACCGTCAGGCAGTCCTCACCAATTATTATCAGTCGCTGGCACGTGTTCCGCTGATTATCGGCATTGATGGCGAGTGGGGTCTTAGTATGCGACTTGACAGTACGCCTGTTTTTCCCAGGCAAATGGTAATGGGAGCATCCAAGGATGAACAAACTGTATATGAGTTTGGAAAAACTGTAGGTCAGCAATGCAGGCGAATGGGTATTCATTTCAATTTTGCTCCCGATGTTGACATCAACAACAATCCACTTAATCCTGTAATCAACGACAGGTCGTTTGGCGAAAACCGCAATTGGGTAGCTAAGCTGGGTGTGCAATATATGCGAGGCATGCAGGAGCAGGGTATAATTGCCAGTGCAAAGCATTTCCCAGGTCATGGTGATGTATCCAGTGACTCGCATTACAGCCTTCCGCTGGTTTCAGGAAATCGCAATCGCCTCGATTCGCTGGAGTTGTATCCGTTCAGGGAATTGATTGACAAAGGTGTACTCAGTATCATGACTGCGCACCTGGCTGTTCCGGCCCTCGATACCACACCTAACACAGCTTCATCTTTATCTAAAAATGTCATAACAGACTTACTTAAAAAAGAGTTGGGATTTGACGGACTTGTCATTACAGATGCATTAAATATGCGTGGGGTAGCTGATTTTTTTGGACCGGGAGAAGTAGCAGCCCGAGCGCTTATGGCTGGTAACGACATATTGCTGTTTGTAGAAGATGTGCCACTGGCAGTGGCAGTTATTAAAAGTTATGTAGAACAAGGCCTGATAACCGAAGCACAAATAGAAGCAAGTTGTAAAAAAATTTTACGTGCCAAACACTGGGCAGGCTTAAGTCAGTACAAACCCATACCGCTCGAAAACCTGATTCAGGATTTGAACTGCTGTGATGCAGAGCGCATGATTCATAAACTGGTGCGTAAAGGACTGGTTGTAGTAAAAAATGACGATAAAATAATACCGATAGAAAATCCCCATTTCTACAATATTGCCTGTGTAGCCGTTGGTCAGGGCAACGGATCATTGTTTCAGAAAATGACGATGAACTACACCAAAGCCGATTATTTCAGTATTGATAAAACAGAACGCCCTGATTATTTCGATAGTCTGTACAGCGCACTTTCACCCTATAATCTGGTTATACTTTCGCTGCATAACACCAGCAGGTTTGTGAATAAAAACAACGGCCTTACACAACCTCAAATTGATTTTGTTAACCGCATGCTGCTCACCAGCAAAAAAGTAATTGTGGTAGCGCATGGCAATCCATACATGCTGCGCAGGTTTGAAAAACTACGTAACGTAATTTTGGCTTATGAAGATTTGGATGTATACAATTACCACAGTGCCCAGTTGCTTTTTGGAGGTATTGCAGCCGATGCTACATTGCCAGTAACCGTAAATGAAGATATGCTAATGGATAAAGGCATTCGCACGTCAAAGCTGAACAGGTTCAGTTACTGCCTACCCGAAGATGCCGGTGTTGATCACGGTCCGCTGAAGTTGATAGATACCCTTATTACCGATGCAATACAAAAAGGAGCAATGCCCGGGTGTCAGGTGCTGCTTGCCCATCAAGGTAAAGTATTTTATCACAAATCGTTTGGTAAACTGAGTTATAATTCGGGTCAGCAGGTTGAAAATTACCACGTATATGATGTGGCATCGCTAACAAAAATACTGGCTACCACACTGGCCATGATGAGTCTGGCAGATGCAGGAAAAATAAACATTAACGATCCTATCGGTAAATACATTCCGCAATTGAGCGGAAGCAATAAGGCACAAATACCCATTTCAAAAATCATGATGCACGAAGCCGGGCTAGTGCCATTTGTTCCTTTTTATAAATCAACGGCTGTGGGTGCAGAGCTTAATCCGCTCCTGTATTCGAATAAGCAGGACAGCATATATACCATCGCAGTTGCACGACAACTGTTTATGCATAAAGATATGGAAGCCTGGCTGTGGGATGAGATTATACAAACCGAATTAAGAAAACCGGGTGAATATGTCTATTCCGATTTGGGATTCATACTGCTGCGAAAGGTGATAGAAGAAGTAAGTGGAAAATCCTTTGAAATATATGTGCAGGAGCAGTTTTACAACCCGCTCAATTTATCACAAACCACATTTCAGCCCTTAAAAACCATACCTGCCGAATGGATTGCTCCTACTGAAAACGATACTCTTTTTCGCAAACAACTAATTTGGGGAACTGTACACGACCAAACCGCAGCCATGCAGGGCGGTGTAAGCGGACATGCCGGATTGTTCAGTACAGCCAATGACGTTGCTGTAATTATGCAAATGCTTTTAAACGGAGGAACCTATGGAGGGCAGAGACTACTCAGTGAAAACGTAGTAAAAGAATTTAGCCGAAAACACAGCAAAATCAACCGCAGAGGTTACGGATTTGACAAGCCCGAAACCGATTCTAAAAAAGCATCACCTGTACCTTCGTCAATGTCGGCACAGTCATTTGGGCATACAGGTTTTACCGGCACAGCAGCATGGGCCGATCCCAAACATGAACTTGTAATCGTATTTTTAAGTAACCGTGTTCATCCATCAGCCGAAAACAAAAAGCTAACCGAGATGAATATCCGCTCGCGCATTATTGAACTGGTTTATGAAGCCATTCATCACGGTGCACATTGATACGTTTGATTCGTATGCTACCGGCTAAAGAATTAATGAAACGAATTAAGCAGCGTAGTGTTATACTTGTACAGGTAATCACATTTGCCTGAAAATACATCAGCATGAAAATAGGAATAGTTTGTTACCCGACTTACGGAGGCAGCGGAGTAGTAGCCACCGAATTGGGCAAATCGCTTGCAAAACGCGGCCATCAGGTACATTTTATTTCGTATCAGCAACCGGCCAGGCTCGATTTTTTTGCCGAGAATATTTTTTTCCATGAGGTGTATGTAAGCAATTATCCGCTCTTCGATTATCCGCCTTATGAAACCACACTTACCAGCCGATTGGTTGACGTAGTTAAATTTGAAAAGCTGGATGTATTGCATGTTCATTATGCTATTCCGCATGCATCTGCAGCCATAATGGCAAAAAATATTTTACGCAGTCAGGGTATTGAAATCCCCGTTATAACCACGCTTCATGGAACGGATATCACATTGGTGGGAAAAGATAAATCGCTGGAACCGGTTGTAAGTTATGCCATCAACATGTCGGATGGAGTAACAGCTGTATCCGATGCGTTGCGTCAGGAAACGCTCAGATATTTTCACATCAATAATGAAATAAAAGTAATTCCGAATTTCATTGATTTCAATCGGTTTAGTAAACAGCCGAAAGAACATTTCAGGCAGGCAATTACACCTCACGGTGAACGATTGCTTATACACACATCCAATTTCAGAAAGGTAAAACGAGTAGAAGATGTGGTGAAGGTATTTGCTAAAGTACGTGAAAAGGTTCCAGCCAAATTGCTGCTTGTAGGGGATGGTCCTGAGCGCCAGAATATAGAAATGCTATGCAGGGAGTTGAATATTTGTGACGGCCTTAATTTCTTAGGCAAGCAGGATTCAGTAGAAGAAATTTTATCCATTTGCGATTTATTTTTATTGCCCTCCGAAACAGAAAGTTTTGGACTGGCTGCGCTGGAGGCTATGGCGTGCGAAGTGCCTGTAGTATCAAGCAACGCAGGCGGTATTCCTGAGCTTAATGTTGACGGGGTAACCGGGTTTTTGTGTGAGGTTGGCGATGTGCAGACCATGGCTGAAAAATGTATTTATATTTTAGAAAATGACGATCGTTTGAAGCAATTTAAACACAATGCAAAGCAGCGTGCCCGCCTCTTTGATATCAATGAAATTGTACCACAATACGAAGCATACTACAAGCAGGTAATTTCGCAGAGCAAAGTCAAAGCAGCTTAGTTTTATTGTTTTGTTATATTGCGGCATGCGCTTGGTTTACTTGTATGCAGCAGTTATCCTGTATCAACTTGCAGGTTACATGTGGTTTGTTCACGACCCGCTGTTTGGCGATGCCATCTCATCTACCTACTACGCAGCACAGCACATTTATTCGCACCAGCTTCTCACTGTATTTTACGATTCGCATGTCGATCCCGGACATCCTACTCTATATGCCTGGCTGCTGGCCGCATGTTGGAAAATGTTTGGACAGACGCTTGAGGTAACTCATCTGTTTTCAGCGAGTTGGATGCTGGCATTTGCCCTAGTATTTATAAGACTTGCACAAATTGTACTTAACAACAGATTTGTTGTAATGGCCACTCTTACACTGTGTGTTTTCAGTACCTATTTATCTCTATCGGCTATGGTGCTCAATACGTCTATGCTCATGTTTCTGGTCGTATTAAGCGCTTACTCTATAGTTGCAAATAAAAGAGGTATGCTGGTACTGGCCAATTGCCTGATGGTGTGTGTTCACCTTCAAGGAACTTTTTTTGTTTTGGCTAATGCATGCGCTATTGTATGGATGAACCGCAATACAGATGAGCTTATTCAGATAGGTAAAAAATATCTGCTTGCGTTTCTTTTGCCTTTGCTCCTTTTTTTGTTTTGGCTTTTACTTCACAAGGCTCACACCGGGTGGTATGTACAATCACCACAGTACTCCGACTTAGAAAAAAGTACTAGTCTAACCGGTACGCTTGTAAACACACTTCGCATTATTTGGCGATTGGCAGATTACGGCATGTTGCCAGTTCATATCTTAGCTATTACAGCTATTTTACGTAAGTATGCACATAGGCCACTGGCAGTTTTGTATGTCTCCTACATGGTCATTAATGCTGTCATTATGCTTGCTGTATTGCACAATACCATAGCACACCGTTACTTTTTCGTTATTCATGCACCAGCTATCATACTGGCGTATCAGTATATTTCATCCATGTCGCCTAAGCGGCAGACTACATTAAGTCTTGTAGTTATTGTAGCTCTGTTAAGCGGGAACTTTTTGTATTATCCTGGTAAGACAATAGGCGATGCTACACTTGCCTACCGAAACTATTTTGAACTCGAAAAAAACATTGTGAATGATTTGGCCGGCAAATACAATCTGCATAGTCTTGCGCCAATTGGCAACACCACCCGTTCAAAATACCTGGATGATCGCTATGTGGACATACAACGACTCGACTTGGCGAGGTTGAAGGATGCCGAAGTGGTGCTGCAGTCTAATATCAATGCCGAATTTGATCAGGAAACTATTAGCTATTTACAGAACAAATGGTATGGCACTACATATGCCTCGGGGCCGGTTTATATAAATGTATACCTCAACCCGAAAAAGGCGAAAGTTGTACCCGTTAGTTGGGCCTTACGAGAGCCTGATGCTATTGAAAAACAAATAATTAGATTAAAAGAAGCGTTGAATTAACCCATTTGTTGCCGAGTAGTACTATGCTCAATACATCTGCATTCTTAAGAAAAAATTTAGAACTTTTACAGCTACATTTGGACAGTAATAATTGATAAATCGACCATATGCTTAAAATAATACAGTTGTTTAAAATAAAGTGGAACCGCTCCATTGCTATTTTATGTTTATTGCCTTTGGTATATCTGTTTCCTTTACAAAAGGCTTTTGCAACCCACGTTGTGGGTAGCGATATCAGTTGGAGATGTATAAATAGTTCAGGTCAGTTTGAAGTAACATTGGTTTTATACCGCGATTGTCAGGGAATACCTTTATGTACACAAACCTGTGGAGCGGCATGTTCGTATACCATGCAAATAAGAGGTGCTGACCCTTCTTGCAACAATACACCATATGGTACAGTGTCATTATCACTGATAAACGTGCGGGACGTGAATCCAAATCCTCGTTGTCCAAACGCAAAAAGTATTTGTAACAATATGTCTTGTGTTACCCCAGGAACATTCACTCCGGGTGTTGAGCGTTATGAATTTCGTGGTCAGGTAAATTTAGGACCCGCCTCAGGTATACCATCCAGTTGCTGTAATGTAAAGTTTACGTATGATTTATGTTGCAGGAATAATGCAATTTCAACAGGTTCGGCAAGTGCTAACTTTTACACTGAGGCAACGATTAATCGGTGTTTATCAACCAACCCCTGCAACAGTTCACCTACATTAACCAATGATCCATTTGCTGTGTTGTGTTCAGGTCAGCCGTTTGTATTTAACAATGGTGCAGTTGACCCCGATTTAGATTCGTTGGCTTATTCGTTTGCTCCATCACTTGCTGGTGCAGGTGCATCTGTACCTTATACACCTCCTTATTCATTTGACCGCCCTATGCCTTGGTCTGGTCCTTCTAATGGTCAGTTTCCTGCCGGTATCAGCTGCAGCCCCATCAATGGTGATATTATGTTTACCCCTGCCGCAGGGGGTAATTTTGTTGGTGTTATGGCTGTACAAGTACAACAATGGAGACGCAACGCAACTACAGGAGTAATGGAGCTCGTAGGTACAACCCGAAGAGATATACAGATGTGGCTTAGGGTATGTGATCCGAATAATCCGCCTAACCTTCGAACGGTGCCCGGTTTGAATGGGAACCCGCTTGCACCACGCACGAATTGGGATGTGTGCGCGGGCGAACAATTATGTTTTGATATCATCGCTAAGGATACAGATTTTAATCCACCGATTGTTTCTGATACAACGTACTTGTCATGGAATGCCGCCCTTGCAGGATTTGGTGCAACATTTTTACCCAACTATATTCCATCACAGCGAAGGGTTGTGGGCCCTCGCGAAGACAATTACCGTTTTTGCTGGACACCACCTGAAAATTTGGGTAGCCCGTTACCATATTATTTCACTGTTAGAGCCGATGATAGTCGTTGTCCGCTTCCCGGAACCATTACACGTGCTTTCTCTGTAAGGGTATTTGAAAGAGCGAGCGTGAATATCAAAAAGAACGATGAACGGTGTAATAAATGGTCAGTAGAATACTTAAAAAATATAACACGACAAACATTCACTAATACGGTTTGGAGTATTGCCCGCGAACCTTTTGATTACGCCATGACGAATGGTGCACGTACGTTCCTGAATGTTCAAAAGACCCCGATACTCAGTTTTACCAAACCCGGTAAATACTTGGTACAATTGACTGTAACCATGCCAGGCCCAGTGGGCACACCCGGTTGTGCCAAAACATTTTTTGATACACTTACCATTGTTAATCCATTGGGTGTTGCCACCCGCGATACATTCGTATGTCGGGGTGGTTCATTAACCATTACCGGACAGGCCTCATCAGGTGTGCCGCCTTACACTTACCGATGGTTTAACAACATGAAGGATACACTTCCGGGTATGGAACTGAATGCGCCCTTTTTTACCAATCCCAACATTACCGTGGCACCTGCCACCACCC